>Ga0194121_10000262_pt1 | contig 94004 bp, 80 predicted proteins | sample TA2MahCa50mmetaG_FD_148609 | JGI IMG/M metagenome (GOLD analysis project Ga0194121, IMG submission 148609) | Freshwater microbial communities from Lake Tanganyika, Tanzania - TA2015020 Mahale Deep Cast 50m | ecosystem: Environmental > Aquatic > Freshwater > Lake | place: Tanzania: Lake... | reverse complement strand
TTCTTGGGGAGACGCTTGAGGATCGAATCCGGGACGTTGCGCGGGTGATCGGCGAGGGCCCGTGCGTTCGAGTGCGAGAAGATCACCGGCGCCTCGCTCACATCGAGCGCCTGGCTCATCACCGACGGCGCCACGTGTGAGAGATCGACGAGCATCCCGAGTCGGTTCATCTCCCGCACGACCTCCTTCCCGAAGGCTGTGAGTCCCCCATGACGCTGGACGCCCGTCGCCGCGTCCGCCCAGTCGAGGGTCTGATTGTGCGTGAGGGTCATGTAGCGCGCGCCGAGGTCATAGAACGCGCGCAACGCGCCGAGGGAGTTCTCGATCGCATGCCCCCCCTCCATCCCCAGCACCCCACCGATACGGCCACGCTGGAAGGCCGCGCGGAGATCGGCCGCACTGCTCGCATACGCGAGCCGTTCCGGGTACGTCGCCATCACGCGGCGCGCGATGTCGATCTGCTCGAGCTGCACCTTCGCGTATCCCTGACGCGCGATACTCGTATCCCCGGGGATGTAGACCGACCAGAACTGTCCACCGAGTCGGCCGGCCGCGAGGCGGGCGAGATCGGTGTGGCCCGCCGTGCGCTGACGCAGATCGTATGCTTCGACATCACTCGGCGCCGTCTTGCTCTCGCGGATCGCCCACGGGAGGTCGTTGTGTCCATCGATCAGCGGCGTGGAGGTGAGGACCTTGAGTGCCTTGGCGAGATGCGGGTCCTGTGCGGGTGCAGCCGCGCGCTGGGCGACGGCGGGCATCGCGATACCCCCGAGGATCAGGCCAGCGACGAGAGAGAGACGAAGGGAGCTCGGAGACATCGATGGGCCTCGAAGAAGGAGACCCTCGGAAGGTAACCCGTCCCGGTCTACCCGCGGAGCGCGCGCCCCGTCCGAAGCCCCCGCCCGCCATCGACGAAGGTCAGCCCCCCGTTCACGATCGTCGCGGTGATCCCCTCGGCGTATTGGAACGGGTCGCGGAAATCGGCACGATCGGTGACGCGATCGGCATCGAAGACCACCACATCGGCATAGGCGCCGATGGCGAGCCGACCGCGCGAGGTGATCCCGACGCGAGACGCGGGGAGCGCGGTCATCTTCTGCACCGCCTGCTCGAGGGTGAGGGTCTTCCGCTCGCGCACGTAGCGGCCGAGCACACGGGCGAAGCTCCCTGCCCCGCGTGGGTGGGGTGACCCGCGGCGCGCTGGGCCGCTGATCGCGTACGCCGTCCCATCGGAGGCGACCATCCCCTGTGGATGCGCAAGGATCTTCTCGAGGTTCTCCTCGCTCATCGCGAAGCCGATCATACTCACCGATCCATCGTTGCGACGAAGCAGCCCCACCGCCACATCGTAGGGATCGAGCGAGAGCTGCTGCGCGAAGCTCCCGAGCCGCTGCCCTACCACCACCTCATCCTCCGCGACGGACACGCGCGAGATCTGGACATTCTCCCACCCGCCGATCAGTGCCGCCTTCTCGTTGGCCTCGGCGCGGATGCGATCGGCGGTGGCGCGGTCCTCGATCCGCTCGAAGAAACGCGTCATCCCTCCATCACGCGTCCACGCCGGGAAGAGGTTCGTGAGTCCCGTGTGATAGGCGAGATAGGGATAGCGATCGAAGGCGACATCGAGGCCGGTCGCGCGCGCGGCACCGATCCGCTCGAAGACGGTATCGAGCTTGGGCCAGTTGCGTGGCCCCTGCGTCTTGAGATGGGCAATCTGCAACCCGCACTTCGCCCCACGGGCCACGGCGATCGCCTCCTCCACTGCCTCGATGAGCGCATCGTCCTCGTTGCGCATGTGGGTGTGATACGCGAGCCCGCGCTCGCTGAGCGGCGTGCAGAGGGCGACGAGTTCCTCGAGGGGGGCAAAGGCGCCCGGGGTGTACTCGAGCCCACTCGAGGTGCCAAGCGCCCCATCGGCGAGGGCGCGCTCGACGAGCGTCACCATCCGACGGAGCTCGGCGGGCGTCGCTGGGCGATCGGCCTCGCCTATCACGAGCTCGCGCACGCTCCCGAGCCCGACGAGGGTCCCGATGTTGGTCGAGGGACCGACACGATCGAAGCGCTCCAGCACCGCGGCGATCGTCAGCGGCGCATCGCTATCGGGATCCATCGCCGGCGCGCGCGAGCTCCCATCCGCTCCGACGATGATCGTCGTCACCCCCTGACGGATGAGCGACTCCTGATTCGGGTCGTCGAAGACCGTCCCATCGCCATGCGAGTGCACATCGACGAACCCCGGCGCGACGATCCGGTCGCGACAATCGATTTCGACCGCGCCCTGCTCCCGGAGCTTGCGCCCGATCGCCGTGATGCGGTCGCCGGTGATCGCGAGGTCGGCCTGGAAGCGGGGACGCCCGAGGCCGTCGATGATCACCCCGCCACGCAGGATGAGATCAGGGGCCTCGGGGGCGCTCCGCAGGATCGTCGGGGCGCCGAACACGCCCCCGACCGCCACGGTCATCTGCCCCAAGAAATGCCGACGCGTCGTCACCCCTGAAGGATGCCCTCTCTGACAGGAAAGCGAAACGGGCGTGGGACCTCGCGGTCCCACGCCCGTCGGCATCGCCTCACCGCCCGACTAGTAGCGGTAGTGGTCCGGCTTGTACGGCCCGTCCACCGGCACGCCGATGTACGACGCCTGCTTCTCGGAGAGCGTGGTAAGCTTGACCCCAAGCTTGCTGAGATGGAGGCGCGCCACCTTCTCGTCGAGCTTCTTCGGGAGCACGTTCACCTTGTTGGAGTCGTACTTGGTCCCGGAGAGGGTCGGCTTCCCCTGCGCCGCGAGGTGCAGGTCGATCTGCGCCAGGACCTGGTTGGTGAAGGAGCAGCTCATCACGAAGCTCGGGTGGCCGGTGGCGCAGCCGAGGTTCAAGAGACGCCCCTCGGCGAGGATGAGGACCGAGTGCCCGTCCGGGAAGACCCACTCATCGAACTGCGGCTTGATCTGGTTCCGCACGATCCCCTTGATCGCCTTGAGCCCGGCCATATCGATCTCGTTGTCGAAGTGGCCGATGTTCCCGACGATCGCCTTGTCCTTCATCTTCGCCATGTGGTCGACGGTGATGATGTTGGCGTTGCCGGTCGCGGTGATGAAGACGTCGGCGGTGCTCACGACCTCCTCAAGCGTCGTGACCTGATACCCCTCCATCGCCGCCTGCAGCGCGCAGATCGGGTCGATCTCGGTGATGACGACGCGCGCACCCTGCGCACGGAGCGACTGCGCCGACCCCTTGCCCACATCGCCGTAGCCCATGACGACCGCGACCTTGCCCGCGAGCATCACGTCCGACGCGCGGAGGATGCCATCGGTCAGCGAGTGACGGCAGCCATAGAGGTTGTCGAACTTCGCCTTGGTGACCGAGTCGTTGACGTTGATCGCCGGGAAGAGGAGGGTCCCCGCCTGCGTCATCTCATAGAGACGGTGCACGCCGGTGGTGGTCTCCTCAGAGACGCCCTTGATGGCGCGACCGACGTTGGTCCAGCGCTTCGGGTCCTCCTTCAGGGTCTTACGAAGGAGTTCGAGGATCACGCCCCACTCTTCGGGCTCGTTCTTCGGATCGAAGGCCGGGACCTTGCCCGCGGCCTCGTACTCCGTGCCCTTGTGCACGAGCATCGTGGCGTCGCCGCCGTCATCGAGGATGAGGTTCGGGCCCTGACCGTCGGGCCACATGAGCGCCTGCTCGGTGCACCACCAGTACTCCTCGAGGGTCTCGCCCTTCCAGGCGAAGACCGGGATGCCGCGCGGCTGCGCGACCGAGCCGTCCTTGCCGACGACGACGGCGGACGCCGCATGATCCTGGGTCGAGAAGATGTTGCATGAGACCCAGCGCACGTCGGCGCCGAGCTCGGCCAGCGTCTCGATGAGGACCGCGGTCTGGATCGTCATGTGGAGCGAGCCCATGATGCGCGCGCCGGCGAGGGGCTTCTTCCCCTTGAACTCGGCACGGAGGGCCATGAGGCCAGGCATCTCATACTCGGCGAGACGGATCTCCTGACGCCCCCACTCGGCAAGGGAGAGGTCGGCGACCTTGAACGGAGGACGGCCCGTGGCCTTCACGGCGTCGAATGGATGGAGCTCTGGAGCGATGGCAGTCATAAAAGGGGTCAGGTGAGAGGGATCAGGTGGAAAGGACAGCGGTGAACAAGGTGGGACCCTTCGCCAATGGGGCGGCAGGAAGGGCGTGATGACGGATGGAACGGAAGCCGGCCTGGAGCGCCCAGTCGCGGAGCTGCGTGGGATCGAATCCGAGCCAGACATGCCCCATCGTCTGCCGGTACTCGGCGTGATCGTGCGGGAGCATGTCGACGAGGAGGAGGCGTCCCCCGGTTGGGCGCAGCGTGCGACGAATCTCAGCGAGCACCGCCGCCGGATCGGCCACGTAGTGGAGCACGAGGGAGACCACGGCGAGATCGAGCGCCCCATCCTCGATCGGGAGGGTCTCGAGCGAGCCCTCACTGAGCTCCACATTCTCGAGCGCTGCGAGTCGAGCGCGCGCCGCCTTGAGCATCGCCGCCGACTCATCGACCGCGATGACGCGTGAGACGAACGGCGCCATCACCTCGGCAAGCTGCCCCGTCCCACAGCCGAGGTCGCCGACCTGCGCGCGCTCATCGAGGAGTCCGACGAGGGCGAAGAGTTCGGTGCGCACGCCGAAGAGCTCACCACGCAGCTTGTCCCACTGCGCAGCCGAGGAGGCGAAGAAGGCCTGCGAGCGGGTGTGACGATCGGCGAGGACCCCGGCGACGCGCTCGGCGTCCCAGCGCGCGGCGGGGAGCTGCTCCGCCTCGCCACGCACCGCACTCCAGAGACGCTTGGTCCCGGCGTCGAGCCCCTTGGTGTCGAGGCGGTAGCGATTGGAGGTCCCGTCTTCGCGCGAGCCGATCCAGGCCGCATCGGCCAGCACCTTGAGGTGCCGGCTGACCGTCGACTGCGGGAGCTGGAGCACCGTCCGGAGTTCGGAGACGGTGAGCTCGTGCCGCTCCAGCACCAGCAGGATGCGGGTGCGGATCGGGTCGGCGAGGGCCGACAGGCGGTCGTGGAGGAGAGTCTTCTTCATCCGTATATCCGGATGAAAGGTTAACTAGGGGCGCCCCCCGGTCAAGGGTGTCGCCAGCGCCTGAGCGCCCGAGCGGCCGGGCGGGCGCGTTGTCGCGCCTACGGGGGTCGCGCCTACGGGTGTCCGCGCTCGAGCGCCGCCGTCCGCCCCGCCAGCTCGCGACCTACATAACAGTGCATCCCGACCGCCTGGAGCCCCGCCCGCCGAAAGTGCCGCCGATACTGCTCCGCGCTCCGATGGTGCCAATCGGCGTGGTCCCCCTCGATCGCATCCTCGGTCGCGTAGGCCTCGAGGTAGACCACCCCACCGAGCCGATCGGCGATCGCGGAAAGCCCGGTATTGAGCTCACGGTCGGGCACGTACTGGAGCACATCGCAGACGACGACCAGATCGTACGAGGCCGCGAGCCGGACCTCGCCGAGGGTGCCGAAGCTCCCGCGGCGGATGTTGCGCGCGCGACCGAAACGCTCGAGCACGTATTCGCTGCTCTCCACCCCGGTGTAGCGGAGCCCGGGACGCAGGCGACGTAGGTGCGCGCGCCAACTCCCTTCCCCGCATCCCACGTCGAGCACCGAACGCACCGGGCGCTCGAGCAATGACTCCGCGATCCCGAGCACGAGGCGCACCTTTCGCGCGACCGCCTCCGGGGTGATCACCCGCTGCGCCGGGTCGTGATACCAGCGGCGATAGTAGTCGGCGTCGTAGTGCTTTGGCGTCGTCATGGCGTGGGGAAACTATTATCCATTCCCTCATGGCGCAGCGACCAGACGTCATCATCATCGGAGCGGGCCTCGCCGGCCTCTCGGCGGCGCGCACCCTGCAAGCGCGTGGCGTCCCGAGTCTGATCTTTGAAGCGAGCGATCGCATCGGCGGACGCGTCGCGACCGATCTCGTCGATGGCTTCCGGATCGATCGCGGGTTCCAGGTGCTCCTCGATTCGTATCCGGAGGCGCGGCGTGGGCTCGACCTTGCCGCGCTCGATCTCCGACCCTTCGCCCCCGGCGCCCTGCTCCACCGTGGCGGTGGGCGCTTTGGTCGGATCGGCGATCCCCTCCGCGCGCCGCTCGATGGCGTGCGATCACTGACGTCGGGGGCCTTCACCCTTGGCGATGCGATCCGCGTGCTCGGGCTTCGCGCCGCGAGTGCCACCGCGCACGATGCGCCGATGCGCAGCGAGGGACCGACCACGCTCGAGACACTCCGCGCCCGCGGCTTCTCCGCGCAGGCGATCGAGGCCTTCTTCCGTCCCTTCTTCGGCGGGGTCTTCCTCGATCGTGAGCTCACGCCGGCGCGTCCCTGGTTCGATTTCCTCTTCGGGATGTTCGCCACGGGCCGTGCGACCCTCCCGAGCGAGGGGATGCAGGCGATCCCTGCGCAACTCGCGTCAGCACTTCCATCAGGACACCTACGGCGAGAGAGCCCGGTGCGCCGGCTCCACGACCGCGCCGTCGAACTCGAGTCCGGTGAGGTGATCGAGGCGGAGACGATCATCCTCGCGACCGATGGCACGGCGGCAGCGCGGCTCCTTCCTGAGCTGAGCGCACCAGCCTGGTCCGGATGCGTCACGCTCTCGTATGCCACGCCTGACGCACCGATCACGACGCGCCATCTCGCGCTCAAGGCACCAGACGATCCCGGACCGGTGAATCATGTCTGCGTACCGAGCGTGGTCGCGCCGAGCTATGCACCCGCGGGTCGCCATCTCGTCTCGGCGACGATCATCGGCACGCCGGGCGATGACGACATCGCACTCGATCGCGCTTCGCGCACGCAGCTCGGTGAATGGTTTGGTGCGTCAGCGATTGAACGCTGGCAGCTGCTCAAGGTGAGCCACGTGCCGTTCTCACTCCCGCGCACGCTCGTCGGCGAGTCCGCCGCGGCCACGGCGGTGCGGCGCGCGACCGGGCTCTACGCCTGCGGCGATCATCTGGAGACCCCATCCATCAACGGGGCGATGCGGAGCGGACGCCGCGCGGCGGACGCGGTGCTCGCCGATCTGGCCGCGCGACGCTGAGTCGCGCGGCCTACGCCCTCACCCCGCGTACATGAAGCCGCACCCCGCCGCCTGCGCGCGGCAGGTGGCGAAGATCCCGGATGGCATCCGGATCACCCCAGGGAGCAGACTCTCCGTCACCATCGCCTTCGCGTCCTGACGCGGGATCTTCCGTCGCGACGCGATCTGCGAGGCGAAGTTGTCGAGGGCGAGCGAGCAGGCGAGGACGATCACCCCGCGCTTCATGAGGGTGTCGAGCGCCCCATCGGGCCAGGTCAGCGCATGCGTCGCACCGGCGGGGATATTGATGAAGGGATTCCGCTTGGTCGGCTCCCCGGAGACCGGATCCTTGAGCTTCTCCTTCTCGCCGAAGGCCCCATCAGCCCAGAGCGCATCGCCCATCACCATCGGGACCGCCGAGTGCCGGATCACGAGGACCGCCGTGAGATCGGCGTCGGTGAGGCCGTGCACCATCTGGTAGCCGGAGAGGAAGGAGCGTGCCTGATGGAGGCACACACCATCCTTGACCTCGGGCGCATCGAAGGCGATCCGATATTTCCCGGTGATCCGATCGACCCACGACATGTCCCAGTTGCCCTGCACGAGCTCAGCGTCATCGGGCATCGGGGCCATCGCGCCAAGCGGGGATGAGGCCGCGACACCACCGGCGGCGATCAGGGAAGCCTGACGTAGGAAGTCGCGACGCGGATGCATGGGACGAGGGGTTCGGGTCGAGGATGGAGGGAATCTGCGCCGATGAGGACCACCGGCGCCACCGCGTCCCCTAGCTTTGAGGGGATGTCTTCGCGCCCTGCCCCACTCGCTGACCTCCCACCCCTCCCCATTGATGCGGTCATGGGGCAGATCGTGGCGGCGCTCGAGCACCAAGGTGCGGCGGTGGTCGTCGCCCCGCCGGGTGCCGGGAAGACGACACGAATCCCGCTTGCACTCCTCGACGCCCCGTGGCGCGGTGAGGGGCGCATCCTCGTGCTCGAGCCGCGGCGACTCGCCGCGCGCGCCGCTGCCACGCAGATGGCGCGGCTCCTTGGCGAGCCGGTCGGCCAGACGGTGGGCTATCGCGTGCGGCACGACACCAAGGTGAGCGCCCGCACACGGATCGAGGTCGTGACGGAGGGGATCCTCACGCGGATGCTGCAGGAGGATCCCGGACTCGACGGCGTCGCCGCACTCTGCTTCGACGAGTTCCACGAGCGGCATCTCACGACCGACCTCGGATTGGCGCTCGCGCTCGAGTCACGTACCGTGCTCCGTGAGGATCTCCGGTTGGTCGTGATGTCGGCGACGCTCGATCCCGCGCCGGTCGCGGCCCAGCTCGGCGACGCGCCGGTGATCGTGAGCGAAGGGCGTGCGTTTCCCGTCGAGACGGCCTGGCGGCCCGTGCGCGAGGGGATCGCGCTCCCGCTCGCGGTCGCGCAGGCGATCCGCGAACACTGGACCCTCGTCGATGGCGATTGCCTCGTCTTCCTCCCCGGCATCGCGGAGATCCGTCGCATCGAGCAGGCGATCATCGAGTCGCCACCATCGGGCCCGCATCAGGTGCAGATCCTCCATGGGTCGCTCGCGCTCGAGGAACAGGACGCGGTGCTCCGTCCGCGTGGGTCGGTGCGGCGCATCATCCTCTCCACCGCGATCGCCGAATCGTCCGTGACGCTCGAGGGGGTGCGGATGGCGGTCGATGCTGGGCGATCGCGGGTCCCACGCTTCGATCCCCGCAGCGGGATGACGCGCCTCGCGACGGTGAGGGTCTCGCAGCAATCGGCGGACCAGCGACGGGGACGCGCGGGACGCGTGGCGCCCGGGCTCTGCGTACGGCTCTGGAGCGAGGGGGAGCATGCCTCGCTCCCCGTGCAAGCGGTCCCGGAGATCCTCGAGTCGGATCTCACCGCGCTCGCACTCGAGCTCGCCTGCGCCGGAGCCACCGACGCCGGTGCGCTCCGGTGGATGGATGCGCCGCCAGCTGGCGCGCTCGCACGGGGCCGCGCCCTGCTCGCCGATCTCGGAGCGCTGGACTCCTCCGAGCGGGTGACTGCCCATGGTCGTGCGATGGCGGCAATGGGCGTTACGCCGCGGCTCGCGCATCTGGTGCTCGCCGGTGCGGCACGAGGCGAGGGGCGGCTCGCCTGCGAGATCGCCGCGCTCCTCGCCGAGCGCGATGTGCTCCGACGCGAGGCGGCAGATCTGGATCCCGACCTCACGACGCGAGTGGAGGCGATACGCGGGATGCATCGAGGGAGTGTCGATATCGCGCGACTCGAGCGGGTGCGCGCAGAGGTGCGACTCCTGCAGCGAGAGCTCCCGCGAGACGCATCTGAGGTGCACGCACGAGACGAGGTGATCGACCCAATCCTCGTCGGGGAGCTCGTCGCCCTCGCCTATCCCGATCGGGTGGCCGCGCGGCGTGGGGGCGAGGGGGCGCGCTATCTCCTGCGCAACGGGCGCGGGGCACGACTCGAGCGACCAGGTCATCTCGCTCGCGCCCCCTTCCTCGCCATCGCCGACATCGATGGCGATCCAGCAGAGAGTCGGATCTGGCTCGCCGCGCCACTCGACGAGGCGGCACTTCGTCGCGCTGGCGCGGCGGGCATCGTCACCGAGCGCGCCGTAGCCTGGGATGCCACCCTGCAGCAGATCCGCGCGACCGAGCGAGAGACCCTCGGCGCGATCGTGCTCAAGGAGCGCCCGCGGACCGATGTGACGGACGAGGAGATCGTCTCGGTCTGGCTGGATGCGGTGCGGCGCGAGGGGGTCACGCTCCTGCCATGGAGTGAGAAGGCGACGACACTCCGCGAGCGACTCGCCTTCGCGCATACCATCGATCTGGCGGCCTACCCTGATGTTAGCGATCCGGCGCTGCTCGTCGCCCTCGAGGATTGGCTCGCCCCGGTGCTGCATGGCGTACGTCGTCTCAGCGACCTCACCCGCGTCGACCTGGCGGCCGCGCTTCTCGATCGCCTCCCTTGGCCGGCGCGTGCGCGTCTCGATCTACTCGCCCCGACGCATCTCGAGGTCCCCAGCGGGTCACGGATCCCAATCGATTACGCCGATTCATCCGCGCCGGTGCTCGCGGTGCGACTGCAAGAGGTCTTCGGGTGGACGGAGACCCCGCGTATCGGCGAGGGCCGCGTGCCGATCACGCTGCACCTGCTCTCCCCCGCGCATCGCCCGGTGCAGGTCACCAAGGATCTCGCGGGATTCTGGAAGAGCACCTACTTCGAGGTGCGAAAGGATCTCCGCGGGCGGTATCCGCGGCATCCCTGGCCGGAGGATCCGCTCAGCGCGCCCGCGACCAAACGCGCGAAGCCACGCGGGACCTGACCCACCTCACACCTTCGTGATCCCCGCCTTACCGTGCTCCACCCGCCACTGCCCCGCCGTGGTCACCGGCGCACCCGCTTTCTCGACGTACGGCACCTCGCGATAGGTCGCGCTCCACGCACTCGGCGTCACCTCATGCATCACATATCCACGCCGCGCGCTGTGCCACTTCACCTGCGGGTTGTCCCCCGCGAGCTCGGCTGCGCCCTGCCAGGTGGCGCTCCCATCGCCCCCTGAGCTGATCGAGGTCCCGATGAACTCGGCGGCCACCACCGAACTCTCGCGACGATCGGGGATCCGGGTCAGCTCGTTCACGAAGTTGGCATGCACGTCACCGGTGAGGACCACCGTGCGATTCGGTGCCCGCTCAGCGATCGCCTGTAGCAATCGACGCTGACTCGCCGGGTAGCCGCCCCACCCATCCATGTAGAGCGCCTGCCCCGGACCAGCGAGGTTATCGAACGACGCGACGGGGACCTGCTGCCCGATGACCTGCCAGCGGCTCTTCGACGTGCCAAGTCCCTCGTGGAGCCACCGCTCCTGCTCGGCGCCGAGGATCGAGCGCGCCGGGTTCTCCCACTCGCCGCAGGGGACCTTCTGCGTCCCATCCCCACAGGCCTGATCGTCGCGGTACTGCCGCGTATCGAGCATCCAGACGCGAGCGAGTGCGCCCCACGAGGTGGAGCGCCGGATCGTGAGATCGGCCCACGACTTCGCCCGCGGCACCCGCACCGGCTGATGTTCCCACCAGGCCTGATACGCCGCCGCCCGCCGCGTGCGCATCTGCTCAGCCGACTCCATCACGTTCTCGCCAACCGCATCGGCGTAATTGTTGTCCACCTCGTGATCGTCCCACGTCACGAGCCACGGGCAGAGCGCGTGGGCTGCTTGAAGAAGCGGATCGAGCTTGTACTGCGCATAGCGCGTGCGATACTGCTCGAGCGTGCGGATTTCGAATCCTTGGTGGGGCCGAATGGCGCCCGCCCGCGCACTATACTCGTAGATGTAGTCGCCGAGATGGGTGATGAGATCGCACCGCTCCTGCACGAGGTGCTGGTAGGCGGTGAAGAGCCCCTGCTCATAGTTCTGACAGGAGACCATCCCGAAGCGCAGCGGGGTCATCGCCCCATCGGCAGGACTCGTCCGCAACCGACCGATCGGACTCACTGCCCCGCCCGACCGGAAACGGTAGAAGTACCAGCGGTCGGCCTCGAGCCCCTCGACATCCACATGTACCGAGTATGAGAGCTCGGGCGCCGCGGTGTAGCGACCCTTCCGCACGATGCGCGTGAACTGTTCGTCGTCGGCGACCTCCCAGTCAACGATCGGACGATTCCCGGGCATCCCCCCTTCGGGCTCGAAGGGTCGCGGCGCGAGTCGCGTCCAGATCACCGCACCGGTCGGCGTCGGATCCCCGCTCGCCACGCCGAGGGCGAAGGGGTCGTCCGCGAAGGTGGGATGCCAGGTGATCTGCCAGCTGTTCGGGACCGCGGCACAGAGCGCCGCGGCCTTGGTCAGATCGGAGAGGAAGCGACGACGATGCATCATGGCCAGGGGAGCGTGAGGACCGGGAAGCGCGTGCGCGCGGTGGAATCGTCCTCCCCCGCGAAGTACTGCGCGATCTCACGCAGCGCCTGCAGGCGCAACGCCTCGTCGGGATAGAGCCCCTCACTCGCCTGCTGGATGCGATCCGCCAGCTGTCGGAGGTGGCGCTCCGTCACCGCACGGACATCGGGGAGCGCCTGCTTGTCCCCCGCGCGATCGAGCATGGTGTTGAGTACCACGCGCTGGGCGATCCGGCGCAACGTCTGTGACTGGAACTCGGCGGTCGGCGCGGCGCCCCAAGTGCGATCGACGATGGTACGGTACACTTCGTCGAGCGTGAGGTCGGTGGCGCCACGAGACCGGAAGAGGACGATGCGCGCCAGTCGCTCACGCTGCAGCAGCCCTTCGATCACCTCGGTCACGAGCCCACCGGCCAGCGTGACCTCATCGAAGGCGGTCCCCGCCGCCGACGGGGCCCACGCCATGCTTGGGTCGCCGCCCGCCGGCACTGGCGGAATGAGCGCCTGCACCCGCGGTGGCACCGCGAGGTTCACCGGCTCCAACGCATCGAGCGCCATCGCGAGCGCCTTCCGCTGATCGGCGGCCGGCACGACCGTCGTCGGCGTCTGGCCATCCCCGCGCATCGCGTAACGGAAGTCCATCCCACCGAGGGTCTTCACGAGTCCCTCGAGCGAGTAGCGGTGATGCAGGTAGAGATGGGTGAAGCGCATGTTGAGGAGATACATCGGCTCGCCGACCCCGATGGCGCGCTCATCGAACTTCTCGATGCCGAGCTTCCGCACCGCGCTCGTGCGCTCGACCGCCTCGAACATGGTCGCCCCTTCTACCCAACGCGTCACGACAGGAATCGACCCCTCGGCGCCCGCATGCTGATCGGCGACGAAGCGTAGATCCCGCTGCAGCCCCTCCCTCACGATCTTCGCGAGCCCCTCCGTCTCGGCCTGATTCGTCGGATACCAGGTGTACCCGTAGCGGATCGCGAGGGAATCCCACGCGCCGGCGAACGGCGCATAGGCCTTGCTGAAGTCGAGCTGGCCCTTCCCATCCACGGTGATCAGCGGGAAGGGGTAATCCATCACGCTCGATCGCCCCTGCGCATGCGCGATGTAGTTATGCGAGAGCCCGAGTGTGTGTCCGATCTCATGGGCCGCGTGCTGTCGACGCCGCGCCATCGCGAACGCCTCGACCGAGACATTCGCGCGCGCCCCTGCGAGCGCCGGCATCAGGCCCGCATAGATGTTGTAGTCGATCAGCGAGCGCCACGCATCCATGCGCACCACGGTGCGCACGATCTCGCCGGTGCGGGGGTCATTGATCGATGGACCGACCGAAGGCCCCGGCCCGCTCCGATGGATCCAATAGATGAGGTTGTAGCGCGCATCCATCGGGTCGGCGCCCTCCGGGAGATCGCGCACCTGGAAGGCGTTCTTGAACCCAGCCCCCTCGAAGACGGTGCTCCACCACCCTCCACCGATACGGAAGGCGGTGCGATAGGGCTCGGGGATCCCCGGATCGAGGTAGTAGACGATCGGGGTGACCGGTTCGGTCAGCTGCCCGCGCGCATAGGCCACCGGATCCTTCGGGATGAGCCGCCACCGATTGATCAGCCCCGCGCGATAGGTCCCGTCGAACCCCTGCGAGAGATCGAGGTAGCTCTCGCCGAAGTAACCGGAGCGCGGATCGGCGGCGCGCCCGCGGAACCCATTCGATTCCGGGAGGGCGACGAGGGAGTGATGGAGTTCGAAGGTGGGTGAGGAGGCCACCGGGGCGTTGCGTCGGAGCGCCGGCCCTGGATTGTCCACCGCGAAGGTGAGGACGGCGTGGATCTCGGTGTTCTTGGGGAAAGCCTTCGTGCGCGTCGGCTCGAACCAGCTGCGATTCGCGTCGACCCGCGCGGTCCCCTGTTGCGACCGACGGAAGGTCTCCGCGATCCCGTAGACATCGGAGAGGAAGAGCGAGGTCGCATCGACGGTGACGGTGCCGTTCGCCTCCCCTTCGATCGGGAAGGCGGCGATCACGCCGGTCGGGAAGGCCTCGGCCGCAGCACGCTGTGTGGCGGCCGAGGCCTCGGGAGAACGCACTCCCCAGTTGTCGGTCACGAGGACGAGTCGCTTCCCACGTCGCTCGAGCCGGACGATCGTCCCATCACCGAGCTGTCCGCGATCGAGTCCGAGCGCCGGCGCCCCTGCGCCAGTGGCGAGCACCACCTGATGCATGAAGTCGCGGCCGATGCGCTCAACGGGCACCTCGAGCAGGAGCTTGTTGCGATCGGCGTCGACGCGGACCCCGATGAACGGGGCCTCTTGGGCCGCGAGTCCGAGCGTCGGGAGGAGCAGGAGCGAGAGGAGGAGCAGCGAGCGGAGACGGGACATCGCGAAGGCTCGGACGTGAGTGGTGAGGTGCCGAGGACACGGCATACCGAGATGGTAACGTCTCCCTCGGAGGGCGTCGAGTACCGTTGGCGTCACGATCGGATCGGGTTACCCTCCGTGGTCTCGACTTCCCACCTCGTCCTGCCTACCGTGCCCTCCACCTCCCGTTTCACTCGCCTCCTGATCGTCACGCTCCTGCTCACCGCCTGTGGCGGCGGTGGCGGTGAGGGGGGCACCGCCCCGGCCCCGAAGCTCACGGTGACCATCACCCCGGTGATCGATACCATCGACATCGGGGACAGCACCCTCTTCACCGCCGTGGTGCGGGATGAGAAGGGTGCGCCCGCGTCCGGCGCGACGGTGAGCTGGCGATCGACCAACACCGCCGTCGCTACCATCGGGGCGACGGGGAGCGTGAAGGGGGTGACCGCCGGTGGTAGCTCGATCATCGCGAGCATCGCCGCAGGGCCGGCTGATACGGTGAGCGTGGTCGTCGTCACGCCGCCCCCGCCCCTCCCGGCGGTGCGGGTGACGGAGATCCACTATGACAACGTGGGCACGGACGTCAACGAGGCGATCGAGGTCGAAGGCCCCGCCGGGACCGACCTCGCCGGATGGACGCTCGTGCTCTACAACGGCAATGGCGGAGTGCCCTACGACACCCTCGAGCTCTCCGGCATCCTTGCCAATCAGTGCACCAATCGCGGGACGGCGTGGACCTGGGCGCTCAATCTCCAGAATGGGGCCCCTGACGGGATCGCCCTGGTGACCCCGAAGGACAGCGTCGTCGAGTTCCTGACCTACGAAGGGACCTTCATCGCGACGGCTGGCGTGGCGGTGGGCGTCACCCCGACGGCGATCCCCGTCGGACAAGAACCGGCACCGGCCATCGGGCAGAGTCTCCATCGCGATCCCGCCGGGACCTGGAGTCTCCGGCCCACCAACTTCGGCTACTGCTTCGGCGTCACCCCACCGACGTCGAACATCGTGAGCTTCTCGGGTCGCACGAACGCTGATCCCGCACTGCCGGTCGGGTTCGAAGACCAGCTCTTCGCGACCCTTCGCTCCGGCGGCACCGGGGAGACGGTGAGCACGACCTTCACCTGGAGCTCAGAGACGCCGACGCTTGCCAGTGTCGATGCGCGTGGCGTGGTGCGCGCGCTGGGGGCGGGGACGGCAGTGATCCGCGCGACCGCGTCCGACGGCACGACGAGCACCTATCCCCTCCGCACCCGGGTCGCGAGCGCCTCGACCACCGCGGCCTACGCGGGGAATACCGAGTTCGGCGATCCGACCGATGGGAACGCGAGCGACGAGGTGATCATCCGCCGCGCGGAGTACACCACCTCGTTCGATGTGACGCGCGGCATCCCCAATTGGGTGAGCTACGCGCTCGACCTCACGCACCTCGGCTCGGAGGATCGCTGCGACTGCTACACCTACGATCCCGAACTGCCAGCCGCCAACAAGATCACCACGGCCGACTACACCGGCGCGGGGACGGCCGCGGGCTACTCGATCGATCGTGGGCACCTGGTCCGCTCGTTCGACCGCACGGCGGGCGCGCTCGACAACGCGCGGACCTTCCACTTCTCGAACATCATCCCACAGGCGGCGGACAACAATCAGGGCCCCTGGGCCACGCTCGAGACCTATCTCACCGATCAGGCGATCCTGAGCGGCAAGGAGGTCTATGTGATCGCGGGGGCCACCGGCTCCAAGGGGACGGTGAAGGGCGAGGGCCGGATCACGATCCCCGCGCAGGTCTGGAAGGTGGCGCTGCTCCTGCCCCGGGATGCCGGACTCTCGAGCGTCACGAATGCCGCCGATGTGCAGGTGGTCGCGGTGATCATGCCGAACGACGCGGGGATCCGCACCGTGACCTGGCAGACCTACCGCGTGACGATCGATCAGGTGGAAGCGCTCACCGGCCTCGATCTCCTACGGCTCCTTCCGGATGCGATCGAGACGGAGCTCGAAGCGCGCGTGCCCTGATCGCCCAGGGCACCGAACGCGCGCTGCGCGCCAACCTCAGGCGATGGTGAGGGTGCCTGCGGTCGCGTTGAAGGTGACGGTGCGCTCGGTGAGGCCACTGGTGGCCGGTCCGTTCGTGACCGCACCGGTCGAGCTGAAGGCCGCGCCATGGTTCGGACAGCTGAACCCACCGGAGACGATGTTCACCGTCGTCCCCTGGTGCGGACAGACCATGCTGAAGGCGCGATAGCTCGTCGCACTCACTCGGACGACCGCCGTCGGGGTCCCGACCCCACCGTCGACGCGCGCAATCCCGCCATTGGTCCCGAGAGCGGAGAAGTTGGCGAGGGATACGACGAGCCCCGTCGGGGTCCCTCCTCCACCACCCGGGGGGGGATTATCGCCAGGGCCCGACACCCCGCCGACGTCGCCATCGCCGCAGGCGGCGAGGACCCCGAGGACGGAGGCGGCGAGCGCCGCGGAGAGGAAGCGCCGCCGCTCATGATCGACGGCGGTGGTGTGGAGCGGACAGTTCTGGATGCAATCCGACATAGGACCCTCAGCGAAAGAGATCGAGCATGGAAAGATATCCCACGGTGGCGGCCCCGACCGAGACGAGCGCTACGGTGCGATGAGCGCTGCGCTTGGAGGCGGACTCCTCCGCCTCATCGGCGAGGAGACCCGTGGCAGCGAACCCCGCGTCCGCCGCGAGCATGAGTACGGCATGGACGAGCTTCCGCCGGCGGTCCTGCGGATCACGGCGGCCTTCCCAGAGGTTCCAGACCCCTGTGATGGTGTTCACGGTGAAGAGCCCCGCGACCGCGGTGGCCGCCACCCCGTGGCCCTCACGTGCCCACGCTGGAGCCGCGGAGCTCTTCTCAAAGAGCTGCTGGCCGGCCAGATACTGGAAGGCGAAGAGCGGGAGCATGGCGTAGCTCCCGTATCGATGGATGTCGAGCCGGGTGTAGTAGGCCGGGGAATATTCGAAGACCGAGTCGGCCGGGCTGCCGAAGCGCTCGAGGGGTAAGGGCGCGCCCGCGCGCGGCGGCACGACCGCCGCGGTGTCCGGGGCCGGGGTCGAGAGTGGCGTCGGGAGTGGCGTCGCGACAGCCAGTTGCGCGAGGAGGAGGGCGATGGAAACGGAGGGCATGCATCCACCTGGGCAGAGGGACGGAACTCCCTGAAGGTATGGGGCCGTTCGCCTTGGTGGGGAGGGGGTCACCCTCTTCCAACGTCCTCCTGCACCGAGCATTCGATGCCCATCGCCCTCGCCCTCAAGGTCTACGCCGCCTGCTTCACCGCCTTCTTCGCCTTGGATCTGCTCTGGCTCGGCGTCGTCGCGAAGGGGTTCTACCAGAAGCACCTCGGGCACCTGATGCGCGAGGATGTCCAATGGCCGGCGGCGCTCGCCTTCTATCTGATCTATCTCGCGGCGATCGTCATCCTCTGTGTCCTCCCCGCCCTCGAGAAGCAGTCGCTGGGACGCGCGCTGGCGCTGGGTGCGGTCTTCGGCCTCGCCGCCTACGCCGCCTTCGATCTCACGAGCCTCGCCCTGCTCAAGGGATTCCCCGTCCCCGCGGTGATGGTCGACCTCGTCTGGGGGACGGTGCTGACGGCGAGCGTCAGCGCGGCGGGGTATCTCGTCGGACGAGGGTGAGGATCGAGTAGAGGGCCACGGACTCGTCGCGCTGGTTGCGCACGTCCACATCCCACTCGACCACCCCCTGCGGCACCCCGTCCACCGGTGTCTCCTTCACCGTCTTCTGCTTGACGGTGAGCCGCACCTGGATCGTATCCCCCGGATAGACCGGCTTGGTGAAGCGGAGCCGCTCGAGGCCGTAGTTCGCCATCACCGGGCCGAGCGACGGCTCCACGAAGAGCCCCGCGGCCGCTGAGACGATGAAGTAGCCGTGCGCGACCCGCCCCTCGAAGACGCCATGGGCCTTCGCCGCCTCGTCATCCATATGGGCATAGAAGGTGTCCCCGCTCAAGCGCGCGAAGGCCTCGATGTCCTCGAGCGTGATGGTGCGCGTCTTGGTGACGAGGGTATCTCCGATTTCGAGCTGCTCGAAGGTTCGCGTGAAGGGGTGTGACCCCTCGGTGCGCTGCGCCGCCCCCGCGCTCCACTCATGGGTGATCGCAGTGAGCATCGTCGGGCTCCCCTGCACCGCGGTCCGCTGCATGTAATGCAACACGCCGCGGCTCCCGCCCATCTCCTCACCACCGCCAGCGCGACCCGGCCCGCCATGCACGAGGTTCGGGAGTGGGGAGCCATGCCCCGTGCTCTCCTTCGCACTAGTGCGATCGAGCACGAGGAGCCGCCCATGATACGGCGCGACCCCGAGCACGACCTCGCGCGCGACCGTCGGGCTCGCGGTGACCAACGACCCGACGAGGGACCCCTTGCCACGCTTGGCGAGGGCGGCCGCCTCCTCGAGGGTCTCGTACGGCATCACCGTGTTCACCGGGCCGAACGCCTCGATGTCATGCGGCTCGGCGCGCGAGAACGGCGCATCGCAGACCATGAGCTGCGGGGCGAAGAAGCATCCCGCCTCACGATCGGCCCCGCGTACCTCGAAGTCGCCGCCACCGAAGACGAGCTCGCCAGCGGTGCGGATCCGATCCGCCGCCGCGCCCACATCGCGCACCTGACCGCGACTCGCGAGGGGGCCCATGCGCACGCCCTCGACGCGTGGGTCACCGATCGTCGTGCTCGCGAGCCGCTTGGCGAGCGCGGTGACGACCGCCTCCTCCATCCCCTTCGGCACGATCGTGCGACGGATCGCGGTGCACTTCTGCCCCGCCTTGGTCGTCATCTCGCGCACGACCTCCTTCACGAAGAGATCGAACTCCTCGGTGCCGGGCGCCGCATCGGGCCCCAAGATGCAGCAGTTGAGGGAGTCAGCCTCCATGTTGAAGCGGACCGAGTGCTGCACTAACGCTGGACTCTCCTTGAGCATCTGCCCGGTGGCCGCACTCCCGGTGAAGGCGACCGCATCCTGTTCCTCCACATGCGAGAGGAGATCACCCGCGCTCCCGCAGATGAGCTGCACCGCCCCCGCCGGAAGGATCTTCGACGCGATCATCTCGCGGAACATCAGCTCCGTGAGATAGCTCGTCGCCGTCGCCGGCTTCACGATGCAGGGCACCCCCGCGAGCAGAGCGGGCGCCAACTTCTCGAGCATCCCCCAGCAGGGGAAGTTGAAGGCATTGATGTGGATCGCGACCCCTTCCAATGGGACGCAGATATGTCGCCCAGCGAAGGTACCGCCCTTCCCCAAGAGCTCCTGCGGCCCTTCGACGAAGTACGTCTCGTCCGGGAACTCACGCCGCCCACGGCTCGCATAGGCGAAGAAGGTCCCGATCCCACCCTCGATGTCGACCCAGCTATCGGCGCGCGTCGCCCCCGTCGCCGAGGAGAGCTCATAGAAGAGCTCCTTCTTCGCCATGAGGTGCTGCGCGAGCGCCTTGAGCATCCGCGCACGCTCGTGGAAGGTCATCCGCCGGAGCGCGGGCCCACCCACGCGGCGGGCATACCGCACCATCTCCCCGAAGTCGAGCCCACCACTCGAGGCCTCGGCGATCGCCTCACCGGTGACCGCGTGATACAGGGTGGTCGCACTCCCAGTCCCGGCGACCCACTCGCCAAGCGCGTAGTTCTGCAGACGGCTGATCATCGCTGCTGTGTCTCCTTCCACGTTTTGAGGATGGCGGCCTGCGCGGGCCGATCGGTCGGCACCTCGCGCAACGGCTCGACCTCGCGCCACCCCCCGCGCATCGCGGCGGGGAGACGCTGATAGAGGGCGGTCCCCTCGCTCTTCCAGGCGAGCATCTCGTCGCTCACCTCCTTCACGATCTTCGCCGGGTTCCCGACGACCACGCTCCGCTCGGGCACCTGCATCTCGGCGGGCACGAAGCATAGCGCGCCGACGATGCTCCCCGCCCCGATGGTCGCGCGGTCCATCACCACGGCGTTCATCCCGATCAACACGTTGGCCCCGATATGCGCCCCATGCACCACGGCGCCATGCCCGATATGCGCCCCCGGCTCGAGCACCACCGTCACGCCGGGGAACATGTGCACCGTACAATTCTCCTGCACGTTGCAGCCATCGCCGATGATGATCCCGCCCCAGTCGCCGCGGATCGCCGCTCCGGGACCGATATAGACATCCTTCCCGATGATCACATTCCCGGTGACCGCCGCGTGCGGGTGCACGAAGGCGCTCTCGTGTACGACGGGGATGAAGTCATCGAAGGCGTAACAGCTCACACCCGCTCCAGGATGAGGGCATAGCCCTGTCCGACCCCGATGCACATCGTGCAGAGGGCGTAGCGCCCCCCGCGATGCTGTAGCTCACGCGCCGCGGTGAGCGCGAGACGTGCTCCGCTCATCCCCAGCGGATGGCCCAGCGCGATCGCCCCGCCATTGGGATTCACGCGCGGATCGTCATCGCCGAGCCCGAGCTCACGGAGTGAGGCGAGCCCCTGTGCGGCGAAGGCCTCGTTCACTTCGATCACATCCATCTGGTCCAAGGTGAGCCCGGCGAGCTCGAGCGCGCGCCGCGTCGCCGGCACCGGTCCGATCCCCATCACCTTCGGCTCGACCCCCGCTGCTGTCGCGGTCACGACCTGTGCGATCGGCGTCAGGCCATGCACACGCAGCCCGCGCTCAGAGGCAAGGAGCAAGGCAGCAGCCCCATCGTTCAGCCCCGAGCTATTTCCCGCCGTCACCGACCCCTGACCATCGTGGCGGAACGCCGGCTTGAGCTTGGCCAATGTCTCCATCGTGGTGTCCGGCCGGAGGAACTCGTCCTGCTCCACCCGTACCGTCGCCCCCTTCTTCTGCGGGATCTCGACCGGCGCGATCTCCTCGGCGAGTCGCCCATTCGCCCGCGCGTGCGCGGCCTTCTGCTGCGAGCGGAGGGCGAAGGCATCTTGTTCGGCGCGGGTCACGCCATACCGGGTCGCGACGTGCTCGGCCGTCTCTCCCATGGAGTCGGTGCCATGCGCCGACTTCATCGCCGGGTTCACGAATCGCCAGCCGAGGCTCGTGTCAAAGAGCTGCATATCGCGCCCGAATGGAGACTCGCTCTTCGAGAGCACGTATGGCGCACGCGTCATGCTCTCCACACCGCCCGCGAGGTAGAGATCCCCTTCCTTGCTCTTGATCGCCCGCGCCGCGTTCGCCACCGCGCTGAGCCCCGAAGCACAGAGGCGATTCACCGTCTCGCCGGGCACCGACACCGGGAGCCCCGCGAGGAGGAGCGCCATCCGAGCCACGTTGCGATTGTCCTCCCCCGCCTGATTGGCGCAGCCGAGGATCACATCGGCGATCGCGGCAGGATCGACCGAGGGATGCCTCCCGAGGAGCGCCTGGATCGCATGGGCGGCGAGGTCATCGGCGCGCACGGCACGGAGCGAGCCCCCGAGGTTCCCGATCGGGGTGCGGATACCATCGACGAGGAAGGCGTGGTTCATGACGAGAGGTGGTTGGTGTCCCCCGCCCCGCTCAGAGCGGGAGGGGTTTGCGCGTCCGGTAGACCGTCCCACGGAAATGCCCGACGACGGCCTCCTCCTGATTGACCACCGTCACCCGCGCGAAGCCGATCTTGTTGGTGGTCGATTCCTGAACGCCGGTCGCGGTGAGCACATCTCCTGGCCGAACGGCCGTGGGGTAGCTCACCGTGCAGTCGAGCGCGACGCTGATCTCGCCATCGGAGTTGGTGCAGAAGGCGAGCGCACTATCGGCGAAGGCGAAGACGATCCCGCCATGCGCGGTGCCGAACCCGTTCACCATCTCGGGGCGCACCGTCATGCGGAGCACGCACCGCCGCTCGGCGATCTCCACCACCTCGATCCCGAGCCAACGGGAGAAGGCGTCGCGAGTCATCATCCGGTCGACGACCGATCGCGCCTGCGCGTCAATCGCGCGCTGCTCCTCGACCGAGCGCGAGGGACCCGACATCAGACGACCCCGCCGAGTAGGGTGCCGCCAGTCCGGACCACGCGGCGCAGATAGGGGCTCGGGCGATAGCGATCCTCGCCGTACTCCGCCTGTAGCGCCTCGAGCCGCGCGAGGATGGTCGCAGCGCCGATGACATCGCCCCAGGCGAGCAAGCCCTTGGGGTAGTTGACCCCAGTGGTCATCGCTTTCTCGAGGTCGGCCGGTGAGGCGATCCGCAGATGCACCGCCTCGGCCGCTTCGTTCACGAGCATCGCGAGAATGCGATCTACGATTTGCTGGCCAAGGGCCGCGTCGACCAGCGGCTCCGGCGCCACGGCACCCTCGCGATAGTCGAAGTACCCGCGGCCGGTCTTCCGGCCAAGCCATCCGGCTTCCACCAGTCGTCGCTGGGTGAGGGCCGGCTTGTAGCGCGGATCGAAGAACATCGCCTCAAACACCGAGGAGGTGACCGCGAAGTTCACATCGTTGCCGATGAAGTCCATCAACTCGAACGGCCCCATCTTGAATCCGCCGAGGGTCTTCATCGCCCAATCGATCGTCGCGGCATCGGCGATCCCCTCCTCGAGGATTCGTAACGCCTCACCATAGAATGGTCGCGCGACGCGATTCACGATGAACCCCGGCGTATCCGCCGCGAGGACGGCCGTCTTCCCCCAGCCGTCGACGAGGGCGCGCACCGCAGCGGTGATCGCCGCGTCGGTCACGATCGACGGGATAATCTCCACCAGCGGCATCACCGGCGCCGGGTTGAAGAAGTGGATCCCGATGACGCGCGATGGATGTCGGGATCCCCCCGCGAGGGCCGCGACCGAGAGCGAGGAGGTGTTCGTGGCGAGCACGGCCGAGGGATCGATCATCACCTCGAGCACGCGGAAGAGCTCGCGCTTGGCCGCGAGCGACTCGATGATCGCCTCGATCACCAATCCGCAGTCGGCGAACGCCTGCAGCGACGCTTCCGTCATCTCCGGCACATAGGAGATCCGCCCGAGCACCGCATCGGCCTCCTCGCGGCTGAGGCGCCCTTTCTCGACCTCGCGCACCATCGCGCGCGCGTGTCCTTGGCGCGCTCGCTCGATCGCTTCCGATGACGCATCGGCGATCACCACGCGATGGCCGCGCCCCGCAGCGACCTGCGCGATCCCCGCCCCCATGGCGCCCGCTCCTACCACGCCGACGATCGTGGATCCATCCACGCGCATCGGTCAGGCCCCCCGGTAGCGCGGGGCGCGCTTCTCGAGGAAGGCCCGCACCCCTTCCTCGTAATCCGCCGTCCGTCCCGCCTCTTGCATCAGCTGCGCCTCGAGCTCGAGCTGCGCCTCGAGCCCGTTGGCGGCCGAGGCGTTCATCGCGCGCTTGGTGAGTCCGAAGCCACGCGTCGCCTGCTGCGCGAGGGTCCGCGCGAGATGCTCCGAGACCTCGACGAGTTGCGCCGCCGGGACGGCATCCCAGATCAGCCCCCACGCCTTCGCCTGTGGCGCCGGGATCTTCTCGGCGAGGAAGAACATCCCCGTCGCCCGTTGCGGCCCCACGAGGCGCGGGACGAAGAAGGTCCCGCTCGTATCTGGGATCAGCCCGAGCTTAGAGAAACTCTCCACGAAACTCGCGGACTCCACGGCGATGGTCAGATCGCAGGCGAAGGCGAGGTTGGCGCCAGCGCCGGCGGCGATCCCGTTCACCGCGCAGATCACCGGCTTCTCAAGGGTGCGGATGGCGAGGATGATCGGGTTGAAGCTCGCGCGCACGACCTCGCTGATGTCGGGCATCGGGCCATCCCCCTGCGGGAGGACCTCCTGCAGGTCCTGGCCTGCACAGAACCCACGCCCCGCCCCCGTCAGGTGAACGGCTCGGATCTCCGGGTTCGATGCCGCTTCTGCGAGCCCCTCCTGCAGGGCGATCGCCATCGGCCGCGTGAAGGCGTTGAGGACGTCGGGACGGTTCAGCGTCAGGAAGAGGACGCCGTCGCGGAGCTCACGGAGGACCAGGGCGCTCGACATGGGTCAAAGATACCCGGCGGTCAGGCGAGGGGGAGCGGCTCGGCGAGGCCCTGCGCACGGTTCCCCGGTCGCCCGCCCCCCGCCAGATTCCCCGGATGCCCAAGCGCCCCCTCCCTGGACTCGACTGGCGTCGGATCGCCTACCACGTCCTCGCCTCTCGGGCAATGGACGACCTCGAGGAGGCGACGAATCGCAACCGCGCGACGGTCCCGAAGGAGCACCTGGTCCTGTATCAGTTCTCCGCGCGCGGTCACGATGTCGCACAGTGCATCTTGGGCGCGCTGATGACGGGGGAGCGCGATGCGGCGGGGGCCTACTATAGGAGCCGTCCGCTCCTGCTCTCCTTGGGCCTCCCGTTCGATGATGCCTTGGGCTCCCCCCTCGGGCGCGCCGATGGGTTCTCCGATGGGCGCGATATCGGCGTGGTCTGCAACCTCCCGAATCGCTCGGGACCAGTGGTGCTCCCGATGTCTGGTGACGTCGGCTCGCAGTACACCCCGACCGCCGGCTGGGCACAGGCGATCACCTACCATCGCGACGTCCTCAAGGACACCCGATGGGCCGGCTCGATCGGCGTCGCGCTCGGCGGTGATGGCTCGGTCGCGACCAACGGCTTCTGGTCCGCGCTTACGATGGCGACGACCCTCTCCCTCCCGATGCTCTTCTACATCGAGGACAACAACCTCGGGATCTCGGTGAAGGGGGAGATGCAGACGCCTGGCGGCGACATCGCGCGCAATCTCGAGGCGTTCGGCAATCTCTTCGTGCGCAACGGCGACGGGACCGATCCGCATCAGACCGCGACACTCCTGCAGGAGTGCGTGACCCATGTTCGGCGCGGCGCAGGCCCCGCCCTTGTGCGCCTCACTGTGCCACGGCTCTCGAGCCATTCAGGGCCCGATAACCAGAAGGGCTACCGGAGCGACGCCGAGATCGCGGCCGATCAGGCTCGTGATCCCCTTCCGCGTCTGCGCGACTACCTCGTCCCCGCCGTCCTCACCTCGGCGGAGTGGACCGCGCTCGAGGCCGAGGTCGCGGGCGATATCGAACGCGCTGTCACCACGGCGCGGGCGCGCTCCATGCCCGACCCCGCGACGGTCGGTGATCATCGCTACGCCGATGATCGAGATGATGTCCCGGAAGCTGGGCTTGGCGGGCTCTCCCGAGCTGAACGCTTTGCGCTTGGCGGTGCTGCGACGGCGGCAGACGGCGGGGAGATGCTTCGCTTCGCCGAGGCCGTCCGCCGCACGTTACGCCAGGAGCTCGAGGTCAATCCCAAGCTCGTCGTCTTCGGCGAGGATGTCGGGAAGAAGGGGGGCGTCCATCTCGTCACCGAGGGGCTCCAGCGGCAGTTCGGTGCGGAGCGGGTCTTCGACACCAGCCTATCCGAGGAGGGAATCGTCGGACGCGCCTCGGGGCTCGCGATCAGTGGCTTGATGCCGGTGGCCGAGATCCAGTTCCGCAAGTACGCGGATCCTGCGACCGAGCAGCTGAACAACACCGGGACGATGCGTTGGCGCACCGCGAATCGCTTCGCGGCGCCGATGGTGGTGCGCATGCCCGGTGGCTTTGGGAAAGATGTCGGCGATCCCTGGCACAGCCTGAGCGACGAGGTACGCTTCGCACACGCCTATGGCTGGCAGGTCGCGATCCCGTCGAACGCCGCCGATGCCGTGGGGCTCCTCCGTGCGGCGATGCGAAGTCCGAACCCGACCGTCTTCTTCGAGCATCGCTCGCTGCTGATGACCGGCGATGGGTCGGCCCCGTACCCGGGCGATGACTACGTGCTCCCGTTCGGACAGGCGCGCATCGTGCGCGCGGGCACTGACCTCACCGTCATCTCCTGGGGCGCGATGGTGCATCGCTGCCTCGAAGCCGCCGAGCGGTTCGGTGCCGCGGTCGAAGTGATCGATCTGCGCACGATCGCCCCGTGGGATCGCGCCGCGGTGCTGGCTTCCGTGGCGAAGACCGGACGGTGCCTCGTGGTCCACGAGGACAACATGACCGCGGGGTTCGGCGCCGAGGTCGCGAGCGTCGTCGCACAGGAGGCGTTCTGGCACCTCGATGCGCCGGTGCGGCGCCTTGCGCCGGAGGATATCCCGATGCCGTACCATCCGGTGCTGCTCGATGCGGTGTTGCCGAGTGTGGGGCGAATCACTCAGGAGATCGAGGCCGCGCTCGGCGCCTGACCGCGGCACGCAGGCTGTACGTGGCGCGACCTCAGAGCCCGATGATGAACTCCGCCCGCCCGCCGCGCGCGCCATCCAGCCGCCACGCATAGCGCACCCCCACGGGGAGCTTCAGCTCTGGGTGGAACCAGGCGGCATCGAACCAGAGCTCCCCACCGACGGAGCGCCATATCGTCTGCGCATCGACCGCCGCGCCTTGAACAAAGCGCCGTGAGGTGGTCCGCATCACGTCAGCGAAGAGCGCGCCACGCACACGCTGCAGCTGGATCGTCCTGACGAGCGTGCGGTCCGGGTACCAGAGCGGGAACGCGTAGTCGATGGCGCCCCGCACGGCGACGGATGCGGTCACCGCGGGATACCCGCGGGCGAAGGGGAGCGAGGAGGTGAAGCGATAGGGTGGCGCGCTCGTCACCGACGCACGGAAGGGCTGGCGGTCGATGCCAAGATCGAGACGGACCCCATGGTGCGCGCCGAATCCCGACCGGAAGAGCTGCGCCCGCGCCGCGATCTGCCGCCCATCGAAGGTCCCCCCGAGCGGTGTCGACCGGACGAAGGCGCTCGCGGCCACCCCGCGGATCGGGAAGATGTCGCGCACCCACTGATAGCCGCGGTACGCGGAGACCCCCATGGTGAGCGGCCGCACGCTCCCTTCATCCGAGACGAAGTAGGCTGGTAGCGTGCTCCCCTCCACACGGGTCTCCTCGAGCGCACCGAACATGCGAACCTGCGTCCAGCGATGATCGCGCGTGAGGTTGAGCGGGAGCTCGGCGCGGATCCCGCGCGTGTACTCGCGCCACTGCCACTCCCCGGCGGGCTGGGCCTCCCCACGGACTGTGACCGCCGGATACACATCACGACGATCCCCGACCCCGACCCACGCACTCGTGATCGCGGGCGAGGCCGCCGAGGTGATGGCGATCCGACCTGATCCCGTGCGCTCGGTGCGATCGTAGCTCGCGCCAAGATCGGCGGCGAAGGTCCCGAGGATATCGCGCGAGCTGAGCGTCGCGCCGATCGTCGGGCTCACGGGGGGCAGCGAGACGGTGAATCCCGTCGGATAGAGGAGATGGCGCCAGGGCGCATAGTCACGGAGCGGCGCCGTGGAATCCGGCGCGATCGGTTCCGTGAGGGGGGCGGTACCGACCTGCGCGATCAGCGCGCGGAGCGGCGCAGGATCCTCGGCCACCAGCGTCACCTCGGGCCACCGTTCCGGTTTGATCGGCATGGTGACGAGACGCCGTCCCGTCGCGGTGTGATCGAGGAAGGCCAACCGTGTGCCGTCCGGCGATGGCATCGGATCGATCGCCCCGACCGGACGGACGGTGACCTGGTGCCAGCGCCCGGTGGCCGCGCGCCACGCGACGATCTGATCGCGCCCATCGATCGGCGCGTAGGCGAAGACGATCGAGCGGTCCCCCACCGGGGCGGCGATCGCGAGCGACGACCACGGAGAGAGCCCCTCGCAGGACACCATCGCCAGATCACACCGCTCCACGCGGCGGCCGACGCCACGACGCGTTCGGGTGAAGAGCAATCCATCGCCCTCCCGCGTGAAGCGTGGGGTCACGATGAGATCGCCATCGGTAATGAGGTGGCGCTGCATCACCTGCCCCTCGCGGTCGAGAATCTGTAGCGCCGTCCCGCCATCGGGGCGTTGCTCGATCGTCACGAGTCGCTGCGCATCGGAGGAGAGCCCGACGCTCATCCATCGCGCGGTATCGCCGAGCTGTCGGACCACACCAGTCGCGAGATCGCGCAGCATGATCACGTTGAAGGTGCGGAGCGCGTACCGCGGATCGAATCGCTCCTCGATCCAGGCGGCGATACCACCCTGCACCGAGAGCGGGGCCGGCGTCGGCTGACCGAGGTACTGGAGACGTTCCACCAAGTCTCCCCCGTGGCGCGCCAACTGCGGGAAGGCATCGAGCCCGACCCGATGACTGATGAGTCGTTCGTCGTCCTCCCATCCCGGCGAGGCGTCGTCAGTCCAGAGGTCGGGCGTAGGCCTTACGGGTGTCACCGGCGTGAGCGAAAGGCGCGCCGCACCCGAGCGAACGGAGTCCCGGAGCGCCCCGAACGTCTGCTGATGCAACGCCGTGGCGGTCAGCCCACTCGCACGCTGCAGGCCACCGGAGAGCGCCAGCGGGATAAACGATCGGCGAGTCGATCGCGCCAGCGCCTGCTCCCAGACCTCCGCACCGAACCGCGCACGACCCGCGGCGAGGAGGTGATACCCGTGCACATACGGATTGGGCCACCGATCCTTGAGTGACCCGACCATCGTCGTCTGGTAGCTCGGGACGTCGCGCGCGAGGAGCTGCGCTCGGAAGTCGGCGTCGAAGAGCGGGATCCGCCCGCGCCCGGAAGAGGTCAGCACAGTCTCCGTCAGCGTGGCGTCCCCCTCGAGAAACCACGAGGGGAGGCTCCAGAAGCTGAACGTCTGCCAGGCGACCTCGCCGAAGAGCGTCGTCATCGCCCCGGTGAATCCGCGACGGGCCGCGGTGAGCTGTTGGACATGCCGATACTCGTGCAGGGCCAAGAGCTCGAGCCAATCATTCGATCCGAGCAACCCATCATACTGCGGCGCCTGCGGGAAGAGCTCGGATCGGCGCGGTGCGAGCGCGACGAACCCATTCGCGTTCGCATACTGCGCGCGCAGCACGATGTCGATCATGGGTGGCCGAGCCCGCAGGGTCAGCGTGTCGGCTCGAGCAATGCGGTCGATCGTCGCACTCAGACGTCGGGCCTCTGCCTCCATCCCTGCTGGTGCGATCACCCGCGCGTGACGTCCCTCGATCACCCGCCACCGCACCGAGGGGCGGTCCTGCTCGGGGCCGAGCACGGGCGTGATCTGCGCCCGCGCGATCGATGCAGATAGCGCGAGTCCGATGCCCACTGCCGCGATGCGGCTCCAGCCCGCCGCGCGACGATCGGCGAACCGCGTCATCTCAGATCGCCTTGAACTCGTCGAAGGGCTGACGGCAGCTCCCACAGACATGGATCGCCTTGCACGCCGTGCTCCCGAACTCACTCTGGAGCGTCGTTTGGGTCGAGCCACACCATGGGCAGGGCACTGGGGGCCGAGCGCGCACGAGGGAGACGAGCCCCCCGCGCTCCGCCGGCCCCGGCGGGGCGATCCCATAGGCGCGAAGCTTCTCGCGTGCCGATTCCGGGATCCAATCGGTGGTCCACGCGGGCGAGAGCACCGTCCGCACCGAGACCGCGGTGGCGCCAGCGGCCTCGAGCGCCGTCCGCACGTCTTTCTCGATCTCGAACATCGCGGGGCAACCCGAGTAGGTCGGGGTGATCACGACCTCCACCGCGCCGTCGGCATCCACCTGCACCTCGCGCACGATCCCGAGCTCGACCACGCTGATGACGGGGACCTCAGGATCGGGGACGGTCGCCAGGACCTCCCACGCGCGCGCGACGTTCACCCTACCACCGGGCACCGGGGTGCGCACGAGCCACGCTCTGCATCGTCGCGAGGAGGTGCCCGAGGTGCTCCGTATGCCGACCCACCCGTCCCCCACGCTGCGTCGGCCCATCAGCGGGCCGGACCAACGTCGCACGATCGAGCACCTCATCGACGAGCTGATCCCAGCGCGCCTTCAGCGCGCGATGATCGACGACGATCCCCTCCCCCGCGACCCCCTGATCGATCGCATCGGCCTCGAAGAGCTCACCGGTGTAGCGCCAGAGCCGATCCAGCGACCCCTGCACCCGCACATGGCTCTCTTCGGTGCCGTCGCCGAGGCGAACGACCCACTCACTGGAGTGCCGCAGGTGATAGCGATCTTCCTTGATCGCCTTGGCCGCGATCGCCGCGAGCCCCGCATGTGGCGCCCCCAAGAGCGCCTCCCAGAGGAGGACACTGTACGCATCGAAGAGGAATTGGCGCACGATCGTGTCGCCGAAGTCCCCGCGCGGCTGTTCGACGAGGAGGCAATTGCGGTACTGCACCCCATCTCGGAAGTAGGCGAGCGCATCTTCGTCGCGGCCCGCCCCCTCGACCTCGCCAGCAAGGCGGAGGATCGACGCCGCCTGCCCGATCAGATCGAGCGCGAAGTTCGAGAGCGCGATGTCCTCCTCGAGGATCGGCCCATGCCCGCACCACTCGGAGAGGCGATGCCCGAGGATCAGCCGATCGTCACCGAGCCGGAGCAGATACTCGACGAGCGGCGCCCCGAGACGCGGACCACGCGATGGCCCCGCGACCGGACGATCTCCCGCCTTGGCCTCGCCCGCCGCGATGCCGACATCGTCGGCGTCATGCGCACTCGCCATCAGAAGACACGGATGCCGCGCGGCGCCTTGTAGAACTGCGGATGCCGGTACGCCTTGTCGTTCCCAGGGTCGAAGAACGGCCCCGCATCACTCGGCGCCGAGGCCGTGATCGCGGTCGACGGGACGACCCAGAGATTCATCGCCTCACCGCGCCGCGCATAGACGTCACGGGCGTTCTGGAGCGCGTGCTCCGCATCGGTGGCGTGGAGGCTCCCCGCATGCTCGAACGGTTCCCCGACGTTTCCCTGGGTGAAGACCTCCCAGAGGGGCCAGTGGCTGTCGGTGGGACCGGTGGGCTCCGCCATCACGCCGCCTCGGTCTTCCGGGCGCGCTTCGCCGCATGGGCCGAGGCCGCCTCGCGCACCCACTGGCCATCGTCATGGGCCTTGCGGCGCGCCTCGAGCCGCTCGCGATTGCACGGTCCGTTCCCCGAGATCACCTGCTGGAACTCCGACCAATCGATCTCGCCGAAGACCCAGTTCTTGGTCTCGGGATCGAAGCGCAGATCCGGATCGGGCACCGTGATCCCGAGCGCCTGCGCCTGCGGGATGGTGAGGTTCACGAAGCGCTGACGGAGCTCGTCGTTGGTCTTCCGCTTCACCTTCCAGCGGAGGAGTTCCCCGCTGTTCAGCGAATTGGTGTCCGACGGCCCGAACATCATGAGCGAGGGCCACCAGAAGCGATCGACGGCATCCTGCAGCATCGCCCGCTGCGCCGGCGTCCCATTGGCGAGCACGGTGCAGATCTCGTAGCCCTGCCGCTTATGGAAGTTCTCTTCCTTGCAGATGCGCACCATCGCGCGCGCATAGGGCCCGTACGAGGTCTTCGCGAGCACCGTCTGATTCACGATCGCGGCGCCGTCGACGAGCCACCCGATGACGCCCATGTCGGCCCACGAGAGCGTCGGATAGTTGAAGATGCTCGAATACTTCGCCGTCCCGTCGAGGAGCTGGTTGAAGAGATCGAAGCGATCGACACCGAGGGTCTCGGTCCCACAGTAGATGTAGAGCCCATGCCCCGCCTCGTCCTGCACCTTCGCGATCAGCGACTGCTTGCGACGCAGCGAGGGGGCGCGGGTGATCCAGTTCCCCTCCGGGAGCATCCCGACGACCTCGGAATGGGCGTGCTGGGACATCATGCGCGTGAGCTGCGACCGGTAGCGGGCCGGCATCCAGTCCTTGGGCTCGATGCTCTCCCCGGCCGCGATGAGGGCCTCGAAGGCGGCGACCTGAGCCGGGTCGTCCGCGGGGAGCTGGCGGATGGTTGTGGTCATATGTAATAAACTATAGAGCCGGCTACCGCGCAGGGTAGCCATCGGCCTCTCCCCGCCGCACCCCTCTCGTCAGGTCCAATCCATGTCCGACGCTGCCCTCTCCGCCGGAACCGTCCAGACCCGCACCGCCGACGGGATCGCCACCGTCGAGTTCGCCCACCCCAAGGGGAACTCCCTTCCCTCGGCCCTCCTCGTCGAGCTGGCGCGGGCGATCCGCACCGCCGGCGCGGACCCCGCCGCCCGGGTGATCGTCCTCCGGAGCACCGGGAGCTCGACCTTCTGCGCCGGCGCCTCCTTCGACGAGTTCCTCGCGGTCGCCACTGCCGAGGAGGGCCAGCGCTTCTTCTCCGGCTTCTCGCAGGTGATCCGTGCGATGGTCGAGGCCCCGAAGTTCGTCCTGACCCGGGTGCAGGGGCAGGCCGCCGGGGGCGCGCTGGGGCTGATCGCCGCAAGTGACTACTCCATCGCTGTGCGGAGCGCGCGCGCCAAGTTGAGCGAGCTCCAAGTGGGCATCGGCCCCTTCGTCGTCGGCGTGGTGATCGAGCGGAAGCTCGGACTCGCCCGCTTCATGAACCTGGGCGTGCACGCCGATTGGCACGACGCCGAGTGGTGCGAGCGGCACGGGCTCTATTCGATGCTCGTGGACGATGAGGCCGCACTCGACGCGGCGGTCGCGGCCCATGCGACGCGCCTCGCAGCAGCGAACCCGGAGGCGATGCGCGAGATGAAGCGGATCTTCTGGCGCGGGACCGAGGGATGGGAGGCCGAGATGAGCCAGCGCGCCGCGATGAGCGGTCGGATGGTGCTCTCGGAGTTCACGAAGGACGCGCTGGCGAAGTTCCGCTCCCGCATCGCCCTAGCGTTGATTGCACTCTCCGCGGTGGCGTGCGGCGGTGGCCCATCGGAACCAGCCCCCGATCCGACTGCCGCGCAGGTGAGCGTGACGCCGGCGACCCTCACGCTGGCCAGCGGAGCCACCGGTCAGCTGACGGCGACCCCGCGCGACGGGGCAGGCGCGGCGCTCACGGGACGCAAGGTGACGTGGACCAGTCAGGACACGACGATCGCCAAGGTGGACGCCGCCGGCCTCGTCACCGCCCAACTCGTGCGCGCCGCCACCGCCGGCGAGACGCGCATCACCGCGAGTGTCGATGGGAAGAGCGCGACCGCGAGCGTCACCGTCTCGCCGGTCCCGGTCGCGCGCGTCGTGGTCACCCCCACGCCGCTCACCCTCACGATCGGGGAGACGCGCCAGCTGACCGCCACCCTCACCGATGCCGCCGGCGTCACCCTCACCGGGCGCACTATCACCTGGCTATCCGGTGACAGCACCAAAGTGCGCGTATCATCAACGGGCGTGGTGACCGCGGTCGCCGCCGGGACGTCCTCCGTCGGCGCGATCAGCGAAGGTCAACTTGGAACCGCCAGCGTTTCGGTTGCAGCGCCCAGTACCTCGCTCACCCTGCGCGACAGTCTCGTCACGGCGACGCAGGGCCTCTTCATGGGCGCCGCGTCGCGCGACCTCTCTCGTATCGCCGTGGGACCGAATGTCGATGGGACCTCCACGACCCGAGAGCTCCTCTTCACCGACTTCACCGGGACGGTGCTTGCCCGACACGATGTCGGTGGCGCGACCTGGGCCGTCGCGATGACACCGGACGGAGCGCGGACGGTCGTCGGCTCCGACGATGAGCAGGTCTATGTCTTTCAGGGGACGGCGCTGCGCAATCGAGGACGCCCGCTCACCGGCAACACCCAGGTGCGGGGCGTCGCCATCTCCGATGATGGACGGTGGGCCGGCACCGGAGGTCAGCGCTTCGTCTTGCTGGACCTTGACGCGGCATCTCCGCTCGACCCGGTCTTCGTGGACAGCACCCTCACTCAGACGCGCGCGATGGACTTCGCCTCAGGGGGACGCTGGCTCGCGTACGGCGGACGGCAAGAGATCAGCGGGCGCCAACTCTCCATCGTCGCCGTCTACGATCTGACGTCGCGCACCCGCGTGCTGTGGGACACGATCCCGACCACCGCGGAGAATGGGGAACTCCGCTCCCTCGCCATCTCCAGCGACGGGAATCGCATCATCGCCGGCGATTGGGCGGGACGTCTCCATTACTACGTTCGGACGAACCCGGCGAGCACCACCTGGACGCGGAGCACACAGGATGTCGCGAGCCGCATCTACTGGGTGGATCTCACCGCCGATGCCTCACGGGCCGTGGTCGGGACCCAAGGCAGCGACCTGCGCCTGTACGATCTCTCCTCCACCGCAGCCACGCTCGCGTGGAAGCGTCCGGCGACTGGGGTGCCACTCAATCCCCCGATGGATGGAGGGCAGCGCACTGTGCACATCACACCGGACGGGAAGAGCATCAGTGCAGGGACGCGCGGGGGCGGGAGCGGCGGTGGACAGATTTTCGTCTTCGATGCGAACGGCAACGTCCGACTTGGCCGCGCCTCCTTCGCGACCCAGGTCGCCGGGGCCTGGAAGGCCCGTGCCGGTGCCGCGGACCCGGAGGTCTGGTTCGTCCGTGTCTCTGACGATGGGACGCGCGCCGTGATGGCGTCCTACGGCGGCATCCTCTACTTCTTCACCGGCAACGCGCCCTGAGTGGCTTCGCGGGGGATGACGCTCAGCCGCGCGTCATCCCCTCCACCACCTGCTCGAACGTCTCCGCGAACCCGCCCGCGCGCTGACGCGCCGTCGCCTCGTACGCCGCGGGCTCCAGCGCCGCGGCCGCGTGCATCACCGTCGCCACGTCGAACGGCATCCCATCCGCCTTGGCGAGATACTCCTCGACCGCGGTGAGATACCCCATCATCCCGCCGAGTTCGGTCGGGCACGAGGACTTCCGCCCACGTCGGAGCGCGTCGGTTCCGGCGGGATCGGGCATCGCGAGGTTCTCACTCCCGCAGATCACCTGCAGGCGCGGGTTCGCCACACAGGCCGCGATCGTCGCCGCATCGAGCGAGCCCCCCGCGCCATTCACCACCACCGCATCGACTGGCTCGGCCAACAGCGCGAGCTTCCCCTCTGGCCCCACCGCACGGATCCCCAGCGCGGCGAGCTCCACCCGCCGCTCAGGGCGCGACTCGCAGACGAGCAACGTCACCCCCATCGGACGCAACCGCTCCACCATGTGTATCCCGATGTTCCCACACCCGATTAGCAGGACGGTCGCCTGCGCGACTGGCACCTCGGCGGCGCGCAACATCCCGAGTAGGACCTGCACATTCCCCTCGGCGGTGGGCCCCGACGTATCGGCGACGACGCTCCCACGATACCGCGCATTGAGATAGGCGAGCGAGCTGCTCGACCCATCGTGGAGCATCCCATGTCCGAGGTCCTGGCCCGTCACGAGGAAGATCCCTGACTCGCGCTCGATCGCTTGGAACCCCGCGATGGCGAAGTCGAGGAGGGCCCGATCGTTGGGCTGTCCCACTCGCGCATCTGGGGTCGGCGCGAGCACGCACTTCCCGCCGACGATCCGCGAGAGGTCCCGTTTGGCAAGCGGCCCACCCACTCCGAGCAGGCGCGACCAGCGGACCTTCTCCTCCATCCCCATCGCGAGGGCGATCGCCTCGCGCTCGGGGGTGAACCCCTCGGAGCGCATGCGCTCATCCGGGGCGATACGGAATCCGCCGAGGGAGAGCTTGCCAGAGCCCGGCGCGGCGTGCGTCGCCACGGCGAGGGTCCAGCCGTGGGTGTGGTCGTCGAAGCGATGGACCCAGACATCGGGGGCCGTCGAGGTGGCGAGCGCGGGGAGGATCCGCCGCGACGCCTCGGGGGGTAGTACGGTCGCAGTCACGCCGGAAAGCTATACGACCCCCCATCCCCACGCGCTAACCTTCCCCCATGCGACGCGGTGCTCTCGCTCACCACACACTACTCGGGATCGCCCTGCTCGAGGTCGCGGCGATCGGTGCGCTCGTCCTCTGGCTCCTGCGGGATCCCGAACCGGTCTTCGACGCCCACACTGGCGCCCTGACTCAGGTCGATACGCTCGAATCCGTGGAGGGCGACGGCCATCGGGAATCGGTCATCCGACTCACCAACGATACGGGGCTCATCGTCACCCTCGCGGTGCGCCGACCGATCGCCTCCACCACCTCGCCCCGCCCCGCCTTCCTCATCCTCGGTGGCGCCGAGCGCGGTCGCGGCGCAGCGAAACTCCTCGCCGATACGCGCGGCACCATCGTCGCCGCGATCGACTATCCGTTCGATGGCGACCTCAAGGCCAAGGGACTCGCCGTCCTCGCCCAGGTCCCCGCGATCCGGCGCGCCTTCTACGCCACCCCGCCCGCGGTCACCCTCGTGCTCGACTACCTGCGACGCGACCCTGAGGTGGACCCCGCGCGGATGGAGCTGATGGGGGCGAGCTTTGGCGCCCCCTTCGCGACGATCGCCGCCGCGCGGGATTCCCGCGTCACCCGTCTCTGGATCGCGCACGGGGGCGGGCGTCCGTACCTGATGATCGAGTCCGGCCTTCGTCGTGATGTCCCGAACGCGTTGTTCCGCGTCCCCCTCGCCGCCCTCGGGACGCTGCTCGTCTCGGGTCCTCGCTTCGCGCCCGAGCATTGGATCGACCGGGTCGCCCCACGTCCCGTCGTGATGCTCAACGCCACACAGGACGAGCGGATCCCACCGGCCGCCGTGCAAGCGCTCTGGGACGCGGCACAGGCCCCGAAGGAGCAGATCTGGATCGACGGCCCGCACATGCTCGGTAGCCGGCCGCAGATCCTACAGGCCATCGTCGACTCGGTGATGTCGCGCGTCGGGAGTCGGTAGCTTTCCGGTGTGACCGCCTTCGCCTTCTCGACCAGTCATCCCGCCGGCGCCGCTCGACTCGGCCACTTCACCACACCGCATGGACCGGTGGAGACCCCGGCCTTCATGCCGGTGGGGACCCACGGCACTATCAAGGGACTGAGCGTCGATGAGGTCGCCACCGCCGGCGGGCGGATGATCCTCTCCAACGCCTTCCATCTCTATCTGCGTCCCGGCGACGAGATGGTGCGCGCACTCGGCGGACTCCACGCCTTCACGCGGTGGGAAGGGCCGATGCTCACCGATTCCGGAGGGTTTCAGGTCTTCTCGCTCGCGCAACTCCGCACCGTGAGTGAGAAAGGGATCACCTTCCGCTCTCCGCTCGACGGCTCACTCCACGATTACACGCCGGAAGCGGTGATGCGCATCGAGCGGAACCTCGGCGCCGACTGCATCATGCAGCTCGACGAGTTGATCGAGGGGCGGTCGGATGTCGATGCCTCACGCGCCGCGATGGAGCGCAGCCTACGTTGGTTGGAGCGCTGTCGCATCGAGTTCGATCGCATCTCCCAGGAAGGGCGCGCACCGATCACGCACCTCGAGGCCCCGCTGGGCGCGCCCCCGCTCGCGATGCATGACCCGGTCAGCGACCTCGCGCCGCCCCCGCAGCTCCTCCTCCCGATCGTCCAAGGTGGGGTGCACGCCGAACTCCGTCGCGCCTCCGCGCGTGGGATCCTGCAGACCGGGGATTGGGAGGCGATCGCGATCGGCGGGCTCTCCGTCGGCGAGCCGAAGCCCTCGATGCTCGCGACCCTCGAGGTCTGCGACAGCGAACTTCCGCGCGAACGTCCGCGCTACCTGATGGGCGTCGGGCATCCCGATGATCTCGTGGAGGCGGTGGCGCGCGGCGTCGATCTCTTCGACTGCGTCGCCCCGACCCGGATGGGCCGGCACGGGACCTTCTTCTCGCACGGCGGCACGGTCCAGATCAAGCGGGCGGCGCATCGCACCGATCGGCGACCGTTGGTGGAGGGATGCCCCTGCCCAGCCTGCACGCGTTACGATCGCGCCTATCTGCGGCACCTCTTCGCCGCAGGCGAGATGCTTGGCCTCCGGCTCCTCGCGCTCCACAACGTGACCCACCTGATCCAGCTGATGGCGGACGCACGAACGGCGCTCCGCGAGGATCGCTTCTCCTCGTGGAGCGCCGAGTGGCTTGCGCGTTACCGCTCGAGGACGAGCGACTGAATGAAGAACTCCATCATCCGCTGCTGATTGATGCTGGCGTGCCCCACGTCGGGGCCGACCTGCACCTCGAAGCTCTTTCCGGCCCGCTGGAGCGCCTGGATCAACTGCATCGAGTTATTGGGATGCACGTTGTCATCGGCGGTGCCGTAGAAGATCATGAGCCGGCCGCGCAGGTTCGCCGCGTACTCCATCGCGTTCCCCTTCTTGTAGCCCTCGGGGTTCGACTGCGGGGTGTACATGTACCGCTCGGTGTAGATCGTGTCGTAGTGATGCCAGCTCGTCACCGACGAGGAGGCCGATGCGGCATGGAAGGCATCCGGGTGCCGCAGGAGCGCGAGCGCCGAGGCATAGCCGCCGTACGAGGTGCCGAAGATCCCGACGCGCTGCCCATCGACGAAGGGGAGCTTGCCCAGGTGGCGTGAGGCGGCCGCGAGGTCGTCGATCTCCACCTCGCCGAGCTTCTCGTAGATCGCATCGAGCGCCTTCTTGCCGCGGCCCGCCGCACTGCGGGTGTCGAGCGTCACGACGAGGAAGCCCATCTCCGTCCACGCCATCGGCGGGCCGAAGACCTCGCGCGCGCCGTTGGTCGCCGGCCCGGCGTAGACCGAGAAGAGCACCGGATAGCGCTTGGACGGGTCGAAGTTCGACGGCTTGTGCAGCATCCCGTAAAGCGGGGTCGTGCCGTCCGCCGCGGTGTAGGTGAACATCTCCGGCGCGCGGAACCCAGCGGCGGTGAACGCCGTAAGGTCGCTCTCGGCAACGGTCGCGACCACCTTCCCCGAGGCGTCGAGCACGCGCGTCACCGGCGCGATCGCATGGCTCTGCGCGACGTCGACGAGGTGGCGGCCATTCGGTGCGACCGTGACGGTATGGTTGAAGGCGGGATCGGTGAGGCGACGATCTCCCTTCCCATCGAGCCCAACGCGATGGAGCTGCAGCTTCATGAAGTTGTCGCCGCTGCGCGCATAGTACCACAGCTGCTTCGCCTCCTCGTCCACCTTCACGATTCCCGCCACCTCGAAGGGGTGCTGTGTGAGCGGGGCGATGAGCTTCCCGGACAGGTCGTAGAGGTAGTAGTTCTTGAAGCCGGTGCGCTCCGACTCCCAGATGAAGCGCTCCCCGTCGGCGAGCCACCGGATGGTCGGGGAATTCTCCGTCCAGCTCGCGAGCCACTCCTCACGTACGAGTACGCGGCAGGCGCCGGTCGTTGGGGAACAGGCCGCGAACTCCATGACGTTCTGTCGACGGTTGGTGCGCCGGAGCAGGATCTCGCTGCCATCCGGGCTCCAGGTGATCCCGTACACATAGTGCCCGACGACCTCGTCGGTCAGCGGCTTCCTATCGCGTGCGTCGATACGCACAGTCTTTCCCGTCACCTGGTCGAAGACAAAGAGGTCGACGATCGGGTTCTGCGTCCCCGCCTTGGGATAGGCCTCGATCATCACCGCGCCCTGTACCGCCGTCTGGTCCATCTGAAGCCAGTAGTCCTTCACCGGGTTCTCATCGAACCGATAGTAGGCGAGCTGCTTCCCGTTCGGCGACCACCACATCGCGGTGACCTGATCGAGTTCCTCCCCGTATACCCAGCTCGCGGTACCGTACTTGATGCGCCGCTCCTTGCTCCCGTCCGTGGTGAGCTGGCGCTCACCGGAGCCATCGCGCGCCGAGATGAAGAGGTTGTTCTCACGATAGACGGCCTTCATCGCCGAATCCGCGGTCCACGCCTCGGTGTACTGGCGTCCGCGCGCCGGCGCATTCATCCGGCGGGCCCCCATGCTGGCTCCGCCGTTCAACGGCCCTGCCTCACTGACCGCCTTGGTCGCCACGGTGTAGCGGAAGCGCTTGCCGTCGCGCGTGAACTCGAACGAACTCCCGTCGTCTGCCCACTGCGGGGTGATGGCGCCAGACTTGACGCTCGACGCGAGCTTGGGCGCCATCGCGGCGTAGCGCTCGTAGCCCGGCATCGTCCGGAGACGATCCTGTGCGTGGGTCGCCGTCGAGAGGACGAGGAGCGCGAGGAGGGACCGAACGAAGCGTGGGGACATTGGGAGAGGTGGGGATGGGGTCGGAAGCAACGTTGCCTCAATTCTACCCCGCTGGCCTCGGCGCGCGAATGGCGCGACCTTCCCCCCGTCCCTGACCCCGCCCTGATGCCACGACGGATTGCTCTGCTCCTGATCCTCCCCGCCCTCCTCGGGGCACGCGCCGTGCGCGATGAGCCCCCGCGCACCACGAAGGACGGCGTCTACACCGCGGCACAGGCCGCGGAGGGCGAAGCGTTGTGGAAGGACGTCTGTCAGTCGTGCCACCTTCCCGGGGCGCTGGTGACCCCCGCGACCACCACAAAATGGTTCGGACGCCCACTCGCCGACCTCTACGGCTACGTCCGCCGCGAGATGCCGCAGCTCGATCCCGGATCCCTCACGGACGATGAATATCGGGTCGCCGTCGCCTATCTCCTGAAGCAATTCCGCATGCCCGCAGGCACCACCCCGCTCCCGGCGGACTCCGCGGCACTCGCCGCCATCCGCATCGACTCCCTCCCCTCCGCCTCTCGCACAGGATCGCGCTGATGATGCCGCTTCCCCGTTGGGCTCCGATCATCCTCCTCGCCGTCACGGTATCGGCGACGACCCCGACCACCGCCTCGAGCCAGGGGCCCTCCGCCACCGCCCAGAGCGAGCTCCGCGACACGGTGTCGCTCTACACCACCGACCTCGCCGCGCTCCACCGGCGATGGACCGTCGACTACTCGGCGGCGCGGCGCGAGCGCTTCCGTTTGTTTCAGAAAGAGTGGCAGGGCCGACTCGCCCGCATCGACTTCGACCGGCTCGGGCAAGAGGGGCGCATCGACTACGTGCTACTCAACACGCGGCTCACCGCAGAACTCGATCGCCTCACCCGTGAGGAGCGGCTCGCTAAGGATATGGGGGCCTACGTCCCCTTCGCACCGATCATCACGGAATTTGAGGAGGCGCGACACCGGTTCAACCCGATCGACCCGCAGTCGAGTGGCGCGACCCTCGCCGCCATGGCCAAGGAGATCGACAGTCTGACCCGCGTCGTTCGGGCCCGCGCCAACGCCACGATCACCCGCCCCGAGCGGATCGTCGGGCTCCGCACCGTCGCCTACCTCGATGACCTGCAACGCACCCTCCGCGACTGGCACCGCTTCTATTCTGGCTATCACCCCCTCTTCACCTGGTGGACCGAGGATCCGTACAAGCGCGTGACCGCGGCGATGACCCGCTATCAGACCGCGATCCGCGAGGTCATCGTCGGACAGAAGGCGGGGGAGGAGGAGCCGATCATCGGCGACCCAATCGGCGCCGCGGGCCTGGCGGAGGACCTGCGCGCCGAGATGATCGCGTATGAGCCCGCACAGCTCATCGCCCTCGCGGAGCGCGAATTCAAATGGATCGAACAGGAACAGCGCCGCGCCGCACGCGAGATGAGGTTCGGCGATGACTGGCGCGCCGCCCTCGAGGCGGTGAAGCGGAAGTACGCCCCCGCGGGCGAACAGCCTGCACTGATCAAGGACCTCGCCGAAGAGGCGATCGCCTTCCTCAAAGCGAAGGACCTCATCACCGTCCCCCCCCTCGCGGAGGAGATCTGGCGAATGGAGATGCTTTCCCCCCGCCAGCAACTCGTCTCCCCCTTCTTCCTCGGCGGCGAGGTGATCCAGGTCTCCTATCCCACCGATTCGATGGCGCACGAGGATAAGCTGATGAGCATGCGCGGGAACAACCCGCACTTCTCCTCCGCGACGGTGCACCATGAGCTGATCCCGGGGCACCATCTGCAGGGATTCATGGCGAGCCGCTATCACCCGCATCGCAGCGCCTTCAGCACCCCCTTCTGGACCGAGGGGTGGGCGCTCTACTGGGAGATGCTCCTCTGGGATCTGGATTTCCCCAAGTCACCCGAAAACCGGATGGGCTTCCTCTTCTGGCGCTCGCATCGCCTCGCGCGAATCATCTTCTCGCTCAAGGTCCACCTCGGCCAGATGACGCCACAGGAGGCGGTCGATCTCCTCGTGAATCGCGTCGGCCATGAGCGGGCGAATGCCGAGGCCGAGGTCCGCCGCTCCTTCAACGGCACCTACTCCCCGCTCTATCAGGCGGCCTACATGCTCGGCGGCCTCCAGATCCGCGCGCTGCACCAGGAGCTCGTCCAGTCGGGGCGGATGACGAACCGCGCCTTCCACGACGCGATCATGCAGGGTGGGCGGATGCCGATCGAGATGGTGCGGGCACGGCTCACGAACACCCCGCTGACGCGCGAGTACCGCGCGCAGTGGAAGTTCATCACACCCTGAGGCGTCACCGACGGACCGCGGCCGGCGGCGCGCTTAGCGCCGCTGATACATGAGATCGAGCAACTCGTCGTACATCGCGTCGGCGGTCTCTCCGCCGGCGCGCACCGCGGTCGCCGCGCAGTGACGCAGGTGGTTCCGCATGAGCTCACGGCTCACTCCGCGTAACGCCTCTTGCACCGAGGCGATCTGCGTCATGACGTCGGCGCAGTACCGATCCTCCTCCACCATCCGGTGCAGCCCGCGGATCTGCCCCTCGATCCGCCGGAGCCGCGTGAGGTTCCGCGCCTTCACTTCGGCGTCCACGGCGACGGCGGCACGCCCCGCGGGGGCATGCGTCCCACAGGCACAGGCCGAGGGATCCTTCTTGGTTCTTCCGGTCATCGCACGCTCCCAAGGTGTGGGGTCACGGGAGAGAGCCTAGGTACCCCCTCCCCCTATGTCAATCGAGGCCGTCCCGCTCGGGAGAGGCGTTGCCCCCACCCCCCGCCGGGGCGAACTTCACGGCATGCGCCTATTCGCCCCCCTCCGCCGCGGCCTCCTCGCCGCCCTCCTGCTCGCCCCCGCCCTCCTCTCCGCCCAGGACCGCCCCCTCTCCCTCTGGGAGCGGCAGGCGCGCGACCTCCTGAAGGAACTGGTGGAGATCAACACGACGCTGACCACCGGGAACAGCGTCACCGCCGCGGAGGCGATGGCGAAGCACATGCGCGCCGCCGGCTTCCCGAGCGAGGATGTGGTCGTCGTGGAGAACGCCCCGCGCAAGGGGAACCTGATCGTGCGCTTCCGGGGGCGAAACACCGCCCGCAAGCCGATCCTCCTCCTCTCGCACATCGATGTCGTCGAGGCGAACCCCGCCGACTGGACCCTCCCACCCTTCCAGTTCATCGAGAAGGACGGGAACTTCTACGGCCGCGGCGTCGCCGATGACAAGGACGAGGGGGCGATCCACCTCACGATCCTCCTCCGCATGAAAGCCGAGGGGATCGTCCCCGATCGCGACCTCATCGTCGCGCTGACGGCAGACGAAGAGGGCGGTCCCGCCAATGGGGTCGACTGGATTCTCAAGAATCGGCCCGAACTCCTCGCCGCCGAGTACGCTCTGAACGAAGGGGGCGGTGGCCGCGTGGAGAATGGACGGCGCATCGCCAACGAGGTGCAGGCGAGCGAGAAGAAGGTCGCCAACTTCATCCTCGAGACGACGAACACCGGCGGCCATAGCTCGCAGCCCCGCCCCGACAACGCGATCTATCAGCTCGCCATCGCGCTCGACCGTGTGGGCAAGTACCAGTTCCCTGTGCGCCTCAACGCCGTCACGCGCGAGTACTTCCGGCGACAGGCGACGATCTCTGGCGGTGAGGTCGGCCGTGCGATGACGCGAATCGTCGCGAACGAGAAGGACGCCGACGCCGCGCGTCTCATCTCGCGCGATCCGGCCAACAACTCGCGGCTCCGCACCAGCTGCGTGGCGACGATGCTCGAAGGGGGCCACGCGATGAATGCGTTGCCGCAGCGGGCGCGCGCCACCATCAATTGCCGCATCCTGCCGGATGAGACCACCGAGCAGGTGCGCGCGCAGCTCGCACGCACCATCGCGGACACGGGGGTGAAGATCCTCATCGAGCGCGCGGCAGAGGACAGCCCGCCATCGCCCCTCACCCCCGAACTCCTCCGCACGATCGAGGAGGCGAGCACCGAGCTCTTCCCGGGGATCCCCGTGGTCCCGACGATGAGCACCGGTGCCACCGACGGGCGCTTCCTCCGGGTCGCCGGTATCCCCGTGTACGGCGTCTCGGGACTCTTCTATGACACGCCGAACGCGCACGGGATGAACGAGCGAGCCGAGGCGCGGGCGTTCTATGATGGACTCGAGTTCATGTACCGACTCGTGCGGAAGCTCTCCGCCGGCCCCGGCGTCTGACCGGCGCCTCCGTACGATCCCCCTTCTGACTCCCCGAGCTGTCCATGGCGAAGATCACCGAGACCGATTGGATCTGGCGTGACGGATCCTTCATCCGCTGGCAGGACGCGCAGGTGCACCTCCTCGCGCACTCCGTGCAGTTCGGCTCCGCCGTCTTCGAGGGGATCCGCTGCTACGCCACGCCGAAGGGCCCCGCGATCTTCCGACTGCGCGAGCACCTCAAGCGCTTCCTCGACTCCTGCAAGATCTACCGCATGGATCCCCCGTGGACCATCGATCAACTCGTCGAGGGATGCCGAGCCCTCGTCGCTAAGAATGCGCTCGAGGCCTGTTACATCCGGCCGATGGTGATCCGCGGCTACGGCGCCGCGGGGATGGTCCCCTTCGATAGCCCGATCGAGACCTATCTCCCCTGCTGGCCCTGGGGCGCCTACCTCGGCGACGCCGCGCTCGAGCACGGCGTCGATGCCTGTATCTCCACCTGGCACCGCGTCGCCCCCAACACCATCCCGGCGGCGGCGAAGATCGCCGGCAATTACCTGAGTGGACAGCTCATCAAGATGGAGGCGCTCCGCAACGGCTTCGATGAGGCGATCGCCCTCGGGCCGGATGGCATGCTCTCCGAAGGGTCGGGCCAGAACGTCTTCGTCGTCGATGAGGGTCGCCTCTACACCCCACCGGTCGACGGCACCTTGCTCCCAGGCATCACCCGGAGCGCGGTGATCGCCATCGCGAAGGACCTTGGGATCGAGGTCGCGGTGCAGCCGCTCACCCGCGAGTCACTGTATACCTGCCAAGAGGTCTTCGTCTGCGGCACGGCGAGCGAGGTCACGCCGATCCGCAGCGTCGACCGCCTCCCCGTTGGCGCGGGGAAGCCCGGCCCGGTCACCAAGGCGATCCAGGCCCGCTTCCTCGACGTCGTGAACGGCCGCACCGACGATACGCACGGCTGGCTGACCTACGTGCGCTGAGGTCCGGCGGCGTAGCAGCAGGGCCGTGTGAGGGAACCCTGCACGACCCAGATGGTACGAGAGCGCATGACCACCCTCCTCGGGTCCACCCGCCGGGCTGTCGCCGCCGCCCTCCTCGCCGTCGCCCCACTCCCGCTCGTCGCGCAACAACCGACCGCCGCCGAGCTCCTCACCGTCCGCGAGATCGACGATCTCACTCGTCCCATCGCCCAGCTTTCGGACGAGGCGCTGGAGCAGGTGCTTCGACTCCTCGCCGAGCGGCCGGCGTGGGCCATCGCCATGGGGCGCGCCTATCGACAGCAACCGGGTGACGTGCGTGCCGCGATAGAGAACCAGCGTCGGGTCGCCGTCGTCACCGTCCCCGTGCTCTCGCCGATGCCCGCCCCGGCGCCCGTGGTACAGCCGCCTCCGTCGGTGGTGACGCCACCGACCGTGATCTTGCAGCCCGCGCCGGTCGTGGTGCAGCAGCCGACGATCATCGTGCCGAACCCCGTCTTCGCGCCGCCCCCGGTGATCGTCCATGCGCCGCCCATCGTCCATGTGCGTCCGTGGACCTTCTGGCCTTGGACGCGGACGATCGTCGAGCGCCCGATCTATATCGACCGCGGGCGGGAGCGGCGGGATGATGATCGTGGGCGCGAACGCGACGACCGGCGCCGCGTCGCGACGGTCACCCCCGATCGGCCACGGACCGCAGTTCCTCGATCTTCCGGCGCGCGTACCCCGTGAGCTCGGCTCCCACCGTGGGCAGCGCGACGAGCCGCTCGTAATACGAAAGGGCCGTGACCCGGTCACCCTTGGTGCGCAGATAGAACTCGGCGATCCGCATGACCACCTGCGGATGTTCCGGGGCTCGCATCTCCTCCTCGAGCCTCTCCTGCTCGGCGCCCGCGAGGTCCCCGCGGATCACCAAGGTCTCAATGTGCGAGAAGGTGGGGACGTAGGGCGTGGTCTTCCCGGAGGGGTTCACGACCGCCTCCGCCGCCTTCCCCGCCCCCTGCACGACCGCCCGCTGGATCACGCGCCCCATGGCACCGGCGGCGAAGAGCCCGACGGCCATCGGGATGGCCCCCACCCGAACCCCTCCGAGCAAGCGGACGAAGGTGAAGATGATGACCCCCGCCCCGACACAGACGATGGCGCCTCCCCATCCGTCGTGCAGCATCTCGTCGACGCTCTTGTACATGGGTCGAATGTACCTTTCGGGTATGTCCATGCCCACCTGCGCCCCTCGCGCCCTCCGCCTCGGCCTCCTGGCCCTTCTCCTCCCCTGTGCCACCACCACGGCTCAGGAGACCCTTCGGACCCAGCATCATGACGTCCGGCTCACCCTCGTCGCCGATGGGCTGGCGAGTCCCTGGTCGGTCGCCTTCCTCCCGGGTGGCGATCTGCTCGTCACGCAGCGTATGGGCCAACTCCGCGTCATCCGGAAGGGGAAGCTGCTCCCCGACACCGTGCCGGGGCTCCCGCCGATCCGCGTCGGTGGGCAGGGCGGCCTGCTCGATGTCGTCGCCCATCCCAAGTTCGCCGAGAATCGCTTCGTCTATCTGAGCTACTCCAAGCCCAACGCCGAAGGGAACCAGAGCACGACGGCGGTGATCCGCGCACGCTTCGAGAACGATCGCCTCACGCAGGTGACGGAGATCTTCGAGGCGCAGAAGTGGTCACGCGGCATGGGCCACTACGGCTCCCGTCTCGCCTTCGATCGCGATGGCTATCTCTTCATCTCGCTCGGCGACCGACAGGTGATGCCAGCGGGCCCGATCGACTCGCTCCTCAAGCATCCGGCGCAAAATCTCGGGACGCACCACGGGAAGATCGTCCGACTCCATGACGACGGCCGCATCCCGGCGGACAATCCCTTCCTGAACACCCCGGGTGCCCTGCCGCAGATCTGGAGCTATGGGCATCGCAACGTGCAGGGACTCGCGGTGCATCCCACCACGAACCAGCTCTGGGCCGATGAGCATGGCCCGCAGGGCGGCGATGAGCTCAACCTCGTGCAGGCCGGTAAGAACTACGGCTGGCCCGTCATCGGCTTCGGCGTGAACTACCGCACCGGCAGCGCGATCCATGTCGGGACGGCGCGCGCCGGGATGGAATCGCCGATCAACGTCTGGGTCCCCTCCATCGGCATCTCCGGGCTCGCCATCTACACGGGAGACAAGTTCCCGCAGTGGCGGGGGCAGCTCTTCGTCGGCGGCTTGGTGGGCGAGCGTCTCACGCGCGTCGCGCTCGATGGGACGACGGTCAAGGAGGTGGAGAACCTGGTGCAGGACCGCGGCCGCATCCGCGACGTGCGGCAGGGCCCCGATGGGTTCCTCTATCTCGTCTTCGAGACGAGAAAGGGGGGGAGCCCCGCGCTCATGCGCCTGGAACCCGCCTCCCGTCGCTGAGCACGTAACACTCAGCAGGTGACCGAGCGGCGCGTCATGATCGTGACGCGCCGCTCGTGCGTTACGGCGCGCGAACCGTGATGGTGATCGGCGCGCTGATCAGTTCGCGGCTGATCACGCGGTGGTCGGCATCCCCGAGCACCACGCGCAAGGTGTGCTTCCCCGGCGCGAGGGTAAGCTGGGTCTCGATCTGCCCCGCTCCGTAGTGCCGGTGGGAGGGGTCGGCAGGAATCACCTCACCGATCGCCGGCGCCTCACGGTCGATCAGGATGTGGAAGTGTCCGGTATTGGAGAGCTTCACCCCCGCCGGCGCGATACCGTAGTTGCGCAGCCCGAAGACCACCTCGAAGGTCGCCGGGACCACCGCGCCATCCTGCGGGACGCGAAGGAAGATCTCAGGCTTCGGGGTAGCCGCGGTCTGCGCGGCGAGGGGAGCGCCCCAGAGGAGCGCGACGGTCAGGATGATGCGACGCAGAGTCATGGTCATAGAGGATGAATTCCCCGAGTGGGGAGAAAGGTTCCGGTCAGCGGCTCGTCGAGCGCACCTCACTCTGGCAACTGATTGATCCCACGGAGCAGCCGGGTGAAGAAGCGCACGGCGACGCCATAGTCCTCGACGCGGATCCGCTCGTTGACGCCGTGGATCCGCGCCTGATCCCCCTCGCCGAGTGGCACCGGGAGGAAGCGGAACGCCTTGTCGGTGTGCGCGCCCCAGTACTTGGCATCGGTACCGCCCATCACGAGGTACGGCAGCACGGGAAGCGGCTCCGCAGGAACCAGGGAGCGGATGGTCGATGCCACCAAGGCATAGGCGGGGGAATCCACCGACGACACCGGCGAGGGGTTCACCCGCACGCTATCCATGTAATCAATCGTGATGAGCGTGTCGTTCACGATTTCCCGCACCCGCGTGAGCACGCTCTCGTGCGTCTCCCCCGGTCGGATACGGAAGTTGACGATCGCCTGCGCCACCGGCGGCAGGACATTGTCCTTCACCCCAGCCTCGAGCATCGCCGGAGCCGTCGTGGTGCGCAGCAGTGCCGCGCCCAGCGGACTCCCGAGCATCGCGCGCTCGACTACCGGCGCGGTCAACCAGAGATTCGCCAGCGCCACTCGCTGTCCGAACGACGCATAGGGCGCCATCGCCTCCAGCATCCCACGTGTCGGCCCCTCGATCGACGCCGGGAAGGGATTGGCCTCCAACGCCATCACCGCGCGGCTCAGCGCCCCCACCGCGGTGCGCGAGGGCGGCATCGACGAATGCCCCCCATTCGCCGACGCGGTCAGACGGAAGGAGACATACCCCTTCTCCGCGATCCCGACGATCGCCGCGCGCCCCTGCACCCCAGGGATCACCCCGCTCGCGAGGAACCCGCCCTCGTCCACCACGAGCGCCGGCTTCACCCCCCGCGCGACCAAGGTGTCGACGATCGCACGCGCACCGAACCGGCCGCCGTTCTCCTCATCGTGACCGAACATCAGATAGACCGTTCGCGGGGGGACATATCCCGACTCGATCAGGCGCTCCACCGCCTCGAGCGTCGCGAGCACCGTCGTCTTGTCGTCGAGCGTCCCACGCCCCCACACATACCCGTCGGCGATCACCCCACCGAACGGCGGATGCGTCCACTCGGCGAGATTCGCCTCCGGCACCGGTACCACGTCCATGTGTCCCATCAACACTACCGGCGCCTTCGACGAGTCGCTCCCCGGCCAGGTGTAGAGGAGACTCAATCCACCGATCAGCTCACGCTGCAGTGTGGCGTGCAGGCGCGGGAACTCCGTGGCCACCAGCGCGTGGAAGGCACGGAAGGCCGCCGTGTCGATCGGCGCCCCCGAGGCGTACGAGACGGTCGCAAGGCGCACCGACCGCGCGAGGCGACTCGCGGCCTGCTCCGCATCGATGGCGATCGCCTCCACCTCGCCGACGGCAGCGGGCGGTGCCGGGAGGCGCATGGCATTGCTCACGAGGACCGCACCGAGCGCCACGACACCGACTACGAGGACGAGCAGGATCTTCTTCACGGCCACTCCGGGAGAGGTGGGGATGCCGGAATATCCATGGCTCCGCCACCTTTCTCCAACCAGCATGGCCACTTCGCCCCCCCTCCCCACCCCACCGCGGCGCATCCTCGTCGGGGCGTCAGACGCCGCCACGGTCGCCGCGCGCATCGCCACCGCGCGCCCCGACCTTGAGCTCCGCGCGATCCTGCACCCGCAGGTCACCGACGCGGACCTCGCCTGGTCCGAGTGCTACGTGGGGTTCCGTCGACCGCCCGTCGCGACCATGGGGGGCGTGCGCTGGGTGCACTCCACCGGGGCCGGCGTCGATCCCTGGCTCGCCCCCGACGCGCTGGCGCCCGCTACCCTCCTGACCCGCTCCCCGGAGCGCTTCGGTCCGGCGATCGCCGAGTGGGCGGTGGCGCGGATCCTCGCCGAGGCGCAGCAGCTCGGGGCGCTCGCCGCGGCACAACGTGAACGCCAGTGGGCCTCCCTTACCCCGAGCCGCATCGCCGGTCGCACGGCGTTGATCCTCGGCACCGGGGAGATCGGTTCAGCGATCGCCCGTGCGCTGACCGCACTCGGCGTGCGAGTCATCGGCGTCTCGCGAACGGGGAATGTCTCGGGTGCGATGACGGGTGGCCGTGAGCGCGTGCAGGTGACCAGTGATCCCGAATGCTTCCACGCGGTGCACACTCCACCGCAGCTCCTATCCCTCGTGGGTGATGTCGACTGGATCATCGCCGTCCTCCCCGACACCCCAGCGACTCGCGGGCTCCTCTCGCGTGACGTGCTCTCCCGTTGCCAAGGGGCGATGCTGCTCAATGCAGGGCGTGGCGCCGTGGTGGAGGAATCCGCGATCCCTGAAGCGCTGGACCGCGGCTGGCTCCGCGCTGCGGCACTGGATGTCTTCCAGACCGAGCCGCTCCCGTCGGATTCCCCGCTCTGGACCCATCCCCGCGTGACGATCTCCCCGCACTGCTCAGGCCCGACGACCATCGCAGGCGCGGCGGATGGGTTTCTGGAATGTCTGACGACGATCGAGCGCGGGGAACGCCCTCGGTGGGCGATCGATCTCGTGCGGGGCTATTAGGTCAGCGCACTCGGCGCCGCGACTCGGCGCACGCTCGACGCATCCCTTCAGTACACCCGCTCCACCCACGCGAGCGCGTCGAATCCTGCGTCGAAGCTCATGATCCGCCGGACCTCCCGCCGCTCCATCACCGCCGCATGTAACGCGTCGCGCGACGAGAGACGGCCAGCGCCCAGCACGATCTCCTTCGCGCGCTGCACATCCGCCAACTCGACCGGGTAGACCTCGTCCACCACGCCGAGCAAGGCATCGAAGGCGGGCTGGATGGCATCCGACCGATCGATCCCGCGATACCGGTGGAGGATCTCCTGGAGCACCTCGGCGCTCGTCACGATCCGCTCTCCGCGCTGGATGCACCGCTCAAGCGCCACACGCGCCGCCTCCTTATTCGGATGCGGCGCGCCGATGAGGTACATCGGGATGTTCGAATCGAGAAAGATCACGCGCCAAGGTCTCCCGCACGCCCGCGCTCGATCTCCGCGAGCATCGCGTCGATCGGGGCGGTGGGATAGGCGCCTCGCACGGACTCCCGCACCATCGCGAGCTTGCGCGTCGACTCCACCGCGGGCTCGTCCCGGCGGGCGAGGCGCATGGCCTGGCGCACCCACTCCGCCACCGTCATCCGGTGTCGGCGTGCGATGGCACGGATCTCGTCGAATTCGGCGTCCTCGAGGAGGACCTGCAGTCGCTGTGTCATAACATGAGTATAAACACCTCATCATGATGAGTCAAGTGCCGATCGGAACAGCATGAAGGGGGACGCCAGCACGATGCCAGCATCCCCCTGATTCTCCATCACCGATCGCGCGCCACCCAGTACGAATCACCGCCGCGACCTCAGGCGCGCGAGGTGCGCCTCCTCGAGACCCATCCAGCGAGAAGCGCCAGCACCCATGCCACGAACAGATAGAAGACGAGGATCCCGAGGGCATTCTTCAGCGCGCTGAGCAACCCCAAGGTCCTGACATCCACGAAGAAATACGGGTAGGTGCCCAGCACCTCACCCCGCCCGATTACATAGACGAAATAGGCGAACGGATAGAGGCTCAGCACCCCGATCTGCGGGAGGAACCTCGCCCCGCCCACTTCCGCCGTGGTCACCCAGTACACCGCGAAGAGCGTCGGAACGAGATAATGGAAGGCAAGATCGGTCCATGCCCCGAGCCCCGCGGGGTTGTACTGCGCACTCAGGAGCACATGGTAGGCGATCCCGACGACGACGATCGCCGCCGCCGCGGTCCAGGTGGTACGGAGATTCGAAAAGAAACCCGCGGCCACGCTCTTGGGCGCGACCGCGGGAATCGTGATGACCAACGCGACGAGCAGGTTGGTGAGGATCGTGAAGTAGCCGAAGAGATCGACCATCGACATCCAGGGCGTCCGGGGGTTCCCGAACGGATCCACCCCACTCGAAAGGTTCAGCCCGATCTGCAGGACCAGGGCCGCCCAGGCGAGGGCGGCCGTCGTGGTCCCGAGGATCAGCCGCACTCAGAGAAGCCGCAGACGTGGCACTTCACGCACCCTTCCGCGAACTCGAGCTGGCTTCCACAGTCCGGGCAGGTGCCGATGAAGGCGTCGCCGCCATTCACCGCGTCGAACTGCATCTGCGCGCCACCGACGGTGACGACCGGGGCCGGGGCCGACGTGACCTGCGGCGCGGCGCCGGCGAGGAGCTCCTGCTGGACCCCCTGCTTGGAGCGCATCCAATCCTCGAGCGCGAGCCCGATCGCGTCCGGCATCGAGAGGACCTTGCTCGGGCCAAGGCCCACTGCACGATCCGACGAGATGCCACGAAGCTGACGGTGCACCTGCTGGATCGAGATCCCCGAGCGCAGCGCGAGCGAGATCAACCGCCCCACCGCCTCGGCGTCGGCCATCGCCGAGCCACCCGCCTTGCCAAGGTTGATGAAGACCTCGAACGGCTGGCCCTTATCGTCCTCGGTGATGTGCACGAACATCATGCCGAGCGGCGTCTCCTTGCGGATCGCCGTCGAGCGGAGGATGTCGGGGCGCGAGCGCTTCTGGCGGCGCTGGAGGTTCTCCGCCTCCGCATCGAACAGGAGCTTCTTCAGACGATCGTTGTCGCTGGTGACCTCAGCGAGCTGGCCCTTGAGCTCGGCGAGCTCACGCTTGGCGGCCGCATCTTCCTTAGCCCCGTCGCGCTTGGCGGCGGCGTCTGCGGTGGCACCGGTCGAGAGCACCTGACCGTCACGCGAGCCGTCGCGGTACACGGTGACGCCCTTGCACTTCATCTCGTAGGCGAGCTCGTAGATCGCACGCACATCCTCACGAGTCGCGGTGTGCGCGAAGTTCGTCGTCTTGGAGATGGCGGAGTCACAGTGATCCTGGAACGCCGCCTGCATGCGGATGTGCCACTCTGGCGTGATGTTGTTCGCCGTCGCGAAGACGCGCTGCCACTTGGCCGGCACCTCGGACTGCTGCACCGAGCCCGTCTTGGCGATGCGCTCCATGAGGGCATCGGAGTACCACCCCTCCTGCTTTGCGATCGCGACGAAGTCCTCGTTCACGTCCGGCATCATGACGCCGGCCTGATTGCGCATGAAGGCGACGGCGAAGAGGGGCTCCAAGCCCGACGAGCAGCCGGCGATGATCGAGATCGTCCCGGTCGGGGCGACGGTGGTGACGTTGCAGTTGCGGAGCTTCATCTCGGGGCGGATGCGCTGCCCCGCCTCGTCACGCGCGCAGGTCGCGTCGGGGCCCCAGATCGAGCGCTCCCACTCCGGGAAGGCGCCACGCTCCTCGGCCAACCGCGCCGACTCCTTCTTCCCCTCGACGTCGACGAACTCCATGACCTTGCGGCCGAACTCGACCCCCTCGGGGCTGTCGTACTGGATGCCGAGGCGGATGAGCGCGTCGGCGAAGCCCATCACGCCGAGCCCGATGCGACGGATCCGCTTCGCGAGCGCATCGATCTCCGGGAGCGGGTACTTGTTCGCATCGATGATGTTGTCGAGCATCCGCGTCGAGAGGTGGATGTCCTTCGCGAAGGACTTCCAATCCATCTCACCATCGACCACATAGTAACCGACGTTGATCGAGCCGAGGTTACAGACATCGTACGCGAGAAGGGGCTGCTCGCCGCACGGGTTAGTCGCCTCGTAGGCGCCGAGGTGCGGAACGGGGTTGTAGCGGTTGGCCTCGTCGATGAAGAAGACGCCCGGCTCACCGGTGCGCCACGCCCCCTCGATCATCTTGTCCCACACCTGACGGGCGTCGAGCTGGCCGACGACCGCCTTGGAGATGGGATCGATGATGTCATAGGATGCCCCCGCCTTGAGGGCCTCCATGAACTTCGAGGTGATGGCGACCGAGATGTTGAAGTTCGTGATCTTGGTCAGGTCCTCCTTGCACGTGATGAACTCCATCACGTCGGGGTGATCGATCCGGAGGATCCCCATGTTCGCGCCGCGGCGCGTCCCCCCCTGCTTCACCGCGTCGGTCGACGCGTCGTAGAGCTGCATGAACGAGACCGGGCCGCTGGCGACGCCGGTGGTCGAGCGCACCATCGACCCCTTCGCGCGGATCCGCGAGAAGGAGAAGCCGGTGCCGCCGCCGCTCTGGTGGATGAGCGCCATCGAGCGGAGGGTGTCATAGATGCCACTGTGCCCATTGGACAGCGCGTCGTCGACGGGGAGCACGAAGCAGGCCGAGAGTTGCCCGAGCGGACGGCCGGCGTTCATGAGCGTCGGCGAGTTCGGCTCGAAGCGACGCTGCGTCATCAGTTCATAGAAATGACGCGCGACCTTCTCCACCTGCTTCTCCGTGGCGCCATAGCGACGCTCCGGCTCTGCGACGGTCGTCGCGACGCGCCAGAACATGTCCTCCGGCGTCTCCACCGACTTCCCGGACTTGTCCTTCACCAGATAGCGCTTGTCGAGAACGGTACGCGCGTTCTGAGACAGAGTCGCGGGGGTCGCTGGGGGGGTCACCGGAAGAGCCATTGCTACATCTCCAACAAAGGGTGGCGAGGGGACGAGGCGGGCCAAGCTACGCGACTCGTGAAGCCGCGCAAGCACGTGGCAAACCCCATCAAGAGAAGGACTTACGAACGAGATATCACGAAACGGCCAGGCGCCCAGAGTTTTCCACGACCATCCCGGTGTCGCCTCCTTCCTGCATCTTCGCGACACCCGAACAGCACTAGAACCTCGACAGCGCTGCGACCGGCAAGCACCTGATTCACAATCACTTAGCGACCTCCCACCTCGACACCGAACATCCGGCGCCAGCGCGGGACGGGGAGTGTACCCCGATGTCGTCACCGGCGCCAGTCCTTGCTCCGATCCGCGTGCCCCGCTACCCCCAACGCCTATCACCTGAGCCCTCAACCCCAATCCTCGACCGTCGCGCCAGGCACCACGGCTCCTTACCCGATCGTCACGCGCGCTCCGATCGTGCACGAGAAACCGGGATCGGCGTGCAACTCCGCCACATCCTGCGCATCGCCCGCCTTAAGGATCACGATGCGATCACGACCCCTGCGCAGCACCGCCGTCGGCCAGACACTCACATCGTCCTGCAGAATCACATCGCCGACGACGACCGCACTCGCATGCACCCACGCCCCTGCCGCGATCTGCAGCGTACCGATCGACTCCTCTCGCATCCAGCCTCCTCGCCTGAGACCCCCCAAAATACTCCCGCCCCCCTCCACGGGCCCGTATATTCGGCAGGTACCGTCGTGCACCCTTCGGTGCTCGGCGTTCAGCGACCGACGCCCCACCCCACGCGAGTGGCCATCGAGGAACCGGTGAGCGAGAATCAGAAGATCTGCCCCACCTGCGGCACCGAGTATCCCCTCTCCGAGCGCTTCTGCCCGCGCGACGGCACCGCATTGCGCGCCGCCGCCAACCAGACTGACCTCCTCGGCTCCGTCGTCGCCGATCGCTATCACATCCTGAAGAAGCTCGGCGCCGGAGGGATGGGCACCGTCTACCTCGCCGAGCATGTGAAGATGGGACGCAAGAGCGCGCTCAAGGTGATGAACCCGGGGATGAACACCGACCCGGACGCCGTGGCGCGCTTCAATCGCGAGGCCTCCAACGCCTCGCGCCTCAGCCACCCGAACATCTGTGGCATCTACGATTTCGGAGAGACCCCCGACGGGATGATCTACCTCGCGATGGAGTTCATTGAGGGGTCGGCGCTCACTGATATCATCGAGAAGGGTGGCCCCCTCCAACCCGCCCGCGCCGCGAGCATCATCCACCAGACCGCCGACGCGCTCCAGATCGCGCACGACGCCGGGATCGTCCACCGTGACCTGAAGCCCGACAACATCATGGTCGCGAAGAATCGCGACGGGTCGGACCTCGTGAAAGTGGTGGACTTCGGCATCGCGAAGGCGAGCACGAGCGAGGCGCAGAATGTAACCAAGACCGGGATGGTCGTCGGCACGCCGGAGTACATGAGCCCCGAACAGCTCGCCGGGGACAAGCTCGACGGGCGCTCCGACATCTACGCGCTCGGGCTCGTCGCCTTCAACTGTCTCACCGGGGCCCTCCCGTTCTCCGCGACCTCGGCGCAGGAAGCGATGATCATGCGCCTCACCGACATGCCGCGCGCCCTCGCGGAGGTCCGACCCGACGTCGCCTGGCCCGAGGCGGTGCAAGCGACGCTCGACCTCGCCCTCGCCCGCGACGCCAAAGACCGCTATCAGAGTGCCGCACAGTTCGGACGGGAGCTCGCGAGCGCGCTCGCCGCGATGCCTGCGCATCCCACCGACGAGGCCGGCACGGTGGTCATGAGCGCCCCCGCGACGGTCGCGGCGCGTCCCCCGATGCCCCCCACCCGCGTCGGGGGCCGTGCCGCGGCGAGCGGCGGCACGACCACCACCGTGGCCCCCGCGCCCAAGAGCAAGACCCCCCTCGCCCTCGGCGGGGTGGGTGCGGCGCTCGCCATCGCGGTCGTCGCCTGGAAGATGGGACTGATCGGCGGCGGCGCCGGAGCGACGGTGACGAGCACGCCGCCCGCATCACTCGCGGCAGCGGAGAGCACGACCGCGGCGCCGACGACGCTCCCCACACCGAATGGTTCGACGCAGTTGATGTCGAACCCTCGGCCCGGGGCTGGTACGGGCGCGACCCCAACGTCGACCCCGGCTGGCCCCTCGCGCACGGCGACCCCGACCCCCGCGCCGACGACGGCGGCGCCGACGGCTGGGACGAGGACCGCCCCCGCCGTGAGTCCGACCACTGGCCCCGCGAATCCGGCCCCGACCCCCAGCGCGCCGGCATCGGCCGCTCCGAGTCCGATGACGCAGCTGGAGGGGTGGCTCCGCGAGGTCCAGGCCAGCGCCGCGACTCCCTCCACCGCGCGGCGCGTCCTCGGCGATCTCCAACAGATCCAAGGCTCCCTCGCCGGCAATGCGCTCGCCGAATCGTATTACGTGCAGATGCTCGCCTATACCAAACTCGAGGATGAGGTCGGGGTCTGTCGCGCCGCGCGCCAGGTGCGGGCGTTGCACAACGAGCGGCCCCGCATCAACCTCGCGACACGCGCGATTGAGCTCTTCGGATGCGACAATCCGTGACCACCCCAGTCACGGCCGGGACCGTCTCGATCGAGGTGGTCGGCCGCACCGATGTGGGGCGCCGACGTGAGCACAACGAGGATGCCTTCCTGGTCGCCGATCTCTCCGCCGCGGTCGCGCGGGCGGTGACGGAGGAGCGAGAGCGGCTGGTCTGGCCGCCGCGCCCCATGGGAGCACGCGGGGCGCTCTTCATCGTCGCCGATGGCATGGGCGGCGCGGCCGCGGGAGAGCTCGCCAGTCAGATGGCCACGGCCGTGATCCTCGAGGAGGTCCAGACGCAGTGGGGGGACACCGCAGCTACGGATCCCGATCACTTCGCGCAGACGCTGCGCCAGGCCACCGAACGCGCCAATCAGCGGATTCACGCGCACGCCACCTCCAACCCCGATACGAAGGGGATGGGGACCACGGTGACCCTGGCCGGATTCTTCGGCGATACGCTTTATCTCTGCCAGGTGGGCGATTCACGCGCCTATCTCGTCCGTCGCGGCGTTGCCACCCAGATCTCCAAGGATCAGTCGCTCATGCAGCGGCTCGTCGACGCTGGAGAGCTCACGCCAGAGGAGGCCGAGGTCTCCGAGCGACGTAACATCATCTTGCAGGCGTTGGGCCCCGAAGCGCGCGTCAAGGTCGATCTCACTGTGCAACGCGTGCAACGGGGTGATCTGCTGGTGGTCTGCTCCGATGGTCTCTCAGGCCAAGTGCGAGGCCCCGAAATCGCCACGCTCCTCAGCTCGACCCCTACCCTCGAGACGGGGTGTGATGCGCTGGTCGATCGCGCGAATGCCACCGGAGGGCCCGACAACATCACCGTGATCGTGGCCCGCCTCGACGGCGCCGGCCTGCCGCCGACCCTCGCGGAGGTCCCGCGTCATCAGGTCTACACGGGTCCCCCGGAGGATCGGGCGACGATCCAGATCGACCGCACCGCGATCGACTCCGCCACCACGGCAGCCCACGTGAGGGGAGAGGCGGAGGCGAAGGGCGAACTGGTCCCGCAGACGAAGGTCGCCGCGCGGCCGGCCGCCAAGCGCCCGGCCGCTTCGCCAGACCCATCCCTGGCTCCGTCCCTCACGGTCTTCGCGGTGCTTGTCCTCATCTTCGTCGCCTTGGGGATCCTCCTCAGTTGAACGGCATCGAGTTCCACTTCAGTCGGGGTAGCCACTCCGGCACGCGCGTCCGGCTCACTCAGGCGGTGATCCGTATCGGGCGACACCCAGAAAACGATCTCCGCTTCCACGCGGAGCTTGACCGCGACGCGTCGTCCCGTCACGCCGAGATCCGCCTCGAGGAAAGTCGCTACGTCCTCACCGATCTGGGTAGCACGAATGGAACGATCCTGAACGGCGAGCGGATCTCAGGGCCACGCCTGCTCCACGATGGTGACACCATCGAGTTCGGGGCCAACGGCCCCTCGGTCCGCATCACGATCTTCGACATCGGCGAACCGCGTCCCGAGATGCGACAGACACGCTCCTCGACACCGCTCCGAGGGGAGCCCGCGACGGTCGCCCACCCGAAGAAGAACACGGAGGTGCGGATCGCCGAGGCGGTCCGTCAGGAGACCAGCTCGCTCCGTCGGTTGGTCCTCATCCTGGTCGTGCTGGTGGTGGGCGGGGGTGCGGTCGCCTTAGCGATCACCATGCGGACCGCGCGGGCCGGACAAGCGGCTCTCGCCTCACTCGTCACTACCAACGACTCCCTCTCACGTCTCCTCGACGCGCGTCTCTCCCAGACCGGGGTCGGTTCGGCAGCCATCCAGGAGGCGCGCGCTGAGATCGACCGCCTTTCGGCAGAGCTGCGCTCCACGCAGCAGCGCGGGGAGAACGTCTCATCCATCGCCGATCGACTGCGCGCATCGCAGGAGCGGACCGCCTCCTTCGCGCGGACGGACTATGGCGCGATCCTCGCGGCGAACAAGGCGGCGGTCGTCTTCGTCGCCGTGGAGCTTGAGAGCGGGGAAGCGGCGACCGGCACGGGGTTCAATCTCCTCCCCGATGGACTGATCGTCACCAACCGGCATGTCGTGCAGCCGCCGAATGGCCAGGTGGCCAAGCGGATTGCGGTGGTATTCGAAGGGACCAAGGGGGAGTGGCGCTTCGCGACCGTGGAGTCGGTCAGCGAGACCGACGAGCTCGCCTTCTTGCGCATCACGCGACCCGGCCCCTACCCGACCATCAGCGGGATCGCCCGCGACAGTGACAAGGTGCGACTCGGGGATCCCGTAGCGATCCTCGGCTTCCCGCTCGGGAACGCGACCGCCGGGATGGAGGGGAGCATCAACACCCTGCGTCCCGCCGCGACCCTCGGCATCGGGACCGTGAGCAAGACGTTGGCCGAGAACATCCAGCTCGACGCCTACGCGGCCCAGGGCTCGAGCGGATCGCCCGTCTTCGATGCCCGTGGTCTGGTCATCGGCGTGTTGTTCGGTGCCGCAGGGGAGAGCGGTGGCCGCATCGTCTACACGGTGCCATCGGCGCGACTCGCCGCGCAGCTCCCCGCCGACGCGCGCCGGACGGTGCGGTAGCCCGCTCCTCGCCGCGGCGCGTTGGCCGCGGGGCGCACGGTCAGAGCAGGCGCCGAGCCACCCCTTCCTGCATCGCGCGGTCCGTGCTCCAGGCGCAGAACACCTGCGTCCCAGATACCGTGCGCGCGACCTCAGGGGGACCAAAGACGACGACGGCATGCCGCGAGGGGGCAAGGGCGAGCACCAGCGCGTCACCCTCGACCGCATCGCGAGACGGATGGACGCGGAGCTCGACACCCGCCGCCTGCAACGTCGCGACAAAGGGGAGGAGTGATACCCGATCGCGATCATGCACGATCGTCTCGACCTCGACCACGGATCCCACGGCGCCCCCGACCCCGCTCCACGACCCGCGCACGGGATGCACGAGGAGATCGGCCACCTGTCGGGCCCAGAGCAGATCGTCGAGCGTCGGCTCCCGGGTCTCCCGTGGGACCGCCCATGCGGACCAGAATCGTCGGCGCTCTGCGCTGGCCTCGATCATCTCGTCGGTGATCGACCCGGCATCGACGGCGACCGCCAGCGCCTCGACCGCGCCACCGAGATCGTCGGACGCCAGGACGAGATCGCAGCCGGCACGCACGGCATGGACGGTCGCAGGCACCGCGCACTCAGGTCCACCCAGTGCCATCGCATCGGCGCGGTCGCTCACCACGAGGCCATCGAACGCGAGCTCCTCCCGCAGGAGCGCTCCGATCAGACCCGGCGAGTGGGCGGCAACCATCCCCTGCCGATCGAGTCCGGGATAGCAGCCGGTGCCGACGAGGACGCTCGCAACCCCGGTGTCACAGGCCCCGCGAAAGGGCACGAGATCGGTGGCCCAGAGCATGCGGGCATCGGTGTCGATCCTCACGGGGGTCCGCTGGGGATCGACGATCGCCCGCCCCGCCCCAGGGAAGTGCCGCGAACAGGCGAGGACGCCCTGCGATTGACAGGCATCGATCCACGTGACGACATCTTCCGCCACACGCTGGGGATCCTCACCGAAGGAACGCGCGCTGCGATCGAGTGCCGTGCCCACATGGGCGATGTCGGCGACCGGGGCGAGCGCCCAATTCACGCCAAGTGCTCGCAGTTGGCGTGCGGTCAGGTGAGCTGCACGCCGGATGGCATCGTGGTCACGGAGCGCGGCGAGGGCGCGGAGTGGCGGGAGCGGTGTCATCTCCGGCACTAAGCTCCCGACGCCGGCGGACGCCTCCATCGCGATGAGCAGGGGCGCTGGTGCCCGTCGGTGCAGATCGTCGGTCAGCGCTCGGACGGCCGCGGCGGGACCGCCACGGACCTGGAAGGCCTGCACACCGAGCTCGAAGGCATCATCGATCAGGGCCTCGAGGTGCGAGAACCCCGCCTGAGGGTCCCACCAGAGTTCGGGGACGAGGTAGGCGCCCAGCGCACGCATGGATCAGCGCGCGTGCGGTACGTTCATGCGGGATACCAGGCACCCAGCACGCGAGGACCGTGCGCGCCGGTGGCACTCGGGACGTTCCCGACGCGACGTCGGAGATGACACCACCCGAGGTAGGCGAAGGCCACCGCCTCCTTCGCCTCGCCATCGAAGTAGATCGCGTCGAAGGGCCGCACCAGTCGCGGGCTCAGCACCATCGCGATCGCCTCGCACAGGACCGGATGCCGCACTCCGCCGCCGGAGAGGAGGACCTCCTCGACCGGCTCGGGGATGAATCGCGCGAAGGCCCGTTCGATGCTCCGCGCGGTGAACCACGCCGCCGTCGCTATCACATCCGCATCCCGCACCTCGCCGCGCGCCGCACGACAGCGCTCGATGAACGACGCAATGACGGCCGGCGTGTACCGCTCGCGCCCCGTGCTCTTCGGTGGCGGCACCTCGAACCAGGGATCGGCCAGCAGCGCCTCGAGCACCGATTCGATCGGACGTCCCGCCTTCGCGAGCGCGCCGTCCACGTCATAGGGCAGCGCGGGTCGAAGCAATCGCGTGACGCCGTCGAGCACCACGACGCCGGGGCCGGTGTCGAAGGCGCGGACGCCCTCGAGCACGCCACGCGGCGGCACCACGGTGCAATTCCCGATCCCACCGAGGTTCTGGAGTACCCGCCACTTCGCATCGTCGGAGAAGAGCGCGGCATCGGCGAGCGGGACGAGCGGCGCGCCCTGTCCGCCCGCCGCCACATCACGCACACGGAAGTCGGCGATCACCGGGATCCCGGTCCGTTCCGCGATCACCGCCGGCTGCCCGAACTGCCAGGTCCCATGCGGCGGCTCGTGCCAGACGGTGTGGCCATGCGAGGCGATCGCCGCGATCTCGTCGCGGGCGACGCCGGCCTCGGCGATCGCGGCGATCGCGGCATCAGCCAACCACCCACCGAGCGCGAAGTCGAGCCGCGTGTACTCGCTCGGCGTCGCACCCACCAACGCCGCCGCGAGCCGCTCGCGCGTGGGTACGTCATACGACCGCTGCACCTGCGCGAGAAGCTCGACCGCCGTGCGTCCCTCGGTCTCGGTGAAACGCACCACCGCCGCCGTGATCCCGTCGAGCGAGGTCCCCGACATGAGACCGACGAGCACCTGTCCCCTGGTCCCTGTCATCTGATCCCTATTCGACCGGCGGCGGCGCATCCGGCACGACGCGCCGGATCACCCCACCCGCCTCAGCCAATCGTGCGCGCGCTGCGTCCGACGAGAGGCCGAGCTTCTGCATGGTGATCGCCACCTTCACGCGCCCATCAGCGGCGGCGAGGGCCTGCCGCGCCGCCTCACGCGAGAGCCCACAGGTGATCATCATCAGACGCTCCGATCGATCGCGCAGCTTCTCATTGGTCGCCTGCAGGTCGACCATGAGATTGCCGTACGTCTTGCCGATCCGCACCATCGCGCCGGTGGTGAGCATGTTGAGCACCAGCTTGGTCGCGGTCCCCGCCTTGAGTCGGGTCGAGCCGGTGACCACCTCGGGACCGGTGATGGGGAGGATCGCGATATCGACCAGATCGAGGAGCGCGGTCGCCGGCGGCGAGCAGGCGAGGATCACTGTCTTCGCCCCGACCGAGGCCGCATATTCGAGCGCCGCGCGCACGTAGGGCGTCGTCCCACTCGCCGCGATCCCGACGACGACATCCCCTCGGGCGACCCCGGCCGCCTCGAGATTGGTGCGCGCGCCATCTGGGCGATCCTCCGCCCCCTCTTGCGCCCGCAGCAGCGCGGCGGGGCCCCCGGCGATGATCCCCTGCACCATCGCGGGATCGCTCCCGAAGGTCGGCGGACACTCGGAGGCATCGAGTACGCCGAGTCGCCCACTCGTCCCCGCCCCGACGTAGAAGAGCCGATGCCCCTCGCGGAACGCGCCCTCCACCAGCGCGATCGCCCGCGCGATCGGCTCCCGCTGCGTCGCGACCGCGTCATCCACCCCGCGGTCCTCGGCCACCATCAGGTCGACGATCTCCAGCGGCGAGGCGAGGTCGATGTCGGCGCTGCGGGGATTCCGGCGCTCCGTGACGCGAGGATCGAGCATCCCGTAAGTTACCGAGCATGGCCATCCCTCGCACCCGGCGCGACCGGCGTCAGCTCGCACTCCTTCCCTTCCTCTGCGCCAGCCTCGCCTCGGTCGGTGAGGCGCAGCTCATCAAGGTCCCATCCCCCTCGACCGCGCGTCGACCGATCACGCTCTCCATCAGCACGGGCTTCCTCCAGACGGAAGGACGGGTCGATGGGCAGTCCAGGACCATCTGGTCCCTCGGGGAGGCGGCACAGCATCGGGTGATGGTCGATGTGGGGCTTCGCAGCGGAGCGCTCGGTCTCGCCGCCTCCACGGCGCAGGTCCCCATCATCCGACGCGGCGAGCTCACGCCGAGCGGGTCCAGCGGCACCATCCAATTACGCCAACTCCTGGCCACCTTCCGCACGCTCGAGCAGATGGGGCCACACCAGATCGTCGAACTCGGTGCGGGCCTCTCGCAGTGGGCCGCCGATCACGACGCGGCAGGGTTGACCGCAGCCGAACGCGCGGCGCGCAATGCATTCACGCTCGTCGTCGGCTACGGGATCGGCTTCTCTCTGGGCACCAAGGCCTCATTGACCCTCGTGCAGGACTACGCGACCCTGTGGGGACCCACGGAGGGACTCGCCGCTGGCCAGAGTCGCTCCCAACGACAGTTCGTCACCCGCCTCGGGCTTCGCTACCGCTTCGGTGGCGATCGCTGACCACTCGCCCCATCCCACCACCATGCGCCATCCCATAAAAGTCCTGCTGCTTGGATCACTGACGGTCTGGGCGTGCCGGCCGTCCACGCGCCCAGCGGTCACCCCGACCACGGCGGAGGGGCCTCGGGCGCCAGCCGAAGGCGGCGCTCCGGCGCCCCGGGCCATATCGCCCGCTACGGTGCCGACCGGCGACGCGCGCTACTCCGGCACCTATGCCGCGGGATGGCGCTTCCCCGAGGCGCGCGAGGCGGCCTTCGGTGCCGACGCGATGGTCGCGAGCAACTCCGACCTCGCGAGCGAGGCGGGACTCGAGGTCCTGCGCGCCGGTGGCAACGCCGTCGATGCCGCCGTCGCCGTCGGGTTCGCGCTCGCGGTGACGTATCCCTTCGCAGGCAACATCGGCGGAGGTGGCTTCATGACGATCCGCATGGCCGATGGCCGGACGGCCGCGCTCGACTACCGTGAGGTCGCGCCGCTCGCGGCCACACGGGACATGTTCGTCGACGCCACCGGGAAGCTCACCGACCAGAGCGTCCTCGGACATCTCGCCTCCGGGGTGCCGGGGGCCGTCGCCGGCCTCGATGCCGCCCTCCAGCGCTATGGCACGATGTCGCTCGCGCAGGTGATGACGCCGGCCATCCGGCTCGCCCGCGATGGCTTCCTCGTCGACTCGGCGCTCTTCCGTTCGCTCCGTGGGGCGCAGGATCGCATCTGTCGGTTCGCGGGCTGCGCGCTCTTCTATCCCCAGGGTGAGGCCATCGCCCCGGGCGGTCGCCTCGTGCAGCTCGACCTCGCGCGCACGCTGCAGGCCATCGCCGAACAGGGACCGCGTGGCTTCTACACCGGTCCGGTGGCCGATGCGCTTGTCGAGGAGATGCGGCGTGGGGGCGGGATCATCACGCACGAGGACCTCCGGCGCTACGAGCCCAAGTGGCGTGATGCCGTCGTCTCCACCTATCGCGGCCACACGCTGATCACGATGCCGCCGGCCTCCTCGGGCGGCATCACGATGGCCGAGTCATTCAACATCCTCGAGCACTTCGCCCCACTTCCCCCCTTCGGGAGCGCGCCCTATCTCCATCTGCTGGCCGAGACCTTCCGTCGGTCGTTCCAGGACCGCAACAGCAAGCTCGCCGATGCCGATTTCGTGGCCGTGCCGCGTGAGGAGCTGGTCTCGAAGACCTATGCGCGGACCCTCGCGACCCAGATCGACCTCCGGCGCGCCTCGGTGACGCCGAGCTTCGCCCCCGCCGTGCGCGAGCCAGAGCACACGACGCACTACTCGGTCGTGGATGCGGCGGGGAACGCCGTCGCGACAACCACGACGATCAATGGCGGGTACGGCTCCGCGGTCTGGATCCCGGGCGGCGGGTTCTTCATGAACAACGAGATGGATGACTTCGCCGCGCAACCAGGCACGCCGAACATGTTCGGGCTCGTACAGGGCGAGGCGAATGCCGTCCAGCCGGGCAAGCGCATGCTCTCGGCGATGTCCCCGACGATCGTGCTCGATCGCGAGGGGAAGGTCCTCCTCGTCGTCGGGGCCGCGGGTGGCCCGACCATCATCACCGCGGTCGCGCAGGTGATCCTCAACGTGATCGAGAATGGGATGCCGCTCGCCGATGCGATGCGCGCGCCGCGCATGCACCATCAATCGCTCCCCGACCAGATCCGTCTCGAATCCGAGGGCTTCAGCGACGCCACCCTCGCGCAACTCAAGGCGATGGGACACAGCATCGCCCTGCAGAACGGGATCGCGAACGTGAACGCGATCCTGCGGATCCCCACGGGATGGCATGGCGTGAAGGAGCCGCGCGGCTCCGGTCTCGCGGTGGGCTACTGACGCCGGGCCACCGGTTACGCTGATGCGGTCGCTCCTGCGGCTCCTCCCATGGACGCGCCCCTATCGGTGGCGGTTCACCGTGGGCCTCGCGAGCGTCGCCGTCTCCACCGCGCTGTTCAGCCTGATCCCCACCCTGCTGCGTCGCGCCATCGACCGGCTCGGCCAACCGGAGCCGTGGGTCCCCGTCCTCGAGATCGCGGGCCTCATGCTCATGGTCACGTTGACCATGGCGGTCTTCCGGTTCACCATGCGCGAGATCCTCAATGGGGTCTCGCGCGTGATCGAAAACGATCTCCGCGATGCGCTCTTCGCGCGACTCACCACGCTCGATGGGGCCTGGTTCGGTCGGACCCGCACCGGCGAGATCATGGCGCGCCTGACCAACGACCTGACTGCCGTCCGCATGGCGGTGGGCCCCGCCGTGATGTACCTGACCAACACGATCTTCGGTGGCCTCTTCGCCCTCGGGTTCATGGTCGCGATCAGCCCTCGCCTGACGGGCCTCGCGCTGATCCCGATGCTCCTACTCCCCCTCGTGATGTTCCGCCTCGGGAGGGTGACGCACGATCGCTTCGAGCGTGTCCAATCGACCTTCGGTGATCTCACAACCCTCGTCCAGGAACATCTCGCCGGGATCCGCATCGTCCGCGCCTACGCGCAGGAACAGGCCGAGCGCGCGCGGTTCGCGGAGCTGAGTGAGGAGTACCTCGATCGCAATCGGGCGCTCGTGCGGCTCAATGGGCTGATGAATCCCGCCTTCACCCTGCTCGCCGGGCTCGGCGCCGCCGTCGTCCTCGGCGTGGGCGGCGCGATGGTCCTAGAGGGGGCGCTCACCATAGGGACCTTCGTCGCCTTTGGACTCTATCTGAGCAATCTCACCTGGCCCCTGATCGCCCTGGGATGGGTCACGAATCTCTTCCAGCGCGGCGCGGCCTCCTGGGGGCGGATCGAGGCGATCCTCGACGCGCACCCGACCATCACCGATCCCGTCGCGCCGCGTGTCGCCGCCGTTTTGCCCCACGCGACCGCCGGCCGCACGATCACCTTCGATGGCGTCTCCTTCGCCTATCCCGATGCTTCGGGCGCGATGGGCCGGACCGTCCTCCGCGAGATCACCCTCACCATCCTGGCTGGCACGACGCTCGGTGTGGTGGGTGCGACGGGGAGCGGGAAGTCCGCGCTGCTTGAGCTCCTCCCGCGCCTCGCTGATCCCACAGCGGGCGTCATCCGCCTCGATGGCATCGACCTCCGCGACCTCCCGCTCGCTACGCTCCGCGCGGAGATCGGCTTCGTCCCGCAGGAGAGTCTCCTCTTCAGTGAGACGATCCGCGAGAATCTCCATTTCGGGACCGAGGACGATGACGCGGTCCGTGAGGCGACGCGCGTCGCCCAGCTCGCCGAGACGATCGCGGGGTTCCCGCAGGGCGAGCAGACGATGCTCGGCGAGCGCGGCGTGAACCTCTCCGGTGGGCAGCGGCAGCGTGCCGCCCTCGCGCGGGCCCTCGCCAGGCGGCCGAACGTCGTCATCCTCGACGATGCGCTCGCCGCCGTGGACACGCAGACCGAGGCGGCGATCCTTCGCGAATTGCGCACCGCGCTCGCTGGACGTACGGCGATCGTCGCCTCGCATCGGATCACCGCGGTGCGCGAGGCGCAGTGGATCATCGTCCTCGACGAGGGCCGGATCGTCGAGCAGGGCCGTCACGACGAGCTCGTCGCGGCGGGGGGACGCTACGCGGCGCTCTTGGAGCGCCAGCGCCTCGAGGAATCGCTCGAGGCGGCGTGACGCCGGTCAGATCCGGTTGGCGATGAAGTCGGGCGTGAGCGCCTGCAACCAGGTCGAGAGGATCGTGAAGCGGTTCGTCACCATGAGCACGCCGACGCTCACGAGCATCACGCCGGCGAAGCGGTTCACCCAGATCATCCGGTGCCGGACCTTCGCGAAGAGCACAAGGAAGCGGTCCACCGCGAGGGCCGCCGCGAGGAACGGGACCGCGAGCCCCACCGAATAGGCCGCCAGCAGGACGAGGCCACGCTGCAGATCCGCCTCGTTCGCCGCCATCGTCATGATCGCGCCGAGGATCGGCCCGATGCACGGTGACCACCCCGCCCCGAAGGCGATCCCGACGAGCAGGGTCCCGAAGTACCCGAGCGGCTTGTTCGCCAGATGGACTCGCGTGTCACGCGCGAGGAGTCCGAGGTTCAACACGCCGAGGAGATACAACCCGAAGAGGATGATCAGCACCCCCCCCACGCGACTGATCACCTCGCGTGAGCGGAGCATCAGCTGACCGAACATCGTCGCCCCCGCCCCCAGCGCGAGGAAGATCAACGAGAACCCGATGACGAAGACCACCGCGTGCTGCAGCGCCTCGCGCCGCGAATGCTGCAGATCCTCGAGCGACATCCCGGTGATGAAGGTGACGTAGCTCGGCACGAGCGGGAGCACGCAGGGGCTGAGGAAGCTCAACAACCCCGCGCCGAACGCCACCAAGAGTCCCGCCGGTCCGTAGATCCCCTCGCTCATGCGTCCCCTCGGATGCGGGCCGACCCACCGGCCCCACGTTGACAGCTCGCACAGATCCCATGGATCACCAATCGATGCCGGTGCCGGGCGAAACCGCGCGACTCGGCGACGATCGTCGTCATCCGCTCCAACCGCTCGTCACGGAACTCCTCGACCCGGCCACACTGCGTACAGACCAGATGCTCATGGTGCGGGATGTCGCGCGCCGGCTCGAACCGTCGGAACCCCTCCCCGAAGTCGCGCTCCACCACGAGCCCACTCTCGAGCAGGGTATCGATCGTCCGGTAGACTGTCGCCGTCCCCACCGCCGTCCCACGCGTCGCGACCGCCTGCGCGACCTCCTCCGCGGAGAGATGCCGATCCGACCCGAGCACCACCTCCGCGATGGCGAGCCGCTGTGCGGTCACCGGCAGATTCTGGTCGCGGAGATACGCGACGAACCGCTCGACTACGCCGCGGTCCGACACCGCGCGTCGGCCAGCAGGGTCCGCACCGCATCCCCCTCGAGTCGCTCCGGCTGCGCGGCCTCGTTGGCGCGCGCCTTCACTCCGGCGACCACCGCCTCGACCGTCACGAGCGGGGCATCGGCCTCCGCCACCACCTCGTGCGTCCACCGCCCGCGATCCGGTCCCTTTCGCGTCCAACGGTAGCGCGCACTGAACACCACATGGCGCGCCTGCGTCGGATCCTCCGGCGTGGCCGCGATCACCGCGACCCCGGTCTCAATCGGCCCCTGCCGGATCGGCGGGAAGAGATGGATCTCCGCAATCCGATCATCGGGGACCACATCGGCGATCGCGAGGAGGAAGCGCTCGCGGGCGTCCGCGGCGAGGGCCAAGGTCTCATGTGCCATCGGGGAAAGATCGCCCCGCGCCGCCCCCTACAGCAATGCGACGGGGTCGCGATCGATGGCGAGCCGGAGCCCCCCGGCGGCAGGGACCTCGAGCCCATCGGCGAGCCCCCGCAGGAGCCGGGTCAGCGGCGCGACCTTCTCCGACTTGAGGATCACATGCCAGCGCCAGCGCGTCTTGATCCGGTCCACCGGACAGGGCGCCGGACCGAGGACGGTGACCCCCAGGGCGAACCGCGCCTCCGCCGCCACGCACCACCGAGCCACCGCGCCCGCGAAGGTCGCCACCAAAACCTCATCCAGCCCGCTCACGATCAGATTCGCGAGCCGGAGCGTCGGCGGATAGGGCGGGCTCTCGCGGTTCGAGAGCTCCTCTGCCGCGAAGCGCAGGAAGTCGTGCGTGGCCGCATGGCGGACCGCATGGTGGCCCGGCGTCCGCGTCTGGATCACCACCTCGCCCCCCTTCGGCCCGCGCCCTGCGCGCCCCGCCACCTGACTCAACAGCTGGAAGATCCGCTCGCTCGCTCGGAAGTCGGGGAGATGCAAGCCGACGTCCGCATCGATCACCCCGACCAACGTCACGCTCGCGAAGTCGAGCCCTTTGGCGATCATCTGCGTCCCCAAGAGGACATCGACCTCCCCGCGCCCCACGCGCTCGAGGATCTCGGCGTGCGCCCACTTCCCGCTCGTGGTGTCGGCATCCATGCGCGCGATTCGCGCCGTCGGGAATCGCTCCGCGAGGAGCCGCTCCACCTGCTGCGTCCCGAGCCCACGCTGCCGCTCCATCGCCCCACCACAATCGGCACAGGTGCGTCCCGCTGCCTCCTGATGCTGGCAGTAGTGGCAGACCAATCGCTCTGGCGTCCGATGGTACGTGAGCGAGATCGAGCAGTGCGGACAGACCGCGACATGTCCCTCAGCGCACTGCACGAACGGCGCATAGCCGCGGCGATTCAGGAGGAGAATCACCTGCTCCCCGCGCGCGACGTGATCGCGGATCGCCGCCTCGAGTGGCGCGGAGAGCACCTGACGCCGCGCCCGCTCGTCAGGGAGCGAGACCTTCAGCTCCTGCCGCAGATCGACCACACGGACCGCAGGGAGCGCCCCACCACCGACCCGCGCAGGGAGCGAGAGCAACGAGAGACGCCCCTCCTGCGCATTGCGCCAACTCTCGAGACTCGGCGTCGCGCTCCCGAGCACGCAGCGCGCTCCGGCCTCACGGGCGTGGATCAGCGCGACCTCACGCGCGTGATACCGCGGCGCCTCCGCCTGTTTGTAGCTCGCCTCATGCTCCTCGTCGACGATGATCGCGCCGAGGTCGGGGAGCGGAGCGAAGATCGCCGAGCGCGCACCGACGGCTATCCGCTTCTCGCCCCGGCGCAGCGCGCGCCAGGCGTCGAGTCGCTCCCCATCCGAGAGCCCAGAGTGCAACACCGCGACGAGATCGCCGAAGCGCGCACGAAACCGCTCCACCGTCTGCGGCGTGAGGGCGATCTCCGGCACGAGGACGATCGCGCTCCGCCCCTCGACGCGCACCACCTGCTCGAGCACCTCGAGATAGACGAGGGTCTTCCCGCTCCCGGTGATCCCATGCAGGAGGAAGGCCGCGCCCGGTTCCCCTGCGACGATGGCATCGATCGCGGCCTGCTGCGCTGACGTCGGCCGCAGCGCGGCGACGGCTGGGCGCGCACGTTCACCTTCACGTGCGGCGAAGGGGTCGCGGAAGACCGTGGCCGATTCGATCCGCGCGAATCCCTTGCGCACGAGCCCGTCGACGACGGCACTGGTGCAGCCGAGTTGTCGCAGGAGATGGGGGACCGACGCGCGTCCCCCGAGGGACTCCAGGAGCTCGTAGGCCTGCCGCTGTTGTGGGGCCCGTCGGAACGCCGCCTCACGCGATTGGAGCGTCGGCAACGTGCCCTCGAGCACAAGCACCCGCTCCGTGCGTCCGCGGGGCGCGGGGGTCCCCGCTTGGCCGAGCGCCACCGGGAGCGCCGCGCGGCAGACGAGCCCGAGCGAGACCACATGGTAGTCCGCGATCCACCGACAGGTGGCGAGGAGATCCGCCGGGAGCGCGGGCTCGGCATCGGGGATCGCGAGCACCCCCTTCGGTGTCACCTCCGCAAGTGCGACCCCGTCGCTCGGCCCCACGCAGATCCCGACGACGCGCTTGTTCCGCACCGGGACAACGACCCGATGCCCGGGAGCGACCGGCGCATCACTGGCATAGGTGAAGGTCTGGCGAAGCGGGAGCGGGAGCGCCACCTCGATCAGGTGCGGCGATGACGCCATTTAGATCAGGCCGCGCCGATTCAACACCCAGAGGAGTCCCCCACCGAGGCCCAGCTGCACCGCTAACATGATCCAGAAGCCATTCGGCAGATCAGCCAGGGGGATCGAGACGAAGTTCATCCCCCACATCCCGCTCACCACGACGAAGGGCACGCTCAACGTGGCGACGACGGTGAGCCCCTTCGTCACCACCCCCATCCGATTCGAGACCTGCGTGAGGTACGAGTCGAGGGTGCTCGAGAGGAGATCCCGGTAGCTATCCAACGTCTCGGTCAACCGGATCACATGATCGTACACATCGCGGAAATAGACCTGCGTCTCCGCGGCAAGATAGGGCGTCGGGCGATTCTGCAGGATGTTGAAGACCTCGCGCATCGGCCCCACATGGCGACGCAACTGCAAGACGAGCCGCTTGACGCTGAAGATGTCGCGCAGCGCCTCCTGTTCGAAGCGCACGAAGACCCGCTCCTCGAGGCCATCGATGAAGGCGTCGACCTGTTCGAGGATCGGGAAGTAGGCATCGACCGTCGCATCAAGCACATCGTGCAACACGCGGCCCGCCCCTTTGGCGAGTGGCTCAGGGGCGCGAGCGAGCCGATCCATCGCCGCCTCGACCCCGGGGGCATGCGGCCCATGGGCCGTCACCAGATAGTTCGGCCCGAGGAAGCACCAGAGGTTGAAGGTCTCCACGTCGAACTGATCGGGCGTCTCCTCGACGAAGAGAACCCCCCGCACCACGCAGAGGAGATAGGTCGGGAACTCCTCGAGCTTGACGCGTCCCTCGCTCGACGTCGTGTCCTCCACGCTGAGCGGATGGAAGCGGAATGCCGTCGTGAGCAACGCCTGCTGCTCGGGGCTCCGCAGATCGAGGTCGACCCAGAGCGTGCCCGTGCCCGAGGCGACGATCGTCGAGAAGCGCTCCGGGTCGAGATCGCGGTGCAGCGTCCCACCCTCATCGCGATACCATGACCGTGGGGCGGTCGGTGGGGCGGCAACCACGGGGACCATCGGCTCCACCGCCGCGACGGGAGCCGAGCGGTTGCCCCGTCCGCGCCGGAGCCGCGGGGGCGTGGGGTGCGAGCGCTTGCGTGCCATGCCTCGAAGCTACTGGAGCGCGGTCAGGTGGGCGACCACCGCCTGCGCCACCCGCTCCGGGGCATAGCCCCCCTCGAGCGCACTCACGACCCGCCCCCCGCACCACCGCTCCGCCCGCGTCACCACCTCACGCGTCAGCGCGGCGATATCGTCGATCTCGAGGGTGAACCCGCCGAGCGGGTCCCGCGCGAGACAATCGAAGCCGGCGGAGATCAGGACGAGCTCCGGGCGCCATCCCTCGGTGGCCGCATCCACCGCCCCGAGGAGCGCCTCACGATAGCGCGCCGCCGCGAGCCCCGCCGCCATCGGCACGTTCCACACCGAACCCTGCGGCCCGCGATCCTCCGCCGCCCCCGACCCGGGATACCAGGGCCACTGGTGCATCGAGACGAAGCGGATTGCGGCATCATGCTCCACCAACGCCTGCGTCCCATTCCCATGATGCACGTCCCAATCGATGATCAACACGCGATCGACCCCGGCCCGTCGAGCGGCCTGCGCGGCGATCGCCACGTTCCCGAAGAGACAGAATCCCATCCCCTGATCCCGCAACGCATGATGTCCCGGCGGCCTGACCGCGGCGAAGGCGCGACGCGAGCGGCCATCCAACACGCGTGCCATCCCCTCGAGCACCGAGCCCGCTCCCGCCGTCCCCGCATCCCAACTCCCCGCGCTCACCACGGTGTCGGCATCGAGCCGTCCCCCGCCCTGCTCCGCGAGCGTGCGCACCCGCGTCACGTACGCCGGATCATGCGCGAGCGCGAGCTCTGCTGGGGTCGCGGCGCGCCCCTCGAGGAGCTCGAGCGACATGAAGAGTTCGGGGTGGTACTTCAGCGCGCTCGTGATGGCGCGGATCCGACCGACATGCTCGGGGTGATGCCACCCGGTGTCGTGTCGCCCAACATCAGCGTGGGAGATGAAGGCGAGGCTCACGCCCTAGCCTCGCGTGGCTCGCTCAGCGGACCGGCCGCTTGTGCCGGAAGGTCAGGAGGAAGGTCGAGCCCTCGCGCGCGCCCACGGCGCACACCGACGCCTCCTCGTGATGCACCTCATGCCCACGCAGCTTCATCACATACTCCACCGGCGCATAGAGCTGCTGCCCGAACGCCTCGAGGGCGGCGCGTTTCAGCGTCGTCACCGAGGTGTCAGCGGCACAGCGCACCGCGATCGTGTCCCACAGCTCGGGCATCTGCACGCGCACCGTGAGCGTCTCGGCGCCGCTCGCACCCACGGTGAGGACCTCGGGCCGCGCCCGCAGCGCCAGCACCGTCCCGCTCACGACACCACCCCCGTCGCGGCATCGGCCGCCGGCGGCAAGCCGGTGAGGAAGAGTGCGACCTGTGCATCGAACATGTACGACGAGGCGCTCACGGCGGTGCTCCCATCCGCCTCCGACGTCGCGGCAACGGCGATCTCCTCGCCCCCTTGCCCGCGCAGGCTCATCCACGTCGGCCCCTCCTTCTCGAGGAAGGCAGCGTAGATCCCGGACTGCCGAGAGAAGAACTCCTTCGCCGACGCCAAGACCTCGGCGGGGGGCAGGCTCGTGCGCTGCTGCTGAAGGGTACGTCCGGTCTGTTGATGTCGCATCGGGAGAAGTCGGTAGGGGGAAGACGGAAATCTAGAGCGAGTCCATGCCGGCGACAGCGGCCTCGGCCCGGCGCAGCCGCTCGGCGAGCGCCCCGCGCTCCACCATCGCCGCCATCAGGTCGGCGCTGGCCCGCACCAACGCGCGCGTCCGCACGGGGACCGCCCCCGCGTCCGGGAAGTACACCGTCAGCGCACCGTGGATCCCGTCGTGCGTGAGGAGCGGGACCGCCATCAGCGCATGGAAGCCAAGCTCGGTGGCCACCAGATGCCACTCGGCCAAGGCCGGGTCGCCCAATACATCGGCGATCTCGATCACCCGACGCTCGGCCACCGCCTCGCCGCTCGGCCCGCGCCCGACCTCGACGCGGAGGGCCCCGAGCCAGGGCCGAGCAGATGCCGGCCAGCCATGCGCGGCGGCCAGCTGCATCGCCTCCCCCACGGGGTCGAGGAGGAAGACCGCCCCGACCTTTGCGTGGACCGCCGGGCAGAGCCGATCGAGGGCGAACTGTAGCGCGTCGCGCGGATGCTCGGCCTGCGCGAGAGCGTGGGTGAGGTCACGGAGGAGCGAGACGTCCGCTCCCTCTGGCCAGGGCGTGGACTCCTCGACCGGTCGCTGCCACCGCTGCCGCCGCATCAGCCGTAGAGCCGCTGGGTGAAGGCCTGCTGGAGGCGCCTCGTCACCGGACCCGGACGCCCATCGCCGATCGCCCGGCCGTCGAGCGCGATGATCGGTTGGACGTCGGTGGTCGTCCCGGCGACCATCAGCTCATCGACCGAGGGTATGGTCGCGAGCGGGGTCACCCTCTCGCGCACGGGGATGCCGAGCGCCCCAGCGCATTCGAGCACGATCGTCCGCGTGATGCTCGGCAACACGGCGGTCGAGAGCGGCGTCGTGCACAGCACGCCGTCCTGCACGACGAAGACCGTGGTGGCGGCGCCCTCGGTGACGAGACCATCGCGATGCAGGATCGCCTCGTAACTCCCCGCCTCCGCCGCCGCCTGCCGCGCGAGCACCGGCCCCAAGAGGTTCACCGTCTTGAGGTCGCAGCGCGCCCAGCGGAGATCGGGATAGGTGATGGCCGTCGCCCCGTTGGCACGCATCGCGCGATCGGGCACGAAGCGCGAGGGCACCGCGTACACCGTCGGCACCGTGCCCGGCGGCGGGAAGGCGTGCACGCGCTTCGCCGCCCCGCGCGTCACCTGGAGATAGATCGTCGCCTCCCCGGTGGTGAGCGCATTCGCTGTGAGGAGGCGCTCGCACACCGCACGCAGCGTCGCGCTCGACGCGAGCGCCCCCGCCTCGATCCGCAACCCCGCGAGCCCGTTCGCCAAGCGCTCGGCATGGCCCTCCCACGCGAAGAGCCGCCCCTCGATGGCGCGCATCACCTCGTAGATCCCATCGCCGAAGATGAAGCCGCGATCGTTCGCGGGGATGAGCGCCTCCGCCTCGGGGACATAGCGGCCGTTGAGATAGACCGTGCTCATCCCCTCACCCCAACATCCGCGTCACGCCAGCGATCACCGGCGCGAATGAGAGCCCACGATCGGCCACACGGAGTGACAGCTCGTCCGCGAGCTCCCGCTGGCCAGGTCGGAAGAGCTCGCCGACCATCCAAGGCCCCGCCTTCGGATTGCGCCACCAATCGGCATCGAAGCGCTCGCGCAGTCCTTCCTCCAGCGCCGCCTGGAGCTGCCACGCGCGCAGATAGCGCGCCGCGTAGTAGCGTGGATCGACGTCGACGAAGGCATCAGCCCGCTGATAGCGGAACCCCGTCGCAGCCGTGAGGATCTCCACGTACCGATCGGGCAGCGCGTCCCACGACACCCCCTCCGTGTGCAGCTCGGTCTCGTAGATGAGTTTGGCCACATAGCGCCGCACGAAGTGCAACTCCTCGAATCCCTGACTGTGCAGGAAGTTCGGGATCTCCCTCGGCCCGAGCCCGGTGTACCGACGCAACCAGCCGGCGTCCTTGAGGCGATGGTCGAAGAGCATCGCGAACCCCTCCGTCACCGAATGGTCACCGAGCCAGCGGTATTCGAAGGGCAGTGCGCGGTCCATGTACCCGAAGTGGAGGGCATGCCCGAGCTCGTGCAGCAACGTCATCCAGTCGTTCTGCCCCCCATGGGGCCGCAAGACCAGATGCACGAGATCGGGGATCTGCACCGGGGCGCAGAACGCACGCGCACGCTTCCCGGGACGGTCGGTCGTATCGAAGCGCACCCGACCATCGGCATCGGGACTGATCCCCATCTCCACCACGTGCCGCCGCACCTCACGCTCCATCCGATCGGGCGCGAAGAAGATGTCATAGGCGGGTGCCCGCATCAGGGCCAGCAGATCGGCCCGCGTCACATCGCCCGGATTCATCCCCAAACCACGCTCGACGTAGAAGGGGAAGAGGTCATCCCAGATCGCCTGCGTATCCCGCAGGAAGGCCTCACACTCCGCACGGAGGGCGGCGAGGGGGATCCCACTCATCATCTCCCACGTCGCGTTGTAGGTCGGGGCGATCCCCAAGGCGGACACCACCGCATGCTCCTGCTGTAAGCGGTCGCGTCGGAGCGGCGCCAGCTCGGCGGCGACGAGGGACGCACGGGCGTCGTCGAGCGCATGCCGCGCCGTCGTGTCGCCGGTATTGGCGATCGTGATCGCCGAGCGCTGATACGGCTCCTCGATCCCATCGGCCACCACGATCGTCGCCTGCGACTCCCACGCGATCTCCACTTCCTCGATGGGGGCGAGCGCCCGCCCCACTCGCGATTCCACGAGCCAATCTACCAGAAAGCGCGCCGATCGGAATTCGTCGCTCCCGGGCACCGCGAGCTGTAGCAGGGCGACCGCCGACTGCAGCGCCTCATCGTCAAAGGCCGCCGCGTGCCTCCCGTAGATCGGCTGTAGCGCCGCCTCGGCGGCATGCCCCGCGTGCGCCGCGTGATATTCGGCGGAGATCTCCTGCAGGAACGCCTCCCCACGCCTCCGCAAGAGATCGATGCGCCGGCCATCTTCCCTGTCCGCTGCCGGTCGCGACTCGCCCCCCACGATGGTCACCCGTTCACTCCACCAGGCGCGAGTCGGCCCGCGCGTGATCGGCCTCGAGATAGCGTCCCAGCACCTCGGCCACCCGCGACGTCGCGACGCGGATCTGTCCCATGTCGTCGCGGAACCGGATCGTCACGCTGTCGTTCGCGGTGGAGTCGCTGTCGATGGTGATCCCGAACGGCGTCCCCGCCTCATCCTGCCGGCGGTAGCGACGGCCGATCGCCCCCGCCTCGTCGTAGAAGACCGGGAAGCGCTTGCGCAGCGCCGACGCGAGCCGCTCCGCCATCTCGGGCTGCCCATCCTTCTTGGTGAGCGGAAAGACGCCGGCCTTGATGGGGGCGAGCGCGGGGTGGAAGCCCATCACGGTGCGGCCTTCCTGTTCACCCTCCACCGCTTCCTCACGCAAGGCGTTCACGAGGATCGCGAGGGTGACGCGATCGACCCCGACCGAGGTCTCGATCACATAGGGGAGGTAGCGCTTGTTGTTCGCCTGATCCACATACTCGAGCTTCTTGGACGAGAATTCTTGATGCTGCCGCAGGTCGAAGTCGGATCGGTTATGCACCCCTTCGATCTCTTGGAAGCCGAGGGTCCCGCCGAAGTCGAAGTTGATGTCGAAGGCCGCACGCGCATAGTGCGCCAGTTCCTTGTCGGTGTGCTGATGGAACGCGAGGCGATCACGATCGAGGCCGAGCCCGAGGTGCCACTCGAGGCGGGTCTGCTTCCAGCGCTCGAAGTGCTCCATGTCGGTGCCCGGCTCGACGAAGAACTGCATCTCCATCTGCTCGAACTCACGCGTACGGAAGATGAAGTTCCCTGGGGTGATCTCGTTGCGGAACGCCTTCCCGATCTGCGCGATCCCGAACGGCACCTTCTGCCGCGTGGCCTGCTGCACGTTCAGGAAGTTCACGAAGATCCCCTGCGCCGTCTCGGGCCGCAGGTAGACCACCGAGGCCGACTCCTCCACCGGCCCAATGAAGGTCTTGAACATCAGATTGAACTGGCGCGGCTCGGTGAGCTGACAGTCGGCGTGCTCCCCCGGCTGCTTCGAGGGCTTTCTGGGGCAGACCGCATCGCCGAGCTTGTCGGCGCGGAAGCGCGCCTTGCATGCCTTGCAGTCGACTAAGGGATCCGAGAAGCCGCTCACATGCCCCGAGGCCTCCCAGACCTTGGGGTGCATTAGGATCGCCGCGTCGAGCCCCTCCACGTCGTCGCGCTCGCGGACCATCGCGTTCCACCACCGCGCCTTGACGTTGTTCTTGAGCTCGACCCCTAATGGGCCGTAGTCCCAGACGGATCCGGTGCCGCCGTAGATCTCGGAGGACTGGAAGATGAAGCCGCGCCGTTTGGCGAGGCTGACGAGGGTCTCGAGGACGTCGGGGCGGGGCATGGGGATGGGAAAGGGAGCCGAGCGGAATCTAACCCGACCCGGCTCCCCTCACGTGGGGGCGGCGCATAGCGCCGCCCCGCGTCCCCCCGCGGCTCAGGGCTGCTTCTGCGTCTCCTGGAACCGCTTCACCTGCGCGTCGAGCTCCGCATAGGCCTGCGTAGCCCGCATCCGCGAGAGGAGCTGCTCATTGGACCGGATCCGCTGCTGCAACGCGACCGCCGCCGGCCCCGACGGGAGCTCCATGAGGGCGAAGACGCGGAACTGCGTCCCCTCGTTGCGGATCTCCTGCTTCGCCATGCGCGAGCCGTTCACCGTCTGCATCACGATCCCCTTGTACGCCACACTGAACTGCTCGAGTATCTGCGCATCGGCGCCCGAGCCCGTCTCCTCTTGGAAGCGCTTCGACATGCCCTCGAAGCGGGTCTCGAGCTGCTGCGCGAGGGCGAAGCGCCCATCGGACTGCGCCTTGTCGATCGCGAGCTGCATGTCACGCGACACCGCGGTCACCGGGGCATAGATGATGTTCGAGTCGACCGGGGGCTTGATGAACCAGGTCGGCACGCCGAGCGCGGCGGCGTTCAGCTCCTCTGGGGTGGGCGCGGTCTTGGCGGCCTTGGACCCACCACAGGCCGCGACGGTCACGATCACCGCGACGAACCACATTGCACGACGCCGGGACATTCGAACCTCGATGCGAGCGAGAGAGACGGTCGACCCAGGGGGCCGACGAGAAAGGACGACAGACGGAAGGTAGTCGCCTCGGGGACGAGACAATTAGGACCCAGGTCACATTCGGCGGCGGTAGCCCCCGGGCCCCCGGGCGCCCCGGGCGCCCCGCGCAGGCGGGTCAGACGGGAGCGGTCAGACGAGCCCGATGATCTGGTCCCGACGCGTCCCGACGCTCACATACTGTGCCGGGCACTCCACGAGCGCCTGGATCCGATCCAGGTACGCCCGGGCCGCCGTCGGGAGATCGGCGAGCGACCGCGCCTCGGCGGTCGACGTGCCCCACCCGTCGAACCACTCGTACACGGGCTCGATCCCTTCAAGGTCGGCGAGGTCGCCGGGGAACTCGGTCATCACCTCGCCCCCGACCCGAAACCCGACGCACAGCCCGATCCGCTCCAGCGTGTCAAGGACGTCGAGCTTGGTGATCGCGAGGCCCGTGAGCCCGTTCACGCGCACGGCGTATCGCACGACGACGGCATCGAACCACCCACAGCGCCGCGGCCGCCCCGTCGTCGCCCCGAACTCGTTGCCAAGGGTCCGCACCTGCTGGGACATCGCCGCGTCGAATTCGGTCGGGAGGGGGCCGGCGCCCACGCGGGTCGTATACGCCTTCACCACCCCCAGGGCCGCGTCGATGCTGCGCGGCGAGATCCCGACGCCGACCGCCGCCCCTCCCGCCGTGGTGTTCGACGAGGTCACGAAGGGATAGGTCCCATGATCCACATCGAGCAACGAGCCCTGCGCCCCCTCGAGGAGCACCGCCGCCCCCTGCTTCTGCGCCCGACTGATCGCGAGCCCCACATCCTCGGCGATGGCGAGCAATCGCGGCGCGATCCGCTCGAGCGCGGCCAACGTGAATGCGGCGTCGGCGCGCTTGTTCGACCCGAAGCCGGAAAGGATCTGGTTCGCATGCTCCGTCCCTTGTTCCACCAGCACGCGCAGGCGGGCGGGGTGCCGAAGGTCGAGCACGCGGATCCCCCGCCGCGCGACCTTGTCCTCGTAGGCCGGGCCGATCCCCCGCCCCGTCGTCCCAATCGCCTTGCTCGCCGCGCTCTCCTTGTCCACGAGCTTGTGATAGGGCATCACGAGGTGCGCGCGATCGGAGAGGTAGAGCCGCCCCGCGACATCGACCCCCGTCGCCACCAGACCATCGACCTCCTCGAACATCCCCTCAGGGTCGAGCACCACACCGTTGCCGATGGCGCACCGCACCCCCGGGTGCAGGATCCCGCTCGGGACCTGATGGAGCACGGTGGACTCGTCACCGACATGAACGGTGTGCCCCGCGTTGGCCCCTCCCTGATAGCGGACCACCCAGTCGGCGCGCTCGGCGAGGACATCGACCAGCTTCCCCTTCCCCTCGTCCCCCCACTGTGCGCCAACGATGACGATGGTACGGGTCGAGGTGTCGAACATCGTGCGGGGCTCCGAGCGCGAGGGATGGGCACAAAAAAACGCCCCGGGGGACCCGAGGCGTTGGCGGAATCTAATGGTCATCCCCTACGCGCACAACGAACAAAACGGCATGAAACCTGCCATTTAAATACGTACATAAAGTGGCCTTGCCTCGTCAAAATGCGGCCACACCTTACCAGTAAATAACTTTGACGGAGCTATAACGAACCGAAATAACATTTGGCCCCATGAAAAGCATCCAGGGGCCGCCAGATGGTGCGATCCGTGTCGAGACCTTCGCAGGGCTGAGAGTCATACGATTGGATCATCGCAGGTCTCGAGAGGCCACCATTCCGATCGGTGAGAAGCCCGGTGTCCTCCTCGTCCTTCTGGCGCTAGCCGGCGAGGCCGGGATCCCACGCCCAACCATACGCACCCTCCTTTGGCCAGAGACCTCGGACGCCAATGGCTCGAATAGCCTACGGCAGGCCCTCTTCAGGCTGCGCCGAGCCCTTGGGGCGGACTCGCTCGAGGATCGGGCCGGGCGCCTCTACCTCCGACTCCCGGTCTCCCTCGACGCGGTCGATGTCGCTCAACGGCTCGATGGCGGGGACCTGGCCGGAGCGCTGGACATCATGTCCACCCCCTTCGGGCATTCCCTCGACGTAGCGGGACCCGCGCTCCGGGATTGGCTCCAGCGCTATCGCCACCAACTGGACCTGCGTCTCGAGGCGTTGATCCGGGCCTCGTGGTCACCGAAGGCGGCTGGGGCCGTTCTCGCCATGCTTCACTCGGCGGTACCAATCGTCCGCCGCATCATCCCGACCTCGATCGATCTGCTCTGGATCCAGCTGGAACTCGATGCGCGCCAAGGAGAGGCGGCCGCCTTCGAACGCCATTTCCAAGAGCTCCGCACGCTGCGACGTGGTAGCACCGTCGACCCCGCTGACGAAGCGCGTCTCGCCACGCTTCGTCAGCGGATGACCTCTGGCGCTGCGACGCCACGGCTTCGGCCACCCTCCCTTCACGAGGAGGCACACCGGACGATTCGGCGTCGCCTCGACAGCGTCCCACCAGAAGGCGGGACGCTCTGGGTGACCGGCCCCGCAGGCGTCGGTCGGTCGCATCTCCTCCGTGAACTGGCCTCTCACGCGACCGCTCAAGGTATTCGGGTAGTCCAGCTGACGCCGCTGGACGGAGTCCCCGGGCTCTCAGCCTCGCTCTGCCGTGATCTCGCGGTGGCGCTGAGCGCACTCCGCGGCGCGGCGGGGCTCGATCCTCGCTACGCGCCCATCATTGAGCGACTGCCACTCGGCGCTCGGAATCCCCTGGGTGGTGAGGCCGCTGATGCGCTCGCGGACCTCGCGGTCGCGATTACCGCGGAAGGTCCGCTCCATGTCCTCATCGATGATGCGGATCGATATGACAGCCGCGAACTCCTCGCGGTGCTAAGCGCCATCGACGATCAGCGCCCTCGGGGGCTCGTGGTGATCGTGTCGGCCCCGCCCGACGCCGTGCCCGCGCGTCTCCCATCGGCCCCTATCGTGCTGGCTCCGCTCCGCCGAGAGGGGGTCCGCAAGATGGTCGATCAACTCGCACGCCTCCCCGAGAGCGCTTGGAGTGATGCCCTGATCGATGGGCTCCAGAGGGCCAGCGACGGGATCCCCCGCCGCATATTGCACCTCCTCGCCACGCTCCTTCGCGAAGGGCTCCTCCTCGAGCGGCCGGTGGGGTGGACGCCCGGGGGCTCCGAGGAGGGGCTTCGCGAACGCCTGGCCAAGCTCGGACCGAACGGCCTCCTTTCCTGGGAATCAGCGATCGCGAATGAAGAAATCGATCTCGATCGCGGTGCCCATGATCGGCGTGGCCTCCGTGGTTTCCGACGGGATCCATCGTTCGAGTCGTAGGCCGCCGAGCGAGCCCTGAGCCTGCTGCGTGTCGTATCTCCGCATGAGGTATCGATCGTACTTGAACACCCCATCGCGGCGCAGGACCTGGATCTCCGATTCGGAGAGTGAGCTCGCCAGATCATTGCCGTCTCCCCAAACGGGGAGCCCCGCCGCCCAATTGGTGGCTGAGAAAAGATGCTCCACCGAATCCTCGGCGCGAAACAGGACCAGCACATGGTGGTGCCCGGGCCGGCTCGACGCGGGGATGTCGAACTCGACCGTCTGCCACGCATCGATGACCGGACGCGGGAGCCCCGAGATGCGAATCACCGAGGCCTTGGGATCGAGCCAGGTGGGACCCGCCCCGACGACATAATTCGCCGTGGTGTTGGGCGTGGTGTACGAGAAGGTGAGCTCGACCTGGAGCGGGGTCCCGACGGGCACGCGTGCGACGAGCGTGGAATCGAGCACCTCCCCGTTGATGCTTGCGCGGATGATACGCATCCCCGCGAGCAGGGGGCCGACCATCCCGTGCACCACGCTCGAAGTGCCGAGGATCAGTCCCGACCCATGGAACCGGATGCGCTGAGGGACCGGAACGCTGCCTCCGAGACGTGTATCAGGAACGAGTTCCGTCAGCGCTAGCTTCTGGAACTGAGCGCGGCCATCGCTCAGATCGAGGATCGTGTCGCCAACGAGGCGCGTCCCAGCGACACCTGTAGCTCGAACCCGCCCAGCGATGCGCAACCGACGACCGAATCCATCGTAGATCCCGACCCGTGGCTGCACTTGGAGGGACCCGATACGCTGCCACATGTGAGCTTCACCGAGCGGCTCCACCTCGACCCGAAGCCGCGGCCAGAACATGACGAGGGCGGCGAGGAGCACGGAAACCCCTAGCGAGGCGACGGCCGAGTACCACGCGAGCTCTCCCCGTGATCGACGCGCGATCCACCCCATACTCGTGTAGAGCGCGCCCTCCCACTCGGGGCGCCCCGCTGCGATCGCCAATCGATTCGCCAAGCGTGCCGCCGAAAGTCGCTGCACACGCCGCCAACGCGGATTGCGTGTCAGCGTGGAGACCGTGACCTGCGCCAATGGGAGGTCGTCAGCTTCCGCACAGAGCAGGGTGAGATGCTCCAACGCCGGGAGATCCACGCTCGACTGCGTGATCCACCAGCGAACGGTCGCACCGCGGACCACCTCGCGATCAGATGGAGTATCGGACGCTCGGACCGCGGCGGCGACCGAGTCGTGCGCAAGGGCCCAGACCCCGGCGCGCGCGGCGACGAGTCCGCGTGACTCAAGCCCCTCCAGCGCGAGATCACAGGCCTCGTCCGTGGCGACCACGGAGAGGCCGCGTGCGATCTCGCGGAGGGCCAGATCCGGGAACGGTCGTCCCCACACGGAGAGGAGACGAAGAAGGAGGCGACTGGTATCGGTGAGCGCGCCAAGATCGATGGCGAGGGACGGCCCTTCGCTCACCCGCGTGAGCAGACGTTCGGGATCCTCCGTGGACCAGGTCCCTCCCTCCGTACGCAGCACCCCATCGCTCACTAGGACCCGAACGATCTGCAGGACCGACTGCGGCAGCCCACGCGTGGTCGCCGTGAGCTGGTCGAGGAACGGGTCCTCCCACGCCGCTCCCGTCCACTGCGCGAGACGCTCCAGCATCGCGTGGATCGACGTGGCGGGCAACGACGGCAGGTCGATGACCTCGACCCCATCAGTCCCATCCAGAAGAGGGGTCCACGCCGCCAGCACGAACAGGAGACGGACCTCGCGGAGTCGCGGGATCGCGCGCAACACGGCGAGGGTCTGGGCATCCACATACTGCGCATCGTCCACGAGGACGGAGATCGCACGGCGTTCCGCCACCGCCGCGATGAGATCCAGGAGCGCCTCCTGTCGCCGACGCGTCCGATCCACCTCACCAAGCGCGGGCACCTCGGCCGCGGGGAACTCACTCCGTAACTCCGGGAGGAACTCCACCACGGTCGCGGCGGTCGCGGCACTCACCCCAAGAGCCCCCGGCAGGACCGCGAGCGCGCGGACGAGCTCCGCTAAGCCGGCGAACGGGACCGCGCGCATCGCCGGGAGGAAACGCGCCCGCACGGTGCGCGCGCCGCGCAACCGCAGACGGGCATCGAACTCATCGAGCACCCGGCTCTTCCCTGATCCCGAGACACCCACGAGCACGATGGAACGCGGGGTACCGAGCCGCGCCTGCTCCGCCGCCGCGATCAGCTCGACGAGGATCGCATCGCGACCCACCAACTCGGCACCGAGTCCACCAATAGCCGCCGCGTCGAGCTGGCGTTCCGCATCGCCCACGGCCGGTTCCCACTCCTCTCGCACCCGCTCGAGCCGCTGCACCAATTCGGCCGGCAACGCCTCCTCGGTCTGCCCGATCTGATCGGCGAAGGCCTCGATCACGCGCCGAGCGTCGGATTTTCGCCCTCCGGCGCCAAGGGCATCGAAGAGCAGACGGACGCCATCCGCCTCCTCCGGCTCGGCCGCGCGCACCCCGCGGGCCAGCTCGGTCGCACGCGTGACCTCCCCCGCCTGCATCGCCTCTGAGACCGCGCCCTCCATCACCAGCAGATAGCTGCGCCGGAGCCGACGCCGCTCCGCATCGACCCAGCGCTCGAACTCCACACCGACGCGTGGCTCCATCGCGAGGAAGGAGCCGCGATAGAGGGTCAGCACCGCGTCGACATCACGACGCCGCACCGCGTCCGTGAAGCGCTCGCGGTCGGTGACCACCACGCCGGGGGCCAACTGCACCGTCTCCCGCGTGGCGATCAGCGCGGACTCTCCCAAGAGGCGGTGCAGTGAAGCGATCGCCTGACGGAGCGAGGCCCTGGCCCGGTCCAGTGCCTCATCCCCCCAGAAGAGATCGGCGAGCTCGGCGCGACGCTGCGGGGTCTCACCGCGGATGGTGAGATGCAGGAGGAGGGCCAGCAGCTTTCCAGCGCGATAGACCGTCTCGGTGGTGCCGTCCTCGTGCACGCGCTCGAGGAGGAAGTCGCCGAAGGTCCGAAGCTGCAGGGGCGCGGTCATCGGGAGGGGGGATCCCGCGAGACGCGAGGGCTAGGCGAGGAGGGCGTCGACCGAGGCCCGTCCCTCGGCGTCGAGTGGGAGCAACGGGAGGCGTGGCACTCCGCCGGCACGGCCGACGACATCCAACGCGTACTTCACCCCCGGCACGCCGAGCTGACCCACGATCACCTGCGCGAGCGGCTTGAGTGCGGCCTGCGCTGCGGCGCCACCGGCCACATCACCAACACGATGTGCCGCGAGTACGGCGCGCGTGCGCGCCGCCGCGAAGGTGGAGACGGCGAGGATCCCACCCCGAGCGCCTGAGACGAGCGCCTCATGGAAGACCGCACCATTCCCCGTGAGGACGGTGAAGCCCTCCCCCTGTGCCTGGAGGAAACCGGCGAGCATCTGGGCTTCGCCGGAGCTGTCCTTGATCCCGATCACGTTCTGGTGCGCCGCCATCTCCGCCACGAATTCGGCGCTGAGCGCGAAGTGCATGTACTTGGGGATATTGTAGAGGATCACCGGCACGGGCGACGCATCGGCCACACGCTGGTAGTGCGCGCGGAGCGCCTCGACCGTCATCGCATTGGCGTAATAGTGCGGTGCGACGACGAGTACGGCGTCGGCGCCTGCGGAGGCGGCATGCACGCAGCGCGAGAGGCACTGCCTCGTGGACTCGGCGCCCGTCCCCATCACGAGCCAGCGCTCACGCGGGACCCGATCCCGCGCCACCGAGAGGAGTGAGGCGCGCTCTTCGTCCGTAAGCAACGCCGCCTCACCCGTGGAACCCGCCACGACGATCCCATCCAACCCATCGGCGAGATGCGCCGTGAGGTTCGCCGCGAAGCCGTCGAGATCGAGTGCCTCGCTCCCCGCGACGAAGGGCGTGGTGACCGGGGCGAGGATCCCACCGAGGGTCTTGGTCATGCGAGTCCCATCCGGTCGCGCACCGTGGTCATCGTCTCGCGCGCGACGGCGCGCGCGCGCTGCGCCCCGTCAGCAAGGAGCGCATCCACCCGCTCGGGCTCGGCCGCGAGTGCGGCCGCCCGCGCCTGGATCGGGGCCAACTCCGCCGTGAGATGCTCGTGCAGGACCTTCTTGCACTCGATGCATCCCCACTGCGCGCTGCGACACTTAGTCTCCACCTCGGCCACCACCGCCGCTGGAGAGAAGGCCCGGTGCAGCTGGTAGATCGTCTTGCACCGTTCCGGCTCACCCGGGTCGGTCTTTCGGAGGCGTGCCTCGTCGGTGACAGCGGGGCGCAGCTTGTCCCACACGACGGTCGGCGGATCGAGGAGGCTGATCGTGTTGCCGAGCGACTTCGACATCTTCCCCTGCCCATCGAGCCCGACGATACGACGCGCCGGGGTGAGGCGCGGCTGCGGCTCGGGGAAGTACGGCTCGGTCGGCGAGAAGCGCGCATTCCAGTTCCGCGCGACGACGCGCGAGAGCTCGAGGTGCTGCACCTGATCCTCTCCCACGGGGACGATGTCGGCGCGATACAGGAGGATGTCCGCCGCCTGAAGCACCGGATAGTTCAGCAGCCCCGCCATCACCTGCTCCTGCTTGCTTGACTTGTCCTTGAATTGGACTTGCCGCTCGAGCTCGCCCAACGGGGTGATGGTGTTGAAGACCCAGGCGAGCTCGGTGTGCTCCGGGACATCAGACTGGACGAAGACCGTCGCCTTGGCCGGGTCGAGCCCGGAGGCCAGCAGGGAGATCGCCATCTCCCGGGTCCGGCGGCGGAGCTCGTCGGGCGTGTAAGGGACGGTGATGGCGTGATAGTTTACGATGCAGAAGAAGGACTCCTGCTCGTGCTGCAGCGCGACCCAGTTCTTGACCGCTCCCAGGTAGTTGCCGATGTGGAGCTCGCCCGAGGGCTGGATCCCGCTGAAGATGCGTGGCATCACCGGAAGGTACGGGACGACCAATGGGCATTCAACAGGAGCGCGGGGCGCTCCTCGACCTGATCACACGGGCCGCCGAGGCAGGGGCCGCGATCATCCGTGAGGGGGCAGGTCGCCTCGGGACGATCGATTGGCAATCCAAGGGACCGGGGGACTTCGTCTCCGAGGTCGACCTCCGTACCGAGGCGGCGATCCTCGCGCTCCTCCGCCCCGCCCTTCCCGGCGTCACCATCCTCGCCGAGGAGTCGGCATCGAGCGCCGGGGCCGAGGCCCGCCGGGGGCTCTGCGTCGTGATCGACCCCCTAGATGGGACCACGAACTTCCTGCACGGATTCCCCGAGTACGCGGTCTCGATCGGCGTGCTCGAGGACGGCCATCCGGTGGCCGCAGTGGTCCTCCAGGTGCCGCGGAACGAGCGCTTCACCGCGACCATCGGCGCCGGGGCCTTGGTGGATGGCCGCCCCTGCCGCGTCTCCACCATCACCGACCCGCCGCGCGCCCTGATCGCCTCAGGGTTTCCCGCCAAGGACCCGCACGACCTCCCACTCTACCAGCTCCAGCTGGCCCGCGTGATCTCGGGGGTCCCCGATGTGCGACGCGCTGGCGCCGCGAGCCTCGACCTCGCAAGTGTCGCTGCCGGCCGCGTCGAGGCCTACTGGGAGACGAGGCTCTCGCCATGGGACTTCGCCGCCGGGATGCTCCTAGTCACCGAAGCGGGCGGGATCGTCTCCACCGTCGATGGCGAACCGCTGGATCCGACGCAGCCGAGCAGTATCCTCGCTGGGAATCCGGTGATGCATCCTTGGCTGCGTGAGCGGCTGCACGACCCCCTGCACTCCCCCACTCCCGTCGTCCCACCTCCCGCCTGATCCCGCATGTCCTTCGTCGAGTGCGTCCCCAACTTCTCCGAGGGCCGTCGCCCCGAGGTCATCGCCGCCATCCGTGAGTCGATCGCCGGCGTCCCCGGCACGGTGGTCCTCGATGTCTCGAGCGATCCCTCGCACAATCGCACCGTGGTGACCTTCGTCGCCCCGGTGGGTTCGGCCGCCGATGCCGCCTTCGCTGGGATCGCGACCGCCGCGAGGCTCATCGATCTGACGACGCATCAGGGCGAGCACCCGCGCATCGGCGCCACCGATGTCTGCCCGTTCATCCCCCTCGAGGGGACCTCGATGGAGGATTGCATCGCCCTCGCGCGCACCTTGGGTGAGCGTGTCGGGAAGGAGCTCGCGATCCCGGTCTTCCTCTACGAGCGCGCCGCCGCACGCCCCGACCGCGTGAACCTCGCCGATATCCGGCGTGGGGAGTTCGAGGGGGCGAGGACCGCGATCGGCACCGACCCCTCCCGCGTCCCTGACTTCGGCCCCAACGCGATCCATCCCACCGCGGGAGCGACCGTGATCGGGGCGCGTCCCTTCCTCGTCGCCTTCAACGTCTACCTCGGCGGGAAGGAGAACCTCGCCGTCGCCAAAGCGGTCGCCAAGGCGGTGCGTGGCTCCTCGGGTGGACTCAAAGGCGTGAAGGGACTCGGTCTCGAGGTCGATGGCCAGGCGCAGGTCTCGATGAATCTCGTCGACCTCGAGGCGACCCCGCTCCACCGCGCCTACGAGATGGTGAGGATGGAGGCCGAGGCGCTCGGCGTGACGCCCACGTGGAGCGAGGTGGTGGGGCTCGTCCCCGAGCGTGCCCTCTTCGAGACGGCAGCGCGTCATCTCCGCTGGCGCACCTACACCCCCGACCTCGTGCTCGAGCGTCAGGTGCGTTCGGCCGCCTCTGGTGGAGTCTCGCTCGCCGGGTTCGTCGGTGAGGTCGCCTCGAGCGCGCCAGTCCCCGGTGGTGGCTCCGTCGCCGCGCATGCCGGTGCCCTCGGCGCCGCCCTCGCGCAGATGGTCGCGGGGCTCACCGTCGGGAGGAAGAAGTACGCCGCCGTCGACGCCGAGATGAAGGAGATCGCGATTCGCGCGGCGTCCCTCGTGCGGCGCCTCGGCGAACTTCGCGTGGAGGATGCGCAGGCCTACGCCAGCGTGAGCGCGGCGTATCAACTCCCCAAGGAGACGCCGGAGCAGCAGACCGCGCGTGAGGCCGCGATCCAGGCCGCCTTGGTCGGCGCCGCGATGACCCCGCTCGAGACGGCGCGCTGCTGCGCCGAGGTCGCCGCGCTCGCCGCCACCTGCGCCGAGCAGGGGAACACCCATGCGGCGAGCGATGCCGGCGTCGCGGCGCTGATGACCGAGGCCGCCTGCCGCGGCGCGGCGTACAACGTGCGGATCAATGTGGTGGCGATGCCCGATCGCGCGGCAGGGGCGCCGCTCGCGGCGGAGGCGCAGGCACTCGTGGCGCGGTGTGCGGCCGATGCCGCGCGGGCCACGGCGGCGGTGGAGCGGCAGCTCGCGTAAGCGACGCTCGGTTACGCGAGCGTCGTGAGGATCCGCGGCCCCTCGGCCGTGATGGCGATCGTGTGCTCGAAGTGGGCGCTGAGCGCGCCATCGAGCGTGACGATGGTCCACTTATCGGCGAGGGTCCGCGTCGCGGCGCCTCCCGCATTCACCATCGGCTCGATCGCGATCGTCATCCCCGCCTGCAGCTTGGCGCCGCGCTTCGGCTTGCCATGGTTGGGGACCTGCGGCTCCTCGTGCATGCTCGTCCCCACCCCGTGGCCGACGAGGTCGCGCACCACCGTGTACCGCGCGCGCGTCACCACCGCTTCCACCGCGTGCCCGATATCGCCGATGTGATTCCCCACGCGCGCCGCCTCGATCCCGGCGTAGAGGGAGCGCTCCGTCACGTCGAGGAGGCGCTGCGTCTCGGGAAGGATCTCTCCCACGGCGTAGGTCCACGCCGAATCGGTGTGGAAGCCACCAAAGTGCACACCGATGTCGACGGTGACGATGTCCCCCGCGGCGAGGATCCGTCGTGGCGAAGGGATCCCATGCACGATCTCGTCATTGATCGAGATGCACGCCGACGCCGGGAAGCCGTAAAGCCCCTTGAAGGAGGGGGTCGCACCAGAGTGAGAGCGGATGAACGCCTCCACCTGGGCGTCGATCTCGAGCGTCGTGATCCCGGGCGCGATGGCGGATCGGATGTGGCAATGCGTGGCGGCGAGGATCCGCCCGCCCGCCGCCATCGTCTCGATCTCGTGCGGACTCTTGAGTTGGATCACCGGCCGACGGCGGCGAGCGCTCGCGCCGTGACGGCGTCGAAGGCGCCGACGGCGTCGATCCGCTGCACATTCGCCCCGTGGGCGACATACCAGTCGAGCACCGGCGCCGTCTGCGCCTGGTACACGCGGAGGCGGTTGCGGATCGCCTCGGGCTCGTCATCCGCGCGGCGCACGAGGGTGCCACCGCACTGATCGGGGCAGCGCGTCCCCGGCTGCAGCCCGGTGAAGGGCTTTTGCGTCTGATCGCAGGTGGTGCGGCCGGAGAGGCGCTCCACGAGCACATCGTCCGCGATGTCAAAGGTCAGCACCACATCGACCTGCGTGCCGAGCTCCTTCGTGGCCGCGGCAAGCCCCTCGGCCTGGGGCACCGTGCGTACCACCCCATCGAGGATCGCGCCCTCGGCGTACGCGGGCTGCGCGAGCGCTTCTTTGATGATGCCGAGGATCACCGTATCGGGGACGAGGTCCCCGCGATCCATATACCCCTTGGCCTCGAGGCCGAGGCGCGTCCCCGCCTTCACTGCGGCCCGAAGCACATCGCCGGTCGCCAGCTTGGGAACGTCCAGGGCCGCGGCGATTCGCTCTCCCTGCGTTCCCTTGCCAGCGCCCGGCGGGCCGAGCAGGACGACGATCATCTCAGGGGCTCAGAAGCCGCCGACGCCCGCATTCCGCCCACGGAAGCGCACCCGGCCCTTCTTCATGAATCCATCGTACTTCCGGAGCAGGAGATGCTGCTGCACCTGCGCCATCGTGTCGAGCGCGACGCCGACCACGATGAGGAGCGAGGTCCCACCGAACTGGAACGGCACCGCGAAGAGGTCCGCGAGCCAGATCGGGAGGAGGGCGATGAAGGTCAGGAAGATCGCCCCAGGAAGGGTGATCCGAGTGACGATGTCCTGGATGTGATCGGCGGTCTTCGCGCCCGGCTTGATCCCCGGGATGAAACCCCCCTGCTTCTTCAGGTTCTCCGCCACGTCCGCCGGATTGAAGATGATCGCGGTGTAGAAGTAGGTGAAGAAGACGATCAGGACAGCCGAGAGGACGAAGTAGAGCCAGGTCCCCGGCGCGAGGTAGTCCGCGACGTTCGCGAGCGCCTGGTTCCCGGAGAACTGCGCGATCGCGCCCGGGACGACGATCAGTGACTGCGCGAAGATGATCGGCATCACGCCCGCCGAGTTGAGGCGGAGCGGGATGAAGTTCTTCGCCGCCTCGCGCTGACGGCCCTTGGCCATCGTGCGCTGCGGGATCTGGATGGCGATGCGGCGTGCCGCGAGGGTGATCGCGACCACCCCCGCCACCACACCGATCATCACCGCCGTCATGGCGAGGAGCGAGAGGAGCGAGACCGCCCCGGTGCTCACGAAGCCGAAGGCGCTCCCGATCGACGGGATGAACCGCTCGACGATCGAGAAGAAGATCAGCAGCGAGGCGCCGTTGCCGAGGCCGCGCTCCGTGATCTGCTCACCCAGCCACATGACGAAGAGCGCGCCCGTGGTCAGGAAGAGCACCATCTGCAGGGTGAAGCTCGTCCCAGGGTTCACCACCGCCCCGGTGACCCCCGCAGTAAAGAGCGCATAGCCATACGCCTGCACCGCCGCCAAAGCGACCGTGAAGTAGCGCGTCCACTGCGTGATCTTCTTCCGGCCTTCCTCATCCTTCTGCATCTTGTCGAGCGTCGGGATCACCGCCGCCCCGATCTGCATGAAGATGCTGGCCGAGATGTAGGGCATGATGCCCAGGGCGAAGATCGTCGAGCGAGAGAGGTTCCCGCCGACGAAGAGGTCGTAGAGCCCGAGGAGCCCGCCGCCCTGGTTCTGCTGGAAGAACGCGATCATCGCGTTCACGTCCACGCCCGGCGCCGTCACATGCGACCCGACCCGGTAGACCAACAGGATCAGGAAGGTGAAGGTGATTTTCTGCCAGAGCTCCGGCGTGCTACGGATGTTGCCCAGCGCGCCGAGCGCGTTCCCCTGTGCCATCGGTTAGGCCTCGACCGTCCCGCCGGCCGCGACGACCTTCTCGCGCGCGGTGGCGCTGACCTTGAGGCCACGGACGGTGACCGCGCGAGCGATCTCGCCGTTGGCGAGGAGCTTGACCGGGCCCGCCGAGGCGCGCACCAGCCCGACGGCGGCGAGGGTCTCGACCGTCACCTCACTGCCGGTGAGGCGGGCGAGATCGTCGAGGCCGACCACCTGGGCCGCCTCACGGAAGGGGTTGGTGAAGCCACGCTTCGGGACGCGCCGCGTGAGCGGCATCTGCCCGCCCTCGAAGTGCGGCTTGTTGCCGCCCGGGCCATGATGGCCCGCGCGCGCCTTGATGCCCTTGTGGCCCTTACCGGACGTCTTCCCGGTGCCGGAGCCCGGGCCACGCCCGAGGCGCTTCCGGTTCCGGTGCGACCCCGGCGTCCGCGCCAGGGTCGAGAGAGTGATCTTCTCGTCGCTCATTCGGTTATTCCTCCACCGGCGTGACGGACACCAGGTGCCGGACGCGCTTGATCATGCCACGGAGCGCGGGCGAATCCTGATGCACCACCGAAGCCTGGTGGTGACGCAGGCCAAGGGCCTGCAAGGTGTCGTTCATCTTCTGATTGTGTCCGATCCCGGACCGGACCTGCGTGATCCGGACCTTCCCGGAGGTCAGCGTGTTCGGCTCGGTGTGCTTCGGCCCACGCGTGCGGTGCCAGACGAAGGTGCGCGGCATGTTACACGACCTCCTTCGACTTGGCGCGGGACTTGTACGGGAGCGAGGCCACCTCGACCCCGCGCTCGCGCGCGATCTGCTCCACCGTCGTCAGGTGCTGCAACCCGTCGAGCGCGGCGAGGACCATGTTGTGCGGATTGGTCGAGCCCAGCGACTTCGTGAGGATGTCGTGGATCCCGGCGCACTCGAGGATCGCGCGGACCGCGCCACCGGCGATCACGCCGGCACCGGGCGCCGCGGGCTTCATCAGGACCTCACCGGCCCCGTGCTTGCCCACGATCTCGTGGGGGATGGTGGCCCCCGTCATCGGGATGGTCACCATGCGGCGACGCGCACCGTCGACGGCCTTGCGGACCGCCTCCGACACCTCGTTCGCCTTCCCGGTCGCCACGCCTACCTTCCCCTGCCCGTCGCCGACGGCCACGAGCGCGTTGAAGGAGAAGCGCCGGCCGCCCTTCACGACCTTCGCGACGCGATTGATCGCGATCACGTTCTCGAGGAGATCGGACCCCTCGCGCTCCTGGCCCGGCGCGCCGCCGCGGCCACCATCGCGCCCGCCACGGCCACCGTCACGGCCACCGGG
>Ga0194121_10000258_pt1 | contig 94656 bp, 120 predicted proteins | sample TA2MahCa50mmetaG_FD_148609 | JGI IMG/M metagenome (GOLD analysis project Ga0194121, IMG submission 148609) | Freshwater microbial communities from Lake Tanganyika, Tanzania - TA2015020 Mahale Deep Cast 50m | ecosystem: Environmental > Aquatic > Freshwater > Lake | place: Tanzania: Lake... | reverse complement strand
TGCATTGGAGAGCGGCTTATGCTTGGGAAGCAATGGTTGAAGCAGCAAAAGCTGATGGGATTGAACTAAAACCAGTTTCCTCTGGGGATACATATCGCTCATTTGAATCTCAATTGATGGCGTTTAGGCAAAGGTATCAGAAAGAACCAATCAATGGTGCTCAAACAAGAACCTTTGAAGGGATTAAGTGGTATAAAAAAGATCCCCAACTTGCCAGCCTTGCTGCGCCGGGTACAAGTCAACACAATAGCGGATTGGCTGTTGATGTGCATACAGCTAGTGGCCCAAGACTTGATTGGTTAATTGACAATGTTCGCAAGTTTGGGTTTAGCTGGGAAGTTGTTCCAGAAGAGCCTTGGCATCTTCGCTACACAGAAGGCGATAATCCGCCTGCTGCCGTTGTTGAGTATATTACAAAAATTGGTGATCTGGTTCCGGCTGCTTCGGCATCAACGCCAGAGCCCAATCCAAATGCAAAGAAGGAAGCCGCAGAGATGCCAATGATTTCAAAAGATACTAAAGGCAAAGCAATTGTCAGAGCGCAAAGGCTTCTTAGTAAGCATGGATTTCAATGTCGTGACGATGGTAATTTTGGTCCAAAAACACAACAGGCAGTAAAAGACTTTCAATTAAGTAGAGGCATTGAAACGTCGGGCGTTGTGGATTTGCTTACTTGGGAGGCGTTGCTCGCTTAATCAATCTTTGCTAATATCTTATAGGAGATATTATGCCAGGAACTAGGAATATTGAAATTTATCAGGGCGATACTTATGTTCATCAAGTAACCCTGAAGAATAGCGCCAATGCTGTAATTAACATCACATCCAGAACATACTCTGGGCAGATTAGAAAAAGAAGGTCGTCTGGAACCATTTCAGCCACCATCGCAGCAACCTTTTCTACAGAAATCACCGATGGCGCAAATGGCGTTGTGGTATTTTCCCTTACTCCGACCATAACGGCTAATTTAAGATCTGGCATATATGTGTACGATTTTCAAGAGTTAAATGGTGCAACTATAACTACTATTTTAACTGGTAATGCTACTATTACTGGTGAGGTGACAAGGTAATGGCTGATTTAACTACAATACAGATAGTCACTGCTCAAATCTCAAATGTTTCTCAGGTTACAGAGACTACCGTTTTAACACAAAGTAGTGGTACAATTAATTTAGCAAGTTTAAGTTTAAGTAGTACAGCTCCCGCTGATATTACAAGAACAGCAAGTGTTGGAGTAAGTAATGTAGCAGCTAGGGCTGATCATGTACACAGCGCAGCCAACCTGTTGTTAGATGGAGGTAATTATTAATGGCAAATACACTTAGAATCAAGCGCAGGGCATCTGGTGCAGCCGGTGCGCCAGGAACGCTTGAAAATGCAGAATTAGCATTTAATGAAGTTGATGATGTCCTTTATTATGGCGAAGGCACTGGCGGCGCAGGTGGCTCTGCAACGGCTGTACTAGCCATTGGTGGCTCTGGAGCATTCGCCACACTTTCAACAGCGCAAACATTTTCTGGTAATAAAACTTTTACTGGAACCGTTGTTGTTCCCACGCCATCTACAGGCACTCATGCCACAACTAAATCATATGTTGATAATGCTATTGCGGGTATTGCCACAACGTTTACAGTTGCTGGTGATACTGGAAGTCAGACAATCACAAGCGGTACAGATACCTTAACAATTTCTGGAGGCACGGGTCTTACATCGGTTGCAAGTGCAACCGATACAGTTACAATTAACCTTGACAACACGGCGGTTACGGCTGCTGCATACGGCGCAGCTGGCTCTGTTGCGACATTTACAGTTGATGCTCAAGGTCGTTTGACTGCCGCGGGTAGCACGACGATTTCAATTACAGCGTCTCAGGTTAGCGATAGAGCGACAGCTCTTGTTACTGGCTTAACTGGTACTACAAATCAAATTGCTGTTTCTGGTTCTGGCGTTGGTGCAGTAACACTTAGCCTTCCGGCGAATGTAACAATTCCAAATAATCTTGTTGTTACTGGAGATTTGACTGTTCAGGGAGATACAACGACACTTAATACATCAACTCTTGTTGTTGAAGATAAAAATGTTGTTTTAGCAAATGTAGCAACGCCAACAAATGTTACAGCAGATGGCGCTGGCATTACAGCCAAAGGCGCTACCGATAAAACATTTAACTGGGTTGATGCCACTGCTGCTTGGACATCATCAGAACACCTAAATCTCTTATCGGGAAAAGTTTTTAAAGTTGCAGGAGTCACTGTTCTTAGCGGAACAAATCTTGATAATGTCGCTGTTGATGGTGGCACTTTCTAAAGGAGCCGTATGGCTAACATTATAAAGATTAAAAGATCAGGCACGGCAAGCGTTGCTCCTTCTGCTAGCGCCCTAGAGTATGGAGAGCTTGCAATTAACTACGCAGACGGTTTAATATTTTATAAGAATGCAAGTAATGCAGTAGTAGCTTTTGACATAAGTGGAGTCTTCAACATTCAACAAATAGATAATAATGTTTCTGCTCTTCAAGTTGAAGTTGCAATGCAAGCGTTTTAAGGCGTAAAACCTAATTTCTGGTACAATTGAGTATTATGGATGATGTCAAAATTAATACAAGTAAAACACTTACATTGACACTTCCTAGCGACCCGACTGGAAACGTTGTTTCGGTTAGCCTATATCACGAATTGGGATCTCTTGTTTCCGGTCCGACTAATGCAACAAGGACAAGTGCCGGTGTTTATACGATTACATATGGGCAACAAGCATCTGGTATTTACATTTTAAATAGCGCTGGAAAGCATAAAGCTGATTTTACTTATACGATGTCGGGTACATCATATACCCAGTCACAACATATTAATGTGTATACGCCGTATGCAGATATAGATACATTCTTTACAGATCATCCAGATTTAGAAAATGACTATTACGAAAAATTTGATAAAATGGAAAAACGAGTGCGCAATATTATTAATACATTTTGTGGTCAATCATTTGATTACTATCCAGCCAAATTTATGATTCTTCAAGGAACAGGTAAAAAGACACTTCATCTCCCCCTACCAATAACCACGCTCACAAAAGTTACTGTAAATATCGGTGATGCGGATGAACAAGTTTTGCATGACTCAACAGTTGCAACACTAAACAATATTGAAAAGACAAGAGAACCTCACAACTTCCAAAGTTCTTATTATTTACAATTTAGAAAGTCTTATATTGATAAAACACAAAATCGTATTTATGAGTCTAAATTTGGTAAAGATGATGATTTTAAAATTGAAGGAGGTTTTGGTTGGGATTACGTGCCAGATAATATTATTCAAGCAGCAAGTTTATTATTGGAAGATATGATGAATAATGATTCTGATTTTAGAAGGCACGGTATAAAATCTATAGATATGGATATTCTTAAATACGACATTAAAGATGACTTCTATGAATCTACCGGCAACATTGATGCTGATGTTTTATTGATGGATTATACATTATTTGTAATGGATTATGTGGTCTAAATGTCTAACAAAACGTTTTTTCGTTTTTCACATAAATGTGATGTCTATGCAAAAACAACAACTACAAATGCTGCTGGGCAAGAGTACGCCGCTTTTTCTAAAACGGCTACAATAGTTTTTCAATTGCAAGCTCCCACTACACAATCAGCATCATCCAGTGACAGAAGATTGTCGCCATATGTTGACAATCTTTCAAAATATGAAGGGATAGTTCCTTCAATGTATCAAGAGTATATTAGTTTTGATAATAGAATAACAAATATTACTGATTCAAAAGGTAATCAAATTGAAACTGACACATATGAAATTGTTGGAATACAGCCAAAATTCACTCCGTCCGGCAGGAAACATCACATCATTATTTCTCTAAGAAGAGTGGTGGAGGTATAATGTTTAAAGTTCAAGTTACAAATAATCTATCAAAAATTGTTGATAAGCTTGATATGATAAATATCAATATTCAATCCGCTGTCGCAGAAGCAGTCAGTTCTTCTCAGGCTGAAGTAAAAAGTTTATTTGATACTTCTTATTTTGAAAAAACTGAAATTGAGATTTCTCCATCCGCTGATGGTGTCACTATGGACATTAAAAATTTAGATGAAGATTATTATTATTATCAAAATACAACCGGTGGTTTATATTCCGATATTGGTTTAAAAATAAAACAAGTTTTAACAAATAGAATTAAAAATCAATTAGGGGTCAAAATATGAGTTTGCCCATTTACGATATTAACAATCATTTAAAAACAAATTCAGATATCGTTTCTGCTGCTGGTAAGCAAATGAGTTTCTATCCAGTTGTAGCTCCGTCAAATGCCGCAGCCCCGTATGTTGTTTATTATTACAACCCCCTCATACCGGATTCAGATAAATATTGGATGAGAAAGGATGTTGTTAGATATTCAATATTTGATACAGATGTGGCAAGGCTGTTTAGTATATCAGAATTGTTTATTAGAGAATTAGGAAGAGCAGATCAGGTTGCCAAGTCTACCGGAGTGGCGGCAACAGGTGCAAACCGTAGGATATTAACATCGGCACAGGTTGATTCTAGCCTTGCCGTGCCCTTAGAGAAAGAAGGCTGGTATAGAATGAATTTAGATTTTAGAATATCTAATGTATAAAAAAAGATATGGTACAATATATCCTGTATGGAATTTGTTACAATTACTTATGTCGGGAAGACTCCTGGCTATATAGTAAAAGTTGGAAGTTCTATATATGAATTTGAATGGAATAAATCCCTTGGAATTGGAAAAAGACTTGGGGAGGTAAATCCATCACATATTTCTAAGATCGCTAATTGGCGTGATAAGAACGGTCGAAGGATATTTCGACTGGATAAATTAGGAGGTAATACAAATGGCAGTTAATGTCGCAAATATTGTCGTTGGTGAGGCAACACTTAAACTTGGCACAAATGCTAACGCAACGTCAATTGCCGCAATGGACAACTTCGCAGATATCGGCGCTACACAAAATGGTGTCGAGATTTCTTGGGAGCCGGATATTGTGGATATTGAAATTGATCAATTCGGTGATGCAGCAAAGCTCATTCAATCGAAAGTTAAGGTAATGGTTAAGACAACCCTTGCTGAGTCAACACTTAATAACCTTGCAGTTGCATGGAATTATGATGACGAAACAGGTGGTGATGATGTGAAGGCAAACTTCGCAGGTTCGCCTTCAAGCACGAACACATTCTTGTTCGGTACGCAGAACGTCTATCCACGTGAAAAGGGCTTGGTTATTACTGGCTCAGCCCCGGGTTCGTCGGCAGCTGCGGTTAAGACTCGTAAATTCTACACAAAGCGTGCAATCTCGATGGAATCATCGATGATCAGCATGAAGCGTGCAGAGGCAACGATGTTCACCGTTGGCTTCCGTATCCTTCCCACAGTGGCGGATACAAACTACGAATACGGCAAGATTATCGATCAGCAATAATTTGATTGAAAAATCGTAAAGTTGCTCTTGCAACCTACTATCTTGTGATAAACTTGATAGGTAAGGGAGCGAGAGCTTCTTTATTTTAACAACAAAGCGAGGTGCTTTAAAAATGAGTGATAATAAGGATATCCTGGCAGGAACCGAAATTCTTTTCGCAGATGGAAAGAAGAGGGCGATTAAGCCATTAACAATTCGTAATCTTCGAAAGTTTATGAAGATTGTTAAAGATCTTAAGACCAATGAGGCTCTTGAGGATGCAGACATTGATGTGATGGTTCAGGCTGCTGCGGTTGCCCTGGCTGTCGTTGATCCTGACCTGGCTGCGGATAAAGAGAAGCTTGAGGACGTGTTAGACTTACGCTCCTTCGGTGCTCTTATGTCAGCCGCAATGGGGTCCGACCCTTCCTTCTAGGCGAGGGGAGCGAGGTTACTTCCGACACAAGTTGGGAGAATATTCCTCTTCTCAAATATGAATCTGAAATATTTATAAAAACCGGGGCTTGGAACAGCATCGGAGAGTTAGAGTCATGCCTAACTCTCAACGAGCTGTTCCTTCTTTATCGTGCGGCTGTTAATGAAACAAGTACGGCAATGAAGATAGCTGCTGCAGCACAAGGCGCAGATGTTGACTTCGATGAAGACTGGTACGACCCTCAGCCAAAGAGAATTATCCAAGGACTTGATATTGCTCAGATGGGAATTGGTCTTGGATATGAACAAACTCCTAAAAATAGTTGATTTTATTTACCTAATGTGTAATAATTAATGTGGCTAAATTATGTCTGATATTGGCAATCTTCATATAAAAACCACTGTTGATATAGGAGATGCGGCAAGTGCATCGGCTATATTAAGTCGTAGTTTAAGCCAACTAACGACACAAATTGCATCCTATTCAGCAGCTGCGCAAAAAGCCTCAAGTGTTCAATCTGTACTAGATAATTTAACAAGACAAAGTGCTCGTAATTATGGAATTTTAGCTTCAAAAAACATGGCTTTGGCACAAGCTACAACCGCAGCTGGTGCGGCTGCGCAAACAGCTGCGGTTCAATATGGTGCTTTAAATAAAGTTATAGCACAAGCTAGCATTGCGAACCCCGCCGTTTCTAAAAATTTACAAGCCCAAGCTACTCATTTATTAGCAGTATCTAAATCCTCAGATACTCTGGCATCTGCTCTTAAACGAAATGCGCTTGATCAATGGGCATATAAAGCAAGAACTTCATTGACAGCAGCCAATAGAGCTTTTTACAGCTTTTCAATAGCAACTTTGCCATTGGTAAGAGGTTTAAGAGCTGCTTTCTTTAGCATGGCAGATTTAGAATCGCAATCTGCAAGAGTAACTAAACTTATGCTTGATAACTTTTATAAGATTGGTGGCTCATCAGAAGATGCATTTAAGAAAGCAAAAATTGGTGCTGAACAATTTACAGAAGGTCTTGGTCTCATGCTTGACAAGATTACGCAAAGGTATGGAACAAGCCGTGTTTTATTGCAAGGGATAGCCGGAGACTTTGCAGAATTGGGTGTTTCAACACAAGCTGGTATTGCTGGTCTTGTTGAATTGACTGCGGCAGTAGAAAAATTGGGTAATGTTGATATTGCTCAATCTCAAAAATTTGTTGAATCTGTATTGCAAAATATTTTAAGAATTAAAAGAGAGCAAGGTGTTAATGTTGATTTAACAAATATTGAATTTATGAATCAGACAGTTGCGGAATTAACAAGTCAAATGGCTGAATTTAACTTAATTGAAAATAAAACAACACTAGCTCTTAAAGATATTGCCGACGCTTTCCCAGAAGTTTCAGCTGCAGCTACTACTTTCGGTTTGTCTATGACAGAAACAATGGCAGTTCTTGCACCGATGGTTGCAGCTGGATTCCAAGTGGGGGCTTCTGCAAACTCAATTAAAGTGTCGCTTCAAAGAATGGTTGCGATGACAAAACAAAATACCGAAATTATTGGTGAGCTGAATCGAGCTCTTGGTAAAGATTTTGCGTATGCGTCTGGTGTGGGTGTCGAAAATATTCAACAACTTGTTGATGGATTTAATTCATTATTAAGACTTAAAGGTGAGCAAGGCACGCTAGAATTGTTTGCAAGATTGTTTGGTGTTCGCCAGGGACCAAGAATGGAAGTTGCTATTCGACAACTTGCTCAATTTCAAGAGGCTTTGTCGCAAACTAATTCAGTTGAAAAAGACATAGCATTTACATTAGAGCAATCTGTAAATCGTAGATTATCTGCTATTAATGAAGAACAAATTGCCGTAAGAAATTTAGTTGATATATCTAACTTAAATACGCAAGCTAATGAAAACATGAATGGTGTTTTAACACAAAGAGCTCACATTTATAGAGCTGCTCAAAAAGAAGCGTTTGATGTTTTGGCACAAAGATATCAAGGGGATTTTCTTTCTAAAGTTCAAACTGAAGCTGGAAAAATATTCTTGTCTACTGGATTTAGGGTTGAGGATGTTGCTGGTAAACAAATGGATCAAGAATTACAGATCCAACTAAACACAACTATTGTTCAATTTAGAATTCTTAAAGAAGCAATGCTATCCATTGGAAGAATTTTTGTTACAGCTTTTAAACCTATTATTGAATTTTTAAATCCAATTATTGCTAAAGTTAGAGATTTTCTTGCAAACATGGATCAAGGGGTTAAAACATTTTTAAGTTTTTTAACAATTAGTGCTCTTCTAATTCCAGGCTTTAGAGTTCTTGGAACTGCTGTTAAATACTTTGGCATAGCTGCAACAGCAACATTCTCAAAAATGACAGGTGCGCTTAGTGGTACGGCATCAAAATTAATAACAGTTCAAGATTTGTTTTTATCTAATGGTAAAGCTCTAAAAGGATATCGTGAAGCTATTCAATTTACAGAAAATTCTATTTTATTAAAAGGAAGAAATCGTTTTGGTCAAGCAGGAATAAGCGGATTATCAGTTCCGTTACAAGAAAAACTTGCGCAGGCTGGGTTAACGCCAGGACAGCAACCAAATGTCGGTGTTATTAAAAAATTATTTAAAGGTGAATTTAATTTACCAAGTTCAGAGGCAATGGCTAGATCTATATATATGAATATTGGATCAGCCGTAGAGTCTTCTACGGCTAAGGCTGTTGGTGAAATAGGTGAGGCAGCAGCAGATGCTACTGGTGATATGGCTGAAGCTGTAAGAACGGCATTAACAGATACTGTGTTTATGAAAAACACATTTATCGGTAATAGTTTTCAAGGTGGTAAGCCTGGAAGTATAAATGCCCCCGGTGGTCCAGGCGGCGGTCCATCCGCACCATCAGCAGATACACCGCCAGCAACACCACCAGCGGCGGCAAGCGGAGGTGCGCCACCGCCGCCAAAAGCTCCCGGTGGTGGTAGAGGTATTCTTGGAAGAATTAAAGATTTTTTTGGCAGGGGAACAGTTTTAACTAGCAGCCCTGATCTTTCAGATGCGGCAGGTGTAACACAATTAAGAACATATTTAGCAAGTTTAAGTAGCTTACCTCAAAATTTGGCTAATGATATTGCTGCCAGCGTTCCAGATATAACGCAATTGAGAACTAATTTAGCTACAGGTTTAAGAAATTTATCTGAAAAATTATCAGCAGCCGTAGTGCCATTAACTGGTGCTGGTGCTAAATCAGTTATTGATGTTATAGATAAAACAACTATTCATGCAAGAGAACTTGTCCAGCTTTACACTGAGCTGGGGTTGGAGTTACCAGAAGATTTATCTTATCTTAGAACATTAGATAAAGAATTTAAAGTAGAAGGTCAGTCGCCTAAGCCCGGAAAGGTAATGACGCAGAGAAAAAATATTTTGACAAAAATTAAAAATAGAATTTTACTAGCTGAACAAACTATTGCAGAAGAGATGGCAAGTCTCGCAGAGCAAGCTGAAGTCGTGGCAGATGGGTCGAAAGCTAGGGCTAGATCCTTTAACCCCAACAGTGAATTTGGTTGGGTTCCTAGGAGAGAAGGGGCGAGGCTTGCAGAGGCAACAAGGGCTAATGCTATTAAAAGTTTGCAATCACAGGGGTTGAATGTAACTTATCCATTTGCTGACATTATTGACGCTGGCGGCGAAAAAGGTATTAAGATTATTCCAGGAAGCCAATTTCCTACTGATCCAAGTAAGAATATACACCCAAAAACTGGAAAGCCAAGATTTGTAATTAAAACTAGAAAGCCTATGCCTGGTGGAGCGGCTGAAAATCTTGCCTCACTTGTAAAAGAAGCCGCAGATAAACAAATAGCTTTTTTTGGGGAATTAGTTGCTGAACATGTTGCAAATTCAAGTGATGAGGTGTTAGCTAGAACTATAATCCCGCATAAATCAGAAGAAATTCCAATAAGGCAAGTAAGAGATAAGCTGCGAACGTATTTAACTGATGTATCTAATAATATTAAAATTGGCTTTTTAGATAATGTTAAAAACTTTATGGATAGGACCGGTGAAATGGTCCAAAAAGGAATTGAGCAGGCAAGAATTTTAGAAGGTAAAAGAGCTTTAGGGCGTTTTAGAGCAATGATGCCAACACCAAGAAACCTGCTTGGTAGATTTGATCAAAATACATATATTAATGAAATTGCTCAACCAGATACTGTATACAGACAATCACTTTTAGAAAGATTGCGAAATGCATTAAATCCTACTAAGTCAAATATTAAAGAATTAATAGTTGATCCAGCAATAACTAGAAAGTTGTTTACATTAAGAGATGCTATTGAAAGCACAGTTGCAGAAATTGCTGATGCAGAAACATTAATTCCTGATCCAAGAAGCGTAAAAGGATTGCAACAAGCAGCAGTAGCAACTACAAGTAAACAGTTTGGTCCAGCAGGGATGAGAATAGGCACTGGCATCTCTGGCGAAGGAACATCAATTCAAGAACAATTAAGGATTAAAGCTCTTGCAATGGCTAAAGCTCTTGGTAAATCTTTTGATGGCATTGAAGAGCAAGCCGGTAAATATGTTACTTTTAGATTTAATACCACAGAAGAAGGATTGACAAAAGCTGGCAGGGAAGCGGCAAGTCTACCGGCTCTTGGCAAAGTCGCTAAACCGGGAAGTGCCGCTGAAAGAGTGCTGCGTGATTTGCAAGCTAAAAGGGCTAGAAAGTTAATACAAGAATTTAAAGCTGGCAGAATTGTTGGTGATTTTTTTGAAAAAATATATGGGGATATAATTGATCCGACAATTGAAGAAATAAAACCGCAAAAAATAATCAAAGATACAATTCCACTTGTTAGAAAAGCTGGTCCTGGAATTGCCGGGGATATGAAAATTTATGCTCTAAAACAAAGACTTGCAAAACTGCATTCTGAATTTTTACAACTTTTTACGCTCGATCCAGATTCTTCATTATATAAAATAGCTGCCCTTAGAGCTTTTGAAACGGACAAAATGCTTGGTGCTGGAAAATTTGCAAAAGCAAAGGTATATAGTTTTGTAGATTTTATAGAATCGTTACCATTAAAAATCAAAAACCAAATTAGTCTCACTGATTTTCCAAAAACAATGCCATTTTCTGATTCAATCTTGCCAGTGTCAACTATTGGTAGAGCTCTTGGGGATGCAGCTGAGGAGATAGTTGATAAAACAGACGATCTGGTAAAGTATGGTCCAGGTTTGAAAAAGGGTGCTTCTATTGTAGATAAACAACCTTTATTAAAGGTGTTGAAACAATCAATTGATAATATAACAGCAGCCGGCAAGGATGCGATAAAAGGCGTTCTTCCTTCACAAATTAAATCTATTTTAAGTAGTAAAACAGAAGAGGAGGCTATTGGAAAAATTTTAAGAAATAGAAGTGTAGGCATTAGACAAGCTTTGGAGGCTGCTTTTAATAAATTAAAAGAAGAAATGCCTGTGGCAATTGGTGCTGTCGATAAAAAAACAGGAGAGTTGCTAGAATTAACACAAGGCAGAATTAGGACTGCATCAGGCTTAGAAGATGATGCAGTAAGGCGGGCGGCGGCGGCAAAGGTTCTTTCAAATCTTAAAAAAGGTGATGCTGCATCAAAATTAAATGTTTTGCAAAGATTGTTAATAGAAGAGCAAATGCAAAACATATTGAATTCTACTGATGTAGCGGTTCAGCAATCATTACAAGATGAGATTAATAGAATAAAAGCAATGCCGCTAGGAGAAAGAGGCAAGCTGATCAAAAATCAAACAGGCAGAACTGTTGCTGAAAGAATTCAAGCTCAAGCATTAAGGAATTTGGTAGAAAAATCTGGCGGTGCTGATTTTACTAGATTTATGCCATATGGAGATTATGACGATATGGCTGAAAACGCTCTTTTGTCTAATAAAAAAGTTGTTGATGTTGTAAGGTCTAATCTTAAAAATATGGGGGATGAGGGTGCTGAATTAACTAGGGCGCTGGACTCAATGATTGCAGAATCACAACCGGCTGTTGTTCAAGCAAGACGTGATGCTGCTGAAAGATATAAACAAGCAGTACGCAGTCAAACAAAATTGATAGAGGCAGTTAAAAGAGGAGGGGGTTTCCTCGAAGGGGCAGCCGTTCCATTTCAGGCACAAGTAAAGCAAGTTCAGCAAAATCTTACAAGAGCAGCTGCGGAGTTTGCTGCATTAACTGGTCAACTTCCACCGTCTTTTGATGAAGAATTAAAACGCATGAGAGGGATAAAGCTTAGGTATTTTATTGAACGAATTAAAAGAAATTTGGCAACTACTACAACATCAACAGTTCAATACCTCTCTGAGTTTAGAGCAATTTTTGGTGGAGACCCGATATTAACTACTCCTGCAAGACCATTTAAAAACTTAACATCTGGCTATGGAAATGTCGTAAGACAAATGTTTGAAAATATATCAACACCAATTGATACTGAATTTTTCTCACCAAAGAGACAAAGGCTTGCCTTATTAGTTAAAACCACTACTGAGCGAATGGTTCAGGATATGGTTTCTAATTTACAAAAACTTATTCCAACTGCTATGCCCTTTTCGCTTGCAAATATGCGGAAACGCACTGCTGGCTTAACATCTGGTTACGGAAATGTTGTAAGAGAAATGTTTTTGCCAAGGATTGGTGGTGGTTCAATAGAAGCAGGTATACAATCTATTATTCACAGAACATCAACTGTTGGTGAAGCTGTTACAGCGTATCTTGATGATCTATTTAAAACAATACCCGCAGGCGCTGATAAAACATTAAGGCAAATTTTTGAAAAATCAACAAAGAAAGTTTTAGAAACAATGCCGGTGGGCGGCTCCGCCGCAGAAAAGATAGCTAGCGGTGCAGTTGATTTTAGAGATGTTAAGTTAACAGCAGAAAATAGACCGGTAATTCTAAGAGCATTTACAAGCATGTTTGAAGATTTGCAAAAGAGTCTTGATGATTTATTTATTAAAAGTATAGAAATTAATAAAAGTACTTATGGACAATTAATTAAAAATATACCAGGTAAAGCTGGTGTCACACTTAATAAATTAAAGAGTATGGCACAGAAGATTTATTCTTCTCCTGATAAATTAAAAATTATAGATCAAAGTAAGGGTATTAAGAATTTAATGAAAACTATAAATGGCGCAATTGCTGATGCAATAACTGCAGGCGCAACCGCCGTACAAGCTGCAAGAGACGGTGTAGAGGCTGCAATAAAAGATCCAGAAGGATTCATTATAGATAAAAGAAAAGAAGCTACAAAGAAAGCTCGCAAGAGTGAGGACCAATCTCGTGGTACAAGGCAGGAAAATGCAGAAGCCAATAGGGTTAAAAGAGAACAAGATAGGGTTGCCAAGGCAAGTGAAAAAGCTCAAAATGACGCACAAGCAGCTGAACAAAGGCTTGCAAATCAAAAAGCAATAAGTGACACAGATGAAAATACTAATGAACTTAATCAGGAAAATGATAAAAGAGAAAAAAAGATTGCAGAAGAAAAAAATAAAAATGCAAGGAAAACCGGTGAGGCAGGTAAGAATGTAACACCTGTACAGCAACCTGCACAGCCAGAGCCAACTGCACAGCCAGCGCCAACTACAAAGCCAACCCCGGCAGTTGCACCGCCAGCTGTAAAGCCAGATGCTCCAGTTGTACCCGGTCCACAGGTTGATCAAGTAGTTAAGGGTAATATTGATAAAGTTCAAAAACAAGTTTTGAAAGCTGTACAGGTAGCTACAGCAACACCGGCTGAAATTATTCAACAGGTTGGAGAAGACGCTAAAGTAAAAATTGGTAAAACAACGAAGAAAATAAATGAAAAATTTATAAATTCATTGCGATCGGGAGCATTTTCATTACAGCAAGTTATTGAAAGTGCAGGTCAAAGCATTTCGGGTCAAGGTAGAACAATTAAACAGCTTTTCCCTCAATTGGCTGATGCTGGAGTAACTATAGAAAATATTAACGAAGAAATTGAAAATCAAGAAAACAGAGTAAGGGTTGCAGAGCACAATAAGAATGCAAATATGAAATCTATGGCGAAGCAAAGAATTAAGTTGCTACAGAGAGCTCTTAGGCGACATGCAGAAGCTATGAATAGTTTGCAAAGAGCAGTTGACAAGGCTGTTAAAGATGCAAATAGTGCAATATCTAAAGAAGCTAGAGATGCGGAAAGAGAAGCAAAGAGCGCGCAAAGAGAAGCGGCAAGAAATACTGGTGGACAACAAGCTGGTGGAAGGGGAAGGGGGAAGGGGAAGGCGGCTGTAGGTGGAGCTCCAGTTGTGGGTGGAGATCTGACACCATCTGGTCAGCCAAGTCCTGGTGCTACTGATGGTTTAAATCAAATTCAGCAAAATACTCAACAAACGGCTACAAACACAGCAAAAACAAATGAAAATATTATAAAATTAAATAAGTCGTTGGCTAATGTATTTAAAGGACCCAATCTGTTTCAGGGTCCAAATATTTTTGAAGCACCAATAACTCAAGGTGGAAATTTTGAAGTAATAGATGGCGGTGTAAGTAAACAGGAAATTGATGCAGCAAGAAAAAATGTTGGAGAAATGACACCAAGGCAAAGAGCGGCTGCGTTAAAAGAAGAACGAGCAAGGATTGCTCGTGAGTTACAAGCTGCAAAAGAGAAATATCTAAAAGAACATGGCGTTCCAATGCCAGCAAATGTTAGAAAAGAAACTTTAAAGGGAATCCGCACTGCCGCTCCAATAGAAACTAAAGTTTTGCAAGAAACAGTAAAAAATATGTCTCGTTTACAATTGGCAATTGAGTCTCTTAAAATAAGATCAGTTGACACATTTAAAGCAATGAAGCAAGGGCTGCTTGCTGTTAATCAAAAACTTATTCAATCAATTCCGATATTTGGAAGAATGCAATCTCTGCTTGGTTCAGTGGCAGCTCCGTTTGCACCAATTGGTCGTGGAATTGCAAATGTAGCAAAACAATTTGGTCTAATGCAACTTGCGATGTTAAAAGTAGTTGCTACTGAAAGTAAAATGTTTGTTGCATCTCTTGCAAGAAGTCGAACAATTAGAGGGGTTCTTTTCTTCTTAACTGCTGGGTTTAGCACGCTGAGCAAGTCCGCTATGATTGCGTTAGTTAAATTAGTTACATTTTCTAAATCCGGTGGGATAATGGCTGGTTTGGGCGCTGCCGTAACAACACTGCTCCAGTCAATAACAAAAACTATATTTAGCTTTACCGCACTAGTTGTAAAAGTTGTAGCTTTTGGAGTTGTCACAATTCCAATTATTATAGCTGTGGTAGCGGCTGTTAAAGCACTTAGAGGCGGGATTACAAACATGGAACCTGTCCTTAATAACTTTAAGTTGGCTTGGAAAACAATAAGAGAAGCTTTGGTTGCAATTTTCGATCCGATTAAAGATTTTATTCTTTATATTGCCGGCATAGATCAAATGGAAACAAGCACAGCTAAAACAGCTGGAGTCCTTTACGCATTGTCTTTAGTGGCAAGATCTGCGGCGGATGCATTTAAGCGTTTTGCGGAGGGTCCATTAAAATCTTTTATAGGGAGAATGAGGGAGATAACAGATAATAAAAATACTGGAACATTTATTCCTCTTCTCACAAGAGCTGTTAATAAATTTATATTGATATACCGCGTGTTTTCTGGAATTATTGATAAAGACAGTCAAAAGGTAAAAGATTCATTGAACGGGCTTTTCTACTCATTATCTTATGACGCACTTGGATTACTTGAGCTTCTTGTAAAAGGTGCGGCAAATGCCGTTCCATTGTTTGAAACATTCTATACAAATATGGCGGCTGTAGTAATTGATGTATTTAAAAATATTGTTATTGGAGTTTTGTATTTAATGGATATTCTTATACAAGAAATGAAAAAGAAAATTTCATCTCAATTTGGTTGGATTGCCAAAACAGCTGGGGCAATTAATTACGTATTAGATGCACGTTATTTAGATTTTATATTTGGAGCACCTCCACAACAAGAAAAATCTATATTGCAAGATATAGCAAGTATTGCTGATAAAGCTGGCAATACATTGTCAGATTTCATGACAGAGCAAGATTTTACTAAAAATTTAGCTAATAAAATTAAAGATGCAGGTTTAGCTTTTGCAGACGGTATCGGTAGTCTTAGAACTACAGTTGCTAATCAATATCTAAAAATATTTGGACAAGATGTTAGTGTGCCACTAGCGAAGAGAATGAGGAATCTTGCAGAGTTGCCGATTTTGGAACTATTAAAGAAAGCAACGGTTAAAGCAAAAGCTGGCGGAGAAAAACTTGGGGGCGATCTTAAGAAAGCTATTGAAAAAGGCATGATGCAAATGAAAGAAGAATTTGGTATGGCTGTATTCGCAAATGCTGACGAATCTGTTTCAAGATTTATTGACAATATGAAAGATTCTCTTGAAAGACAAAAAGATAAAGCACTTGAGGCATTTGATAAACAAGTTGAAGCAATTCAAGAACTTGCTGATGCAGAAGAACGTTTGACTGCAAAAATGGAATATGAAGAAAGAAGGCGTGAATTAATAAAGACAAGGGCTTTGGATAGAGATAATTATTTGCGTGAAAGAAAAGTGGCTGCTTATGAAGGCAGAACGGAAGATGTCAGAGAGCTTGACCTTGCATTTAGAAAATCAGATAAAGATTCTGAAAAGGAATTGAAAGATCTTGACACGGACCGCAGGAAACAGCTGCAGGCTCAGCAGCGTGAAATAGCTATTGCTGTAATTAACAGACAAAAAGAAGAATTAGTTAAACAATATGACTTAATGTTTAAAGAGTTTGAATTACGTCTAGATAGAATTAAAGCAAGAGGTTTCTCTACAAAGGATGAATTTGCATTATTATTGAGAGACCTTGGCGCAGCCGGGATAGAGTTTTCAGACGATATTGCCAAAACATTTGAGAAATCAATGCTTGCATTGCCAAATGCTATAAGAGAAGTTATTGATCCATCAATTGGAATGTTCTCTATGACAATGGATAAGCTTGTAGCAGAAGCCACAAATAAATTTGGCGCTTCAATTGGTACTGCAAACGCAAGTTCAATACTTGGTGCTGCATATGTGCTCGTACAAGGCTTGCCGGACGCATTTAGTAAAGCATTTACTCAAGGAATTATTGCTCAATATGTAACGCCTTGGGCTACCGCAGTTAGAACTGAGGTGGCAAAGATTGTCCCAGAGCATGAATGGATACTTGCAGGGGTTAAGGCTGCTGTGGAAATGCTTGATGCTATGAAGAGAGAGATTCGGGCAAAGAGTGGTGATGTCTATGATGAGTTCATGAAGATATTTAAAAATCTTGAAACAGACTTAGAATCCTTTCCTGGATTAGCTGACTTTTTCCCACCTATTCCGCCAGATTTTGATCCGTTTGAAGAGTTAAAGAAGAGACTGCAGGAATTGCAGGGGATGTTAGAAGAGGCAAAAGCCAAAATTGTTGCATTAGATGAAGCAGCAAATGCATCTCAAGACTCCAGCAGCGGTACAAAAAAGCCACCTGTTCCAGTGGTTACAAAATCTCTTGTTGGTAAGGATATCTACGGTGGTAAAACATTCTTGCCACAAAATCTTCCACCACCATTTTATTATGACCCGGCAGATAAAAAGATTAAATATAAAGTAACTCAAGAATTAATTAATTTGGGCTATCACGGCAAACAAGATCTTAATAGACCAATATCTCTTACCAGGGAGCAAACAGTAGCTACATTCCCAGAACTAAAAGACTTTCCTCAATTTGATCCAGATTATAAACCATATAAAGACCTTATAATGCAGCTTAGAACGACTACTTTTATTCCAAATATTGTAGCAAAAGAACATGCCGAAGCACTAAAAATTCAAGCCGCAACGACTGGTGCAGAAATTGCTAATTCCTTAAAAGAAGGATTTAAAGATAGATTAACGACTCGCGACCCTCAATTTGGGGGTGGCGAACATACGTCGTTCGGTCTAATCTTGGCAGAATGGTTTGAAGATACTATTAAATCTCTTATTCAGCCAATTATAGATAAAGGTCGTTCTATAGGTGAATCACTAAAGAGCGGAATAATGAACGGACTAGGTGACCCGTCAGGATGGAGTGCTTTCTTAGGTTGGTGGGGTAGAGTGGTGGATACTGTTAAAGGAATATTTGGAATTCAATCCCCATCTACTGTGTTCTTTAGCATTGGCAGAAATATAATGCAAGGGTTTATAAATGGTATTGCATCGCTTTCAGCAATACCTGTAAATATAATTGCAACTGCATTTGGTGGTGTTAAGACAAAAATTGAAGAGATTGCTTCTGCCGTTACAACAAAGTGGTCAACAGATATTTCACCGGTATTAACACGATGGAAGAATGCTCTAATTGGAGAAGATGCTCTTCTTACTGCTGTGGATAATATAAAAACAAAGTGGCACGAGTTGTCAGCTGGGTTTCAAAGTGGTTATGACACATACATTAAACCAACAATGCGACATATTAAAGATTGGCTCTCCGACAATACTGGTCTTAATTATTTAGTTGGAAAATTAAAAGAACATTTTGGCAACATACCCGATAAATTTAAAGACGGGTGGGATACTTTTGTTGAAAACTGGAACGATAATGTCGTTGGCAAATTAGTTGGGCAATTGGGTAATGTTGCAAAATCTGCTCTTGGATTTGTTGCTACAAGGCTTAGTAAGTTTAGTCGGTATTATGGTGGACACGTTGGAGCATTTACAGGTAGTGGTCCAACACCAGGCTTCCCACAACAAGGTGTGCCAGCCCTGCTTCATGGCGGTGAATATGTTCTAAATCATAAAGTTGTGGAAAAGATTGGTCGTGGTCCTCTTGATGAATTGAACAACCTCAGACACGGTGGATACTTTAAGGGCGGAAAAGTCCCTGGCGGTAAAGGTGGTGGAATATTTGGTGGTATTGGTGATGCTATTTCTAAATCTGTTGGAGCCGTTAAGAAAGTTGGAAAAGGCGCATATAATGCACTAACATCATATGGAGAAAGTCTTAATGCCACATTTATTAATCCATATATTAATCTTGCTGGTAAAGCTATTGGTAAAAACCCAAATCTTCGCACATCCGGGTTGATTGAATCTGCTACAAATACTGCTGATGTTGCAGCAACAATATTGACTGGAGGCGTAAGCAAAGCTGCTGTTACTGCCGGTCAAGTTGGTTTGAAAGCAACACTGAGTGCAATGGCTAAAGGGTCTACAAAAACATCATCTGAACTAGCAGTTGAAAAAATGGTGCAGGCGGCAGCAAAAGAATCTGCTAAAAAAGCAACTGTGGGCGGTCTAGTTAAGTCGTTTTTCTTTGGACCAACACCACCGCCTGGAGTAACGAGAGAGACTATGGCTGGTGGAAATTTAAAGTCGTTGCTTGCTTCTGCTGGCTCTAGCCTCGTTGCTCCTTTCCGTTCTACATCTTCTGCATTAACTGCAAAATCTGCTGATGATGTTTCTAAGTTAGTGACCAACCTTCAGGGTGAAGTAATAGAAAATATAAAACAGCCAGGTATCATTAGGCGCGTCATTGATGATACAAAGAGATTAATCCGGGGTGGTTTAACTAAAACAGGGGTTCCATTTGAGGGGCAAAGGGCTACCAACACTGCTCAAAGTGTTTATAGACCAATTATTTCTAATTTACTAGGGTTTGCTGAGAAAATTAAGATTGCTCCTAAATTAACTAGAGAGGCTTTTGATGCTGGGATAATGACAGAGAGTTCTAATGTTGGTCAAAAGGGTCCCGGGTTTATAAATAAGATTGGTAGATCATTGGGAATGTTGGCAAGAGCAAGAAATGAGCTTCAATTTAAAGGCGTAGAAAAAGCTTATTCAGCTCTTAGCGTTGGTAAAAATTCTCAAATGGGCATGTATATTGAAAGGTTTGCAAAAAAGGTTGGAATTGATCCATATATTAAATTTGGCGCAACCGAAAAGTTAAATCCAGTATTAAGCGAATTGTTAGAGAAAGATGAATTATATCGTTCCTTGTTTACGGGTGGCAATAGCGTAATTGCTAGAATGCAAAAGAACATTACAAAAGCACCGGGTGTATTTACAAAAGTTGTAGACCTTATGCATAATTTAAATCCACTTACAAAGATTCCAAGCAGAAGAATTGGAATTCATGTGGGCAGACCAGGTGTTGATGATTTTACAAAACATGGAATGATGGACGCTAAGCCGGCTGGACCAGGAGACCATCTCCTTGGAACTGTGTATACGTGGATGAAAGGTTTGTCAAATGTTAAATTAGTAAACAAATTAAGAGGTATGCCAATAGAAGAAGCCGCAAAAGTATATAGAGGGCTGGCAGATAAAAATTTGGCAGATAGGGCGATTGGATTCTTAGAGGGTCAATTTGAAGGAAAAAATGCATCAATTTATATACTTCAGGCTAAAAGGGGTGCAAAAATATTAAGAGATACAAATCTATTTGCTAGCGAAGCTAGAAGGTTTACTGGAGCAAATGTATTAAGAGAACTAAATGTATCTCCAGAATTACTAAAGAAAATTGTAAACAACCCAGAAGAAAAAGCAAAGGCAGTAGCGGCTCTTGTTCGTCATCTACAAGAAGCGAGATCTGGGGTTCAGACGGGGTTATTCGGTGGTAAATTTGGTAAATTAAAAGGATTGCTTGGCATTGGTGGTATTAGTTCACTTGGCGGTGCAATCTTTGGTAATGATGAAGATAAAACCCTGCTTGGTAGGGTTTTTGATATAATTCAGCATGACTCTAAAACATCACCACTATATTTGGCTACTGAAGGTGTAAAGAAATTATTTAATATAGATCAATACAAATCTCAAGCTGGCGCTCCACCAAGAACATTAAAAGATTTATTTACTGGAACTGTTCGTTATAGAGATTATATCGAGAGCAATGATCCTCGTTATTACAATGATCCTCATGTTGTAAAACAAGCTAAAGAGTATTATAAGAAAAAAGGAATAAAATTTGCGCTTTCAAAACAACAATTAATTGATTTTGCTGTTTTATTCCAAGACGAAATTCCGGATTGGCAGCCAAGTAAGTATCAAGTTCGTGGGGTAGAAAACCCTCTGCCTTTTGCATATCGTACAGGAGCTAGATACAACCCGGGTGATAAAGGAAGGGGAAGTTACCTTCAATATGGTAAAGAAATATATCGAATATTTGGTGAGACTTATGGTATGGATCCGGCGTTTGATATTAATTCATACCCATCGTTTGTTGGAGGAGATCAAAAAATTGGAGAGTCTGCTCTTGCTGCAGCATTAAGAAAATCTAATAATACAATAACATTTGTTCAAGATATTACACATGGTGTAATAGGGCAGTTAAGATATGATCAATATAAGAACGCTATGAAGGAAATTGCAACTTTAGCTGGTGCTAATTATAAAATAGTTACAGTAAAAGATGCAACGAAATTTGATGATAATGCGTATATTACCAAAAATGGTCTTAGCTACATTATTAAAATTACTCACGATCCGAAAATGCTTACCTTCAAGGGCGGTTATTATACGGTAGGTAACGATATTAAAGAAAATGAAAAATATGGTAGGTATTTATCTACAACTCCTATTTATATAACACCAAGTAAAATTTTTGCTCCAACTGATCTTATACCACAGCCAATTAAAGAAGTAGTTAATTATCTGATGAAAGGTTACATAAATATTACCTCTGGTGAAGGTATGTTTAGTGGATTAGCAAGAACTGAAAAATATAAAAAATCATTAGCTAGTGAAGGGTTTGCGGTCCTCCCATCTGGTATCCAGGGAATATTAGGGCTTAATGATCAGGGTCATGTTCTTAAACATGAATTAATGCATGCCATATTTGGAGCACCTGATATTACCACAGATGATGCCATGTTGAATAAAAGTGCAAATTCAATAATGAGTTATCTTAATTATACTGGAGAATTAACAAAACAAGATATTGATTTTATAAGATATCAATTACAGGGTCAAATTTTGCCAAAAGAAATTGATGATGAAGACCCAATACCACCAAATTTGCAAAGAATTTTGGACTCACTTAAGTATGGAAAATATAAAGGTGGATATATTCCTAAATATAAAAAAGGCGGATTTGTACCCGGCGCTCCATCTATGCCAATTCCTGCAACTCTGCATGGTGGTGAATATGTATTAAACGCAGAGTCTGTAAGAAAGATTGGTCTTGGATCTCTTGAGAGATTAAATAACTTGAGACACGGTGGGTACTTTAAGGGCGGAAAAGTCCCTGGCGGTAAAGGTGGTGGAATATTTGGTGGTATTGGTGATGCTATTTCTAATGTTGTTGGTGGTGTAAAAGGTGCTGCTTCTAATATTGGTAAGTCTGTTGCTACCGGTTTAGTTAATGCATCTGTTGCTTTTGCAAACCTTGGAATGTTATTTAGTGCAGCAGAAGGCGACTTTGATGATGCATCAGGTTCTTACAGATCAAGTTCAGCGTCCAGAGCAGTTACAGCTTCTAGGAATCCATATGTCGCTGCAACTGGAGCATCTAATCTTACACGAGGTTTAGGCATTTCTCCAGTTCAAGAAAACATAGCAAGCAAGGGGAAGATGAAGGATCTTTTAAATGTTTCACAATTCATTCCAGTAGTCGGGGTAGCAAGATCCGCTATGCAATTGGCTTCCGGTAAAGAATTAAGTACTTTTGAAAAAGGTCTACACACTCTCAACATACTCGGCACAGCGGCATCCGGTACTCCAGTGACAGCGGTTAGCAGGTTTGATGATGTTGCAAGAGCTGCAAAGGCGGTCTCTGCTGCCAAAGCTGGAAGATTAACTGTTGGTCAATCAGCAAAAATCCGTGCTGGAGTGATTGCAGAAAAGGTAGGTTCAGTTGTTGATAAAATTGAGGTTGCAAAAAATTATATTCCAGAAGTTGTTAACACTCTTAAGGGTTCTGTAAATCCACCACAAGGCAATGCTTTAGAGGCTGGTGTTAAAGGCGTAATTAATAATCTTATTAGAGCAGATAATATTGCAATTAGAAATGCAAGATTAGCTGCAAATAAAGCAGCATTTATAGCTAATGAATCAATGCCACCCGCCCTGAGACAAGAATCAATGCCATATAGAACACGTGATGCAATCTTGCAACCAGGACCTATCACTAAGGCAATCGAAGCAATAAGGTCTCTAAATCCATTAAATCTGTTACCTTCAAGAAGAATTGGGATCCATGTGGGTCCAGAAGGTATTAAAGATAATATTATTTCGGAATCTTTATCTGGTAGATCGTTTGGTCCTGGAGATAATCTTGGAGATTATACTTATTCATGGGTTAGAGGTAAAGTCGAAGAAATAGTAAATTCTGCCAGGTACTACGCAGACGACAGGGGGTTTGCTGGCGATGTATTTCAAGGAGAAGGTCGTGCTGCAAAAATTGCTAGAAAACTGGGTTACGATCTTTCTCCTATTGATGAAACCAGTCTTCCAATCCTCCGTCCAAAAGGTTCTTTCTATATAACAAAAGGAGGCAGGCTCCTCGAAGATATCAATATCCCTGGCTCAACTAGTATGCGCACACGGACCCAGAAAATATTGGCTGAAATTCCTCTTGACATTGACGATATGGAACTTGTAAATATACTAAAACAAGTTAGAAGAAGAGGTGGGTTTTTCACAAAAGATTTGTTAAAGAGAGCTTTGCTTAGAGTAAATAGGTCTATTAAAATAAATAATGATGCAAAAGGTATAGTATCCAGCCTTCAAAAAGAATCTTCAAAATTAACAGATGTTAAAAATCTTATACCTCGACAACTTGCTTTGCCATCTGGTACAAGAACTACTGGTAAAAATCTACCTGCTTTAGTTCAAAAACAATTTAACATACAAACTAAAAAAGTGACTGGTCGCTCTATTTTGCCTGAAAGTTTACTTGAATTTTCTCATCTCGAAGGGTCCCCGGAAGTTACTGAATCAGTAGGCGCGTATATTCATAATATTTTAGGCGAAACAGTTGGATTTGGATTAAGTGATGATTTATTAAAAGCTCTTCCGGATTTAAGAAAGGTTCGAAATATTCCTTTAAACCCCCTTGATATTACTGGGACATCAAAAATTGGTCCAAATGCAGTTAGTACGGTAAGAGGATGGCTCGAAGCACACGTTGGGTATAAATCTTTTGGCGGTGATGTTAATGATACATATGTATCAGCGCTCCTTTATGCCGCCAAGGTAAAAAACAATCTTCAGGCTCAGCTTGAATATGCCCGTTTAGTGCTAGAAGGAAAGAGGCTAACAGCCATAGAAGTCGCTGCGAGAAACAAGCCTGTAGTTATCGAAGAACAAATAATGAAGAGTATTCAATTGGATCGTGGGATGAGAGAGTTGACTCTTGATAAGTTGATGGCTGTTCATGAAACATCATATCCATTTGAAATAAATGAAATTGGTGATGCTATTTTACGTCCAACAAGTGACCATTATAGGGTTATGAATAGTGATAATAATGAAATTATTAGAGACACAATTCATTTTGCATTAAATCACCTTGTGCGACCAATAATGAATAGAGGAAGTGCTTCCCGGGAAACAGGTCGGTTAATAGCCATTAAATTAAAAGATCTAATTGATGCTAACCCCGGGGCAATTGAAAATATAATGGGTGTAGACACATATTTTACTCCAAGACCTGGTGAGGGGCTCAGGTTCCCTGCTGGTAAGTATGAAATTCTTGATTACAAGAATCTGCCAATTCAGAACTATACTAATGAACAGCGGTATGCACTAAATGAGATTTTTGCAAGATTGCAAGGTCTTGATATGCGTGATTTTATTCCTGGTCAGAGCTTTGACGAGGCTTTAGAGAATAGTTGGCGAACGATCTTAGAAAGGCAAAAATTTGATCCAGATATTGGTGGTCACGGGTTGAGTAGTGTTGTGCAAACACAAACTCTTTGGAAAATCATTGGTGAATTTGCGCAGTTTCAGGAATATTATATAAGAATGGCAAGGCATTTTGATGACTTCCTTCTTGGCTCATATTCTAGTCTGAAAAATATTACTAAAGGACAACCATACGGCATGACGGATGACCTATACGGTTTTGAGAATTTACTATACTACTTTGGTGAAGGTAAGGCAAGTTTCAATGCCTTTGCAAGAATAGTTGGAAGAGATCCTTTTATGCAAATAGGCACTGTCCCTGTAGAAAATCTTGCGATAAATACAAGGATTGAAAGAATTTTGATAAGGAGAGCGAAGGATTACTATGATAGATTTTATCGTACAAAGAATCAATTGGGACCAATCCCATTGCCAAGCGTGAACAGAAAAGAAGGTGGTTATGTACCCGGCGCTCCATCTATGCCAATTCCTGCAACTCTGCATGGTGGTGAATTTGTTCTAAATGCAGAGGCTGTAAGGAAGATTGGCATACCTGCCCTGACTCAGCTTAATAAAGCAAAGTTCTCTGTCCCGCAAATTCCATCAATGAGGGTTCCAGCGCCAGCAATGCAGTCTGCTGGTGGAACGAGTTCATCAACGCAGAATGTAAATATCTATGTTGATACATTTGTTGGTGAACCAGAGTGGTTTAATTCAATGATGAAAGAATATAATACAAAAGTTTTGCCAAGAAATCAAAAAACAGCTGGTTTAGAAAATAGGGTAATTAAAACATATACAGGTTTAAATAGAGGCGTGTGATGTCAATACATAAACTTTTATCAATTAACTCAACAGAAATAACAGAACATAACAGAAAAATATCTATTAGTGAACAGATTGCTGCTGATGATATTGATTTAGCATCGGGTCATAAACGTAGATATTATTCAAGGAATAAAAAACAATTTTCTTTAAAATGGTCATATTTACCAAGTTTACAATCAAAAACTGTGGACAATCGGGTAGGCAGAGATTTTCTTTATTCGTTAGCTAATGGCTCAGCTGCTGCGACAATTATTATTGAATTATCGCCAGGTCAGTATCAAACATTAGATTGCTATATAGATTCATATAGCGAAGATCTAATAAGACGAGATTATACTACTCAGTGTTCTTATTACGATGTTTCTTTAACTTTAACGGAGAGATAAAATGACAACAAGTTTTTACTCATTTTCTGAACCGTTAAAATCAGGTTTAGATTTTTTTAATCCAGATGAGGCTAAAGAAGCACAAATACAAATATCAATTAGTTCATCTGCGATAGCAACTTTGACTTTTGGTGCGGGTCTTATTTATTCTAATATTTCTGTTGAAAGTAATTTAATTATATCTGCTACTAAAGTTAAGCTTGCACAATCTATAATTATAATAGATGGTGCAACGTTAACTCTTGGAACAAAAATTAAACTTGCATCAGCTGTTCTTTCTATTGAATCTAGTGCTACAGTAATTGCCAAAGAAATTTTGTTTGCCTCGGTATCAATTTCTGCAAGTATTACGTCTACTGTAGCAATTGCGCAAGAAATTTTGAAAGCTCAAATTTTAATTAACATTGAAAGCAATATGGTTACAGTAATTAAAAAAGATTCATTTGCCGCGTCTGTCATAGCGCCATCCTCAGAAGTTTTTGCGGTAGCAGTAAGTGTTAAATCTATATCTTCTGCATTAAGTGGTTCTGTTAATCTAACAATTGTTGGTAAAATTGTATTGACAACAATAAAAATTATTATCAATAATATGGGCAATGTTACTACCAAAGCGATTAAATTTATTGTTGGAAATGTAATATCTGCAAGCGATTTATCTGATATAAGAACAGTTTTGTTAATCGATGACAAGCCAATAACAAATCATAATAGAAAACTAGGAGTTTCTGTTGATCCTATTTTTGTAGAAAATATTAACTGGAATAATAGAAAATCTAGATATTATAAATCGTCCGCTAGACCTGCAAGAAGAACCTTTAATTTGTCATGGTCATATGTGCCAAATTCTCATTCTCATACAGTTGATGGGAAACGAGGCAGGGACTATCTAAAAGAAATAGCTGGTAAACCTCAGCATCATGTATTAAAAATAGTAAATATGGACGAAAATAGTAATGTGCCGTACACAGAAACAAGTTATAATGTATTGGTGAAAGATTACAGTGAAACTCTAATTCGACGGGATTTGGTTGATGATATTTATTTCTTTGACTGCTCTATGAGTTTGGAAGAGGTCTAAATGCTTACAAAAGGCAAATATAATATTGATCTTTCATCTTCTTATAATACTGCTATATCTGCAATTTCACAAAGAGTTAAACCATTAATTATTATAGACTGGCTGGACAGCAGGCATGTTGATAAAGTTGGAAATACGCAAATAGCATCGTCTAATTCTACCTACACATCAAAGTCCAATCAAGATATAATTAATAATGCCAACGGACTCCTCGCAAAGCAAAGAGCGCTTTCTGCTAATGAAATAGTTTTTAACAAAGCTAGGCAAAAAGATTTTTATTTTACGCCAAATGAATCTATAAATGGAATTGAAAGGCAATCTTTTACGTGGGGTGTTTGTGATGCAAAAGATAAATATGGTAAAACAATTACGGCAAATGGTCAGTGGCACTGTCTGCCGCCTACAAAAGAAGAAAATTATGAATTTGGTTATGAATCATCTACTAAAACTACATCAAATCTTCATGCTACATTTACCGGTTATGAATTTGCATCCCCAGTAATATTAACATATTTGTTTACAGAAAGAAAAGTAAATTTAATTAAAATAATTACTTCTGAGTATAATGGTCAAATATGTGCTTATAATATTAAAGCATATTATAATACCAATACACTTGTTTATAATGAAGATGGAGAAATACCAGCTAATTCTTATTACTTTAATCATTATTTAGAATCTATTAGTAATGATAATATTAATAAAATATTATTAACAATTTATACAACTAAAAATCCATTAGATCATGCAAGAGTTAATGAGGTATGTCCAATTTATAGATATGATTTAACAGATTATATTATGGACTTTAATAGTTCTAAAACTAGAGATGTTCATGAAAGCAGTTTGCCGATTGCAGGCGGTGGTAGTAATTCTGCTTCTATAAATTTAGACAACTCACTTAAAGACTTTAATATTTTCAACTCTTCCTCAACATTTGGAAAGTATATGAAAAAAGATTTACGTTGTCATATATATTTAGGGTGGGAGAGGCAATCACACCCTAGTGATCAAATTACCACAACTATCGCATCAAATGTTTCAACTGTGGCAAATACAATTAGCGTTTTTAATGTAAACGATTTCCCAACCGGTGGGGCTGGAGATGATTACCTCTTAACAATAAATCCCGGAACCACAAATCAAGAAAGAATCATTGCAAGAAAAGAAAGCGGGAATTCTTTTAATGTTATAGAGAGAGGGGTGGGGGATACAAAAGCAAGAAATCACACAGTTAATTCGTCAGTAGTATTTGACATATTTGAATATGTTCCAGTTGGTGTTTTTTATGTTGATGAGTGGCAGGGGTCATCAAGCAGTATGTCTATAAAAGCTAATCTGACAGATAGAGGAAAATTTTCTAAAGATAAAATGATCACAAAAGGTTATTTAATTCAAGAAAGTACTGTTGGGAAAGCTATTGAACAATTGTTAATGATGACAAATTTTCCTAAAAAAGATATAAAATATTTAAAAAAACCAAAAGAATTTTATTGTAAAAATAATGCAGTATTGCATTTTGGTTTTGATGAAAATAGTGTTGATAGAGCTAATAATCAAAGAACTGTAGCTACTTCTTTGAGAGCAAGATTGTTTAAAGTTCCAAATACCGATCTTAACTCGGTAAGGGATATTGTTCTAGACGCTAATGACAAATATTTATCATCATATGAAAGAGCTTTGGAGATAAGAACATTTGTTTCTCCATCTCTACATACAACATCAAAAGAAATATCTACTCAAGCTGGAGCGAGCAAAGCTTTAAATTTTATATCCGGTCAATTTGTTTCAAAAACAAATGAGACAGTAACAAGTTATTTTAATGGTGTATTTGATGGCTACTATATTCCAAAAAATACCGGTAATCAAAGATTGATTTTAGGTTTAAACAATGGTGGTGCAAGGCTGTATTTAAATAATGTAAAAATTATTGATAGATGGTACAACCTGGATACAGGAACCAATAGTGCCGCATATGTATCTTCTGCTTTATACAACCTAACTGCCGGTAAGGTTTATGATATTAGAATTGAATTTTTTACAGAACAAAATCCTGCAAATGAGCCATTTCAAATTTTTCTACAAAAAGAATTTAATGCAAGTATTGACTGGGTATACAGTAACGAATGCTTTACAATTGCTGCGGTCGATTATGTAGGTTCTAAAAATAGCAACTCATATCTTACTTTTTCGTCTAATTCGTGGACACCTACGCTTCCCATTGTAAATGGGATTCCAAACGTAAATATTGTTGAGAGATCTGGAACCAGAAATAATGGGCTGTATTTATCTGAACCAAAAATTTCTGAACTTTCTGGAGTAGTTTCTGATTCTGACAACAGAAGTGTTTTATTAAATTCTAATAGCTATATTAGAATCCCATATCACCAGTCTTTTGATGTTTTTAATTCTGCTGGAGATAATTATACAGGTAAATTTTCTATAGAATTATATGGTAAATTTCATAATGGATCTTTCTCAAATGATGGTGAATATTTAAGTTGTTTTAATAATTCATCTCCTTCTAATGGATTTGAATTCTATTCTAATTCTTCATCAAATGGTTTTAAATTTATAACCTCTAACGGAATACAAACTATTTCTTCTAATTCAGCTTTGTCAAATACTAATTCTAGTTTAATTAGTATTACTTTTAGTAATAATTCTTTAAAATATTATGTAAACGGGGATTTGAAAAATACTGTTACAACATCAGGAAGTCTTTTGAATTTTACAGATAAAGATATAACAATCGGTGGTCGTGGTTCAAGTTTTAATGCTGGCGCTGGAGAGGTTGCCCCGGCAACTACTAGATCTTTTTACATAGATGAATTTGCAATTTTTAATGACTCATTCGATGCGCAACAAGTAAAGGAAAACTATATACAAACACAAATGCAACCAATACAAATTTTACCATTTATATATGGAAATGATACTACAATAGAATCTATTATAAATGATATAACAATAGCTGATTTAGGTAGATTATATTTTGATGAGTTAAATAATGCAAAATATGATCACTATTTTAGATTTTTTGAACCATCTATTGATCAACATGCAAATGTTCAGTATACATTTTCAGATTCAACTAATATTATTGAAGCAGATTTTAATGTTCAATTGCAAACAAATAAAGTTGTAATTAAAGTAGCTGGTGTTTCAAAACCAGAATCTTCTAAACAAGGTCTTTGGCATCCAGAAACTACATCTGTAGCGGTTACAAACTTAACTAGCGCAATGACAAGCGCTGATGTAAGTATGAGTGTAAAATCAACAAATGAGCCGTACTTTCCAAAAAATGGTTATGTTAAAATTGATGATGAAATAATTAAATATTCAAATGCTACTTCAAATTCATTTTTAATACTTGATAGAGCTCAATATGATACGGCTGCTGCTAGTCATAATCAAAACGCTCTCGTTCGAGAAGTTAAAGTATACGATCAATTAAAATTTGACAAGTCTCCTGCCTTCATGGTCCAGCTTCCGCTAATAACAAATATAACACAGGTTAAACCTCCAAAATTAGAATTGATTAGGTTTAATCCAACACCTTATGGTGCAATGATGATTATTGCTGCATCAAATAATACTTTTTCTGGTGATATTATTTATTTAGAAGGAACAAATGCAGAAACGGGTGAAACTCATCAATCTCGTATAGCCGGTATACCTGTTGCAATAACTGATGCAAATGGAGATGTTAAAGAGCAAAAACAAGTGCTTGATGACAACATTAGAAAATATGGTTTGAAAGAGCTGGTTATAGAAAATGAATATATAACAAATCTAGAATATGCTAGAAAATTAGCTAGTTTTATAATTTCAAAAATGGGTGAGCCTGTACCGATTATTAATATTTCAATATTACCAGTTGCAAAACTTCAATTGGGAGATAGGATAAGAATATCTAGCTTTAATGCTTTTGATATAATAAATGGTGACTATTGGGTAATTAGCAGTGATCTTGATTATAATAAATCACTAAATCAAAAATTAGTTATAAGGAAGGTTGTGTAATGACATCTGAAAACTCTATAATATTTTTTCCAGGTGGTCACGATCATGATGGCGATGCATCTTCTTTAATTAAAACTGATAAATATTCTATATATGATTTTAATATAGGATTTACAGGCACAATTAGTAGCGCAAGAAGGAATAGGCAGGAAGCCAATTTTCAATCACTTAAGGCTGTTATTTCAGATATTGTTAGCTCAGACGTTCTTGGTCCTGCCGGAATCAGACTGTTGCCAAATTCAATTCAATCTGTTCATATTGCAGCTGGAGCCGTTACTGCCGGTGAACTATCTGCAAATATTGTTTTAATTAACAATGTTATACGAAGTAGTAACTTTGATGGAACAATTGCAGCAAATGGTACTATAACATCAAAAGGCACACTGGGCTGGGCTATAACATATGCTGGAGATGCTGCATTTGATGCAACTACTATTCGAGGAACACTCACAGCCGGTGCTTTAGTTATTAATAATAATAATTATTGGTATTCAAATGGACACTTTAGAGTCGGCAGCAGTTCTGAATTTATGTTATTTAATGGGTCAGATCTGTCTGTTACAGGAGATGTCACAACTGGTAATTTGCAAGCTACAGGTGGGAAGATTGCTGGATTTGACATTGGGCATGCTAATTCCCCAGACAGTATGCATACCGGTGGAAATTTCCTTGGGACACTGGATATAGGCAAATTATTTCCATACGGATCTGGACTTGCCCCTCTGCACAGTAATTGGCAAAATACTGGCGAAGTTAGAGCAGGGCTTCGAATAGATGCACCATTCAGTGATCCAATGGCTGGAGTTTTTATAGGTGCAGAATATTTGTATGACAATTGGAGATTGCAAAATGGTGGGAATTATTCTTATGCTACATATTCTAAAATAGAAACAAGCGGAGTTATTGAGGGAAACAATATTATTTCTAATGGCAATATTACTGCTGCTGGTGATATTACTGCTTATAATAATATACATGCTTATGGAACCCTTGAATCAGGTGATACGATTACCGCTGGAGGGACTGGCGTTTATTACAACGCATCCAATCTTACTGGAGACAGATTTGGAATAGCGTTTGGTTGGGATAACGCCGCCGGCGAGCTGACATGTATAGTCAACAATGACCCAAATGTTAGACCATTCTTTTACCCAGATGGCTATGATTCAGATAGAAGATTAAAAGAAAATATTCAATCAATTACTTCTGATGTATTGCAAAAAATTTATAATACAAAAATCTATGAATTTGATTATAAAAAAGACATTTCCAGTCCCTGGCTTCAAGGCAAACATAGTATTGGTGTTATGGCGGATGAATTAAAGGTTAATTTCCCAGAATTTGTAGAAGCCCCTCAAACCCCAGGAGGGTATTATCAAGTTATTTATGCAAAAATGATCCCGCATCTACTGGCAGCTATTGTAGATTTAAATGCCAGATTGAAAGCACTGGAACAGCAATTAGGGTATAATAGTTAAATGGCTTACGAAAATTACGTCTTTGTCTCATGGACCGATGGAACACCTCTTTCATCAGACCGCCTAGCTCAGATGTCTTTAAATATAGAACAAATTAGAGATGCTAATGATTCAAAACCACAGGGTGTTTTAGAATACATAGAGCATACAAGTGGAACTTTAGTTGCAAATGTAACAAGTAATACTCAAATATTAGCCTTGACAAATCCAAATGGTGGTTCTGATCAAAGAGTAACCGTCGATCAAAATCGTTTGTATAAAATAACATGTGTGTTTCCTGGTTTTCAAATTACCGGAAAAGGCGCGGAGGATGCAAAATTGTCATTAAAGATATGGAATGCCCTATCGGCTGGCTACGGGGCTACATCCCCAAGAGCTGTGTGGAATTTTACACCGTTTGCTTATGAACTTTACAATGTAGCTGCAAATGCAAGCACAATAGCTACAACTATAAAATCTGGTGATATTGCTTATGTTGGAGCCGGAACGTATTCTGTTTTGCTACCAAGCGGTGGTGGGTTAACTGCGGAATCATTTTCAGTTTCTGTCGAAAGAACTGGCGGTACATCTAACTTAACAAACGCTCCACAAGTTGCCGTTATTTCTAGTCAAACTGAAAGATTACAATTAATGATAGAAGATGCTGGCGCTGCTGTTTAATGAAAGAAACTTTAGCTTCTAAAAGAAAAGATATTGAATGGACAGCTAAAACAATTCATGGAGAAAATAATCCAAATTATGGTGGTGGTAAATATATAGATGATAAAGGCTATGTTAGGATTTTAAATCCAGAACATCAATATAATATTAAAGGATATGTGTATGAGCATCGGCTTGTTTTTGAAGCATATCTAAATAGATACCTTGAACCTTGGGAAACCGTTCATCATATAAATGAAATAAAAACAGACAATCGTGTAGAAAATTTATTTTTATGTACAGTTCCTGAACACAGTGCGATACACAGAGAAGGTAGAAAGCCATCTGAAAAGCACCGTGCTAAGATGCGAGAAACGATGCGCCGGAAGAATGATGAATTAAGAGAAAAGTCTAAAATAAATTTAAAGAATGTTTCGGGCGATCAAAAATTTTACAGCGATGGTGTATAATTGACCTTATGAAAATTTGCGACACAGATGGTTGCGACCAAGAATTCGAACCCAAAACAGCAAATCAAAAATATGCGGATAAAGAATGTCGCAGGTCGGTCGATATTAATGGTCTTTGTAAATTTCGTAGAGAAAAGGGGTTATTTGAAGTGCCAACAGATCCAGTTTCAGGTAAGAAGCCTGAGTCGGAAGCGGAAATAAAAGTTGCATATACTAGATTGTTGCAAGAGTATAATAAATTAAAGACAAAGAGTGATGACCTTGCTTCGGCAGTATATGAAGCTGTAAGGGATGAAATTATTTCAGCAAAATATAAGCCAGCACCAAAGCCAAAAATTGATAAAAGACGCGGCAATGAAGAAGTTGCTGCTGCTATTTTATCCGATTGGCAGTTGTCAAAGATAACACCAGACTATAATTCTTCTATATGTGAACAAAGAATTTATAAGTATGCAGAAAAAGTTATTAATCTTACAAATATACAAAGAAAAGATCATCCAGTAAAAGAAATAAGAATATGGGCTCTTGGTGATTTAATAGAAGGTGAGCTTATATTTCCTGGTCAATCATTCTTAGTAGATGGTGGTTTGTATAGACAAATTACTGTAGATGGTCCAAGAATAATGAAAAATTTTATTAATATAATGCTTGAAAATTTTGAAAAGGTTACATTTGTTGGTGTTATTGGTAATCACGGTAGAATCGGTGGTAGGGCAAGCAAAGACCACGACCCAGAAACAAACGGAGACAGAATGCTGTACCGTATTACTCAGTTAATGTTTGAGAAAGAGCCCCGAATCAAATTCATTATTCCAGATGGACGTGGTGATCGACATTGGTATGCAATTGATAAAGTTGGTAAATATAGAGCATTACTTTGTCACGGCGATCAGTTTAAAAGTTTTTCGTCTTTTTATACCTTTCAAAAGAAAGCGTATGGTTGGAAAGTTGGTGCAATAGAAGAAGACTTTGATGATATTTATATTGGTCATTTTCATGCCCCAACGAAGATGACTTTTAATACTGTTCAATTAAGAATTTCAGGCAGTCCGGAATCTGTAAATACATATGCTGCTGAAACTTTAGCTGCTGCAGGTAGACCATCACAATCATTAATATTTATACATCCCGAGAAAGGAATGGTAACAGCAGAATATAATTGCTGGTTAGATGATGAATGATAAATCTAAAAATAAAAGAATTGATATACCGGAATTAAAAAGTTATTATCGCAATAGAGAGTTAAGATGTGTAAGGTGTCATAATAAAATGCTGTTGGGTGTTCAATACTTTGCATTAAAGAAAAATTATATTGATTTAACATGTATTGGGTGCGCTAGGGGCGTTGATATAGAAATAGGCGAGTTAAATATAATTCTTAAAGAGTTTGGATTTAAGCCAGTTAAGGAAAGATATGTCATTACATGACAAAATTATCAAAAATAAATTTTACAAATATTCTAATACAATTGTTAAAATAAAAAAAATTGTTAAGAATATGAATCAAGTTTATGCGGTTGATTTATTGACAAAGCAAGAAAATATATTTCCATTTCAAAATGCAGAACTTATTTTGCATAGAATATATACAATAGGAGAGGTTGCAAAGATAGTAGAGAAAAGACCAGATACGATTAGAAAATATGAAAAACGTAATCTAATACCAAGCGGGAAAAAGTTTAGCGAAACTTGCGATGGGTATAAAAATTGGCGATATTATGAAAAGCAAGATGTCTACGATATGGTTGCTTTTTTTAATGGCAGAACACCGGGGAGACCGTCTAGCAGTAAACCAGTTCAGGCTAAGGTTATAAGAATGTCACAAAAAATAAAATTAAAAAGGAGATAGTTATGGCACAAGTAAATAAACAGCTACAACAAGATCAGGTTGAGATTTGGGCATCCGTTGGTATTACCAAAAATCTTGGTAACTACGAGTCACTCAGATTAGATGCTGGTGCAAGAGTTGTTTGCAAAGGAATTGAAGACGAAGAAGGTTGGGAGAAATTATGGGAAGCAGTTGACTCTCAAATTGAAGCTAAACTGCAGGAGCTGGATACAGAAAAATCATGAGTTCTTGGAGAAAGCGTGCGCTTTGCCTTATAGATAAAAATAGTAAACGTTGGTTTTCTTATAAATATGAAGAAGTGCAGTATGCAAAAAATGTTTGCAAGTCATGCACTGTAAGAAAAGAATGTATTCTTAATATGTGGCAAACGGATTCTTTTTACGGCGTAAATGGCGGCTTGTCAGAGTTTGATGTAATGCAGGAGACTTGGAAAGAGGTGAGTAAAGGAGATGATACTAACTGGAAGCGAACTGATAGAGTACTTCAAAAGTTGTTGCAAAAAGTATCATAAGCTTTTTATACCCGATTCTCCAAGGCAGGAGCAAGTTGCTGATGCATTGGCATCTTTTTATAAAAAAGATAATCTTGAGGCAGCCGTTGAATATTTTATAAAAAATCGTCCGGGTCCATTTTTAGTATTTGATTTTGCGATAGAATCTAGAACATTCGTTGAAAGGGTAGAATTTGAGAAGAAATCACAGGATAGGTTTAAGGACATTGTACAGGAAACTAAAAAAAGACTGGAATCGTAAATGAATTACGAAGTTAGATTGCTTAATGCAATTATTGAGTCCAAAGATTATATTTCTTCCGTAAATGGTGGAGTTGAAAATGTTTTCTTAGAGTACCGTGATATCTGGAATTTTATTGTCAATCATTATGAAAATCACAAGCGTGTACCATCTAAAGAAACAATTAAGCAACACCATCCAGATTTTGAGTTTATATCAACACCTGAGCCAATTGAATATTATATTGATGAGGCAAAAAAAGAATCTTTAGCATATCAAACAAGAAGCATCGTCTCTAAAGCTCACAGCCTTATTAGTGACACCGGCGCAAGGCAAGCGCTGTCTTATTTAATGGAGGAGACATCTAAGCTCTACAAGTTTTCAAGTAATTTAAAAGATACTGACTTGGTTGGTGAGTGGAAAGATAGGTCAGAGGATTTAAAGGAAAGATCTAAGAATAAAAAAGAAATTCAAGGAATACCTTCAGGCATCAATGTTATTGACAAAGTGTTTGGTGGTTGGCAACCTGGAGACTTTGTTGTTCTTTTAGGCTGGACAGGCGTTGGTAAATCATTTATTGCAAGATTGTTTGCAGTGAACGCATGGAAAGCTGGATATAGACCTTTAATTATTTCTCTTGAAATGAATAAACAACAAGAGGGGCAAAGGTTAGATACTCTTTTAAATAATGGCGAAGGGCATTTTACCAATAGCGATTTGGTAAAAGCCAATCCGGCGATTATTGAGACATACGAAAAATGGGCTGAAGCAACATTTACTGGCAAACACGCAATTCATCTTGTTACGTCAGAAGGTCTTGAAACTGCAGACCAAAATATGGTGCAAGCAAAGATAGATCAATATCATCCGGACATTGTTATTTTAGATTATCATGGCTTATTTGATGACGCATCAGGTTCTAGAACAGAGACTGAAAAAGCAAAGAACTTATCTAAATCCTTTAAACGAATGGCGGTAAAAAACAATGTTCCAATTGTAGATGTTGCTGCTGTAACAATGGCTGATGGTCACTCGGAAAGACCACCGGAGTTGGAAGAAGTCGCTTGGAGTAAACAGTTGGCATATGATGCCGACTTAGTATTGGCGATACATAGAGAAATATCGTCAGACTTATTTCAAGTGGTATCTAGGAAAGTAAGGCGAGCTCCGCATTTCGGCTTCTATCTTAGGTGGAACTTAGAAACAGGAAAATGGACAGAGGAGTGGGATATTTAATGCGTAAGAAAATTAACAAAGTTATTGTTTCAGGCGAAGTTATAGATATTGAAACGCTGTCTAGATTAAGATCCTGGATGGAAGAAGAAGCAAAAAAGAAAAAGGGTGAGTTTGGAAAAACAAGTTTAATTACAGACTATGATGCAAAACGTAATGTCTATAAATTCAAAATTTTCGTCTAAACAATTAGAGGAAGAGATTTACAATCTCTTTGCAAAATACTCTGTGCCGGTGCAGTCTGCGGCTGGTGAGGAGTTAAATGTATTTTGCCCTTTTCACAAAAATGTACATACAGCCGCTATGTACATTAATGTTAAAACAGGTTTATGGCAGTGCTTTAATCCATCATGCGGTAAGAAAGGTAATTTTAGGCAACTGTATTTTCACTTTACAGGAAAGTCATATGGTAAAGATTTTGCGCTGGACAAGTTATCTGTTGAAAAACAACTTAATAGTTACAAATATGTAAAAGAAGATATTGATGAACTTGTGATTGACAGTGTTTTAATTAATTATGATGATGATAGTCAAGTGCAAAAGGTAAAAACATTAATTGAAAGGGGGTTGTCAATTAATACCTTAAAATATTTTGAAGTTGGCTTCTCCGATCAAAAGAACAGGGTAGTTATTCCGGTGAGGTCGCACAACTATAGGTTAACAGGCTTTATTGGTAGAGCGATAGAATCACATCAAGAGCCAAGGTATCTCTACAACAAAGGCTTTAAAAGAGCAGATAATTTGTTCAACATATCAAATGCAAAAAAACACCCATCGTGTATAATTGTTGAGGGTAGTATTGATTGCATGTTTGTTCACCAAGCTGGTTTTCCAAACACTGTCGCAACACTAGGGGCGGCTGTGTCTGAAAAACAAATAAAAATGATACGAAAATTTTTTGATGAAATTATCATATTTTCTGACAACGACGAGGCTGGACATGCCATGCGGCGTGCTATCATAGAGATGTGTCGAGGGAAAAATCTCTCGTTCGCAAGCATCCCGCTGGGATTGAAAGATCCTGGTGAGATGGGTAGTAATGAAATACAACAAGCAATTAACAACAAAAATCAAATTATATAGGAGAAAATTACATGGCATTTACATCAGTTAAAACACTAAAAGACCTTGAAAAGGCAGTAGCACCGGCAGGTGGAAAGAGCGGTCCGAAACGATTCTTTACTGTTCAAGCAGGGCAGTCATTTAGAATTAGATTTAGACAAGAATTAACAGAAGACTCTAAAAATTATTCTGAAACTATTGGCACAGGCATTACTGTACCGGTTGTAACTTCACCAGTCAATTGGAAATGGAGAGTTGCATCCACTGCATCTATGGAAGAATTTAACTATAGATGTTGGGCAAGTGAGCAGGCAGTAGTTGATAAAGCGTGGAGACCAAAGCCACACCTACTTATCAATATTGCGGTTGAAACAGAGCCGGGTGTTTGGGAGCCAAGAGTATTGGATACAACATTTAACCAACGACATGTTGGTTTGACACTTATTGAGTATGCAAAAGAGTTTAGTACGGTTACTGATAGATATTATAAGTATTCACGTACTGGCTCAACGGCGGCGGATACAAATTATTCGCTTATTCCTCTGGATGTGTCGCCCGAGCTTAAGGCTATAACAGATCTACCAATGCATCAGTTAGACAATGTTTACATGAGACTGCCATATGAAAAGCAGCAAGTGTTCTTGACTACCGGTGAATTAAAAGATAGTTGGTGATTAAGGCAGGGGGCATAGCTCAACTGGCAAGAGCATCTGCTTTGCAAGCAGAAGGCTAAGGGTTCAAGTCCCTTTGTCTCCACGAAAGAGGGAAAATGAAAATAACAAAAAGCAATCCTACAATGGTATTTGATTTAGATGGTGTTATTGCCGACATTGACACTGCAATGTACAATTGGCTTTGCAGTATCGGTGTGCCAGTTAATGAAATGAATTATGGCGACTTACTAATATCTAAAGTAAATGACCCGGACATGTTAAAAATATTTAACAATGTATTATTTTGGGCAAATATGAAGCCGTATGAAGATGCTTGGTATCAAATAAATTATTGGTTTAGCATTGGATACGATATTGAAATTGTTACAGCACGACAGCAAGTAGCATCAAAAGAGCAGGCGTTGCCTTGGTTGGAAAAGTGGAATATAAATTCAAGGTTGCCACATTTCTCAACAGTTGGAAATAAAATTGACATTATTAAAAATATTGATCCAATATTTGTGGTAGAAGACAATCCTGCAGAAATAAATAAATTGCAGGAAAACGGTATTAAGTGTTATCTTAGAAAACAATGGTACAACCAAAAGTATTGGGGAGAATATAATACCATTGATACATTATTTGATATTACGGTAAGTTCAGATCCTTCTAAGCTTTAAGGAGAAAAAGTGACTGAATTTGTTCACTTACATTGTCATTCTGAATATTCACTGCTTGATGGAATGTCAACGCCGGATGAAATTGCCAAAATTACTAGCACTAATGGACAAATTGCCGCCGCAATTACAGACCACGGTACAATGGGCGGTGTGTTAAAATTCCAAGATGCTTGTAATAAACACAATGTTAAACCATTGTTTGGTATTGAAGCCTACTTTGTACCATCAATTGAACACGATGCAAAAGACACAAGCGAAAGGTTTCATTTAATACTCCTTGCTAAAACAAATGAAGGTTTGCAAAAATTATTTAAGATGAATCAAAAAGCTTGGAGCGACAATTTTTACTACAAGCCTAGAATGGATTTTAATCTTCTTGAAGAATTGGTAGACAATGATATTATTGCGCTTTCCGGTTGTATGGCGAGTGCTATATCAAAATCAATTTTGGCGGGAGATACAAATAGGGCTCAAGAGTTATCGGAGCGCTTTTTAAAGATATTTAAAGATGACTTTTACTATGAAATACAGGCTTGGAATCCAAAAGAGTTAAATGACGGTCTTATAAGTTTGGCGGGTACATATAATAGACCTGTCGTAGCAACAGCAGATTGTCATTTCCCAACAAAGCATGACAAAGGATGTGAAGAAATCCTATTAATGCTTTCACAATACCCCAGCCTTAACGCAGCAGAACAAAGGCATGCTAAAGAGCATGCTGATTGCATTCATGTGGCTGGAATTGATATGGTAGCAAAAATTAATAATATGTATCCTAACCGGTTTCTTAGGTTTGATAAGATTAATCCATATGTGGCAAATGTAGACGAGGTGGCTTCGTGGTTTAAAGATGCCGGGTATGATCGTACCGATATTCTGGAAAATACGATAGAGGTAGCGCAAAAATGCACTGCCAAGTTGGAAAAGCGAAAGAATCTGTTGCCAAAATTTATGCGTACAATAAATTCGGACGATTATTTGGCTGAAGTTACAAGCTTTCGCCTAAAAGAGCTGGGCTTGGGTGAAGAATATGTGCAACGACTTAACGAGGAGTTGGAGATTATTAAACAGCTCGGCTTTGCCGACTATTTCTTGATTGTATGGGATCTTGTTAAATGGGCAGACAACAACAACATTGGCAGAGGCACAGGGCGAGGCTCCGTTGGCGGTAGCGTGCTGGCGTACTTGCTCGACATTACCAAAGTAGACCCGATAAAATACAACCTTTTGTTTTCCCGATTTATTAACCCCGAAAGAAACGACTATCCCGACATTGACCTGGACTTTGAAGATAAACGCAGAGATGAAGTCAAAAATTATCTTGCCACGCGCTGGGGTGAAGATAAGGTTGCGGCAATTTCGATCTATGGCACGTTTAAGCCAAAGAGTGCGGTCAAAGATGTTGCCCGAATTCTACAGGTTCCGTATGCTGAAATCAATTCCATCACCCCATTTTTTGAAACAATCGAAGAATTAAAGAATACGGAAAAGGGAAAGATATTTGTTCGCAAATATCCCGATATTCCGGTATTGGCAGAGAGATTGCAAGAGCGTGTGCGTACAGCGGGCGTGCATGCTGCAGGAATGGTGGTATCTGCCGTACCATTAACAGAAGTATGCCCTGTGGAGTCAAGAAAGGTCTCTCAAGGCGGGGAGCGAAGTGCGGTTACAGCGTTTGCGATGGAAGACGCAGAAGCCGTTGGGCTTATAAAAATAGATGTTTTGGGTCTCAAGACCGTATCGGTCATTAAAGACGCGCTAGCGATGATTAGAGAGCGCTATGGGCTTGATGTGGAGGCACAATCCCTGGCTCTGGATGACCAAGGGGTGTATGAGAACTTTAATAACATCAATACGGTGGGTATTTTCCAAACAGATGCCGCCGCCTATCGTAATTTGATTGAAAGAATGGGTATTGATAACTTTAACGACCTTGTGGTGTCAAATGCCCTGGTTAGACCCGGCGCTTTGTTGTCGCAAGGGCAGAAATATATTGACTGTAAGAAGGGTGATGCTGATCCGAAGTATCCACATGAGGTTGTGAAGTCAATTTTAGAAGAAACATATGGCACAGTTATCTTCCAAGAGCAACTCATGCAAATGGCGGTGCTGTTGGCGGGATTTTCTTGGTCAGAAGCAGACTCATTGCGCAAAATTATTGGTAAAAAACGTGATGTAGCCGAGTTTGATAAATTCAAGGAGAAGTTTATTAGCAATCCTTACTTGACCAAATCAAAATCGGACAAAATATGGTCTGAATTTGAGATGTCGGCGTTGTATATGTTTAATAAATCTCATGCTGTTGCCTATTCTTTGATGTCGTATCAGACAATGTGGTTAAAAGTCAATTATCCGCTCGAATTTGTATGGGCTCTTTTGTACAATGAGTCAGCAACTGACAAAATCACTGCATACTTGATGGAAGCACAACGCTTAGGGCTTAAAATTTATCCGCCAGACATCAATAAGTCACAAGAATTCTTCTCAATGTCACTGCCGGGTGAAGATGAAGGCATTAGGTTCGGTCTTACTAATGTAACTGGCTGTGGTGTGAGCGCAATTAAAGAGATTTTTGACAAAAGACCTTTTAATTCCTTTGAAGAGTTTAATAATAAGTGTTCTAAATCTGCGGTGAAGGCTCCGTTGCGAGAGAATTTTGATAAAGTTGGCGCATTTGATTCAATGGGTCACGTATCGCAGTTTGATCATCAAAGATATTACCTACCTGTGCTTGGATTTCCAATCAAGTCAAGTGAATTTAAAACAGAGATTGATGAATTTGTTGAAAATGCTGCGGATTTTCATGAAACAATGTCAAGCCTTACCTTGATTAAAGCTGTGGTGAGGTCTACAAAGAAAGCTCAGAATTATTTGCGTGTTGAATTTGAAGATCATTCCGGTTCCTGCACTGTTTTTGGTGAAAGAAATACAGAATTGGCACAGAGGGATTATGTTTATGCTCTAATTGGCGACAGAACATTGCACGCATATTGTGACGTGTATCAAGCGCAAGATTCGAAATTGTTTAATGTAATGATGATGAAGAAACAAGGGCTAGATCACAAATATGCCTGGGTGTATAAACATGATATTGGTTTTATTAATGATCCAAAAACAATGATGTATGTATTCAATATTAGAAATTTTATAACATCGTCAGGTAAAGAGATGGCAAGTGTGTATTGTTGGGATGGAAAACAGTTTTTTAAGGTAGTTATTTTTGCAGCAGTGTATAAAAAAGTGAAAGGTTTGTTAAAGAAAGGTGAGTGGTATGTAGCACGACTATCAAGGGTCGAAGATAAAGAAACACTTAATCGACTTGACTCTTTTAAGCTCGATTCTGCTGATAAAATAATTACGATAGAAGACTATATTGAGCGCAAGCAGATCAAAAAAATGCAAATAGAAATGGTTTAAAAATGTATAGAGATATAATTGAAACATCAAAATGGTCAGAATCTCACGGTGCAGATAATGATTTTGCTGGTCTTGGTGCAATTTATTATGCCCTACCATATTCATTAAAAGCGGATGTATGTGTTTGTTTAGGTTCTGGGGCTGGTTTTGTACCAAAACTGATGCATTATGCACAAGAAGTATTAATGAGAGAACAAATAATTCATAAAATAGACACATCACTTGTTGATGCAGATATTGGTATTTGGGGCAGACCTGTATATGAAAATGTAATAGATGGATATGAGGGGATTAAAATATATAAACAATTAACCGATTCTGCTTTTGAAAATTTTAACAATATTGCATATTTACATGTTGATGCAGATCATACATATGAGCAAGTATATAAAGACTTATGCAATTATGGAAGTAGAATGAGAAGAGAAAATTGGGCAATTACTGTTCATGATACAAATAACGTAGGAGCCAAGATTGGTAATCTTGGGATTGGTTGTTATCAAGCTTCAAAGCAATGGGCTGAGGAAAATAATTATGGATTTGTTAATTTTACAATCGGGTGTGGAACAGCATTGATTATGCCAAAGGTTGGAATCTAATGGACAGGTGGGAATATCTTTACACAAAATCATATTCAATTAGACATCATGTTGCTGAATATTATCTTGATGATATTGATGTTGTCATTGACATAGGAACGTATAGGAAAAAAATAAAAACAAATAAAAAACTATATTGCATTGATCCGCTTAAAACACTTGAAGATACATTTCATGGAAGTATTTCAGACTGGTATTCAGCACACTCAAGTGAATTACATGATAAAAAAATTGCAACAGTAATTTTAGGTCTTCATATTGAAGGTGAAGAAAAAGAATTTGATTGCGTAGTTGATTTGATAAAAAAATCTTCTGTTGTCGTGATAGAATTTTCAAAACAACACACGCCTTCGCAGCACCAATTTGATACAATATTGTCAAGAACTGGACTTGTTGTGGAGAACGAAATTAACTTTAAAATGCCAGTTGTTGAAACACCTGGTCATCCACCATTTCAAGATAGAACACTTTACACATTAAAGGAGAAAAATGCTATTAGTAGATAAACGCAAGGGCGATTTAATGCCGGTACACGAAGTGATACCGACACCAAGCATTGGATTAAATAGAGCACTTGGCGGTGGGTTGAACACTGGTGCAACGCATTTATTCTGGGGTACACCTTCTGTTGGTAAGACAACAATGTGCTTTAGAATTCTTGCTGAAGCACAGAAACTCGGCTATCGACCAATAATTATTGATTCAGAATCATCTTATAATGATGAATATGCAGCTAAGTGCGGTATCGATATTAAAGATATTGTAGTGGTGCAGTCAACAATTGTAGAGGAGATATTGAAAAATATTTATGAATATCTGACACATTTAACCGAAAAGCACATCTTTTTATTTGACAGCCTCTCTAACATTATTAAAGAAGAGTTCTATGATAAGCCGGAGGGCGGTAAGGCAATGGGTCTTCAATCAAGATCACAAGGATTCCTTATGCAGAAGCTAGTTAACTATTTGCATAAGGAAAGAAATATTATGCTTTTTGTTGCTCACCAGACAGTTGATCTTAGTGGTATGTTTGCTGTAACAAAAGCAAAGATGGGTAATACAGTGCATCACAATATGCATAATATTGTTAAACTGTTTCTGTCAATGTCGAAGAGTGAAATGGAAAGAGATGACACAAACCTTATTACTAGTCAACGTGCTACATGGACAATTGAAAAGACAAAGCAGTTACCAAGCATCGGCACTACGGGTTATTATTATGTTCTTCCACAAGAAGGTAAAATAGATGTTGATAGAGAACTAATCGATATCGCTATTGCAATGGAGATCATTCAGCGCAAAGGCGCGTGGTATTCTTACGAAGATCAGAAGTGGAACGGTCTTACCGCTATTGAATTCACAGACAAACAGCGTGCAGAAATTGGGAAAGCGATTCTTGGATGAAAAGAACTGAGAAGGAAGAAATAAAAAAAGACAAGGCAAAGGCTGTTAAAAATTCCGGTAGAGGAATTAAGAAGGGTGATGCGGTTATGAATAAATTTGTGCTTGACTATAAGCATAATGAAAAAACATTTACGCTTACACATAAATTTTGGAAAAAGATTACAAAAGATGCTTGGAATAACAATTATAGATATCCGTGCGTATCTGTAGTCATGGGCAAAGATTCTGAAACAAAAGTTGCAATAATTGATTGGGAAGTTTTTAAAGAGCTAGTTAAAGGAAGCGAGTACGAATAATGCCAGACATTATTATTAATAAAGAAATTATTGCTGAGCAAATGGGTGATAAAGCTGATGAATTTATTGAATGCATCAGGATTGTTCAAGATATTATTGACAATCCAGATCATTATTTAGGAACTCAAGCGATTAAGTATGCTAATATACTTGCTGCGTATAGAACACTAATGATTGTAAAATCACAGGCATTCAAAAGAAAGTCTGCGGTTATGACAGACCAAGATAAGTTTGTAAATGATATTTGGAAAACTATGTACGAAGCTCTAACAGAAAATATAAATGCATTAAAAATTGCCGGAAGGGGCGGTTATAACCAATGAAATCATTAAAACAGTTAAGAAAGCCAAAGGATGTGGTTGTTGTTGAGTCTAAATCTCCAACGGATTTAGAAAACACTTTGTGTAAAGCAATAGATGACCAGCTTTTAAAGAAAAACGAGACAATATTTAAAAAAGTTAGTGGGTTTCATCCAAGCTATACCAATCAATGCTCTAGATATTGGTATTATTTATTTGATGGTGTAGATGTAGCTTCAGATTTTAGTCCACAAACGCATAGAATATTTGATAATGGTCATGCTGTACATGACAGATTATACGGATATTTTAGAGATATGGGTATTCTTGTAGATGAAGAAATACCAGTTACTTATTCTGATCCGCCAATTGAGGGCACGGCAGATGGTATTATTAATTGGTATGGAGATAAGCTGATAGAGTTAAAATCAATTAGCTCTGAGGGTTTCCATTATAGACAGATTTATAAAAAACCAAAAGATGAACACTATCGTCAAGCTCAAATATACATGCAATGTTTAAATCTTGATTCTGGTTTCGTGATTTATGAAAACAAAAATAATCAAGAGATATTACCAATATATATTCAAAAAGATCAAGACTTTATAAATAAATTATTCAAAAAGTACAGAGAATATTATGGAAACTTTATAACACAAAGTATTCCTGACAGACCATACAAGCGAACATCAAAAAATTGTTCTTCTTGTGATTTGGCTGCTTTATGCTGGGGAGACAGTGGGTAGTGGTGTTTTTAGAATTTGCAAAAACGAAAAATGCAAAAAGAAGTTTGAAGCAAAAGTTTACAACAGTATATATTGTTCTGCAGAATGCAGAAGGGTAGTTACTAACAAAAAATTATTAGAAAATTATTACGAAAAAAAACGTAACAAGAATAAAAAAAGAGTCTGTGAAACACCGGAGTGTAATACAATTTTATCTCGTTACAACAAGGAAAACATATGCGAAAGATGCAAAGACGAAAGATTCATTCAAAGACTCATAAGCTGGGGATGGGACGAAGAAAAGCTTCGAAAAGAAAAAATGTGAGTATAAAGTCTATTGCTAAAAATAATTTTACTAAAGTTTTATCTTTAGATCCATCATCACATTCTTTAGGTTGGGCTGTAATTGAGATGGGAGTTAAGCAACCTCGTTTGATAAAGTGTGGAAAGATTAAATTTCCCAAGTCTACAGAAATGCATATTAAATTTCGGGCTGTAAGGGATGGTTTAGTTGAGGTGTGTGCCAAATATAAACCAAATGAATGCGTGATAGAGCAATCTGTGTATATTCAAAATTTTCAAACAAGTAGAATAATTTCTTATATTATAGGTTATTCTTGGGGCGTTGCTCAGGAGCATTGCTCGAAAGTTGTTGATATAAATCCGATGATATGGAAACGAGGCATAGGGTATAAAAATCTTTCCAAGGAAGATAAAGAGCACTTAATTACAGAATCAAGTAGAAAAAAAGAAAGAAAAGATAGGGTCAGAGACATTATAACTGATTACTTTGAAATGACAAATGAAGATCTTGATGATGACGATATTATCGATGCAGTTGGCATTGGTTTGTGGTATTATTTAATGTTGAGCGCAAATGGCACTAGAACCGTACAAAGATAAAATCTGGCTTTACGAACATTATGTTCGCAAGAGGATGAACCTTACAGACATAGTTAAACTATTAAAACAAACTTATAATATAGAAATTACCCCACAAGGTTTGTATAACTGGTGTGAAAAATATCAGTTGTTAAGATTTAGAGGAAAAGGCAGGAATCTTTCTTCAACAGCAAAGCGGCGACCGCAATCGCCAATGCAAAAAGAAGTTGAAAAACGAAAGCGACAAAAAAGAAAAGAAATACAAATGAGAAAGAAAGGTTACGGTAGATAGTGCAAAGAAAAGTAGCGCTTAGTGATATTGCAATTTTTGGCGAAATAGATATGCTTTACAATCATGTTCGCGTGCTTGAGGCTCGTCAAAATAGTGGTAAGTTTAAGTGCCTCGGTTCAGGTAAATGCTGTAAGATTGGTGTTACTATTCATATGGCTGAGTGTGCAAATATTGCATACAATATAAATAGGAAATATTATTTAGATCTAGAAAATAAAGGTGAAGAATTTGCCAAACAATCTTTTAATGCAGTTATACTAAAGTTAAAAGAAGCAATGAATGACACTAGTTGGGAGTTTGGCGGCGAAACTGAAAAGTGGTGCGCATTCTATAAAAATGGATGCACAATTTATGATCATCGCCCGATGGTTTGCAGAAGTTATGGTACGATTGTAGGAGTTGATGATTACTGCCCTCGGATTAGAAATGCATATGGTAATATTGATTTTTTTGCCGGCGAGCCTGTAGAGGATACAATTAGGCAATTTCAATTGCTCTTAAAAAAATATGCAGAGGGAAAAAATTCAAGCTATGACGTGGTTGTATATATGCCATTGGGCGTTCTTAGTTTTTTAATATCAACTGAGGAGCTTGAAGAACTTGCACGAACTACTGATGATAGAATGTGGCGAGCTGTTCAAGGGTGGTATAATTATAGAGTTGAGTATACAAAAATTCACGGCTTACCTTTGCCAAGATTGAAAGAAGAAGCGGCTGCGGCAGGCGGAGAGATTGGGTTTAAAATAGATGAGAGTGCAATGGACTACAGCAGTAATATTGAACAAGTCTGAAGGGTACAGTGATTCTGCTTCATATCTAAAATCATATTTGAAAAATGATTTTGACCTAATAGAAGAAAATATTACTGATCAAAGCAAAGAGCGGGTAGAAGAAATTAACAAACTGCATAATGCGGGCATAAATTTTCTATATGAAAAATCTACAAATTCTGCTGATATATATATCTATAATGCTTTGCCAATATTTTTTAATAAAAAACCTGGCTACAATGTTTGTTTTACATATTGGGAAACAAATAAAATACCAGCAAACTGGATTGATCTAATTAATAGCGCTGATGAGTTTTGGACAACATCTGCATGGGCTAAAAATGTCTTTATCAACTCTGGAGTTAAGATACCTGTTTATGATTTTAAACTTGGTGTTAATGATGTAATCTACTCAATGCCCTCTGAGCCAAGAATATTGAGGAAACCGGGGCGATTTACTTTCTTAAGTATAGGCTCTCCGTCGACCAGAAAGAACTCCCAGATGTCTGTAAACGCTTTTCTAAAGCTGTTTGGCAAAGATGACCGCTTTAATCTTATTTATAAATCAAATGGGCATGCAGATGCAAGAATTTACTTTAATGATGGTTCTAGAATGTATTTGAAAGACCACGATAGAATTAAAGTAATTGATTGGCAAACCACTGATTCAGATCTTGCAAAAATTTATGATGAAGTGGACTGTGTTTTATACCCTACAAGTGGTGAAGGGTGGGGGTTGCTTCCATTGCAAGGTATAGCAAAAGGTATTCCAACTATTTGCACTAACGCTACTGCTTGTACTGAGTTTGCACATCTGTCTGTGCCGCTTAATTATAAGTGGGGAACTATGAATATGTTCGGAATATACGAAGGGTGCGGTGACTGGGCAGAGCCGGATTTCGATGATTTATGTGATAAAATGTTATATGTTGTAAATAACTACGATGAAGTAGCAGATAAAACTTTTCATGGCGCAAAATGGGTCCATAAAAATCTTACCTGGGAGAAAGTGAGTCAAGAGTATAAAGAGAGATTATGTCAGATATCGAACCAATTAAAAATAAATCTTTAATTGATAAAATTAAAGATGTAGAACAAGTTGGTTTACTTCATGTAAAGGGCTATAGTAATAGAGAGATTGGCGCATTGATGTCGCTAAAACCAAATGAAGTAAAAGAATATGTAGAAGAATATAAAATTATCTTAAATAAAACTGTTGATGAAGATCCTTATTTTCTTGAAAGGGTTCAATTTAATACAATTAAAGCATTGCAGGAGTTTGATCAACTAAGCAAAGAGGCTTGGGAAACAATTGCAATTGCAACAGACAATGGTATGGTTGCCGCAAGAATTCAGGCAATCAAGCTTGCCGGGGAGATTGCATCTAAAAAAGCTCAATTGCATAAACTTATGGGCGGCAATCAAGCTGATGGGGAGTACATTGCAAGAATGCAGAAAGCGGAAAATGTTAATCAAATTCTTTCTAAAATACTAAGAGATGTTATTGCAAAACATCCCGCGATTGCAGAAGAGGTCAGAAAAGAATTAGAAATTGCATTTGAAATTATGTCAGGTGAAAGAATAGATCTTTCAAAAGAATCAGCCATTGATACAAATTCATCAGAATTTGAGAACGGTAATTAAGGGGTTTTATGTCAGAATTTGAGAACGGGTTTTTGAGCCTTTATGTCCAGAATTTGAGAACGGGTTTTGAAGCCTCTAAGTCATATGTTGGTAAATAATTATGTCTGAGTACCTTGGAATTAATTTGGAATTTGCAGACTTTGATAGATTGCTTAGACAAGATGAATTGATGGAACAACCGGTATCTATTGAAACATTTGTACAAGAAAAAAAATATCTTGGCTTGCCGCCATTGTCTAATATACAGCTTGAAATAGTTCGACACAGTACGCAAATATTTAAATTGCCGACTTTGCAAAAGCTTATGGGTGAACATAATGGTCTCGAATACTATAAAAAATATACTGATAATGAAGTAATTTGTATGTTAGGTAAGGGGTCTGGCAAAGACCATTGTAGCAGAATTTCAATCGCATATACGGCTTATTTGCTACATTGTTTACGCGATCCTCTCAGTTACTACGGTAAAGCAAATGGCGTATATGTTGACCTACTAAACCTAGCTGTAAACGCACAGCAAGCTCAAAGGGTTTTCTTTGAGCCGTTAAAAAACCTATTGCTTGGATCTCCGTATTTTAATAGCGTTGGGTTTGAACCTAGAGTGTCAGAAATCTTTTTCTTTTCCAGACCAGTAAGGCTATTCTCCGGTCACTCAGAAAGTGAAGGATGGGAAGGTTATGAAGTATTAACTATAGTCTTAGACGAGATCTCTGCTTTTAAAACAGATATCGAATTAAAAGGTGATACAAGAGCTAAAGGGTCAGCTTCTGCAATATATAATATGAGCAAGTTATCTGTGATGTCACGATTCCCAGAAGTAGGTAAAGTAATTTTATTATCATTCCCTAGATATAAAGGTGATTTTATTCAACAAAGATATTTTGGTGCTCATGAAAAAAACGAGCCAAAAACATGGTATATAAAAGCAGCTACCTGGGAAGTTAATCCAACAATTAAGAGATCTGATCTTGAGTCTGAATACATAAGAAATCCTATTGAAGCTGCATCGAGATTTGAATGTGAACCACCTACAATGGAAGACGCATATTTTAGAGATGAAGATTTAGTTAGAAAAGCATTTATGTATGCAGATGATCCGATTGATGAAGATGGAAGGTTTCATAAATGGTTTAATAATTCAGATGGTCACAGAAGATTTATACATGTTGACTTAGGATTTAAAAGAGATAGATCAGCTCTTTGTTTGACACATTGTGCTGGGTTTAAAGAAATTAAAACTTCTATGGGCGTAGAAAAGCTTCCGGTAATAAATGTTGATTTAATATATTCTTGGCAAGCCGCACCAGGCGAAGAAATTAATTTTGCATCTGTGAGGCAAATGATAGTCGATTTGTGTAGAAAGTTTGATGTAGCTAAAGTTACATTTGATAGATGGCAATCTATTGAAATGATTCAAAGTTTGAGAGCGCAAGGAATCGCAGCTGATTTTCATAGCGTAAAAAAGACTGACTATGACACATTAATGACATCTATATACGATACAAGATTAAGAGGATATTGGAACGAGATATTGGTAAATGAAGAGCTACTTAAGCTTAGATTATTTAGTAATAATAAAATTGATCACCCATCTGGTGGTTCAAAAGATATGGCAGATTCTTTGGCTGGTTCGGTATTTAATTGTGTAGAAAATATGGCGGTCGAACAAGAAGTAGAAGTAGAAATCTTAGATTTTTCTATGCAGTCAGAGATTGATGAAGATCTCGAAGAATTTGGCACAGCAAGCGTGTATAATCATAATTTGAGAGAATTCACGCCCGGATATAAGGAATTAAATGTACCAGGACAGGAGGTGGGAAAGTGGATAGAATCGATATAAACAAAAACATACAGGTAGAAGCGGCAGATATTATAGCAATTCTTACAGATAAAATTGCTGATTTAGTAGCTCAAAACGCGGTGCTTACTGCACAGATAAATGGTTTGGTAAAGATGATCAAGCAGGAACAAGAAAAAAACTCTTCGAAAATAGTTTAGCGAACACTGTGTAGTTTTTAATTGACCTGCTACTATCTGTGTTGTCGTCACAAGGCGACAAAAACAACTAGTAAATAGGAGCATAAAATGCAAATTAATCAAGCAAGCAATTTCCCTGTTATTTCACGCAGTGGTCGTACATCTGCTGAGTTACAGCAAATTATCGACACATTGGTGTTGTCATCTGAAACTGGTAACGCATTCTCAATTACGGGAATTGTTGCTGGTAAGAAATACAATTCAATGCAACAGAGAATTAGAGCGCAGGCTAAAAAGTTGAATCTGCAAGTTCAGATTCACTTTGATAAAGTCAATGAAACGCTCTATTTCAGAGTGCCGGGGAAGAATGATGCTGAAGTTACGATTACCAAAAATACTTCAGTAAAAGCAAAAGATGTTAAAAACGTCAAGACAACTGTTAAGGCGTAATTAACAATTTAGAAACAAATAGCAATATTTTTTCGGGTGGGGCGCAAGCCCCACTTTTTTTTAGTATAATTTTTGTATGCCATTATTTGAGACACAAAAAATCGAGATTAGTCAAGATGTAGCTTCCAAATGGAATGTTCTATTCGCAATACCTTGTTATGATCAATTAATATCTGAACCAACAGTTTTATCATTAATCAAAACTATGATGTATTTTAGAGATCACGGAATTAAATTTGGTCTCTGCACAATTACTGACAGTTTAATTAATCGAGCGCGTAATAATGTAATCGCTAAGTTTATGGCGTATGAACAAGCAACGCATTTAATGTTTATTGATGCAGATATTGCGTGGGAGCCGGAGGCAATTATAAAACTTCTTTGGCATAATAAAGAGGTTGTTACTGCAGCCTATCCAATAAAACAAATTGAGTGGAATAGAGTTGAGGAAAATGTAAAAGCTAGTATGTCGAAAGATCTGCTATTAGAAAATAGCGTAAGATTTGTAATCAACCCTGTTAAAAGTGCAGATAATAGAACTCTTAATGTAAGTAATGGTGCAATAGAAATCTTTGATGCCGGCACGGGGTTTATGTTGATTAAAAGGGAAGTTATTCATAAATTAATTAAGAAGTATCCAGAGTTAAAATATAATGATGACACCGGTGCTTTGAATGATGCAGAAAAGAAATGGACTTATGCATTCTTCAATTCGTATATCGATCCGCATCTTAATAGATTTCTTTCTGAAGATTATGGTTTCTGTAGGTATTGGCAAAACATTGGTGGAAAGATTTGGGTAGAGCCGAGTATTGAATTAACACATATAGGTCGTATGAAATATAAAGGAACTCTGATGTCATTCATAGAGAAGCACGCAACGGTATTGGAATAATCTGAAATCAGTTACGAAAATGGATTTTTTTCTCAGACCCTTAGACTCTGAAAAATATATACTCAAATTTTCCTGTAAATAGAAAAAAACACGGGTAGTTCATATATCATATTATTTAGTAATGCTTGGTAAGCGTGTACTAAATTTCGTTTATTATTTACTTCATAACGAGCCCCGCAAAATAGTTATTTACATAGCTGTCCGATCATTCTTTAATAAAGCCTTTATGATGGCTGTTTAGCCCTGTGCGATTGCCTATGCGAAATAATCTTTTCAAAATATTTATTTGCTGTGAGGTTGCTGTTTTTTATTCTATGCTGTACCCTTGCCCCCACGACCACGATTACGCCCAAAAATAACTATTCAAATAAAAAAATAAACAATCAATGAAAGGGATTTACTATGACAAATCTATCGGATTACAAACAGTCTTACACAGACGCATTGGCATACGCACTGCGTAATGCCAACATAGATTATTATTTCCTCAAAGTTTATCGCAAACTCTTTGGCTTAGAGTTAGCGTTTGGAACAATTGAGTATGGCACTATTACCTATTTCAAATCTTGTGAAAAACAACGCGACATACGCACATACGCAGTCACAGACAAAGGCTTTGAGTTTGAGTGTGAACAACTAATGTATTTGCTCAGACTTATTGAATTGAAAGCAAATGGCGTAGAAATTGTTTATCCACAAGGTTCTGATTACGCAGAAAATTGGGTAAAGCCAAAGCGTAGTAGAAAAGGAAATGTTATTACAAGTTCATCATTTATTCACCCGTCACAATTTGATTATTACACTTATGGAAAGAAAGGTAAAAAGTAATGACTAAAATCAAACTCACAGATGTGGAAGCCCGTATTGTAAAGCATAAGGCTATTCCAAATCCAAACTCTAACAAAGTCAATCTATCTGATTTGATAAAGTCTGGTCGTATTCGCAGGCGAAAGAAAAAGCCGGCAGTAAAGCAGTATGTAAAGTGTGTGACATACGATACAGCAGAAGAAATTCAATTTATTATGTCATTACTTCGTGTAAGAGTTATTACAAATGCTCGTAAAGGCATTGTTATTGACTTAGGTGATGAAGATTTATTCCTTCGACTAAATCAAATCAATCAACTCAAACTTATTATTAGTCTACTTCAATCAGGTGTTGATGTAACTATTGATGATTGTGTTGAGCAATCTAATGATGAAAACATCAAGGAAATCAAAATTGAACTTGATAAGTTGGAGAAAGATGAAATTGAAAGACAAGAAAGCAAGAAACAAACTTTGGAAAAACTAATGTGGATTCGTTATGGTAATAAAACCAATAACAATCCTGAACAAAAGCAAAAAGAGTTAGAAGAGTTTAGAAAACAAATTGCCGAAGTTCGAAAAGCAAAAGGATTAGAGTGATAGATAACAAAACCAAAAATCAACTTCTCAATGAACTTGAAAATTTGACAAAGGTAATGGATATTCCTTTTCAAAGACAAAGAGACCCACATTGGTTATTGCGTAATGCAAGTATAAATAACCCAGATCATAAAAACTTAAATAAAATATTCAAGATTTGTAAATATCTAATAAACGAGGAGCATTACTGAAAATGAGTAAATATGTTTGTACATCTTGTTCAGAAGAAATAATTCCCGTATTTGAACAATTTCCATTTCAAGATGATAAATTGTGGCAAATAGACAATGGATTATCATTTGACATTTTTGGTGGATATGGTGAATTCTTTGATACAATTGGTGAAAAAGATAGACTTAAAATTTCACTCTGTCACAGTTGTGCAGTTAAAGTAATGAAAATAGTTGATCCAAATCTTACACAAAAAGGTGGACATTACACAATAAATTCTGATGGTTCAAGATGTTGTGAATGGTGTTTTACAGATAAAGATATTGATAAAACTATTGAAGAACATCTAAGAGAGGAATGCTAATGACTAAAATTTACGATAAACAAACATTGTTCCATCGAGAAACCGAAATACTTGCTTGGAAAAAGCAAAAAGATAAAAATCACGAAAACTTTGAATCATACTATATGATTCGTATGGTAATTTTACATTATGATGGAGATAGAGATGTCTTTGTTAGATTTACCAACAAATACAAAATAATTAATTATATAGATTTAGTGCTATCTAATGGTGAGAGAAGCAACAATTTTGTTATCAATGGTGCAATTTATTGTGGTGAAAGTGCTCTTGATTGCGTATTTAGTATTGATAAATTTGTTCGAATTATGGAGTTAAAAGAAGGGAAACTTTATGGATAAGCAACAAGAATGGAAAGAGTGGGAAGAATTGGGAAACCATTACTATGCCATTGGAAAACATCGAGAAGGAAATGAATGCTATAACATTGCTGAAAAAATTCGTGGAATGACAGATGCTGATAAAGCAATGATTATAGCTAAACTTTGGGAAGCAAAGAAAGAAGGTAAATTTGATGAGTAATGAATTTTATAAATGGGTGTTTGAAAATCAAAAGATAATCAGAAAATTAGCAGATGTTAAAAATGAAGAAACAGTCAAAATCAAATGGAAAGGTACAACAATGAATAATTATCGAAAAAATTGGCAATATTGCATTACAAAAGAAGTTCTTGGTATGCACGAAATAATTGATCCATACGATTGGAAATTGGATTTAGAAATGAATGCGGATTTTAAATTGTGGGATTTAGAAATGCAAAACAAAGGAGACCAATATGAGTGAAATTGACAGTAACGAAATTATAAAGTTTGCTGAATTAATGCAGCAAGCAATTGCTCAAGAATCATCAAATACAAAAGTTGTAACGGAGATATTGGAAAATCTTAAAAGCTGCACATCTAATTTGTCAGATAGAGTATCTCTATTAGAAGATCAAATTATTAACATAATCAAAACCTTAAAGGAGAACCCGTAATGAAAAAATACTACAATAGATTCAAGACAACCACTGATGGGCAATATCTTATGGTTTTGGAAAAGCAATGGTTATTTGATAATGCAATTAAAAATGATGGATTTACGCCAAGACCAGTGCCAGATAAACACTTTGAATATGTATTTCTCGGAACTATCAAAGAGTATTTAAATACTGATTACAACATTACTCAGTATAAATGGAATAGCAATAATCGAGACAACATTAAATTTATTCGTAAATGGAAATTTGCAATTCAAATGATTTATCCATACATTGGTTCAGATGATAGAAAACTTGGAAAACACGTAATCTCATTATATTTAGTTGGTAATGATGATGAAGTTTTTCAATATCGTAGAATCTGGGAAGAACTATAAATAGAATAGAAATAGGCTAGCCCTCTCCTTTCACGGGTGAAGGGAAATATGTATGATTGTAATGATCATATCAAAGTATTTGTTATCATTATGATAACTATATCTGTAAGGCTTAGTTGGGTTTGTACTTACAGATGAATACACGGATATAAATATTTCCCGCCTATTTCTATTGTATTTATAATATCAATAAACAACAACAGGAGAAAAATAATGCCAACCGATTATTTAGAATTTGACACAGTTCCTTCTAATGAACCTTGTGTACAAATTGGTCATGAAAATTATTGGAATCTGGCAACTTTAGAAGCCAATGTATTGATTGATCAATTGAAGCGAACATTTCCACAAGCATACCCACTTGGTTTAGACTTCAAAAAAACATATAATGACCACGATTTTGGTAGGTATATAGGTATCAAGATAGTTTATAATTCAGACATTCCAGACCACAAACTTGTGTATGATATTGATAACAATTTCCCGGAACAATGGGATGAAGTATCATTGAATAAATTAATGAAGGTAGAAGATTACTTCTTTATGATAAAGAAGCGTCTTGAAATTCAAAATGATAAAACAGATGAAATAGCATTTAACCAACTAGCGAGGGGATATTAATAATGGAATCTACATTAGAAAAGCTCAAAGAAAGAATTGTTCTTTTTGATCATACATTTGAATACTCAGATGACAACAGTGTATGGCGAGCAAATTTTTTGATACAAGAAGGTATTTTAAAAGATACTGTAAATTTATCTCTTGTTGATAAAGAAAGACTTCTTGCTGCTTGTAAAGCTAAATATAATTCTTGGCATTCAAGCAATGATTTTGACAATGGAAAAGATCAAGTTGTTCAAAATAAAATACGATTGTTGTGTGGGTTTTCATTTAAAACTTGCCATACTTTTGAAGATTTGTCTGAAGAATATATGGAAAGATTTATTGAAAAAACATTTGATAGAATGACAGAGTACGCACATTTACATTTATTTGATGGTCCAATAGAAGACCATCCACAATTTGAATGGGTTTATGAATCAGCCAAAGCAAATTTTGAAGATAAATATGGTGAAATCGGATTTATAGAAGATGGGAGACAAAATGTTTGAAGCAGTTTTAATGTTATTGATTCTATCAATAGCCGGCATTATGGTAGCAATAGCAATTAAAGGTTTAACAATGGAGGATGAATAAAATGACAATGAGTGAATCATCTGCATTATTACATATAATGAAAATAATAGCAACACCTGGTGAAGAAATGAATGATGGTGAAATCCTAGACCAAATCATTTTTATTCTTGAAGAACTAGGTATGCCTGTTCAAGAAGAAATTAGTGCAGCAAGAAAAGAATACGATAAAAATAATACACCACAAGGAGATGAATAATGCCATTATCATGGAATATTGGTGAAATTGCAATGTATAAAGACAACATTGATTCTGCCTATATTGAAAGATTAGAAGGCGGAGTCAAAGTATTTGATTTAGTACCGGTAACTAAAACATTTATATTCTGGGGTGGTGCTGTTGCCATTGGTGAAATTAAAGAAAGCAACGCTGCTGAATATTATGGTCGTTCTAAAGCAATTGAAGAAATTACTGGTCGATCATTTATGGAAGAGTGGAAGAAAGATGAAAATGACGAATGGAAGCCATTTGATTTGTTTATGACAATGAATGATGTAAAAAGTCATATTGGTCTTGGAACAAATCACAGCACTAGAACACTTTCTGAATGGGTTAATAACTTTATTCGAAATAACAAATCTGTTTCCCCAGATGCCAAATTCGTAAAAGCAATTGTTAATTATCATATTTATCAATACGATAAATGGAGTGGAAGATATGAAATCACTGAGTAAATTAAAAACAAATCATCAGGTTATTGAATATGTTCGTGATCGCTTAATTAGTCAAGGAAAACAAAGTCGATCAGTCTATAATGGGAACTGTAAGTATCGTGGTGGTAAAGATTACGATTTAAAGTGCGCTATTGGTTGGCTTATAGATGATGAATGGTATCAAACATCTTTTGAAGATAAAACAATAACTGACCGTAGAGTGTATAGTGCTGTTGAAAAATCAGTTCCAAATTGGAAAATTGATATGGAGTTATTGCAAGAATTTCAAAATATTCACGATCATTTTCAACCAAATGAATGGGAATGGAAATTTAGTAGATTGATGGTGTCGTACTAATATGACAAAAGCAAATACATACCCAATTATGATAAATGGAGTGAAAAATATGAAAACATTAAATGAGTTACATACAAACATTGATGTAATTGAATATGTTCGTGATTTTTTTAAAAATCAAAAACAACCAAAACAACCAATTTCTTGCAATTATCGTACAACAGACGGTACAAAATGTGCAGTTGGTTGCCTTATTGATGATAGTTTTTATGATATAGAATTTGAAGGCAATACAGTATTAGACGCAAATATGCGTCCAAATAAAGCAATTGTCGAAGCTTTGCAAAAATCACTTCCAAACTGGAAAGTTGATTTAATTTTAATTGATAGATTGCAAACTATTCACGATAGATTACCAGTAGATGCATGGTTGAATAACTTTGAAATTTTAATTAGACAAGAAAAAGGAGATTGGTAATGGAAGAGATAAAAACATTTCCAATGAAATTTAGATCGTTTAATATTGATGAAGCAGATAAAACAGGTATGACTGTCTTACACGATTGGGTCAAAACATATGATTTTCAAAAAGAAGATAGCCCATTTGAGTCATTTACAAATAAAATTGTAACTGTTTATATCTGGACATCTAGTGGATATGATCCAAAACAAAATCGTACATACGGTGGAATGTTTGCCTATGCCGAAGTATGGCGCGAAGAAATAAATGAAGTAAGGTGTGAGCAATTTTTTGGTGAAACATCAGAAGATGATGCTTTTAGATGGGCAAGTGATAAAACTAATGAAATGTTATACAAATAAACAACAAAACAGGAGAAAACAATGGAAATTTATCCAGAAGAGCTATTTGAACAAATTGTAAGAAATATTCATACAGATGTAGATAAATACAGAGAAGTAAAAGCTGCAACACTAGTTGGCATTAAAATGTCAGATGAAGGTGTTCAATACGAAACTGTTAATTCAAATGGTGATATTTACAAATTGCTAAGTAGCAAAAGAACAATTAAGGCGATCAAGTTAAATGAATACAATTTACTTGCCGTATTGACTGCTGGTTGGGCTGCGCCTAATAACGACAATGATGAAAATAGCCATTTACCACCATCTGAACATCCTGATAGAAAAAGAGTTAAAATGACATTAGTTGGTAATACAGCAATTCAATATGCCTCTATGCTATCAATTGCTGGTGAAGGTGAAGATGTATTTAATTATATGACTGCCAGAGGTTCATTGCAAGTAGCATTTACAGAGTTTATGGAAAACTGGAGATCAAATGACTAAATTTATTTATTCGGAAAATCTTTTAAAGTGTGCTGGTGATGCAATTGAAAAGCCAGAAGACTTTGGGTATTGGGGTCCAGAAGATACATTTGTAACTTGGGGATTTTGTGGATTTGATAAAACCAGAGATTCAGATGCTCTTGAGTTGTCAAATTTTAAAGTAATTTCCTCAGACCTAATGGAGAGATTCCCAGATGATTTCCGAATAGAAACATACAGGCATTGGGCTGTCGGTAGTATTGATAGACTATTATGCCGTGTGCTGAAAGATAAAGAATCTGGTGTAGTAATTGATAATATTACTGAAGCTTTTAAATCAGCAATGTTCTGGCAAGATAAATTGGAAAATTATCCTGTGGCTGATGAAGAAGATTTTATGGAAATGGAAGCACAATTTGGAGAAGATTATGAGTAACAGAAAAAAGATAAGTAAAGTATTTGATGACATTGTTATCAATAAAGCAAAATTTGATTACAATACATCTAGTAACATTGGTAAGTTAGTAGTTGAATATCAAAGTGGTCTTGAGTATCATTACAAAAATGTAGATATTCTATCGGTAAAGATGCTATTTGAACACGATGAAAAGTATGCCTTTACTGCCCACAATAAATGGATTGAGTCTAAATTTAGAGACAAAAAAATTGTTAAGACTCCTAAGTGGGAAAAAACTATTAATATTTCAAGGCAAAAGCAATACAAAGCTAAAAATAATGAAAGAAGAAGAGCTAGAAAACAAAAAGCAAGAGAGGAGAAACAAGGTTGTGGGGTTAGATAATATACCACACGAATATCCGTGTGTAAAAGCCGGAACTGTTATATATTCTGAAGATGGGAGAATAGATTGCGATGAAACAATTGCTAAAAACAATTGTCCTTGGCATATTGAGTTTAATTTAGATCCAATGGTATCTAAATCAAAACCATCATACGGAATGCTTGGAACTGGTTGTTGGTATCGCGGAAAGTATGGAAATGCTTTAATTTCTTTGCTTGAAAATGGTGATTTTGATGCATATGAAAATACAACATATCACTTTTATGGTGAAGGATTTGAAGATGGGAAAGAAGGTATGTCAGCAGAATATTGTTCAGAAATGTCAAAATGGATGAAAGATAATGCAGAAAAATTTGCTGAGCAGGCATACGCTTATGCATCAAAAGAAGAAGATTGTGATCCACAAGAATTAATTGCCGATTGGATATACGCTGCTTGGTGGTTAAATTTTGTATCAAAAAGCGCCGATGGTTCATCAATTTGGTATTAAGGAAAATATGTACAACAAAAAAGACATAGAAAATGCAAACGTAGAAAACAAAATTCCTGATGGAATGTCTGACGAGACAGATTTCGTCAATACATTACAACAGGTAACTAATCTGTTTAAATCTACAAACTATGATACATCACAAGGCAGGACAGTTTATGGTCTTGAACTAATCAATTTGTGTTGTGGAGAAGATGGAGAAGTAGATGTTAACAAAGCGGTGAATGTTATTATTGCAATGTCATCGCACATCTCACATCTAATTTCTTCACTAAAAGCAATTGGTTTGCCACTTGAAAAGTATTATGAATCTTACGAGCAAACATTACTTAATCCACTAGTAGAAAAGCCAGTTATTCCGTACTATGAATCGTAAATTATTTAGTCCAATTAAAGAAATATGGCGCGATAGGGCAGCCTGTAAAGGCGTACCTATTGATGTATTTTACTTTGAATCAGATGAAGAAAATAGAAATATAAAGAAAGAAACAGACAAAGCAAAAGCTTATTGTAAAGAATGCCCTGTTATTGAACAATGCTTAACTTATGCTCTAAATGAAGATATTAAATTTGGAGTATGGGGTGGTTTCACTTCAAGAGAACGTGGTACTTTACGCAGTTTATTTAGACAAGAAGATTATAAATCTGTTGCTTCTAAAGTGGTAAATAAGACTATGCATATGATTAAATATAAACTTCAGAAAAATGAACTCTAATGGCATATAGTGTTAAATCTAAAGGTGTTTCTTATACAGCAAAGTATTGGTTTGCTATTGGATACAATGATTGTATGAATAATGTAAACAATCCACCCAATCTTGATTTACAAGAATACTTTTTAGAAACTTTAAAAGTAAATGTTATAGAAGAATACAACCACGGCAGAAAAATTGCCGAAAGAGATAAGATTAACCTAGGAGGCTAATCATGAAAAATAAGCAATTATCCAAATTAAACAACAAGGAGACAGTAGTGAAAAACAAAACTACATCCAAGCAATTAACCACAAAACAAGTAAACAAAGATTTGAAAGTAGCAATTGCTACTAAACACGAATCTCTTGGTGCAAACTTTGATGTTGGACACATCTCAAAGATGTCGTCTTTGATCAAAATTTCTGATATGTTTGTTGATTATACCTATCAACGACAGCCGTTGAAGGCAAAAATCAACCGTATCACAAAGAATTTTAACCCAGATTTGCTTGGTGTAATCACAGTCTCAATGCGTGATGATAACACATTGGCAATCATTGACGGTAGCCATAGGTATCACTCGCTTATTGCTATGGGAATGAAAGACGCAAATGTAAACGCACTTGTTTACTTTGGTCTATCAATTGAAGATGAAGCACACATCTTTGCTCTGACTAATAAAGAACATACAAAGCCAACGCCGGCGCAAATCTTTAAAGCTGGTATTGTTGCTGGAGACAAATCAGCAATTGCTATCAATGAAATTGTCGAGAAAGTCGGAGCAAAAATTCATTTTGCCCCTGGTCCAGATAATGTTCGTTGTGTTGCAACATTGCGTAAAGTGTATGACAATGCCGGCGCAACCGTATTGCTAAAGACACTACAGACGCTAAAAGCTGCGTATCCAAATAACAATGAAATGTTTCGTGATCAAATGATTTCTGCTGTTGCCTGTATATTTAACAGATACGGTAAGAAAGTTGATCAACAACGATTGTCAGAAGTATTGGCAAAGATTGGCAACCCTTCATTAGTGATTGCTCAAGCACAAGCAATGATTAGTAGTGGTCAAGTAGTTACTTTCACTTCATTGCCATATCTTATTGTTAGTAGATACAATGTGAAATTGAAGACTAATCGCCTTACCGATTTCCCAATGAATTTACTTGCTCAACAAGTATGGACTCAAAAAGGTTAATGCAAATTAAGGAGAGTTTATGGAAAAAAAAACTTGTCTAGAACTGATTCAAGAAAAGTTTGAATCCCGCGACCAAATGATTAAAGAAATGACAGCAATGGTTAACGGAGAATTTGATGAACAACTTCGAGAGTTAGTTGAAGAGTTTATCGAAAAAGTAACTACTTCATCTGGCGAAGAGCCAACTGAAGATGAAGTAAGTAAATTTATTGAAGAGCAACATAAAAATCACGAGTATACAGAAACTAGTCTTGACGAGTTCCCAATTGGCGTATCTTGTCACAGAGTAATTAAAGTTCAATTTAGTTGGGGTGGTCCAGCTGATTTTATTGAGATATTCTTGTCAGGATATCCTGACGAAGAAGATATTGATAACGTTGTGTATCATTACCAAGATTGGTTTGATGGTGCATCAATGATAGTCCCAGAAAACTCAAATATGTATGAATATGCTAATTGGTTTTATGATATGTATGGTCATGCTTATAGGTGATGTTTCTTGAGACAGGAGAAAAAATGACAAGTAGAGATACCTATGATATGAAACAAACAGAGCATCTTGAAAGAACAGAGGCTGCTGGAAATGTAATTACAACTACAATAAAACACCAAGAGGAGAATAAAATGGAAAACGAAATGCAAGTAATTGACAATCTAGACAAAGAATTTGCTCACATAGTTACTCTCACAGTCCCAGTAAAAGTAGCTATAGATGCTTTGGCAAAAGACGAGAAATTCATTGATGTTGTCTATGAGCAAATGAAGGAATCTATTTCAGATGATGTTGAATTACTGGTTAAAGACAATGTTGAAAGTGTAGTTGCATACCAAATTGAAGATAAAATGTCTGACTATCTTAATTCAGATAATGTATGGGATACAATTGAAAGCGATGTTAATAATGCAATTACCAATGCACAAGATTCTGAAGTAACAGAAGAATGGATTGAAAATCAACTTGATTCATATCAAGGTCAAAATCCAGCAAATCTTTGTTCACTTGGTAAATCAGTTTGGAATGCTATTTGCCATACTGTTAATTCAGATATTTCATTGCATTTGGACAAGATTCAAGAAGGCAGTGTTGATCTGATAAAATTTCCACGTTTAGATACAATGGTTATTGATCTTGTTAAACTGATAACTACTGTATCTGAGAATGTCACTAAGAAAGTTATTGAAGAAGAAAAGCAGAAGTATCTTGCCAACAGAGATGAATACCTTAAACCAAAAGAAGATGTAGTTGATGCACATTTAGTTGATGGAAGAGAAGTTGATGGCTTTGATCCAAAATTAAGTGTTGCAGATGTACGAGATTTTATTAACAAACTTGAGCTTTCTGATAATGTAAAAGCTTATGTTCGTGATGAATTTATTAATGCAGTAAATCAAAAAATACTCAACTAAAGGAGATATATGTATATCAGGGTATGGAATAAATCAGATGGAGTAAACAGGCTGCATTTGCAATATCTTGGTCTATCTACTAAGCGTGATGATGATGAAACAATTGGTCAATTTGGTTCCGGTATTAAATATGCACCAATTCTAGCACTGAGAAAAGAAATTGATTTTGCAATTTTTGGTGAAGATGAAGATGGGTTGTATGAACTACGATACACCCCAGTTAATATTAAAGGTATTGAAGTCATTCATTACGACTATGGAATAAACAAAATTCCATCTTCATTTACGGTTGATGCTGGCAGACTTTCTTGGGAGTCTGAATGGCAAATTTATCGAGAAGTTGTTAGCAATGCTAAAGACAGCGCCATAACTCCATCAGATTGGGGTTTTGAAATTGTAAGAGAAGCTAAACATCATTATGGAGAGTTTTCTGTATTTATTTCAGCAACTCCTGAAATGAGAAGTATTGCTTCAAGACATGAATATTATTATTGTGACAACACTCCAGTTTTTCATCGCTTCGATGATGATATTTCCATCTTAAAAAATAACTACGGGAATTTGGCTATATATTGCAAGAGTGTATTAGTTCATGAAGATGAACAAGAAACAAGCTATTTTCATTACAATGTAAAGTCTGCTAAGTTGAATGAAGAACGAAAACTTGCAAACTATTACGGTCTTCAATATGATATTGCTAGAGCAATTGTTTCAATGACTAATAAAGAAGCAATTGATGAAGTGTTACAAAACACAATTGGAGATAATCCATATGATTCAAATTCTACTGAGTTTTGGTCATTTCCAAGTACAGCATTTGAATATCTTAAGGCAAGTAAAATGTGGCAAGAAAGATTCACCAATAAGTTTGGTGAAAAAGCAGTATTGCTGGGTTTATTAGAGTATACTATCCCCGGAGTTGATAGGAAAGTAAAAGAACTTGATTATGTGCCAATTAGGTGTAAATCAGATAATCTTTATATGATCTTAAAATCTGCCGGTGTAAAAACACTTGCTGTAATTGCTGGTCAAGAACTATCATATGATTTGTCTTATGATTATGAAGAATACCCAAATTTTGTACAAGCAATGAAGATAGTTGGCGACTACATCCCTGAATTTATTGATATGGAAAAGAAAGTTGCTTTATTTTCACCAAACTCTGTAGAAATTCTTGGTCTTACCATAAATTCAAGACAACCTATTTCTCAAAGACAAATTTTGATAACAAAGTCTCACGCTAAAACTTCATCAATTGAAGGCATTGTTGGTACATTAGTTCATGAATTTGATCATTACTCAACAGGTATGAGTGATAGTCATCCAGATTTTAGAGACCTAGCAGATAAAAGAATCGGAGAGTTGATGGTTAAAAACTACAAGGCAAAAGTGCTCAATGTGAAGAAAGGTAGTCGTGATATCAAAGTTAAGATATCTGATCTACCATATTTGCAAGGTTTAAATTTCAAGATTCAGAAATCAGATATACTTGACGGTTCAATTGTAAATGTTGGCACTAAGACATTCTTAGTTAAGTCAAATGAAATTGTAAGTAATCTTATTGGTAGTCTGACACCCTGTGATGATAATATTTCTTTATCTATTACAAACGCATTCTTTAGTCCACTAAAAGATGATAGCATTTTCATAAAGGAGTTGAAATGACCGAAGAGCAAGTATTGAAGTTCATATTCCTTCCAATTGGTCTTTTCCTATTATTAATTTGTGGTCTTTGGATATTAGCATTACCATTCTTTGTATTATTATTCTATGTTGGCAAAGGATTGTAGATGCCGAAATTCGATAACTATTACATAGTTGAGTATCGATTTCCAGTTAGAGTAGAAGATACATCTACTGTAATTGAAGCTGTAGCAATTGCTAACAGAGTTTGTGAAAGATTACACGGTTTTAAGCCGGATAATTGGAACGCAAGAATATTTGAATATTCTGTTGGTGAAAAACAGCCCGGGATAGTTAAAGAATACTTTTATAATCCACATTCTGTATCAATTAGGGAGATAACAAAGAATGTAGCTTATCATAATGATCTAATACAGAAAGGTGAATCACCATCTGACATAATGGAATTAACAAAGCAAATGGAAGAAGATGTGGAATAATTGTTAGGGTGTGTAGCCCAACGGCAGAGGCAATTGACTTAAAATCAATAAAGTATGGGTTCGAAACCCATCACACCCACATATGAAACAAACAATTATACCAACAAAACTAAAAGAAATAACAAAACAAATTTCCAAAGAAGGAGGAAATATATACTCATTTCAGTATGTAATTGAATATCTTACTAGACAAAACGAGATAACTATGCTAGAATGGTTAATCTCTAATCGAGATGTTTATACATATTATGTACTTAGTGAATATAGATAAAAAATTATGAACAATAAAGATGAATTCCTGTACACAGACATTGCATTACAACTGTTTACCACATTTGCTAATGCTGATGATAATGAACCGGAAGATAACAAAAAAATTCTGGAGACATTATTCAATTCAATTAGTGCCGATTACGGAGATAATCCGTTCTTTATGCCTGCATTGATATACGCATTTATGACACATATGAATGTTATATTTACGGAAATTGCTGCAGCACAAAATGCAAATATTAGTGATGTAAGAAATGTGTACACAATTCACTACAATAATTATATTAGACCACTACTTTCGGAAAATATGTCTAACAAGCCAAGTAAACACAAAGAGCTGATGACTCTAATAGAATTAGACGATCTATTTGAAGAGGATAACTAATAGCCAAAGCTGGCGTATACCCTCACTCTTATAAAGTGTAGAAAGATTAACTGGTGACATATGAGTTCAAGTCTCATCGCCAGCACTTATCATAAAACTAACAATGGAGGTTCTATATAAAGTGAAAGCCAAGATTCGTAAGTAAAGTTGTTGATTTACTGACGTTTCTTTTCTTAGAAATGCTAATGCGATAAAACGCAAAACCAAACTATGGAGGAAATATTATGTTTCAATCACAGCCTTATATAGCAATTATAGGCTTAATATATGGCGCTTTTGCAGGCGCTATCATTACAAAAACAGTAGTAGAAGATTCTTACCAAAAACAATCTGTTGTTGAAGTTGTAATTGTTGAAGAAACAACAATCACTACAACATCTACTACATCTACTACATCTACTACAACAACATTGCCAATGGCAAAAGTTGAGCAAATTACAAAGAATAGAATCCCAAGAGACAAGTCTGAAAGATGTCCTGAATGGGAGTCTAAATTTGTTGAGTATGGCTTACCACCAAAGCTATTTTCTTATATAGCGTGGCGTGAAAGTAGATGTAATCCTAAAGCACACAATACCACATTGAATAAAGATGGCTCGAGTGATTTAGGATTGCTGCAAGTTAATTCGACTTGGAAAACAGTTACAAAAAACATTTGTGGAACATCAATTAATGGTCTGTTTGATGTTGATTGTAATCTTAAAGTAGCAAGATATTTATACGATAACGGTGGCGCTAGTCACTGGTCATTATAACAACAAAAGAAAGAAGATAAAACATGGGTTACTATGTAAACATTGATGAATGCTATTCACCTAATGATGTGTTCATCAAGAAAGAAAAATTTGATGAAGCATACAAGAATTTATGCTGGTTGAATACAGACCCAGATTTTGATGTAATGAAATCTGGTGGTTCATATGGTGGTGAATTAGACAAAAAATCTATTAGACCGGATGGATTAGATTATCATCCAGCTAAATGGTATAGTTGGATGCCAGCAGATTATCACTTAAAGTATAAGACACTCCAAGAAATATTACATGGTCTTGGGTTTGATGTACACGAAGATGAAAGAGGAATTAACTCTCTTTGGTATAATAGCAAAACCGGCAATGAAGATATCTTTCTTTGCGCACTAGCATATTATATTGAAGATGGATCATATATAATTTGGTCTGGCGAAGAGGGTGAAAAGTGGAAACATACTTTCAAAGATGGAAGGATGTTTTATCATACTGGCAAAGTGGTTTATAAAACTACAGGCAATCTTATTACCCTGGCAGCTCATAAAAAAAATGCTGAGAGAGAAAATTTAAGGTTCTGGCAAATGATGGATAAGTATCAACAAGAGCAAGAAAAATCAACAAAGTAATCTATACAATCCCCCTGATACCACGCAAAATAATAAAGTGCTGAGACACTTATTTTGCGTGGTTTTTGTTTCCGTAGCTCAATTGGATAGAGCAATAGACTTCTAATCTATAGGTTATAGGTTCAAATCCTATCGGAAACGCCATTATTAAAAAGGAGAGTGATGAAACATATATTAATCAAAACCACAAATGAAATTTCAATTTATGAAGGTAAGTATAATGAAGGACTTACATTTGATGAATGTAATGATTTAATTAATGGTTGGATTGAAGTTGTAAATTTAGACAGAGGAGAAAATTCCTTCTTTCCAGACAATACAGTTGTAGTTGTTGATGAAGAAGGTTTAATAAAAGGTTTAGATATAAACTTTTTTGCAGCATGGAGAACAAATAGAATAATTGTTGGTGATGTTATTTTAACAAAAGGTGACGGAGGAGGTGAATTAATTGGATTTAATGACGATGAACTTATTAGCATTATGCCATTAGTGAGAAACTATCAAGCAATTATCAACTCTGGAGAGTAGCATGGAAAAAGACAACTACGCAATTATATTATGGCATAACGATAAAATTTTACAAATTAGAACCCTGTATTCAGGTTATCAATTTGTACGCCATCAAGTAGATTATATGAAATCAATTAAAGGTACACAGATTACAGACATTTCTGTGATGAAAACAGTTGCACACAGTGTGCCAGAAGATAGTGATTATTATGAGGTAGATATATGATTAATTGCCCCGGCTGTTACGAACAAAATGGCGTGTTTACAATAATGGGTGAAATAGCACATTTTTATTGTAGATATTGTGGGTGCTGGTACAAAACAAAAGTTAGTAACTTAACTGAATATTGGGAAGAATACGAATATCCAAACGAATATAACGATTAAGTAAATCAACAAACAACAGGAGAAAATAAATGAGCACGGTTATCAACAACAATAAAGTACTCGAAGAAGTGAGAGAGCAGATAGTCTTAACTAAACCATCAGTTAACGACCTTTTTACCACTTATATCGATTGTAATATAGAGATTCAAGATATTGGTTTTAAATATTTCGAAGACGAAGAAGTTGCTCACATAGTTCAAAAATGGCATGATATTATAGAGCAAAATAACGGATATCTTTCTTTGATGAAACCAAAGGATTTTAATATCACAAACTTTAATAAACTAATTGCATCAATTGAACTTAACGGTTCAAAGCACTTTAATATGCAGTTGTTTCTTGGAATCCTTGAAGACATATCTGACTATGATGAAGATGAAGTGAAAACAACTAGTTTAGATGGATTTGAAACAGTAAGTGCAGTCAGCTGTGATTATCTTAGTCCACTTGATAGTGAAACAAGGACATACAGTGCTTTTATTTCAACAACAAAAGCATTCAATTGTAGCACTGTTGGTTGTATTGCTGGATTTGCTATGGCAGTAGCATTGGATTGGAAAGAAGATTTGATAGTTGAAGCTTCAAGGTATTACAGTAATCAACAAGTGTTATTTGAACAAGTTGCTTGCAACTTCTTAAATATGCCGGTGATCATAGGCAGAAAGTTATTTTATGGCGAAGCTAATAGTATTTGGGCTATGCTGTGTGATCTAAAAGATAGAAATCCTAATGCTACAGAGTTAGATGTATTTAGAAAACTTGAGCAACCATACAATTATGGAGATGGAGATGATGAACGATATCCAGAAATAGATATGGCTTCTATTAATTATTCAATGGCTGCAAAAGTACTTGAATTAATTCGTGATGGTGATATTTATTTGGATACAAATACAATGCCGGTCATTTCGGATAAATACGAGATGGTTATTGCCAAATCAAACAAAATACAAAATATGGAGTGATTAAGTTGTATGCCACTAAAAAAACAAAAGAAAGTTGAGCAAAAAAAGGACTCTAAGACTGAACTTGAACTGACAATTCAGGCAGTAATTAATTCAAATTATAGTCTTATTATGCCGGTTGTTGATCAAACTGTAATTCATATAAAGAATCCTGTTACAAAATTGTTAGTTAAACTCAAAGTTGACTCTCAAGAGTATTTTGATTTTTTAGATACAATGATTGCTATGGGTCTTGAGCGAAAATTAGATAAAGATTTTGCCTGGACTGAGCAGTTTGGTTCAGAATACATTATTTCATGGAATAAATATAAGGTATTAAAATTAGTAAATAAAATCAAAAAACAAGGAGAATAACATGAAAGCAAATAATAGAGTTAAAGCAACAATAAAAGCAATAAATGAACATATAAGACTTAATAAAGTTTATCTTCAACACGGTTGGTCAGAAGAATTTGATTTACAACAAGAAAAAGTTGAAAATAAACTTGATCAAATAACAACAAAGTTACAAAGAAACACATATAAAGATTATGATGTTGAAGCATTTCAAAAGTTGATCTCAACTATTGAAGAAAATGGTTTAACAAACTTTAATATGTCTACATTTCTTGGTTATCTTAACAAGAACTGGGATAATTATTACAATTATGTTCACGAAGTTGCAAGAAGTAATTTAATCAATCACCTTGACATAGTTAATGATCCTGTTGTTGACAAAACAACCAATAAATTTAATTGCACAAGTGTTGGCTGTATTGCCGGATTTGCAACTGCAGTAGCATTTGATTGGGAAATACCAAACTGGTTGAACAAAAATGACTCGCGTGATTTTCATCAAGAATTTGAAATAATCGCCTGCAGTTATTTGAATATTCCACTTTGGGTTGGCAGAAAGTTATTTTATGGAGATGAAGCAAGTGTTTGGTCATTTTCCAAACAATACAGTCATTTACTAGGTGATGCTTACGGACATTTACACACTGAATCAGGCGAAATTGATGAAGATAACGATGAGTCTTGGCTCAACGTAGGCATTGATCTAAATTCAATATCTTACAAAGATGCAGTTAATATGTTAACAGACATTATCGAAGGTAGAATTATATTCCATCAAGAGAATCATAATGATGGCGGAATTATGCTTAATCCAAAATTAAAACAAAAGTCTAAAGCAGTATAATAATGAGTAACTTAAATAGTAAAGAATACCCATTTACAGTATCATTTAATACTACTTATTTTGTAAATGCTATTGATGAAGAAAATGCATTAGCAATAGCATCTCTTGCCGCTCTTGGTATGGATCAAAAAGTAGCAATGAATGGTGAAATAGATATAAACGAAGCTGAAATACAGAATGGTCATAATTATACAATTCCAAATAACAATTCAGAAACAGGAGATAGCAATGAAAAATGAAAATGTAGAAACAATGCTTAAGACAGACAAAGCAATTTTTTATTATGTCTGGCAAGAAATGAAAAAACAGGGTGAAAAAGGTATGGATACCTATACCGATGATGAAACTGGTGAAGAAATGCCAGGTGATGCAATGAAGTATTTTGGCTGGTCACCAACTAAACATACAGCTACTAGATGTGCGCTTGGTTTCATAATGAATAGAGGCATAGCAACTAAAGATTATGATATTGAAAATCAAACAGCAGATGATGTAGATGTAATTGCAGTAGTTATGAAATCAAATCCAGAATGGAAATTTACATCTTCTTCTGCGGATATGATTTGGATTCTTCAACAAATTCACGATCGTTATTTAGTTGAAGATTGGGATGATATATTTGAAATGTATTCCAAAGAGTTTGATGAAGATGGGAATTTTATAGCATTCAAACAATTACGGGATAGTAGGAAGTACATTAATCAAGGTACTGGTCTTGAGCAAGAAGCAGAATTAGAAGATCACGCAATTCATTTAGCAAATAAAACAGTTTATCTTGATTTAGTTTCTACTTGTGCAATGAATGAAACGCTAGATGAGAAAATGGAAGAATTTAAAGCGGTTAAAAACAAGAAAATTTTCAATGTTGATACGCCGGAAATGAAAGAAGAAGTCAAAGATCAAGAGCTAGTATGAGTCAAGATAATCAAGAAACTGCACAGATAAATGGTAAAGTTGTCTTTATCGACAAGGTTAAATTACTTGTCGATAAAGACAACGTAATTTATGTAAAAAAATGTATAGAGTGTGGTAAAAAATTAACAGCAGAAGAGGCTAGTTATGGGCACGACTGTGAGTAAAAAGAAGAAAAAAGAAAAATCTACAGACATTTGTGAATTGACTAAAATTTACAAGAAGCCTATGTACTGGTTTACACCAAAACAACATCATAAACTAGTTGATCAATTCAAAGTTTTTGCCGATCCTATATTTTATGGGGCTTTAAGAGATGGTTGGTCATCAGCAGAATATTTTAGCAACAGAAGCACACACATATATGTATGCACTATTGCTCACGATGAAACTTATTTATCTGTTGATATTTATGCTGATGGGATTACTAGATATACTGATAAAAATAATAGTATTTTAATCAGAGACCATACAGAGTTGTTAACACACTTCAAAACACAAAAACAATTTGTTGATGCCCTAGATGAAGATAGACTTGTTATGCATAATAATCCCTGGTTTGATGTATATTCTAGTTGGAGCGAATGTCCAAATTCTAGCGAAGAATGTATTTCATATGATTTGTTAGATGAAGCAATACCAAGTGCATGTGAAGTATTAATTAGACAAATTCAAAAAACAACCGGTGAAAAAACTAAATTGGAGAAAAGCTAATGATAGATACATATATACCATCTTATGTTAGAGCCAATGTTTCATTTGAATTTGTATATTCAACTCACGATATAATAGAATCTTATAAAGATTTAGATAAAGAATCTCAGCTAAAGAAAGTCAAAGAATTAATTCTTGAATTTTTGCAAGAGGATTTATCTAGCAATGAAGGTGGAACAATTGAATGGTTTGATGATGAAACAAATGAACCACTTGGATGGGGACCAGTATGAAAAGACATTTTAAAACTGAAGCTGATCTAATATTAGATTTAGTAAAATTGCTCGAGGCGCAAGCAGATTATTTAACAGAAGAAGAAGATGAAAATGCATATCGAGAATGGATGCAATGGTTAATGGATAAATACGAATATCTTCCGGGAGAGTAATGTTATGCAAATTAAATGGGATGATTGGGTAGAAAAATATAAACCGATTTCTCACCCTGATTCTAAAAATGGTTTCATCTATTATGAAACATACGGGAATGACTATGAGTTAATAAAGAAAGCAAATCGTAACAATATTTGGACACTTGTTCAGGCTGATGAAGATCTAGTTATTATCAACCGCTTTGCTTGGGTTAATAGAATTAATTATCTAATAACAGAAGTACCATACAATCCAGACGAACAAATTGAGGTAATAGACGAATGAATATTCAAAATAAAATTAGCAAAATAAAAGAAGCAAGAAAAGATGCTATGACTGCAAGAGAATATTCAGAAGCAGATGGTGATTTAGATTGTGCTTTTTGGGATGGTTATGTTAATGGTATGGATTATGCCATTTTTATTCTTGAAGAAGCAGTAGCCAAGAAAAAAGCTAAAAAAAAAGTTAAGAAAGAAAAGAAAAATAACAAATAATTGTACTAATATATTTAATAAATTATCACAAGGACAAATATGATCAAACTAAAAGAGCTGGAGGAGAAAATTAATTATGTTCACCTCGTTTTTCAAGAGTTGGAAGATATGGCTATTCCTCTTCCTATCGGGGATTATAACCTTTGTTATAGTTATCTGGAGGAGGCTCGAGAATACATTAGATTACTTATTGAAGAAAGAGTAAGAGATAATCCAGAAGGATACACATACATTACGAAAGAAGGATTTGTGACATGGGAGTAAAAAAATTTAATATGCCGGGTGGTGGCGAAATTATACGTTTACTAAGTCCAGAGTTAGAGGCAGAATTAAAACAAAAGAAACAAAAAAAAGAGAAGTATTACACAGTTTCTTTCTCAGACGACTTTGCAACTCTACAAACAACGGTAGCCGCATCTGATGAAGATGAAGCAATTGATAAGGCAATTGAACAAATGGATGATTATTACGACTTAGATTTAAGTGGTTGGATGTGCGATGAAGTAGAGGAAACAAATGGCTAAAGATAAGAAAAGATACTTGATATCTGCATATTATTCTGACTGGGTTATTGCCGACTCTGAAGATGAAGCAATTGAAATAATTAGCCATAGAGTCCTGACGGGGCTAATTAAAAGGCATGAATGGGAAGTAAATGCACAGGAATGGGATGACCAACCAAATAGCCAACCAGAAAGCCGGGAAGAAATTAGATGGTGTGATCAAGGATGTGGATATAAACTACCAGAAGAATATGCCGAAGATGAAACAACTTGTGGGGCATGTTTAAATGAATTGGAAGATACAGAGCGTCGTATCAAAGCAAAACAAAGAAAAATGCGGGGTAAGTAATATGGATTGGGATAAATTAGTATTCTCTATATTTGTAATCGCTGTATTTGTAGTCGTAGCATTTGATTATTGGAGGGATTAATAATATGATGATCAATAAAGTATTAGCTTTAGTATGGGGTGTAATCGTATTGCTTCTCATAGTCTTTGACAATCCAGGAGTTTAAGTTATACGCAACCCTATACATTGTCAAATAGTAAGAGACGAGAGTTCAAACTTCGTTATAAATATTAAAATAGATTATAGTTCATTGTTCCACGTGGAACATAGGCAAAGGAATATGCTTTAATATAGGCATATTCCCAAAAAAATTTGCCTAAAATGGCATATAAAAATAAATAAAAATAGGCAAAACATAGTAAAAAGTGGTAAAAAGTGGGTAAAAGTGGGGCAAAATGGGGTAAAAGATAGAAAAAATGTGCAATTGTGAAACACTTATAATTTGAGAACGCTTATTAGGGCTTCTATAGCCTATTCTGGACATATTTAAAGTAAAATAGAAATTAATCGATACAAATCCACATTTTTTTATAGCCGAAACTATCGACACTTTAATCGAGAGAACTCTCGAGTATTTTTAGCATAGTTCAAACGACTAATCAACGATTTTTAATATACAGTTAAAGCCGGATTGATTACAACGGTGTTATTACCCATCAAATAATTGCGGGATTGATCGAGTTGTCTGTATACGGATAGATACAGGATACTACCCAGCCATTGGCACACAAGGGTAGCCCCTAAAAAATTTTGTCTGCGCCGGCATAGGCAAAACTAAATAGAATTTGAAACACATAAACAAATAAATAGTTTTAGTTAGGAATATAGATTAAAGTAAAGGCATAAATAAATAAAAATAAATGGGTGTGCAAATAAAAATACATTTTTATTTGGAACACCCATGAAAAGGTTTAGTTTGAGAATATGTAATCAAGTTAAGGAAATAGAAATACATAAAAATTGGTGTTCAATGGTGCGAATAGCACCTTGAACACCAAACGAAAATGCGTGCGCCTTTCGGCGCACGCACTCCGTGTGAACGGGAATACCATTGGTTATTTGGCTAGGCTAACAACGCACTCGCCTAAGTCAGTCCATTGGATGCTGACTTCTAGCGAGTGTGTCTTCGCCATTGAGATAACCCGATTGCGCACCTTATTCTTGTGCGCAACGAAGTTATCGTCGTCGGGATTGCCTTGTCCTGCTTCGTAGATGAACGCATCATCTTCGTTCGCAGGGTCAAGTGCGAGTAGGTCGGCTTCCAGGATTGGGTCCTGGAATGCGTCACGCCCACGCTTGACTAGTCGGGATTGGATGTCTTTCAGGTTCACTTTCATAGTGCTACCTGCCTTTCTTTGTGTTTGGTATCCCGTTCACAACATCCAGCGTATCTTTGTGTATTGAGAACATACTAAACGCCTATTTATGCGCTTGCCTAGAGAGCGGGTGTTCAAGGAGCTATACGCTCCATCGAACCCCCGCCATAAATAGAAATGCATATTAAAAGTAAGTGAGATAGGCATTCTCACAGCCGGTCGTTCAATGGTGCGAATAGCACCTTGAACGACCGCCGAGAAACGCCCCGCCGATTGCTCGGCGGGGCGCTCCTTATTGCGGTATTACTGGCGGAACGAGACTATCATTTCGCCCTTATCCGTCCACTGGACGGAGATTTCCACCTCGTCCCCGAGGTAGCGACCAGCGAGCGACGACACACGGTTGCGCCACAGGTTCTTGTGGTTCGTGTAGTCCTCGTTCGTTGACGAGCACTCACCCTCGTAGGTCGCTTCCTCGAAGAGGAAAGCATCCGTTGGGTCGCCAGCGTCCAGCGCTTGGAGTTCGGCTACGAGATTTGCGTTCTCGTATGCCTCACGCCCTCGCTTGACGAGGCGGGATTGGATTTCTTTCAGGTTTACTTTCATAGTTGTTTCTCCTTGCGGGTTGTTTGGTTGGTATTGCTCCCCGCACCCTCCACGCTATCACTATGCCTAGAAACCGTGCTAAACCTTGTGAAACACCTATTCCTATGGGGCGGGCGTTCTAGATGCTATACGCATCAGCGCCCGCCCGCACAAGCTGAGAATATGTATTAAAGAGATCTAGAGAGCACCCCGGAGCCAGCTGGGGTTCAATGGTGCGAGTAGCACCTTGAACCCCAGCCAAAGAAACGCCCGACCCTTTCGGGTCGGGCGCCTTCCTTGCGTATGCCTACGACTGTTTGTACGAGACTACCATCTCGCCATCAACAGTCCATTGAACGCTCAGCGAATCCTTTGGGATTCCGTTGCGCTCAGCAATGGAACCGACACGGTTGCGCCACAAGTTCTTGTGGTTCACATAGTCGGGGTTGTCTGCCTTCGCTTCGCCAGCGAAAGTCGCTTCATCAAAGATGAAAGCGTCAGTCGTGTCGTGCGTGAGCGCAAGCAGTTCTGCGCTCAGGCTCTCGTTCTCGTAGGCTTCACGCCCACGCTTCACGAGCCTTGCTTGTATGTCCTTCAGGTTTACCTTTGCCATTGTTCTTTCCTTGCCGTGAGTGTCTAGGTTTGTTATCTCATCGGCACTCCCCACGCTAACACTATGCCTAGAAACCGTACTAAACCTTCATTATGGCTTCATCGTGTGAACGGGCGTGCAAGGTGCTATGCGCACCTACCGCCCACCCGGCAAAAAAGATAAAAAAAGAAGTGGGGTGGAGGCTTGCGCCCCCACCCCGAATCTTTCATCCGTCCCACTCCGTTCGCTGAACCATTGCCGTGATTTCCAAGCGTCGTGCGTTGTCCACGACTTCTTGGATGAAGTAGGTCTCAACATCACGGTTGAGTTCCTCAGCCACAACACGAGTTGCGTAGGTGAGCATTGCTTTCATCAACTCAATGTTGGGATTACCAACGGTCTCTCGCCACGTCACGATAGGCACTCCACCTGCCTTGCGTGAACGCTTGAGCGAGACAAGTGCTGAACGCACCAGCCCCTGAACGGTGATGATGAACATCGGGTCAAATGACTTTGCTGCTTCGTACTCTTTCATCTCATTCTCTTTTCTGCTGTCGTTATCTGAACGACTGCTTGTTGATACCAACCAGACTATCTTTATGCCAAGAAACCGTACTAAACCTTGTAATCGTGTCTATCGTGTGTGCGGGCGTGCAAGTTGCTATGCGCACCTAATGCCCACCCGCCGCAAGACAAAGAAAGTGGGCGAGAGGCTTGCGCCTCTCGCCCGATTTCTTAGCAGTTTCCCCAATCGCAACCCTCTGACGTGATTGACTGTGCTGGGTCGTTGCAGGTCAGCCACACCCATCCGTGTTCAGTTGTCTCATCCTCAACGAACGAGCACCACTTGCATGGAAGTCCGTTCTCGCTCATCTGTCGATTGAAGCGATACCACGAACGAACGAAACAGGCGATAGCGACATCCTGCCGCCAACCATCCGTTGCTTCGTTTATCCACCCCCATTCCTGCTGGGTGAAATGTTCTGTGTTGAGCGTGACTGCGGTATTCGTCGCAACGATTTCCCCCAGCCTACCGAATGTCCAATACAAGTTGTTGTTGTTGTTGTGTTTCATTTCATCTCGTTTCTGCTACCGTTATCCGAACGGTTGCTGTTGTTGGTAAGCACACTATCTTTATGCCAAGAAACCGTACTAAACCTAGAAACACCGTGTATCGTGTGAAAGGGTGTGCAAGCTGCTATGCGCACCGATCGCCCACCCTGCAAAAAAAAAGACAAAGAAAAGGGGCGAGAGGCTTGCGCCTCTCGCCCACTTTCTTATTGCTGTGTCTTTACATTTATCCGAGTGTTCGGTGTTGCCTCAAACGCAAAGAGATTATTGACGCGAATACCGTCAACCTCCTTTGGGAAATCGGGGTCAGCACACTCACCAACAAAGACTATCTTTCCGTCTTTCTTGGCAGTACCTACGAGCGTGAACAGTTTGGCATTAGTCGGTGTACCTAGCCATACCTGAATCAGTTCGCCAGACGCTTCACCCATTATGTGGGCAATACTCACCCGATGAAACAAGTCAAGCGCTGTGCTTGCCGTTCCATAGTGGTTGTCTGGGTTGAGTGGAAGTTCAACTGTATGGAGTATTTTGTCTGTGGTCATTTCATCTCATTTCCGTAGTCGTTATCTGAACGACTGCTGTTGGTAAGACCCACACTATCATTACATCAAGAAACCGTACTAAACCTTGTAATCGTGTCTATCGTGTGAACGGGCGTGCAAGGTGCTATGCGCACCGATCGCCCACCCGCCCCGGGACAAGAAAAAGGGGCGAGACGCTTGCGCGTCTCGCCCACTTTCTTAGTCTCCAAGTCTCGGAAACTTCTTGCTTGTACCTTGACGCTTGGGCGAACGCCCCTTGGTCAGAGCACGCTCGCTTGGTCTAATAACTTCGGGGGTGAAAGGAGTTTCATCACGCACTTTCTGAAGGAAGTTCTCCAGAGCACCCCGATTGATAGACGCTAGGAATATCAACCGACACATAAATGCGTTTCCCCGATTGTCCTCAAGCATTTTGGTGCGCTCCCGAGCATTCAGATAGAAGCGAGCCCTAACTTTCGGACTTACATAACGCCGTTTGAATTTTACCATTACAGATACCCCCTTGCCCTACTTCTTGTTCAGGCGTTGGTGATACCCACCACACTACCTTTACATCAAGAAACCGTACTAAACCTTGTAATCGTATCTACCGTGTGAGTGGGCGTGCAAGGTGCTATGCGCACTGATCGCCCGCCCACGAAAAAAAGATAAAGAAAGTTGGGGCGGGTGCTTTCGCACCCGCCCCAACTCCTGCGTCAAGTGGCACTCCGTGCCTAATAACCTTGGCGCAGTTATGGCGTTCTAACCACGAACGCCGATAACCCTTATCGGCTCTACCGAGCCTGTCGGGCTGAGATAGCACTCGCAGACTTGCGAGATGCCGTTCTCATCAATACGCACCGAGTGAACCCAGTGAACATTGACCTGCCCTGCGACGAACGCAATGCGGTTGAACCACTGCTGGTAGTGGTCGTACCACATCTGCGCATCCAGCCCTTCGCCCCGCTGGGTGTAGGTTGCCATTGGCAACCACACCGCAGTTTCTGGGTGGCTAGGAGACAGGCTTGCCATTGCCTGCGTAATCGCTTGGGTGAACGTTTCCATTACTTTCTCCTGTTGGGAGTGTCTAGGTTGTAATCTCCTCAACACCCAACACACTATCATTACATCAAGAAACCGTACTAAACCTTGTAATGGCATACACCGTGTGTGCGGGCGTGCAAGGTGCTATGCGCACCTAATGCCCTCCCGGCAAAAAAAAGACAAAGAGAAACGCCCCACGCGCTCGGAGGGTAAGCGCGTGGGGCATCTCGGCTTCGGTATTACAGGTTGTTCTCACGCCGTTTCATCGCAGCCACCGCACTGGGGATGTATTTGCCATCTTGGTCAAATGTACCCATTGCGGATGACGGGGCGAAAGTCTTGAAATAATCCCTTGCCCTTATTGCGTGTCGTGCGATAGTTAGAGCGCTCTCCAAATCCCGCTGGTGGCGCTCCGTTCGGTATCGGAGTTTCAGTTGGGCTTGGTGGAGTTGCCTGCGTAGTTGTTTCGTTTCCGACGCAACTAGTCGCTTGGTCATTGTGTATGCGAGCGTCATTGTGAGTGCGCTCGCAGTCGTGGCAACCAACACCACGAGTAGTGTGAATATGGTCATTGCGTATTGCTCCTTATCGGGAGTGTCTATTGGTGTTGCTCCCGACACCACCACGCTACCTTTATGCCAAGAAACCGTACTAAACCTTGTAATGCGTTCTATCGTGTGAGTGGGCGTGCAAGTTGCTATGCGCACCTAGCGCCCGCCCACGAAAAAAAAGACAAAAAAAGAGGGGAGCCGAGGCTTTCGCCTCGACTCCCACATCTCATTCTGCTGTTACCACCCCGTCCTCGTATCGGGTGAGAACGGCGTATTCATTCCACTTGATGAGTGACCAAGTGTTGTCAGGGTTGCGCTCGGCAGTGACCTCCACACGCTGGCAGCATAGGTCGATAAGGAAGGTCTTGCGAACAACTTCCGTACCGTCCTCGTGCCATTCGTTCGTGACCAGTTCCACCTCCGCAGGGCAGGCTCGGTCAAGCAGGAAGGTGATGAACTCCTGCTCTCGTGAACCACGCTGAGTGATGTGCCGACTCTTGGCTGAGTAGTCTGACATTGCCATTCCTCTCTGGCAGTCATTATCCGAACGACTGCCGTTGTTGGGTGGCAGACTAGCCGTGCTTGAGTCGCTGGTCTGCCAGCAGACGATTGTATCGGGCGCACGACTGCCCGCTTACACCTACCACACTATCATTACACCAAGAAACCGTACTAAACCCGGAAACCACATCTACCGTGTGAGTGGGCGTGCAAGGTGCTATGCGCACCTAATGCCCTCCCACGAAAAAAAAGACAAAAAAGAAACGAGCGCACCGCTTGTCGGTGCGCTCGTCTCTTGCCCCTCTGTCTGGGCTATCGTGATTGGTAGTTGGGTTTGAGGTTGCTGTACCACTTTACCAACTTGGTCGTTTCCTCCTTGATTGCATCAAGTGCGAACTCGTAGTTGTTGGGTTCGCCCTCGTTGCGGAACTCGTGGGTTGCGACCTGAACGAAGTAGTTGATTGCCTCGTCAGCATTCTGCATTCCACTATCCAGCCAGCCGAGGTTGTCGATGTCGTATTGCCTTGCGACTGGGAACGCTAGGCGAATGCCGCCGAGCATTACCAGTATCACCTCGCTGAGAATGGTCGCCATATTGCCGACCGTTATCCCATTCGTTTCCGTGTTCATTACTTGTCTCCTTGTCGGGGTGTCTATTGGTGTTTCCCCGACATCAACCAGCGTATCAGTATGCCAAGAAACCTTACTAAACCCAGAAACCCATACACCGTGTGTGCGGGCGTGCAAGGTGCTATGCGCACCGATCGCCCTCCCGGCAAAAAAAAGATAAAAGAAAGTGGGCGAGGGGCTTGCGCCCCTCGCCCGAAACTTCCTACCACAACCATTCGCTCATCGGTTGCCCTGGAATGACTTGCGTTCCAACGCCGTAACGCTTGCCGATGAACACAGTCGGTGTGTGACCAGCCAACGCCAGATAGCACTCCGACACATTCCACATCCCGTCATTGTCGAACATAACGGTGTGAACCCAGCCGACATTCACATTGCCAGCAACAGCGACAATGCGATTGAACCATTGCTGGAGCATCTGCCTGTCTGCCTTCTCATCTCGCTCACCCAAGCGAGCAATGGTCGCTTCTGGCAACCACACGCCGACATTCGGGTGCTTGCTGTCCAGACTGCTCATCGCAGTAAGGATAGCCCTGATGATGACCTGCGTATTCATTATTGTCTCCTGTCGTGAGTGTCTCGGTTGTAATCTCAACGACACTACCAGCGTATCATTACACCAAGAAACCATACTAAACCTTGTAATGGCATACATCGTGAGAAAGGGCGTGCAAGCTGCTATGCGCACCTAGCGCCCGCCCTGCAAAAAGACAAAAAAAGGGTGGGGCGCACACGCTCGGAGGGTAAGCGTGTGCGCCCCATTATCTCTTTTTCACCTTGTCTCCCTTTGGCTGATGGTGGTTGTGACAGCCGACTACTTGCGATTGCGCAAGTAGGCGACGATGACAACAGCGCCGAACACGGCAACGGTGATACCGTAGCCGAGATACTCGCTGATGCTGATGGTAATGTCCATAATCACCTCCCCCCTATTCCCCGCTGAACAGCCTGCGATAGGCTGTCATTTGCGTGTGTTGGTTGAGATTGAGCCAAGCCCGAAACTCGTCAATGTTCGCCCATTGCCCAATAAGTGGGGTCTGGGAAAGCACCAACTTTATCAAGCGTCGTTCGATGGTGAAGTCTGGGTTCACCAACACAACGAGCAGTGAATAGTTATCCACTGGCGCATTCTCTTGTACTCGGTAGTAGGCGTGTGAGCCTTCCACCATAATGATGTTCCCGAAATAGAACTGCGGGAACATTGTGCTGATTGGCATTGCTGTTTCCTTACCGTGAGTGTCTAGGTTGTAATCTCATCGGCACTTATCACTCTACTGTTATGCCAAGAAACCGTACTAAACCTAGAAACAGCATCTACCGTGAGAGATGGCGTTCTAGATGCTATACGCACCGGCGCACGCCATCGAAATAGCTATAAAGAAATGGGGCAGAGCCTTTCGGCTCTGCCCCAATCTTTGCTGGCGGTGCGGTTGATACTACTTGCTGATGTGGAAGTGTATTCGGTATTTGCCGTTGGGCTGGGCTGTGTAGGAGTATGAGATACCGAAGCGATTGAACACTTCGTTCTCAACTTTCCTGCGTATTGCCCTGACCTTTCGGAAGCGCCGTTGCCAGCGCAGGTACTTGATGAACTCGATTGGGTCAAGTTCTATCTGTACCTTATTCACCTCATTCCATTCCGTGAGTAGTCGCATAGTTGTTCTCCTTGTTGATGAAGCACCACCAGCACTCATTATCTTACAACTACGCCAAGAAATCGTACTAAACCTTGTATCCATACTGATCGTGTGAAAGGGCGTGCAAGCTGCTATGCGCACCTAGCGCCCGCCCTCGAAAAACAAAAAAAAGACAAAGAGAAACGCCCCACACGCTCGAGGGGGGCGAGCGCGTGGGGCGTCCTCTGGTTCGGTATTACTTGTGGTTCGGTCGTGGTGAACGCTTGAGTGCCGCTGGCAACTCGGCACACTTGTCGTTGTACCACTTGCGATACATCTCACGAGCATCGATGGCTGTGCTCAGTTCATCTTTGGTGCTTTGCAACGCTTCACTCAACGCAAGGTTGCGCTGAATGTAGGTGCGAGTATCCGTGATGAACTCGTCACGCATTGTTTCTGCGTGACGGAGACGCTGGCTGGAGATGTACGCAAGCGTCGTTGCGCTTGCGCTCACGGCAACCAGCACCGTGATGATGATGAATGTGAACATTCATTCCTTTCTCGCAAGTGGTATCCGACCACTTGCTGCTCACAACACTATCACTTGACCTAGAAACCATACTAAACGCCATTCTGACGCTATCCCAAGCAGTCGGGCGTTCAAAGTGCTATTCGCACCACTGAACGCCCGCAATGAATTGACCGGGGAAGACAGACAAAATTGATCAATGTTTAAAATATTAAGTGGGTCTCTAAAAATATGTACTCAAGTTTGCCATTAGATCGGGCGGGATAAAGAATGTGTCTACACATGAGAAGCGCACCGAGTCAATCGCCCGATGCGCTCTCACCTATAACGGTCCCAAGCAAACGAGTTGCCAATCAATAGTATAAATGGCGGGGTGTAAAATAAATAGTTATCTTCGTAGGGTATATAACAAGATAATTTTCGCACATAAGGTATTAAAAAATGCGGGATTAAGAGTTTTCCAGCCGTTGCAGACGGTCCAATGCTATACTCTAATGTCATGGACTTTGAAGAATGGCTAAAATTCGGGTTCGATCGGGGTTGGATTGGTCCCCCAGTGTGCTATCTACACGATGGAGTGCCAATGACCAACCTCGAAGAAGGAGAGCTCGATGCCGGATACGACCCATGTATGCATATTGTTCGTCTTTATGAGGATTTAGAGCAAAAAAACCATGTTGAACAGAACCATTCGCCATCGCAATGGCGTGCAAAACGCTTTGCCGAATCCAACCCGACCCTATTTAACCCCGATTCATACGCCGATTGATACATTGAGGCTTGATAAACGCCACAAATACCGAGTTATTAAAGCATATTTGGGGTTAGAACACGTCTTTTTTGCGCCACTCAATGACCCCGCCCCATTTTGGTCTATAAAAGGCTTGTAAGCTCGTATTTTTCATTTTAAAAACGGGTTCTGGTAATCTACGCCATCTATGCAATATAGAAAAACTACAAATAGTTTAAATTATTTCTTCCAATACCACTTCCGGCAGGCTTCTTTATTTGTTTTTTTATAGCGGTTGGTAAAAGTTTGTGCCTTATTGCGAACACCGTCAGCAAAAGCCTGTCTTTCTTGTGCCAGCCATTTGTATCTCTTTTTCCCATTGGCTTTTTTTTCATGGCAACTGCATTTGCAAGAAACTTCTGGCTTATGTCTGCAACATTTGGTTGTTTTTTTAAACATTAGCGTCCTTCCAATACCATTTATTGATAATTTCCGAATCATAAAACTTTGTTGATTCGACCACATGATTATCAAACAAAACAGGCTGTTGGAGTGGGGTAGTCACTACATTATAATCATATCTTTTGTCATCCGATGTGATCCATTTCTCCCCATCTTCGACATCCCATAAAGTTTCATTGATTAATCGATTAATCAAGTTCTCGCCTTTTTTGGTGGTATAAGATGGATCCCATAGCCTAATGCGGTTATTGGGCTGGATGGCATAATTGCCATCTTCTCTTGCAATTACATGCCCACATTTGTGTTGCCCTGGATTTACCGAATAGCCACCATCAAGGATGTTAATGTCTGGAGTATGCCAGTCTAGTGTAAACATATATTTACCGTTTATTTTATTTTTATGCCGGTCAATATATGTCATAGACATCCCCCTCATGTGCTGGAAGATATTAACCGTAATATGAGATGAGAAGCTGTTCCACATGACAAGATCGTATAAACTGACCTCAGGAGCGTCTGGGTGAGCGCAGAACGCATTTATAGGTGCTCTCCACCAAACTCCGCCATCTTCCATTAGAAAATGAAATAGGGGCACTCTGTCGGGGATTGAAGCCACCCCAAATACTACGCACGAAAATCTCAATTCGTGACTATCAACTTGATTACGAAGGAAGTTGCCCCGGACATAACATTCGATTGGCGGGATCGAGGCGTTTAACTCAGGCATTTTGTTTTCTTCGTTTTGCTAATAGCTCAAAGTCTTTGACTTTAGTTTCTCCCATATAATTCCACGCATAGCCTTGTTTAATTAATAGTTCATTAATTGATGTTTTTGAATCATCGACAAAGACCCAGCCTAGAATTCTACCGTATTTCTCAGTTGAATCTGGCTTTTCTGTCCTAATAACGATGTTGGTAGCATTTTTTAAAAGTTCTGTTAATTTTTCTTTTACCTCAAGACCCAACTTTTTTTCAAGAAGATCTTTGGTTCTTGACTCTGGGGTATCAATACCCGCAAGGCGAACTCTTTGAAAAAATGAGATATCAAAACCCAAGTCTATATCCACATCAATTGTATCGCCATCTACGACTTTATAAAGCTTTTTTACCCGATACTCATACATAACTAAAGTATACCAGAAATTAATTTTTTAAGTGCATATTTTACAATTCCATAATTTGGTCTATCGGTATGAGAGCCCATAAGAATATATTCTCCACGTAAATAATCATCAATTTTCAAACGATTTTCTTCTGAATGGTATTCAATAAGATACACGGCCGGGTCATGCTGATATGCCTCAAGAATTTCAATCTCCGAGCCCTCAGTGTCTATTTTCATAACATGACAGGCTGGTAGCGAGGCCGCTGCTATTATATCAACATCTTCACCATCGTCAATTTGTTGATTACCCTTGAATAAACTTGCTTCACCAATGTTGTTTTTACCGTAATAAATTTTTTGCTTTCTATCGCTTGATCCAACCCCAACATTAAACAATTGTATATTTTTTATATCAGATGTATTTTTTTGAAGCATTTCAAAATTTGATTTAACGGGTTCAAAGCAAACAATTTCGCTATTCGCCCATCGCGCATTGGCCCACCGTGTAAAACCGCCAATGTTTGCGCCAACATCAAAAATTATAGGATTGGGGCTATTAAAGGCAATCTCATACTCGCCAGCAAAAATTTTTTGAATATGAACTAACATATTATCTGGAATAATCATAGTTCCCACCTTTCATTTGCAACCCCCAGTTATGGTTTGTGCTCTCACTGGGACTTGAACCCAGAAACCCGAAGGTGAAGGATTTTAAGTCCTCTGCGTTTGCCGATTTCGCCATGAGAGCTTATTTCTTTTTATTTGCCTTCTTTAGATTTGGCATTTTTGGCAACGGCATGGTTGGAGAAATAATTTCTGCCAGTCGATCAATTACCCTTTCAATTTGATATTCTATTGCATTCGTTGTAGCTTGAATAATTTTTCTACCGTGAGCATCTTCTTCAAATGGCTCCATAACTTGAGTTGCTGACTCCGTAACTGGGGACATATAACAGTGCAATAATTCATGCACGATTGTATTTCTTAATATTTCCGGTTTGTCTTTTTTATAATTTTTATTTAAAGATATCGTAGCAGCATGTTGGCCATAAACAACATCGCATTCACCAAGAGAGTCGCTTGGACATGGTTTTTTTGCTAAATTAATTTTCCATTCAATAAGATTCATTTTTCTTTTTACAATCTGGATATAGGAATTAATCCAGGGTTCGATGTGAATACTATTTTTCTGCATTGATTAAAAATGTTCCATCGGTACATACAAAACCTTCAGCCCTGTCAAAAACAAGGAACTGATAATCTCCCATTTCAAAAAAAGTTTCTAGTTCTTTAAGAACAATTGGAACATCGAGAGAAGAACAGGTGTATAGATCAAACTGCACCATTGCTGGGTCACTTTCATCCCAAACATGAAATGCAATATGTGATGTCTCAATCATTACAAATGCCGTTGTGCCACGATTGCCTGATTCCGTGACATACGAAACATACGGTCCACGAATAATCTTCATATTGATTTTATTAACAAGATATTTTAACCAGTTGTATGTTATTTCGGCATTAATTGGTGGTTTCTTGGCAAAACCACGAATCATAAGATGATTGTGTAGAATAGTTTTCATTTTTGACCACTCAAATCGTATAAAAAAGTATTATTTAACCACATAGTGGCAATAATAGAATATCCAATCATATCCAAAAATGTATCGTGTAGCGATTCTCCAACAACAGCATTTGCCATATCTGATTTTTTCATAATGTTTTCTGCTCTTGCAATTTTATCATGTAGTCTAATTACAAGCCCTGTAATACCAAACATTGCAACATTGTGATGCCCATAATCTTTTTGTTTATTTATTACTACCAGCAAAATGTCCAAAAGCCTTGCTTTGTTATTTGGATAAAGACGATCAATTGCTTTAATTGCATTGCTTGCAATTATTGACCAAAGAAATTTGTGTTCATCGCGGTCTAGATTATCACACGGTCTTTGTGTTTGTTCATTAGAACATCTAATTTTTTCTAGATATAAATCTGATTTAATATAATAGTTAATTGCATTTCTTAAGTTATAAATTTCTGTCTCAAACGCATCCAGAAAAGGCGGAATGCTGAAATTCTTATATGTCTCATATCTTTTCCAAAGCTCATCTGCTGATTTAAACGCAGCCTGCTCCCATGTCATGGGTACATCAAAGCATGAAGTCTTAAGTATCATAACTGAAAGTGGCTGCGCCTAAATTATTTTCCGGAATTTGCTCTCTCAACATCTGGGTTGAGAATTTCGAATGTGCCTCTTTTAACTTTTCTAAAGAAATGCCTATTGGCATTATAAAAGTTATAAAAGGTTGGAAGTGAAATATTTAGATTTTGAGAAACTTCTGCTGGCGTAACAACTTTGCCAACATTGGTTTTCAAAAATCCAACAATCGTTTCCTGCTTTGATCGCGTTCTTGTCACTTTGACTTCACCCCCTTGTTTATCAAATCCTAACTTGTTCCAAACTTCTTTTGCAATGTCGGTAGGAACAGAATAATATTTTACAATTTTTGGTAGATTCCAGCCTTTATGATAACCATAAAAAACGCTAGCAACCTCTCTTTCTGCTTTGTTATAAAATTCACCCAACCGGATAACTGCTTCCGCATAGCGCTTTTCAACCTCTGCAAAGGGAAGTTTCCAGGGGCTTTCTGGTTCGGTGATTGGGGTATTTTCGTTTGTGCTCATGGAAATATCGTAGCACAAAAAATAAAATTAAATTAAAGTTTGTAAAGTTATTTTTAAAAATAGTAAAGGCGACCTATCCTATACACCCAGAGTAACATTTTCAGAATACTCTAAGCCTAGAATGATCGCCAAATACTATTTCTTTTTTGCTTTTATTTTTGTATGATCTAATAAATGAGAATCAAGTTTATCTTCAACATGGTCAATTTTAACCTCGACATGATGAACATCTTTATGAAGATCAACAAGTTTTTCCATAACTTTACTATGGTCGTCTTTATTCTCACCCCTGCCTTTTTGAACAAGAACAGCCAATAAACCACCCACAGCAGTAATTGTTGCAACGACTATGGCTTCCATTACTTAGCCATTAAAAAATCGGCAATAGTCTCAACATCAATATCAAACTTGCCATGCTTGTCTTCATGTTGCTTAAGAGTTTCAATTAAATCCTTCTTAACCGTCTCTACTGCACCATCATCTTGAAATGGCGTTGGAGTGGGAGCGGATGACGCTGGCTCTCCGGTTGAACCGGTGTCTGTACCAGGAAGAGATTGTTTTGTTTCTGTAAGCATAAAAGTAACATCTTTTACAGCTTTAGAAAGAACATCAACCTGCTCTTGATGATACGCAGCAGCACGAAGTGCCTCTTTTAAAAGAAATTTATGTTGCTCGACCATTTTCTCTGCATTGTCAACAGGAATATTAACAAATTTCATTATTTATCCTCCTCATTATCTTCGAGATCGTTATCTGTAACAACCCCATCAGGTATTATAGCAAATCTGCACTTGCCTTCGGGCTGCACTGCCTTGTCTATGATTTTACAGACAGAGCCCCCCTTATATAATACACAATTTGCACACTTTACGCCAATATCAGCAACATCATTTTCTACCGGCGACTCATATCCAGCCCAAACCCCAATTCCATCTTCATCAAACTTGCCATATTTCTTGGTTAGAGCTATAAGCATTTCTGCAAGCAGGGCTTCTTGTTGGTCTAAGTCGTCTGCAATTTTATTAACATCGACTAAACTTTTGGAAACAACTCTATAGCCGCCGCCCCGTCTTTTATATTCTCTAACTAACCAGGCATTTGCATAGGCTGATGGATAGACATCAAATTTAGCTTTTGCTGCTGCTTTAACTAGAGCATATAAAGATGGATTAGTTGGAACATTTCTTTTTTTCTTTTTTGGTTTTGAATACCCTTGTTGTGGATTTTTAATTCCAGATCCCATTGAGTTTGTAGCAACAACATTTTCTTTTTCCATATAGCCGGCAGCCCTTATGGCAATACCTTGATTATTTGCTTTTCTCCTAGCCTCTTGCATAGAAGACTTGTCTCCGGGTGTATATGTGTAACACTTTCCTCGCTCGCCATAGCGAAACCCAGGCTTACCATTTAGAGAGCATGATTCAACTGGCATAGATAATTACATTGTACCACTACTTATAGTAGCTAACCAAATCCTCCTGCTCCCACCTATAGACTGGCATGGTTACATCATTAAATGCAACGTAGGCATCATCTGATGAATAATATATTCTTGCATAAGCTTTTCTTATATTATCGTTATACAAGGGACAGTCTGGATTAGGATCTAAGTATAGAGCTTTAAATTGATATTTATCCATATTTAAGTGAATTGCTTGAACAACAACAAGCTTGGTCATGCAGAAGGGGCAAAATTTATCTGGATATGGAAAGTCTTTAATTTTTCCGCCAAGAATATGACCTTGATTTATTAAATCATGATATTTACTATTCATCTTCATCTTCATGTTGTAATATAAAAGCAATAATATGATCTACTGATTTCCTTGCAATCTCTATTCCATCCATTAGGCAATTCATTTCGTCTAAAGACATCGGGTAGTTTTCCTCCGGACTTTGAATAAAAAAGGCTGGAACATAAGAGTTTTCAAAAGGTACTGTTTTTATAATGATGGATAAACTTTCAATATCTTCTAAATTTTTATCACCATCGTATGGTATGATTCTCATCACAATCTATCCCGCTTTCAGTAACTATTGTAATATTCTGATAAGATAATAACATATTTCTTAAAACTCTTCTAAGAAGGCTTCTGTCAGGATTTTTTGTTTTACCAAATATCATACAAACTTCATAATTATTAATTTCATTTGTAAAAAACATTTTATAGTGTTTATCTTTAATAATATTAGCAGATTTATTAATAGTAAATTTAATCCATAATTTTACAAATCTAGAAGTAGTTGCTGGGCAAATATAAATATAAACATCAGATTGTTCTAATTTTTTTAGAAAACTAAGTATATATAAATAAGGATTTGCTGTATCACTTAATAATAAAACTTTTTTATTGTGCAAATAAGAATAGTTAATTGTATCTGGTGGATACATTATTTTTTATTTGCATCTCTCCTATGCAGGACAGCAAAACTGCTTGCCAGAAAAGAGAGTATTAAAGACGCTCCCCAACCAATGTTATGATTCCAACCCCAGTCAATCGCTGTTTTAAGCAAAAAACCGTTTAAAGCTGTGTAAACGAGATATACTAATAAATTTACCATGAGACAAGTATACATCAAAAACGGGCGAATACGGTTTTTCAAAAATATTTTTTTTTAAAACAGATTCCGCGTGAAAAGTGTGCTATGCTACGCATGCGGGCATGCGAAGCAGTCTAAGTATACTTATATACAATTAGTACACTTATATACTTAGCATACTAGGAATACCTTGATAACCGAAATGGTGGTATACTCCGTATATGAAAATCATAGGCATAGTTGAGTCTGACGACTATAGCGCAGCCGCAATAGTTGATACCGGATTTATTTCTATAGTTCATGCAAATGAATGCTGGATTGCGGCATCAAAGTGCATGTTTAGTCTGATGCCTGTGACTTGTGAAATCTCTGAGGAAGATGCTAAAAAGTTTGTAAATAATGGCGTAAAATACTTTGATTTGGATGATCAAATTAAACCGTCAGCAAAAATTACAAAAGCCAAAAAACCTAGAAAGTAATTTCACATGAGAAAAATTAGTTGGTTCACCCCAAGCTCGATCGACCTTGGAGGATCTTTTTGGTATAGCCCAGGTTACTCTGTTGCGGCTATAGCAACTATTAACGCTCTGAAAGAAAAAGATGTAGCGGTTTTTTATAATAGAAATGACATCCCTTATCATGTGAATTTTTGTTTGCCTTATTACTATCAATACCAAAATTCTTATAAAGTTGGATATACCCCTTGGGAATCGACAAAGATACCAAAAGGGTGGGCTCAACATATGCAGCAATGTGATGAAATATGGGCTACATCAAATTTTGTAAAAGAAATATATGAAAAACACAATGTTCATCACAATATACATGTAATACCTCATGGTATATCTAAAGAGTTTTCTATTGTAGATAGAGAAATAACAGAAACATTTAATTTTTTACATGTTGGTGGTGATTCAAAGCGTAAAAATGCACAAATGGTGGTAGATGCTTTCTTAGAACTATACGAAGGCTCAACAGAATATAAATTGTATTTAAAATACAGTAATTTCTGTTTTGCAGAAATTTATTTAAATGGCAAGCTTGTTCCCGCAACAATGCATCCACAAATTGTTGGTATACCAGGATCGTTGCCATTGGAAGATCTTGTAAAACTTTATCACTCTTGTCATTGTATGGTTTATCCAACAATGGGTGAAGGATTTGGCATGATACCATTTGAAGCAATATGCACCGGTATGCCAACAATTGTTACGAATGAAACTGGTTGTAAAGAATTTGCACACTATTCAATTCCTTTAGATGCGGAACTTGTCGTAGCAGATTGGAACAATAAACAGTTCGAAGATGACACTGGTATGTGGGCATCACCTAATTTAGATCAACTAATTGAATTGATGGAATCTGTTGTTAGTGAATATGATGAGTTCAAAAAATATACAATAAAATCTGCAAAAATACTGCATGCGGAGCAATCGTGGCTGTCGGTTGCTGATAAGATAGTTGAGCGCGTCAGATACTATGAAGAATTAATATAGACCTTAGCATTTTCCATTGCTCACTGTAAACTGATAAGATAATATTAATAATTCCATTTCAGGAGGTATAAAATGTCTCTATTGTCGTCTACCTTTTTATCAAAATATACAAATATGACACCACCGTGGGGTTTTGGCGGGATGGGTGAAGTTGTTTATCTGCGAACCTACAGCAGAAAAATTGAAGGCACTGACAGGACCGAAACTTGGGTTGAAACCATAAAAAGAATTATTGATGGGGCAATGGAAATTGGTGTAGATTTTACACAAGAAGAGGCGGAAAACCTTTTTGATCACATGTTTAATCTTAAATGCACCGTTGCAGGAAGAGCACTATGGCAGCTTGGCACTCCACTTGTTTCAAAATTTTCTGGAACTTCTTTGAACAATTGTTTTTTTACTAATGTTGAAAAAATTGAAGATTTTGAATTAATTTTTGACTATCTAATGCTCGGCGGTGGAGTGGGTTTTTCTGTTGAAAGATCCAAGATTCATGATTTACCAAAAGTTAAAGAAGTTGGTTACGTTACTGCAGAAAGAAGCAATGATGCAGATTTTATTGTTCCAGATTCTCGTCAAGGATGGCGGGAACTCTTGCACAAAGTTCTTGAGTCATATTTTATTACCGGTAAAAGTTTTACATATTCAACAATTCTTATTCGTGAGTTTGGCGCTCAGTTAAAAACATTTGGGGGTACTGCTTCTGGCTCTGGGGCTCTTGTGGATGGAATTAATGATATCTGCACAGTATTAAATAATAGATCTAATAAAAAACTTCGTTCTATCGATGTCCTTGATATCTGCAATATTATTGGTAGAGTGGTGGTATCAGGCTCGTCTCGGCGTTCTGCACAAATTGCCATTGGAGATCCCGATGATATTTTATTTCTTCGTGCAAAAAATTGGGCTTCTGGCTCGGTTCCTGCTTGGCGGGCGAACAGTAATAACTCTATCTATGCAGATTCCTATGAAGAAATTTTAGCAGAACTTTGGAAGGGTTATGATGGATCCGGTGAGCCGTATGGTCTTGTTAACAGGAAACTTGCAAAAACAGTCGGCAGACTTGGTGAGGTTTCTCAAGACAACTCAATAGAGGGATTTAATCCATGTGCGGAAATTGGACTGGCAGATGGTGAATCTTGCAATTTATCTACAATTTTTTTACCAAACGTTACTTCACTTCAGCAACTAAAAGAAATATCTATTTTACTATATAAAATTCAAAAACAAGTTACTCGTTTGTCTTACCCATATGAAAAGACAAACAAAATTGTAAACAAAAATGCAAGACTTGGACAATCTATTACTGGGGTGCTTCA
>Ga0194121_10000254_pt1 | contig 95026 bp, 81 predicted proteins | sample TA2MahCa50mmetaG_FD_148609 | JGI IMG/M metagenome (GOLD analysis project Ga0194121, IMG submission 148609) | Freshwater microbial communities from Lake Tanganyika, Tanzania - TA2015020 Mahale Deep Cast 50m | ecosystem: Environmental > Aquatic > Freshwater > Lake | place: Tanzania: Lake... | reverse complement strand
CGTCGCGCGCAAGAAGCGCATGGAGGGGTGCAATGTCCTCCACCCGATGGGCTGGGACGCCTTCGGCCTGCCGGCCGAGCAGTACGCCATCCAGACCGGCGTGCATCCCACCGAGTCGACGGCGACCAACACCGCGAACTTCCGCCGCCAGCTCAAGAAGATCGGCCTCTCCTACGACTGGAGTCGCGAGGTCAACACCTCGGAGCCGAACTACTACCGCTGGACGCAGTGGATCTTCAAGCGCTTGCACGCGCAGGGGCTCGCCTACCAGGCCGAAGTGCCCGTGTGGTGGTGCGAGGAGCTCAAGACCGTGCTCGCGAACGAAGAAGTCATCAACGGCCGCAGCGAGCGCGGCAACTACCCCTGCGTGCGGCGTCCCCTCAAGCAGTGGATGCTGAAGATCACGGCTTATGCGGAACGACTGATCGCGGACCTCGACGGGCTCGACTGGCCGGAGTCGATCAAGATCCAGCAGCGCGAGTGGATCGGGAAGAGCGAGGGCGCCGAGGTCGAGTTCGCGGTCGAGGGTGGAGCGGAGAAGCTCGTCGTCTTCACCACGCGCCCCGACACGCTGTGGGGCGCGACCTTCATGGTCGTGGCACCGGAGCACAAGCTGCTCGCGCGCGTTCCCGCTTCGCAGCGCGCCGTCGTGGACGCGTACTGCGCGAGCGCAGCCTCGAAGTCGGAGCTCGAGCGCACGGAACTCGCCAAGGACAAGACCGGCGTGTTCAGCGGCCTCTACGCGCACAATCCGGCCTTCGATGTGGGCGATCCGCGCGCTCGCATCCCGATCTGGGTGGCCGACTATGTGCTCATCTCCTACGGCACCGGGGCGATCATGGCCGTGCCCGGACACGACGAGCGCGACTTCGCGTTCGCGCGCAAGTTCGGCATCGAGGTGCGCGAAGTCGTGCGGCCGCCGCAGGGCGAGCAGGGTCTCTCGGACGGCGTGTGCTTCACCGGCGACGGCACGGCGGTGAACTCCGGCCCGATCGATGGACTCGCCACGCCGGCGGCGAAGGCCAAGGCGATCGAGCTGCTCGGCGCGCGCGGCGTCGGCGTCGCGCGCACGACCTACAAGCTGCGCGACTGGCTCTTCTCGCGCCAGCGCTACTGGGGCGAGCCGTTCCCGCTCGTGCACCTCGCCGACGGCAGCACGGTCTCGGTCGACGACGAGGCGCTTCCGATCGAGCTCCCGCAGATGGACGACTTCAAGCCGTCCAGCGACGGCTCCGCGCCGCTCGCTCGCGCGAGTGCATGGCTCCAAACCACGCACAAGGGCGCTCCCGCTCGCCGCGACACCGACACCATGCCGGGCTGGGCCGGCTCGTGCTGGTACTGGCTGCGCTTCATGGATCCGCACAACGCGAGCGAGCCGTGGTCGAAGGCCGCGGAGAGCTACTGGGGTCCCGTCGATCTCTATGTCGGCGGCGCGGCTCATGCGGTGATGCACCTGCTGTACGCGCGATTCTGGCACAAGGTGCTCTACGACATCGGCCTGGTGCACACCAAGGAGCCGTTCCACAAGCTCTTCAATCAGGGCCTGATCACGGCCTTCGCGTACCAGGACAAGACCGGCCGCCTCGTCGCGAGCGACGAGGTGGAAGCGCGCGGCAACGAGTTCGTGCGCAAGGCCAGCGGCGAGCCGCTCGAGCAGATCGTGACGAAGATGGCGAAGTCGCTGAAGAATGTCGTCAACCCCGATGATGTGATCGCGGAGTACGGCGCGGACACGCTGCGGCTCTACGAGAGCTTCATGGGTCCGCTGGCCGACTCGAAGCCGTGGAATCCGCGCGACATCACGGGCTGCGCGCGCTTCGTCGAGCGCGCGTGGAAGCTGATCGTCGATCCGGAGGGTCACGATCCCGTGCGACCGCAGTTCCGCGTCGATCAGGGCGAGCGCGCGCTCGAGGGCGAGACGCTCGAGCTCGAGCGCTCGCTGCACCGCGCGATCGCACGCATCGACGATTCCTTCAAGGCGTTCAACTTCAACACCTCGATCGCGGCGCTCATGACATTCGTGAACGAGGCCTACAAGCGGCACTCCGCGCTGTCGCGCAGCCAAGCCGAGCGCTTCGTGCTCTCGCTCGCGCCGTTCGCCCCGCACCTCGCGGAGGAGCTGTGGTCGCGGCTTGGCCATGCCGAATCGCTGGCCCATGTCCCGTGGCCCAAGGTTCGGCGAGAGTTCCTCGAGGACGACACGGTGGAGATCGTCGTGCAGGTGGCGGGCAAGCTGCGCGGACGCGTGAGCGTCGCGAAGACCGCGTCGCAGGCCGAGATCGAGGCGGCGGCGCGTCCGTCCGTCGCGAGCTGGGTCGAGGGCAAGCAGCTGGCGAAGGTCGTGCTCGTCCCCGGACGCCTGATCAACTTCATCGTCAAGTGAGCCTGTGAGTACGCCATCCAGTGCGATCCGTCGGAAGCTCCTGACGCTGTTCGCGGCGGCGTTCGCGCTGCGCCTCGCGGCGACCGTCGGGTTGCACGCAACCTTCCTCGCGCCCGGCACGACGCCGTGGCAGTGGGGGCACGAGCCGGCGTGCATCGCGCAAGCGTTGCTCGACGGCCGCGGCTTCGCAGACCCGTGGGGACATGGCACGGGTGTGACTGCGTGGCTCACTCCGCCGTACCCGCTGTTGCTCGCGTTCGCGATGAAGCTCGGCGGCGGCGTCACACCCACGACGGCGTGGATCGTCGCAGTCCTCCATGCGCTCGCCTCGGCCGGGACCGCCGTCGCGCTCGTGCGACTCGGCGGTGACATCGGTCACGCACGCGCGGGTCGCCTCGCCGGCTGGCTCTTCGCGCTCTATCCGATCGCGCTGGCCAACTCGGCGCAGGTGATCTGGGACACGACGCTCGTCGCGCTCGCGCTGACGCTCGTGTTCTCGCTGGTGCTGCGCTCGACTCCGTCGAGCGCTTCCGTCGCAACAGCGGGACTCGGCTACGGCGGCCTGCTGTTCTTGAACCCTGCTCCCGTGAGCCTTGCACCTGCCTTCGCCTGGTTCATCGGATGTCGCTCCGGCCTGCGCGGAGCGGCGCTGTTCCTCGCCTGCGCGAGTGCGGTCACGCTTCCGTGGATGCTCCGCAACGCGCTCTCGGTCGGAAACTTCAGCCTGCGCCCCAACCTCGGTGTCGAGCTGCGCATCGGCAACCACGATCGCGCCACGGGGTATCCCGAGCCGTTCAAGTACCATCCCTCGCATGTCGAGGCCGAGCTCTACCTCTACCTGCGCAGCGGAGAGGCCGAGTACTGCGCGGCGAATGCGCGGCGCGCGCTGGCGTGGATTCGCGCGCACCCGGCGCAATTTCTCGAGCTTTCCATCCGACGCTCGTCGCAGTTCTGGATCGGAGAGCCTCCGCCGCTCGATCCGCGCACGAGTGCGGGCAAGAGCGCCGCACGGGATCCCTCAAGCTGGATCAAGTTCGTGAGCTACGCGCTCGTCGGAGCCCTCGGGATCATCGCTCTCGGCGGCCTGCGACTCACGCGCGACATGCGCATCCTGTTGGTCGCCTCGCTGCTGTGCTTCGGCTCGCCGTACTATGTGACATGTGTCTCCGAACGCTATCGCTTCCCGCTCGACCCGCTGCTCGTGCTTCTCGCGGCTGCGCTCCTGGTCCAGTGGCGTGAGCGACGGACCGCGCGCCCATGAGTGACGAGAAGAAGAAACTCAACAGCTTCAAGGACCTCGCGAAGTTGCGCGGGGGTCCAGCGCCGGAGGCCGCCGAGCCGCAGCCGAAGTTCAAGTTCATCAGCGACTTCGGGCCCGAGCGCAAGATCGACGACATCGCCGAGGCGCAGGCACGCGAGCGCATCGCGCGCCGCCCGCTGGCCTTCGAGGCCATGGCGCACGGTCCGAAGGTCTACGCCGATGTGGAGTCCGAGGAGATGCTGATCCTCGGCTCGTTCCGCGTGCGAACGGTGTTCCCCGAGGATGTGCGGCGCGAGGTCGAACACCTCCCGCAGGATCCCACCGAGGAGGACAAGCGCGGTCGCCTCGACCTGCGCGAGCGCTGCATCTTCACCATCGACGGGGACGACGCGAAGGACTTCGACGACGCGATCTCGATCGAGGTGCTCGCGCACGGCGCCTACGAGGTCGGCGTGCACATCGCGGATGTCGCGCACTATGTGCGCCCGGAAACTTCACTCGACGCCGAGGCGCTCGCGCGCGCCACGAGCATCTACCTGCCCGATCAGGTGGTTCCGATGCTCCCCGAGGAACTTTCCAACCACCTGTGCTCGCTCGTCGAAGCACGCGACCGCCTCGCGTACTCGGTATTCATGGTGTTCGACGCCGCGGGCAAGCGCACTTCCTCGCGGATCGCGAAGAGCGTGATTCGCAGCGTGAAGCGCAACACATATCGCGTCGTGCAGGAGCTGCTCGATGGCAAGGACACCGACGAGTCGCGCGCGATCGCGCACCTGCGCGAGCCGCTCGAGCACTTCCGCAAGTGGACCGTGCGCCAGCAGCAGTTGCGCGACGCCAAGGGCTCGATGCGCATGCAGTCGCGCGAGCGCAAGTTCCAGTTCGACGCGCGGGGCGAAGTGACGGCCGTGGTCGACTATCCGCGCTACTTCTCGATGGCGCTGATCGAGGAGACTGCGCTGGCCGCGAACCAGGCCGTGGGCGATCTGTTCCGCGAGCGCGGGCTTCCGACGATCTACCGCGTGCACAAGGAGAAGAGCGCGGAGGAGATCGAGGCCGTCGCCAAGCAGCTCGAGGAGCACGGCCTGCGCATTCCGACGAAGGAGCGACTCACCGGCCGCGACATCGGCCGCCTGATCCGTTCGGCGCGCAAGAAGCCGAACGCGGAGGCGCTCATCCAGCGCATCATGGGCCTGATCGAGCGCGCCGTGTACGAGGTGCACGACCACGAGGACATCGCCGGTCACTTCGGCCTCGCGCGCAAGGCCTACCTGCACTTCACCTCGCCGATCCGCCGCTACCCCGACCTGATGGTGCACCGCTGGTTGTGGGCCCTGGAGAACCGTCCCGAGGAGACGGCGCGCGAGCTGAAGACGCTGGAGCTGCTCGACGACCTCAACGCCGTCGCGGCGCACAGCTCGGCGCAGGCCGAGGTGGCGGAGATGTGCTCGTACGCGGTGGGGGACCTCAAGGTCTGCCAGTTGATGCACCCGCACATCGGCGAGAAGCTCAAGGCGCGCGTGCATCGCGTTTCGCCACCGGGCATCGAGGTGTTTCTCTCAGACTTCAATGTCACGGGCTTCTTGCCGGCGCGCCTGATCGGCGAGAAGGTGGAGGTCAAGGGCCCGACGATCAACATCAAGCGCGGGCGCGCGTTCCTGTCGTTCACAGAGGGGCATCCGGTCGCCGTGCGGCTTAAGGACGTCGATTTCCTGCGCCTGCAGATCCTGCTGGAACTGGCGTGAGCATCCGCGCTTTCCTTGCGCTCGCGCTCGGCCTTGTTTCCTGCGGGAGCGAGGCTGCGTCCGATTCGACGCCGAATCCCTCAACTTCGACCGTGTTCGTGGTCGCCGACTCGGACAGCATTCCGGCCAAGACGATGCGTGGTCATGTCCACCTGATCGGCGAAGCTCCCACCATTGCGCCCCTAGAACTCGGGGCGAGCGAGGGCTGCGGAATCCTCCGGGCATCGGCTCCGTCCGAGCGCCTGCTCGTGAAGGACGCACGCATCGCCAATGTCCTGCTGCGCGTGAAGTCCGGCCCTGCGGCCGCAGACGCCCCGGTGCCGACCGAGCCGGCGGTCCTCGACCAGAAAGGCTGCGTGTTCGAGCCGCATGTGGTCGTCGTGCAGGCCGGTCAGCCGCTCTCCCTGCGCAACTCCGACCCGCTCGTCCACAATGTCAATGTGCGTTCGAGGCGCAACGAGAGCTCGAACCGTTCCGTCGCCCCCGGCGCGATGGGCCAGCAGCTGGTGTTCGAGAGAGCGGAGAACTCCATTCCCGTGCGCTGCGACACCCATCCGTGGATGCAGGCCATCGTGCATGTCGTCGACACGCCGCAGCACGCGCTCAGCGGTGAAGACGGCACATTCGAGCTCACGGGCCTCGTCCCAGGCGTCTACGACATCGAGCTGATTCACGAATGGCTCGGGCGCTTCTCGTTCTATGTGACCGTCGGCGACGAACATGGCGTCGAGGCTCGGCTCGGCCTGCGCGTTCCGACTCCCTGAAGCGAAGGCGCGTTTGACGCATCGCCACGCCGGAGAGATAGTCGGCAGCAGCGAAGGATGGACGCTTACACCGCTCAGGACTTGCTGCAGGCGACGCTGCGCTGGTTGCATGTCGGCGCCTCGGCCCTGTGGATCGGCTCGGCCTTCGCCTTCGGCAGCGTGCGGCGTGCGGTCGAGCGTTCCTCCGATGCCTCCGCTCGGCGGCGTACCGCGCTCGCGACCTATCCGGCGCTGCTCGGTTGGCTGCGCTGGGGCGCGGCGTTCACATGGATGCTCGGCTTCGCGCTGCTGTTCCTCGTCTACTACCGCGGGGCGCTCTTGCTCGACGCGGCCGAGCTCGACCCAAGCGACTTGCAGCGCCTCCTGCAGTCCGACGGACGGCCGACCTCGCGGGCGTGGATCCCCGGATTTCTCGCGCTGATCGCCGCCTTCCCCATCTACGAGCTGTGCGTGCGCTTCCTGCGCGGCGCGCTCTCGCTCTGGCTGGGCCTCCCGCTGTGGTTCGCCCTCGCCATCGGGCTCTCGTGCGTGCTGGAGAGCGAGTCGGGCTTCTCGAACCGCGCGGTGTTCGTGCACATCGCGACCTACCTCGCGACGGCCATGGCCGCGAATGCATGGCTGCGGATCTGGCCCGCCGAGCGCGCCGCGCTCCTCGCGCTGGCCTCGGGCGAGCAGCCCGACGCAGCCGCCCTCGCTCTCTCGCGCCAGCGCCAGCGCCACAACGCCGCCATGGCGCTCTCCGTGCTGCTCTTGATGCTGAGCACGCACCACACATCGCTGTACAGCGACACGCCGTGGCCGTGGCCGTGGGTCGCAGCAGTGGCGCTCGGCTTGGGCTTCGCGCTCGCCGAGCTGCTCGCCAAGCTTTCCGACCGCTTCAGCGTGGAGTGACGCGCGCCGACCAGCGCTCGCCGCTGCGCTTCAGCTCGACGCGCCCCGCCGCGAGCGGACGATCGAGCACCACGCGCTGCGCGATCCCGCCCGCCGGACGCACGACCAGCTCCACGAGCAGATCGCCCGGAAGCGTGGTGAGGATCTCCCGCCCGCAGGCGCCGAAGTACGACGGCTGCGGTCCCGCCACGCGCAACTGCTTGCGTCCGTCGCGGCCGATGAGCTCGACGCGCGCGTGCTCCGGCAAGCCTGCGATGACCAGCGCGCGCGCTACATTCCCGCGCACGTTGCGAAACACGCGGGTGCGTCCGCCGCACTGCGTCAAGACGAGATCCGCGTCGCCATCGCCGTCGAGATCTCCGCTGTAGAGGCCTCGCCCGACAAGCGGCGTCGCGCCAAGCGCTCCCGCTTCCGTCACGAGCTCGCGATACTTCCCGTGCCCGTCGTTCTCGAACAGCTGCGAGCGCTGCGCGTGTGTCTTGCCGTCGTGGTAGAGCTGGATGTTGTCGATGATGTGACCGTTCGTCACCGCGAGGTCGAGATCGCCGTCGAGGTCGAAGTCCTCCAGCACCGTCCCGAACCCCACCGGCATGCGACTCGGTGCCTCGAGCCCGATCAACAAGGTCACATCCTCGAACAGCCCATGCCCGTCGTTGCGATACAGCGTGTTGGACTCGTCGTCGAAGTTGGTGACGAACAAGTCGAAGTCACCATCCTCATCCATGTCTCCGCTCGCCAGTCCCATGCCAGCCTCGGTCATGCCGCGCCCGTCGACGCCCGCGCCAGAGAGCAGCGTGCCGTCCTCGAAACTGCCGTCCCCGCGGTTGATCCACAGGAAGTTCTCCGTGCTGTCGTTCGCGATGTACAGGTCGAGATCGCCGTCCGCGTCGACATCGCAGGGGACGATGCCCAGCCCCTTGCCGAAGGACTGCTCGATGCCATGGGCGAGCGTCGCGTCGCGGAACTTCCCCCGTCCATCGTTGATCCACAGCCGATCCTGCAGTGGCGCGTACGCGTCCGGATGGCACGCAGAGCGCCATCCGTCCTTGCGCTCTCCGCACCACAGGGGCCGCGCAAGATCGACCTGCACATAGCCCGCGACATACAGGTCGAGATCCCCGTCGCCATCGGCGTCGAAGAGCATCGCCGCGGTCGTCCAGCGCTCGTCGCGCAGCCCAGCCTCCGCCGTGCCATCGACGAACGCTCCCGACCCATCGCCGAGCAAGAGCACATCGGCGCCGAGATTCGTCACATACAGGTCGAGGTGCCCGTCGCCGTTCACATCGCCGACCGTCGCACCCATCGCATAGCCCGTGTGCGCCGCGGCTCCACTGCGCGCCGTCACATCCTCGAAGTGCCCGCGCCCGTCATTCAGAAACAGGCGATTCGTCGGCAGGTTTCCTGCAGGCTCGACAAACATGCCCGGCTCCGCTCCGCCCGTGCGCATCGGTCCGCCCTGCAACAAATAGAGATCGAGGTCGCCGTCCGCATCGACATCGAGCAGCACGCCGCCCGCGCCCATCGTCTCGGGCAAGTGCTTCTCGGGCGAGAGCCCCGCCTCATGCACGAAGTCGACGCCGCTCTCCGCCGTCATATCGACGAGCCACGCACCGGCAGCGGAAAAACGAGCAGTGTCCGGCAGCGCGGGATCGCCACCACAACTCGCCGCAAGCAGCAGCGCGCATGTGCCAGCCACATGTCGCCTCCAGACGAAGAAGCCTTCGACGCACCCGCGCGGGCGAACGCGCGGCGCATGAGACTCTTGTGTCACCGCTTGTCTCCAGCACCCTCGAGTCGCGCCTGAATCTCCGCATCTTGCGGACGCAGCGCGAGTGCGCGCGTCCAGCGCTCGCGCGCCGCCGCGCGGTCGCCCGCATCCGCCAGCAGGTCGCCAGCGCGCACGAGCAGCTTCGCGTTGCCGCAGCGCTCGAACGCGCTCTCGAGCACGCGCACCGCACTCTCCACATCCTTGCGATCCTCAGCGAGCAGCCTTGCGTGCCGCAGCGCGACCGGCACGAGCGCATCGCCCGTCGCCAGCCGATCCGCCGTGCGATAAGCCTCCAGCGCCGCGTCGATGCGTCCGAGCGCGCGCTGCGCATCGCCCACGGCGGCATGATTCGCCGCGTGCATCGGCCCGAGGTCCACTCCGCGCTGCGCGAACTCGAGCTGGTCGAGCAGGGGAGTCACCGCGCGATGTTTCTGCAGCAGCGCCAGTCCCTCCGCCTTGCGCTCGCCGCTGCGCAGCAGCATTCCCAGTCCGAACAGCGCCCCCGGCTCGACCGGATCGAGCTCCAGTGAGCGCCGAAAGTGCCGTTCGCCGGCCGCCGCGTCACCGCGCCGCACCGCGCTGCGACCGAGCATCGCCTCGACGCTCGCGCTTTTCCCCTCGGTTCGGCGCGCCAGCTCCGCCAACTCCCGCTCGGCTTCCTCGAAGCGCTGCAGCAGCTCGTTCGCCTCGACGCGCATCGCCAGTTCCGCCGCGCTCTTGCGCCCGAGTTCGCCGAGCGCCTCCGCCGGCCGCCCGAGCCGATACAGCGCCGTCCCGCGCGCCGCCGCGCCCTCCGCGCCGAGCCCGCGCGCGTGCTCGAGCGCCGCCGCGTACCGATGCAGCGCCAGCTCCGCCTCCACGATCCGCAACAGCCGCGCCCGATCTCCCGGCGTCCGCTCCTGCTCGCGCCACCAAACCTCGAGCGCCTCCTCGCGCTGCCCCGCGTTCCACAGCTCCTCCCCCGCGCGCCCCTGCGGCGCGAACGCCAGGATCGCGGTGACAGCCAGCTCGAACAGCGCGCTCACCGTGGCATGGTAGCGCGCGGCTCGAGCCCGGCACGCGAGAGCAGCGTTGCTGGCGGTGCCTGGCCCGCCGCGTTCGGATAGCAGACGCAAGGGCAGAGTGCTAAGTTCGAAGCCGAGTGACAGTTCGCGGTGTTCGCACGGGAGTCGTGTGCCATGACCAATCTGAGCGTCGAGATGAACGGGATGCGCTTCCCGAACCCCTTCATCTTGGGGTCCGGGCCTCCCGGCACCAACGCGCGCGTGATCGCCAAGAGCTTCGAGCTCGGGTGGGGCGGATGCGTGATCAAGACCGTCAGCCTCGATGCGAGCAAGGTGGTCAACACCGCTCCGCGCTACGGCAAGCTCCAAAGCCGACAGAGCGGCGAGGTGATTGGCTTCGAGAACATCGAGCTCATCAGCGATCGCCCCTTCAGTGTGTGGCTCAGCGAGCTGAAGGAGCTCAAGCAGCGCTACCCCGATCGCATGCTGATCGCGTCGATCATGGAGGAGTATCGGCGCGCTGCTTGGCATGAGATCGTCGAGCGCGTGCAGCAGACGGGTGTCGACGGCTTCGAGTTGAACCTGAGCTGCCCGCATGGACTGCCCGAGCGCCGCATGGGCATGGCGATGGGGGAGAACCCTGAGATCGTCGGAGAGGTCGTGGGTTGGGTGAAGGAGGTCGCGCGCATTCCCGTCTGGGCCAAGATGACGCCCAATGTCGGCAGCCCGGTCGTTCCCGCGGCCGCGGCCTTGCGCGCGGGCGCCGACGGCATCGCGGCGATCAACACGATTCTCTCGGTCATCGGTGTCGACCTCGACACGCTGCGCCCCAAGCCCAATGTCGAGGGCTACACCGTGCCGGGCGGCTATTCAGGTCAGGCCATTCGCCCCATCGCGCTGCGCCATGTGATGGAGATCGCGCGCGCCCACCCCGGCGTGGCGCTGTCGGGAATCGGCGGGATCGAGACGGGCGCGGACGCGGCGCAGTTCCTGCTGCTCGGCTGCCGAACCGTGCAGCTGTGCACGGGGCCGATGCTGCGCGGCTACAAGATCATCGACGAGCTGTGCCGGGATCTGTCGGTCTTCATGGAGCAGCACGGCTTCGCCTCCGTGGAGAGCTTCGTGGGCAGAAGCCTCGCGTCCTTCACGACCCACGCGGACCTCGTCGCGCGTCAGGCCGCGGCCAAGGCGGGCAATCGCGGCCAGACCAACCGCGATGCCGAGACTTGGCGCGGCGACATCCAGCGCGAAACGGCCTCGCTCGGGGGCTAGGCCCACGTGCTCGAGCGAGCAACGCCCGCCGCTCCCTGCGCGCGCCCGCGCGCGGCATCGAAACCCGGCCTCAACCTTCGTGTCGCCCCCACGCCTGCGGTACAACCGCCCAACCCGCCGAGGACCCCATGACTGACCAGCCTTCACAGATCGTTCGTTGCGGCCTGATCCAGCTCTCCAACCCGCTCAACGACGAGTCCAAGCCGGTGGCGGACATCGCGGAGGCGATGTTCCAAAAGCACCTTCCGTACATCGAGGAGGCGGGGCGCAAGCGCGTGCAGATCCTGGGCCTCCAGGAGATCTTCAGCGGCCCGTACTTCTGCCCCAGCCAAGACAAGCGCTGGTACGCCGCGGCCGAGCCTGTTCCGGGCCCGACCGTCGAGCGTCTGCAGCCGATCGCGCGCAAATACCAGATGGCGATGGTCGTGCCGGTGTACGAGCGCGCGATGCGCGGCCTGTACTACAACACCGCGGCCGTGATCGACGCCGACGGCACCTACCTCGGCAAGTACCGCAAGCAGCACATCCCGCAGGTCGCGGGGTTCTGGGAAAAATTCTTCTTCACTCCCGGCGACGGCGGCTACCCAGTCTTCCGGACCAAGTACGCGACCATCGGCGTGTACATCTGCTACGACCGCCACTTCCCCGAAGGCTGGCGCGCGCTCGGGCTCAACGGCGCGGAGATCGTCTTCAATCCCAGCGCGACCGTGGCCGGCCTCTCCCAGTACATCTGGAAGGTCGAGCAGCCGGCGGCCGCCGTGGCCAACGGCTACTTCGTCGCCGCGAGCAATCGCGTCGGGACCGAAGGTCCCTGGGGCATCGGCAAGTTCTACGGCACGAGCTACTTCGTGAATCCGCGGGGCGAAATGGAGGCCGTCGCGAGCGAGGACAAGGACGAGCTCTTGATCGCGGATCTCGACCTCTCGAAGATCGACGAGGCCCGCAATACTTGGCAGTTCTTCCGCGACCGTCGCCCCGAAGCCTACGGCGATCTGGTCCGCTAGGCGCGCGCTCCCTCACGCCAGACAACTTGGCTCTTCCTGTGTACCCATGACCCAGCCCATCCTCCTGCGCGGTGGAACCGCGGTGACGGCCGAGTCCGAGGCTCGCGCCGATGTGCTCGTCGTGGGCGAGACCGTGGCCGCGGTCGGACTGGACCTCCCGGTGCCCTCCGGCGCACAGGTCGTCGATTGCTCGGGTGCGTATGTGCTGCCCGGCGGGATCGATCCGCACACGCACATGGAGCTCCCGTTCATGGGGACCGTGGCGTCGGAGGACTTCTTCTCCGGCACGAGCGCCGCCGCCGCCGGCGGCACGACCACCTGCATCGACTTCGTGATTCCGGGCGTGAAAGAGCGCGTCCTCGACGCGTACCACATGTGGCGCGGCTGGGCGCAAAAGGCGGCCGCCGACTACTCGTTCCATGTGGCGATCACCTGGTGGGACGAGAGCGTTCACGCGGACATGGGCCGGTTGTGCCGCGAGTTCGGGGTGAACAGCTTCAAGCACTTCATGGCCTACAAGGGCTCGATCATGTGCGACGACGAGGTGCTGGTGAACAGCTTCTCGCGCGCCAAGGAGCTCGGGGCCCTGTGCACGGTGCACGCCGAGAACGGCGAGCTGGTCGCGCGCCTGCAACAGCAGGTCTACGACGCCGGATTCCGTGGGCCGGAGGGCCATCCGCTGTCGCGGCCGCCCGAGGTCGAGGGTGAAGCCGCCAACCGCGCCATCCGCATCGCCGAGGTGCTCGGCGTGCCGCTCTACCTCGTCCACACCTCGTGCATCGACTCGCTCGAGGCCATCACACGCGCCCGCCTCGAGGGCCAGCGAGTCTTCGGCGAGGTGCTCGCGCAGCACCTTGTGCTCGACGAGAGCGTGTACCGCAATCCCGATTGGAATGTGGCCGCGCACTATGTGATGAGCCCGCCCTTCCGCGCGAAGGAGCACCAGGCGGCGCTCTGGCGCGGAGTGCAGGCGGGCATGCTGCAGACCACGGCCACGGACCACTGCTGCTTCTGCACTCCGCAGAAGCAGATGGGGCTGGAGGACTTCCGCAAGATCCCCAATGGCACCGGCGGCATCGAAGACCGCATGGCGATCCTATGGCATCACGGGGTCGCCACAGGCCGCCTGACGCGCAGCGAGTTCGTCGCCATCACCAGCACCAATGCCGCCAAGATCTTCAACCTCCACCCGAAGAAGGGCACGATCGCGGTCGGCAGTGACGCCGATCTGGTGGTGTGGGATCCGAACAAGTCGCGCACGATCTCCGCCAAGACCCATCACCAGAAGATCGACTTCAACATCTACGAGGGCATGCAGATTGTCGGCAGCCCCTCCCGCACCTATGTGCGCGGCAGCCTCGCCTGGGACGGCTCGAACCTGCACACGCGCCGCGGCTTCGGTCGCTACCTCGATCGCCCCTGCTTCAGCGCGTATTTCATGAACCAGCTGCAGCGCAATGCCCAGAGCCAGCCAGTCCCGGTCGAGCGCGTGCTGCCCAAGCGCAGCTCTTAGGCGCGCCCCGACCAAGCAACCCGGAGAGCCCCATGTCCAAGCCCTTCACCGCGCGTAGCTACGCCTTCACCGAGCAGGGCGACGCCCTGAACTGGATCGGCGGCAAGTTCGTGCCCGCCGCGAGCGGCCAGACGCTGCCGGTGGAGAATCCGCGCCATGCTCGCGCCATGGGACGCGTCGTGCTCTCAGGTCCTGCGGACATCGAGGCCGCCGTGCAGGCCGCCCACGCGGCGCGCAGGGAGTGGGCCGCGATGCCCGTGCGCGAGCGCGCCGACATCTTCTATCGGCTCAAGAGCCTCTTGCTGCGCGACCTCGAAGAGCTGGCGTGGCTCGTGTCCCACGAGAACGGCAAGACCTACGCCGAGGGGCGCGCGAGCGTCGAGAAGGCGATCGAGTGCGTCGAGTTCGGCTGTGCGCTCGGCAATGTGGGAGCCGGCGAGCAGCTCGATGTGAGCCGCGGCGTCAACTGCCGCGTCGATCACGAGCCGCTGGGCGTCGTCGCGGGCGTCTCGCCCTTCAACTTTCCGCTCATGGTGTGCATGTGGATGCTCCCGCAGGCGCTCGTCGGTGGCAATGCGTTCCTGCTCAAGCCGTCCGAGGTCGTGCCCTTCAGCGCGGGCCGGCTCGCGCTGCTCGTGAAGGAAGCCGGCGTGCCCGATGGCGTGTTCAATGTCGTGAACGGCGGCGCGGATGCCGTGAACGCGCTCTGCGATCACCCCAGCATCAAGGCTGTCGGATTCGTCGGCAGCACGCGCGTCGGCCGCATGGTCTACGCGCGCGGCAGCGCAACCGGCAAGACGATGCTCTGCCTCGGCGGGGCCAAGAACCACCTGATGATCGTGCCCGATGCGGATCGCTCCCTGACCTCATCGAATGTGGTGGCGAGCTTCACGGGCTGCGCCGGCCAGCGCTGCATGGCTGCGAGCGTGCTGCTCGCCGTCGGTAATGTCGACGCAATCCTGGGCGACATCGTCACGGGCGCCGGCAAGATCCGCCTCGGCGAGGACATGGGCGCGATCATCAGCAAGGCCGCCTTCGATCGCATCACCGGCTACATCGACGATGCCGAGCGCCGCGGTGCAAAGGTCGTGCTCGACGGGCGCAAGGCCAAGGGCCCCGACGGCGGCTACTGGATCGGGCCGACGATCTTGGATCACTGCACGCGCGACATGCCCAGCGCGACCGAGGAGATCTTCGGGCCGGTGTTGAGCATCCTGCGCGTCAAGACGCTCGACGAGGCGCTCGCGATCGAGAATGCCAATCCGTACGGCAACGCGGCCTGCATCTACACGACCTCCGGCGCCGTGGCGAACTATGCCACAGCGCGCCTCGAGGCCGGCATGGTCGGCGTGAATGTCGGAGTTCCCGTGCCGCGCGAACCTTTCGGCTTCGGCGGCTGGAATCACTCGAAGTTCGGCGCTGGAAACATGACCGGCTACGACGGCTGGCGCTTCTGGACGCGCCCGCGCAAGGTCACGACGAAGTGGGCGATCCAATCCGACACCACTTGGATGGGGTGAGAGCATGGCGATGAGCTCCGAGGAGATGGTCGCGCTCTGCAAGCGGCACACGCTGTACACATGGGCGGTGCAGGACCAAGTCGACCCCTTGCCGATCGCGCGCGCGCAGGGCATCTACTTCTGGACGCCCGAGGGCAAGCGCTTCATCGACTTCAACAGCACGCTGATGAGCGTGCTCATCGGTCACTCGCATCCCAAGGTGATTGCGGCCATGAAGGCGGCCCTCGACGGCCTGATCTTCGCGTACCCGCAGGCCGCCACCGAAACGAGGGCGCGGCTCTCGCAGACCCTCGCGCGCCTGACCCCCGGCGACATCGACACATTCTTCTTCACCACCGGCGGTGCCGAGGCCAACGAGAACGCGATCAAGATCGCGCGCACCGTCACGGGTCGCTTCAAGATCCTCTCGCGCTACCGCAGCTACCACGGCGCGACCCACGCGACCATGCAGCTCACCGGCGACCCGCGCCGGTGGGGGAGCGAGCCCGGCGCGCCCGGCTTCCTGCGCATGCTCGACCCGGTGCCGCTGCAGTTCAGCTTCGGCACCACGGACGAGGAGATCACGCGCAATCACCTGACCTATTTGGAGGAGCTGATCGCGTACGAGAATCCCAAGGACATCGCCGCGATCTTCGTCGAGAGCGTCACCGGCACCAACGGCGTGCTCATCCCGCCGCGGGGCTGGATGAAGGGCCTGCGCGAGCTCACGGAGAAGCACGGGATCCTGCTCGTGTGCGACGAGGTGATGTCCGGCTTCGGGCGCACGGGCAAGATGTTCGCCTTCGAGCACGGCGGCATCCTCCCGGACATCGTGACCATGGCGAAGGGACTCACGAGCTCCTACATGCCGCTCGGTGCGGTCGGCGTGCGCCAGCATGTCGTGGAGAAGCTGCGCAACAAGTACTTCGCCGGCGGCCTCACCTACAACTCGCACAACCTCGCGCTCGCGTGCGCGCAGGCGGTGCTGGCCGTGACGGTCGAGGAGCGCCTGATCGAGAATGCGGTGGCGATGGAGAAGGTCATGCGCGCGGAGCTCGACCGCCTCGCCGCGCAGCACCCGTCTTTCAAGGAGGGCCGCCTGATCGGGCTCTTCGGCATGGTCGACATCCGCAAGAACAGCGCGGGCGACCTGATCGCGCCCTACAACGGCTCCCATCCCGCGATGACCAAGCTCGCCGCGTTCTTCCGCGAGCAGGGCCTGTTCTCGTTCCAGCGCTGGTCGAGCTTCTCGACCATCCCGCCGCTCACCATCAACGCCGAACAGATCCGTGAGGCCTTCGCGATCATCGATCGCGGGCTCGACATCACCGACGCCGCCTTCGAAGGCTGAAGCCGCAGCCGCAACGACAAGAGCCCTCTCGATGCAACACGACGCAGCCTGCGAGGCCTCCCCCTCGGACCTTCCCGCGGATGTCCTCGCCAGTCCGCTTTACAACCCGGACCTCGCGCCTGTTCCCCCCGCGCGCCGCAACTGGAGCACCTACAACTTCGCCGCGCTGTGGATCTCCATGGCGCACTGCATTCCGACCTACACGCTCGCGGGCGGCCTGATGGCGGTCGGAATGAACTGGTGGCAGGCGCTGGCGACGATCGGCCTCGGAAACCTGATCGTGCTCATCCCGATCCTCCTCAACGCCCATCCCGGCACGAAGTACGGCGTGAGCTTCCCGGTGCTCGCCCGCGCCAGCTTCGGCACGGTGGGGGCGAATGTCCCGGCGCTGCTCCGGGCGCTGGTGGCCTGCGGGTGGTTTGGGATCAATGTCTACATCGGTGGCGAGGCGCTCAGGACTTTCCTGTGCACATTCTGGCCGTCGTTCGCGGGGCTCGCCGAGGGCACGACGCTCGCGGGCCTCTCGGTTCCCAGCGCGATCACATTCCTCATCTTCTGGGCGATGAACATCTTCATCGTCTACCGCGGCATGAATGCCGTGCGCGTGTTCGAGAACTGGGCGGCGCCGCTCGTGCTGGTGCTCGCGGCCGGGCTCTTGTGGTGGGTGGTGGAGCGTGCCGATGGGGTCGGCCCCTTGCTCTCCCATCCGTCGAAGTTCCCGACGCTGGGCGAGTTCTGGCCGGTGTTCGTGATCTCGCTCACGGGCATGATCGGCTTTTGGAGCACGCTCGCGCTGAACATCCCCGACTTCACGCGCTTCGGGCGCGGCCAGCGCGAGCAGGCCGTCGGTCAGGCGCTCGGGCTGCCCACGACCATGATCGCGTTCTCCGCCATGGCGGTCGTGATCACGAGCGCCAGCGCCGCGATCCTGCCCGGAGCCAACCTGAGCGAGCTGTGGAACCCCGAGTACCTGCTCGGAGTGATGACCTCGCCCGAGACCCCTTCGGGCCTCTCAGGTCCCCTGATCCCCGACGCGGCCACGCGCGCGATCGTCGCCATCGTCTCCGTGTTCGGCATCGTGATCGCGACGCTCTCCGTCAACATCGCCGCCAATGTGGTGAGCCCCGCGCAGGACTTCGCCAACCTGGCGCCGCGCCACATCTCGTTCCGCACCGGCGGCCTCATCACGGGGATCCTCGGGATCCTGTGCATGCCCTGGAAGCTGATGGCCGACCCCGCGACCTACCTCGACGGCTGGCTCGGCGGCGTCGGCGCCCTGCTCGGCCCCATCGCCGGAATCATGATCGCCGACTACTGGCTGGTGCGCCGCCAGCAGCTGGATGTCCACGAGCTCTTCCGACCCTCCGGCGCCCACGCCGGCAGCAATCCGGTCGCCATGCTCGCCCTGGCCCTCGGCGTGCTCCCCAACCTGCCCGGATTCCTCGCTCGCATCGGCGCCCTCGAATCCGCCCCGGCCTTCTTCGCCGCGATCTACCCCTACGCCTGGTTCTCCGGCGTCGCCATCTCCGCCCTCGTCTACACCCTCCTCATGCGCCGCCAGCGCGCTACCATGCCCGCTTCAACGCACCCGTAGCTCAACTGGACAGAGCATCGGTCTTCGGAACCGAGGGTTGTGGGTTCGAATCCCCCCGGGTGCACTTCTCAGGCCCTAGAACGGGCATGGTCCCGCACGGAGCAGCACCCTGCGGCACCCCTTACCGGTAAGAAATCCGGCAAGAAAAGGAAGTTGCATCTGTCCCCGTCCGCCGCACCCGCTCGTCCTCCGCGGGCACGTTGGGACGATGAGTTGGGCGAGGGGGGAGGCTGATAGAGTGCGGGGTGTGGGCGTTGCGCAGGGTGCGCGCGCGAGTGGGGCTTCGAGTGGGAGAGTTGGCGATGGTGCGGTCGATGTGCGCGGCGTTGGTGGTGGCGATGGCTCTGGTTCCGGCCTGCGGGGGGGAGAAAGCGCCGGCGAAGAATCAGTTTCAGGAGGAGAAGAAGGAGAACAAGGTCGAGGTGTCGCTGCTGATGCCGAGCGGGGCGCGCTGGGTGTGGATGTTCGCGCCGGGCTCGAACGAGACGGTCCACGAGGGGACGCGCGGGACGCTGACGCGCTCGACTCCGATGGTGTTCGTGGTGCACGGGCCGAAGGGGCCGCAGACCTACACATGCGGGGACCGCGCGATCGAGTCGCACAACGATCACACGGTCTACAGCTCGAACGAGATGTCGAGCGTGAAGTTCACGGTCTGGAACTGACGCATTCCGCTCCGCCCGCAGCGGCCGCCGCGCAGGGGCTGACGAGGTGGAGCAGCGGGCGCGCGGGCACGAGCGTGACGGCGGTCTCGCGCTCATTGCCCGCCCAAGAGGACGGCGAGGCCGCTGGCGGAAATGCCGGAGCCGGCGAAGGGCGTGGGGATGGGGTGTGCGGTGGTAGCTCGGAGTGGGGGTCGGTATCGTTCGCGGGATGAGTTGCCCCCTACGCTTGTGGAGTGCCGTGTTGGTGAGTTGGAGTGCCTTCGGAGTGCTGGCTTGCTCGGCACCGATGCGAGCGACGGAGCGCGGGCTGCTGGAGCCGGGCGGGGCGAACTACGCGCCGGGCGGGGCAAGCTACGCGCCGGGCGGGGCGGTGGCCTGGGCGCCGGCAAGCGCGCCGATGGCCGCGGCCAGCTATGCGGGCGGGGCGCTCGGCACGACGCATGTCATGCTCGGCGTGCAGGAGTTCAACGATGCCGACTTCTGGGAGCCGATCGAGTCGAAGGTGATGCTCGCGTTCGACAGCTCCTACGAGAACCTCGACGACTGGATCGGCTTCGAGTGGGGCGGGGGCGTGTACTTCAACGACGGCGATCGCGCGACGGATGGTCCCGCGACGCCGGGCGTGCTCGACTACAGCCTCGACTCGGACCTCGAGATGTACGAGGCGTCGCTCGGCATGCGGCGCACATTCCTGCGCAAGACATCGTTCCGTCCCTACATCGGCCTCGGAGCGACCGCGGTCTACTACGAGGCCGAGCAGATCGAGAGCGGGCCGCCCGTGCCGCCGGCGATCGACGACTATCGAGCGCGCATCGACCACAAGCGCATGACCTTCGGCATCTATGTGCACGCGGGGTTCGAGCTGCAGCTCGGCGAGAACTGGATGCTCGGGCTCGATGCGCGCGCCCTGCGAGGAACGGACTTGCCGGAGATGTTCGGGCACGGCGATCTCGACTACGACCGCGCGAGCTTCTTCGTCGGGTTCGGCGGCTGAGCGGGGCTCGCCCGCGGCGAGCGAAGGACCACACCATGCGATACTTCCACCACATCGCGCTCGCCGCGACTCTGGTTGTCGCAGGATGCCGCAGCGCGCACGAGGCGCAGCCGGCGCGCGAGAAGGCCAACACGCCGGTCGCGCCGCAGTTCGCGAACGCGAGCCTCGAGGATCCGGGCACCGTGAGCGACAATTGGCTCGCTTCGTTCGGGGATCCCGCGCTCGATGCGCTCGTGGAAGAAGCCGAGCGCAACAACCCGGACCTCGCCATCGCTTGCGCGCGCCGGGATCGCGCCATCGCGGAGGCGGGCAAGGCCGACTCGACGCTGCAGCCGAAGCTCGACGCCGTGGGCGGTGCGCAGCGCACGGACACATCGCGCGCCTCGGCGGACCAGTTCAACTTGGGCCTGTCGATCTCGTGGGAAATCGATGTGTGGGGGCGACTCTCGGATGCGACGCGCTCAGCTTCCGCGCCATCGAGATCGATCCGGCGACGGGCACGGGCGAGAACAACGCGCGGCTCGCGAATCCCGGCGAGAAGCTCGTGCCGGGCCAGTTCGTGAACGCGGTGCTGCTCGGTCTCACGCGGCCGGCGTGCATCACGGTTCCTCAGCGCGCGGTGCTCGTGACAGGAACGAGCGCGAGCGTCTACTTGGTGAAGGACGGCGTGGCGCAGGCGCGGGCGGTCGAGCTCGGCGAGTGGCTCGAAGGTGACTGGGTGATCGAGGCCGGATTGGCAGCGGGTGATGAGGTTGTCGTCGAAGGCATCCAGCGTGTGCGACCCGGCGTCAAGGTCAGCGTGAGCGCCCCGTCGGCCGCGAAGGCCAACTGAGGCGCAAGGCGATGCTCTCCAAGTTCTTCGTCGACCGTCCGATCTTCGCGACGGTTCTCTCGCTGCTGATCGTGCTCGTCGGGGCGCTCGCCGTGGTGGCGCTCCCCGTGGCGCAATTTCCGCCGATCGCGCCGCCCACCGTGCGCATCCGCGCGACATGTCCCGGCGCGAGCGCCGAGACGGTCGCGCAGTCTCTTGCCGCGCCGATCGGCGATGTGTACATGGCCATGCAGGCGTACCTGTCGGCCCTGTACATCAACGACTTCGTGCGCCAAGTCGCATCTATCGCGTCAACATCCAGGCAGCGCGCGAGCATCGAGCGTCGCCCGAGGACATCGGCCGCTTTCACGTGCGCTCCAAGCGCGGAGACATGGTGCCGCTCGCGTTGTTCGGCGCGCTTGTGGCGACCACGCTGCGTGGCATCGACATGGACATCTACTTCCAGATCGGCCTGCTCACGCTGGTGGGTCTCGCCGCGAAGAACGCGATTCTGATCGTCGAGTTCGCGGTCGTGCTGCGCAAAGAAGGCAAGAGCGTCGTCGAGTCGGCCGTGGAGGCCGCGCGCCTGCGCTTCCGACCGATCCTGATGACTTCGATGGCGTCGATTCTCGGTGTGCTGCCGTTGGTCACGGCATCGAGCGCGGCGGGGCGTCACTCGATCGGCACCGGTGTGCTCGGCGGACTGATTGCCGCCACGGTGCTAGCCGTCATCTTCGTGCCGCTCTACTTCAAGCTGCTGCAGCGCGAAACGCCGAGCACCAAAGAGCTCGAAGGCTAGCGCCGCATTCCAACCGTCAAGAGCAAGTCGCGCTTGGAGAGCGTGCCGACCAACATGCGGCCGCCGTGTCCGTCGACGACGGGCAGCCGCTCGCCGTAGTGGCGCATCAGCTGATCGAGCGCGACACCGACGGTGGAGTCGAGCTCGAGGAACGGGAAGTCTGGGTCCATCAACTCCGAAGCGATCACTAGGCGTGCGAGGCTCGAGTCCGCCAGCGAGCCCTTGATGTCGTGCAGGCTGACGGCGCCGAGGAAGCGGTTGTCGGCGTCGACCACATACACATAGTTGTGGCGGTGGTTCACGAAGTGTGTCACGAGATCCGCGAAGGGCGTGTTCTCGCGCACGGTCACCGGCGGAGGACGCACGAGCTCGCGGATCGTGGCATCCTCGGGGCGTGCGAGCGCCGCGCGCGGGCCCTGAGACGCGAGGCGGGGCGCGTACATCGACTTGGGGTCGATGGCGCGCGCGGTGTAGTAGGCGACGACGCAGGCGAGCATCAACGGCAGGACGATGCCGTAGTCGCGCGTCATCTCGAACAGCATCAGAATCGCCGTCAGCGGCGCATGCGTGACGCCCGCGAGGAACGAACCCATGCCGACGAGCGCGTAGGCGCTCGGACTAGCGCTGTGCGCCGGCATCTGCGAATGCACGAGCTCGCCGAACAGCGCGCCAAAGGCCGCTCCGACGAACAGGGTCGGCGTGAACACGCCGCCGACGGCTCCGGAGCCGACCGTGGCGATCGTCGCCGCGAACTTGCACACGAGCACCATCGCGACGATCTGCCAGATCCACTTGGAGCCGAGGATCGCGTCGATCGACGAGTAGCCGTTGCCCCAGACCTGCGGAATGTAGAGCGAGAAAATCCCGACGATCGTGCCGCCCACGGCGAGGCGCAAGGGAAGCGTCGGAACGGCCGCGATAAACAGTGACTCGCTGTCGCGCAGCGAGCGCACGAACCAGGGCGCGACCGCGCCGAGGAGCATGCCGAGCACCATGTAGGGACCGAGCTCGACATAGCTCACCAGCTCGAACTGCGGAATCTCGAACAGCGGTGCGCCACCGAGCAGCGCACGCGTGGCGAGAGTCGACACGACGGAGGCGAACACCAGCGGCCCGAAGCTCTCCATCGCGATCGTGCCGAGCACGATCTCGGCCACGAAGAGCGCGCCCGCGATGGGGACATTGTAGGCGCTGGCGATGCCGGCTGCGGCGCCGCAGGCGACGAGCAGCTGCAGACGGGGTCGAGGGAGAGCGCGGCGGCGGCCCATCCAAGAGGCGAGCATCGACGAGAGCTGGGCCATCGCGCCCTCGCGACCGATCGAGCCGCCGCTGGCGACGCTGAGCAGCGAGGCCGTGCTCTTGACGAGGCTCGGCCGCACGCGGATCGTGCCGTCGCCGAGCGACACGGCCTCCATGTAGTCCGTGGAGGGCTGCCCCTTGGCGAGGTGCGCGCCGTAGCGGATCACGAGGCCCGCGGCGAGACCGCCGACGGCCGGGATCACGACGCGCTCCCACGGCGCCACGGCGGCGGCGCCCGCCACCAGATCGCCGTCGACGCCGAAGGCGAGCTCCTGCACACGCTGCGCGAGCCAGCGGAACGCGACGGAGACGAGCGCGCCGCACAAGCCCACGATGCCCGCCCAGATCAGAGTGAGTTGCAGGTCGCTCGGACGCAGTGCCTCGACGAGGCGAAATCGCAGGGCGCGGCGCATGCGGGGCGGCAGAGTCTAGCAGTGCCCGCGGCCGGGGGCCCCTACGCGCAGTCGGAGCTGAGGTCGAGGCCGCGCAAGAGCTTGCGGCGCGTCCACTTGCCGAACTCGGCCAGCGCGCCGCTCGCGTGCGCGCGCACGACGCGACCATCGAGCCACGCGTGCGGGTCTTGTGCGAGGTCGCGCGCATCCGCGCAGCGCACGGACGGCGCGCGAGCCATGGCGTGCTCGCAGATCGACACGAGCTCGGCGTCCGCGTGCGGCGCGCGCTCGAGCAGCGAGGGCCGAGGCCCTTCGAGCAAGCGCTCGAGCGTCTTGGACGCGTCTTTTCCGTCGCTCCCGTGGGGCGGCTCGCCCGAGAGCACTCGATAGAGCACCGCGCCGAGGCTGTAGATGTCCGTGCGCGGATACGGCGGCGACATTTCGAGCGCCTGCTCGGGTGCCATGAACGCAGGCGTTCCCACGATCACGCCACTCGCGGTGCGCAGGCCGTCGTCGCGCTCGAGCTCGCCGTCCTCTACATCGGGCGTCGGCGTGTCCGCCGCGTCGATGTCCACCGCGTCGAGTCGGCGCGCGACGCCCCAGTCGAGCAGGTAGATCTCGCCCAATCGGCCGACCTTGATGTTCGAGGGCTTGATGTCGCGGTGGATCACGCCTTGGTCGTGGGCGAAGGCCACCGCCTCGCACACGGCGAGCAAGGCGCGCACGACGCGCGGCAGCGTCCACATGGCGTCGCGCCGACCGCAGAGTTCGATCACCTCCGCGAGGGTCGGCCCCGGCACGCGCTGCATCGTGAAGTACAGACGGCCGCGCAGATCGAGCCCGAAGTGGTGCACGGGGACGATCGAGGGATGCTCCAGCGTTCCGGTGACGCGCGCCTCGTCGACGAAGCGTCGCACCTGCGTCGCGGAGGGCTCGCGCTTTGCGTTGCCGTGCGGTGCGAGCCGCTTGAGCGCGAGCCCCCGCTCGAGAGCCGGATCCCACGCGCGCACTTCCTCCGCCAAGAGGCGCAGAAACATCGAGCGGGTCCCGAACGCTCGCGCGCCGCAGGGAGTGCCTAGAGCGCGAGCGCTAGCTCCGGGCGGCTTCGGCGGGCTTGGAACCCCCAAAGCGCCGCATCGGGATCACTTCCCGCCGCTCGCGGCAGCGCACGCACTCATCGAAGAAGCGCGTCTCGCCGGCGGGGGAGGCGTGCAGCACCTGACCATCGTCCTTGGCGTTCCAAGAAATCTTGGGGTTGTCCGTGACCGGGACCCAAGTGTGACCGAAGAGGCGGCAAAAGATGTTCATGACCTGCTCGAAGGCCGCACAGGCTATCGGATCGCGGGGGCTCGGGGTAGGGGGCCGCCGAGGCGCTCCAGACCGGCCGCGCTGAGCGGCTCGTCCGGTCGCTGGGCGAGTGCGGAGCGGTACAGCGCAGCCGCCTCCTCCGCGCGCCCCGTGTGCTCGCAGATCACGGCGAGGTTGTAGGCCGCAGCCCAGCCGCCTGCGGCCGCGGAGCGCTCGACGCCCGCGCGCGCGGGCCCCTGCGCGAGGCAGGTGCGGAAGCCTGCTTCCGCCGCCTGCACATCCCCGCAGTCGAGCGCGAGCAGCGCTGCCAAGAAGCGCGTGTCGGTGCGCTCGTGCGCGAGCTCGAGCGCGCCCTCGACCAGCCCGCGCGCCTGCTCGAAGCGTCCGAGCGCTCGCAGGGCGAGGCCCCCGAGCTCGAGCGCGTGGATCGCCCAGTCGTCGCGGTCGGAGGCGAGTCCGAGCGCAGTCTCGAGCGCGCAGAGCGCGTCGGCGGACTGACCCGCAGCCGACAGCGTGCGCCCGTATTGGTACCACGCGTAGCCGTCCTCGGGGCGGGCTTCGACCTCGCTGGCGAGCAAGGCCAAGTTGCGGGCGAGCTTGCCGCGGCGCTCGAGCGCCAGGCACGCGTAGCCGTGGTGCACCAGAAAGATCCCCGTGTCCGCGCGGGGCGGGAGCTCGCCCGCGAGGGTCCATTGTTCGTGGATGCGGCCCTCGAAGCAGCCGCGCGAGTCGCGGCGGAAGAAGCGCACGATGTCGGCTTCCGATGTGTCGCCCGCATCGAGTCGGTTGCGGACGCGCACGCGGCCGGCGCGTTCGGGAGCTCCGCTGGCGAAGGCGATCAGCCGCGCCCGCAGCTCCTCGGCCGCAAGCTCCGTGAGGTCGAGCTCCTCGTCGGCGTCGAGCACCAAGATCCAGTCGCCCGTGGCGAGTGCGAGCGAGGCGTTGCGCGCCGCCGCGAAGTCACCGCTCCACTCGGCGCGAGCCACGCGCGCTCCAAGCCGCTGCGCGAGCTCGAGCGTTCGATCCTGCGAACCCGTGTCGAGCACGCACACTTCGTCGACCACGCCCTGCGTGGAGCGGACGCAGCGCTCGAGGTTCGCTTCCTCGTCGCGCACGATCATGCACAGGCTCAGCTTGAGCATGGCGCTCTCATCGAACCGCGGACGGTCGGCGCAGCGCCGCGCGGCGGGAGATTCCCGCGCCTGAGACGAGCGGCCTCGGCTTTTGACGGCCGAGGCGACCGTGGAGAGCAGCTAGGCCATGCGGTAGGGCTTGGGCAGCACGAGCGGGGCAGCACCGGGGACGCCGTTGAGGCTCGCCGCCGACGCTTCCGCGCCACTGCACAGGATCACCGGCAAGCCGCGTCGCGCCGCCGCGGCTCGCGCAGCGCGCCCTCGCCGTCGAGCAGCGAGATCGTCCAGTCGAGCAGCAGCGCGCGCTCCTCCGCGGCGTGGCGCTCGTGCTGCGTCAAGGCCGCCACGCCATCGGACGCGAGCGGGACGCGATAGCCCGAGCGCGTGAGCATCGCTTCCGCGATCGCGCGCATGTTGTCCTGGTCTTCGACGACCAAGACCAGCGACCCGTCGCTCATCGACCGAAGTACTCCTGAAGCTGGCGGCGCAAGTCCGCGGCCGCGCGCGGGTCGACGACATCGAGCACCGCGAGCTCCCCCGCCGCGAGTTCGCAGCGACCGAGCGAGCAGCGCGCGAGCGCGAGGTTGAAGAGCGCCGAGACATTGCGCGAGTCGAGGCGCAACGCGCTTTCGTACAGCGGAACAGCGTCTGCGATGTGCCCGAGCTGGTGCAACGCGTAGGCTGCGTTCACATGTGCCTCGAGAAAGCGCGGCTCGAGCGCGAGCGCTTCGAGGAAGCTCGCGGCGGCCTCCTCGAGCTTGCCCTGCCCGGCCCGCACCTTGCCCATGTCGTTCAGCAGCGCCGCGCGCGTGCGCTCTTGGCTCACGATGCGCGCGCTAGCGAGGTCGTCGAGCGCGAGCGCGAGTCCGCGCTCGACATAGGCCGTCTCGAGCGCCGCGAGATCCGCCTCCGGAAGCGGCGCGATCCAGCGTCCCCTGAACGGTGTCGCGCGCTCGCGCTGCTCCTCGGGACGCGCTTCGAGCCGCGCGTGGTCGGCGAGCACTGCGGCGATGTCGACGGGCCCCTTGTAGATCACGGCCACGCGTCGCGCGCGGTCGACGAGGAAGCTCGTCGGCACCGGAGTTCGACGCCGACGATCGAGCACGCTGCCCTGCAGCGCATCGAGCGTCTCGAGCGCCTCCACGCTGGCGAATCCCGCGTGCATGGGCCAGTCCAGTCGCGTCAGCAGCTCCAGCGCCGCCGGGCGCGTGCCGGTCTCGTCCACGGAGAGGGCGAGCACATTGAGTCCCGCGGCGGCGAGCTCGTCGGCGCGGGCGGCGAGGTGCTTCAGCTCCGCCGTGCAGGGCGCGCACCAGCTCGCCCACAGCGTCACCAAGAGCGGAGGCTCGATGCCGGTCTTGACATCGGCCGCCTCGCCGTCGGGCGTCAGGATCGGCAGCGGCGGAAGCGGGACACGCGCCGCGAGCGAAATGCGCGCCACATCGCTCGGCGTGGCCGTCTTGGCCGCTGCCACCGGCAAGGTCGCCACGGCCAGCGGCGCAATGGGGAGCGCCACGCCAACGCCCTCCTCCAGCGTGAAGCGCCCGCGCTCTTGCGCGAGCCGAAACTCCTCGAGGCCAGCGTTCGACGGCTTGGGCCAACGCACGCGCACGCGCACGGCTCGCGCAGCGCCGAGTCCGAAGTGGATCCACTTGCTCGACTGCGCCAGGTAGCCCTCGCCCGCGCGCACGCCCTGCACGAGCGTGCGACCGTCCGAGAGCTCGACCTCTACGCGCGCGCCGATTGCATCGCGATTGCAGGTGCGGCCGCGCAGCAGAAACTCGAGCGTGCGCGCACTCTCCGCGCCTTGCTGCAGGAAGACGCGCAGGCGCGGCGAGTTGCGCCCAAAGATCACGAGGTCCGAGCGACCGTCGAGGTTCCAGTCGACGCGCGCGACGGCGCGCGTGTCGTCGGGCAAGTCGAGGCCGCTCGGCCCCGAGGCCGTGACGAAGCGACCATCGCGCGTGTTCAGGAAGGCGCAGTTCTCCTCGCGCCCGCTCCACGAGTGTCCCTCGCGCAGCATGCGGTGGATCGCGACCCAGCCGAGCTCGTAGCTCGCGCGCGAGGAGCGCTGGGCGGGAGTCGGAGAGAGCGACACGACCTGTCGCCAGAAGAAGCTTCACAAGTCCGCCGGATCCTGTCCGGTCACGAAGCCGTTGGGGACATACAGGTCCTGCCAGCCGTCCTCGTCGAGATCGACGAACAGCGAGCCCCACGACCAGCGCCCCATGGTCACGCCCGCGCGCTCGCTCACATCCTCGAAAGTGCCGTCGCCGCGATTGCGAAAGAGCGAGTTGCCGCGCGCGTGGCGCTGAAATCCCGCGCGTGTCGCCGGTTCGTCGGCCGCATGAAACTGGCGCTGGTAGGTCACGCGCTCACCGGCCGAGGAGAACATGTTGCTGACATACAAGTCGTAGTCGCCGTCGCCGTCGTAGTCGCCCCAGCTCACGCCCATGCCAGCGGCCATGTCCTCGACGCCCGCGCTCGCGGCGACATCGCGGAAGGTGCCAGCCTCGTTGCGGTAGAGGTTGTTGCGGCCGAAGTCGTTGGCGACGTAGCAGTCGATGTCTCCGTCGCCGTCGTAGTCCTCCCAGCTCGCGGCGAAGCTGAAGCGCCGGTTGTTTTCGTCGAGGCCGCTCTCACGCGTCGCGTCCGCGAAGCTCCACGCACTGCCCGCCGGCGTCGCGTCGTTGCGCAGCAAGGTGTTGGGGCGGCCGTTGTTGGCGTCGTGGTAGGGGAGCGGCGTGACATTGGCGTTGTCGGGAAGGACATAGCCGCAGCAGTACAGATCGAGGTCGCCGTCCGAGTCGTAGTCGACCGCACAGAGCGAGGTCGTGCTCGGCGCGCTCGCTCGCCCGCGCTCGGTGAACTTGCCCGTCCCGTCGTTCTCGAGCAGCAGCACATGCGGATCGAACTCGACCGCGAGGTCCTGATCGCCGTCGTTGTCGAAGTCCGCGAACAGCGCGCTGCGACACGGATCGAGGAAGTCGACGCCAGCCGACGCGGCCGTGTCGCGCGCGGTGCCGTCGCTCTGGCGCACGAAGAGGCGGTTGGGAAGGCCGCCGGGCTGCGCGACATAGAGGTCGTCGAGCCCGTCGCCGTCGGCGTCGCCAAGTGCCAGGCCCTCGTGGCCGATCAGCGACATGCCGAGCGTGCGATCGATGCGTGCGGCCCAGTGCTCGAGGTCGGGTCGCAGCTGAGCGTCGAAGGTCCGTTCCGCGGCGAAGATCGCGTCGGTGGCCTCGGCGAAGAGCGGCTTTTCGTTGCCCACGCGCCGCAGCTCCTCGTGGTGACGAACCTCGACTTGCACGATGCGCGGTAGCGCGTCGGCGCTCTCGCTCGCCAGGGCCGTCCAGCGCAACTCCCACATCGCGTGCACCTCGCTCGCACCATCGGCCTCAAAGCCCTTGGCGTGCAGGTACGCGCGCGTGCGGACGAAGTCGCCCTCGGGCTCGACCGAGAGCACCTTGAACTTCGCGCTCGACCGCTCGCCGCCGAAGGCCGCCGCGAGCTCGCGCAGTGCGGCGAGCACCGCATCCGGCCCCACGCGCACGAGGTCGCGCACGGGAGCGTCCGCACGACAAGCGGCGAACTCGCTCCCCGGCAGCGCCACGCTCGCGCACTCCGGCCGCAGATCGGCGCACGCCGCGCGCTCTCCGAGCAGCGGCGCCAGATGCTGCGCATCGAGCTCGGCGGGCTGCGCGAGAAGCGTTGCGAGAGCCGAGAGCTGCGCGCTCGCGCGCTCGTTGAAGAGCTCCGTCTCCCAGCCGTCGACGCGGCTGTCGCGGCGCGCGTACATCTCCGCGAACGGCGGGCTGCGCAGCTCGCCCATCGGCGCGGGCAACTCGCCCAGGTCCGGGCCCTGCGGCAGCTCCGCCGACGGAGAGCGCGCGCCACTGACTGCGGTGCTCGCGCTCGCCGCGGGTTCGCGCGAGCAGGCCGCGAGCAGCACCGCGCACAGGCTCGCCTTCAGCAACGACACGCTGGGCTTCAAGGGCCAAGAGTCTAGTCCAGCGAGCGCGGGGAAGGGCACGCCCGGGGGGACTCGAACCCCCGACCAGCGGATTAGAAATCCGCTGCTCTATCCAGCTGAGCTACGGGCGCGCGTGGGTCGGGGGGATGGGACTCGAACCCACGGCTCGGAGCACCCAAAGCTCCGCCTCTACCAACTGAGGTACCCCCCGGATCCGAGGCGCAGGTTAGCGCCGCGCGGCGTGCGCGGCGAGAGCGGGCGAGCGGGGTGTGGCCCCACGCGGCGCGGAACCCTAACCTCTCGCGCTCGCGATGGCCGCAGGTGCGGCCCGCGCAGCAGGGACACGCTCCATGAAGGTTCTGGTTGTCGGCGGCGGCGGGCGCGAGCACGCGCTGTGCTGGAAGATCGCTCAGTCTCCTCGAGTCGACGAGGTGATCTGCGCTCCGGGCAACGCGGGAACGGCGCGCGTCGCGCGCAACCTCGCGATCCCGGCCAACGACATCGAGAAGCTCGTCCATGTCGCCACCCACGAGCGCGTCGGACTCGTGGTGGTGGGTCCGGAAGAGCCCCTGTGCCTCGGCCTCGCCGATCGCCTGCGCGCCGCGGGAATCGCGGTGTTCGGCCCCGGCTCGTCGGGCGCGCGCCTCGAAGGCTCCAAGCTGTTCGCCAAGGAGTTTCTCACGCGCCATCGCATCCCGACGGCCGGTTACCGGCGCTTCGATCGCTCGGGCACGGCCAAGGCGTTTCTCGAAGGTTGCCGCGCGTGGCCGCAGGTGATCAAGGCGGACGGGCTCGCGGCCGGCAAGGGCGTGTTCGTCGTGCACAGCGCCAAGGAAGGCTGCCCGGTGATCGATGCCGTGATGGAGGAGCGCCGCCTCGGCGACGCCGGCCGCGAAGTGGCGATCGAAGAATTCCTCGCGGGCGAGGAGGTCAGCGTGCTCGCGATCGTCGACGGCGAGTCGCTGTGCGTGCTCGAGCCGGTGATGGACCACAAGCAGGTGGGCGACGGCGATGTCGGTCCCAACACCGGCGGCATGGGCGTGTACTCGCCCGTGCCGTTGTTCTCGCGGCGCCTGCAATGGCAGGTCGAACAGAACGTCCTGATCCCCACGCTGCACGGGCTGCGGCGCGACGGGATCGACTACAAGGGCGTGCTGTTCGTCGGACTGATGCTGACCGAAGCCGGTCCGCGCGTGCTCGAATACAACTGCCGCTTCGGCGATCCCGAGACGCAGGCCATCCTGCGCCGCTGGAAGGGCGATCTGGTGCCCTACCTGCTCGCCACGGCGAAAGGCAAGCTCGCGGAGCTCGAGTCCCCGAGCTGGGATGAGCGCACATGCGTGGGCGTCGTCGGTGCGGCCGAGGGCTACCCCGGCGCGTACCGCAAGGGCGACGAGATCAACGGCCTCGAGGCGGCCGAGCGTTTCGACGGCGCGGTCGTGTTCCACGCGGGCACCAAGCTGGGAGCGGGAAACGCCGTGGTGTCGGATGGCGGGCGCGTGCTGTGCGTCACGGGACTGGGCGCGAACATCGAAGAGGCGCGCAGGACCGCCTACGCGGCCTACGACGAGATTCGCTGGGACGGCAAGTTCTGCCGCCGCGACATCGGATTGCGCCGCGCGCGCGCGACCGTCGGCGAAGCCTAGCCGCGCGCGAGCCTCACAGCGGCTATGCTTCGCGTACTGCCGTGAAGCACGAAGCCATTCGCAAGTCGTTCGAGCGTTTCCTGCGCACGCGCGACCTCAAGCTGACCTCGCAGCGCTCGCGCATCTTCGAGCGCGCGTTCTCGACGCATGAGCACTTCAGCGCGGAGACGCTCTACGACTGGCTGCGCGAGGAAGAGGGGCCCAAGGTCTCGCGCGCGACGGTGTACCGCACGCTCGGACTGCTGCTCGAAGGCCGCTTCATCCAGTCGCTGGATGTTGGCCGCGGCGAGCTCGTGTACGAGCATGTGACGGGCCACGCGCACCACGATCACATGGTGTGCCTCGCCTGCGGCAAGATCGAGGAGTTCCACGACGAGCGCATCGAGGCCTTGCAGGCCGAAGCCAGCGCGAAGCGGGGCTTCGTGGTCGTGAGCCACGCTCACCGGCTCGTCGGCTACTGCCGCGGCTGCGTGCGCAAGGCACGCCGCGAGGACGAAGAAGAACAGCGCTTTGGAGGCGGCGCGGCCACGGAGTGACCCCCGCGGCCGCGTGCAGGCGTGCTCGCGCGAGACTACTTCGTCATGCGGCGCACCAGGCGCTCGGTGATGATCTTGGCCATTTCGCCGTCGTTCAGCGTGGCGAGGTACTTCTTCGCGGAAACCGTCATCTCGCAGCGGTCGAGGTCGAGCGTCTCGATCGTGACGGTGACGATCGACTCGTCGATGTTGGCCTTGGCGACGCGCGCGGCGTCGTCCCACTCGATCAGTTCCTTGCTGTTTTCCGCGAGGAACTTCTTGGTGGTGTTCCATGCCTCGCGCGAGTCGCAGTTGAGCTGCGTCACATAGACATTGCTGTCGAGCACGCGGTTGGCCGCGACGACGCCACCAGCAGCCGCGCCGACGGCGAGGCAACCGGGGAGCAGCGAGGCGGAGAGCAGGACACAGAGAGCGAAGGTACGCATGGCGTGAATTCCGAGGTGCAGGTCGTTGGAGAAGAGGTTGGAAGTTCGGTGGAGGACGCACTGCGCGGCTAACGGGCCGCGCTGCCGGCGGCCTCCACCAGTCGTCGATAGAACTCGAGTCCCTCGCCCGCCGCGCGCGGTCCCATGCGGGTCCAGCGCGGGTGGTTCCAGGGACTGAGATTGCGTTCAGGGTGCGGCATCAGGCCGAGCACGCGGCCGGTCGCGTCGCACAGGCCCGCGATGGCGTCGGTCGAGCCGTTGGGGAGCGCGGGATAGCGCGCCTGCCCGCCGTCGATGGTGACATAGCGCAGCGCGACCTGCCCGTTGCGGCGCAGGCGCTCCAAGGTAGCGTCGTCCTTGAAGACCAGCCGGCCTTCGCCGTGGGCGACGGGCACGGGCCACAGCGTGCCGGCTTCGAGCCAAGCGCACTTCGAGGGCTCGTTGCGCAGCGTCACCCAGCGACACTCGTAGTGCCCCGACTCGTTCGCCGAGAGCGCGATCGAGCGCCGCTCGCCGCCCTTGGGGCGACCGTCGGCGTCGAGCCCTTCGAGCAGGCCCGTGTCCACGAGCGCCTGGAAACCGTTGCACACGCCGAGCACGAAGCCACCGCGCGCGACGAAGGCCGAGAGCTCGCGGCCGAGGAATGTGCGCAGCCCGTGGCCGAGGACGCGCCCCGCCGCGATGTCGTCGCCGTAGCTGAAGCCGCCCGGGAGCACGAGGATGCGCGCCGCGTCGAGCCGCGCGGGCTCGGCGCAGAGCTTGTGCAGGTGCAGCAGCTCGGCGCTCGCGCCGCCGCACTCGAGCGCGAGCTTGGTCTCGTGCTCGCAGTTGGTGCCTGCGGTGCGCAGCACGATCGCGTGCGTGCTCATCCCTGAAAGCCTCCCTGGTGCGCGGCGCGCAGCGCGTCGAGGCTCGCGTCGATCACGACCTTGCCGCGCGTTCCTCGCACGAGCAGTCGTCGCCCCTCGCTCACGCGCCCCACGCGAGCGCAGTCGAGGCCTGAGAGCGCGCGCTCGAACTCGCTCGCGCGGCTCGCGTCCACTTCGACGAGAAAGCGTGTGCACGACTCGGAGAAGAGCCGCGTCGCGTCCGGGTCGTGGTGTGCCGGAATCGTCCCGCACGGCAGCGCGGAAAGGTCGAGCTCGAGCCCGCGCTCGCCCGCGAACGCCGTCTCGGCCGCAGCGACCGCGAGCCCGCCTTCGGAGAGGTCGTGGCAGGCGCGCACACTGCCCGCGGCGATCGCGCGGTGCAGGGCCTTCAGCGTGCGCGGCGCGAGCACGAGATCGGGGCGCGGCACGCGGCCGCCCGCGATCCCCATGTGCGCGAACCAGTGCGAGCCGCCGAACTCCGCGTGGGTCATGCCGACCATGTACACGGGATTCCCAGCGGTCTTGAGGTCCATCGTCACCGCGCGGGCGACATCCGGGACGATCGCGAGCGCCGAGACGAACAGAGTCGGCGGGATCGTGATGACCTCGTCGCCGACGCGGAACTCGTTGTTCAGGCTGTCCTTCCCTGAGATGAACGGCGTGCCAAAGGCCTTGGCCGTCGCGTAGCAGGCGCGCGAAGCCTCGACCAGCTTGCCGAGCTCCGCCGGACGCGCGCAGTTGGCCCACGAGAAGTTGTCGAGGATCGCCGTGCGCTCGGGATCGCCGCCGACGGCGACCGCGTTGCGCAGCGCCTCGTCGATCGCGGCGCTCGCCATGGCCCACGGATCGAGCAGGCCATAGCCGGGATTCGCGCCGCAACCGAGCGCGATGCCCTTGCGCGAGTGAGGCAGCGGCTGCAGCACCGCGCCGTCGCCCGGGCCGTCGTCGCGCTCGCCGCACAGCGGCTTGGTGACGCCCATGGCCTGCACTTCGTGGTCGTACATGCGCACGATCCACTCTTTGCTGGCGATGTTGGGGCTCGAGAGCAGCGCGAGCAGCGCCGCGTTCGCATCCGCGCACGGCGGACAGGCCGGATCGTCGGTGCGCACCACCGGACGCGTCGCCTTGCGCAGCCACTTGGGCGTGCCCTCGTGGAGGAAGTGCATGTCGAGCGTGCCGACGCTCGCGCCCGCGTAGGAGAGCTCGAGCACGCCCGTGTCGGTGAACATGCCGATCGCGCTCGCCTCGCAGTCTTCCGCGGCGAAGACCGCCAGCAGCGCGGCGAGCTTCTCCGGCGCCACGGCGAACACCATGCGCTCCTGCGCCTCGCTGATCCAGATCTCGGCGGGGGAGAGGCCGGGGTACTTGAGCGGCACCTTCTCCAGCTCGACGCGCGCGCCGCACTCCGCACCCATCTCGCCGACGGCGCTCGAGAGTCCGCCCGCGCCGCAGTCGGTGACCGCCCGATACAGGCCGAGGTCGCGCGCCGAAAGCAGCGCGTCGAGCACGCGCTTCTCCGTGATCGCGTTGCCGATCTGCACGGCCGAGCTCGACACCACGACCGAGTCCTCGTGCAGCTCCGCCGACGAGAATGTCGCGCCGTGAATGCCGTCGCGCCCGGTGCGGCCGCCGGCCACGACGATGATGTCGCCGGGCTTGACTTCCTTCGTGGCGCAGTGCGCGGGCATCAGGCCCACCGTTCCGGCGTACACGAGCGGGTTTCCGACATAGCGCGGATCGACCCACACGCCGCCGTTCACCGTCGGAATCCCCATGCGATTGCCGTAGTCGCGCACGCCCGCGACGACGCCGCGCAGGATGCGGCGCGGATGCATGCAACCCTTGGGGAGCTCCTGCTCGGGAAGGTCGAGCGGCCCGACGAAGAATGCGTCGGTGTTCGCGATCGGCTTCGCGCCGAGGCCGACCCCGAGAATGTCGCGGATCACGCCGCCCACGCCCGTGCCCGAGCCGCCGTAGGGATCGATCGCGCTCGGGTGGTTGTGAGTCTCGACCTTGAAGCACACATGCCAGCCCGGCTCGAACTCGATCACGCCCGCGTTGTCGTGGAACACGCTGACGCACCAGGGCTTCGCCAGCTCGAGCGTCGCGGCCTTGATCGTGGACTTGAGCAGGTTCTCGATGCGCTCGCCGTCGTAGTCGATCACGCCGGCGAATGTCTTGTGCTTGCAGTGCTCGCTCCATGTCTGCGCGAGCGTCTCGAGCTCGGCGACCGTGGGCTCGCGGCCCGCGGCGACATAGTGGTCGCGGATGGCGCGCATCTCGATGAGCGTCAGCGAGAGATGACCGTCCTTCGAGATGCGCTCGAGCTCCGCGTCGCTCGCCTTGCACAAGGGAATCGCGCCCGCGTCGCGCACGGCCACATTGCCCGGCAGCACGAAGTGCACGCACTCGTCACCGACGCGCACCTCGTCGATCACATCGTTGGCGAGGATCTTCGTCGCGATGAGCTCTAGATCCGCGCGCGCCACGGCGCCGAAGCACTCCCACGCCGAGAATGTGAGCACGCGCACGCGCGAGCCGTCGCGGCAGCGCGCGAGCTTCGCGCGCTCGATGGCTCGCTCGACCGTGAGCGCCACGGGATCCATCACGCCCGGCTTGCGGGCGACGAGCACGCGCTTGGCGAGCGCTGCCGCCTGCGGCGCGGCGCCCGGTCGAGTGATGCGGCAAGTCTCGAGCACCGGGTCGCACACGAGCTCGCTGGCAATGCGCGCGACCGCGCTCTCGTCCGTGTCCGGCGAGATCAAGTAGCCGCGACCATGGCGCAAGGAGCGCACCGACATCAGTCCCAGCTCGCGCGCCGCGGCGAGCGCGCGTGCGCCATCGGGATCGTCGAGTCCCTCGCGCCGGAACACCTCGAGCCGCCACGCCATGGGGAGCGATGTGGGCGCGGAACTTGCGGGCGCGGGCATGGGCATCGCCTTCTGGGACACGGCTAGGAGATCACCTCGAGAGTGCGCAAGACTTGGGAGCACCGCACCCCTGCCAACACTAGGGGTGGGGGTCCGAGGCCGCCTCGAGGCCTCGAACAGGGCAGGAATCTACCCCACGGACGGCGGCGCCCCAAAGGGCTGCTGGCCATTCCCAAGCGGGATTTTCCGTGGCCTTTGCGGCCCGCAGCGCCCTCCGCGGCCCCCAGCGTGGGGGGCGGTCGGGCGCCGGCGGAGCGTGGGGTTGCACCCGAGCGTCCGCTGCTCCACCATGCGGGCCTCGGGGATCGGCGCGCGCCTCCCGCCCCTCGGGGTAACACCTCCACGATGGCGACCACAGAAAAGCCCTCCGCCCGCTCCGACTCCGGCGGCATGTCCTTCGAGCGTCCGATCAAGGAGCTCGAGGCCAAGCTGGCCGAGCTCGAGGCGCTCGCCCTGCGCACGCGGCTGGATATCTCGAGCGAGATCGAGGCGCTGCGCAAGCAGCACCGCACCGCGCTCGAGACGACCTACAAGGACCTGAGCGCTTGGGAGACGGTCAATGTCGCTCGCCACAACGACCGCCCGGTGACGCTCGACTACATCCACATGCTCGACGACTTCGTCGAGCTGTGCGGCGACAAGTACTTCGCCGACGACAAGGCCATGGTCGCGGGCCTCGCGACGCTCGCGGGGCGGCGCTTCATGCTGATCGCGCACCGCAAGGGCAAGACGACCAAGGAGCGCCTCGCCTGCAACTTCGGCTGCGCGCATCCCGAGGGCTACCGCAAGGCGCTGCGCAAGATGCAACTCGCGGCGAAACTCGGCCTGCCGATCGTGACCCTGATCAACACGCCGGGCGCGTACCCGGGGATCGGCGCCGAAGAGCGCGGTCAGGCCGCCGCCATCGCCGAGAACATCTTGCAGATGATGTCGCTGCGCACGCCGATCCTCTCGATCGTGATCGGCGAGGGTGGCTCGGGCGGAGCCTTGGGCATCGGAGTGGGCGACCGCGTGCTGATGATGGAGTACAGCTACTACTCCGTGATCAGCCCCGAGGGTTGCGCCGCGATCCTGTGGAAGGATGGCGAGCGCACTCCGGACGCCGCCGAGGCGCTCAAGCTGACGAGCAAGGACCTGATCAAGCTCGGCCTGATCGACGCGGTCATCCCCGAGCCCTTGGGTGGAGCGCACCGCGCTCCGGCCGTGGCGATGGAAGAGGTCAAGCGCACGATCCTGCGCGAGCTCGACGCCTTCGGGGGACGCGACGCCACCCTCTTGGTCCGCGAACGACGCAAGAAGTTCCGCCAGATGGGGTGGCTCTCGGGCCGCTTCCCGAAGGTCTAGGGACCGACCTCCGCGCGCCACGGCCCCGCAGACCTGCCCAGCGCCCGGGGTGATTTCCTTCGCTGGGCTCCGCGCCAACAGCTAGCCTCGGGGCGCGTAGGCTCGCTTTCAGGTGGCCCGCAGGGGTCTCGAATCCCCGCGGCCTTGGCCGATGAGAACCGCCCAGCCCATGGCGCACGCGCTCCCCCCCGAGGACGAGCCTCCCCCGAGTCCTGACTCGGACGAGCCTTCGTCGAAGGACGCGCGTGCCCCGGCTCCGGATCCGGCCGAGGCCGAGGTGATCCGCAGGGCGGCGCGCGGGGAAGAGCAGGCCTTCGAGGCGCTGGTGAAGTCCCATCAGGCGCGCGCGTTCCGCGTCGCCCGCCATCTGGTGCCCAGCGACGACGACGCCCAAGACATCGTGCAGGAGGCCTTCCTGCGCGTCTTCCGCAGCTTGGAGCGCTTCGACTACCAGTACAACTTCTCGACCTGGCTCAACCGCATCGTCACCAACCTCGCCATCGACCACCTGCGGCGGCGGCGGCTCCTGACGCAGTCCTCCAACGGCGAGGACGACGGCGCGAGCTGGGAGGCGGAACTGCCCAACAACGCGCCGGCGCCCTTTGAACACCTGGAGGCGCAGGAAACGGCGGGCAAGGTGCGCGCGTGCATCGCGGCGCTCGCCCCGCACTTCCAGTCGGTGCTCACGCTGCGCGACATCGAGGGGCTGCCCTGCAACCTGATCGCGAAGATCGTCGGCGCGACCCATGTCACCGTGCGCTGGCGCCTGCACCGCGGGCGCAAGCTGTTTTTCGAGGAGTGGGAACGACGGGAGCGCGCTGCGGAGTTGCGCCGAACACCACAGACCGACAAGAACGAAGCTCGCCCCAACGCGAGCCGACCCTCCCGCGTACCCGACCGAGAGACGGACGAGCAGGCATGAACAGCGAACCGATCGATTGCGCCAGCGTCCTCGAGCACCTGCTCGAGCGCGATGACGAGACCCCCGCGAGCTCAAAGCGCGCCGCGGACTGCGCCGCGCACCTCGGACAGTGCTCGACCTGCCGTGCGCAGGCCGAGCGCCTCGGCCTCGCCCTAGCCGCCCTGCGCGAGCGCGCCGGCGATCCGGTGCCCACGATCGACATGTGGTCTCGCGTGCGCTCGACGCTCGCAGCCGAAGGTCGGCTCGCGGCGCTCGATCCCGCTCCCGCGCTGTCACCCGCCCGACCCTCGGGTGCCGCCCGAGCTCGTCCTCGGAGCAGCCTGCTGGTGCGCCGCGCGAGCGTGCTCGCCGCAGCCGCCGCGGCCGTGGCGCTGGTCTGGCAGCTGCTCGTGTCCCTGCCCCCGTCGACGACCGCGGATTCCGCGCTCGCCAACACCCAGGCGCCTGCAACCGCGCCGGAGACCGTGCTGGTCGCGTCGCCCGCAGGGGAGACGCTCGCTCCGGTCCGGACGCTCCCGCTGACGGGCGCTTCCGAGCTGCTGCCCGCTCCGTCGTCCGCAGGGACGAGCGGGGGTCTGCGGCGCGCGCCCGGCGAAGAACGCCGGCGCGACTTCTCCGTTCCGTTCGAATCCGCGACCGGTGTCAGCACAGGATCGCTCGCGAGCGATCGCGAGCTGCGCTGACGCCGCGTCGGCGCGCGCGGTCGTTCCCCGCGCGCGTGAAGTTGCCATCACCACTCCCAAGGGGGTACGCGCGTCCCCAGCTCGCCCCGCGAGCGAACTGCGCGCTCCAGCCATGCATCTCACCACACTCGCCTCGCTCGTGCTCGGCAGCGCCACGCTCGGCGCCTCGTTCCAACCGCTCCCGACCGTCGCCCAAGGCCAACTCGTGCGCGTGCAGCCGACCGCGCCCGCGACCAGCGCCGACATCGAAGGCTGGAAGAACAAGCTCGCGGCGTCCGACCTCGACCTGCGCGAACAGTCCTTCGAGGCGCTGGTGAATGCCGCCCGGCGCGACGAGAGCCTGCGCACGGCGCTCGAGGGCTGGGCGCGCGACGAAGCCAGCGTCGAGCTGGCGTGGAGCGCGCGACTCGCGTTGCGCGAGCTCGGTCCGCGCCACGCCGCAGGTCAAGGCCCGCGCGCTCGCCGCGGTGTGTTCTTCCCCGATGCGTTCGGGCAGGACTTCGATCTCGACGATCTGCGCCGTGAGATGTTCGAGGACCTCGACCGCTCGTTCCCCGGCTTCGGCCGCCGCGGCGGCCCTCCGATCCCTCCCGCGCCGCAGGACGGAAGCGGCCTCTCGATGCGCAGCCAGTCCGAGTCGCTCTCGCTCGAGAGCGGACCCGACGGCGTGAAGTGCAAGATCTCGCGCAGCGAGAACGGCCAGACTACGACCGAGGAATACAGCGCGAAGTCGATCGACGAGCTGCTCGAGCAGCACCCGGAGCTGCGCGGCAAGGTCGGCGGCGGCTCCGCGCACGGCGGCGCGCAAGCGGGACAGAGCTGGCCCCTCGACCTGCAACGCGAGCTCGCGTCCGAAGTCCGCACGGACATCCTCGGCGTGGCGATCGTGCCGCTCTCCGCGGAGGAAGCGACCGCGCTCGGCCTCGAGCCGGGCGTGGGCCTGCGCATCGAGCGCGTCGAGCCGGGCAGTATCGCGCAGCAACTGGGCTTGCAGCGTGGCCATGTGCTGCTCGAGATGAACGGTGTGTCGTTGCGCTCGCGCGACGATGTCTCGCGCCAGCTTCAGGCTCGCGAGGAGCGCGGCCCGGTCGAGGTGATCGTGATCGATCGCTGGGGCCAGCGCCGCACGCGCAGCTGGAAGCCGGCTGCCTCGCGGCAGGTCTGAGCGGGCGCGGGCGAGCTACCCGCCGAACGCGCCGAGCTGGCGCTGGCATTCCACCAGCATGTCCGCGGCGCGCTTCATGTCGGGGTGCTCGAGGCCGAGCGTCGAGAGCTTGATGAACTGCTGCAAGTCCTCGCGCGCCTCGCGCAGCTGGCCGAGGTCGACATAGAGCTGCGCGCGGCGGCTGTAGACTTCCGCTCGGCTCGAGTCGAGCTCGAGCGCCGCAGTGAGTTCCTCGGCGGCAGCGCCCTTGCGATCGAGCGCGAGGAGCGTGGTCGCCGCGGAGACGTGCGTCGCTGCCAACAGCCGCGAGCTCGCTTGCAGGCGCCGACGCAGCTCGCCCTCCTCGAGCGCGGAGAGGTTTGCTCGCTGGAGGTCCGACTTCCAGAACTCGATCTCGACCCCGGCCACCTCGAGCAGCTTGCGCGACCAGCCGAGGCTGCCTTCGAGGTCGCCCTCGAGCGCGCACACGCGCTGCAGGCCGTTGAGCGCGGGAACTTCGGACGGCCGCGCCTCGAGCACCGCGAGGTAGTTCGTGCGCGCTTCCTTCCACGCCGCGGCGGCGTCGTGGCGCAGCTCGAGGCCGCGCTTCTTGGGATCCGTCGCGCGCGTCGCGCTCTGCCCGCTCTCGATGCTCTCGGCGGACTCGCGGTAGAGCACGCCTTGGCGCTCGCGCGTCTCCGCCAGACCGAGCAGCGCGCGGTAGTCCTTCGCGCGGGCCTGCTCGCGGAACAGCTTCTCCGCGACGAACAGGTCGTCGCGCCCCCCCGCGCGCAGACGCATCCAAGCCTTCATCAGGAGCAGGCCCTGATCCTGGTCGTCGAGCTCGAGCCCGAGGTTGACTTGATGCTCGGCCTGCGCGAACTCGCCCGCGTCGTAGTACTTGCGCGCGAACTCGCGGTGCAGCGTGATGCGCTGCTCGTCCGTGACGCCGCCTTCGTCCGTCTTGCAGGCCGGCGCGAGGAGCGGGACGAAGGCGAGAAGCAGCGCGAACGGACGCGAGAGCGGTCGGTGGGCCATGGGTTGCTCGCAGTGGGGGAGTGGGGCGCGGAGCCTAGCAGGCCTCACGCACGCGCGGGATCGAGTAGCCGCCGGAGGCGCTCTGGTTGCATCCGTAAAGCGAGGACCTTGCCGCCCGAGAGCGTCACGAGGCCGGGCTTCGCGCCGCGCGGCTTGTGGACTTCCTTGCGGCGGGCGACATGCACATTGACGCGCGTGGCGTCGCGCAGCGGCGAAAAGTGGGCCGCGAGGTGCGCCGCGTCGAGCAGGTCCTCGGAATCGGGCTCGGCGCCCTTGTCGAGCACGAGGATCACATGACTGCCGGAGCTGTCGGCGGTGTGCAGCCACAGGTCCCCGCCCTTGCTGTGGTGGAAGGTCAGGTCGTCGTTGTCGGAGGCGTTGCGCCCGACGCGGATCTCGGCGCCGTTCTTGCCGCGGAAGAGCTTGTAGGGCTTGCGCGGCTCGGGAGCCTTGCGCTCGCGCTCCTCGACCGTCACCTGCGCGCGCTCGAGCAGGCCCTGCGCGATGGCGCGCTCCTCGAGCGCCGCCGCGTCGCCGGCTGCGTCCTCGCAGGCCGCAGCGATCGCGCGCAGGCCCGCGAGCTTCTCGCGCGCGAGTTCGAGCTCGCGCTCGACGGTTTCCCGCGCTCGCACGAGCTTCTTGTAGCGCTCGAACACGAGCTCCACATTCTCGCGCGCACTGCGACGCGGATCGAGCTCGATGCGACGCTCGCGCGACTCGGGCGAGAACGGATCGGGCACATTCACCGCGTCCATCCCGCGCTGCACGAGGTGCATGCTGGCCTTGAGCGCCTCGCCGTCCTCGCGCACGCTGTCGGCGTTCGACGAGGCCGCGAGGCGCTGCTCGAGTCCGCGCACGAGCGACTCGCAGCGCTCGAGCTTGCGCGCCACGCGCTCCATCAGGTCGCGGCGCGCGCGCGCGGAGGCGAGCTCAGCCACCGCGCGGCCGAGCACCTCCTGCACCAGGAACGAGAGCGGCGCGGCACAGTCCGCGCGTGCCTCACCGCCTTCCGGCGGCGGACCGAGGCGCGCGGCGAGGCCGGGCTCGCCGGCGCTCTCGCGCGGACTGCCCGGCGGGGGAGTCCAAGGCGCGCCGAGCTGCAGGCGCGGCGCGCTCTTCGCGGCGCCCGGAGGCGGAACGAGCACATCGAGCACCTTGTCCGCGGGGCCGAGCAGCACGAAGTTCGAGTGCCGGCCGACGAGCTCCGCCACGAGCGTGCGACGCTCGCCGCGGATGGCCTCCTCGAATTCGAGCAGCACGATGCGGTCGCGCCCGGCCTGCGAGATGCGGCGCAGGCGCGCACCGGCGAGCTCTTCGGCGCAGCGGCGGAAGAAGGGACCAGCGGGAGCGTCGGGGCGCTCTTGGCGCGCGCTCTGCAAGTACAGGCGCGGGCAGTCGCCGTCCGCGGAGAGGTGCAGCTTGCGCACCAGCGTGCGAGCGTCGCTCGACGCGTCGAACTTGAAGTAGAGCACGAGGTCGCGCGGCGGCAACGCCACCAGCTCGGCCATGTGCGCGCCGACGACGAGCGGAGCGAGCTCGGCGACGAGCGCACCGACCTCGAGCGCGGACAGGCCGCTCGCGCGTCCTGCGCTCACGGCCTGTCCTCCCGCGTCGGACGCGGTTCGCGCCCGGCGGGCAAGCCCGCCAGCGCGCGCGTGTCGAGCCTCGCGCTCAGGCAAGCTCCTCGGCGACGTTGTAGATCCACGGCGTGGAGATCGGCGTCCAGTTGCAAACCTCGGCGCAGTCGCCGAAGAAGTTGGCGAGCTCCGAGGCGGCCGACTCGGGGCCGTCCGAGCCGTGCACGAGGTTGTTGGAGAAGCTCATGCCGAGGTCGCCGCGGATCGTGCCCGGGGCGGCCTTGCGCGAGTTGGTGGCGCCCATCATGCCGCGCACGACCTCGATCGCGTCGACGCCTTCGAGAGCCAGGGCGACCACCGGGGAGGAGCTCATGTACTTCACGAGGCCCGGATAGAAGGGCTTGGCCTTGTGGGGCTCGTAGTGCCTCTCGAAGGTGCTGGCGGGGAAGCTGCGCAGCTTCATGGCGACGAGCTTGAGGCCCTTGTGCTCGAAGCGGGCGAGGATCGTGCCGACGAGGCCACGCTGGACGGCGTCGGGCTTGAGGAGGACGAGGGTGCGTTGGACGGCCACGGCGGGCTTCCTTCCGGAGAACGATGGTGGGGGACGATTGTGGCGGCGCTCCGGCGCGCGCCGGGCGAGAAACAGGGGCGAAGAGCCTAGCAACGGAGGACGCCGCCCCCAAGACATCGACCGCGACCATGTCGGCCGCTTTTTTGTGGGCCCCTAGAGTGTTGACTCACGCCCTTCCATCCCTATCCTCCTTGGCCCGGAAGTCGGGCGAGGCGCCGCGCGTCCCGCCAGACCGAAGGGACTCGGTCGCGAGTCGGTCCACGCCTTCCGTGCGACGCCTCCCGCCGAGCGCTCTCCAAAAAGCCAGATGACGAAGGATCCGCGTCGAGCCTCCCAACCGGGGCGTCAGGCGCGTGCACGACGTGGACCACGACACCCCGAAAGCGCCGCGTGCGCCGCGAGGGACCGCGGACCCGCAGTACCTGAAGTACGCGGGCGCGGGGTTGCAGTTCGCATCGACCTTCCTCGCCTGCGGAGCGCTCGGGTGGTGGCTCGATGGAAAGCTCGGGACAGAACCGTGGCTGATGATCGCCGGCATCCTGCTCGGCGCCGCGGGCGCGATGTACTCGCTCGTGCGACGCCTCGGCTAGGGCCAGCGATCGAAGTCGGCGCTGCGCCAAGATCCTTAGAGACCAGCACATCTTCCGACCCCGGTACCCTTCGAGCCCTTTCGTCCGCTGGCCCTCCGACGCGACCCGTGACCTCCAGAAGCTCCTACCTCCTGCTCGCCATCGGTCTAGCGGTCGCCGGGCTCGTGGCATGGCAACTCGGCGGAAGCAGCGGGGCCGGTGCGCTGCTCGGGGTCCTTGCCGCGACATTCGTGTCCGCACTCGGGCTGGCTTGGAGCGAGCGCTCGCGCCGTCTCGGCCCGGGTCGTCCGCTCGACGGCTTCGTGTTCACCTTCCTCGCCAAGCTCGGGCTGCTCGGCGCCGGCGCGCTGTGCCTGCGCTATGTCCCGGCCGCGGGGGAGATCTTCGACTGGTCCGCGTACCTCCTCGGATTCGCGGCCGCGGTGCTGTGGGCGATGCTGGCGTGCTCGCTCCCGCACCTGCGCTCGCTGCGCCCTCACCGGAGCAGTGCCCAATGACCCGCTACATCCTCTCGCCCCGCGGTCTCGTCATGCTGGCCATCGTGGTCGCGGCCTGCGCCGTCGCCACGCTGTTCGCCGACCACCACCGCGAAAACGATGTCTTCCAGCAGCTGTTCGCGCACTTGAAGCCGGCCGCCCTGCTCGGAGGCGACCACCAGCCGATCGGCATCCACGCCGGCTGGCTGCCGTCGATCTTCACGCTGGACTCCGCCGGTCACGACATCGACACGCTGGTGCTGACCAACCTGCAGGTGTTCCAGTTCGCGGCGGTGGCGTTCGTGCTCGTCGGCTTCTCCGGCGTGCCGGGCTACCTGCGCACGGGCAAGGGCGACGCGATCAGCAAGATGTTCGCGGGCTTCGTGCTCTTCATCCGCGACGAGATGGTCCTCCCGGTGATGGGCAAGGAGCACGGCGCGCACTTCCTGCCGTACTTCCTGTGCGTGTTCTTCTTCGTGATGTTCCAGAATGTGTTCGGCCTCCTGCCGCACTCGTCGACGGCCACCGCCTCGATCGCGGTCACCGGTGCGCTCGCGGGCATGACGCTCTTGGCGATGATCGGCGGCGGCATGGCCGTGCAGGGGCCGATCGCCTTCTGGAAGCACCTCGTGCCGCATGTCCCGCTGCCCTTGTGGCCGCTGTTGTTCGTGATCGAGTTGATCGGGCTGCTCGTCAAGCCCTTCGCGCTCACCATCCGCCTGTTCGCCAACATGACCGCCGGGCACCTGATCGTGCTCTCGTGCATGGGCCTGATCATGTTCTTCGCGGACTCGGGCGCGAACGCGGTCGCGGGCTACGGCTCGGCGCCGCTCGCGGTCGGTTTCGGCGTGTTCATCATGATCATCGAGACCTTCGTCGCGGTCCTGCAGGCCTACATCTTCACCCAGCTCTCGATCATCTTCGTCGGAGCTTCCGTCCACCCCGAGCACTGATCCCAGCGCCCGGGGCCACCAGCCCACTGCGGCTGGGCGTCCCTCTCTCACGTCTCTCTTTTCCCACGACAACCAACGAGAAACTGATATCCCCATGATGACCCCCTTCGACTTCGTCGCCGTCCAGGAAGCCGTCAGCACCCAGTGGGCGTTCGCCGGTGCCGCCATCGGCGCTGGTGTGACTGCCATCGGCGCGGGCCTCGGCATCGGGCGCATCGGTGCCTCGGCCAACGAAGGCATCGCCCGCCAGCCGGAAGCCGCCAAAGACATCAAGGGCGGCTCGCTCATCCTCGCCGCCTTCATCGAAGGCGTCTCGCTGTTCGCCATCGTCGTGGCGCTTTTGATCGCGCTGAAGAAGTGAGCCCCGCGGCTCGCCGCGCGACCCGTCGCGGGTAGCTCGCACGAGCCTCGAACGCTGGAGTCCGAATCATGTACATGCTCATCATCGAAGGTGCCGGAGAGGCTCAGGGCGGCGGGTTGAACCCGTTCGACCCGGCCGGCTTCGGCGGCATGCTCTGGACATGGGTGATCTTCCTCGCCTCCCTCCCGTTGATGTGGAAGGTGGTGATGGGTCCGATCACCAAGGCGCTCGAGGCTCGCGACGAGCAGGCGAGCCGGGCCATCCTCGAGGCCGAGCAGGCCCGCGAGGAGGCCGGCCGCGCCCGCACCGAGGTCGAGAGCAAGCTCGCCGAGGCTCGCGCCGAGGCGGCCAAGCTCTTGGCCGAGGCCCGGGAGCGCGCCAGCGCCGTCGAGCGCCAGATCACCGACGAGGCCAACGCGCGCACCCAGCGCATGGTGGCCGAGGCCACGGCCACGATCCAGACTGAGCGCGACAAGGCACTGGCCACGATCCGCGAGGAAGTGGTCGACCTCTCCATGGCCGGTGCCCGCGTAGTGCTCGGCCGCAATGTCGGCTCGGACGACGACCGCCGCATGGTTTCCGACATGGTCGGCAAGCTCAAGGTGGCCAAGAAGTGAAGATCGGGCTGGTCACCGCGCGCTACGCCACGGCGCTGTTCGAGCTCGCCCGGGACAAGGGCGCGATCGCGCAGGTCGAGGCCGACATCGGGCGGCTGCCCAAGGAGCTCGCCAACGGCGAGCTCTTCGACGCCCGCGTGGCGCCGGAGGCCAAGCGCAAGCGCATCGAGGCGCTCGCGTCCACGGCGCACCCGCTCTTCGCCAGCTTCCTGCACCTGTGCTTCCTCAAGCGCCGTCTCCAGGTGTTGCGCGAGCTGCCGGACGCATTCCGGCGCTGCGTGCTCGCCGACCGGGGCGCCGTCGAAGGTGTCGTCGAGTCCCCGCGCCCGCTCGGTCCGGGCGAGCTCGCCGAGCTGCAGGTGTCCGTCAAGTCCGTGCTCGGCAAGGAAGTGCTCCTCGAGCAGCGCGCGAACCCGGGTCTGATCGCCGGCGTCCGCGTGCTCGTCGACAATCGCCTGATCGATCAGTCCGTCCTCGGTCGCCTCGAGGGCCTCGAACGTCGCCTGCGCACGGCGCGCGTCCAATAGAACCACCCCGCTCCACCCACGCACCCCGCGTAGCCACAAGAAGAGTCAGAACATGGAACTTCGTCCCGCAGAAGTGACCTCGGTCCTCAAGAAGGAGATCGAGTCGTACAAGGGTGACACGACGCTGCAGTCGGTCGGCAGCGTGCTCTCGGTGGGCGACGGCGTCGCCCGCGTGTACGGGCTCGACGACTGCATGATGAACGAGCTGATCGAGTTCCCCGGCGGCGTGCGCGGAGTGGCGCTGTCGCTCGAGGAGGACAATGTCGGCTGCGTGCTGCTCGGCGACGCCACGAAGATCCGCGAGGGCGACCTCGTCAAGACCAGCGGGCGCATCATCTCGGTGCCGACGGGCAACGCGCTGCTCGGCCGCGTCGTGAACGCGCTCGGCGACCCGCTCGACGGCAAGGGTCCGCTGGCCGTGACGGCCGCCGACTACCTGCCGATCGAGCAGCCCGCGCCGAATGTCGTCGAACGCGAGCCCGTGAAGCAGCCGCTCCAGACCGGCATCAAGGCCATCGACGCCATGATCCCGATCGGCCGCGGCCAGCGCGAGCTCATCATCGGCGATCGCCAGACGGGCAAGACCGCGCTCTTGATCGACACGATCATCAACCAGAAGCTCACCGGCGGCGGCGATCCGAAGAACCCCGAGCAGGTGATCTGCATCTATGTGGCCATGGGCCAGAAGCAGTCGACGGTGGTCGATGTCGTGCGCCGCCTCGAGCGGGCCGGCGCCATGCCGTACACGATCGTCGTCTCGGCCTCGGCCATGGAAGAGGCCTCGATGCAGTACCTCGCGGCCTACGGCGGCTGCACGATGGGCGAGCGCTTCCGCGATGAAGGCCGCCATGTCGTGATCATGTACGACGACTTGTACAAGCAGGCGCTCGCGTACCGCCAGGTCATGCTGTTGCTGCGCCGTCCGCCGGGCCGCGAGGCGTTCCCGGGCGATGTGTTCAACCTGCACAGCCGCCTGCTCGAGCGCGCGGCCAAGCTCTCCAAGGACGCGCCGAAGATCAACCGGCGCTACAAGGCGGGCGGCGGCTCGATCACCGCGCTGCCGGTCGTCGAGACGCAGGAAGGCGATGTCTCGGCCTACATCCCGACCAATGTGATCTCGATCACCGACGGTCAGATCTTCCTCGAGTCGAACCTGTTCAACTCCGGCGTCCGCCCGGCGGTGAATGTCGGCATCTCGGTCTCGCGCGTCGGTGGCTCGGCCCAGATCGGCGCCATGAAGAAGATCGCCGGCGGCCTGCGCATCAACCTCGCGCAGTACCGCGAGCTGCAGGCCTTCGCGCAGTTCGGCTCGGACCTCGACAAGGCCACCCAGGCCTCGCTCACGCGCGGCGAGAAGCTCGTCGAGCTCTTGAAGCAGGGCCAGTATGTGCCGGTTCCCGTCGAGAACCAGATCATGCTGATCCACGCCGGCACCTCCGGTGCGCTCGACGACTTCCCGACCGCCAAGATCGGCGCCTTCGAGAAGGCCTTCCTCAACTACATGAGCGACACGCACCCCGAGGTCGGCAAGGAAATCGTCGACACCAAGGCGCTCTCCGACGGCGCCAAGGCCAAGCTCGACAAGGCCATCGCGACGGTCAAGGCGCAGCTGAAGGGCTGATCCGGTGGCTTCCCTTCGCGACCTGCGCTCACGGATCAAGTCCGTGGGCAACATCAAGCAGATCACTCGCGCCATGGAAATGGTGGCGACGACGAAGCTGCGTCGGTTCCAGGACCGCGCCGTCTCGTCGCGTCCCTACGCGCAGGAGATCGCCCAGCTGCTCGGCCGCATGTCCGCCGCGATGGGGGACAAGCTGCAGAGCCGCCCGGTGTTCGCCGCGGGCCAAGGCAAGGCCGTCGCGATGCTCGTCGTCGGCTCGGATCGCGGACTGTGCGGGGCCTACAACTCGGCGCTGTTCGCGGCGCTCGAGCGCTGGCTCGAAGAGCACCAGGGCGCGGATGTGCGCTTGTTCGTGTACGGCAAGCGCGCCTACCAGTACCTGCAAAAGCGCGGCCTGCCGATCGAGCGCTACTTCGCCGATCCGCCGCTCGAGAAGATCGACTACCGCCTCGCGAAGTTCACCGCGAAGGCGCTGCTCGAGGCCTTCCTCTCCGGCCAGTACCGCGAAGTGCTCGTGCACTACACCGCCTTCGAGTCGATGGCGAAGTATGTGCCGACGACGATCCCGTTCTTGCCCGTGAAGCCCGTCGCTGGCAAAGCCAACGAGCAAGGCGGCGCGAGCGATGTGATCCTCGAGCCCTCGGTGGAAACGCTGCTCGACAAGCTCGTGCCGCGCTACCTCGAGACGCGCATCTTCAACGCGCTGCTCGAGGCCATCACTTCCGAATACGCCAGCCGCCGCATGGCCATGAAGAACGCCACCGACGCGGCCACCGACATGCAGGCCCTCCTGAAGGGGGTCTACAACCGCAAGCGCCAAGAAGGCATCACCAAGGAACTCCTCGACATCGTCGGCGGCGCGGAAGCGCTGCGCGGCAAGTAGGACCACCTCTCGAGCACGCCCATGACCACGACCGCTTCCGCCAACATCGGCTCCGTCGCGCAGATCTTCGGCGCCGTCGTCGACGTCCGTTTCCCCCCGGGCAAGCTCCCGGCCATCTACAGCGCCATCCTCGTCAAGGACGAGAAGGCCGGCATCGACATGATGCTCGAGGTGGCCCAGCACCTCGGCAACGATGTCGCTCGCTGCGTCGCCATGGCCTCCACCGACGGCTGCCGCCGCGGCATGAAGGCCATCGACACCGGCGCGCCGATCAAGGTGCCGGTGGGCGACGCCTGCAAGGGCCGCATCTTCAACCTGCTCGGCGTGGCGCTCGACGAGAGCGCTGGCCGCGGCAAGGTCACCGCGCAGGAATCGTGGCCGATCCACCGCCCGGCGCCGTCCTTCGAGCGTCAGGAGGCCATCAGTCAGGTGTTCGAGACCGGCCTCAAGGTCGTCGACCTTCTGTGCCCCTTCGCCAAGGGCGGCAAGATCGGCCTGTTCGGTGGCGCGGGCGTCGGCAAGACCGTGCTCATCCAAGAGCTGATCCGCATCACGGCCGTCGAGAAGGGCGGCTTCAGCGTGTTCTGCGGCGTCGGCGAGCGCACCCGCGAGGGCAACGACCTGTGGCTCGAGATGAGCGAGGCGACCTACAAGACGCCGGACGGCAAGCAGCAGTCGGTGATCGACAACGCCGTGCTCGTGTTCGGCCAGATGAACGAGCCGCCGGGTGCGCGCCTGCGCGTGGCGCTCTCGGGCCTGACCATGGCCGAGTACTTCCGCGATGTGCGCAAGACGGACGTGCTGCTGTTCGTCGACAACATCTTCCGCTTCGTGCAGGCGGGCTCGGAAGTGTCGGCCATGCTCGGCCGCATGCCTTCGGCCGTCGGTTACCAGCCGACCATGGCGAGCGAGATGGGTGCGCTGCAGGAGCGCATCACCTCGACCAAGGACGGCTCGGTCACATCGATGCAGGCCGTGTATGTGCCCGCCGACGACATCACCGACCCGGCGCCGGTCGCGACCTTCGCGCACCTCGACTCGACCATCATCCTCGAGCGCAAGATCGCCGAGCTGGGCATCTTCCCCGCGGTCGACCCGCTGAAGTCGACCTCGCGCATGCTCGATCCGCAGGTCGTCGGCGAGGAGCACTACAAGGTCGCGCGCTCGGTTCAGCAGGTGCTGCAGCGCTACAACGACCTGAAGGACATCATCGCCATCCTCGGCATCGAGGAGCTCTCGGACGACGACAAGCTCGTCGTCTCCCGCGCGCGCAAGATCCAGCGCTTCCTCTCGCAGCCGTTCTTCGTGGCCGAGCAGTTCACGGGCACGCCGGGCGTGTTCGTGTCGCGCGAGGACACGGTGCGCGGCTTCAAGGAGATCGTCGAAGGCAAGCACGACGCGCTCCCCGAGCAGGCCTTCTACATGGTCGGCAGCATCGACACGGCCATCGCCAAGGCCAAGAAGATGGCGAGCTGAAGCGATGGCCGGCGCTCTCACCCTGCGCGTCATCACGCCCGACAGCATCGTGCTCGACATCCAGACGAGCGCGGTGCGCCTGCCGGGCGTCGATGGCCAGATTGGCATCCTGCCGCGGCACGCCCACATGGTCGCCGCGGTGGATGTCGGACAGCTCTCGTACAACGAAGGCGGCGTCGAGAAGTCGCTGTTCGTTTCCGAGGGCTTCGCCGAGGTCAAGGGCAACACGCTGCGCGTCGTGTGCGAGGCGGGCGAGCTGCCGGCGGACATCGACGAGGAGCGCGCCAAGGAAGCGGAGGCCCGCGCCCGTGCACGCCTCAAGGCTCAAAGGGGCGGGCCTGACGCCGTCGACATGCTGCGCGCCGAGGCCGCCCTGCGTCGAGCGATCGCGCGCCAGCGCGTGCTCGGCCTCTACGCGCGCGAGCGCGTCCGTTCCTAGTGCGCGCCGCGGGCGCACTCTCGTCTCCTTGTGCGCCGCACTCGCGCGCGGGCCTGTCGTGCGGCCGTTGCTCGGCCCACGACGGGCCAGCTTCATTCTCTTGGAGCGCTCAGCCATGACCCAAGGACCTATCTGGCGCCGGACTCACACTTGCGGCGAGCTGCGCCCGACGCATGTCGGGGCGATCGTGACGCTCAACGGCTGGGTGCAGGCGCGCCGCAACCTCGGCGGCATCTACTTCCTCGACCTGCGCGACCGCTACGGCCTGACGCAGGTCGTGATCCCCGAAGCCATCGGCGAGAGCGTGAAGCTCGGGCCTGAGTATGTGCTCAGCGTGCGCGGCAAGGTCAGCGCGCGCGTGGGCTCGCAGATCAACAGCGAGCGAGCGACCGGCGGCGTCGAAGTGATCGCCGAGGCGGTCGAGGTCCTGTCCTCGTCACCGCCGCCGCCGATCGACCTCTCGGGCTCGACGGAGACATCGCTCGACACGCGCCTCAAGTACCGCTACATCGACCTGCGCCGTCCGACGATGCAGCGCAACCTCGCGCACCGCTCGCGCTTCATCAACGCCATGCGGCGCGCCTTCGAGGCTCAGGGCTTCCTCGAGATCGAGACCCCGATCCTGACCAAGGCCACGCCGGAGGGCGCGCGCGACTTCCTCGTGCCCAGCCGCGTGCATCCCGGCGAGTTCTACGCGCTCCCGCAGTCGCCGCAGATTTTCAAGCAGATCCTGATGGTGGCGGGGCTCGATCGCTACTTCCAAGTCGCGCGCTGCTTCCGCGACGAGGACCTGCGCGCGGATCGCCAGCTCGAGTTCACGCAGCTCGACATGGAGATGAGCTTCGTCGAGGAAGAGGACGTGTTCGCCACTTGGGAAAATGTGCTGCGCGACACGTTCAAGGACGCCATGGGGATCGAGCTCGCGTTGCCGTTCCCGCGCATGCGCTGGGAAGAGGCGATGGAGCGCTTCGGCGTCGACAAGCCCGACCTGCGCTTCGGCCTCGAGCTGCATGCGGCGGACGCGTGGGCCAAGGCCTGCGACTTCCAAGTGTTCCGCTCCGCCGTCAGCTCGGGCGGTCGCGTCATGGGCATCACCGTACCCGCCAGCCACAACCTCTCGCGCAAGGACATCACCGAGCTCGAAGGCGTGGCCAAGGGCATCGGCGCCAAGGGCCTCGCGTGGTGGAAGGCCGGTGCCGCAGGCGGCTCCGGTCCGCTTGCTAAGTTCTGCGCCACGCCCGAGGCGGCCGCGGCGCTGATGGCCGCCATGGGCGCCGCGGAAGGGGACATGTGCCTGTTCATCGCCGACCGCAAGTCGCTCACGCGCAAGGTGCTCGGCGAGCTGCGCAACCAGCTCGGTCGGCGCCTCGACCTGATCCCCAAGCCGAGCGGTCCGACGGACGCCGCCCAGTGGCGCTTCACATGGGTGACGCACTTCCCGCTGTTCGAGTGGGACGAGGACGCCGGCCGCTACTTCTCGGCGCACCACCCGTTCACGGCCCCGGAGGACTGGAGCCTCGACGGCGCCATGGAAGGCAAGGAGCCGGATCTGGGCCAGCTCTCGAGCCGCGCCTACGACCTCGTGCTCAATGGCTGGGAGCTGGGCTCGGGCTCGGTGCGTATCCACCGCGCGGATGTCCAGCAGAAGATCTTCTCGATGCTCGGCATCGGTCCCGAGGAACAGCAGCGCAAGTTCGGCTTCTTCGTCGAGGCGCTGTCCCAAGGCGCGCCGCCGCACGCCGGCTTTGCGCTCGGCCTCGACCGCACGACCGCGCTGACCTTGGGCCTGGACAACATCCGCGAGGTGATCGCGTTCCCCAAGACCGCCTCGGCCGTCGACCTGATGTGCGACGCGCCTTCGCAGGTCGATCCCGAGCAGCTCGTCGAGGTCCACATCCGCTGCGTGCCGCCGCCCCCGACCCCGACCGCGTCCCCGAATCCATCCTGCTAGCGCGTCTCGTGCCGTGGGCTTATTCTTGCCACCCGTTCCGAGCCCCGCGCTCGCCTCGCCCTCCCGCCCGTAACCAAGGAGCTACGTGTCCTCCCGCAACTTCCGCGTCAACCGCCAGATCCGCATCCCTCAGGTTCGCCTGATCGACGAAAAGGGCGAGCAGGTCGGCATCATCTCGACGGACGACGCCCGCCGGCGCGCCGAGGAAGCGGGCCTCGATCTGGTCGAAGTCTCGCCCACGGCCGAGCCGCCGGTGTGCCGCATCCTCGACTTCGGCAAGTTCAAGTACGAGCAGCGCAAGAAGGAGAAGGGCGGCAGCAAGGGCCACTCAGGCGGCGTGAAGGAGCTGCGCGTGCGGCCGATGATCGACAAGCACGACCTCGACTACCGCATCAAGCAAGGGCGCGGATTCCTCGCGGAAGGTCACAAGGTGCAGGTGGTGTGCGTGTTCCGCGGCCGCCAGATGGACCACCCCGAGCACGGACATCGTGTCATGGCCGAAGTTGCTGACGCGCTCGCCGATCTATCCAAGATCGAGTCGCCTCCCAAGCAGCTCGGCAAGCGCATGACCATGCTGCTCGCCCACAAGTAGAGCTCCAGGGTCCGCTCGCCCCCGCTGCGCGCCGTGCCGGCGTGGACGCGCCCGCCCGCTGTGGCCAGCTGAAGTGCCCGCCTGAAGTGCCCGGCGAGGGTGGAGCCCAAGGGTGACTGGGCACCAAAATTCCCCTTTCCAGCGCTTGCGAGGCCTGGGGCTTGCATGGTCCGCTGGGTTCGCTACTCTCTTTGGCCCTCGAAACACTCCCTGGGGCGTTCGTCCCGGAGCTCCTCTCTCATGCCCAAGCAGAAGTCCAAAGGCGCCGTCAAGAAGCGCTTCCGCATCTCCAAGAACGGCAAGGCCGTGTGCAGCCACCCTGACCGTGGTCACGGCCACGCTCCGTTCAGTGGTGAGACCGGTCGTCGCCTGCGCCGTCGCATGGTGCTCAACAAGACCTGGTCCGAGCTCGTGCGCAACATGATCGGAAAGTAGTCCCATGGTCCGCTCAACCTACGGTCCCCCCAGTCGTCAGAAGCGCAATCGCCGTCTCAAGCTCGCCAAGGGCTATTGGGGCGGCCGTCACCGCCTGTGGCGCACCGTCGCGGAAACGCTGACGCGCGCCTGGGCCTATTCCACGGCCCACCGCCGCCTGAAGAAGCGCGACTTCCGCTCCATGTGGATCGTGCGCATCGGCGCGGCCTGCAGCATGCGCGGCCTGCCCTACTCCCAGTTCATCGACGGCCTGAACAAAGCCGGCATCGTGCTGAACCGCAAGCAGCTCGCCGAGCTGGCGATCCACGACCCGCTGGCCTTCGACAGGCTCGTCGAGGAGGCCAAGGGCGCCCGCGCCGGTGCCGTGCACGCCTAGGCGCCGCTTCCCGTAGCACGGGAAAGCTCGTTTCGTTCTGATGACGGCCCGGACCTCCGGGGCGTAGTCTGCTGACGGCCCGGACCTCCGGGCCGTTGTCGTTTCCCACGCGGTTGTCCCTGTGCGCCGCACCAGCCGTCCCACGCCCACATGACCCACGACGCAGCTTCCGTACGCGCCCTGCTCGGCGAGATCCTCGCGGCGCTCGCGAGCGCGAGCGAGAGCGACGAAACGCGCAGCCTGCGCCAGCGCCTCGAGCGCTTCGTCGCCCTGCCCGACGAGGCCCTCACGAGCGCGGTGCTGCTCGAAGCGAGCGCCGCGCCGCTGGGCGCCATGCGCGTCTTCCCGAAGGAGGCGCGCGGTCTGGTGGGCTCGAAGGCCAATGCGATCAAGCAGGCCGCGCTGGCCGCGTTGGCTGTGGAGGAGCAAGCCGCGCTCGCCCGTGCGCTGGCGGCGGAGCGCTCCGGCGCGGGCTTCGACGCCACGCTGCCGCCGCCGCGTCAGGCCTGCGGCTCGCTGCACCCGATCACCCAGGTGACACGCGAGCTCGAGGATCTGTTCACTTCGATGGGCTGGACGATCCTCGACGGCCCCGAAGTCGAGACCGAGCACTTCAACTTCGACGCGCTCAACATCTCGCCCGATCACCCGGCGCGCGACACCATGGACACATTCTGGGTGCGCACCGCGCCGGGCGAGACGCGGCTCGTGATGCGCACGCACACCTCGCCGGTGCAGGTGCGCGCGATGCGCCGCCTGCAGCCCCCGTTCCGCGCGATCGTGCCCGGCAAGGTGTTCCGCAACGAGGCGCTCGACGCCAGCCACGAGCACACCTTCCACCAGATGGAAGGCCTCGTCGTCGGCAAGCATGTCTCGGTGGGGCACCTGATCGCCGCGATGAAGACGCTCCTGCGCGGCATCTTCGGGCGCGAGATCGAGATCCGCCTGCGCCCGGGCTACTTCCCCTTCGTCGAGCCCGGCTTCGAGCTCGACGCGCGCTGCCCGTTCTGCACCGAGGGCTGCAGCGTGTGCAAGCGCTCGACATGGATCGAGCTGCTCCCCTGCGGCATGGTGCACCCCAATGTGCTGAAGGCCGGCGGCATCGATCCAGAACAGTGGACCGGCTTCGCGTTCGGGCTCGGGCTGTCGCGGCTGGTGATGTTGCGCTTTGGCATCGACGATGTGCGTCACCTGCTGGCCGGCGACATGCGCTTCCTGGAGCAGTTCTAGCCATGAAGATCAGCTACCGCTGGCTGGCGCGACATGTCGACCTCTCGGGCACGAGCGCCGTGGACATCGCGAGGGAGCTGACGCTCTCGACCGCGGAAGTCGAAGGCGTGGAGAGCTTCCTGCCGCACCTGTGCGATGTGACCGTGGGCCATGTCGTGCAGCGCGAGAAGCACCCGGACGCCGACAAGCTCTCCTTGTGCCGCGTCGATGTCGGGCAGGGCGAGCCGCTGCAGATCGTGTGCGGCGCGCCCAATGTGCGCGCGGGCCTCAAGGTCGTCGTGGCGACGGCGGGCACGACGCTGCCGGGCGACTTCAAGATCAAGAAGTCGAAGATCCGCGGCGTCGAGTCGAACGGGATGATCTGCTCGGAGCGCGAGCTCGGGCTGGGGGTCGAGCACGATGGCATCTGGGAGCTCCCGGCGGGACTCGCGGTCGGGGCGCGCCTCGGCGCGGCGCTCGGGCTCGAGGACTGGGTGATCGAGATCGACAACAAGTCGGTCACGCACCGTCCCGACCTGTGGGGACACCGCGGCATCGCAGCGGAGCTGGCCGCAATCTTGCGCCGTCCGCTCAAGCCGCTCGACCTCGCGCTCCCCGCGACCGGCGGCGGGGCGAGCGTCGGCGTGCGCATCGAGAGCGATGCGTGTTCGCGCTACCTCGCGCTGCGCGTCGAAGGCGCGCGCGCGACGCGCAGCCCGCTGTGGCTGAAGAGTCTCTTGCTCGCGGTCGGCCAGCGGCCGATCGACTTGCTCGTCGACCTCTCGAACTTCGTGATGCTCGACCTCGGACAGCCCAATCACCTGTTCGATGCGCGCAAGATCGGGGCGCAGGGCATCGTCGTGCGCAAGGCGCGCGCGGGGGAAGTGCTCAAGACGCTCGATGAAGTCGAGCGCAAGCTCGAGGCCTCGGACCTGCTGATCTGCAACGGCGACGAGCCCGTCGCGCTCGCCGGCATCATGGGCGGCGAAGGCTCGAAGGTGGCCGAAGACACATCGCAGCTCGTGCTCGAAGTCGCCGCCTTCCACGCGCCGACCGTGCGCCGCACTTCGGCGCGGCTGGGCCTGCGCACGGATGCCTCCGCGCGCTTCGAGAAGACGCTCGATCCCGAGCTCGTGCCGCGCGCCGCGGCGCACCTCGTGCGTCTGCTGCAGGCCGAGCAGCCGGAAGTGAAGCTCGCGGCCCCCGCCACCGATGTCGGCCAGTGGACTAGCGCCGCAAAGACCATTCGGTTGCGCGGCGAGCGCGTGCGCATGCTGCTCGGAGCGGACCTCGACGATGCCGCGATCACCGACATCCTCGTGCGCCTGGGTTTCGGCGTCGCCAAGGATGGCGAGGGCCTCGCGGTGCGCGTGCCTTCGATCCGCGGCACCAAGGACATCTCGATCGAGCAGGACTTGGTCGAGGAAGTCGGCCGCATCTATCGCTACGGCAACATTCCCGAGATCCCGCTCGCCGGCATTCTGGTTCCGCCGCCGCGCGACGAGCGCCGACGCCTCGTGCGTCGCATCGAGGACCGCCTCGCGGGCAGCGCGCGCTTCCACCAGCAGATCAGCTACTCGTTCGTGCCCGACACCACGATTCTGAAGCTCGGGCTGCAATCGACGCCGCATGTCGAGGTCCAAAATCCGATCACCGAGGGCGCGTCGCGCGTGCGGCGCTCGGTCGTGGTGAGCCTGTTGCCGCTGCTCGAGCCCAACCGGCGCCGCGCCGCCGAGGTGCGCCTGTTTGAAGTCGGCAAGGGCTACGAGCCCGTCGGTGGAGCGGAGCCGACCGAGCGCCACGAAGTTGCGCTGGTGCTCGCGCGCCCCGCGCGCAAGGCGAATGCGCGCTTCGACGACACTTCGCTCGCGCTGCTGCAGGGCGTGGTCGAAGACCTCGTGCGCTCACTGGGACTCGAGGCGTGCACATGGTCGCGCTGCGAGGCGGTCGCGAGCTGGGCGCACCCCGGACGCGCCACGGCGCTGCGCATCGGCTCGCAGGAGACGCTGGTGGGCGAGGTGGCCGCGATCGAGCCCGGGCTCGCGCGCGAGCTCGGGCTCGCGGGCGAAATCGAGAGCGACATTGCGCTCGCGCGAGTGTCCGTCGACGCGCTGCTCGGGGCGACGCCGCGCGCGCGCCGCTACTCGCCGCTGCCGCAGTTCCCCGCGACCCGCGTCGATGTGGCGCTCGCGCTCCCCTCAGAGCGCAGCGCCGGCGAGGCCAAGGCCGCGCTCGAGCGCAGCGGCAAGGGCTTGGTCAGCGGGTTGGAGTTGTTCGATGTGTTCACCGGGGAGCGCATCGGTGCAGGTCGGCGCTCGCTGGCTTGGCATGTGACGCTCTCGGCCCCGGACCGCACCCTGAACGAAGCCGACGTGAAGAAGTTCCTCGAGCGGGTCGAGCGCGAGGCCGTCCAACTGGGCGGGGAACTGCGCCGGGAGTAGAGTTCGGGCGGGGGGCTGGCCGATCCAGCGGGGCCCCTTCAGGGCCCCTCGAGTGGCCCCCCAGCAACCCTCGTGAAGATCGTCCTCATCAGCCCGCCGTCGCCGAGCGAGTTCCGCGTCAGTCGCGGGCTCATGGGCGGCTTCGGCATGGCGGTGAACCCCGCGCTGCTCTACCCGCCGATCGAGCTCGCCCATGTGGCGAGCGTGCTCGAGGCCGGGGGCCACGAAGTCGCGATCCACGACGCCGACGCGCTCGGCCACGGTCCCGAGGAGACCGTGGCGGCGGTTCGCGCGCTGGCGCCCGCGTTCATCGCCCTCGACAGCTCGAGCACCTCGCTCGATTCCGACCTTGCGCTCGCGCGCGAGCTGCGCGCGAGCCTGCGCGTGCCGGTCGCGATCCTCGGCAGTCAGGTGACCTTCACCCCGGGCGAGATCTTCGGGGCTGACAATGTCGACTGCGTCGTGCGCGGCGAGCCGGAGCACACCGTGCGCGACCTCGCGCGGCGCGTCGCGGCGGGGGAGGGCTTCGCCGGCGTCGAAGGCATCACATGGAAGCGCGCCGACGGCGGGATCGTGCACGAGCCCGAGCGCGAGAAGATCAAGGACTTGGACAGCCTGCCACTGCCGGCGCGGCATCTGCTGCGCAACGAGCTGTACCGCTTCCCCGGCATCGACGGCCCGGTCACGACGCTCAAGAGTTCGCGCGGCTGCCCGCTCGACTGCTCGTTCTGCGGCTACACGCTCGCGCAGGGCCTGCGCTTCCGCTTCCGCAGCCCCGAGAATGTGCTGCGCGAGCTCGAGGACATCGTGCGCGTGCACCGCGTGCACCAGGTGGTGTTCCGCGATCCGATCTTCACCACGCGCAAGGACCGCGTGCACGCGATCTGCGACGGGATTCTCGAGCGCAAGCTCGACCTCAAGTGGCAGTGCGAGACGGCCGTGAAGGTGCTCGATCGGGAGCTGCTCGAGAAGATGGCCAAGGCGGGCTGCGTGCACATCTCGCTCGGGGTCGAGTCGGGCAACGAACTGATCCAACGCAAGCACTGCGGCGCAAAGCTGCTCGACCACGACGCGGCCGTGAAGGTCTTCGCCGACGCGCGCGAGCTTGGGATCGAGACGCGCGCCTTCTGCATGATCGGCTTCCCCGAGGAGACGCCCGCGATGGTCGAGGACACGCTGCGCTTGGTGGAGCGCTGCGATCCCGACCAAGTGCAGTTCTGCGCCGTCACCGCCTACCCGGGCACGCCGCTCTACAAGCTGCTGAAGGGCGAGCGCGACTTCGACTACGCGACCATGACGGGTTTCAAGGCGCTCGAGGGCAACGAGTTCATGAGCGCGGCCGAGATCGAAGCCAAGATCCGCGAGGCCTATCGGCGCTTCTACCGCCGACCGCGGCGCCTCGTGCGCGAGTTGCGCCATCCGCTGCGCCTCGCGGGCAAGGTCGTGCGCTACTTCACCCTCTTCCGCGCGCGGGCCTGAGTCAGCTCGGGCGCAAAGCAGCGCGGCGCTCGCACCAGCCTCTGGGTGCGAACGCCGCGCAGGAACAGCTCCCTCTCGGAAGCTCGGAATCAGTTCGTGCCGGGGAACGGCGGCCAGCTGCGCGGCTTCATGCGCTCGTCGACGATGCGGTGCTCCGTGCCCGGGGGCGGGATCTGCAGCGATTTGAGGAACTCGATCACACAGTCGCGGCCGTAGCTGTCGAGCGCGAGGAACCCGAGGCGCGACGCGTCAGCCTCGCCGAAGTGGTTGAGCACCGCTTCGCGCAGCGTGGTGAAGCGGCCGTGGTGGAAGTAGGGGGCCTCGTTGGCGCAGCCCCAGAGCTTCTTGGTGACGAATCTGGCGTTGTCGGCGCGCAAGGCCGCGGAGCCACCCGCGGCGTGCATGTCGAGCGACTCGCGGTTGGGGTCGCTCGGTCCGGCCGTGATGTCGTGCAGCTTGAGGGCGGTGAAGGCAGGCGCGCGTCACGCCGCCGTTCGAGGAGAGCCTAGGCTCCGGCAGGGAATCGCTGTTCAAGTTGACCGAGAAGACACCGTGCTGCGCCACATAGGCATCGCCGAGAAAGTACGCCATCGAAGCCAAGGTGACGGAGCGGTCGCTCTAGCAGGTCCCAAATCCTCCTACGATTTCCTACAAGTTCGGTCGGCCGACCGCACGGGGCTGTGGCAGGTCCCGGCGGCGCCACGAGAATCGAGTTTCGGCGCGCTCGCGCGAGAGGCCCGCCGCCGGGCGCGACTCGCGGGGGCACGATCTGGCCGCCCCGGATTGGGTCGGGCGACGCGGCCGGAGCGCTGCGCGCTCAGGATTGGGTCGGGCGAGGGAGCTCGGACCTAGCTCGGGCGGTCCGTCCGCCACCAGTCAAGGGCGGCCACCTCGCGGATGCCTTGGGCGTAGGTGCGGGGCTCCCAGCCGAGTTCGAACTTGGCGTTCGTGATGTCGTGCTCGTGGTGCAGGTTGAAGTACGCGCTCGCGCGGCGGTCGGCCGTGTTGTCGGCGAACAGGCCCTTGAGGAAGATCAGGCGGTCGGCCCACTTCTTGGGGATGTTGCGGCGGCGCAGCTTTCCGCCGGCGGCCGCGATCGTGAGGTCGACGAAGTCGTTGTAGGCGATGCCCGAGGGCCCCGCGAGCTCGTACACGCAGTCGACGCCGCGCTCGAACGCGAAGTAGCGCATGACGGCGTCGACGGCGTCCTCGACATGCACGGGGTTGATCTTGGAGAGGCCGTCGTGGGGGACCCAGTAGGAACCGCGCTGGGCGGCGCAGCGGCGCAGGAACGGCGCGGTGTGACGGTAGTCGCCCACGCCGTACACCAGCGTCGGGCGGAAGCTCGCCCACTCGAAGCCGGAGCCCTTGATCAGCTTCTCCTGCACGCGCTTGGAGTCGCGGTAGTAGCTGTAGACCGGCGCGCCGATCACGGCCGAGGAGATGATCCAGATCTGGAAGTCCTTGGCGGCTTCGCGGCGCGCGGCGTCGAGCAGGTGGGTCGTGCCTTGGATGTTGATCTTCTGCATCGACTCGTCGCCGAGGTGGTCGTGCGCCGAGGCGATGTGAATCAACAGGTCGATGTCGGCGAGGAAGCCGCGCAGGGAGGCGGCGTCGACGAGATCGCCGGTGTGGACCTCGAGGGGCGCGCGAGCGGGATGCTCGAGGGCCGACTCGCGGCCGGGGCGCACGAGCACGCGGAGCCGGTGTCCTGCGGCGGCGAGGGAGCGCACCATGTAGCGACCGATGAAGCCGGTCGCGCCGGTGACGGCGACATGGAGCGGACCTTGGCGGTGGAAGGCGGACACGGCGGGGAGGTTGTAGCCGCGGCGAGGAGTGGCTCCAAGGGGCTCGCCGGGTGGGTGGGGGGGCTCGCCGAGTGGGTGGGGGGAAGGGATGATGGAGGCATGGGGAGCGCGCGGACCTTCGGACTGGTGTGTGCGCTGCGCGAGGAGCTCGGAACCCTGCGCGAGCGCGCGAGCAGGGCGGAACGAGCGCTGGGGCTCGAAGTGCTCGAGTTGCAGCTGGGGGAGGCGCGCCTTGTGCTGTGCGTCAGCGGCGTCGGAAAGGTGGCCGCGGCGCGCGCGGCGTCGGCGCTTCTGGGAGCCGGGGCGCGCGAGGGGCTGCTCGTCGGGGGCACCTGCGGCGGCCTCAAGCGCGGGCTGGTGCCGGGAACGCTCGTGCACTGCACGCGCGCGGTGCAGGCGGATCTAGCGGTGGCGCAGGGGCGCGAAGTCGAGTCCTGCGCTCACCTGCGGAGGGCTTGGCGGCGGATCGCGGAGGGGCCCGAGGGCTGGTTTCTCACATCCGATCGGCCCGTGCTGTCCCTGTGGCGGCGCCTGAGGCTCGCGCGGGCCTTCGCTGGGCCGGCGGTGGCCGACATGGAGACGGCCGCGGTGGCCGCGGTCGCGAGCGCGACCGGGGTGCCGTGGGCGGCACTGCGGGCCGTCACGGATGGGGCCACGGGGCTGGGGGCGGCGTCCTTCAAGCTGCACTACCCAAGGCAGGCGGGGCGCGCGGCCGATACGGTCCCCGTGCTGCTCGAGTCCTTGAGCGGCGCCCCCCGAAGGTGAGCTCCCGCCCGATTGCCGATCTTCGCGCAGCCGCGCTAGCCTCTCGCTCGCGGCCGTGTGCTCGTGTGAGCCCGCCATCGCCCGTCGCGCGCGCGCGCCGCCCCGCCATGCCAGCCCCCACCGCCACCGCAGCCTTGGGATGCCGCGCCCGCATCGGGAGGGCCGCTTGAGCGCCGCAGGGACGTTCGTCCGCCGCAACTTCGAGCCGCTGGTGCTCTCGGTTCAGGTGCTGGTCGATCTAGCGGTCATCTGGCTCGCCTGCTGGCTCGGTTGGACGCTGCGCGAGTCGCTCGCTGGCGAGCGCGGGCCGGACTTCGCCCACTACCGCGAGGTGTTCCTGCTCACCGCGGCCGTGACCCTCGTCTCGTTCCACGCGACGGGCATGTACAGCCCGCTGAAAAGCCTGCTCAACATCGAGGAGTTCAAGTCGGTCGCGAAGTCGACACTGACGAGCTTTCTCATCGTGCACGCGCTCCTGCTCCTCTTGCGCACCGCCACCGGCCTGCCCGAGCACGGCATCTACCGGCTGCTGATCCCGCTGCACAACTTCGTCAACATCGAGATCACCGACGAGCGCGGGGTGTGGCAGTTCTCGCGCATGGGCGTCTTGCTCGCGTTCGTGATGATCGGCCTGCTGACCACCACGAGCCGCTTCTGCTCGTTCAAGGTGATCCAGTGGCTGCATCGGCACGGCATCGGCAATCGCAACGTGCTGATCTTCGGCACGGGCGACACGGCACGGCGTCTGCAAAAAAAGTTCGTGCTCGTCCCGACGCTCGGACTGAACCTGCTCGGCTTCGTCAGCGCGCGCAGGGACGAGGTTGGCTCGCGCATCGATCGCTTCGAAGTGCTCGGCGTCGCGGAGGAGCTCGAGTTCCTCATCCGGCGGCACAAGATCAGCGAGGTCTTCGTCGCGATACCTGAGGCTGACGAGCGCGAGCTGATGTCACTGATCGAGACGCTCGAGCGCGAGGATGTGGTCTACCACATCGTGCCGCGCTTCCATCACATCTTCTCGCACAGGGTGCGCATCGAGACGCTCGACTCGATTCCGCTCGTCACGCGTCCGGATCGCAAGCCCTCCTTCCTGCAGTCCACCGCCAAGCGCACGCTCGACCTGTTCGTTGCTCTCACGGCGCTCGCGTTCGCGGCTCCGCTGTTCATCGCCACCGCCATACTCATTCGACGTGAGTCTCCCGGCCCCGTGTTCTTCCGGCAAAAGCGCGTGGGGAAGGACGGAGCGCAATTCGAGATGCTCAAATTCCGCACGATGCACGTGGAGCAAGGCGGCGATGCGCCCAAGCCCAAGAGCCCCCACGATCCGCGACTCACCGCGATCGGGCGCTGGCTGCGCCGCTACAGCCTCGACGAGCTGCCCCAGCTGATCAATGTGTTGACGGGCGAGATGTCGATCGTCGGTCCGCGCCCCGAGATGGCGTTCATCGTCGAACGCTACGGCCCGCTCGAGCGGGAACGCCTGCGCGTGAAGCCTGGCCTCACGGGCCTGTGGCAGATCTCCTATGCGCGCGGCGAGGCGATCCACGAGAACATGGAGTACGACATCTACTACATCGAGCACCAGTCGTTCCTGCTCGATGTGGTCATCATCGCGTTGACCGGCTTCGCGGTGGTGAAAGGCACGGGCGCGTACTGAGCAGGCGAGCAGTGCATGTCCTGCACGTGATCGAGGCGACGATCGGCGGCACGCGCCGGCATGTGGTAGATGCCTGTCGCGGCCTGCGCGCCCGCGGAGTGCGCGTGACGCTGGCCGCCTCGGCGCGGCGCGAACCGACTTTTCGAGACGACTTGACTGCGCTCGCCCGCGTGGGAGTCGACGTGCGAGAGCTGCCCATGGTTCGCTCGATTGCTCCGCACAAGGACCTCGCGCACACACTCGCCCTGCGCTCGCTGATCAAGGCGCTGCGTCCCGACATCGTGCACACGCACTCGAGCAAGGCCGGTGCGCTCGGCAGGCTGGCCTCGTGGTCGTGCGGCATCGGCGCTCGCATCCACACGCCGCACACATTCGCGTTTCTGTTCAGCGCCATGTTCTCGTCGACTTCACGCGCGCTGTTCCGTGCCGTGGAGAAGGAGCTCTCGCGCAAGACGGATCGCTTCATCGCCGTGAGCAGCGACGAAGCCGCGACATTCGCCTCGGCCGACTTCATTCCCGCGAGCAAGGTGCGTGTCGTCGGAAACGGGATCGATCCGTTGCGCTTCGAGAACGCCGCGGCCATCGAGCGCGCTTCGCTGGGCGTGCCGCGGCACGCGCCGCTGGCGTTGGTCGTCGGCCTGCTCAATGTCGCCAAGGGACCCGACCTCGCGCTGCGCGCGCTCGCCCTGCCCGCGCTCGCCAATGTGCATGTCGCGTTCGCGGGCAGCGGCGAGCTGGAAGCCACCTTGCGCAAGCTCGCGCATGAATTGGGCGTGGAGTCGCGCGTGCACTTTCTCGGCTGGCGCGACGATGTTCCGGAGTTGCTCGCCACCTGCGACGCACTGCTCTTGCCCTCGCGCTGGGAGGGAATGCCGTACATCGTGCTCGAGGCGATGGCCTCCAGCCGTCCGGTGGTGGCGACGCCGGTGGATGGCGCTCGCGCGCTGCTCGCGGACGGCCTGTCGGGACATCTGTGCCGATCGAGCGAGCCGGAGGACATCGCGGACGCTCTCGCGGCGGTGCTGAAGCAGGGCGACGACGCGCGGAGGCTGCTCGGCAAGGCCGCTCAAGCCAAGGTGCGCGCGAACTTCACGCTCGAGCACATGGTCGAGGGACTGCTCGGCGTGTACGGGGAGTTCGCGTGAGGATCCTCCACGCGATCACGACGCTCGACGTGGGCGGTGCCGAGATGCACCTGCTCGCGCAGGTGCGGGGCCAGTGCGCGCGCGGGCACAGTGTGCGCGTCGTGTACTTCAAGGGACAGGGAACGCTCGCGCCTGACTTTCTCTCCGCGGGAGCGGAACGCGTGGAGCGCTCGTCGTTCGCCGATGGGCTTCTCGGCGACTTGCGCGCGAACCTGCGATGGGCGCAGATCACCCACACGCACCTCCTCAAGGCCGACATGGGCGTGGCGGTGCTCGCCACGCTCGCCGGACGTCGTGCGGGACTCGTCTCGAGCAAACACAACGACGAACAGGTGCTGACGCGTCCGCTCGTCTCGCTCGTGCACGGACTCATCGGACGGCTTCCTCGACGAACGATTCCGCTCTCGGATCACGTGGCGCGCTTCATCGAGCGCCACGGACGCATTCCGCAGGCGCGCCAGACGCGCATCTACTACGGACTCGACCCGACGCCGTTCGAGCAAGCGGCGCTGGCCGCTCCCGAAGTGCGCGCGAAGCTGCGCCGCTCGCTGGGCATCGGCGACGATGAGGTCGTGTTCACATGCGTGGCCCGCTTCGCTCCGCAGAAGGCGCACGCGGTGCTGCTGCGGGCCTTTGCGCGGGCGCGCGCAAGCGAAGGCGGAGCGCGCCTGCGACTGCTGCTCGTGGGCGACGATCCGTTCGGCGAGGGTCGCGCCCGAGCCGTTGCACTCGCGCACGAGCTGGGGGTGCACGGCCCGGTCGTGTTCGCCGGCATCCGACGCGACGTGCCGCAGGTGCTCGCGGCTTCCGACGCGTTCGTGATGTGCTCCTTGTGGGAAGGCCTCGGACTGGTGTTCCTCGAAGCCATGGCGACGGGCCTGCCGGTGCTCGCGACGCGCGTCTCGGCGGTGCCCGAGGTCGTCGAGGAGGGCCGCACGGGCCTGCTGGTGCCGCCCACGGACGCCGACGCGCTCTGCACCGCGATGCTGCGCCTTGCCGAAGACGCGGAGCTCCGACGGGCGCTGGGCAGCGCGGGACGCGAGCGAGTCAGAAAAAACTTCGCGCTCGAGCGCATGATCGAGGAGACGCTGCGCGTGTATTCGCATTTGCACCCAGAGCCTCCGCGCGGCCGATAGACCCTGCGCACGCGCCATGTCTCAGCAGGAACGACCGACGGCGCCATCGGAACCCCAGACGGTGGCCAACAGCGAGGGCGAAGCGCAGCGTTACCGCGGCCCAGATCGGCGCCAGCGACGAACGCCGCGCTGGTCGCGCTACACGCTCTTCGGAGGGCGACGGCGCAGCGGTGGAAGGCGCGAGGGCGAGAACGAGGGCGCGTTCGTCGATCAATACAGCGGTCGACTCTTGATCGCGATGCTCTGGATCGCGGCGATGAACGCGCTCGACAGCTTCTTCACGCTGCTGCACCTGCAATCGGGAGGCATCGAGCTCAACCCCGTGGCCGAGGCGATGCTGGAGTCGGGGCGCTTGGGCTTCGTCGCCTCGAAATCGCTCCTGATCATCGTTCCGCTCGTGGCCTTGACGCTCCACAAGAACTTCCCGCTCGCGCGTACGGGCATCTGGACGGCGGCTGGGGCGTACACCGTGCTGGTCGGATACCACCTCACGCTGCTCTGACGGGCCTGCGCGGCGTCGAACGACCCCCCGTCGCACCCTAGACTCCCGTCCATGCGCATCGCACGTGTACTCACGCGGCTGAACCTCGGCGGCCCTGCTCGGCAGGTGCTCGCGAGCGATCCGCTGCTCAGCGCGCGGGGGCACGCGGTCCGCATCTTCGTCGGAAGCCCGGAGAGCGGTGAGGGCGATCTGTTCGAGACGGCGCGAGCCCGCGGACTCGACGTGGTCCGAGTGCCCGGACTCGCGCGCGGCTGGTCGCTCGTCGGCGACCTGCGGGCGCGTGCGTTCCTGCGCACTGCGTTGGCGGAGTTTCAGCCCGATGTCCTCCACACGCACGCCTCGAAGGCGGGAGCGCTCACGCGCTGGGCCAGCGGATGGCTCGGCCACCTGCCTCGCGTGCACACCTTCCATGGGCATGTCCTCGAGGGCTACTTCCACCCGATGGTGTCCACGGGGATCGCCGCGCTCGAGCGCAAGCTCGCGCGCAAGACCGACCGCATCGTGGCGGTGTCGCATGCAACGGCGGACGACCTCGTGCGACTCGCCGTCGCGCGCGAGGATCAGATCGTCGTGATTCCGCCGGGCATCGACCTCGCTCCCTTCCTCGCGCTCAGCGGAGGCAACGGAGTCCTGCGCAGCCTCGTGCGCGCGCCGGAGGAGGCCCAGCTCGTCGGCGTGTTCGGACGGCTCGCCCAAGTGAAGCGGCCCGAGTGGGCGATCGACGTGTTCGAGTTGCTCGCGAGCCGCTATCCGCGGCTCCAGCTCGTGTTCATCGGGGATGGGGATCAGCGTGGAATGCTCGAGCGACGCATCCGCGCCTTGCCGGCGAGCTGCCGCGAGCGCGTGCACATGCTCGGAGCCGTCGACGATGTCGCCTTGCTGTACGCCGACCTCTGCGCGGTGGTGTTGACATCGCGCCAAGAGGGCCTGCCGGTAGCCTTGATCGAGGCTGCCGCCGCCGCGAAGCCCGTGGTCGCGACGCGCGTCGGCGGCGTCGGGGAGATCGTGGCCGAGGAACGCACGGGCTATCTGGGAACGAGCGTCGATGAGCTCGCGTACGGCTTGGCGCAACTGCTCGAGTCTCCGGCCGAGGCCCACGCCATGGGGCAGCGTGCGCGCATGCGCGCGCAGTCGCGGCACTCCGCACAAGCGCTGGCGACGCGCCTCGAGCAGCTCTACCAGGCCGTCGTGGCTGCGCGGAGCGCGCGCGCTTGAAGCTTCTATTTCTCACGCAGGTTCTCGATCGCGCGGATGCGGTGCTCGGCTTCGTACCGCGCTGGATCGAGGGGCTCGCGCGCCGCTGCGAACGCGTGCGCGTGCTCGCGCTCGAAGTGGGGGATGTGTCCGGCCTGCCCAGCAATGTCGACGTGCGAGAGATCGGACGCAAGGGCTGGATCGCTCGCTACCTTCGCAACCGCCGCTACCTGCGCGAGGCGCTCCTCGATGAGGGCTTCGACGTCGTTCTGGCGCACATGGTGCCGCGCTACACGCTGCTCTCGAGCGGCATCGCGCGCAAGGCTGGCGCCCGCGAGTTCCTGTGGTACACGCACGGCGCCGTCGACGCGCGGCTCGAGCGCGCGGTGAAGGCAGTCGAACTCGTGTTCACGGCCAGTGAGGAGTCACTGCGCATCGAGACGCGCAAGAAGGTCGTCACGGGTCACGGCATCGACCTCGAGCACTTCTCCGCGCGCGGGGCGGAGCCTGTGCGTCCCATCCGCCTGCTCGGAGTGGGGCGACTCACGCCGGCCAAGGACCCGCTGACGGTGGTGGCCGCGGTGGGGATCCTCGTCGCGCGCGGATTCGATGTGCACCTCGACCTCGTCGGGGGCGGGCTCGTCGCCTCCGATGAAGCCTACAGCGCTCGCGTGGCGGAACAGATCGAGGTGGGCGGGCTCGCGCAGCGCGTCGTGCTGCACGGCTCCGTTCCCTACCGCGACATCGTGCCGTACTACCAGCGCTCGACGATGGTGCTGAGCGCGAGCCGCACGGGCAGCATCGACAAGGTGGTCCTCGAGGCGATGGCCTGTGCGCGCCCGGTGATCACCTGCAACGACTCCTTCCCGCGCCTGTTCCGCGAACTCGGCGCCGATGGCGAAGCGCTGCTGTTCGAAGCGGGCAGCGCGGCCTCCCTCGCCGACCGCATCGAAGGGATCCTGCGCCTGCGGCAGCCCGTGCGCGTCGCGCTCGGCGAGCGCCTGCGTGCGCTGGTCGCCCGCGATCACGAGGTCGACGCGCTCATGGGGCGGCTCGTCGAACGCATGCAGCCGCCCAGCCGAGGGAAAGCGTGAGCGCGGAGCTCCCCGAGGCGTTGCTCGAGCCGCTGCGGCGAGCGCTCGCTTGGCTCGCGAGCCTGCGCGATGCGCAGGGTCGGATCGTGTGCCCCGAGCACAAGATCGAGCACACCGGCAAGAGCGCCGGAGCCGCGGTGCTCGCGGCGCGACTCTCGCTGCACGACAGGCCCGAGCATCGCGAGCGCCACCGCGCGTTCGCGATCGAGCAGGGACGCCGGCTCGTCGCCAACCTTCATCGCGAGGGCACGAGCGAGTGCCACACCTTCTGGCCGGGCCGCCACGACAAGTACAACAGCTCGAACGCGATCATCGACGGCGGCGCGTGCAGCGCAGCGCTCGCGGAGCTGGTCGAGATCTTCGGCGACGAGCTCGCGGAAGCGGATCGGACTGCGTTCCGCGCCGCGAGCCTGCTGCATGCGCGCACATACCTGCGCTACGCCGTGCTCGACAAGGGCGTGCCGGCCCAGCGCGCGTGGGGACTGACGGGCCTCGCGGCGGCGTCGCGCCTCGCCGCGGACTCGGAGCTGGAGCGGGCCGCGATCGAGGCGTTCGGCGCGATCGAAGCCGTGCAGAATGGCGATGGGAGCTTCCCGTATCACCCGCGGCACTGGGGAGCGCCGAGCGTCGGCGCGAGCGACGCGTCGAGCTTCTATCACTCGCGCATTCCGGCTTTCCTGATGTACTCGCTCGAGCGCCTCGGTCGCGACCCGACGCGCGAGCCGTTCGCGCGCTCGATTCGCGCCGCGCTCGACTTCACCGAAGCGCTGCACGGGCCCGACGGCCTCAAGGTCGGTCTCGTCGAGGCGAAGCCTTGGTACTGGGGCGCCGAGTACGAAGTAGCGTCGCATGTGTTCGATGTGTACGCGCTCTCGAGAGGCTGGAAGCTCTTTGGCGAGCCTCGATTCGCGCGTGCCGCGGTGCGCGCCGCTCGCACGTGGAGCGCGCACCTCCTGCCGAGCGGAGAGCCGCGCTCGCACCTCCCCGGACAGGGTCGCACCAAGAGCTACCAATGCCCGGTGTTCTGGGCCTGCCACTCCGAGTGGATCGCACGCGCGCTGCCCGAGCTCGCGGAAGCGCAGGCACGGCTGGAACCGGATGTCGTCGAGCCCACTCGCGGGCTCGAAATATCCGTGCGCTGGTACCAAGACGCTGCGCTCGCGCGTCTGGAGGACAACTGCGTCGTCGCGTGGGTCCGCGCCGGCCGCCCCACCTCCACCATCCACTACGGGAGTCCACACGGCAGCGGGCTGCTGCGCGTCGTGCGCAAGTCCGATGGCGCGAGCTTGCTCGAGCGGCAGCGCTGGCGCTGCGATCAGGAGGGCGAGTGGGCGGCGCGCGCCGGTCGCTTTGCGCTGGCTCGCGGCTGGCGTGCGAGTGCCACGGAGCTGCGCTTCTCATTGTGGCTGCTCCGCAACCACTGGCGCGGCGGACGCTGGGCGCTCGCGCTCATGGCGCCGCTCGATGTCATCTGGCGCGGCCTCTGCGGCTTCGGGTCGAGCGAGGTCTCCAGCGCCTTCCACAGCTCGCCGATCGCGCGGATCGATTCCAGCGGTGTCGCGCTCGCGAGCGCCCTCGCGTGGCGCAGCGGGTCGGCGCCCGCGGGTTCGCGGCTGGTGCGGCGCTTCGAGGTCGATGGCGCTGGACTCACGGTGAGCGAGCGTTGCGAAACGGCGGAGGCGCTGCGCTCACTGCGCTATTGCTGGCCGCTCGCAGCAAGCGAACGCCGTGGAGAGGGCAGTGCGGAACGGACATACCGGCTGTGCTAGGGTTGAGGCACAAGCAGGTCAACTCGTGAACCCGACGCGCACTCACGGCGGACTCGGCACGACGCTGCGTGCCGCGCTCAACGCAGGGCTTGGTGCCGGGGCGCTCATCGGTCTCGTCGATGGCCTCGGCGCGGGATTGCGTACGGGAACGAGCGGGGCACTCGCGTGGCTCGGCTGTCTGGCGGCGAGCGCGCTGGTCTACGGAGCGGTTCTCACGGCGGTCGCATGCGCACTCGCGCTCCTCGGTCACCGCTGGCTGCGCGAGCGCACGCTGGGCGAGCGCTTGAGCTTGCTCTCGATCGTGGTCCTCGGCCTCGCTTGGTTCGTCGGCCTCGTGTGGTGGACTCGACCTTGGGTGTTCCCGGGAATCTCCATCACCGACCCCAAGCGTCTCGCGGTTTCGCTGCTGCTCGCTCCCGTCGGCGTGCTCCTCGGCTGGGCGTGCGTGAGCATCGGTGGCAAGCTCGCGCGCTCGGCTCAATGGACCCTCGCCGCGCTCGTGGCGCTGTGCTGGCTGGGCGGAGGGGCCTTCTTGGCGACTTCGCGCTCCGATTCCGAACGCCTCGGAGCGATCGGGGAGCGCACTGCGGAGCTCCCCAATGTGCTGTGGTTCGTGTGCGACGCGATGCGCGCCGACGCGCTCGGCTGCTACGGCAACGAGCGCGTGCAGACGCCGCGCATGGACGCGCTCGCGCGCGATGGAGTGCTGTTCGAGCGCGCGTTCGTGCAGGCGCCATTCACGGGTTCGAGCTTCGGCTCGTGGTTCACGGGCAAGTATCCGCGGCGCCACGGTTTCGTGCGCATGGCGCCCGACACGCGCATGGCTCCGAATGTGACGCTCGCGTCGCACCTGAAGGACGCGCCGCTGCTCGCCGGGGGCAGGCTGGAGCGCGAGGACTATCACTGCGTCACATTCATGACGGGCGCGATGTCCCAGTCGGCTGGGCTCGCGCGCGGGTTCGACTCGTACTTCGAGTCGTTCATGGGACACCATCTCGTCGATGTGGAGGACTCGTGGAGCCTGTTCAGCTCCGAGCTCCTGCTCTACATCGCACGCACGAAGCTGGCGCAGAAGTTCGATTCGACGCCGGTGGCGAGCGAGGCGTCCAAGTGGCTGCGCAGGAATGGACGCAAGCGCTTCTTCGCGATGGTGCACCTGTTCGCGACGCACACGCCCTACGATCCGCCACAGGACATCCGAGCGCTCTACTGCGATCCGAGCTACGCCGGTCCCTTGAGCGTGTTCCGCTCCGATCACGCCTTCGCCATTCACGAGGGCAAGGCGACCCCCAGCGCTGCGGACGCACGTCAGATTCGCGACCTGTACGCCGGTGGCGTGACGTACACGGACCGACAGATCGCGCTGGTGCTTGCCGAGCTCGAGCAGCAGGGCACGCTCGACGACACGCTCGTGGTCGTGACCGCAGACCACGGCGAAGAGCTCGGGGAGCACGGCGTGTGGGAGCACAACCACATGTTCCAGTCGAACCTGCGCGTGCCGCTCGTGATGCACTGGCCGCGCAAGCTGCCCTTGAACGCGCGCGTCGACGCGCTCGTCGAGTCGGTCGACTTCCTGCCGACCGTGTGCGAGGTGCTCGGCATCGCGGCGCCGAACGAGTCCAGTCTCGACGAGCGCGGCCGCGACCGCGGTGCTCTCGACGGCCGCAGCGTGATGCCGCTGCTCGACGGCCGCGCCACGGCCGTGCGCGAGTTCTCGTTCGCCGAGAACGGCCTCGAGATGTGTGTACAGGACCTGCGCTGGAAGCTCGTGGTGCCCTCGGTGGATGAGCACAACCAGCCGCTCGCGCTCTCTGGACAGACGCTCGAGTCGCTCTCGGGGCGCGGTATCGCCAAGCCACGCCTGTACGACCTGTCGAACGACCCGCTCGAGAGCCACAACGCCATCGCCCAAGCAGGGCCGCAGGCCGTACGCCTGCTCGCGGCCCTCGCGGCTTGGGACGCTTCGATGCCGATCCCGCGCTATGAAATCGTGCTCTCGCCGCGCGACATGGTCGAGAACGCACGCCGCATGGCGGAGATCGGCTACATCGACGGCATCGGCCAGCGAGCCCCACAAGCTCCCAAGCAGCCGTGAAGCGCGCGCTCGCGATCGTCGCCAACACACGGCTGCCCTCCGAGCGCGCCCAAGGCCTCCAAGTGGTGCAGAGCGCGGCTGCGTTTGCCCGCCTCGGGCTCGACATCGAGCTCTTGCATGCGAGGCGCACTCGCGAGCTCGCGCTCCCGCCGGGAACGGATCTGTTCGCTCACTGCGGCGTGCCGGCGCTTGGGCGCCCGCGCGTGAGCGCGGTCGAGTGCTGCGACATTCTCGAACGCTTCCCTCGTGCGTTGCAGTTCTGGCCGTCGCGTTTGCAGGAGTGGAGCTTTTCCGCGAACGCCGCGTCGCTCCTGCTCCGCGATGCGCCGCCGCGGTGGGTGCTCTCGCGCGAGATCGAGTGTGCCGAGCGACTCGTGCGCGCGGGACACCGCTCCATATTCCTCGAGATCCACTCGGTACCGGGCGGCCGCTGGCGTCGCAGGCTGCTCCTGCGCGCGGCTCAGGGAGCCTGCGGCGTGATCGCGATCTCGGGTGGAGTGCGCGAGGACTTGCTGTCGCTCGGGATCGAGACGAGCAAGCTGATCGTCGAGCACGACGCCTTCGAGCCGGAGCGCTTCCGGTCGTTGCCGACGCGCTCCGAGGCGCGGCGTGCGCTCGACTTGCCGTCGGAGCGAGCGGTCGTCGTCTACACCGGCGGACTGCTGGCATGGAAGGGCGTCGATGTGCTCGTCGAAGCAGCGCGTCGGGTGCCGGAAGCGCTGATCGTGATCGCGGGCGGCATGGAACAGGACATCGCGGCGCTGCGCGCGCGAGCGAGCGGCATCCCCAATGTTCGCATCGACGGCCTGCAGCCGCCCAGTCGGGTGGCGCTGTATCTCGCGGCCGCGGATGTGGGCGTCGCTCCCAATCGCTCCGCGCCCGCGATCAGCGCGCGCTACACATCGCCGCTCAAGGTCTTCGAGGCCATGGCCGTCGGACTGCCACTCGTGGCGAGTGACCTGCCTTCCCTGCGTGAGCTGCTGCGGCACGGATCCGACGCGTGGCTGGTGCGGGCCGATGATGCGGAAGAGCTTGCCGGTGGCCTGAAAAAACTGCTGGGGGACGCGGACCTGCGGCGCGCTCTGGGGCAGTCGCTGGCGGCGCGCTCTGCGGAGCACACCTGGGACGCGCGCGCGCAGCGGCTCGTGCGCTGGATGGGCGAGCGGGCCTCCTGAGCCGATCCACCCCGAGTCGATCCGCCATGCGCGTCCTCTACCTCACCGATTCGCTCTCCGACCTCGACGGCGTCGGACGCTATGGCGTGCGCCTGCTGCGCGCTCTGGAGGAGGAGCGTCCGGGACTCGAAGTGCGCGTCCTGCTCGGTCGCAAGCACCGAGCGATGTCGGCCGAAGTCCCGCGGCACTGGAAGGTCGAGGTGGCCTTGCCGCCCGACTACTTCTTCTACATGTCATCGTGGAAGTTCTGGGCGAGCCTGCAGTTCGCCGAGCGCCGCGTCGCGCGCGCGGCCCGCGACTGCGATCTCGTGCACGCGATCAAGGATTACCCGCACAACTTGGCGGGATTGCTCGGCGCGGAGCGTGCGGGCAAGCCGTGCATCGCGACGGGCCATGGCACCTACACGGTGCAGCCGCTGGTCGATCCGCGCCACGCACGGCGCTCGGCCGCTGCCTACGCGCGCTTCGACGCGCTGATCGCCGTCAGTCGCTTCACGGCTGAGCGCGTGCGCGAGCTCCTTCCGGCGCAACATGCGTTGCTCCCGCGCCTGCGGGTCATCCCGAACGCGGTCGATGCCGCGCACTACGCGCGTCCCGCGTCCGTTTCGCGCAAGCCGTGGCACGGGCTGCGCTTCACGCTCTCGATCGGCGAGCTCAAGGAGCGCAAGGGCCACCACCTCGCGCTCGAGGCGTGGTGCGCTGTCGCCGCGACGCGCACGGACTTGCACCACTTCGTGGTGGGGCGTGGCGCAGGCGACGAGTACGAGCGCGAGTTGCACGCGCGGGTCGAACGAGCTGGCCTCGGCCGTCGCGTGACATTCCTCGGCAATGTGACCGAAGAGGAGAAGGTCGACCTGCTGCAGCGCGCGCAGGTGTTCCTGCATGTACCCGTGACGGCCCGCGACGGCGGCTTCGAAGGCTTCGGCATCGTGTACCTCGAAGCATCCGCCGCCAAAGTCCCGTGCATCGGCACGCTGGGCTGCGGTGCGGAGGACGCGATCGTCGATGGCGGCACGGGCTTCCTCGTGGCCCAGGAGCCCACGGCCGTGGCCGAAGCGCTGGCACGCGTGCTCGACGACGATGCCCTGCGAGTGCGGCTGGGAGCCGGTGGGCGCGCGCACGCGGCGCAGTCGAGCTGGGCCGCGAACGCGCGCTCCGTGCTCGGCCTGTACGACGAGGCGCTCGCGCGACGCGGAGGCAGCGCGTGAAGCACAAGCTGCTCGCGGCGATCCGCACCAAGTTCGTCAAGGACACGCTCACGCTGCAAGCGAGCGGCTTCTTGACGCAGGCCAGTGGATTCGCGGCCTCGGCGCTGCTCGCCTTCGCGTTGGGCGCGCATGGTCAGGGCCTGTTCGTCATGTCCGTGACGCTGCAGGCGCTGCTGTTCAATCTGGTCAACATCGGGGTCGTGCAGGCCACCGTGAGCCAGCTCGCCGCGGCCAGTTCGCGCGAGTTGCACGAGAAAGTGACCGCGTGGCTCGCGTTCCTCGTCAAGACGTACCTCGTCACCGGCGCGCTGATGATCGGCATCGGCTGGCTCGCGCTCCCGGAGCTGTGCGAGCGGATCTACGGCGACGACTTGCCCCTCGACGAGGCGCGCGACCTCGGTGTGTGGGCCTGGTGGCTGACATGGTGGATCCTGATCGACACGCCGCGGGCCGTGGCGCAGGTCGCGTTCCACGCGACGCGCCGCATGACTCCGCTCGCGCAGCTCGATGCATCGCACGAGTTCATTCGCCTGTTCCTGACGCTCGGCGGCGTCGTGATCACGAACTCGCCCGCGGGAGCCGTGTTGGGCGAGATCGCAAGTCGCATGTGCGCGGCCTATCTCGCGCTCAACATGTACCGCAACGCGCGCACGGACGGCGCCGCGTGGCTCCCGTCGTGGCGCGAAATCTGGGCCAAGGTGCCGAGCATCCCGCTCGCCAAGGGCCTGCGTCTGGGACTGCGTCTGGGGCTGCTCAAGAACGCCACCACGATCTTCATCAATGTACTGCCGCGCCTGCTCCTGTCAGGCTTCGCGAGCTTCGCGTGGGTCGCCTACTTCAACATCGCGCAGAAGATCATGGGTCTGGCGACGATTGCCATGCAGGGCGTGTCGCGCAATGTGCTGCCCGCGCTCGCGGAGAAGCGCGGCAAGAACGACTTCCCCGGGTTCCGTCGCCTGTACTGGCGCGCGAGCCTGATCGGCGGCGCCGCGATCGCCGCCGCGATCGGAGTCGGGCTCCTGCTCGCGCGCGCCATGATCGCGCGCTTCTACCCCGAGGACTACACCGAACCCGTGTTCAAGTGCTGCTGGATCCTCGCCATCGGCATGATCCCCACGGGCTTTGGCATCGCGCTCGATCCGTTCTACATCCTGACCAACAAGATGCGCGCGAACCTGCTGCTCGCGCTCCTCGGCGCGATCGTCACGATTCCGATCAATGTCTACATCACCATGCTGTGGCCCGAGGAAGGTCCGGTGTGGGGTCAGGCGATCTACCTCTCGTGGTCGCTGGTGCACTTCACCTACATCGCGTTGTGGCTGCGCAACAACCGGCATGCCGTGGAGTGGGGGAGCTAGCGATCGTGCGCATCCTGTTCCTGAACGACCTCTCCGACCCGCGCATCGGCTCGTCGATTCGGCTGATGTACCAGCACGCTGCGTGGCTGCGCGCGCAGGGCCACGAGACAGCGCTCGTGTGCGCGGTGCAGGATCCCGCGCTCGCCGGCGAGACCGAGATCGAGGGACTGCGCGTGTTCCGCCTGCACTCGGACTACGATGTGCGCTGGCGCGCGTGGGTGTCGCTCGACAACCCGCGCGTGCGCGCACCGTTCCAGCGCGTGCTCGACACATTCCGCCCCGACATCGTCCACGCTCACCTCGTTCACACGCACCTCTCCTATGAGGCGCTCGCGGCCGCGCGTCGTGCGCGCGCCGGCGTGGTGTTCACGGCGCACGACGTGATGACATTCTGCTACCAGAAGTTGACCTGCTTCCACGGCGGAGAGGAGCACGGCGGCAAGCTGCGCGACTACACGGCGCACTGGCAGAAGTGCGTGCCCTGCCAGCGCTTGCGCTATCGGCCGGGCCGCAACGGCGCGATCCGCCGCAGGCTGGCGCGCGACGTGCACCGCTTCACCGCGGTGTCGGAGGAACTGGGGCTCGCGCTGCGCGCCAACGGCATCCGCGTCGATCGCGTCGTGCCCAACGCGATTGCCGTCACGGAGCGGCTCCCCGACACAGCCGCGGTGGCCGCGTTCCGCGCGCGCCACGGGCTCGAGGGCAAGCGCGTCCTCGCGATCGCGGGCCGCCTGCACGAGCAGAAGGGCGTCCAACAGCTCTTCCGTGCGCTCGCACGGGTCGCGGAGCGCGTGAGCGATGTGCGACTGCTCGTGATGGGGCATCGCCGCGTCTACGATCTGGAGTTTGCCGAGAGCGCCGAGCGACTGGGCGTGTCCCAGCTCGTCGTGCCCACCGGTTGGCTCGACGGTACCGAGCTCGCCTGCGCGTACTCGGCCGCCGATGTGTTCGTCACGCCGTCGATCTGCTTCGACACCTTCGGCATGGTCAATCTGGAGGCCATGGAGCACGCTCGCCCCGTGGTCGCCACCTGCTTCGGCGGCAGCCCGGAGGTCGTCGTGGATGGCGTGACGGGCCGCATCGTGAACCCCTTCGACATCGAGCGCCTCGCCGGCACCTTGGTCGAGCTGCTCGAGGATCGCGAGCACAGCGTGCGCCTCGGGGCCGCCGGTCGGCTGCGGTTGCTGGAGCGTTTCGGGATCGAGAGGCTGGGCTCGGACTTCGCGCTGGAGTACGAGCTGGCCCTCGCTCGCGCGCGCTCCTGAGCCCGAGGCGCGCATCAGGATGGGCGTGCCGCACCCTTTTCCGTCCCGTCGGCGGCCCGGTAGCCAAAATCCGCCGTTCACGGTACATTTTCCCTCCGTCCTCGTGCAGCGGCCCAGCTTCGGTCGATGAGCGCGAACGCTCCGCGAGCGACTGCTTCTAGATGCGCCGAACGCTGCTCACCTACGTCAAGCCTCACGTCCAGGAAGACCCCCTGGCGATGCTGCTCGGCATCACCTACCTCGGCGCCTGTCTCGAGAAGGCGCAGATCCCCGTCCAGCTCGTCGACGAGCGCATCGTCAACGATCAGGCGATGAGAGCCGCGATCGAGCAGAACGACATCATCGGGTTCAGCGCTCTGACGCCGAACATTCGCCGCGCTATCGCCTGGGCCAAGTACGCCAAAGAGAAGGGCAAGATCACGATCATGGGCGGTCCGCACGCCTCGGTCGATCAAGGCATCTTCCTCGACAGCGGTCACTTCGACTATGTGCTGAAGGGCGAAGCCGAGGAGACGCTGCCGGAGTTCCTCAAAGCGCTCGAGGGCAATGACGACAAGGCGCTCAGCCAAGTCGCCGGCCTCGCGGGCGTGCGCGAGCGCCAGATCTGGGTCGACAACCCGGCGCCGCCGCTGATCAAGAAGCTCGATGAGCTCCCGCTGCCCGCGCGCCACCTGCTTCCGATGGAGAGCTACTTCAAGCTCAACCCGGAGAAGCTCGCCTACGTGTTCACCACGCGCGGCTGCCCCTTCAAGTGCATCTTCTGCCAGAAGGAGCTGACCGGCCGCGGCTTCCGCGTGCGCTCGACGCAGATGATCGTCGACGAGCTCGAGCATGTGGTGAAGACCTACAACCCCGGCGTGGTGCTGTTCGTCGACGAGATCCTCACACTGCGTCGCAAGCGCATCCACGAGATGTGCGACGAGATCCTGCGCCGCGGCCTGAAGTTCGAGTGGATCGCGAACACGCGCGCCGACTGCGTCGACTACCCGCTGCTCAAGCACATGCATCGCGCGGGCTGCCGCCGCATCTACTACGGCTGGGAATCCGGCTCGCAGAAGATGCTCGATGTGCTGAAGAAGGACCTGACGCCGGAGCAGATCGTCGAGGCCGCGCGCATGACGCGCCGCGCCGGCATCTGGGCCAAGGTCTACCTGATCGTCGGCAGCCCGGGCGAGACGCCCGAGGACATCCAAGAGACCGAGAAGGTGCTGCGCCTCGCCGGCCCCGACCTCGTGCGCGTCAGCGTGTTCAACCCGCTGATCGGCACCGAGAGCTGGGACAACTATCAGGCCAGCATCGATGTCGACGACCTGCGCGAGAACTATGTCTCGTCGAACCGCTCGGCCTACGTCCACGAGCACTTCAACCAAGTCGAGCTCGAGGAACTGCGCAAGAACATGGTGCGCAGCTACGAACGCTGGTACTACGCGTACGGGCAGCGCGCCAGGCGCTTCTTCGAGCGCACGCTGTACTACATGGAGAACCCGCACTTCGGGAAGAAGCGCCTCGGGCGCGCGCTCGGCCTCGTGCCGCCGCCGAAGTCGGCCATGACCCACCTCAAGTCCAACGGCACATCGCTGATGACGGCCGAGGACACCCCCAAGAGCGCCTGATCCGGGACGGGCACCCGTCCGCGGCCCAGTTTGGTTTTGCGCTCGGCCCAGCGCCGGCCGATGATCGAGTCATGGCTGCACCCGGAGCCACGCGCGACGAGGAGATCGAGGTCGCACGCTGCTCGCGCGCGGACCGCGCCGAGCAGGCGCGGCTGTACGCAGCCTGCTTCAAGAAGCCGCTGCCCTCCGGTGGCCTAGAGTGGCGCTACGACGCGAGCCCGGCGGGGGAGTCCGTGAGCCTAGTGGCGCGCGCGAGCGATGGACTCGCGATCTCAGGGTACGCCTGCTCGCCGCGCGACGCGCTCGTCGGCGGCGACGAGCGCACGCTCGCGACCGTGGGCGAGACCGGCGACGTGATGACGCACCCGCAGTGGCGCAAGCGCGGCTTCTTCAGTCGGCTGGATCGGGCCGCGATGGACGAGGCTCGCCGCCGCGGCTGGGCGCTCGCCTTCGGCCTGCCCAATCGCCGCTCGGCGCACATCTTCCTCGAGCTCGGCTGGGAGCGCATCGGCAGCGTGCGGCCGCACCTGTTCGTGCTGCGCGCGGACGACACCGCGAGGGACGCGCGCGGCAAGGATGGGCGCTGGAAGCGCTGGACGACGGGCTTCGAGCAGCGGCGCTGCGCGCGAGCGCGCAACACACTCGGCGCACGCGCCGGCACATTCCACATCGAACGCGTGGAGCGCTTCGACGCGCGCGCGACGGCGCTCGCGCGCGCGGTCGAGCCGCGCTTCGGCTTCATGGTGCGCCGCTCGGCGGAGTACCTCAACTGGCGCTTCCTCGACACGCCGTCCGGCCTGCACCGCGCGTTCGCGCTGCTCGATGGCGCGACGCTCGCGGCCTATGTCGTCGTGCAAGTGCCGCGTGCGGGTGAGCGCAGCGGCTTCCTCGTCGATGTGCTCGCGCGCGACGAGGCGGGGCTCGCGGCGGCGCTCGAGACGGGCTTGACCGAGCTGGCGCGGACCGGGGCGTCGGTGGTCGAAGCGACAGCGCTCGAGCAAAGCTGGTGGGCGCAGCAGCTCGTTCGCGCCGGCTTTGCGCCGCGCGGCGACGAGCATGCGCTCAGCGTGATCCTGCACCCGCTGCAGGACGCTCACCCCCTGGTCGCAGCCGCGCGCGACACCTCAAAGTGGTACTTCACCGACGGCGACCGCGATGACGAGACCGTAGGCTAGAAAGAGCGATGGGGCTCAAGCACACGCTCAAGCTGGGACTGCGCGAGGTCTACGCGCGCGTGCTCTTTTACAGCGGGCTGCACGCGCTCGTGAACGCGCTCATGCCTCGCAGGCTCGTGATCCTCGCGGGCCACTGCGTGAAGCCGGAGCGGGGCGAGTGGCCGGCTGGGCAACACCTCTCGCCCGACATGTGGATCGGCGAAGCGCAGCTCGAGGCGATCGTGCGCTGGTTCTCGCCACGCTACGAGGTCGTTTCCATCGGCGATGGCTTGTCGAAGCTGCAAAGCAGACGCGGCAAGAGCCTGCTCGCGTTGTCCTTCGACGACGGCTACCGCGACAACGCGCGCGTGCTCGGCCCCTTGCTCGCGCGCACGCACGCCGGCGCCACGGTGTTCCTCGAATCGCGTCCGCTCGACGAACGCCGCGTCAACTGGTCGCACAAGTACTTCTGGCTGCTCGGCAAGCTCGGCCACGAGACGCTCGTCGAGCGCTACGGTGCGCACTCCGGCCCGACGCAGACATTCCTGACGCTCAACCAGATGATTGCCGAGAGCCGCGGCAACGAGCGCTACCACTTGAAGCGCATCCTGAAGTACGACGCGCCGCCCGAAGAACGCGACCGCGCCCTCGAGCTCGCGTTCGTCGAAGCCGGCGGCGACGAGCGTGCCCTGTGCGAGGAGCTCTACATGGACTGGGACGAGGCGCGCGGCCTCGCAACCCAAGGAGTCGAACTCGGCGGTCACTCGGTGACGCACGCGATCCTCTCGCGGCTCGCGCCCGACGAGCAGCGCCGCGAGATCGAAGGCGGGGCGCAGAGCCTCGCGCGCGGACTCGGCAAGGCGCCGACGACCTTCGCGTACCCGTGGGGTCGTCGCTGGGATTACGACGAATCGAGCCGCGCCGCGGCGCGCGCCGCGGGGTTCACCTGCGCCGTGAACATGCACCCTGGCGTCCATCGACGCGCAGCTCCGGCCTACGACCTGCCGCGCGTTGCCATCGACGGCGGCGCCCGAGTGCACCTGCTCGTCGCGGAGGCCTGTGGTGGCTTCGAACTGCTCCGCAAGCTCGGGCTCGACCTCGCGGAGTGACCGCGCTCAGAAGATCTTGTAGACGGGGCCCGAATCGCCCTCGCTGCCCATGAACCACAGCAGCACCAAGACGAGGATCGCCACGACGACGATCGGACCGACGATCCAAGGCCAGTTTTCGGCCCAGAATCCGCGCGCGGGCGCGGCGGCGGCGTCACGCATCGAGGCACCGCAGTGAATGCAGTTGTGCGCGCTCGCGACTTCGACGTACTTGTGGCAGCTGGGGCAGATTCGAGCCATGGCAGAGCTCCTTGCGGCTAGAAGAGAGTGTAGATGAAGGGCGCGATCAGCGGGGAACTCGCGGCGACGACGAGCAGGCTGCCGATCGTGAGCAACACGACGAGCAGGGGCATCAGGTACCAGTGACCGCGCAGGACAAAGCAGCGCAGCAGTTCGAAAATCGTTGCCACGCGGTGTCCGAGCTTCCAGACGACGACCCCCAGCAGGATCAGTACCAGCGCGAGCAGGACCCAGCTCGCCACAGCCGCGGGCAGGAGGGCGATCAGCTCGCGCGCCCCGAGGAACAGGGCGAACACCAGTGCGAGCAGGGCGCCGACCTTGAGCGGTACGCGCGCCCGCGGCTCGTCGGGGTAGGTGAGCGCGAAGAGCGTCGAGAGCGAGCCGAGCAACGCCGCGTAGAGCAGCGCGAGGAAGCCCCAGTCGAACCCCTTCGCCGCAGGCGCCAGTTCCGCGGGCACCGCGCGCTGCGGCGCGCACTCAGCCGGCAACACGCCGGACCGATCGAGCTCGTCGTGAAGGAAGCTCGCGAGCGTGCGGTTGCCAGCGGGGTTGAGGTGCCAGTCCTGCTGGAAGTACTGCTCGCGCTCGCCCTGCGCGGCACGCAGGGCGGCGCGCGGGTCGAAGCCGCGGATGCGCGAGGCCTGTGCGAGCTGCAGCAGGAACTCTGGCGCGGCGTCGGGGGCCCACGAGTCTGCCTCGAGGCCGCCGAGCGCCTCGTCCGCGAAGCGCGCTGCGTGGGCCGGGTCGATCGCGGCATGCGAAGGAATGGCGAGGAACAGCGGCTGCGCGCCGATGCGCTCGCACTCGGAGCGGAAGGCGATCAAGGCGCCCTTGGTGCCCGCGATTCCGCGCTCGAGGAACTCGGGGCGCTCGTTCAGCAGCGGCGCGAACTCGCGCAGGATCGGCCGCGCTGCGCCGGTGGGCTGGAACAGATGCTCGGCGGGGATGCGCTGCGGCGAGATCAGGCCCGCGAGCAGCTTCGTCGTGGCGAAGCGCTCGGTCCAAGGCGGGGGACCCACATCCGGACAACGCTCGATCTCCAGCGTGCCATCCGCGCGGAACAAGGGCTTGGCGGCGTTGCGCGTGATGTAGCGTGCCTGTCCGTTCCAGTAGATGTCGTTCTCGTAGGCCGCGAGCAGCACCAAGTCCGGCTGGAACTTCTCGCCGTGCGCGAAAAACCACGCGACCTCCTGGTCGGTGGACCAAGCCTCGGTGCCGGCGTTCACGATGTCGATGGGCCGCCCCTCGGCGCGCCAGCGCCGCTCGAGCAGGTCGACATAGAGGTCGTCGCGCGAAACGGTGAAGCCCTGGGTGAAGGAGTCGCCGAGCACGAGCAGGCGCCATGTGCCCGCAGGCTTCGTCGGCGTCGGCATCGGGTCGTCCACGAGAGCGAGCTGATTGGTCTGGATGCGCACATCGAACTCACGGCCCGAGCGCGCGACGCTCGCGCTCGCACGCTTGCTCCAGCCGGTGCGCTCGTCGTGCTGCAGCAGCGACTCCACCGGCCCCTTGCCGAGCGCACGCAAGCCGAGCTCGAAGGCGAGTGCGGCCATCACGAGGCTCACCACGATCGCCAGGAGCATGTTGATCGCGCGCATGCTCAGCTCACCATCTCCGTCACGCTGTCGCCGTCATGGCGCAGCACGAAGCGCGTCTCCGCGATCTTCTTCTTGGCTTCCTTGCGCACCACATAGTTGCCGAGGAACAGGTAATCCATCCCCGACAGGCTGAATGTGTTGAAGGCGTGGCTCGGATCCTCGACGATCGGCTCGCCCTTCAGGTTGAAGCTGGTGTTCATGATCACCGGAACGCCGGTGAGCTCGCCGAAGCGCCGGATGATCGCGTGGTAGGCGGGCGAGACATCCGCGAACACCGTCTGCAGGCGGCCGGAGCCGTCCTCGTGAGTGATTCCAGGCAAGACCGCGCGCTTTTGGGGCCGCACGGGCGCGACATAGAGCATGAAGCGCGCCGGATAGTGCCGCGCTGCCTCGTCGATGTCGAAGAACTCGCTCGCGGCCTCGACCGTCACGCTCGGCGCGAAGGGACGGAAGGCCTCGCGGAACTTGATCGTCGCGTTGAGCTTGTCCTTCATCTCGGCCTTGCGCGGGTCGGCGATGATCGAGCGCGCTCCGAGCGCGCGCGGGCCCCACTCGAAGCGACCGCGGAACCAGCCGCACACGGCGCCCTCGACGAGAGCGCGCGCCACGAAGTCGAAGAAGCGCTCGTCGTCGGCGATGTGCTCGAACAAAATGTCGTGCTTGCGCAGGAAGGCCTCGATCTCCTCGTCCGTGTAGCTCGAACCGAGGTAGGGGCTCGAGAGCACGGGACCGCGCGGCTGCCTCAGCAGGTGGTTGTAGGCCCAGTACGCCGCTCCCACCGCACCGCCGTCATCGCCGGGCGCGGGATGCACATAGAGGTCGTCGAACGGCCCCTCGCGCAGCAGCTTGTAGTTGGCGACGGAATTGAGCGCGACGCCGCCGGCGAGGCACAGGTTGCGCGAGCCCGTCAGCTGGTGCGCGTGTCGCACCATCTTCATCAGGACCTGCTCGGTGACGACCTGGATCGAGGCCGCCATGTCGCAGTAGTAGGGATCGAGCGACTTGTCGCCCTCCTTCGGATCGCGCGGCGGCCGCCCGAAGTGCTGTCCGAACGCCTCGGCAAGCGTGTGGTCGCGCGAGAAGTGGTACGCGAAGAAGCGCATGTCGTGCCACAGCGAGCCGTCCTCGGCGACATGGATCAACTGGTAGATCTCGTCGACGAAGCGCGGCTTGCCGTAAGGGTGCATCCCCATCAGCTTGTACTCGCCCTCGTTGATCTCGAACCCGCAGTAGGCCGTGAAGGCCGAGTACAACAGGCCGAGCGAGTGGGGGAAGCGCAGCTCCTTGTGGATCTCGATTCGGTTGCCACGGCCGTGGCCGAGCGTCGCCGTGCTCCACTCCCCGGCACCGTCGACCGTGAGGATCGCGCTCTCCTGAAAGTGCGAGGTGAAGAAGCTCGACGCCGCGTGCGACATGTGGTGGTCGGCGAAGAGCAGCTTCGACGCGCTCACATCGAGCTCGCGCTGCATCAGCGACTTGATCCACAGCTTGTCGGAAACCCAGCGCTGCATCGACTCGCGGAAAACTGCCGACGAGCGCGGGAAGGTCGCCATCGCCGAGAGCAACATGCGCTCGAGCTTCACGAACGGCTTCTCGTAGAACACGATGAAGTCGACATCGGCGAGCGAGATGCGACCCTGTCGCAGGCAGAACTCGAGCGCGAGCTTCGGGAAGCCCGAGTCGTGCTTGCGCCGGCTGAAGCGCTCCTCTTCCGCAGCGGCGACGAGCACTCCGTCCTGCACCAGAGCAGCCGACGAGTCGTGGTAGTAGTACGAGAGGCCGAGGACATTCATCGCGGCACTCAGCTCTGGCGACGCGCCTTGCGCAGCGTCTCGTTGTCGCGCCGCCACTCGACCCAGTTGCTCGCAGGCCGGCGCAGGCGCAGCGGATCTGCGAACAGGCGGTAGAGGATCGCGAAGGGGCCGAGCAATCCGAAGTAGAGCACCGTCAGCAGCACGCGCGACAGCATGCTCCCGAAGCGTTCAGAGAAATGAAGGAGGGTCTGCATCGCTCGGTGCATCGCGCGGAGTATATCGGTCGGGTGTGCACGGATCCCCCGCGAGCGCGCCCGCAGTCGGCGGGATCGGGAAAGCGCTGCCAGCGGAAGGATTTTCCGCGCGGTTGCGCGCGCTAGCGCAGGCGCAGCGTGCCCTTGTACAGCTCGGTGCGCAGGTCGATGCGGCCGTTGCCGTCGTCGTCGCGCAGGATGTCGACGTCGAGCGTGGTGCCAGGTTCGAGCTTGTCGAGCAGACGCGCGAACTCCGCGCCGTCCTTCACCGAGAAGATCACATTGTGATCGGGGAGGCGCAGCGAGTCGATGATGTCGCGCGGCTGGAGCCCCAGATCCTTGGCCGGCCCTCCTGCATCGACATTGACGACACAGATCGACGGCTGGTTGCCGATGGCGCAGCGGTCCACGGTCATGCCGGTGCGCTCGAAGACGGCTCCGTCGACGCGGTTCCAGCCGCGCAGCTCGTACTCGCGCTCGCCCTCGGCTGCTTGCACGCGGAAGCGCGCCGGACGGTTGGGAACGAGCTGCAGGCGCGCGAGCCGATACTCCTCGCGCGTGCGCACGGGAGTGCCGTCGATCGCGAGCAGTCGGTAGCCCGTCTCCATGCCTGCGGAAGCCGCGGGACTGCCCGGCACGATGTGCTGCACGCAGAGCGTGCCCGCGTCGTCGACATCGAAGCCATACCACGAGCGCGAAGACTCCGGAGCGAGCAGCTGATCGCGCAGCACCTCTTCGATGCGATCGACGGGAATCGCGAAGCCCATGTTCTCCGCGGCTTCGTTGACGGCCGTGTTGATGCCGATCATCTCGCCGAGGATGTTGAGCAGCGGACCTCCGGAATTGCCGTGGTTGATGGCGGCATCCGTCTGGATCAGATCGCCGAGCTTGAGCGTGACATCGTTGCCGGCATGGACCGAAATCTCGCGGCCGAGGCCGGAGATGATGCCCGAGCTGATCGTGAGGCGCTGGCCGAGCGGATTGCCGATGGCGATCACGCGCTCACCCAAGATCAGATCGCTCGAGGTCCCCATGCGCACCGTGGAGAGCGCGAGCTCGCTGTCGACCTTGAGCAGCGCGAGATCCTGCTCGCGCGACGTCGAGAGCAGCTTGGCCGGAAAGCGCCGCGACACGCTCGCGCCCTTGGCATCGCTCTCGGTCGAGCCCGGCACGGTCGTGTCGAACTGCACGCTGATGGTGCGCGCGTCGTCACCCACGACATGGTGGTTGGTGATGATGTAGCCGGAGGCGTGGACGACGACGCCGGAGCCCGTGCGCGACTCCTCGCTCCACACGCGACGTCCGACGAGGTCGAAGCCCTTGAGCACCGGACGGGTCGACTCGATGAACACCACCGCCGGTCGCACATCGCGCGCGACGATGGCCTCCGGCGTGAGGCGGCGCTCGTAGGACGAGAGTTCCTGCGGAGCGAGGACCGGGCTCGACAGCAGGGCGAGGAGCAGCGTGAGCATGGAATCTCCGTGGGGCGCGCAGGCGGGCTAGTCCGTACGGGGCCGAGACCCCGAGTGTGAGCGCGGCCCCTTGGGACGAGCGGGAGTGCGCGAATTGCCCGCCCAAGCGGCGCCACTTCCACAGCCACGGCCGCGTCGAAGGGGGGGCGAGGCGTCGGGGAGAGGCGTGGGGCAGAGGATGGTGGACCCAACAGGACTCGAACCTGTGACCCCTACCATGTCAAGGTAGTGCTCTAGCCAACTGAGCTATGGGTCCACGCGTCGGCACCCGAGCGGCGACCGAAGGGCGGGGAGCTTAGGGATCGCTCGCTCCGCGCACAAGTGGGCGCTCGCGGATGGGATCGGCGCGGCTCGACGCTAGACTGCTCGCCCTTGCATCCCACGAGGGCGGGCACGGCCGCGCGCCCCTCGCGTCTCCCACTCAACCTGCAGGATTCCCCCGTGAAGATCGGCGTCGTCCGCGAGATCAAGGTCCACGAGAACCGCGTCGCCCTGACCCCCGCCGGCGCCGAGCGCCTGATCGCGGCGGGCAACGAGGTCTGGGTCGAGACCCAGGCGGGGCTCGGCAGCCTGATCCCCGAGGAGAGCTACATCAAGGCGGGCGCGAAGATCGCGCCGTCCGCAGCCGATGTCTGGAAGCGCTGCGACCTGATCCTCAAGGTCAAGGAGCCGCTGAAGCAGGAGTGGCCCCACATCCGCAAGGGCCAGACGCTGTTCACCTACTTCCACCTCGCGGCGGACCTCGAGCTCACCAAGGCCATGCTCGCGAGCGGCGCGCACTGCTTCGCCTACGAGACGCTCGAAGTCGGCCGCACCCTGCCGCTGCTCACCCCGATGAGCGAAGTCGCGGGCCGCATGGCGATTCAGGCCGGTGCCCAGTGGCTCGAGCGCTCGCGCGGCGGCTCGGGCATCCTGCTCGGCGGCGTTCCGGGCGTGGACCGTGCCAAGGTGCTCGTCCTCGGCGGCGGCATCGTCGGCACGAATGCGGCGCGCATGGCCTGCGGGCTCGGCGCGGATGTCACCATGATGGATGTCAACCTCGACCGCCTGCGCTACCTCGACGAGGTCATGCCGAAGAACTGCAAGCTGCTCTACTCGACGCCGATGGCGATTCGCGAGCTGCTGCCGTGGGCCGACCTCGTCGTGGGCGCCGTGCTGATCCCGGGCGCCGCCGCGCCCAAGCTGATCCGCCGCGACGACCTCAAGCTGATGAAGAAGGGCAGCGTCATCGTCGATGTTGCCATCGATCAGGGCGGCTGCATCGAGACAGCGCGCCCGACGAGCCATGCCGAGCCGACCTACATCATCGACGATGTGATCCACTACTGCGTCGCCAACATGCCCGGCGCCGTGCCGCGCACGAGCACCTTCGCGCTCAACAACGCGACGCTGCCCTACGCGGTCGAGCTCGCGAAGCTCGGACCCGCGCGTGCAATCCGCGAGAACGAGCCGCTGCGCACGGCCGCGAATGTCGTCGCAGGCGCGCTGACCTACAAGGGCGTCGCGGACAGCTTCGCGCTGTCCTACACGGATCCGATCGAGGCCGCGGCCAAGATCGGCTGAGCGCGGAGCGACGATGGAACTCTGGCAGGCGGCACTCCTCGGGCTCGTCGAAGGCCTGACGGAGTACCTGCCCGTCAGTTCCACCGGACACCTGATCCTCGTGCAGCGAGCGCTCAAGCTCGAGGCGAGCGCCGCGCACAACGCCTTCGCGATCTGCATTCAGGCCGGAGCGATCGCTGCGGTGGCTCTGCTGTATCGCGAGCGCCTCCGCCAGATGCTGCGCGGACTTGCGGGAAGCGAACCGGCGGGGCGGCGTCTGATGCTGCGCGTGGTGGCGGCATTCGTACCGGCGGCGGTGCTCGGCACGCTCTTCGACGAGCAGATCGAAGCGCTCCTGTTCGGCCTGTGGCCGGTCGTCGCGGCCTGGGCGGTCGGCGGTGGGGTGATCCTATTCGTCGCCCGGCGGCGACGGAGCTTCCATCCGCTGCAGGGCAAGACGCTGGAAGAGCTCTCGCTCGGAGGCGCCTTCGCGATCGGGCTCGTGCAGTGCCTTGCGATGTGGCCCGGGACGAGTCGCAGCCTCGCCACGATCTTGGGCGGCCTCGGGCTCGGCCTCGCGTTGCCCGCGGCGCTCGAGTTCAGCTTCCTGCTCGGACTCGTCACGCTCGGCGCAGCGACGGCCTACAAGGGTGTGAAGGACGGCGGCACGATGGTGAACGAGCTCGGGCTCGGCGCACTCGCGCTGGGCTTCCTCGTCGCGGCCGCGAGCGCGTGGGCCAGCGTGCGCTGGATGGTGAGTTACCTCGAGCGGCGCGGCCTCGCATTGTTCGGCTGGTGGCGTCTCGCGCTCGCCGCGCTCATCGGCGGCCTGCTCGCGAGCGGCACTTGGGAGGCACAGTGAAGAGGCGCGCGCTGATCACGGGGATCACCGGACAAGACGGCAGCTACCTCGCGGAGTTCTTGCTCGAGCGGGGCTACCAAGTCTTCGGGCTGGTGCGCCGCTCGAGCACCGGCGGCTTCGAGCGCATCGAGCACCTGCTGCCGCGGCTCGAGTTGGTGCGCGGTGACCTGCTCGACCAGACCAGCATCGTGCGCGCGCTGGAGACCGCGCAGCCCGACGAGATCTACAACCTCGCGGCGCAGTCGTTCGTGCCGACATCGTTTCAGGAACCGGTGCTCACGGCCGAGTTCACCGCGCTGGGCGTCACGCGCATGCTCGAGGCGATGCGCCAGGTGTGCCCCAAGGCGCGCTTCTATCAGGCCTCGAGCTCGGAACTCTTCGGCGAGGTCAAGGTCTGGCCCCAGCGCGAGGACACGCCGTTCCACCCGCGCAGTCCCTATGGAGTCGCGAAACTCTACGGCCACTGGATCACCGTCAATTACCGCGAGTCCTACGGGCTGTACGCCTGCTGCGGGATCCTGTTCAACCATGAGTCGCCGCGGCGCGGACCGGAGTTCGTGACGCGCAAGGTCACGCTCGCGGCGGCGCGCATCAAGCACGGGCGGCAGGAGCGACTGAAACTCGGCAACCTCGACGCCCAGCGCGACTGGGGCTTCGCCGGCGACTATGTGCGCGCGATGTGGCTGATGCTGCAGCGCGAGACGCCGCAGGACTACGTGATCGCCACGGGCGTGCAGCACAGCGTGCGCGACCTCGTCCGCATCGCGTTCGACGAAGCCGGGCTCGACTGGCGCGAGCATGTGGATGTCGATCCGGGCCTGCTGCGTCCGGCCGACATCGCGCGCCTCGTGGGAGATGCGTCCAAGGCGCGCGCCGAGCTGGGCTGGAAACCCACGACGAGCTTCGAGCAACTCGTGCGCTCGATGACGCGCGCGGATCTCGATCGGCTCGCTCTTCAGCGCGCCTGAGTCGTCGCGGAACCGCGCCGGAGCTCGTGCACGCGCTCGGGCTCGAACGCACCGAACGACTCGTGCGAGCCATCCGGCCACACGACCTCGAGCGACTCCACCCGCACGCCGGCCTCGAGTCCGAAGTGCACCAGCGGCGAGTGGCTCGAGCAGTAGCTCGCGCCCGCATCGATCACACGCCAGCGATCGCGCCCGGCGGCTCGCAGGCGAACGCGCGCACCGAGCGCATCGGACCCGCAGCGCTCGAGGACGCGCAGCGCGATCCAGCTTCCTGACTTGGGCGCCTCGTTGCGCAAGAGCCGCAGCGCCCCGCCGCAGTCCGTCGTCAGCACATCGATATCGCCGTCCCCGTCGATGTCGCCGAGCGCCACGCCGCGCGTCGGCCCGAGGACGACTGGCGCGACCACCGCGGCCGCGCCGACGCGCTCGAAGCGCCCGCGCGCGTCCTGCAGCGCGAGCAAGTCCGGCTGCGAGTAGGGAGAGCGCTCGTCCGCGAACGGCTCTTCGAGGATCACATGGCCGTTGCCAATGTAGAGATCGAGGTCCCCATCGTGATCGAAGTCCGCGAAGCCGCAGCCAAAGCCCGTGTCCCCGATCGACGAGGCGGACAGCCCGGAGGGAGCCGTGCGATCCACGAAGCCGCGGTCGCCCCAGCGAAACAGGACATGCCCCTGCCCGCGCAGGTGCGTGACGAACAGGTCGAGGTCGCCGTCTTCCTCGTAGTCGAAGGCCTGCACGCCCATGCCCGACTCGGCTTCGCCGCGGCTGGAGAGCGCGCAGCCGCGCTCGAGCGCGCGATCGCGAAAGCGCCCGTCGGTGCCTTGGATCCACAGTTGGTTGGGCAGCATGTCGTTCGCCACGAACAGGTCGACGCGCCCGTCGCCGTCAAAGTCCGCGGCGGTCACGCCGAGCCCGTTGCCGAAGGCCTCGCCGAGCCCGGCCGCGAGCGTGACATTCTCGAAACGGCCGTCGCCGAGGTTGCGGTAGAGCGTGTCGCGCGCGGGCGCGCCGTAGTTGTTCGGATGGCAGTAGTCGCGGCGCCCCGTGCGGAAGTAGCACTCGAGCTCGCGCTCGCTCTCCCAGCGAATGTAGTTGGCGACGAAGAGGTCGAGCTTTCCGTCGCGATCGTAGTCGACGAAGGCGGCACTGGTGCTCCAAGAGCCTTCGCCGACGCCCGCACGCTCCGTCACATCGCGGAATGTCCCGTCGCCCTCGTTGCGCCACAGCGCGTTCGGACCGACATTCGTGACATACAGGTCGACATCGCCGTCCGAGTCGAAGTCGCCGGCGCACGCGCCCATCCCGTAGGCGTGCTCGCTCAGACCTGCGCGCTCGGTGACATCGCGAAAGTACCCGCGCCCGTCGTTCTCGAACAATCGGTCGGTCGGAGAGCCCGCGGGGTCGAGCACATCCCCGGACTGCACGCAAAACACATCGAGGTCGCCGTCGCGGTCGAAGTCGAGCAGCGCGAGCCCGGCGCCCATGATCTCCGGGAAGTGGTGGCGCCGCGTGGGCGCATCGCGGTGCACGAAGTCCAGTCCGCGTTCGCGCGCGCACTCGCGGAAGTATGGCCGCGTGGCAGCGGGCGCATCGCCGCCCTCGGGGGCGCTGCGTGGAGTCTTGGACGGCGCGTCGCCGCAGCCGGCGAGAAGGACGAGCCCGAGCGTCGCCCTCAGCGGGCTCATTGCGCGAGCAGTTCCAGCACGGCAGCCTCGACCTGCGCGCGGTCAGGGTCCGCTGGCGCCAGCGCCCTCGTCTTCTCGAGCGCGGCGCGCGCCTCGTCAGGTTGGCGCGCATCCGCGGCCGCGAAGGCAAGCTGCGCGAACACGCGCCACTCCTCCGGCACGAGCTCCGCCTGCACGCGCGCATGCTCGAGCGCCTCGTCGAGCTTGCCAGCGTTCGTGCAAGTTTGAGCGAGTGCTTGCCGCAGCGCCGGATTGCGCGGGTCGGACTCGACGCCCTTGCGCAGCGCAGCCTCGGCTTCGGCTGCGGCGCCGAGCGCCTCGTGCGCATGTGCGAGCGCGAGCCAGCTCGCGCCGTGGCTCGGCGACAGGTCGAGCGCGCGCTGCGCGGCCGCGCGGGCCTCGTCGGCGCGACCGAGCGTCAGGAGTCCGTTGGAACGGTTGGCGTGCACGAGGAACTGGTCCGGTGCGAGCGCGAGCGCCTTGTCGTACCAGACGATCGCATCGGCCGCGCGCCCCAGCGAGAGACAGGCGTTGCCGGCGTTCGTCGGGATGCGCGCGTCCTTGGGGAATGCAGCGGCGTGCCGCTCGAGCAACGCGAGCGCCGCGTCGGGACGACGCGCGTCGAGGAGCCCCGTGGCGCGCTGCACGATGCGCTCGAGGTCGAGCTCGTAGCCGTCGATGCGTTCCGAGAGACGATCGCGCATGCGGCGTCGAGCGCCGCCTGCGCCTAGCCGCGTCTCGCGCTCGGCGTCCGCGGCGCGACCGAGGTCGCGATAGCAGGAGCCGAGCAGGAAGTGCGCCGCGCGATAGCGCGGGTCGCGCGCCACGACCTGCTCGAGCTGCACCGCGGCTTCCGCCGCGCGTCCCGAGTCGAAGGCGAGCTGCGCGAGGCCGACGAGCGGCTCGAGTGCTTCAGGCGCGGCCGTCTGGGCCGCGCGGTACGCGCTCTCCGCCGTCGCCGCGTCGCCGGCCTCGTAGGCGAGGTCGCCCAGCTGCTGCTGCAGAGGTGCGCACTGCGCATACATGACCGCAGTGTCCTTCAAGAGTTGCAGCGCTTCACCCTGCTGACCGAGGGCGAGGAACGCGTAGCAGCCGTGCAGCACCCACAGCGGATCGCTCGCGTCGAGGCTGGCCGCCGTGCCGTAGCACGAGAGCGCCTCGGCCGAGAGACCGTTCGCCTCGTACAGCATTCCGAGCTCGCCGTGCGCGCGCGCGTCGAGCGCTGCCGCTTCGACCTGCGCGACCGCACGCTCGACTGCGTCGCGCACGCGGCGCGAGACCGCCTTGGGCTTGTCGAGGCGTCGCACGGGCGGTCTCTGAGCGGAGCCAACGCCAGGGCCCACGGGTGCCGAGGAATTGGACGGCGCAGGGGCAGCGCCATCTCCACAACTGGCGCCGAAGAGGACGAGGCCCAGAGTCAGGCACGAAGTTAGGCACGAAGTTAGGCACGAAGTTAGGCACGAAGCTAGGCCCGAAGCCAGGCCCGAAGCCAGGCCCGAAGCCAGGCCCGAAGCCAGGCCCGGAGCCAGGCCCGGAGCCAGGCCCGGAGCCAGGCCCGGAGCCAGGCCCGGAGCCAGGCCTAGAGCCGCGATCCGCACGCGCAAAGGTTCAAAGGAGCGCTCGGTCGCCATGGGGCCTCTGGAAAAGGTTATGGCACCGCTCGCCGCACTCGGCAAGCGGCCTCGCGCTGCGGTTATTTGTACTTCTTGAGCCACGCCGTAAGGGCGGGGCCCGGGCAACGCGTCGAGCCGAAGCTGCTGTGGGGGACCACGCGCTCGGCCGGGATGCGGTAGCGCCCGCGCAGGTCGTCGAGCAGCACTTGCAGCGACTTCCGCGCGGCCTCGGTCGGCGCGCGGCGCTCGAAATCGCCGAGCATGCAAATACCGATGTTCTGCTGGTTGTTCGAGCCACCGGCGTGGGCTCCCTGCCACTCGAGCTCGCGGCCCTCGAAGATGCGGCCCGCCCCGTCGATCAGGAAGTGGTAGCCGATGTCGCCCCAGCGGTGAGTGGGGTCGTCCATGTGGTACTTCTGGATGATGCGCACGGTCGCGGCCGAGTCTTCGAGCGAGCCGCCGCGCGGATCGCTGGTGCTCTCGGCCGAGTGGTGCACAGTGATGCGGCTCCAGGCGCCCTTGAGCGGCGTCAGGTTCGAGACGCGCGGCGCGCGCGCGTTCCACTGCTGGCGACGCAGGATGGCGAGGTCCTTGCCGGTCGGGGCCTGCACGAGGCTCGCCGCGCCCTTGAGGCCGAGCTGGGCACGATTGCGCGCTCCGGCCGAAACGGCCGGATCGGCGAGGATTTCCTCGAAGCCCTTGCGCGCGCTCTCGACGCGCACCAGCAGGGTCTCGCGCGGCGCGGCGGAAGAATCGATGTCGCGACGCGAGAACTGCAGCCGACCCTCGTTCAGCTGCAGCTTGGCTTCGATCACCAGCTCGCGCGAGTGACGCGCCGCGTCGACCTCGAGCCATAGCTCGATCAGCTCGAGCTTGTGCCAAGACATGGGCTCCTTGACCCAGCTCGGAGTGCTCGGCTCGGTGATCGGCGGCGGCTCCTCGACCGGCTTGCGCGGCAGGCTGGGGCAGGCGCACAGGAAAAGCAGGGCGAGCGCGGCGCACAGGCTGCGTACGAGGCCCGAGGTGCGCTGCGCAAAAACCGCGGACCGGCCGGCACAGGGGAACGAACGCTGCATGCGGTGGGTGTACATTAGGCGCTGCGGCGGGGCAACGAACTCGCGTCAATCCTCGCTCCGGTCCATGTTCAAGTTCCATCTCGCCGCCCGCTGGTTGGCTGCGCGCCTCGCTCTGGCCGCCGTTCTTGGGAGCGCGCTCGCGCGGCCGCTCTCGGCCGAGCCGCGTCAGGATCCCGTCGCTGCGCAGACCGAGGCCGAGCTCGCGCTCGAGCGCCACGACCTCGACCGGCGGCGACGGCGCGGCGACCGCGCGGCGCTCGCGGAGATCGCCGAGTGGGCCGCCGAAGAGCCGCAGGACGCCCGCTTGGCGGTGCTCCACGGTCTCGCCCTGTCGGACGCGGGGCGCTGGAAGGAGGCGCGCGAGGCGGCCGAGCGGGCTTGGTTGGC
>Ga0194121_10000253_pt1 | contig 95078 bp, 64 predicted proteins | sample TA2MahCa50mmetaG_FD_148609 | JGI IMG/M metagenome (GOLD analysis project Ga0194121, IMG submission 148609) | Freshwater microbial communities from Lake Tanganyika, Tanzania - TA2015020 Mahale Deep Cast 50m | ecosystem: Environmental > Aquatic > Freshwater > Lake | place: Tanzania: Lake... | reverse complement strand
TCGAGCAGATCGTCGAGGAGGACCTGCGCACCAATCGCTGGGGCGGGTTGCCGGTGCAGACTCGGTTTCCTCCTGAACCGAACGGCTACCTGCACATCGGTCACGCGAAGTCGATTTGCTTAAATTTCGGGCTCGCCAAGAAATACGGCGGCAAATGTAACCTGCGGTTTGATGACACGAACCCGACCACCGAAGACACCGAGTACGTCGACTCGATTCAGGACGACGTCCGCTGGGTCGGCTTTCAGTGGGACGGCCTGTACTACGCTTCGGATTACTTCGATCAGCTTTACCTCTGGGCCGAGCAGCTCATCCAAGAGGGCCTGGCCTACGTCGATAGCCAATCGGTCGATGAGATTGCCAAGCAACGCGGCACGTCGACCGAGCCGGGAGTCGAAAGTCCGTTCCGTAATCGCTCGGCTGGCGAGAACCTCGATCTGTTCCGCCGGATGAAAGCAGGCGAGTTTCCTGACGGAGCACACGTTCTGCGGGCGAAGATCGACATGGCCCAAACGCATCTCATCATGCGCGACCCGGTCCTGTACCGCATCCGACACGCACACCATCATCGCACCGGCGACAAGTGGTGCATCTATCCGATGTACGACTTTGCTCACGGCCAGTGCGACTCGATCGAGAAAGTCACTCACTCGATCTGCACGCTGGAATTCGAGACGCATCGCCGCCTGTACGACTGGTGCCTGGAAAAACTCCGCATCTTTCCGTCGCGGCAGTACGAGTTCGCGCGGATGAACTTGACCTACACAGTCATGAGCAAACGCCGGCTGCTGGAACTGGTAAAGGGGAATCTCGTTTCCGGTTGGGATGACCCGCGGATGCCGACGATCTGCGGCCTGCGTCGCCGAGGCTACACCCCCGAAGCGATCCGCGCGTTCTGCGAGCGAATCGGAGTCGCTCGCTTCATCAGCACGATCGAAATGGCGTGGCTGGAAGATGCGCTGCGTGACGATCTCAACAAACGAGCGTTGCGAGTCATGGGGGTGCTCAAGCCGCTGAAGGTCGTGCTGACGAACTGGCCCGCCGGCCAAGTCGATTGGCTCGATGCGGTCAACAACCCAGAGGACGAAAGTGCCGGCTCACGCAAGGTGCCGTTCTCTGGGACGCTGTACGTCGAGCAAGACGACTTCATGGAGACTCCGCCCAAGCAATTCTTCCGCTTGTCACCGGGCCGCGAGGTACGGTTGCGATACGCCTACTTCATCACCTGCAACGAAGTCGTCAAAGACGCGAGCGGCAACATCGTCGAACTCCGCTGTACCTACGACCCGGCGTCGCGCGGCGGAAACTCCCCCGACGGCCGCAAAGTCAAATCGACCATCCATTGGGTCTCGGCCGAGCACGCGATCTCAAGCGAGGTGCGGCTGTACGACCACCTCTGCCGTCAGCCCGATCCCAACGATGTCCCCGCAGGAGTCGATTGGAAGACAACGCTCAATCCAAACTCGCTCGAAGTGATTCCGAGCGCGAAGCTCGAACCGAGCCTCTCCGACGCCGCACCCGGCAGCAAATTCCAATTCGAGCGACTCGGGTACTTCTGCGTCGACACGGTCGATTCCAGACCAGCCCACCCGATTTTCAATCGCGCTGTCACACTCAAAGACAGTTGGGCGAAAGCACAGAAGAAAGAGGGCGGGTGATCGAGGCTTATTTCGATCGCGGATTCCGCAAAAAATAGAAGAACCCATCCTCCGCCCCGCCGAGGAAATCAGGGATGCCGTCGCCGTCCCAATCGACGGTTGTGGGACTGACGTCGTGGCTGGCGATGTTGCGAGAGTCCAGTTGGCCCATGTCTTTGAAGATCCACAAACCGTTGCGAGACTCGACTTGCCGCAGCCAGTTGGCGTTTTCTGAATTGATCAGGAGGTCCAACTTGCCGTCGCCGTCCCAATCGGTCGCGCAGAGCTTGCGACGTCCACTCTTGCCGGCGCGGCCAGCGTTGAGGCGCAACGGTTGACCTTTCTCATCGAGAAATGCTCGACGTGGAGGAAGCAGGAGCATTTTCGATTCGTTGTCCGCACGACGGCGTTCGAAGAATGCCAAATAGCCTTCGTGATCGAGCATCACCAGATCGAGCAGCCCGTCGTTGTTCCAATCCACGAGCACCGGAGTCGTGCGCCATTGCGTCGCGAGCTCCTTGCCGACCGGCGTCCACCAAGTCCAGGCCGGCTTCGGCGGAGCACCAGGCCACTCAACGTCGATCGACTGCGGCTCCGCCAGCTTCGGTGCCGTGCGCGTGCCGATGTTCTTCAGCCATTGCACTCTGCCCCAGATGGAATTGAAGACGATGTCCGGCAAGCCGTCTGCGTCCCAGTCAGCGACGTTGAGCGTCGTGTAGCCCCACTTTGCCTCGGCCGGACCTTGAATCGAACCGTTGGGACCGGCCATGACGCGAAACGTTTTGTCGCCCGCTTCTAGTCGACGCGGTGCCCCCCATTTTGGCGACGCGACGTGCGAACCGCTGAGGTTTTCGAAGAACTCGATGTAGCCGGACGTGTTGCCGCTGACGATGTCGGTGTCGCCGTCGCCGTCCCAATCGAAACCGACTGGCGTCGCCAGCGCGCCGGATTGCAGTTCGTCTCCCTCTTGCTGGAAGTAACGCGGCGACTCGAATTGCGGTAGCCGATCGGCGAGGCGACCGGTGTTCTCGATGAACGCGACTCGGCCATCCTCGTCTCCAACGATGAGATCAACGTCACCGTCGCGGTCCCAATCGAACGCCACCGGAACGATCATTTCGAGGTCCATCGTCAGCAGTTTTCCGTTACGCATCAGCCGCCGACCGCTCGCGTACTTCGGCTCCGTCCGCGAGCCGACATTTTCAAAGTAGGTGAACCCGTCGAGGAATTCCCCGCAGATCAAATCGAGATCGCCGTCGCCGTCGAAGTCCGCGAAGTTCGGGGACGGACAACCAAACGTGTCGATGCGTTGGCTGTCCGCTTCGAGTAAGACCGGTTCGACGTACTGCGGGTTCTCCGTCGAACCACGATTGCGGATGAGATAGATCAAGCCATGCAACGGCCCGTTCGCCCAACGGCCTTCTTCATTCCAAGCATCGTCCCAGCCATAGTCCGCCCAATCTTCGACCGCGACGATCAGATCGAGGGCACCGTCGCCGTCGTAATCGACGTACCGCCATTGATTGTGCCGGACCTTGAACACTCCCTCGGCCTGGCCGACCTGAGTCTTGTGAATGTTCGCCGGCAGCGGCAGTTTGACGGAGCTGTCAATCCCGGACTTCAGGAATTCGGGGTGCTCGAATCCCGCAGTAAGCACTCGCAAACCGCCATCGACATACGATGGCATCGTGTAGTGCTTGCCCGCTCCGAGCCGCTTCGCCGCTTTGAAGACCGGCAGCTTCTCATGCGGACCGCTGACGTTCTCGAACAGGTACGTCCCGTTGTACGGCTTGTCGGGACAGACCACGATCAAGTCATGATCGCCGTCTCCGTCGACATCCCACGGCACGGGCCACGCCCACAAGCCAACGCCCAGATCGACAACCAAACCGGAGTTGTCGTACTTGATTCGCTGCAAGCCGTCGGCGGCGAATGTGTGCTGGGCCGGCACCAAAAAAATTAGGACGAAGGGGACAAAGAGAACGAATCTCGCCATCGCATCGCTTTCGTTGATCGATTTCATTCGGCCAGGCTGACGCGCACGATTTCTTTGTCGTTTCGAGCGAACACACTCTTCATCGCGAAGGCCGGGTGCGACCAGACGGTCATACGGCGTTGGATCGGCTGCGTCGGCTCGACCAGTTTTGCTCGGCTGATTTCCTGGTAGCCGGCGGGAGTCAGCTTGGCGATCAGCAATTCCCCCTGTTCGTTGTGCAGGAAGAAACGATCCTCGTGCGGCACCAGAAAGCAGTTCCACCAGCGGCCCTGACCAGTTGCGTCGAGCGTCTCCCACTTCCGCTGGCCATTAGTGGCATCCAGACATCGCAGATGGCCATAGCTGTCAATGCCGTAGATATACGATCCGTCAAACACCGGCGTCATGATGATGGGATGCAGGCCATCGGTCCGCTGCTCACTGTCGCTCTTGCCGGACCAGACGACGCGAGCCGACTTGCCATCGTCGGCGACTTCGATCATTCGTGGGCCGTTGTAAAAACTAGCGACGAACAACCGGTTGCCGACTTGTCGCGGCGTCATCACCGTCAGTCCGGATCGAACCTGATACGGGACTTGCCAGTTGCGTTGCCCATTGGCCGGATCGAGCGACGTAATGGCCGACGGATGCCAGATGATGAGCTGCCGATGTTGACCGAATGTGAAGATCATCGGCGGCGCGTAGCCGATCTCGCGATCGTCCAACGCTCGCCACAACTCCTGGCCGGTGACTTTGTCAAAGCTGACCACCAGCGCATTCTGGCCGCCAACCAGGATGATGACCTGGTTTCCATCGATCAGCGGTGCGTGGACCATGCCCCAGGTCGGCAGCCGCGTCCCGAAGTCCACCACGAAAGTCTTCTGCCACAACACGTCGCCCGACGTCTCGTTGAAACAGAAGAAGTGCCCCATCGCTCCGACCGTGAAAACTCGCCCGTCGTCGACGGTTGGCGTGCAGCGCGGGCCAAGCGGATAGCTGACCGTGTACCTCGCCGCGTACTCGTGCTTCCAGATTTCCTTTCCTGTGTCTGCATTCAGGCAGAGCACTCGTTCGCCATCGGCCGAGCGATCCATCACGAACACTTTCCCGTTCGCGACCGCCGGCCCCGCGTAGCCGGATCCGATCGGAGTCGACCAGACTCGCGGCAGCAAATCCTTCGTCTTGAGTTCTTTGACGATTCCTTTCTCGCGCCACGCCAGATCGCGCTGCGGCCCGCCCCACTGCGGCCAGTCGTCCGCGAATCCCACGACCGTGCCGCACAGAGCCGTCAGTAGGGCTCCCCAACAAATCAAGCGTGCTGCGAACATTTGGAGGCTCCTGAAACCAAAGAAAAAACGAGGACATTCATAGGTGCCTTCGTTTCCTTCGGTTGTGTTTTCCTGTGAATTGAACAGAAGGCCGCGAAAGGAGCGAAGGTTTTAGCATGCGGATGGGAGTTCAGACACCAACGCGGGAACTCGCTGGTTGTGGTGTGGCGACCTATAATCCGTCGGCTGCCGTTGGTCGTTCGTGAAATGCACTTTGAACACAGTCGGAGGTGCCTTGTGTCGCGCGTGATTTTGAGCCTGATGATCATCGGACTAATCTGCGGTTTCACGCCGGCTGACGAGCCCGCGAGTCCATCCACGCCGGCCGAAGCCAAGCATCTCGCGAACCATCGACAGGTGACTTTTGGTTTGCCGCGCGCGGGCGAAGGTTACTTCTCGGCGGATGGCCAATGGATCGTCTATCAGGGTTATCCAGTCGGATATCCGTTCTATCAAATCTATTTGCAGCGGCTGGACGAGAAGGTGCCGATGCTGCTGAGCACCGGCCGAGGCCGCACGACGTGCAGCTACTTCTCGCCGGATGGAAAGACGATCCTCTTCGCGTCCAGCCACACCGATCCGGATATCGAACAGACCGAAGCCAAGGCGCGAGCACTCGCCAAAGCAGGAGGCCGACCGCGCTATCAATGGGACTTCGATCCGCACATGGAGCTTTACACCATCACTCCCGATGGGACCGGCCTCAAGCGACTGACCAACTCGCCCGGTTACGACGCCGAAGGGAGCTACTCACCCGATGGCAAGCAGATCGTCTTCACGTCGTCGCGCGATGGCGATCCGGATCTCTACATCATGAATGCTGACGGCTCACAAGTGCGGCAACTGACCAACGTTCCCGGTTATGACGGCGGGCCGTTCTTCTCGCCGGATGGCAAGTGGGTCATCTTTCGCAGCGATCGCGACAAAGAGCACATGCTGCAACTCTTCGCGATTTCGGTGGACGGCAAGAAGGAAATCCAACTCACGAATAACTTGGAGCAAGTCAATTGGTGCCCGTTCTTTTATCCCAGCGGCAAGTATCTGGTTTGGTCGGGGGCCGATTACTCGCAAGGCCCGCGCGAAGCGAACTTCGATCTCTTCACGATGGACCTCGATTTCTCGGGCAACGCTCCGAAAGCAGGAGCGATCACGCGGATCACCGATCATAAGGGGGCCGATGTGCTGCCGGTTTTCAGTCCCGATGGCAAGAAGCTGATGTGGACTTCGACCCGCTCGGCTGACGGTACCAGCCAGCTCTGGATCGCCGACTGGCTGCGAAAGTGAGGTCAAGTGTGGCGAGGGGCGAGGGGCGAGGAGCGAGTGCAGAACGGTTGAAGAGCGAGACATTTGTGCTGGGTGTCGAGCATCACACGGAGATCGCTTCCACCAATGATCGCGCGTTGGAACTGTGCGCGGACGCCGAGTTGCTCGTGCCATACCTGGTTTTTGCCGATCATCAAACCTCTGGCCGAGGCCGCGGTCTCAATCGCTGGTGGTCAAGCGATGGGGCGGTTCAGTTTTCCGTGATTGTGGACGCAGCCGATTACGGCTTGCCGGAATCTCGATGGCCGCAAATCTCGTTGACTGTCGGAGCGGCCGTGTGCCAGACGCTGCAGATGTTGCTCGGTTCGGAAATTTCTGTCGGACTCAAGTGGCCCAACGATGTCTGGCTGAATGGTCGAAAAGTCGCCGGAATCTTGGTCGAAATTCCCCCGGTGCGGCGCGGCCGGTTGGTGATTGGTGTTGGCTTGAACGTCAACAACTCGTTTGAAGCCGCACCCTCCGAGCTGTTGAAAGTGGGGACCTCAATGCGTGACGAAACGGGCATTGAGTCCGATCGTCACGAAGTGCTCGTGGACTTACTGCAGCAACTCGACAATGACTTGCGATGCCTGGCGGCAACCGATCTCTCACTGTCGGAGCGCTGGCGTAACCTGTGCGTGCTGCGCGACCACACCGTGTCGGTCGACACCGGCCGACAGCAGATCACTGGTCTGTGTTTGGGAATCGCCGAAGACGGAGCCTTACGATTGCAAACGGCCTCGGGCGAACAGTGTCTGCACGGCGGAGTAGTGAGTCGAATTGCCTGAGTCGATTGTTTGGCAAGGTCAATTTCTTTTTGGCTCGACCCCTCGTTTGTCGGTCGATTCTTGGTTGCCTCGCGGAAATCACCCAGGCCACAAGGGCCTGAGCTACGGGGCGCGGAACAAGCCGACGGCTACGTGGCCACCGAAGCCCAGCGACAACTTGAGCACGGTCCGCAGTCGCATCGGACGCGACTCGTTGGGGACGTAATCGAGGTCGCACTGCGGGTCAGGCGTCCTCAGATTGATTGTCGGCGGCACGATTTGATCACGCATTGACAGTACCGCGATCGCGGATTCGACGCTGCCGGCAGCGCCAAGCAGATGTCCGATGGCTCCCTTCTGACTAGAACAGGCGAGACGATCCGCCGCTGATCCGAACACGGCGTGCACGGCACGAGACTCGGCGATGTCGTTGGCTCGTGTCGCGGTGCCGTGCAGGTTGATGGCGTCGATCTCATCTGGTGCAACGTGCGCTCGACGCAGCACGTCGCGAATCAGCCACGCCAGCGAGGTTCCAGCGGGATCAACTTGAGTCATTCCGCAGGGATCGCTCGCCATTCCACCAGCGATGAACTGTGCGAGGATGTTGGCTCCGCGTGTGACCGCGTGCTCGCGGTCCTCCAACACCAGCACGGCGGCTCCTTCACCGATGACGAACCCGGATCGTTCCGCATCGAACGGCCGACAGGCGGTCGCCGGAGACTCGAATTCTCGAGCCATCACACCGAGTCGCTGAAACGAGCCGAGCACGATCGGCACCAGCGACGCATCCGAACTGCCGGCCAGTACCACGTCGCATTCGCCCGATCGAATCAAGTCTGCACCGCGTACCAAACTGACCAATCCCGTTGCACACGCGGCGACCGGACATAACGCGGGGCCTCGCAAGTTCCATTCGCTTGCCACCGCACGAGCCGCGGCGTTCGGCCAGGGCAACGCGGGGTCGGACGAGTCGGACGTCTTCATCGCTTTGGAAAAACTTCGCAGTCCAAGCTTGCTTGTGCCGATGACGCAGCCGGCTTGCTCGGAAAGTCTTGAGAGAGCCGCGTGACTCAGCGCCTCACGCGCGGCGAAGACAGCCATCGACACAACTGGCTCAGCCGAGGCCAGAAATCGTGCGGGAGCGGAAGCACCGACCCAGCGCCGGCCAAGTGGTCCCGAATTGCCATGATCGTTTTGCTCGAACCATTGAACGGCACTGCGTCCCTGACAAATCGCGGACCACGATGTTTCACGTTCGTCACCGAACGGCGTCACCAAGCCAATGCCAGTCACCACAACTTGTCGGCGGCCCGTCGACTCGGCGGGGCCACTTGCAGAGTCACTCATCGTCACATGTTTCGGCGGCTGGAACGGCAGACCGCGAACAGCGCCGCTCCGAACATCACCAGCACCAGAAAATACTCCAGAAAGTAATTCGACGTGCTGGACGTGGTCACGACTCCCGACTTTGGAGCAGCATCTTGAGCGGACACGAGAGCCGGCGCGATCCAGGAAAGTCCCGCGATCAACGGCCAACCACCGCGTTTCAGTTGTCGAAGAGTTCGTTTCATGGTGGTTACCGAATTCGCCCGACTGCCGTCGTCGCCACATTCGCCAGATCGTGGGTGATGATCGTGTCGTCCTACGTTCTGGCGAACGTGGCTATTGGTCGCCGTTTGACGTTTAAGTGATGTGAGCACCTTTCGTCTCAACGTAAACCGCATACAGCGATGTGCTGCCGGTCATGAAGAGGCGGTTGCGTTTCGAACCACCGAAGCAGACGTTGCTGCAAATTTCCGGCAACAGGATTTGGCCGATGCGGACTCCTTCCTTTGGCTCGAAGACGTGAACGCCGTCGTAGCCGGCACCGACCCAGCCGGCGCTCGCCCAGATGTTGCCGTCCACGTCGCAGCGGATGCCGTCGGCGAAGCCGGCCTTCTCGGTTTCGCCATGATCGTCTTTCATGTTCAGTTTCATCGATGCGAACTCTTTACCGTTCTTCAGAGTCTTTTCGTCGACGACGTCCCAGACCTTGATGTTCTTCGGGGCCTCGTCGTAGTGCGACGCTCCGGTGTCGGCGACGTACAGCTTTTTGTAGTCGGGCGAGAAGCAGATGCCGTTCGGCTTGAAGATGTCGTCGGCCACCTGGAACAGTTTGCCGGTCTTCGAGTCGATGCGGTAGATCGCTTCCTTCTGGAACGGCTGCTTCGAGCCGTTGTTGGCGCTCGTCCCTTCGTAGTTCATCAATCCGCCGTAGCCGGGATCGGTGAACCAGATATCGCCGTTCGGATGTACGACGCCGTCGTTGGGAGCGTTCAGCGACTTGCCACTGAACTCCGACGCGAGCACCGTCACTGTGCCGTCGTACTCGTAGCGTACGACTCGGCGAGGCCCATGCTGAAAGGAGATTTGCCGCCCTTGATGATCGAACGTATTGCCATTGCTGTTGCCGGCCGGGCTGCGAAACACGCTGACGTGGTTGTCCTCTTCGAGCCATCGCATCTGCAGGTCGTTGGGGATATCGCTCCACAGCAGATACCGGCCGACGCCGTTCCAGGCCGGACCTTCGGCCCACAGCATTTTGTCGCTGTGATACAGCCGCTGAATCGGAGTGTTGCCCAGTGCGTATTTATTGAACCGCTTGTCGAGCTTCACGATGTCCGGATCCGGATACCGCGTTGGCTCTTTGTAATCGCGAGCGGACGCCGAACGGGCGAACGCGGCGGCGGCCATTGCGGTGGCGGCGGTCAGAAACGAACGGCGGTCAGTTTGAACGGATTGAGTCATGAGGCGAATCTCCGGTGGAAAATATGGAAACGAATTTGGCGGATCACTTCGCGGCGGTGACATTGTTCTTCAGGATGCCGATCCCTTGGATTTCGACTTCACAGACGTCTCCAGGCTTGATGGCAGAAGTCTTGCCGGGGGTGCCGGTGAAAATTAGATCGCCAGGATGCAGCGTGATGTGCTGGCTGACGACACTGACTTGTTTCGCGCAGTTGTGGATGAAATCCTTTGTGCTCTGATCCTGCAAGGTCTGGCCGTTGACTCGCATTTGGACACGCAGGTCGTCGGCATTCAAGCCGGTGACCAGATATGGGCCGCATGGGCCGAAAGTGTCTGTGCCTTTTGCTCGCCACCATTGCACGTCGTCTTTTTGCCAATCACGAGCACTCACGTCGTTGCCGCAGGTCACACCGAAAACGTATTCGAGTGCTTTGCTTTCCGGGACGTTCTTCGCCGTCTTGCCAATGACCAAAACCAGTTCGGCTTCAAAATGAACCTCGTTGGTACCAGGCGGGATGACGATGTTGGCACCGTGGGGCACCAAACAGCTCGGCGATTTGAAGAACGGCTGCACGATTTGAAACTTGGGGGGAATCTCGGCTTCCTTGAGGTGGCTCTTGTAGTTGCCCGCCATCGCTAGCACTTGCGAGGGCTTCGTCGGCACGAGCAGTTTGACATCCCTCAGCGCGTGCGAGGTGCTGGTCCGCGTCGGCTTGCCGAATAGATCGCCATCCAGTTTGATGACTTTGTCTCCATCGATGACTCCATAAGAAACGACATCACCGACTTGATAACGGACGTATTTCGTCACTTTGCCATCGTCTGCCGAGGCACCGCTGATCGCCAGACCTCCCAGACACGCCACAACACAGACCAGCCAGTTTCGTAAGGATCGCATGGGTGAGCTCCAGAATTCATCGAGAATGGTGCAATCTCATCATTCGTGATCGATCGACACGGTATCGTTGCGCGGCTGGAGTGACAAATCTCAACGTCTGGAGAGTCAGTTGAAATCCGAATCGGAGACGGCGACACTCGCGGGCGTTTTGGCAATCTGTGGAAGCCGCATCCCCGCCCGTGGGAGTTGTTCGGGCCGCCTCATTTCTGGAAGTTTATCTCGCTCATGTCGCAGCCGTCCGACCTCGCCACGCTGGCGATCAACACGATTCGTACTCTCTCGATGGACGCCGTCCAGAAGGCGAATTCCGGACATCCGGGAACTCCGATGGCTCTCGCGCCGGTCGCCTACACGATCTGGCAGGACGAATTGAGGTTCGATCCCGCCGATCCGATCTGGCCGAACCGCGATCGGTTCGTCCTCTCGGTCGGGCACGCCTCGATGCTGTTGTATTCGATGCTGCATCTGACCGGTGTGAAGGCGGTCAATCGCAAGTACGAGCGACTGGGCGAGCTGGCCGTGCCGCTCCAGGACATCATCAAGTTTCGGCAACTCGACAGCCGCTGTCCCGGACATCCGGAATACCGTTGGACGTCCGGCGTCGAAACGACGACCGGGCCGCTCGGCCAAGGGTTGGCGAACAGCGTGGGCATGGCGATCTCGGGCAAGTGGATGGCTAGCCACTTCAACAGACCCGGCTTCGAGATGTTCAACTACAACGTCTACGCCCTGTGCGGCGATGGCTGCCTGATGGAAGGGGTCAGTGCCGAAGCCGCGTCGTTGGCCGGGCATCTCAAACTGTCGAACCTTTGCTGGATTTACGACAGCAATCGAATCACGATCGAAGGGGAGACGGATCTCGCCTTTACGGAGGACGTTGGTCAACGCTTCCAAGGTTACGGCTGGAACGTGCTGCATGTCAGCGATGCGAACGATCTCTCGGCTCTGCGAGCTGCGATTGGCTCGTTCCAGAAGACGACGGAGCGACCGACGATGATCATCGTTGAGAGCCGCATCGGATTCGGTGCGCCGACGAAAGAAGGACATCACTCCGCCCACGGCGAACCGCTTGGCGATGCCGAGATCGCCGGTGCGAAGAAGAAATACGGCTGGCCGGAAGATGCGAAGTTCCTCGTGCCCGAAGGAGTTTACGAGCACTTCCAACAAGGCATCGGCCAGCGCGGTCGCGCCGCTCGCGAGGCGTGGATGGCGCTGTACGGCGAGTACTCGAAGCAACACCCGGAGTTGGCCGACCACCTCAACAAGATGCAGCACCGCGAACTGCCGGACGGTTGGGACAAGGACCTGCCAGTCTTTCCGGCGGATCCGAAGGGACTGGCGACTCGCGATTCATCCGGCAAAGTGTTGAACGCACTCGCCAAGAACTATCCATGGCTGATCGGCGGATCGGCGGACCTCGCGCCGTCCACGAAGACGCGACTCACGTTCGACGGAGCTGGCGATTTCGAATCCGACAACTACGGTGGTCGCAACTTCCATTTCGGCGTTCGCGAGCACGCGATGGCGTCGGTCGTCAACGGCATGGCGCTCAGCAAGGTGCGTGGCTACGGCTCCGGCTTTCTGATCTTCAGCGACTACGCGAAAGCGGCGATCCGGCTGGCGGCGATCATGGAGATCCCGTTCATTCACGTCTTCACGCACGATTCGATCGGTGTTGGCGAAGACGGCCCGACACATCAGCCGGTCGAACAACTGGCGAGTCTGCGTTCAATCCCCGGCATGGTCTTGATCCGTCCAGCCGATGCGAACGAAGTCACCGAAGCGTGGCGCGTTGTTGCGCAGCTCAAGCATGAGCCCGCCTGTTTGATCATGACTCGGCAGGCGGTCCCAACGCTCGACCGCACCAAGTACGCACCGGCCAGCGGGCTGGCGAAGGGTGCGTACATCCTCGCCGACGCGGCCGATGGCAAGCCGGAGGTGATTCTGATCGGCACGGGTAGCGAAGTTTCGTTGTGCGTTGCCGCCTACGAAAAGCTGACTGCTGAGGGGGCAAAGGTCCGAATTGTTTCGATGCCGTCGTGGGAACTGTTCGAGCATCAGCCGCAGTCGTATCGAGACAGCGTGCTGCCTCGGAGCGTGACGGCACGAGTCGCGGTCGAGCAAGCGTCGACATTCGGTTGGGAACGATACGTCGGCCTCGCCGGCACGGTGATCGGTATGAAGACCTTCGGAGCTTCGGCACCGTTGAAGGACTTGTTGACGAAGTTCGGCTTCACGCCCGACGGAGTCGTGATGGCGGCGAAACAACAGTTGGCGAAAAACTAAAACAGAAACCGTACCGCAGGGAGTTCGCGGTGATCGAGTATCGGCCGTTTCGAAACAGCGATCCACCTCAGCTTGTGAAACTGTGGCACGAGAGCGGTCTGGGACGGGGTGCGGCTCGTGGATTCAGCTACGAAGCGTTGGATCGACTGCTGATCGGTCAGCATTATTTTGATCCGGCAGGATTACTCGTTGCGTGCGAAGCTGGCAAAGTCGTCGGGTTTGTGCATGCAGGATTTTGCAGCGACGGCGCTGGCACAGGGATCGAGCACGAAGCCGGCGCGATCCATGTGATCGTCGTGCATCCTTCGCACCGACGTACCGGCATCGGTCGCGAACTGTTGACACAAGCTGAGCTGTATTTACGCCAGCTTGGTGCGAACTCGATCCAGGTCGGTGCGGCTCCACCGTGTGACGCGTTCTATCACGGACTGTACGGCGGCGCAGCGGTTTCCGGATTGCTCGAATCGGATGCCGATGCGGCACCGTTTCTCGCGAAGTTAGGGTTTCAGCCGGTGCAGAGATTCATCGTTTTGCAACGCAGCCTGAAGCAGGGCGATCCCATCAGCTTTCGCCTGAGTCTGATCCGCCGCAAGATGGAGACGTTCATCTTTGCGTTGCCCGAGCACCCGACGTTTTGGTGGTTCAGCCGCACTGGTCGTTTAGAGAACGTGCAGTTTCGCCTTGTCCCCAAGACGGGGGGCGACCCCGTCGCTGCTGTGACCGTCAGCGGCATGGACCTGTACGTCGAAACTTGGGGCGAACGAGCCATCGGACTCAGCGAATTGATCGTGAAAGATGTCTCGCGCCGGCAAGGACACGCGCAGGCGCTCCTGATCGAAGTCATCCGCCGCATGCGTCAGGAACAAGTCACCCTGGCCGAGGCCCACATCGCCGAGGACAACGCCGCTGCGCTGGCAACTTTCAAATCCGTCGGTTTCCAACCAGTCGACTGCGGCGTCGTGTATCGCAAAGCATCGACCGAATCGGTCGCCTGAGCATCGCCGGCGTCCCCAAGACAGGCACGACACGCCTGCGATGGAATCATGCTGCGACTCACACACTCGCCGGTGCGTCGTGCTTGGATCAATCCGTCAATCCGAGCCATGTTGCTACGGCAGTGCCATGCCAGTGATCTCGCCGTCTTCGATGCGGATGCGAACGGACTCGCCAGGTTCAAAGTCGCGCAGGTCGTCAGAGCCGCGGCGCATCAGGCGGGCATTCGCCGAGAGTCGAAACGTCTTCAGTTCGCCGTTGCCGAGCAGTACGGAGACCTCACTTTCCTTCGAATCGACCCAGACGAGCGTCCCGATTGAGGTCGGCCCTCCGCCGCCACTACGTGCGCCACCGCGGCCGCGATTCTGCACCCGGCCGGCGTCGGGGTCGCGCTCGAAGTGAATCGTGTAGCGTTGAGTCACGGCGAGGCAAAACCCCTGCTCGTCACTGCAGGCGAAGTACTTGACGGTGAGTCCCAGCGGCTTCCGCTCTTCGCCGATGTTGACCTGGACGAGAAACTCGCGCGGGTCGATGTCAGAATCCAGATCGACTCGCGGGCCGTCCCAGACGCGCGGTGTGACGGCGTCTTCGTCCGCGTCGAACTCGACGTGCAGCGGTTTCACCAGATTGTTCCAGTGGACGTGGTACAGCGGGTCGAGATGAAAGCCGACGGATAACGTTCCGCGACCCGATTGACGCAATGACGCATCCGCCTCAGCGCGTAACTTGGCGTAGAACGGTACCGGCTTTTTGTCGCCATCGTCGGCGAGTTTCGGTTCGATGCGGAGCGCTTCCAATCCCGACGGCCGTTCGATGCGCGGCACAACTCCCTTGGCGGCGACTTGTGATGGCCGTTCCGTTTTGAGTTGCAGGTCTGAAACAAGTGTCGGTTGTTCCACCGAGCCGACCAGTTCTTCGAGATCCCTTCGCAACTCTTCCGGTCGGCTCCATTGCCGGCGACGAACAACCTTGCCTTCGGGGTCGATCACGAATTCTGAATTCGGCGCGTCCCCGAGCGCGTGCTTGAGCGCGTTGTCCATCGTGTCGCAAATCCACGGCACGCGCGATCCGATCGTGCGGCGGGCCTCCTTCACGTGCAGCAACCGCTCGGCCTGCGTGAATGGCTGGACGTAGCCGTCGTTTTCCGGATGGGCGAGCGCTTTGTAAATGTAGAAAAACTTCACGCCCTTGGGTTCGTAGTCGACCGCGACCGTCTCCAGACTGGGGACGTTTCTCAGAAACGGCGGTCAAGTCAGGCAGCCGAAGACCAGCACTGTGTGCTGGCCCTTCAGACTGCTCAAGCGAATTTCCTGACCGTCTTCGGTCAGCCCGGCAATGTCTGGCAGCGAATCGCCGAGTTTCGGTGCACCGGCGTCGAATTGCCGGTTGACCCGTTCGCGAGGACTGACTTCGCGTCGATCCGGATTGTCCTGAGCGAAGATCGCCGGTGTCGCCAGCAACGTGAAACTGAACATGGCAAACAGCGCTCGCATGCTAACTCCCGGGAAGAAATGGCAGATCGGAAAGTAGGTTTCGTCCACGAACGGATTAGAAATCAACACGGTGGCGGCGAAAAAGTTTCGTGGTTTGGCGGGACAGATTTGAAATGATTGGTTCGCACGCCACTGCGGCGGCGGATATCCTGACAAACGGCACATCGGGCACCCTGGCTTAAGACTATGAGTATTTCTCACGTCAGCACAATTGAATCGACCGGCATTGCTTCCGGCGATCCACTGGCTCCCGAATCTCAGCGCGAATGTTGGCTGCGTTTGCGGTCGCTGGTCGAACAGCGAGTGCAATCCGAACGACAGGCGGCCGAGGCCTTTCGATCTGAAGCAGAACGCATCGAGCGCGAATTGACCTCGGCCACGGCCACGCGCACGGCAACTTTCGAACGCGAACGAGCCGCGATTCAGTCCGAGTTCGACAAGGTGGTCGTCGAGGCTGGCACGCAGTTCGCCGAAGATCACCAAGTCGCTCAGCAGGAGTTTCAAGAAGTCCTCTCCGCCATTCAGCAACGAGTAGCCGATGACACCGAAACGGCTCGCAAGAAAAACGAGGAAGACTGCTGGATGGTCACTTCGTACTTCGACGAGGAAGCCGAGGGGAGTCCGAAGGTGCAGTACGACACCTTCTGCATCAACACCGGCAAGACCAACGAGCAACTCAAGATCGAAGAGAACGAACTAAGTGCTCTCAAGGGGCAGGCCGACCTGCTGATGGCCAAGCGTCGACAGAACGTCGAAGTCGAACCCCCCCGGCTGGAGAAGATCGCGCTCACGAATGATCTCGAGACAGCCGCCGCGCAGTTTCATGAAGCGTGCGAGGGACTCAAGACGCAACTGACCTTGCTGGGTCAACTGAAAATCCCCGCGCTGTTTCAGGGAGGCAGGCCCTTCCTGCTGGTTCTTGTCGGTTGGGCCATCCTTTGGGGCATCGCTGCATTTCTGGTCGATCCGAAAGTGCTGCCGGTCGAGAACAATCTCGATCCGCTCGAGTGGCGTTTCCTGGCCGCAGTGTTGATGCTGTTTCCGGTCGGGATCGCGATGGTCATTTTGCTGTCGGTCGGACGAAGTCAATCGGCTCCGATTTATGAGCTGATTTTTGAGCGATTTCTCGTGGCCCAAAAGCACCGACAGCGTTGGCAGAAGTTGGCGGATGCCGAGCGGAAATATCGCGAGGAGAAATTCACCGCGTGGCAAAATGTCGTCACGGCGAAGCGTGAAGCCGGAGTCAAGAAGGCGAACGACGAACTTGCTGCGAGTTTGCAAACAATCGAGCAGCGACGCGCTCAGGAGTCGGCCACGGCGAACCACAAATACCCGCCACTCCTGCAGGCGATCGCGCAACGTCGCGACCAGCAGATGAGCTGGGCCAACACCGAATTCCCACAGCGATTGGAAAAACTCAAGGCGCGATTTGATTGGGATCTCGGCAAGTTTCGTCAGAATCATGCGGTCGAAGTCGCTGCCAACACGCAGCGATTTCAGACCGCCTGGCTGCGGATGGCGGAAGTCTGGCTGGCCGGTTGGCAGCAACTCGAACAAGTCGTCGAGGCAGCGAATCAGACCGTTGACGAATGGTTTCACGATTGGGCTTCGTTGGGCAGCGCCCCGCTGAAGTTGCCGCCAAAGATTCCACCGGCCATCCGGTTGGGAGAGTTTTCTGTTTCGTTGTCTGATGTGCCGGACGGTGTTTCGGAAGAGGAGCAGCTTGTCCCCGAGCGGCAGTCGCTTGAGCTTCCTGCATGTCTGCCGTTTCCGGATCGTCCCTCATTACTGCTCAGGGCCGCGGACGATGGACGCGAGGCCGCGGTCGGCGTCCTGCAAAATGCGATGCTGCGATTTCTGACGACGCTGCCCGGAGGCAAAGTCCGATTCACAATTCTCGATCCCGTTGGCCTGGGGGATAACTTCGCGGCGTTCATGCATCTGGCCGACTACGACGAATTGATGATCACCAACCGCATCTGGACCGAACAAGGTCACATCGAGCACCGGCTGTCAGACCTCACCGAGCACATGGAGAACGTGTTCCAGAAATATCTCCGCAACGAGTTTCGGTCGATCCAGGAATACAACGAACACGCCGGCGAAGTTGCTGAGCCGTACCACATTCTGGTCGTCGCAAACTTTCCGGCGAACTTTAGCGAGGCGGCGGCTCGGCGTTTGGTCAGCATCGCGACCAGCGGTCCGCGCTGCGGTGTGTTTCTGTTGGCAAGTGTCGACATGAAACTCCGTTTGCCGTTGAATTTCGATCTGGGTGATCTGGCGACCAACGCAACGGTCTTCGATTGGACAGGCGCCGCATTTGCCTCTTCGGATGACGAATTGAAGGCCCTGCCGTTGACGCTCGATGCTCCTCCAGGCTCGGACCTGTTCACGAAGCTCGTCAAAGCCGCTGGGCACGAATCGAAAGACGCGCGGCGAGTCGAAGTCGCATTCGAGCGAATCGCGCCGAAGGACACGCAGTTGTGGGTCAGCGACACTCGCGGCGGATTGGATGTGCCGCTCGGCCGAGCTGGCGCCACGAAGCTGCAACATCTTCGGTTGGGCAAAGGGACTTCGCAGCACGTGCTCATCGCCGGCAAGACGGGTTCCGGAAAATCGACGTTTCTGCACATTCTGATCACGAACGCCTCGCTGCATTACGGTCCCGACCAGTTGCACTTCTACCTGATCGACTTCAAGAAGGGGGTCGAGTTCAAAACTTACGCGACTCACGAATTGCCGCACGCGCGAGTGATCGCCATCGAGAGCGACCGCGAATTTGGGGTCAGCGTGCTTGAACGGCTGGACGCGATTTTGAAAGAGCGCGGCGATTTGTTCCGCGAAGTTGGAGTGCAGGACCTCGCCGGTTTCCGCGATGCCCGACCCGAAGTCCCCATGCCGCGATTGCTGTTGATCGTTGACGAGTTTCAAGAGTTCTTCGTCGAAGACGATAAACACTCGCAGACCGCCGCGCTGCTGCTCGATCGATTGGTCCGACAAGGCCGAGCGTTCGGAGTGCATGTGCTGCTCGGTTCACAAACGCTCGGCGGAGCGTACTCGCTGGCCCGCAGCACGCTCGGCCAGATGGCGGTCCGCATCGCGCTGCAATGCAGTGAGAGCGACGCGCACCTGATCCTGTCCGAAGATAACACGGCGGCTCGATTACTGACTCGTCCCGGCGAAGCGATTTACAACGACGCCAACGGAATGCTCGAAGGCAACCACCCGTTTCAGATCGCATGGCTCGAAGACGACCGACGCGATTTTCATCTCGGCCGAGTGCAACAACTGTCTCAAAACCGGCACGTGCAAATGCCGCCAGCAATCGTCTTCGAAGGAAACATCCCGGCCGATCCGCACCGCAACATCGAGCTTTCGCGACTCATCGATGCTCCGCAGTGGGAAGCTCCGCTGCGAGAGCGCGTGGCGTGGCTGGGTGAAGCGGTGGCGATCAAAGATCCGACAGCGATCACGTTTCATCCACAGGCCGGGCAGAACCTGCTGGTCGTCGGACAGAGCGATCTCGCGACCGTTGGCCTGTTGGCAACCAGCCTTATCAGCCTCGCCTGCCAGATTCCTCCGAACGCTGTGTCAGGGGAGCCGCGAGTCGCCACGTTCGTCGTCCTCGATGGTAACTTCGGCGGAGTTTCGACAGAGACTTGGAAGGAACTCCAAGCTGCTCTGCCGCACGAAGTCACGCTCGGGGAACCACGCGACGTGCCGGCCGTCCTCACAAAGCTCACCACCGAATTGACGAGACGCGAGCAATCGGGTTCGCGCGACGACCTACCGATCTTCGTCGTGATCTTTAATCTCGGCCGCTTTCGCGATCTGAAGAAATCGGACGACGACATGGGTTTCAGCTTCGGCAGCGGCGAAAAGAAAGTGAGCCCCGGCAAGCAGTTCACCGATCTGCTCAAGAACGGTCCGGGATTCGGGATCCACACGCTCGTTTGGAGCGACACGTACAACAACGTCAGCCGCTGGTTCAGTTCGCAAACGCTGCGCGAGTTCGAAATGAGAATCGTGTTCCAGTTGAGCGCGTCCGATTCCAGCAACCTGATCGACAGTCCGCTGGCCAGCAAGCTCGGTCCGAACCGGGCGATCCTGCATTCGGTCGATCAAGGAAGTAACGAGAAATTCCGCCCCTACGGTCCGCCAAGCCCCGAATGGTTGTCCGACGTCGCGGCACGCCTGCGCCCGACCGCCCCCAACCAGGACGTTGACGAACCACTGGCCGTCGGTGAAGACCTATCGCAATTTACGATTTTGTAGCCCTTTTGGAGTGCGGTGTGTCAGCATCGCTTGGGAATTTTCCCACCGTAGATTCACAGCGGTGCTGACACACCACCCTCCAAAGTCAATCCTATGCGAATCTTTCCCGTCATTTGGCTCGCCGTTGCAGTCTCTTCTGTCTCGGGTGCCGAACGGCCGCAGGTCGTCGTCAGTGACCAAGCTCGCCGCATTCATTCGTCCGGCTTCGTTTTCGACGGTCACAACGACTTGCCGTGGGAGGTGCGGCAGCGCGCCGGAGGTTCGTTCGACAAGGCGGACCTCGCCGCAGGTGTGCCGCGATTTCACACGGACATTCCGCGACTTCGTGTCGGCAACGTCGGTGCGCAGTTTTGGGCAGCGTACGTCCCTGCTGAGACGTCCAAGGAAAACCGCGCCTTCACCATGACGCTCGAACAGATCGCGATCATTCACGCCATGGTCAAGCGATATCCCGATGTCTTCGAGTTTGCGAAGACCGCCGACAGCGTCCTTCGCATTCAAAAGTCTGGCAAGATTGCCTCGCTGATCGGTGTTGAAGGAGGTCACTCGATCGAGAATTCGCTCGACAAGCTGCGGCGACTGCGCGAGCTCGGCGTCGGCTACATGACGCTGACGCATTCGGACACGCTGGCCTGGGTCGATGCGGCCACCGACGAAGCCAAGCACGGCGGCCTGACCGAATTCGGCGAAGAGGTCGTCCGCGAAATGAATCGGCTGGGCATGATGGTCGACCTGTCGCACGTCTCGTCCGACACGATGCGCGACGCGCTGCGTGTGACAAAAGCTCCGATCATCTTCTCCCACTCGTCCGCGCGAGCCGTGGCCGATCATCCACGCAATGTGCCCGATGACATTCTGAAATTGACCGCCAAGAATGGCGGCGTCGTGATGGTCAATTTCTACTCCGGTTTCATTCACCCCGAATCGGCCAAGCGCCGAGCCAACATGTTCGCGGTCACTCGCGAGCTGAAGAAAAAGTTTCCCGACGAGCAGGACTATCAGGCCGCTCGCAAACGCTGGATCACGGAAAACCCGATCGAATCCGGCGATGTATTCGATGTCGCCGATCATATCGAGCACATTGTCAAAGTCGCCGGCATCGACCATGTCGGCCTCGGTTCCGATTTCGACGGCATCGACAAGGTCCCCAAACAATTGGAAGACGTCTCGAAGTATCCCGTTATCACACAAGTGCTGCTCGATCGTGGCTATTCTGCTGCGCAGATTCACCAACTGATGAGCGGCAATGTGTTGCGGGTCATGCGACGATCCGAAGAAGTCGCTCGCGAGTTAGCCAAGGAATAGCCGGCACGCCACAGGCGCCGATTGCGAAATCTGAAACCAGGGGCTCTTGTGATGTCCGTCGATGCCACGACTGCTCGCCGCCGCTTTCGATCGTCGCGCCGTGAATGGATTTTGGGATCGGGCTTCGGTGCGGTGTGGCTGTTGCTGTGGTCAGCGTTCACGCTGATGTTCGACGGCATGATCGTGTACTTCTCGGCGACGACGCTTTTGGCTCAGGCGTATCCCGACGTACCCGGCGAAATCACGCACAGCGAAGTGCGCCGCGAATTCGACAACGAACGGGATTCGTTCCACCCCGAAGTCCGGTATCGCTATCAAGTCGATGGCCGGGACTTCACTGGCGAGCGGGTACACTTCTACGGGTTTGGAGACGGCAATGCCCGCAGTGCGAAAGAGGTGATTGCCAAATTGCCAGTCGGTCAGCGCGTCGCCGTTTTCTACAACCCACGTGATCCCGGCAACGCGGCGCTGCAACGAATGCTTGACGGGCGGCTGCTGTTCCTCCCGTTGCTCTTGCTGCCTTTCAACCTGATCATGGTTGCTGGCTGGATCTGGGTCGCGCGTCGCCTGGCCGGCGTCAGCTCGCTGCCGCTGCGGCGCGAGTCGGATCGGTGGTTGGTGCTCCCCACTAATGGTCAGCCCTTGATCGTGGCCCTGATTGCGAGCGGAGTGTTGAGCATCGTGGCGATGTTTGTCGTGGGATTTGGCGGTTGGTCCGAAGATTTGAGCGTCATGATCACTGTCTGGGCGACCGTGATCGTGTTGAGCATTATGGCATTCAGGCACACACGGTCGCTGGTCCTTCGTGAGCCGCCGGTTTTAGTCCTGGACGACGCTCTAGAAACGGTCACGTGGCCGTCATCCACAAACACGCCCGAGTTGTCGTTGCCGCGCTCACGATTGCTCGGCGTTGAAATCGACGATTTGCCGCAAATCGAAAACGACCAGCAGGCGTGGGACTTCTCGATCTTGTTGTCGTTTAACGATGACAACGGTCAACCTGCGAAACGATTAGTTTTGAAGACGACCAGCGGCACCGAGGCAGCGGCGCTCGCAGACTGGTTGGACGATTGGGTGGGCCGTTCCGCCAAGCAGGATTCGGATCGGCTGGAACAAGACGGATGAAGTGCATGGGTAATACCCACAACTGTCGAGCGTCACGGCTGACACTGCCGTGGCACTCGTGATACATTTTGGTGAACTCGTTCATCTAGGAGCCTTCGGTATGCGGTCGTGGTTGCTGGCAGCCAGTTGTCTGCTGATGTCCTTCGGTCAGCTGACTGCGGCCGAGCCAGTGCCTTCCAAGAAGATCGTGCTCATCGCCGGCCCGATCACCGGTCATGGCAAGCACGCCCACGAGTACGAAAAGAGCGTGATCCTGCTCAAGCATCTGCTCGACACATCGCCCAGTACGAAGGGCAAGGTCGCCGTCGAGACGCACTTCAAAGGCTGGCCCGCCGACGAGAAGACGCTCGATGATGCCGCGACGATCGTGATGATCTCGGACGGCGGAGATCGCAACGCGACCGACCATCCGCTGTACGTCGGCGAGCGATTTCAAACGCTCGAACGGCAGATGAAGCGCGGTTGCGGGTTCGTTCAATTTCACTGGGCGACGTTCAACCCCAGCCGAGTTCACGATCAGATCACCGAATGGGTCGGTGGCTACTTCGACTACGAAAAGGGCACGGCTGCGAACAAGTGGTTCTCGGCGATCAGCACCTGGGACGCGAACGTGACGCTCGGTAACGCCGAGCACCCGGTCGCGCGCGGCGTGAAGCCGTTCGCGGCTCGCGAAGAGTTTTATTTCAACCTCCGCTTCCGTGACGGCGATGACCGAGTGAAACCGATCTGGCTGACGAAGCCGCCGGGACAACAAAAAGACCACGTCGTCGCCTGGGCCGTCGAACGCAAAGATGGTGGCCGAGGCTTCGGGACGACCGGCGGACACTTCTTTCAAAACTGGTGGGACGACAATTTCCGCCGCACGATCCTCAACGCGATCGTCTGGACGGCCGGCGTTGAAGTCCCCGCCGGCGGAATTGTCTCGACGATGGAGGAGCCGATTCGCGTGTTGATCGTCACGGGGCACAATCATCCTGCTCACGACTGGCGGAAGACGACCGCCGCGTTGATCCCGGTCCTCGAACAAGACCCGCGCGTCTGGGTCGAGGTGACCGAGAACCCGGAAGACTTGGCAACGATGAAACGCTACGACGCTCTTGTCCTCAACTACAGCAGTTGGGATCGCCCCGGTCTGAGCGATGCGGCGAAGGCGGGACTCAAGAAATTCCTCGATGACGGAGGCGGACTGTCGATCATGCACTTCGCGAACGGAAGTTGGACCGACACGCTGCCCAACAAGGAAGCTGACTGGCCAGAGTTCCGCACGCAGATCGTCCGCCGCATCTGGGATCACAAACCGGGGTTGAGCGGTCACGATGCGTTCGGCAAGTTGCAAGTCGATCTTACCGCCGCTGGCGCGAAGCATCCCGTCACCGCCGGCCTGGCGTCGTTTGAGACCGACGACGAACTTTATTTTCGTCAGCAGGGCGCGCTGCCGATCGTGCCGCTCGTTACGGCTCACTCGAAAGTCACGAAGCAAGACGAACCGTTGGCGTGGGCCTACGACGTTTCGAAGTCGCGTGTTTTTCAAACGGTGCTCGGTCATGCGGACGTTTCGGTCCGCAAAGCGGGAGCGTTGATCCGTCGCGGCACCGTTTGGTCCGCACGGCGCGAGCCGCTCAGTTTCGATCCGCCAGTCGCGATCACAGAGAACACGCTCTTTCGAGCCGGCAGTCCGTGGACTTTGGACGAATCGCTGAAACGTGGCGGAGTCACGACAATCGAAAAGCCAGTTCGCAAATCGAACTCGGCCGTTATCGAGGGCAAGTTCGGAAAAGGACTCGACGCGCGAATTGGCGGAGCGTTCGTGAATCATCGCGACGACTTCCGCAAGCTGCCGCTCACGGTCGATCTGTGGGTGAAGCTCGATAGCAAAGGCTCGTACAACATCCTGGTTGCGAACGAACTGAAGTCGTCGCCGACGCACTGGGAACTCTTCACGATGCCCAGCACAGGACATCTGACAGTTTACGCGCCGGGACTGGCTCCCGATCACGTCCGCGCGACGACCGACATCGCGGACGGCAAATGGCATTACGTCGCAATGCAGTTCGAATCAGCTCGCATCCGCTTGTTCGTGGACGGCAAACAAGTCGCCGATCAAGCCGTGAAAGCCAAAGAGGGAGCGTTCGGTTCAGAGTTGAAGCCGGCGCAAGAAGAATTGGCAATCGGCTCGCTGGTTGATCAAGTCATCGGCTGCGACGGTACGATCGATGAGCTACGTCTCTCACGCGGCGTCCGGCCGATCAGCGGTGTGCCGAGCGAAGCGTTGACGGCGGATGACTCCACAATCGCACTCTGGAACTTTGACGCACTGACCGATGGCGGCAGCTTTGTCGATCGGTCGGCGAACAAGCTCAAGGCATGGCTCCCCGGCAGCCAAGATGGGGATCCGGCGTCTGCAAAAAAAAAGTAGCTGATCGTGGGGGACGCAGCTTGCCTCGGCAGCCGACGCAAGCCGCGTCGGCCACGAAGCCAGGCAAGATCACCGGTCATTGGGGTGAGGACGCGGTTGGCTTTCGTTGGACTGAACAAGATTCGGTCGATGATCGGCTGTCGCAAATGGATGTCGGCCAGTTTTATTCGGCCACGATCTGGACCCCGCAGGAGATGACGCTCAAAGGGATCGCCGTGCGCATCGGCGAAAACTCCGAAGCAGCGGTCTTGTTCGACACAGAGCTGCTGCGTGTCGTCTGCGGCTGGAGCGGTGAACGATTCTTGGAGTTCAATCCGGCTCGTTACGGCATCATCGGGCCTCCCAAGGTCGGCAGCACGCCGACGTTTCATTCGCCGAGACAACCGGGCTGGTCGCTCAACGGCAAGTTTGATGACCCGCGTGCAAAACCATTTGGCCCGCTGCCGCGCGAGTGGGCCAAGTATCGCGGCCTGCATCGGCACGGCGATCGAATCGTCTTTGAGTACACCGTCGGGCCGAAGCAAGTTGCCGTGTTGGACTCTCCATGGATCGAAACGCTCGGCGAGGAAAGAGTCATCACGCGCGAACTGGAGATAGCACCGAGCGAAACAGAACTCGAACTGCTCGTGGCAGCGGCGGGGACTCCGGTACTGTTGGAGTGCGGACCGGACGCGGCCACGCTCGACCGCCGCGACGGTCGGCCGGTCACGGTCAAGGTTGCGAAGCACGATCGATTGGTCCGCTTGAAATTATTGCTGCCGTTCTCGGCGGAATCCGTACCGTCAGTGTTCAAGCAGAATCAGGACGGAACACGGAAGCCACGGATCGATACGGATGAAAACTCGTTGCGCCGGTTTGTGAAGCCGGGCCCGGCTCGTTGGACGACGCCCATCACAACAAGCGGTGTCGTGTCGAACAAAGAGGACGCGCTGGTCGTCGATACGCTCACGCTGCCGTTCGACAATCCGCACAAGGCGCTGATGTTTGTCAGCGGACACGACTTCTTCAGTAGGCCAACTGGTCGGGACGGAGTCCCAACCTACGACGCAGCCATCTGCACGTTGCACGGTGACGTGTGGCTCGTCAATGGCATCGACAGCAAGTTGGAGAAGCTCATCTGGAAGCGATTCGCGACCGGGTTGTTTCAGCCGCTCGGTTTGAGGATCGTCAAGAATCAGATTTATGTCGTCGGCCGAGACCAGATCACTCGGTTACACGATCTCAACGGTGACGGCGAAGCGGACTGGTACGAGAACTTCAACAACGACGCACACGTCAGCGCGAATGGGCATGAGTATGTGACGTGCCTCGAAACGGACCGTGACGGCTGGTTCTATTTCGTCAAAGGGAACTGCGACGGTAAGCACGATCACGACGGTTGTCTGCTGCGCGTCTCGCCTGATGGAGCGAAGCTGGAGGTTGTTGCGACCGGCTTTCGTAATGCGAATGGGATCGGCATCGGGCCGGTTGGTCGCGGCGGCCAGGAGATTCTTACGGTTGCCCCACAGGAGGGAGAATGGACCCCTGGCTCGGCGATCTTTGAAGCGGTGCGCGGCGGCTTTCACGGTTACGCGCCGTCGGCTCATCGCTCACCGGCACCGACGGAGTTCGCGCAGCCGCTCTGTTGGATTCCGCGATTGCAGGACAACTCGTGCGGCGGCCAAGTTTGGGTTCCACCGGGTCAATGGGGACCGCTCGGCGGACAGATGTTGCATTTGTCCTATGGAACCAGCCGCGTATTCCTCATTCCGCGTGAAAGTGTTGTAGGCACAATGACAGTTCAAGGAGCCACCGTCCCTCTGCCGTTGTCATTCGAATCGGGGGTGATGCGCGGCCGGTTTCATCCCAGCAACGGGCACTTGTTTGTCAGTGGCCTGCGCGGCTGGGTCAGCAACGCGGCGAAGGACGGTTGCTTTCAACGAGTGCGAGCAACCAACAAACAACCGCTCGACGTGCCGGTGTCGTTCGAGTCGCATCGCAACGGTGTCCTGCTTCGGTTCAGCGATCCGCTGAATGCCGAAATGGCTGAGGACATCGACAACTACCGCGTGCAGCGTTGGAACTACCGCTGGTCGGCCGCGTATGGCTCGCCGGAACTGAAAGTCTCGAACCCGCGCGAGGAGGGACGTGACGAAGTCGAGGTGCTCAGTGCGACGCACGTCCGCAATCTCAAGGGTGGCGATGGCGTATTTCTCGAACTGAACGACATGCGGCCGGTGAATCAACTGTCGATTCAGATGACGCTAAAAAGTTTGCTCGGTCAGTCCATTGAGCGGCGATTGGACGCGACGATCCACGGGGTTCGATCCGAAGAGTTTGAATTCGATCGTAAGCCACCACGACCGCGGCCTGGATTACTGACTGCCGACGAGCAACAGCGTTTAGTCGCCGGTATTCGTTGCGATTTCGTTGGACAAGCTGGCAGCTTGCCTCAAGTGCGGCGAATGGCCGCCTGGAAGTTTGAGCCACGCGAAGTTGCGGGAGTGCGCGAGATCGTTGCCAGCGGATTCCTCGTCGCATCGCGTCGCGGCAAGTATCGCCTCTCGGCGGAGTGCGGCCCAGATGTCGAAGTTTCGGTCGGCGATCAAATCGTCTGGCGATCGTCGGACGAGAAGCCTCGCGAGATCGAACTGCCGCGCGGGCACAGCCGATTGAAGATCAGGCAACAAGTCGTCGCCGATCAATCGGCTGCGTTGCGGCTGCTTTGGAGCGGCGCGGACTTTGAGACCGAACCGATTCCGCCCACCTCGTTGTTTTGCGAACCGTTGTCCGATGAGGTCGAGTCCGCTCGGCTGGGTCGCGAATTCTTCGCGCGGCATCAATGCGTCCGCTGCCATCGCGTATCGGCCGACGTGCTCGCCTCGCGCGAGTCGATGCCGGAGTTGCATGCGGAGGCACCCGACTTGATCGGCGTGGGTTCGCGTCTGCGCGGAGATTGGATTGCGCAGTGGATGCTGAACCCGAAGCGCATGCGAAGTGATGCTCGAATGCCGCAACTCTTCCCCGACAAGCAGACCGACGAGCACCGGCAGCAAGCGTCCGATGTCGCCGCGTATTTGATCTCACTTGGCATCCCGGCCGAGGGCGATCCCGGTCCCACTTCGTTGCGCATCGAGGGCCTACCGGAGGAACTTGCGTTGAGGACCGGTCTAAAACACTGGGAGAACCTCGGCTGCATCGGGTGCCATCAACTTGCCCCACAAACTGAGACGCCGGCTGAATGGCGAACGTCGTTGCATTTTGTCCGCGAGAAATTTCTGCCCGGTGAATTGAGTCGCTTTCTGCAACAGCCGCAGCGTCACTTCTCATGGAGTCGAATGCCCGACTTCGGCCTCACCGAACTGGAGGCGGATTCACTTTCGAATGTCATTACACAGCGGATTGATGAGGGAAAACAGCCGCCAATGAAACTTCCGGCTGGCGACACCGCACGCGGGCAAAAGCTATTTGCATCGCTCGGCTGTCGGCAGTGTCATCGCGTGTCGCGCAATGAACCGCTGCCACAACCGCATTTGCCGTCGGTCTTCGGCAAGCTGGTCGCTCACGGTTGCTTGACCGACGGCGAACACGGATCTTCAACGACGCGTATTCCGGAATTCCATTTCAATCCAGCACAACGATCGGTTTTACAAGCGTTCTTGCGAACAGACGAACGAACGCTCGCTAGTGATACGCCGGACGCCACTTCGCGCCGGTTTGTGGCCGAGTTGCGATGCGCCGTCTGCCATCCGCGCGACGGACGCATGAGTTTGCTTCCTGAAATCCTGGCCGAGGAAGGTGAGACTGGCCGGCCTTCCGAGATTCTGCCGAATCTCACTTGGGCTGGCGAAAAGTTGCACGTGGCCTGGGTTCATTCGCTGCTCTCCGGTCAAATCGCCGAGCGTCCGCGACCGTGGATGAAGCTGCGGATGCCGAACTTCCCCGCGCGAGCGAAGTCGCTGGCCGAAGGACTCGCTCGTGAGCACGGCCTGTCGAGCGATCCGCCGCCGCGACCAAACGCCGATCCCGATCTCGCTGAGATTGGCGAGGTTCTAGCGACACGAGCCGGAATGCTCGATTGCCGACAATGTCATCCGATCGGCTCGCTGCCGCCGACGGGCGATAAGAACACATTGCTCGCACCGGGCATTAACTTCGCGCTGACGCGCGAGCGAATCCGCTACGACTTCTACCGCCGATTCACGCTCGATCCGCCGCGATACGATGTCTCCACGCGGATGCCGAAGCTCGCCGCCGAAGGGCGCACGACCAAGGTCAAAGACATCCTCGATGGAGATGCTCGACAACAGTTCGAAGCGGTGTGGCACTATTTACAAACGGTGCCGAACGCAACTGCAGACCCGTAGGGTGAGCCAGCCATCGGGCGGCCCTCCATTCCAAGAACAGGGCCGCAGGAGGGCGAACTCGGCGCGAGGTATCAGGCCGGAGTCTCGACTCGTGGTGGGGTACCCGATGGTTGACCCACCCTGCGCGGGGCGGCGCTTTCGCTGTGATCGTGGCCATCGTAGACGCCGAAGTCGGCGAAGAAGTAGCGCTTGAGCAAGCGATAGGCCCAGCTCTTCTCTGGTATCGCATGGCCGGGGTTGTATTGCGACGTGCGAGTCACCATCGCTTGCAGTTCGGCCATCGCGGTCTGGCGGGCGGTGGTGTCCTTCGCTTCGTGGAGCACGACGAGGTTGTGCAGCAGGTCCGGGCGTTCGAGCACGATGCAGCCGCGTGTTGTCTTTTGGGCCAGCGAGCGGAAGTCGCGCAGGAATTCCGAGCCCATGATCTTCTCGCCGAGGGTGCGCGATTCGTCGTGGATCGACTCTTTCGCGAATTGAATGATCGGGCACGGCTCGATCCCGCCCCACGGGTTGATGTGATGGCTGATGCCGGTGGCGGCAGGGCAGAGGGCTTGGCCTTCGCCGTCAAAGTAGGCATCGACGATGGCGATCGGTTTCTTCGCACGCATCTCGACGACGAACTTACGGATTTGAAGCTGCTGTTCCGGAGTCAGGCAGAGATCGGGGCAGGCGTCCGGGCCCATCGGGCGATAGACGTGGAACCATGTGTAGAACACCCCCATCTCAATCAGGCGATCGACCCATTTCTCGGTAACGAGGTCGTCGATGTTCGTTTTGCAGACGCTGGTGCAGACGCCGGTCAGCAGGTTGTTGCGCAGACAGGCTTCGATCCCTTGCATGGTCTTGCTGAGCACTCCGCCACGGCCGCGGCGTTCGTCGCTGACGATCTCGCTCCCTTCGACGCTGATCAGCGGCGTGACATTTCCGATGCGACGCATCTCGCGAGCGACCTCGTCGGTGATGAAGTGGCCGTTGGTGAAGACTTGGAAATAGCAGTCGGGATGCGCGGCCAGCATGTCGAGCAATTGCGGGTGCATAAATGGCTCGCCACCGACGATGCCGAAGAAGACGTTCCCCATCTGCTTGGCCTCGCGGACGAGGCGATTCCAGGCGTCGAGGCTAATCTTCTCTTGCTTGGCAGAGACATCGACCCAGCAGCCTTGGCAACGCAGGTTGCAGGTGTTGAGAATCGAGACGTACAAGAACGGCGGAAAGAATTGCCCTTTCTTCATCCGGCGTTTGTATTTGATGACCGACAGCGTCCCTTTGACCCCCATGTTCCACAGGAACTTGGCGACCAGCCGCTTGTTGGTTTCCAGCAGCACTCGTTTGGCCATTCGCAGATACATGAAAGGCTTTGCAAAAGTCAGAGGTCAGAAATTAGAGGTCAGCGGACAGGGCAGTATTCTAGGATTCACGGGATGCAATGACGAATGACGAAGCCTGAATGACGAAAGAATGATGAAATCCGAAGCAACACGAATGACATCACGACGACTGGCGATCCGCATCCGCTTCGCAGCGTTGTTGGCCGTATTGGCGATTTACCCGGCCCGCGCTGGCGAAAGGCTGACTTTCGAGGGAACCATTAAATTCTCGGTTCGCCCGCAGTCGCAGTTGGACTTTTGGGAGCCAGAGAGTTCCGTGGCCGACTCCGGCCCGAAGCCGGAAGGCCGAGCGGTTCGACTGCGCGGTGAGACCGGCGGCGGATTTGCGGTCAACGCGACGTCGATCGCTGCGGATTGGCGACAGGTGGAGTCGATCGGGCTGTGGTTGCATCGGTCGGCTGAAGAGGCGAAGGAGCATCCGACGGTCGAACTGACGTTGCGTCTGTCGGAAGAGGATCAAAAAGCCTCGTTCTGGCGACGAATTGAAGTTTCGCACGTCGGTTGGCAGAAGCTGGTCCTGCCGTTGGAGTGGTTCGTCTGGAGCGAAGGTCGCAGGCCGCATTGGGAGAAGGTGAAGCTGGTCGGCGTGCAGTTGCGCGATCCGGGAACGGTGACCTTCGACACCGTTTGGACCGAGCTGTCCGCTCAACTGCACAATGAGTTTCTTGCGACCGAAAATCTGACAAAGCTCGCGTTCCCGAAACTTGAGTCATCGACCATTCGGACTCTGGAAACCCGCGATGTGCAACTCGTCACGAACGCGGGAGCGCTCGAAATGGAGCGGCTCGCGACGCATTTAGGGACCGTCGCACAGCGACTGCATCGTGAGTTGCCGTTTCTTACAGAACCGTCGCGCGGCGCGGCGCTGTTTATTTTCCAAGAGCGTGCGGAGTATCAACGCTTCGCGCCGCGAATCGCCCGGCAACTCAATTCACGACTCGATCCACCAGAGGCCGGTGGCTACACGCTGCAGGGGGTCAGCAGTTCGTGGTGGGATGAGAGACAGGGCTCGCTGCGTCCGGTCTACACGCATGAGTTCGTTCACGGCTATCTGTCGCGGGCGTTGCCTCTGTCGACGAATGGCGACTGGCTGCAGGAGGGTCTGGCCGCTCACATTCAATTGGAATTTCATCCGCAAGAGAATCTGAGTCAGATTGTTCGCGACGGCCTGAAGTCGGCCAGCATGCCTCTCGTTGAGTTGTGCAGCGGCCGACCGATCAACACGTCTCGGTACTGGCAAGCAGCCACGCTTTGGCAGTTTTTCTTGAGTGAGCCACGATTTCGCTCAAAGCTGAAAGAGTTAGTCGAACGGCTCGCCGCAGCGAACTCGACCAATCTCGGCCCGCATCTGGAGCCTCTGTGGGAGACGGACTTCGACAAGCTGACCACCGATTGGCGAGCATTCTGCGAACAGCGGTTTCGACCTGACAAATAGACGAGCGGTTCGCTCACAATTTCGCAGGCGGGGGTTTATGCTGCCGAGCCTGCGTGTCCTCGACAATGTCATCCGCTGCCCGAAGGAGCCCGCCATGCGTCTGATTGCCTTGCTGTGTTTGATTCTCGCACTCGGTTCGCCGCTGCTGGCGGGTGATTGGCCGAACTGGCGTGGGCCGGGCTTTGATGGCGTCGCGGTGGGCACGGGGTTTCCGACGGAATGGAGTGCCACCAAGAACGTTGCCTGGAAGGTCGAATTACCGGGCAAGGGGTCATCGACTCCGATTGTCTGGGGCAAGCAGATCTTTTTGACAAGCGGGGTCGATGGGAAAAACGCTTTGCAGGCCTTCAATCGCGAAGGCAAGGAACAGTGGCGAGTCGTGATCGGCTCCGAGCGGCCCGGCAAGAACAAGAAAGCTTCGGGGTGCAATCCGTCCTGCGTAACCGACGGCGAACATGTCTTCGCTTACTTCAAGAGCGGCGATCTGGCCTGCGTCGACTTCGCGGGCAAGATCATTTGGCAGACCAACATCCAATCCAAGTACGGCGAGGACACGCTGTGGTGGGACTTGGGAACTTCCCCCGTGTTGACGAAAGCTCATTGCGTCGTGACGGTGATGCAAACCGGCCCGTCGTACCTCGTCGCCTTCGAGAAGGCCACTGGCAAAGTCGCGTGGAAGGAAGACCGCAATCTCGACGCGCCGGAAGAGGCGGCTCAGAGCTATTCGACGCCGGTGGTGCTCAATGACAAGGGCACAGAAACGCTAGTGGTGCTCGGTGCGGATCATGTCACTGCTCATGACGCTGCGAATGGTAAAGAATTGTGGCGCGTCGGCGGGTTGAATCCGACGGGACATAAGTATTTTCGTTCGATCGCTTCAGCGGTAGTTCACAATGGAGTGGTCGTTGCTCCGTACGCTCGCGCGGAAACCGTGACAGCGACCAAGCTCGGCGGCACCGGCGATGTGACTAAGTCGCATGTCGTGTGGACCAAAAAAGGAAACGGCTCTGATGTTCCGACTCCCGCCGCAGCGGATGGCAAGGTCTACGTTTTGAATGACCGCGGGGTATTGAGTTGTCTGGAAATCGCCACTGGTAAGGAAATCTGGTCCGGCCAAGCCGAGAAGAATCGCGGCAACTTCAGTTCGTCGCCGGTTCTCGCAGACGGCAAGATCTACATCACTCGCGAAGACGGCAAGACATTTGTGCTGGCTCAAGGAGATGAGTTCAAAGTACTTTCTGCGAATGAACTTGATGGCACGCAGACCGTCGCCACGCCGGTCTTCGTCGATGGCAAGATCCTGATCCGTACTGACACACATCTGTTTTGCATTGGTGGCTGATGCTGCCATTGCAGAATGGACGCCTTTACCCGTCTCAAACGGCGGCAGACACCGGTTGGGCAAGAGTGCCCAGCCTACGAAAGTCCACACGGGAGTTGCTTTATGCGTCTATTTTTTTTGCTGGCTGTTGTGGGATTCTGTTGGCTCACAGCCAATCTTTCGGCGAGTGACTGGCCGAATTGGCGTGGCCCGGATCGTGATGACGTGTCGAAGGAAACCGGCTTGCTCAAAGAGTGGCCGAAGGAAGGGCCGCCTCGCGTGTGGTTGAACTCCGACGTCGGGATGGGCTATTCGGGAGTCTCGATCGCCGGCGGCAAGCTGTTCACGATGGGGGCTCGCGAGGACACCGAGTTCCTGATCTGCCTTGACCCCAACGACGGCAAGGAATTGTGGTCGGCACGCATCGGAACACGGCTTGGTAACAACTGGGGCGACGGACCACGAGGTACTCCGTCAGTGGACGGCGGTCGCGTGTACGCGATGGGGGGCCAAGGGACGCTGATCTGTGCTGAAGTCGCCAGCGGAGAGGTCAATTGGACCAAAACGATGACCTCACTGGGTGGCAAGAAGCCAGGCTGGGGCTACTGCGAATCGGTGCTGGTAGACGGCCCACGTGTCGTCTGTACGCCGGGCGGAAGCGAGGGGGCGATCGTCGCGCTGAATCAACAAAACGGCGAGGTTCTGTGGCAATCGAAAGAAGTCACGAATGGAGCTCAATACGCCACGGTGACGCCCATCGAGCACAACGGGCAGCGACAGTACCTGCAACTCTTCACCAATTCGTTGGTCGCGGTCGCAGCCGAGAGCGGCAAGCTGCTCTGGAAGACCGACTGGCCGGATGGCCGAACTGCCGTGATCCCAACGCCGATCTTTCACGACGGTCATGTCTTCATCACGTCCGGCTACGGAGCTGGCTGCAAGCTGACGAAGGTTGGCCCAGACAACAAAGTCGAAGACGTTTACTCCAACAAAGACATGCAAAATCATCACGGCGGAACGCTTCGCATCGGTGATTACGTCTATGGCAGTTCGGAGCGAAACTGGGTCTGCATGGACTTCAAGACGGGCAAAACTGCGTGGGTCGAACGGCGAATCTTCGGCAAAGGAAGCGTGACGTCCGCCGACGGCATGCTGTACTGCCTCGACGAAAACAATGGCGAAGTTGTGCTTGTTGATGCCTCGCCCGAGGGCTGGAAAGAACATGGCCGCTTCAAACTCGAGGCGCAGTCCGCCAAGCGCAGCCGACAGGGCAAGGTCTGGACACACCCAGTCGTCAGCAACGGCAAGCTGTTCCTGCGCGATCAGGAATTGCTGTCCTGTTATGACGTGAAGGCGAAGTAAGAAAACCTCAACATCGTTGCCACCATCACCAGGGCTGAGTGTGACAAACAAGGAAGACTCTCATGATTCGCACGAAAGAAAAACTGGCTCGTGGTGAGACGGTTCGCTACATGGCTCTGGGCCGAGTGCTGCATCACAACGTGATCAATATGATCGGCTTCAATGGAGGCTTCGATGGGCTGTGGCTCGACCACGAACACGTCGGGTTCTCGATGGAGAATCTGGAGATCGCCTGCACGGCGGCACGCAGCCAAAACCTTGACTGCTTTGTCCGCATCGCACCCACTGATTACGCCTTGTTTACGAAATGCCTCGAAGCCGGCGCTGGCGGCATCATGGCCGCCATGGTCTATTCCGCCGAGCAGGCCGAACAGATCGTGCGTTGGACGAAGTTTGCTCCGCGAGGTAATCGCGGGTTGAACGTCAGCGGCTTCGACGGCCGCTACACGTTGTTGCCGCTCGCCAAGTTCACGCAGGAAGCAAACCAAAACAATTTCCTGGCGATTCAGATCGAGACTCTCGAATCCGTGGCGTGCGTGGACGCGATCGCCGCGATCGACGGCGTGGACCTGTTGTTCGTCGGCCCCTCCGATCTGAGCCAGGCTCTGGGAGTGACCGGCGACTTCATGCACCCGAAGTGCCAAGAGGCCATCGACAAGGTCGCTGCCGCCTGTCGCAAGCACAACAAGCCGTGGGGCGCGGTCACTCCGAATGCCGAGCACTGCGAGATGCTGTACTCGAAAGGCTGTCGGATGCTGTCCGTGTCAAATGACTCGCGCGTCGTCCAGGCTGGGCTGAACGCAGTGAAGACGAACTTCGCCAAGTTCTTTACAACGTAGTCCCTTGACTCCGCGAGAGGAGTTTCCGGGTGATTATCGACGTGACTTGCGCGACATGACTCGGCACGGCAAATATCACCAAGTCCGGCATTCGACTCGCGGAACGAGACAGCTACATTCCGCCGCATGAAACGGAGCAGCAAATCTGAATACTGGCAGCAGTCACGACTGCCGTGGCCGTCGCTGGTGTTCTTGATGCCGATGCTGATCGCTTACGAGATGGGCGTGATCTGGGTCGGAGGTCGCAACGCGGCTCAGATTCGCAGCGGTGCCGACGTCTGGCTGCGCGGCGGCTTAGAGGCCATTGGTCTGGGAGTCGGATGGTTGCCGCCGCTGCTGGTCATTGTCGGTTTGCTGACGTGGCAATGGATCGAACGGCATCCGTGGCGAGTTTCCGCCGAGACGCTCGCCGGCATGTTTGCCGAGAGCGTCGTCTTCGCTTTTCTGCTCTTGCTGCTGGGCCAGTTGCAAAGCCGATTCTTTTCGCTGACCAACCTGGAACACACCGGGACTCACTTGGTCGCCGCACTGACGCCTGCCGAGGCAGCCACTTTTGCACGAGCGCTCGGCTATGTTGGAGCCGGAATCTACGAGGAAGTGATGTTCCGTCTCACGCTGTTGCCCGCTTCGATCGCGCTGCTACGACAGCCAGCGCTGCTTCGAGCATGGGCCACGCCGTTGGCCGTACTGATGACGAGCTTATTGTTTTCGGCCGCTCATCATGCTGGCCCGTCGGGCGAGCTATTCGATCTGTTTCGCTTCTGCTTTCGCGCGCTGGCTGGCGGAATCTTTGCGGGACTGTTCGTGCTGCGAGGCTTCGGGATCACCGCCGGCAGTCACGCTCTGTACGACCTGCTGGTCGGAGTCCTGCTGGTCGATGCGTAGGGAAACTCGCAGCGGAGTCACTCAGGTCGGCACGCTGACGCGGCGGACGATGTCAGAGATGATTCCCGGCTTGGTGACACCGCCGTACTTCGCTTGCGACGTCAGGATCACTCGGTGAGCGAGCACGTAGGTGGCCAGCTCTTGGATGTCGTCGGGGATCACATAGCTGCGGCCTTTGGCAAATGCCGCGGCCTGAGCCGCCCGAAACAGCATCAGTGAGCCGCGTGGGCTGACGCCGAGCTTCAATCGTGGCTCCTTGCGAGTTTCGTTCACGATCTCGATGAGGTAGTGAGCAACGGTGGGCTCCACCCGCACATGATGAACCTCTCGTTGCAAGGCTCGCAGTTCATCCCCGCCGAGCACTGGTTGCAGGTGCTCGAGCGGGTGCTCTTCCTGCTGCGAAAAGAGAATGCTGATCTCGGTATCGATGTCGGGATAGCCGAGGTCCAACAGGATCAAGAAGCGGTCGAGCTGCGCTTCGGGCAGCGGATAGGTGCCGTGATACTCAACCGGGTTTTGAGTCGCCAGCACGATGAAGGGCGTCTGCAAGACGTGACGTTCCCCTTCAATCGTGGCTTGCGATTCGCTCATCGCTTCCAGCAGCGCGGACTGCGTGCGCGGCGAAGCACGGTTGATCTCATCGGCCAGCAGCACATGACAAAAGATCGGCCCCTTACGGAAATGAAACGAGCCGTCGTTCGGGTTGTAGATCGACGAACCCAAAATATCCGCTGGCAACAAATCCGGAGTGAACTGGATACGGTGAAACGTGAGATCGACTGACCGGGCCAGGGCCTTTGCCAGCGTCGTTTTTCCGACCCCTGGAACGTCCTCCATCAGAACCGAACCACCCGCCAGCAGCGCGATCGTCAACATGTCCAAGCAGTGCGGCTTGCCTTGAATGACAGTCGCCAGGTTCCGTTTGAGCCGGTCCAGCTTGGAATGCGCATCAGCCAGAGAGGTTTCGGTCATGGTGAAGGATTGCGAAGCGAGAATGGAGAAGTGCGACTTGGAACGCAGAGCTGCGTTTGTCCAATGGGACACTGCGATCTTGGCATCACATTACGCCCTGTTGCTCGATCACTTTTTGAGCCTCTGCCGCCGCCTCGGTATCGGGGTGATCCTTGATGAGCTTTTCGAGTTGCTTGATCGCTCCCTTGCGAGCGCTCGGCGAGCGAGAGGCCGATTGAGCCGCCAGGTCGAACTGTCGCATGGCGGCTTGCTCTTCCTTGATCGCTTCATCGGTGGACAGCTCTTTGAGAGTCGAGCCGACATCGGCCGGAATGGCAAAGCCTTTGAATTTAGTGGTGATCGCTCCATACCGCTTAAAGGCCTCCCACTTCTTGCCGTCGTCGAGCAACTTCTTCGCGGCCTCCGTCTGCCCGGCGAGGTCGTCAAGCACGAACTGATTGAGCCGTGATGCCGCTTCTTTGATCTCCCCTTTGCCGTTGAGATTCTTCTTTAGCGTCTGAGCGGCTCCGGGATAATTGCCAAACTCGATCGCCAGCCAGGCTGGCTTGAGCACCGCCGGAAGGTCTTTCGGATCGATCTTCCAATTGGCATCGCGCAGGGCGTCGGTGCCCGAGCCTTCGATGTTGTCAGCTTCGCCAGTTTTGAACTTGCCGTCCGGCATTAACATCCGAACTTGTTTGATGTTCTCCAGCGAGATGGTGAAATCGAATTGCCTCTCGAACGAGCGGTCCGAATCACAGATCACCGGCCACTTCACATTGTGCTTGCGAAGGTACGCCTCCAACTGCGGACGAGGCGTGCCGGAATTTACTCCGATGAACATCACCGGCGAGCCGTCGAACTTCGTCGCAGCCGTCAAGTTTCTCGGCCAAGCCTCGACGCACCGCGGGCAGGTCTCTTCGAAGAAGTACAACACCGCCGCCTTGCCGGCGAGCATTTCGTTGCTGATGGGGGGCGAGTTGATCCACGCCGTCGGATTGGCCGGCAACTTCGGCGAGGACTTCTGGTCCTTTTCCTGAGCCAGCCCTATGCCTCCGCTTGAAAGCAGCAACAACCAGCACAGTCCGACGCCCAACAGTATCTTTTGCATTACCGCCTCCATCGTCCTTTGGAAAGTTGCGAGCGGATTATTGCCGTCCGTCACCCTGCATGAAACCGCTGGCTTGGGAATTCATTCGATCGGCCGCTACAAAGTCGAGCATGACGCAGTTTTTGAAAGATCATTGGGAGTTCTGGCGGCAATTTCGGCAACGATTCGAAACCACCGGGGCTGTCGCCCCCAGCAGTCGCTTCCTCGCAAAAGCGATGACCGGCCCGATGGCTCGACGCGATCGCCCCGGTCGCATCCTGGAAATTGGTCCCGGGACCGGTGCTGTGACGCAACGGATCGTCCGGTTGCTCCGCCCGGAGGACCGTTTCGATCTCGTCGAATTGAACGAGACATTCGCCGGATTGCTGCGGGAACGCTTCGCAACCGATCCAAACTACCGCGCGGTCGCAGATCGCTCGCAGGTTCACGTCTGCCCAATCCAAGAGTTCACCGCGACCGAACCCTACGACATCCTCATCAGCGGCCTGCCGCTGAATAACTTCCCGGCCGAGCTGGTGCAGTCGATTTTCGAGACTTACTTCAAGCTGCTCGCCCCCGGAGGAACGCTAAGCTATTTCGAGTACATGTATGTTCGCCCGTTGCGAAAGCTCGTCGCAAACAAGGACGAGAAGACGCGGCTCAACGAACTCGATCGCATCGCCAACAATTATCTGTCTAAACATCGCATCAATCGCAGTTGGGTCTTCGTCAACATCCCACCCGCGTGGGTGCAACATTTGCAAAAGCCGTAGCGGAATTCCGTGTTCGCCACATCGCCTCGCGACGATCGCAGCTTTGAACTTTCGGCCGAAGCCATCACGGTTCGCATCCGGTGGTTTGGCCTGGCGGTTGGGTACGCGCTTGTGAATGTCCTGGGACGCGAGTCCGCCGAGTCTCACACCGTATTGCCGGAATGGCTGTCGAATCGGCAAGTCTTGAATGGTATCCTGACGTTAGGTGCCATCTACGCGATCGCCGATTCGTACTTCAGTCTGCGCGGCCGAGTCTTCCTCAACCGCGTCCCAATGGTGATCTCGCTGATGGAAGCACTCTTCATCGGCGTGCTGTGTCACTTCGACGAGGGTTTGGAAAGTCCTTTCCGCTTTTACTATTTTCTGTCCCTGCTGGTCTGTGCATTTCGCTATTCGCGCTGGATCACGTTTTCCACTTTTGTTCTGCATGCGCTGAGCTTCGCGATCTTGGCATTCGCCACGTCGCCCCATTCGCCAAACGAACCGACGCGCGTGTTGCTGATGCTGATCTGGCTGGGGTGGGTGACGTGGGCCAGCACCGCACTCGCAGGGTTGCTGCAATCGGCGGGGCGTCGGCTGTCGTTCTTCAACGACGAACTGCAAAAACACCAGCACGAACTCGAACAACGCATCGAAGTTCGCACGAGCGAGCTGCGTGAATCGCAGGCGTTCGTCCTCCAGCAAGAGAAACAAGCCGCATTCGGTTTGCTCGCTGCCGGGATCGCTCATGAGGTGGGAAACCCGCTGGCCGGTATCAGCTCGGTGATTCAACTGCTCAACCGCCGCGACGTCGATGACTACACCCGCGAACGCTACCAGATGGTCGATGACCAACTCCGCCGCATCCAGAGAACTCTGCGTGAGCTGATTGACTTCAGCCGCCCCGCCACGCTCGAACGGAGCCAATGTGACTTGCAGGAGGTGCTCGAAGCCGCGCTCAACATCGCCAAGTACTACAAACGCCGCAAGAACAAGCAGATCGTCACGCACTATGCCGAGGGACTCCCGAAACTCAATGCTGTGCGCGACCAGTTGGTGCAAATTTTCCTGAACCTGATCCTCAACGCGATGGACGCCACCGCCGAAGGAGGCGCCATCGAAATCACCACCAAGCGCGACGATCGCTGGCTGCGTGTGGAAATCCGTGACAACGGTTGTGGTATCTCCGAATCCGACCGAGCCCGCCTCTTCCAGCCCTACTTCACGACGAAAGAAACCGGCACCGGCCTCGGCTTGTTCGTCTGCCGTCTGATCCTCGAACGCAATGATGGCCGCATCGAACTGACGGACACCTCTCCCAGCGGGACGACGTTTTCCGTGTTGCTGCCCGACGACAATTCCGAGAAGCTCCGTTCGAGTCCTACTCCGCATCGACCCCACGACTTGGCTCCATGAAACACGCTCGCACCGCCGCATTGTCGCTGAGCCTGCTGGCACTTGTGGCTGTGCTGGTTATTGCGCCGTGGAGCCTGCGGCGGCCGCCACGTGCGTCGTTGACTGGCGGACCGCATGAATCTTTGGCAGCGACCTCGAAAGCATTGTCGCGAGCCGATCAGACGACCGTGCGTGTGGCTGTCACCTCTTCGCCGCAAAAGCAGATTGAGCTGTCGATAGACGGGCCGTATCAGCTTCGGCCGGTGGGGAGCGACAAAGTGCTGTCGCGCGGGCAGTCGTTGGGTTCGACAACCGTCAGCGCCACAAGCAACGGGTTCAAGATCGGCAAGGCCGAGCACGCGGTCACTCGGCTGGAAATCGCCGTGACACAGTCGCCGTCGATCTGGGTCAACGGCCACGAGTACCGCGGTAACCTGCGGCTCTTTCGCAGGTCGGGGGGTGGAGTGCTCGCCGTCAACGTGTTGCCGTTGGGGGATTATCTCGCGAGCGTTGTGGACAGCGAGATGCCGACGTCCTTCGGCGTCGAAGCTCGCAAGGCTCAGGCGATCGTCGCGAGGACGTACGCACTCGACGTGGTTCGCAGCGATGAAGGGGACTCGGAATTCGATCTGTTCGCCTCGACGAGCAGTCAGAAATACCTCGGCTTTCAATACCGCGACGGTTCACGCCGCTTGGCCGGCGAGAGTGAGGCGAGTCGCCAAATCGTGCGCGACACGACGGGCATGGTCTGCACGTATCAAGGACGGCTCTTCCGCACGTACTACTCGGCCACGTGCGGCGGGCACACGACGCAAGGTAACGCGGTCTTCTCCGATGCGGTCGCCGCCCTGAAGAGCGTTCCGTGCGACTTTTGCCGCGAGGCGAAGCTCTATCGCTGGCAAGCCGATCTGCCCAAGGCGGAGGTCGAGACCAAGCTTAAGGCATACTTTCGCTCGGAGGGGAAGACGTTGGAGAAGCTGCAATCGATCAAGCTCGCCAGCGGAAATCCCGATCGCGGCACCGAAGTCCCAGAGTTCGCGGTCAGCGACGGCCAACGGACGCACCGGATCTCGGCCGCGACGCTGCGCCGGCAACTTTCAGTGTCGACGCTTTACAGCCCGTTCTTCTCAATCAGCGAAACCGGCAAGTCGAGCACCCTGCATTTCGAAGGCCGAGGTCACGGCCACGCCGTTGGACTCTGCCAATGGGGCGCTCGCGGGCAGAGCCAATTGGGTAAGACCTGCTACGAAATCGTCCGCTACTACTACTCCGGCGCAAAGATCGTGCAGTTGCAGTGAGTCAGCCAACCTCAGGCGATCAGCTCTTTGATCCCTTGATAGGCGGGATCGGCGATCGGCATCGGTCGGCCGCCGATGTCAAACGAACCGGACGAGTCCACGCCGAGCGCGTTCAAGTAGGTGTGGAACAGATGCCCGGCGGTCACCTCGCGGTCGATGACTTTCGTACCGTTCTCATTCGTCTTGCCGATCACCGCACCGGGGATGATCTTCGCTCCGCCGACGCAGACGGACCAAGCATTTCCCCAGTGGTCGCGGCCAAACAGGTGGTTGATGTTTGGAGTGCGGCCGAACTCGCAGAGCACTACGACGAGCGTTGATTCGAGCATTCCGCGATCACCCAGGTCGCCGACCAGTGTCGCGAACGGCTGGTCCCATTCGCCGAGTTGTTCGAGATGGAAATTGAAGTTCTCGTTGTGCGTGTCGTAGTTCGAGTGCGTAACTTGCACGAAAGTCACGCCCCGTTCGAGTAATCGTCGAGCGAGCAGGCAGTGACGTCCGAAATCGTGCTTGCCGTAGCGAGCTTGATCAGCATCGGATTCCTTTGTCACATCGAACGCCTCACGCTGTGCCATCATCTGCTGAGCCTGGTCGTAGCTCTGAACGAAAGCGTCGGTCATCGCAGTACGACGCTTGAGGTTGAATCGTTCATTGGCCGCCTTGCGGAAGTCATTCCGCGATACGTCGACCGCTTCGGCAATCGCTTCCGGCCGAGCCGAGTTCGCGGGCGGATTGCCGTTGCCAAGCGAAATGCTGGAATACTTCGGGCCGAGATAGGCGGAGTCATTGCCACGTCCACCGCCGCCGCCAGGAGTAATGACGATGTGACCAGGCAAGCCATTCCCATCCGGTGACAAGCACTTCGTCGCGACCGCTCCGATCTGCGGAAAGGCCATGCCCGGAGTTTCCTTGCGACCGGTGAGCATCATGTGCATTCCCTTGCCGTGATCCCCTTCATTCGTGTTGATGCTGCGAATGAGAGCCAGTCGGTGCATCTGCTTGGCCGTGTGCGGCAGCAATTCGGAAATGTGAACTCCGGTCTGCGACGTCGGAATCGCTCGGAACGGTCCGCCGGTGTCCGTCCCCGGCTTTGGATCCCAGCTCTCAAGCTGGCTTAGCCCACCATGCATATTGAATACGATCACTCGTTTCTGCTGTTTCGCAAGCTGCTCCGCCATCAGTGGTCGGGCAAGCGTGCTAATTCCGCCGCCAACAATCGCGCCTGCTCCGGCCGCGATGCCCCCTAAAAACTGACGGCGACCGATCAGGTGCTCTGGCGACTGACAGGCATACGAGCATTTCATGGCAAGGTCTCCTCAGGTAACCGTCACGCTCCGCGTGACGAAATGCTGCTCGCCGTGCGAGCGGCGGTTAGTGATTGAAACGAAACTCAGCCGAAGACAGCAAGCCCCAAACCATTTCTTGAATGGCGGGGATGCGGGCCTCGGCGCGGGATTGCAGGTACTTCGTGACGAGTGCGACCTCGTCGTCGGTCGGACGGCGATTGAAAACGTGCAGGTACATCTCTTCGGCCAACAGCTTGGGGTCTTGCTGAGTGTTGAGTGGGGCGGCGAGCACTCCGGCCCAGGAATGAATCGTGCCGCCATTGCCGTAGAACAAAGCTTGGTCGGCGGTCGCGTAGAACACGTCCTGAGGCTGACCAGCTCCTCCGCCGAACATCGCGACGAATGGACCGACGTTGGGTCGCAGCAGCTTCTCGTACACGTTCTCCTCGATCTGTCGTTCGCGTCCGCCGAGAGGCATCGGAATGACGACCGGCGGATTCGCGGCGGCAGCGGTTTGAGCGGCCTTGTCGATTTCGGCGATCGCTTTTTTCGTGTGGATGTCGATGTCGGTCGTTGCGCTGAGTGTGCTGGCCGTCAGTTGTTCCGGCGTGAGTGGCTTCAAGCTGGCGACATAAAAGTGCTCGGTGCAGAACTGCAAAACCTGTTCGCGAGTCGCGGCGAGTTGGTCGGCGTCCGATTTCGTTTGTTGTTGTGCGGCCGCGAGCGACGCGGTTACATCGGTGACAGCCTTCTGAGCAGCCGCCTTCGCGGCATCATCCGCCGCTTGAGTCAGCATCGTCTGAGCGGTCGCGAGTTCGGTCTGTTTCGCGACGAGAACGGCTTGCGACGCGGCCACCTTCGCGACTTGTTCGTTGTAGCCCGCGAGCGTTTTCAAGCCGGTGACGCGGCGAGCAATCACGTTGCGGTTCGCGTTGATCGCCCGAATCCCGACCATCGCAGCCTCGGCTTTCTCGCGAGCGGCGTCGAGCTTCGCTTTTTCGGCGGTCCATTTTTCGCGCACGGGATTGATCGCAGTCGCGGCGACTGTGAAAGCGTCTTGTTTCGGCTTCACCGCAGCGACTTGCGTTTCACGAGTCTTCGTCAGCGCGGCGATTTCGTTGTTGAGGGCCGTCGTGCGAGCGGTGAAGAAGTCAGTCGCCTTTTTGAGGTCCGCGTCGCTCGGAATCTTCGCGAGAGCCTCGTTCGCTTTCGCAGCGATCTCGGCCAGAGGTTTGACCGCTTCCGTTTTCGGTACGATCTGAGCGTCGGTCTTCTCGACCGCGTCCGTCGCGGCATCGAACTGTTTGCGAGCTTCGACGGCGGCTGCGGTGATCTTGGTCAGTTCGTCGCGGGCGGGTGCGACCGTTTTCTTGACTGTGTCAAATTCCGTTTCAGCCGGCTTCGCCGCTTCCTTCGATTGATCGATCGCGGCGGAGATTTCGTTCTGCTTCGGGTCGAGTGCGGCGAGCAGCGCGGCAGCTTGTTGCGAGGCGGCGTTCCAGTCAGCCGGAAGTTCGCCGGATCGCTGGTAGGTCTGCGTCAGCGCGATCTCGCGCAGGATTGTCTTCAGGTCATACTTCGCTGCGACCACTTCAGCGGTCAGCAGGTCGAGCAGCTCTGGGTGCGTCGGCGGGTTGTCCGAATGGTGCAGGTCCAACGGATGCACGATCCCTCGGCCGAGCATCATTGCCCACAGGCGGTTTGCGATGTTCCGATTGAACGGCACGTTGTTCGTGGTTGTGATCGCCTCGGCGAGTTTGGCTCGGCGGCTGTACTTCGGGACGGGGCGAGTCTTGTCAGTCGGCTTGACGTTGTATTCCTCGCCGATCGGCAGCAGTGGGTCTTCGACGAACGTTCCGGCCGGCACGCGCGGGGCACTCACGCCCGACTCTTTCGTGAAGACCGACGTGAAGGCGACATCGCCGTCCGCTTTTTCACCGAGGAATTGTTTCTTTGCGGTCGCGTCGTTGAACATCACCGTACGGACCACGAACGCCTGAATGCCGTAATAGTCGGACTGCAAGAAGTCATTGACCAGCGGGCTGTCGTGACACTGAGCACACTGCAGGTCGCGGCCGAAAAAGATTCGGCCGATGTCGCGTGTCACCAGATTCGGCTCGGCAGTGCGGTCCAGGAAAAACTTCGCGGCGGGTCGAGTTGCCGGTTCGACGCCGTCGGCCGCGATGATCTCGCGGACGAGTTGGTCGTACGGTTTGTTGGCGAGGAATGACTCATACAAGTACTTCTGCCACTCAGGCGATGGGATGTTGGCGTCAGCCCGGCGTTCCATTAACTCCACGTCGAACTTGTTCGTCAGGTGCCGAGCGAATCGCGGACTGGCCAACAGTTTGTCGATGAGTTTCTGTCGCTTGTCCGGAGCCGGGTCATCCAGAAACGCTTTCGCTTCTGAGCCAGTCGGAGTCATGCCGTTGAGGTCGAGGCTGACTCGCCGCACGAATTCCGCGTCGGAGCAGACTGGGGCCACGGGGCCAAGCGGGGCGGAATTTACTAACTGATCGATCCGGTGATGCAGTGGTTCTTGGGCCTGAGCGACCGACGGCGAGCACACCGCGAAAACCGTCACGGCGAACGCGACAACCGGTCGGAGGGAAGGCAGCAACCAGGAAAATTTTGCCGGCATTTGGTGGGCCTCCGGCGAATCAAGTGGGAACCGAGTTAGGCGGGACAGGGCCATCCGTTGGCCTCTAATTGGTATCGGCTGATGCGTACCGTAGGGCTGTTGGTGGACATCGTCAACCGGAACAACTTGCCGTGTCCTCCTCAATGGCCGGAAGCTGGTCCGGTCGTGACGGCCTTAGCTGCAGTCGCGAGATTATTGCCGGTCGTTAAGCCATCAGCGCAGCTCGCTCGAATCGTATTCGGCGGTGACGGCAATGTGCGGGCGCCGATCACCGTTGAGTCGGGCAATGATGACTTGATTGGCTCGCGGCCATTTGTCCTTGAGCGAATGTTTCGACCACGCGGCCTTGGTGTTTCCGGATCACTTCGTCACGGCTTCCCACTGCTTGTCCCAGCGCTGCGGCGAGATCGGGATCGCAGTTCGCAATTCTTGTGCGAACAGCGACACACGCAGTTCCTCCAGCATCCAACGACAGGTCGCAAGTTCCGGTTCGTGACGGCCCGATTCCTTGGCGGCGTCAAGTCGCGCGAGCAGTTTTCGTGAACGCGGTTCGATATCGGTCGCAGCGCGTTGATCGCGAGCTTGTCCAGCAGCAGTGAGCTTCTTGATGCGCAGCGCGATGCCTTGGAAGTAGCGTGGAAACTGTTGCAGCCAATCCCATGACGTCGTTGTGAGAAACCCAGCCTCGGTCAGTCGCGAAAGCTGTTCTCGGCAATCCGCCACAGCGGTTTGAGCGAACGGCAAACGACAACCTTCAATCGCGCGACGAGCCTCCGTGTATGCGGCGAACAACGGGCCGATCGACTTGATGACGTCTTGTACGGCGGACGGGATGTGCGACCTCCCCGTGCGGACATGCGCTTGAAACTGCGACTTCGTCCGCGAAACTTGGGGCAGGCTGGAAACCTGCCCCACGAACAGCGCCCGCTCCGCGATCAACTCGATGAGTTGTTGCGGCAGCCGTCCTTTGTCCGGTAAGGTCGCCGTCAGCAGCGTCCACTTGCCAAGCTCCGGCAAGTGCTGCACCTGCTTCTTCAACTCCTTTGCGGCGGCGATGACAAACAGTCGTCGCAATCCGAGCCATGTGTCGAACGCTGCTCGCTCTGCCGAATCGGCGAGTCGCAGTGAAACGCTGTCGCCCCGATCGACCAACGACGGATAGCCCTTCAGCTTCAAGCCCCCATGTTCGAGCTCAACGCTCGGCGGCAGCACGTCAAAGTCCCAATCGATCAGTCCGTCGCGATTCCATTGCGAGTGGTCGATGGCCGAGAAACTTGCTGATGCCTTCGCGCCGAGTTGTCCGCGTAGTTGATCGAGGTCGCGACTGACTCCGAGCGTCTGGCCGTCCGCCCCCAAGACTTTGACGCTGATTCGCAGATGCGGAGGCAAGTCGGCCTCTCGAATTTCGCTGGGATCGATGCGCTGGCCGCTCAGCTTTGAGAGCGCTGCCACAACTGCCGCGTTGACGTGCCCTTCGCCGAACTTGATTTGCTTGAGGACCGTCTTCGCCGTCTCCGGCACCGGAACGAACAGCCGCCGTAGTTCTTTTGGCAGCGACTTGATCAGCGCGATAACTTTCTCTTCGAGTAATCCCGGCACGAGCCAGCCGAGTCGCTGCGAGTCGATTTGATTGAGTCCCTCCTGCGGCACGGTGATCGTGATCCCGTCATCCGCCTCGCCCGGTTCGAGCTTGTATTCGAGCGGGACGTGAATGTGCTTGAGCTTCAACGTCGCCGGAAAGTCCGTATCCGTGGCCGCGGCACGCTCGGGATTCAGCAGGTCTCCGCGCGAGAGGAAGAGCGAACGTTCGCGGGTCCCCTGTTCCCTTGTGAGAGGAGACGGGAATGGTGCTTTGCACCACTTTAGAAGGCTTGATCCGTCGACGACCTCCGCAGGAATCCGCTGCTCGTAGAACTCCAGCAGTGCCTCTTCGCCTTTCAAGAAGTCAGCGCGGCGAGACTTCACTCGCAGTGCTTCGAGTTCCTCGATCAACTTCGTGTTGTGGATGAAGAACGGCGCGGTGCAGTCAAAATCCCGCTCGACCAAGCCATGTTGAATCAGCAGCCGCCGTGCGGTGACGGCGTCGATCCGACCTAACTGAACTTTGCGACGGGGCACGATCGTCAGTCCAGACAACGACACCCGCTCGAACGCCATCGCCGAGCCGGCGGCTCGATCCCAATGCGGCTCGCTGTGAGTTCGCGTGACGAGATGCTCGGCCAGCGATTCGATCCAGGCCGGGTCGATCTGTGCGACCATCCTCAGGTACCGCTTGCTGGTTTCGATCAGCTCCGCCGCGACGATCCATTTCGGCTTTAAGTCGCACGTCCCCGATCCCGGCCAGACGACCGCTTTCATGCCGCCCGCGGCGGTGTACTCGGACGATTCGCTCTCGCGATTCGCAATGCTCGCGAGAAAACCCGTCAGCAAGGCACGATGAATCGCCGTGGATGATCCGTTGTCCGTGGCCCGTTGTCCGTGGGATCTAGTCGGCATTGGCGATTCCAACGGACCACGGACCACGGGCCACTGACGCTTCCCCACTTTCAGACCGTTCTCCTTCGCCAACTCGACCAACTGCCGGTGGACGTCAGCCCATTCGCGGAGCCGGTTGAAGTTCAGAAAGTTTTGCAGGCACGCTTTACGAACCTGGCTGTTCGAGAGCGTCTCCTTCAAGTGCTGGAAGAAATCCCACAGTTTCAAAAGACTCAGAAAGTCTGAGTTGGGGTGCTGAAACGGCTTGTGCTTTTCGTCGGCCGCCTGCTGTTTGTCGAGCGGCCGCTCGCGCGGATCTTGAGCCTCCAGTGCGGCGGCAATAATCAGGATGTCGTTCAGGCAGCCCTCGTCGTGTCCCGCAACGATCAGCCGCGCGATTCGCGGATCAACTGGTAATCGCGCCAGCGTGCGGCCGAGTTTGGTCAGTTCGTTTCGCTCGTTGACCGCTCCGAGTTCAAACAGGGTCTTGTAGCCGTCGCGAATTGCCGTCGGCTTCGGCGGTTCGAGAAACGGGAAGTCCTCGATCGCGCCGAGATTGAGCGACTGCGTTTGCAGGATGACCGATGCAAGGTTTGTGCGCAGAATCTCTGGCGGAGTGAACTGCTCGCGAGTCTTGTAGTCCGCCTCGTCAAATAGCCGGATGCAAACTCCCGGCCCAATGCGTCCGCAACGTCCTTTGCGCTGATCGGCCGACGCCTGCGAGATCGGTTCGATGGGCAGACGCTGCATCTTGCTGCGTGCCGAGTATCGGCTGATGCGTGCTGTGCCAGTGTCGATGACCGCTCGAATGCCGGGGACCGTCAGTGAGGACTCAGCAACGTTTGTGGCGATGACGATGCGTCGCTGACCGGAACGTGGCCCGAAGACACGCTGTTGTTCAGCCAGCGTCAGCCGAGCGTATAACGGCAGAATCTCGACATCAGCCTTTTGTCCCTTTCGTCCGGTCGTGATGTTGAACCGCGCTCGCAGCAACTTCGCCGTCTCGTGGATGTCCCACTCGGTCGGTTGAAAGATCAGGATGTCCCACAAACCCTCGGTGACGAGTTCATCGACCGCTGCGAGGATCGCCTGTTGCGGGTCGTCAGTCAGAGGTGAGAGGCGAGGGGTGAGGGATAATGAAGAGGCAGGTGGGACAGCGGGGACCTCATTTCTCGCTTCTCGCTCCTCGATACGCGACCCTCCTCCCGGTCGCCAGCGGGTTTCGACCGGATACATCCGGCCAGAAACTTCCAGAATCGGAGCTGGATGACTCGACGATCCAAAGTGCTCGGCGAATCTCGCTGCGTCGATCGTCGCCGACGTGATGATCACTTTCAGATCCGGTCGCCTCGGCAGCAGCCGTTTCAAATAGCCGAGCAAGAAGTCGATGTTGAGGCTTCGCTCATGAGCCTCATCGACGATGATCGTGTCGTACTGATCGAGGAACCAATCACTGCGAGTTTCGGCCAGCAGCACACCGTCGGTCATCAACTTGATGAGCGTGTTCGGCTGGGTCGCTTCGGTGAAGCGGATTTTGAACCCGACCGTCGCACCGAGCGTCGTCTTCAATTCTTCGGCGACACGGGCGGCAATCGTCCGCGCGGCGACGCGTCGCGGCTGCGTGTGACCGATCAAGCCGCAAACGCCGCGCCCCAGCGACAGGCACAGCTTTGGCAACTGTGTCGATTTTCCAGAACCGGTCTCGCCGCAGACGATCACTACTTGATTATCTCGGATCGAGGCTTCGATCTCACTGCGCTTGGCGAGGATTGGCAATTCCGAGTCGAACTCAATCTTCGGCACGCTGGCCGCACGGCTGTCTCGCCGCTCGATCGAGCGACGGAACGCCTCTTCCAACTTCGGCAGCAACGAGTCATTCGGCCGCTTGGCCTTCTCTGCCGCGCAAAGCTGACGGATTTGTTGCCGCAGACGATGCCGATCAGACAGCATGGTTTCGGCAAGCCGGCGTTCCCAATCCCTGAGCATCACAGTCGCCCTGTCGCAGAGTCGCTCCGTCGCGAAGCCTGAGGGCTACAAGTCGTCATCCAGGCCTTCGTCTTTGGCTTCCGAATCGGTCAGCAGACGGACGTCGCTCTGAGACACCTTACCCAGTCGGACAAGGTCACCGCTGTCACTGTACGACACCTTGGCAGGCCGAAGGTCATCATCGTCGTCCTCGTCCATTCGGCATTCGTTGGACTCGCGCTTGGGTAAGGCCGACATGACCTCGGTCCCCGCATCCTGCTCGACCATGTCGGGATCATCCGGACCGAGGTGCACTTTGTATTTCGCATTCGCGAAGGCGAGTTCATCGCCAGGCAGCAATGCTCCGCGAGTGACTCGCTGGCCGTTGACCTTGGTCCCGTTTGTGCTGCCAAGATCTCGAATGAACAGCAGTCCGTCCGTCTTCACGATCATGCAGTGCAGCTTGGAGATGCTGCTGCGATCAATGAAGATGTCACAGACGCCACGCTTACGGCCCACGATCGTCACATCCTTTTTCAGGCGGATCGACCGCTCGCCGTCAGTGGAGATGAGTTTGGCTTCCATCGTGGACCTCGAAGGACCGTAGTCCCGGTCGGTCGCGAAGTGCTTTCGCGGCAACAGGTTTAACACTGTTCCACGGAAAGTTCAGCCTGTCAAGCAGTGACTTTGGTTGCTTGAGAAGGGAAAGTCAGGTCGCTAATTTGCTCCGTCCGCTGCGCTAGGGCTGGCTCCGGGGTTGGCAACTTCTGCCGCCTGCTGTGTTTGAGTGAATCGGGCAGACCGTGTTTCAAGCGGCCCGCGCAGTTTGCAATTGAAGGAAAATAGGTCGATGTCGAACAAGCACGTTTATTTTTTTGGCGGCAAAAGTGCGGATGGTGACGGCAAGATGAAATCTCTACTCGGCGGCAAGGGGGCCAACCTCGCCGAGATGTGCCTGATTGGGATTCCCGTTCCTCCCGGATTCACCATCACCACGGAAGTCTGTGCGGCCTACTACGAGCACGCAAAGAGAATTCCAGAGGGGGCAATTCCGGAAATCGACGCGGCTCTCGCCAAAACCGAAGCCATCGCGGGGAAGAAGTTCGGCGATCCGAGCGACCCGCTGCTGGTTTCCGTGCGTTCCGGCGCGGCGCTCTCGATGCCCGGCATGATGAATACGATTTTGAATCTGGGCCTGACCGATGCGAGCGTTGATGGACTGGCCAAGAAGACAGGCAACGAGCGGTTCGCTTACGACAGCTATCGCCGTGTCATCGACATGTTCGGTTCGACGGCGATGGGAGTCGAGCACGAAGAGTTTGAGCACGAAATCTCGAAACTCAAAGCCGAGAAGAATGTGAAGCTGGACACCGACTTGACCGTCGATGACTTGAAGGAGCTCGTGAAGCGTTACAAGGCGGTTTACAAGAAGCACGTCGGTGATGACTTCCCGCAAGAGCCGAAGAAGCAGTTGATGCTCGCCATCAACGCGGTGTTCAACTCGTGGATGGGGAACAAGGCTCAGGAATACCGCCGCATCGAGCGAATCACCGGCCTGCGTGGCACGGCGGTGAATGTGCAGGCGATGGTGTTTGGCAACATGGGGAACTCATCGGGGACCGGTGTCGCGTTCACGCGAGATCCGAACACCGGCGAAAACCTGTTTTACGGTGATTACCTCGTCAACGCTCAGGGTGAAGACGTCGTCGCCGGTATCCGCACGCCGGAGCACATCGCGGAACTCGCCAAACATAACCCGAAGGTTTACGCACAGCTCTGCGAGATTCGAGCAAATCTCGAAAAGCACTTCTGCGAAATGCAGGACATCGAGTTCACCGTCCAGGAAGGGACGCTTTACATGCTGCAAACCCGCAGCGGCAAGCGAACGGGAACCGCCGCCGTTCGCATCGCGGTCGAGATGGTGAAGGAAGGTCTGATCGACGAACAGACGGCGCTCAGGCGAGTGAATCCCGAATCGCTGAATCACCTGTTGCAGCCGCAGCTCGACCCGAAGTCGAAGGTCAAGCCGGTCGCACAAGGGATCGCCGCCAGTCCGGGAGCGGCCAGCGGTAAGATCGTTCTGTCCGCCGAGGCAGCCGTTGCTCACGCTGAAAAATTCCCCGGCGACCCGATCATGCTTGTCCGCAAAGAAACCAGCCCGGAAGACGTCGCGGGAATGCACCACGCGAAGGGCATTCTCACCAGCACCGGCGGCAAGGCGAGCCACGCGGCCGTGGTCGCTCGCGGCTGGGGCAAGCCGTGCGTCGTCGGTTGCGAAGCGGTCAAGATCGACGAGAAATCGCAGACCGTGAACATCGCCGGCCAGACACTCAAGGCCGGTGACTTCGTGACGATCAACGGCACGACCGGCGACGTGATGATCGGCAAGGTCGAGACGATTCCGCCGACCATGACCGGCGATTTCGCCACGCTGATGACCCTCGCCGACAAGTACCGCAAGCTCAAGATTCGGACAAACGCCGACAGCCCAACCGACTCACTGAAGGCTCGTGAATTCGGAGCTGAAGGGATCGGCCTGTGCCGCACCGAGCACATGTTCTTCGGCGACGACCGCATCGCCGCCGTGCGTGAGATGATCCTCGCCACCACGGTCGAAGGCCGTCAAAAAGCGCTCGCCAAAGTCGAGCCATTCCAGAAAGCAGATTTCGTCGGCATCTTCGAAGCGATGGACGGATTGCCGGTTACAATCCGGTTGCTCGATCCGCCGCTCCACGAATTCCTGCCGCAAAAGGACAACCTCGCCGGCGCGGAAGCGGTCGCCAAGCAGATCGGCATCACCGTCGAGAAGATTTTCGAGCGAGTCGATGAACTCCACGAAATGAACCCCATGATGGGCTTCCGAGGCTGTCGCCTGCCGATCGTCTTTCCTGAAATTGGCGATATGCAGGTCCGCGCGATCATCGAAGCCGCCATCGAAGTCCAGAAGAAGGGCAAGAAGGTTCTGCCGGAAATCATGATCCCGCTCGTCGGCGTCGTCGAAGAGTTGACGCTTCTCAAGAAGCGCGCGATTGCAGTCGCCGAAGACTGCATGAAGAAAGCCGGAGTCAAAGTCGAGTATCTCATCGGCACGATGATCGAACTCCCGCGTGCCGCGTTGACCGCCGACAAGATCGCCGAAGAAGCCGAGTTCTTCTCGTTCGGCACGAACGACCTGACCCAGATGACGTTCGGCTTCAGCCGCGACGACATCAAGGGCTTCATGCCGACGTACCTCAAAGAGAAGTTGCTCCCGGTTGACCCGTTCCAATCCCTCGACGTCAACGGCGTCGGCCAGTTGATCGAGATCGGCGTCACCAAAGGCCGAGCCGCACGCCAAGCCAAGCACAACCAACACCTCAAGGTGGGCATCTGCGGCGAACACGGCGGCGATCCTGACAGCGTCAAGTTCTGTCACAAGGCCGGACTCGACTACGTCAGTTGTTCACCGTTCCGAGTGCCGATCGCGCGTTTGGCCGCAGCACAGGCAGCACTGGAAAAGAAATAGATCAAGCGCGTTTTGGCTGCGATCATATTGAGCCCGACCGAAAACCCGGTCGGGCTTTTTTCATTCTCGGCTTCCGCAGGCGATCTGCTTCGAAAGAATCGAATGTGCCGTGCGGCTAAATTGGGGCGGGGATGATGGGTCCATGCCGAGGGCCGACGGTGCTGCCAACTGCGCGAACAGAGATCGCCGACACGTTGGAGATCGGGCATTGAGCGTTTGTGCCTGACCGGCACAGTCGTCAGAGGAGGGAGAGTTTCGTTGATTGCCAGTGGTGGCACTGGATTCGGCAACATCAGCCGGTTTGTCGAGCGATTTTGAAGGGCGCGACGAACGACGTCCGAAATCAATCCGTAATGCGATGATTAAGTTCGCTCGCCACGGTTCTCAAAATCAAAACAAGGCGGATTGCTCATGGACTTCTTCCAGAATGCCACGGATGACCAGATTGCGTTGATGGGATGCTTTGCAGCATTGATTTCCTCGGCCGCGCTGATGTACCTCAGTGTGTTTCTCAGTCGAACGCATCGCAAAAAGCAGCTTCGCCGGGACGTCGGCCACACGCTGTCGTTGTCGGCTGACAATCAGCGTTTAGCGCAAAAAACCGATGTCGATTCACGCAAAGTGGCGTGATCTGGTGGGGGAGAGATTCCATCTGTCGATCAGAAATTCGTGGGCAGGTTGAAAACCCGGCTCGATTGGCACACGATTCCGCCGTTGTTTGGCGCGACCATTTTGCGAGGCGACAAGATTCATTGCGCGGAAGGAGACTTCTCATGCGTTCGATTTGGAAATTTGTTGCGGTGTTGGGTCTGGTGAGCCTTGGATACGTCTTGGGGACAACCGGAGCGTTCGGTCCGAAGTCTTTGAGCGCCCAGGCACCCGCTGAAGGCGGTCCTTCCGCAGAGTCGCTCGCAAAGCTGAAAGAGGCATTTGCTGCAATCAAAAGTGCAGCTGAGACACTTGAGCAAGAGAATTTCTACGTCCCGGCAACCACATCGTTGAATGTCTTCTCGGTGATGGCGGGGGGAATCAATGCGGTACGAGATCTCGAAGATGGCCGTGGCGTTGATCCAGAAACGTTCGCCGCCCTTTACGCCGGCGAAGCGAAGCCAGAAGTCAAAGAGCACCTCGACCACGACGACCAAGGTCGTCTGACCTACAAAGGCAAGGTCGTTCGCATTTTTTCCAAGCAGCGAATGAAGACGATCCTTCAAGAGCGAGCACGGTATTCGGCCGGGGGCGCTGCGAAAAAATAGTCGGAACAACTCGGCAATTCGGTAACGCAATTCGAGTCACGAAGTGGCCCGATTACGTGGCACCAAATTGTCTGGCAGCTTCGACTGCGAGTTCATCGCAGCGTTCGTTTTCTATGTGCCCGCTGTGGCCTTTGACGACTTTGAAGCGAACTCGATGTTTCGCAAGCAACAGGTCCAGTCGTTGCCAGAGTTCGAGGTTCTTGACTTCTGCCCAGCGGCTCCCTTCGCGACGTCGCCAGCCGTTCTTCTTCCAATTCGGCATCCAGCTTGTGCAGCCATCGGCGACGTACTTGCTGTCGGTGATGACTTCGACCACTGTCGGACGGGTCAGCGACTCCAAACCAGAGATGACTCCCATCAACTCCATTTGGTTGTTGGTGGTATTGGCGGCACCGCCGGAAAGTTCTTTCTCAGACTTGCTGGACGGATGCCGCAAAATGCAGGCCCAGCCTCCAGGCCCAGGATTGCCGCTGCACGCTCCATCCGTGAACAACAACACTTCAGTGGTCGATTCGTTCGGCATGGATCGTCATCAAGCTGGCGGCCTAGCGTTCGCGGAAGATGATTCGGCCGCGATTCAGGTCATACGGCGAGACTTCCACCTTCACTTTGTCCCCTGGCACGATACGGATAAAGTGCTTCCGCATTTTGCCGGCAACGTGAGCCATCACAAGATGACCATTCTCCAGCTTGACGCGAAATTGGGTGTTGGCCAAAGCCTCCACCACAACCCCTTCAACTTCGATCGCCTCTTCTTTGGCCATACTTGGAGAATCTCTCTCGAGAACCAACGAAACTTGTGGGACAAACTCATGTTTTCAAGGGGGGCATTCTGGCGTTCGTGCTGACAGTTTGCCAGCCACAGCATTCACAGTTCTAGGGTCTCCGACGAACTGATTTACCAAACGATGGGATCGTTGATGACAACCTGTTTGATTGGACTTGGCGGAAATCTGGGAAACGTGCCGCAGACAATTGTTCAAGCCTTGCAGTTACTGTCGCAGTCACCTGGTGTGCGTGTTGAGCGCTGGAGTTCGCTCTACCAAACTGCTCCAGTGGGAGCGGCCGCCGGCACGGAGTTCACCAATGCGGCCGCCCAATTGGAGACAACGCTCTCCGCGCGCGAGTTGTTGAGCTCCCTTTTGGCCGTCGAGGATGAATTGGGTCGCGAGCGCAGCATCGAATGGGGGCCACGCACACTCGACCTGGATCTGCTCTTTTTTGGCGACAATGTGATCGATGATCCGCCCGTGTTGCATGTGCCCCATTCGGGCTGCTGGTATCGGCGGTTCGTACTCGACCCGCTGTTTGAGCTTGTTCCGGACTTCGTGCATCCCGAGAAGCAACAGACCATTGCCGAACTGCGGGCTCGGTTATTGGCCCGGCCGTTTCGCGTGGATGTTTTGGACCTCGCAGGGTCGGTCGACCCGGCCTTGCGAGCGATGCAAGCGATGCTTCCGGAATCCGAACTACGAGCGATCCGGCAGCCGGACGAGGTCCGCGAAGACGATCACGGCTTGCTCGTCCGGCTCGATTCCGGGCCGTTGCCTCCCTGGGCTTTGCCATTGAAGTCGCGAGTCGGCTGGCTCGACGTCAGTGCTCGATTGGGCGATCGTCAGCAGAAGTTGATTAATATTCTGCGGTCTGTCGGGTTGTAGCGAACGTTCTCGTCCGATTGTCGCATTGCTAGAGTTCGCCTTATCCACGCGAGACTTTGTTCCGCCGACTCAGAGAAGCACTTCAGGGGAGGACGCGAATCATGACGATTAAGGATTGGAAATTCAGAATTGCCAATTGCAGATTGCAAATTCAGGTCGTGCTGCTTTCGGGGCTGCTCGCGGTCGCGGCGACGCTTTCCGGCAGTGCGGCTGAACTGAAACAGGTCACCTCGATCGAGGGGATCACCGAGTATCGCCTCGACAATGGTCTCAAAGTGCTGCTATTTCCCGATGCGTCAAAGCCAACTGTCACAGTGAACTTGACGATCTTCGTTGGCTCACGGCACGAGGGCTACGGCGAAGCGGGGATGGCTCACCTGCTGGAGCACATGGTCTTCAAAGGGACGCCGACGTTCGCCGACATCCCCAAAGCTCTGAAGGATCGCGGGGCCGAGTACAACGGCACGACCTGGCTCGACCGCACGAATTACTTCGAGACCCTGCCGGCCAGCGACGACAATCTCGAATTTGCGATCAAGCTCGAAGCCGACCGGATGGTCAACAGTTTCATCAAAGCGGAAGACCTCGCCTCCGAGATGACCGTGGTTCGCAACGAATTCGAAAGCGGCGAGAACCGTGCTCAATCCGTGCTGATGCAGCGCATGCTGTCCGCCGCGTTCGAGTGGCACAACTACGGAAAATCGACCATCGGCAACCGAGCCGACATTGAGCGTGTTCCTGTCGCCAACTTGAAGCGTTTTTACCACAAGTTTTATCAGCCCGATAATGCGATGCTCGTCGTTGCCGGGAAGTTTGAATTGGAGACGGCGCTCAAGCTCACCAGCAAATACTTTGGCCCGATGCCGAAACCGGAACGGCAACTCGAAAACACCTACACCGAAGAGCCGGCTCAAGATGGCGAGCGGATCGTCACTCTGCGGCGAGTCGGTGACGTCGCTGTCGTTGGCGGCGTGTATCACATTCCGTCGGGACCGCACCCGGAATTCGCGGCCATCGATGTTTTGGAGTCAGTCCTCACGCAGGCACCCTCCGGCAAGCTCTACAAGGCTCTGGTCGAAACCAAGAAAGCCGCGAACGTGACCGGCGGCGCGTTCGCGCTACACGATCCCGGAGTGCTGCTGTTGATGTCCGAGGTCGCTAAGGGGAACGATCCTCAAGTCGTGCTGGAAGCGATGCTGGATGCGATCGACAAAGTCGCAATCGACGGAGTCGCAGATGACGACGTCGCGAGGGCGAAACAAAGCCTGCTCAAGCAGCGCGAACTGCAAGCCGCTGACAGCACGGGCTTGGCGATTCAGTTGTCCGAATGGGCCTCGCAGGGAGACTGGCGGATGTACTTCGTCTACCGCGACCGCCTGGAGCAAGTCACGAAGGCTGACGTACAGAAAGTCGCGTCCGCATACCTGCGGCAGAACAATCGCACGGTCGGCATGTACCTGCCGGTGAAGACTCCCGAACGAATTAGCGTCCCGCCGACCCCCGCGTTGGCGGAAATGATCGGCGACTACAAAGGGCGAGAAGACGTCGCCGCCGGCGAAGCCTTCGACGTCGATCCGTTGAAGATCGAATCCCGCACCAAACGAGTCACCCTTCCGACCGGCTTGAAAGCCGCCTTCCTCCCGAAGAAAACACGCGGTGAAGCGGTCACTCTCCGCCTGACGCTCCGATTCGGCAGCGAAGAATCGCTCACCAACAAGGCCAAAGCCGCCGAACTGCTGCCGAAGCTCATGGCTCGCGGCACAAAGAAGTTGTCGCGACAAGAACTGACCGACGCACTCGATAAGGAATTCACCGAATTCAGCGCGTCTGCTTCACTGCGTCAGCCAGGCGTCGCAACCTTCACGCTTAAGACGAGAAAGAAGAACCTGCCAGCCGCACTCGACCTCCTGCGACAAGTCCTCCGCGAACCGGCTCTCGCTGAAAAGGAACTGGAGACGTTGAAGAACGCGCAGCTTGCGTCGCTCGAAAAGCAAAAGACGGATCCGACCGCGCTGGCTCAAACGGCCGTCTCGAAGCAGCTCAACCCGTATGCGGGCAGCGACCCACGATACATCCCGTCGGCTCCCGAAGAGGTTGAGATGCTGCAAGGCACCTCACTCGAGATGATTCGCGAGCTGTACGAGACGATGCTCGGCGCAAAGAACGGCGAGCTGACGGTCATCGGCGACTTCGACGCAGACTCGACGAAGCAGCAACTCGCAATGCTTTTTGATGGCTGGCAGCCGAAGATCTCGTACGAACGCATCGTGCGGAAGTCGGACATCAAGGTGAAAGGGGACGTCCAATCGCTCGCGACTCCCGATAAGGCAAGCGCAACGTACTTCGCGGGACTCGTCTTCCCGCTGAAAGACGATCATCCCGACTTTGCCGCGCTGAATCTCGGCAACTTCATCCTTGGCCACGGGTCGCTGTCGTCGCGACTTGGCAATCGCGTGCGTGAGAAAGATGGTCTCAGCTATGGGGTCGGCAGCGGCCTGCAAGTCCCGGCGGTCGACGATCGGACACTGTTCTACGTCTACGCCATCTGCAACCCGGCCAACATGCCGAAGGTCGAACAGGCCATTCGCGAAGAACTCGACCTGATGCTGAAAGAGGGCGTAACCGCGGAGGAACTCGACGCCGCCAAACAAGGCTTCCTGCAAGGGGAGCGAGTCGGCCGCACCGAAGACGCGCAACTCGCCGCGATCATCGAGGAGTCGCTCGAAGCAGACCGCTCGTTGAAGTATCAAGCCGACCTCGAAACCCGCGTGATGAAAGTCACCCCCGCCGACGTCGTCAAAGCCTGCCGCAAATACCTCGACCCGAAAAAGCTGGTCATCGTCGAAGCGGGAGACTTCAAGAAGAGTGGCGAGTGATTTTGCAGGAGTGACGAGTGGCGAGCACGCAAAAATAGCAACTCGCCACTAACAACTCCCCGCTCTTCCTTCTAAACTTCTGACCGTGGTCGGTGGGTTGCCCAAGCCTTGTTGCTGAGCTGCTTTGACCGCGGCTCAACAACGCCCCGGGGATACCCCGCGGTAGTTCGCTTGCGTTGATTTCGTTGCCGTAGCCGGCACCGAGAAGTCATGTTCTTGCCACCGGCTACGCTACTGGACCCGTTGAGCAACCCGCCGACCACTTTTCATTTCGCACGACGCGATTGGCATGAGCACAGATGAAGCTGCTCCTCGATTTTCTCCGTTGGTTGCTCGGCGACAGAGGCGGGACGTCTCGTACAGGTTCCCAGCAGCCCACTGGCACGCAGTCCAGGCGATTAAAGCGTCGGCCGGTGAAGCTGACGAAGCGGCGGCGTTTGAGCGGTAACGCTCTGCTGATGCAAAGACCGAAGCCGATCAAGTCACTAGCTCCGCCATACCAATTTAGCGCGTATGCGTCAGATCACCGACAGTTTCTCGACTTGAGCCAGGACGGCGACGATTCGTTGTTGGCGTCGTATCACCTGCCGGTCTTTCACACGCCGCAACACTTAGCCCAATGGCTCGGAGTTCGCGTCGGCGAACTGGCCTGGCTCGTCCATCGCAGCACTTCGGATCGGCGACCTGCCGATGAGCAGCGGTCGCACTACGTTTACCGGTGGGTCGAGAAAAGGTTAGCGAGTGTGGAGTCCGGCATGCCGAACACCCGCCCAGTCTCGACGCAGTGGCGATTGATTGAGGCTCCGAAGCAAACGCTCAAGTGCGCACAGCGGAAGATTCTGACGGAGATTCTCGAAAAGATCCCAACGCATCAGGCAGCGCACGGATTCGTGCGTGGGAGGTCAATCGTCTCGAACGCGCGGCCGCATGTTGGGCAGGCGGTGGTCATCAAGCTCGACTTGCAGAACTTCTACGCGAACGTGACCTACAGCCGAGTCGTCGCGATCTTCCGCTCGATGGGCTACTGCCGCGAGGCCGCAATTTGGCTGGCTCGGCTGACGACCTCCGCCGCGCCGTGGTCGCTGGCGGTGCCAAATGGAGACGAGGCCACGAAGTCGCTTTATGTTCGACGGCACTTGCCACAGGGAGCGCCGACTTCGCCGGCACTCGCGAACTTGTCGGCGTTCGGTCTGGACGTGCGGCTTTCCGGACTGCTGAAAAAATTCGGCGGCAACTACACGCGCTACGCCGACGACCTCACGTTGTCGGGCGACGACGACTTCCGCTACGCGCTCCGCTGCGTTATCCCGCTGACCGAGCAGATCGTCCGCTCCGAACGCTTTCGCTTGAATCACCGAAAGCGAAAGGTCGTGCGACAGGGACATCGGCAACTCGTCACCGGAGTCGTCGTCAACACGAAGCCGAACATCCGGCGCGACGAGTTCGACCGGCTGAAAGCGATTCTGCACAATTGCGTGAAGCTCGGCCCAGCCTTGCAAAACCGAGATGGCCACGGCGACTTCGCCGCGCACCTGCGCGGGCGGATCGCGTTCGTCGGACAGCTCAATCCTGCGCGAGCTGAGAAATGCCAGCGGCTGTTCGAGCAAATTCGCTGGTAAACCCCAAGCCTGGAGCCCGGGCTTTCGTGATCTGGGTGATTCTCAGAATGACACGGATCGACCGACCCACGAGGGGTCGGGCTACAGTCCGCGCTGCAGCACCAGCATGTTCGCTCGGCGGCGAACGGAGATTGGTCCGGGCAAGTCAATCGCGGCGGGTTGATCGCTTTGGGCAAAGTCCACCAAGCGATCCCAGTGTGTGAAGGTCATTGCTTGGCGACTCCATTCCACTCGCTGCCACAAGCGAACAAAGAATTCGCGAGCCAGTGGCCGTGCAATCTGAGTCAGCACATCGCGTCGCAAACGCATGACCAACTCCGAGTGATCGAGCAAAGCGGCATCCAGCAACGTGTCGGCAGCGATGCGAGTCGCCTCTTCGCAATCCGCTGCTTGCTCCGCCAGTTGGCAAAGATGTTCTCGCACACGCGGATTGAAGTCCTGTTCCAGCCGAGGCAGCAGGTCGTGTCGCAGCCGATTGCGAGTCAGCGAGACGTCTTGATTCGTCGCGTCCTGCCGGAAATCCTGGCCGAGATCCGCCAGAAACCGCTCGACCTCCGTCCGCCAGATCGACAGCATCGGCCGAATGAGCCGCGTCGAATCGCCAAGGCTCCGTGACCATTCCATACCGCGCAGACCGGTGAGGCCGGTGCCGCGCAGAATGTGATGCAGCACGGTTTCGGCCTGATCGTCCGCCGTGTGAGCGACGGCGACAACATCACATCCATGCTGAGTCGCGGTCGCTCGCAGAAACTCATACCGCGCGTCACGAGCGGTCTCTTCAAGTCCGCGCCGAGTTTGCTCGGCAAGGTCACGAATCGAAGCAACTCCGACGTCGCACGGAATCTCATGTCGCTGACACAACGCCGACACCCAAGCAGCATCGGCATCAGCATCAGGTCCACGCAGTTGGTGGTTCAAGTGAGCGGCTCGGAGCGTCAGACTCAAGGGTTCCCGAAGTTGCAGCAGCCCACGCAGCAAGGCAACGCTGTCCGCCCCACCGGAAATCGCGACCAGCACACTCGCTCGAGTGGCGTCGCAGCGGAGCAGGCCAGCCTGAAGTTGCGACACGAACTTCGGCAAATCGTTGTCCGATCGCGGTGTCACGGATGATAATAATGGCATCACGGTAATCGGCTCTCGGCTGTCGGCTCTCGGCCGAAAGCAGGCAGCCGATTGCCGAGAGCCGTTATACCGTTTTGGAAGCGATCAAACCAACTCTTTGATCAAGCCTCGCTCTTCCAGCACATAGCGTGGGCGGCCGGAGTTGTCGTTGAACGTGTGATTCGATTCGATGCCGAGATGGCGATAGACCATCGCCAGCACGTTCTCCGGTCGATACGGTCGGTCCTTCGGAACGGAACCTGTCGAGTCGGATGAACCGATGACTTGTCCAACTTTCAAGCCGCCGCCGGCGAGCACACTGCTCATCACCTGGCCCCAGTGATCGCGGCCGGCTCCCTTGTTGACTCGCGGAGTACGACCGAATTCGCCCATACACACGACGAGCACGTCTTTCTCGAGACCGCGATCATGCAGGTCCGTGACGAGCGCGGCGACCGCCTGATCGAAGCCAGGGCCTTTCTTCTTCATCGCGTCGGCGATGTTGCCGTGATCGTCCCAACTGCCGAGCGTGCTGGCTCGCACGGTGACGACCGTGATGCCATGCTCAACCAGTCGCCGAGCCAGCAGCATGTTCTGGCCGAGCGAATTCATGCCGTAGCGAGTTCGCGTTTCGGCAGACTCTTTCGAAATGTCGAACGCCGTCCGCGCACGGTCCCCGGTGACAAGATCAAACGCTTCGCGAGTGAACTGGTCGATCGAGTCAGCAACTCCTTCGCGGTCGATCAATTGCCGAGTCTCGCCGAAGCCGGTCAGCAACGCGCGGCGATCGCTGAGTCGTTCGTTCGTCAGCCCGCCGAGTAACGTGAGGTTCGCGACCGAGAACTCTTTGTCGTCCGCCGACTTCACGGTCTCGAACGGATTAAAGCCTTTGCCGAGCCAGGACGCTCGGCCGAATCTCATGCTGGCCGGGATTGACACGAAGGCCGGAACGCCCGATTCATTTGCTCCGCGCAGCTTCGTGGTGATCGAGCCGAAGCAGGGCATTTCGTTTTCGCGATTCTGATTGTCTCGCAGGTAGTAGCCAGTCTGCGTCAGATGGCTGCTGGTCCCGTGGCTGCCGTTCGTGTGGTGCATCGACCGAATGACCGCCAGTTTGTCGACGATCTTCGCTTGCTCGGTCATGAATTCGGAAAACTGCACGCCGGGAATCGCCGTATCGATCGCATTCAGCGGCCCGCGATACTCGGCCGGAGCAAGCGGCTTGGGGTCATAAGTTTCGTGCTGAGTCGGCCCACCAGCCATCTCGACGTAAATCACCGCCGTCTTACGAGCCGTCGATCCCGCGGATACTCGATGTTGCAGCAGTGCGGGCAACGAAAGCCCCAACGCGCCAGTCAGTCCGGCTTGCAGAACGGAGCGACGTGAGTGAGGCATGATGGCACCCTGGGCGTGCGGTGTGTCAGCACCACTCCGGATCGCTTTGCAGGCCAATTTGTTTGTCGAGATCGAATCGACTTCACAAAAAAAGATTCCAATGCGGTGCTGACACACCGCACTCCCCGATCAGACCAGTTCGTGCATCGGCAGAATGCCGTCATTGACGAGGTTTTGCGGGACGCCGGCACCGTCAAAGATACGGATCCGACCGACATCGAGGCCCGCGCATTTGTAGAGCGTGGCAAAGATTTCCTGGAACTTGACCGGGCGTTCGACGGCGTGCTCCCCTTTGCGGTTCGTGCGGCCGATGACCTGGCCGGTCTTCATACCGCCGCCGGCGAGCATGGCGCACGAGACCTGCGGCCAGTGATCGCGCGAGTTGTTGTTGTTGATCTTCGGAGTTCTGCCGAACTCACCCCAGACGACGACCGAGACGTCGTTGTTCAAGCCGCGCTCGTACAGATCGGTGACGAGTGCGGACAAGCCTTGATCGAGCAGCGGGAACTCTTCACGCGACATCGGGAAATTCATTCCGTCGCCGCCGTGCCAATCCCAGCGGCTGTAGTTCAGCGAGACGTACCGAGCACCGGCTTCGACCAGACGCCGAGCGACGCAGAAGTTCTCGATCATGCGCGGCGCGCCGTCTCGCTGGAATTTCTCGTCACTCTTACCGTACCGAGCCAACACGCTCGGATCTTCTTTCGAGAGGTCGAGAGCTTCGGCCAGCTTCGAGGTCGTTAGGATGCCGAGTGCCTGCTGCGTGTAGACATCGACGCTTTCCATCACTCCTTTGCCGTCGGCCGCGCGGACGAAGCCGTCAAAGGCTTTCATCAGCTGATTACGGTCTTGCAGTCTCTCCAGCGAGATGCCTTGCAACACCATCCCCTCCGGCGAACTGCGAGCTTTGCTGCCGAGCAAATTAAACGGAGTGTGCGAGACGCCGAGGAACCCACCGTCGGCCGGTTCGCCCCAGGTGCGATTGCCGACCGTGTACATGAGCGCGACGTTCGGTGGGACGGCTCCGTTGGTCGGGCCTTGCAGTTTGGAAATCCACGAGCCAGCGGCCGGCCAACCTCCGGGCGGCTTGCGATCCGATTTGCGATGGCCGGTCATGCACTGATAGCCGTCGTGCAATCCGTCCGCGTCCGAGATCGACCTGACCGGCACGAACTTGTCCATCATCTGCGCCATGCGCGGAAACAGCTCGCAGATTTCGATCCCCGGCACGTTGGTCGCGATCGGCCGGAACTCACCACGAATCTCGGCCGGAGCATCCGGCTTCGGATCCCACAAATCAATGTGCGACGGCCCGCCGGGCATGTAGATATTGATGATCGCCTTGTGATTCGAACCAGATCGTGCCGCCGCTTCGGCTCGCAGGACGCTCGGCAGAGCGAGGCCGCCCATTGCGAAGCCGCCAATCGTCAGGAACGATCGCCGAGACATCCGGTCACAAAAACTCGTCCCTTGAGTCCCATCGTGGTGGCGCTCACGTCCAAGAATCGTCAGCATGGGCAGGCTCCATCTGGAGTGTGTCTGGCAGGAAAATTAAGGGGACGCATCCCTAGAATCGGCCGCGACTGATGCGTTGATTGAGATTGGACGGTCCAAATACGGTTGTGTCAACAAAGAAAGCTGCGGACTCGTCGGCACAAAACCGATGCGGTCTATCCCGAATGGGATCCATCAGACTACGAGGAGCGATCTCAAATCAGCCCCAATACCTTTTTCATCCGGGCTGTAATGTCGGCCAGTTCTTTCTCGCCGCCGCCGCCGACTTCGCTGGTGGCCCAGCCGTCGTAGCCGATTTCGCCGAGAGCTTTGAGAACCTCCGGCCAGTCTTCGTCACCCTCGCCGATTTTGCACCAACTGTTTTTGTGGCTGTAGCCTTTGAAGTCGAACTTTACCAGCCGCTTACCGAGCTTCCGAATCCACTCGGCGGAGGAGACGCCGTACTTGAGCATGTTGCTGCAATCGAAGTACGCGCCGGCCCAAGGGCTTTTCAGGTCGTCCACGAACGAGATCAGGTGCTCCGGCTTGGTGATGAAATTGTTCCAGACGGTCTCGATGCAGATTTTGACTTTGTGCTTCTCGGCCAGGGGCAGAGCCTTTTTGATTTCGGCTTGCGAGCGTTCGTAGCACTGCTCGAACGTGACGTCGTCCTTCACCACGCCTGGGACCAGCAGCACGGTGTCGCACCCGAAGAACGCGGCGTCTTCGATCGCCCCGTTCAAAGCGGCCAAGCCTTTCGCTCGGACGTCGGCATTAGAACTCGACAGCGTGTCGCGCCAGTGGACGCTGTCGATGACACCATGAATCACGATCCCAGTTTTCTCGGCGGCGGCTTTGGCCTCGGCTTTGTTCAACCCGCTAGGGCTGTCCACCTCGACCCCTTGCAGACCGAGCTTCTTGATAAGGTTGAACTTGTCCTCAATCGAGCCCTCGTGATTGATCATCCCGTACTTGACGGCGATCCGCAGCTTCGTTTTTTTCGCCTCACCAGCCAGAGCGAGTTGCATCGGCAACGCCGCCGTTGCGGATGCGGCCAATGTGGATTTCAAAAAGTCACGACGAGAAAGTGATGCGTGCATGAAAAGCTCCCCAGGTTTGTCGTCCCGCCATCGGACGGAACACAAAGTCCGCCGGATGGCGGAGCGACGAACACGCAGGCAATGCTACCGCTGAGCGAATTGACCCGCAACACGCGTCCGCAGCGGTGATCAGGAGCAACTCTCGTCAATTGCGTGACGGTGATTTGTCAGGTCACCGCTTTCGGTCACGTTTGGGTTTGAACGGCTCTCGGCCAAGTGGCCGATCCGAGTGAGAGTCGAGCCTTGGCGGCACCGCGACCATTGCGTTGACGATACGGCCTCGCAGGCGGGTGCCGATCACCGCTTTCAGAATTGTCTCAGTGTACTCGCCAGCGACTTGAACGAAGCTGATCGTGGGCAGAATTTGAATCGGGCCGATGACCGAGCGGGGCAGTCCGCTTTCGTTGGCGATGCAGCCGACGAAGTCCCCTGGTGTCGCACCATAATTGTGTCCGACGTTGAATTTCAGCCAGACGCCAGACTCGTCGATGCGTTTCGCCTTACGGGGATCGGCGTGGTCGCGAGACCCGCGCCGAGCGCTGTCACGCGGGGTGCCGCGCACTGGTCGCGGATCGTCCTCACGGATGCGTTCGGGGGACCGGCCGCTTTCTCCAGCGAGCAAATGAATCAACGCCGAGACGATCTCGCCCGGTGCGTGGCCAGACTCGATCAACTCTTCCAGCAGTTTGTCTTGCCGTTTGAATTTGCCTTCTTGAATTGTTGTTCGTAGCGACTCGACCATCCGGTTGGCGTGCTTTTCTTCGAGGTCTTCCAGACGCGGCACAGAGATGCGTTCGATCTTTGCTTTTGTGAATCGCAAGACTTGCTGCAAGCGGCCGAACTCGCGGCCAGTCACCAGGCTGATCGCTTTACCGCTCTTGCCCGCTCGCCCGGTGCGGCCGATGCGATGGACATAGTCTTCCGGATCGTGCGGCAGTTCGTAGTTGAAGACGATTTCGAGATCATCGACGTCCAATCCGCGAGCGGCCACATCAGTCGCCACGAGCAGTTCCACCTTGCGGTCGCGGAAGCGTTTCATCACTCGCTCGCGCGTCGCCTGTGTCATGTCGCCGTGCAGTTTGTCGGCGCTGTAACCGCGGGCGATCAGAGTTTCGGTGAGTTCATCGACTTGAACCTTTGTAAAACCGAAGATCAAGCCGTATTGCACGTCGTGCAGGTCGATCAGTCGGCAGAGTACTTCGGTTCGCGAACGGAAATCGACTTCGACGTAGCTCTGATCGATCGCCGGCACCGTCATCGTCGTGGATTCGATGCGGATGTGAACGGGATCGTTCGTGAAGCGCTCGATGATCTTCTTGATCGGCGGCGAAAGTGTGGCCGAGAACAACACGACTTGCCGCTCGGCGGGAACCGATTCGAGGATCTTTTCGATGTCCTCGCGGAAGCCCATGTCCAGCATGCGGTCGGCCTCGTCGAGCACCACCATCCGCACCTTGTCCAGCTTGAGCGTCCCTTGGCCGATGTGATCGATGATTCGTCCCGGCGTGCCGATGACGATCTGCGGCCCGGCCTTCAGTCCGCGAAACTGGTGCTCATAACTTTGTCCGCCGTAGACGGGAAGCTCGCGCACTCCCTTCTTGAAGTAGGCCAGCTTGGCGATCTCTTCGGCGACTTGCGACGCCAACTCGCGAGTCGGGCAGAGGATCAGCGCTTGTACCGCGCGGCTCTTGGCATCCACCAACTCGACCGCTGGAACGCCGAACGCGGCCGTCTTTCCCGATCCGGTTTGTGATTGTCCGATCAGATCGCTGCCAGCCAGCAGCTTGGGAATCGTCTCGGCCTGAATTGGCGCCGCCTGTTCGAAACCCATCCGTTCGACGGCTTTCAACAGGTCCGGCGAAAGCCCTAACTCCGAAAAAAGTTTTTGTGTCATTGAAGGACTTTACCGAGCCACAGGTCGAAGTAGGAGTCGGTCGAAACGATGACTGATCGCGATTTCTGCGAGCGTCGCAAAATTTTGGGGGTGCAGTGCTGACACACCGCACTCCGAACGTCGCGTCACACAATCCGTGGGCTAAAGAGCCACGGCGACTTTCGGAGGCAGTTCTACAGATCAGAACGATCAAATGTCGGCAACGGCCTTGGCGATGCCAGTGAGGCCACGGAGTGTGTGAGGTTTCGAGAAGGTCAAGCAAGCGGAGCTACTCCGGCGGGTCGATCCGAGATTCTCGTCGGTATCAGACCAATGTGGCGACGGTCATGCTCGCGGAACCAACAACGGCTCGCCAACACGCAGCCACCAGCAACCCACCAATCCCCCCGCCGAAATACTTCAAAAGTTCGATTGCGGCCAGCACGTTTTCACGCATCTGTGGCAATGACAACTCGCGAATCAATCCAAAAACAAAAACTGGTGCCATCAAGACCAACGCGGTGATCGCGCCGAATGGCGTGCTACGTCGTAAGCCAGCGGCGATGGCTTGTCGTATCGTCTTCGGTGGCTGCGACGTTAGAGAGTCTGACGTCACTGCGGATTCCGTCGGCAAGTTCATCGCCAGAATACTTCGCGATCAAGTCGAGCAACTCGCACCACATGGTTCACCAACCACTGCCGTTTCCCGCCGCGCCTTCCATAACTGATGCGATTCGTGATCGCCGGTGATGATCTCGAAGCCGAGGTCTTCGACCATCTGGAAATCGAGTTCTGGCGGCTGGCCTTTCGTCGTCAGGTAGTCACTGACGAACAGCGAGTTGGCGACGTACAAGCCCATCGATTGCAACGAGCGGAGATTGATCTCGCGGCCGCCGGCGATGCGGAGTTCGACGGTCGGGATCACGAACCGCAACATGCAGAGCACCTTCAGGCAGTAGCGCGGGTTGAGTTCGCGAACTCGCTCAAGCTGCGTCCCGTCGATCGAGTTCAGGAAGTTGATCGGAATCGACTCGACCTTCATGCCGCGCAGTTCCATCGCCACGTCGATCAGGTCGGCGTGCTCTTCACCCATGCCGGCGATCAGGCCGCAGCAGAGTTCCATGCCCGCCTCGCGCACGGTACGCAGCGTGGCCAGCCGGTCATCGAACGAATGCGTCGAGCAAATCTGTTCGTAGTACCGGCGGCTCGTGTTGAGATTGTGATTGATCCGATCGACGCCCGCCTCTTTGAGCGTCGTGGCCTGTTCCGGCGTGAGTAATCCGAGGCAGCAGCAGATGTGAAGCCCGTGCTCGTCTTTGATTTTCTTGACGACGTTCGCAACGTGATCGACTTCGCGATTCGACGGCCCTCGTCCGCTCGCCACGATGCAGTACGTTCTCGCTTGCAATGAAGCCGCCGCCGCCGCCCCTTCCATCAGCTTCCGCTCGTTGAGCATCGGGTAGCGCGCGATGTCCGCTTCGGAGTCGATGTTCTGCGAGCAATATCCGCAGTCCTCTGGGCAGAGGCCGCTCTTGGCGTTCTTCAAATAGTAGAAGTGAACCTTGTGCCCAAAGTGCTTCAGCCGCAAGCGAAATGCGGCGGCGATCAGCGTGGGGACGTCGTCGTCCGGTGCGGTCAAAATCGAGAGGGCTTCCGCACGAGTGATCTCGCCGCCAGCCAGCACACGGTCCGCCAATGAATTCCAATCCGTCCGCATTCCAACGTCTTTCGTTTGAGTTCGTGGTCAGGTCAACCACAGTCTAGCGAGCGTTCGGAAAACTGAAATCGGCCAATGGCTTTCGGCTCACGGGGATCGGCCAAACAACCCCAGCCGATGGCCGTGAGCCGAACGCTGACAGCGGAAATCCTATTTCTCCCGTCACTCCGGCACCAATCGCAGCTCTTTCAAATCCATCAGGTGATCTTTCAACGACTCGGTCGCGCGCACCGTCAGCCGATGTTGGCCCGCTGATAGTTTGAGTTCACCGAGGATCGCGGTTTGATAATTCTCCCACGCCCCAGTGCCGACGACTTTTGCCTTGACGGACTGGTTACCCACTGCGAACACGACCTCGTTGCCGGCCGTTGAGTTGTCGCAGGCGTAGTTCAACCGGATCGAGTGCTTCCCTGGCTTGGTGACGTTGATCGTCCAGACGGCTCGGTCATCGACGCTTTGCCAGTAGCCGAGGTTCTTGAAAAACGGCTCGAACACCAACGTCTTGCCGTAGATTTCAGCGTTGGTGGCGAGCAATCGCAGCGTACCGCTCGCCTCTGCGGTGACGGGTTCGGGGTGATTGCCGTCGAACTTCTTCGGCGTCGGGCCGCTGGATTGCACGAATGCGATCACATCCGCCAGTTGGCTCGGCGAAATGTCCTTCTCCAGTCCTTCAGGCATGAACGATTTCGCAGAGCTGATGAACTCATCGAGGTCTGCTCGCAGCAGCATCTGCTGTTTGCCGTCGGCGGCCATCAGCGTGATGCTGTTGCCCGTCTCGGCCGCGATCAGGCCAGAGAAAGTTTGCCCCTGCTTGTTGACCGCCGTGTACGCCAGAAATTTCGATTCGACCGCCTTGTTCGGATCGAGAATCGCCGTCAGCAGCGCGGCAGTCGATTTGTCCGTCAGCGACATCAAGTCCGAGCCAACCGATGTGCCGATCTCCTTCAACTTGTGACACGTCGCGCAGCGCTTCTTGAAGACGTCCGCTCCGCGAGTCGGATCAACGGCGATGTTGCCCTCTTTCAATTTCGCCGCGAACTCGGCCACGATCTTCTGCCGATCCGCATTCTCCGAGACTTTCAACAAGTTCACCGCTCGCGTGCGGATCACTTCATTGGAGTGCGCGATCAATCGCTGTCGCCGAACCGCGTCGATATCGCTCGGCGCGATCGACTTGGCTTCGAGCGAGTCGAGCAGCTTGTCGGTCCACGCTGCTCGACTGAGCAGCGCGTCGAGCACCTGCGCTCGCAGCGTCGGCGTAAAAGTCCTCCAACCGCTCAGCATGGCCGTGGCCGATTCCGCATGATTGATCCGAGCGAGCGTCGCGACCGCCGCCGACTGCGCCGGAACCGGACTTTGCGGAACCAGTAAACCGCCGACGAGCTGAGCATCGTTGCCACGCTGATCGGGAACGCGACCAAGAAGAGGCAGGGCGTTTTCGATTTGGGATTTGTGATTTTCGATTTGTGCGGGATCATTAGAAATCTGAAATTGGAAATCAGAAATCTGTTTCCGTGCCGCCTCGATCCTCTCGGTCAGTTGCTGTTCCGCCTGTGCAAGTCGCTGCTTGCCAATTCCCCTGAGCTTGCTGAGCGAGGTCCCGCGCCGATCCAGCGTTTCCAGCACCGTCGCCAGCATCACCGGCTGAGCTTCCGTGGTTGCCGCGCCGCTCAAGACGTACTCGATCAAGCTGAGCAACGCCTGATCCTCGCCAAGCGTCGCCGCTAAGTTGAGCAACATACTGGCTAGCTGCGGCGGCAACGGCTCTTTGCCAGCGGACTCAAACACGTTCGCCACGACGCTGGCCACGTTCTTCGCATGAATCGAACTCATCGCCGCTGCGACGAGGTATTTGTCATCCCGCTCGCGATACAGCAGCTTGCCGAGTTCATTGCCCAGCGATGCGAATTTCGGATGTCCTAACGTGTACGCGAACTGCATCCGCACGAACGGATCAGGGTCGCGGCTCAATGCCGAAAACTGGTTGATGAGCGGATCGGGCAGATTGCCGTCGAAGTTCTCGGTCGCTTGCAACCCTCTGCGACGCACCGCGGAATGCGAGTCGCCCAGCGCCAGCGAAAGCTCGGAGGCATCAACGCGACGCAGGCCATCGAGAATCGACAGAACATGCAGCCTGGCAATCGGATCTTTTTCGCGAAGTGATAAACCAAAGACATTTTTTTCGGCGTCGACACGCTTCCAGTAGATCAGTCGATGGGCCAAATCACGGACAGTCCCGTTTGGACTCCGCAGTGCCTCGTAAAGTTCGTCAAACCGGCTCAAAGGCTCTTGCTTCGCTCTGCTCAGCGGCCACACGTTGGCTTTCGCATCCTCAGCGGGTCGAGGTTCAGAAACCCGCACGACTCGATAAATCCGCCCTTTGTCGTGGCCCGCTCGCAGGTCGAGCTTTTCTTGCATGGCGGGCGGAATGTACTGCGGGTGCTCGATGACTTGGCGGTACATGTCGGCGATGTAGAGCGCTCCGTCCGGGCCGGTCTTGATCTGCGTCGGGCGGAACCAGTTGTCTTTTGACGCGAGGAATTCCGATTGCTGCTCGTCGTCGGGCCGCCGGCTGGTGAAGGTCACGCCGTCGGCCGTCATGATCTCGTGATGCACCAGGTTGTGGACTGGTTCGGAAATAAAGACGTGCTGGTGAGTCGAGAGCGAAGACGGGGACGGCGCTTGCTTTGGCGTTGCTCTGAACTCTGGACTCTCGTCTCTGGACTCAAACAGTATCGTGTCCCGATACACCATCGCGCTGTTCGCCGATGTGAACCGGTTGGCCATCGCGAAGTCGTTGAACCGCGCGAGCGTGCGGCTGATCGGAAAAACCGGCGACGGTCCCGGCGTGATCGAGACGTGTTTCTTGGGATCGGGCGGCGCGACGTGCGGGTTGCGGCGGGTGTAATAATCGTCGAGCACGAAGTGATACATCGGGTTCGCGTTGTTGTTGCCGAACCAGTTGCCGAAGTCGTCTCGATTTCGCCCGAATTGCGTTTGTCCGGACGTCGGGTCGATCTCACCCGTGTCCGGATTCCAGCGAAAGTCGCGGCCGCGAATGTCGATCGTCTTGCCGACATGCGTAGGGTCGGCTCCTGCTGACCGCTCAGAATTTGTCGATCGTGGTTGGTCGGCAGGAGCCGACCCTACGGTAGCGACGACCTTGATTGACCCACCGCTGTCGCCGTTGGCGCAGTGGACCATGTTGTCGAGGCCCCAGCTAAAACCGTTGACTCGGTGCTGCTGATTTCCTTCGCCAAATCCGGTCAGCAGGATTTTGACTTCGTCGGCCTTGTTGTCTCCGTTCGTGTCGCGAGCGAACAGCACGTCGGGAGCGGCGGAGATGAGCACTCCGTCGCGCCACGGCATGACGCCGTTCGGGAAGTTGAGCTTGTCGAGAAACACGGTGGACTTGTCGTACTTCCCGTCGCCGTCGGTGTCTTCGAGGATGCGAACTCGACCGCCCCCCTTTTTGAAATCAAAATTTTGGGACACGGAGGACGCGGATCTCACGGGGGGCTTGGGGTTGGAATCATTCTTGTTGATCTTCTCCGTGACGTCCGTGTTATCCGTGCCCGATTCTTCTTCCGGAACGCCGAGCGGGTAGTCGGCCATTTCGGCGACCCAGAGTTTTCCGTCCGGTCCCCAATCGAAGGCGACGGGGTCGAGCACGAGCGGTTCGGCGGCGACCAGTTCGACGCGATAGCCCGGCTTCACCTGCATCAGCTTGAGCGACTCTTCGGGAGACTTCGGGCCGTCTTCCGTAGGTTGGGCATTCTTGCCCGACCCACGGGCCAGCAGCTCCTCAAACGACTGGCATTCGACCAAGTCGTTCGATTTTGCGGTGTCCTCGTTCATCCACACGAGGTTCCGCGCATGAACCCAGAAGCCGTTGTTCGAGCCATCCTCTCGCACGATCGGCGGCAATTCTTCGTTCGCTGGCTTCGAGCCACGCTGGCCGGAGAGCAGCTCACGCGACCAGCCTTTCTCCAGCGACCCCCGCAGCCAGATGCCGTAACGCTCGTGATTCGAGAACTCGACGTCGTCGTAGCCATCGGCGCAAAGGTCGATCAAGCGGACGCCATGATCGCGACCTTCAATTGGCTTGGGGGCGCTTGGCGGTAACACCTCGTGTGCGTCGAACTTGTTCAGCCAAGTCGTTGTCTTCTCAAATGGCCAGAGCAAGACATTGGCATTCAACCAAGAATACTTCGCCGCTGACCATGCTCGTATCCGATACGAACGCGCGCCAAGCGTCAGAGCATCAAGATGACCATCGTGATCCCAATTCAAAAAGCGCACGTTCGTATCAGTGCCCTTCGGCGGCTCGCGCAACCCACTAAATGCGACATTCTTGTAGAGCCGTTCGACCGCGTCCTTGAACGTCAGGAACTTGACCTTTTTGCCGTACTTGGTGACGGCGTAGCCGATGAGTTCGTTGACTTGCTCCGGCTTGATCCAGTTGTGGGGATGGAAGACCAAGCAAAAAACTCCCTGCTTGATGACGGTGCAGTCGAGCGCCGCTTTCCAGTCCTCGACGGTCTGGGGGTTGTTCGGCTGGTGCAGATGCTGAGCCGACCAGTCGCTCGGCGCGACCCACGGAAACTCCCGGCAGAGCCGGTCGAGGACATACGGGTACGGGTAGTTCTCGATCGTGTGAATCTCCAGGCTCGAGCCTTCTTCCAACCACTGTTGCAAGTGCGGTTGCTTCGGATCAATCGAGCATGTGAAGATGCTGACCGGGGCGCGGCCGTCGATTTGCTTCAAGCGATTCAGGATCGGTTTGAGGTACGCCTCCCACTTGTCATGCCCGCGCATGTCGTCGATGCCGAGGATCACGACCGCCTCGACCCCCTCTTCACCGACCCACATCGGAGTCGTCAGCTTGGGAAAGTCCCGATGGACGTAATACGGATTGCACGGCTCATCGAGATACGTCAGCCGATTGCCGTTCGGCTTGTCGTCAGCCCACGCCAGCAGCGAGCACACACACAAGCAGACGGCGAGGCACAACGAGGTTCGCGACATTTCAAGGATTCCTCAACACGGCCAGAGAGGGCGTGGACAACGAAGAAAGATACACCGGTCGCGGCGGGAGCACACGGCTTTCCACCGGCCAGGTTCATGTCTTGTCGGCTTCAGCGAGTCGCCTCATTTTCCGCCCGTACCTGTTTTCCGATCGCCGGGGTTTCGAAGGGATGGGCGGAAAAGAGAGAGCGACAAAGGGAGACGAGTTCAGCCCGCGGCTTGTTGAGCCTGTTGCGGCGTGTTCACATCTTCTCCGGCGACGAAGCGGAGGTTCTCGTGGCGCAGGCGAGCGGCGGCATCGTCGTAGAGGAACGGCAGGAAGACGTATCGCTTGCCGCTTGTGACCGGCGTGGCTTCGTGCAGCAGCGAACAGGAGAAGACGACCGCTCCGCCAGCCGGAGGGGCGAACATCTGCCGGCCGTATTCGGGGAACCAGACGAAGCCGCCGTCGAACTCGCCCGTGTTGAGCACCAGCGAGACGGCGAATTTGCGATGGGCGGTTCCCTTGGTCGTGTTGTCGCGGTGTGCTCGGAAGTGAGCGTTCTGCGTGCCGTCGTAGCAGGCGACGATGTACCGCTCCATGCGCGTCGCTTTGAACTGGTACGCCTTCTCGATCTCCGGGACCAGCCGGTCGTGAATGCGGATCATGCAGGCTCGGCGAATGTCCTCATCGGGAATCTCACAATCCTGCCGCCGCTTGTGCCCGTAGTCGTACATGCCGACGGTCTTGCCATTGACCTCGCGCATGAAGCCGGATTCCTTGCCGCCGTGTTGTTCGTAGAGGTCGATGAGCTTGCGGCAGAACTCCGGCTCGAAGATGCGCGGCACGACCATCACGGGAGCCTGCACCTCGGCCACGTGCGGCTGACCGAGCGGCGGCAGCGAATCGATCAACTGCAACAATCGCGCGGCGTAAGTGTTCGGATCGTCAAACGGAATCACCGCCAGCGTGCGCAGCCGCGAATCGAGCACGACCGTATGCGCGACGAACCTTTGCAAACCAGTATTCGGATCGAGCTGCATCGCTCCGTAATCCGCCGCCACGCGCCGGTCGAAGTCCCAGAAGTAGCGCAGTCCCGGAATCTGTTCCTGCACGCGCGACTGTTCCTTGTCGAGCGGATCGTGGCCGACGCCGAAGAACGTCACATGATCGTCACTGAACCGCGACCGAGCTTGCCACAGGTCATCCAGAATCTTGCGACTATCCGGCCGAGCCGTCGACTCGAAGAAGCAGAGCACCACGTACCGGCCCGCGACCGTATCGAAATGAAAGTTCGCGTTGGCATTCGTCGGTGCCGAGAACCACGGGGCCGGTTCGCCAAAAGTCAGCAGTCGCTTGCGCATAAAGTCGTTATTTCAACTCGGTCAGGGCGAGGCTGTACAAATCCAGAGACGAATAGTATTCAGTTCGTCCGCCGTCTCAAAGAGGACTTCCTGACGAAAACAAAATTGCCACTCACTTTGACCAGGCAACGGGACGCTTCTCCAGAAATGCGGACATGCCTTCCCGTGGTTCGCCTGTGCGGTAGCACTCGGCGAACGCCTGAGCTTCCGCATCGTACTGCGCGGTTAAGTCGACACCATCGACCGCGTGAAGCCTTAGCAGATGCTTGACTCGCTGTCGAACTTGCGGGCCTCGAGTCAGAATCTGCGCAATCCGAGCTTCGACTCCGTCGCTGAATGTCTCGGGCGGAAAGACGGCGTCGACGAGTCCAATCCGCAACGCTTCGTTGGCCGCGATCAATTCGCCCGTCAGAATTAACCTCCGAGCCACTGCCGGATTCAGCAGGTGAGTGGCTCGCACCGTTCCGCCCCAGCCGGGGAGAACTCCGATGGACGTTTCTGGCAAACCGATCTTCGCACCCTCGGCTGCGAATCTCAGATCGCAAGCAAGAACCAATTCCGTCCCCCCTCCGGCGCACGCTCCGTGAATTGCAGCGATCGTCGTCTGTGGCAATTCCTCAATCGCGCTCATCAACTGCTGCCCAGCACGGGAATCTTTGAGGGCGCCGGCTTCATCCAGCGACCGCAGTTCATCGATGCTCGCTCCTGCAATGAACGTTCGACCCTCACCGGCAAACACGACAATGGAGCAATCCGCGGTCGCGACTTGTGCAACAATGTCCCGCAACCATCGTCGCGTCTCGGCCGAGAGAATTTGGATGCCCTTTTCGCCCCGCAGAGTGATGCGAGCGACAGGACCGTTCAATGACAGTTCAACTTGCGTGGCCATGGTCACACTCGACGTTTCCTTGTGGCACACGCGCTTCGCGTGCGACGACGCTTCCATGGTAAGTGCCCCGACCCGTCGCACGCGAGCCGCATGTGTCACAAGCCTACTCTGCCAAGCGTCCATCGCGCAGACGCAGGATCTGGTCGTCTGGTTGAATGAACGTCGGATCGTGGGTCACGACAATAACCGTCGCCTGCTGCTGATCGCGCAGATCGCGGAGCAGTCGATAAACATCGGCTCCGGTCTGACTGTCGAGTTCACCAGTCGGCTCATCGGCCAAGACCAGCTTCGGCCGTTTGAGCAACGCCCGCGCAATGGCTACGCGCTGTTGTTCACCGCCGGAGAGTTGATTCGGTCGATGATCGAGTCGCCCGCCAAGTCCGACGACTTTCAACAGTTCCATCGCGCGCGATCGCAAAGTCGCTGAAACTCCACTGGGCAAGAACGGAACCAGGACGTTGTCGACGGCGCTGAGGTTGCTCAGCAAATTGAAGCTCTGAAAGACAAAGCCGACTTGTTCCCGCCGATAAGTATTCCGTTGACTGGCTGACATGCCACTCAGACGCTCACCGGCAATTGTGATCTCGCCCGAAGTCGGCTCGTCGAGTGCCCCCAGAAGTTGCAGCAGCGTACTTTTGCCGCTGCCAGACGGGCCGAGCACGAAAGCAAACGAGGCGCTCGGCAATTCAAACGTCAAACCGCGCAGGGCAGCGACTTCGTGCGGTCCTCGGCGATATGTTTTCGAAACGTCTTGAAGCTGAATCAAATCCGAACCGGCGAGTTGTTGGGTTGAAAATTCCTGTTTCTTCAATGTTTTTAGTAATTGTTCGCCATGCTCGTCTAGTGTCCTCCCACGTCGTGACCATTCGTCGAGCATTTCGCCAATTGATAAGACGGCGAGAGTTGAAACTTAGATCGTCGGCACGAAACAGCAACGACGACTCGATGGCTGCCGTACCTGATGGTTTTTTCGGCCCAGGGCAATGCGGCAGGTCCAATCTTCTGAACACGCTTGAGCGACTTGCCCGACCAAAATTCTCTGGTTAGGTTTTCGGACTGTTCAAAAAAAATCGGAGGTTCCTGTGATGTCGATTACCGCCGCGTCTAAGTCGCTCGGAGCTTCGCTGCCGTTGGATCGCGAGTTTCTTGATCGCGAACTGAATTCGTTCCTCCCATCGAAGATTTTTGACGCGCATTGCCACTTGTGGCTCGAAGATGAAGTGCAGTTTCGGCTCCCCGGATTCAGTGGTGATGTCGACGCGAAGGAGTACGTGCGGCTGATCGATGACCTGCATCCGGGACGAACTCAAGGAGCGTTGTTCCTCTCGTTCGCGACTGCGACGAATCCGGAAGGACAGCATCGGATGAACGAATTCGTTGGCCGCGAGACCGCGACCAACCCGGCGTTTCGCGGTGAGTTCTTTGTCCGTCCGGAAGATGATCCCGAATGGGTGCGACAAGAAGTGCGGCGTCTGAAACTGCACGGGCTGAAGTGCTACCACACGTTTTCGCCGACGAAGCCAACCTGGGAAGCGGACATTCCGGATTTTTTACCAGAGCGGTTGGTGAAGGTTGCTGACGAGGAGGGCTGGGTCATCACGTTGCACATGGTCAAATCGCGAGCCGTCGCCGACCCCAGCAACATCCATTGGATTCGGCATTACTGCGAGCGATATCCGAACATGAAGTTGATCCTGGCTCATTCGGCTCGCAGTTTTCAGCCGGCTCACAATTTGGAAGGGCTGCCCAAACTCACCGGACTCGACAACTTGTACTTTGATACGAGTGCCAACTGCGAACCGATCGCACATCAGGCGATCATCCGCATCATCGGACACAAGAAGTTGATGTACGGCTCGGACCTGCCGGTCAGCCACATGCGCGGGCGATCGCTTTCGGCGGGCGATTCGTTCTTGTGGATTTACGGTGACACACCCGTGTGGGGCGAAAAGCATCTGCAAGTGCATCCGGTGCTCATCGGCTTGGAGCATCTCCGTTCGTTAAAATGGGCCTGCTGGTCCGAACGGCTCAGTGACGCGGCGGTCGAAGATATTTTCTGGAACAATGCCGCCGGATTGCTGGGTGTTTCCTGACCGAAACCGCGAACCTTTGCGGTCTGATGCCGTCGATGCAATCCCGAGAACTCTAGAAGTGCCGACCAGCGTAATGGGTCTGTGGTCACTGATGTCTTGAAGTTTTGACCATGCGTCTTTCAAGTCATGGTGCCTTCGCCGCTTCCTTCTTCTCGCCGGACAACTGGGCCTTCAAATAGTCCAGTGCGTCATTCAATTGGCGGTCCTTGAACTCGACCTTCGGGCCGGCGCCACCGATCACGTCGCGCTGACGGCGATACTCGAGGTACTCTTGCATCTCTTGCTGAGTGACTTCGATCTTGTGGTCTTGATCCGGACCGACTCCCCATTCCTCGTCGTCTTTGGCACCAGGAAACTTGTGAATGTTACGACCACTTGGCCGGAGATACTGAGCTGTTGTCAGCTTCAGCGCACTGGCTCCACTCTCCAGTTCGATCACATTCTGCACGCTCCCTTTGCCCCATGAACGTTCGCCGACAACGATCGCACGTTTATGATCCTGGAGCGCGGCGCTGACAATTTCGCTCGCAGAGGCGCTGAATCGATTAACGAGGACCGCCATTGGAAAACCAGAGTAGGTTCCTTCTTTCTCGGCGGTCCAAACACGATTGTCGGTGTTGCGGCCTTTGACGCTGACAATCGTGCCGCTTTCCAAAAACAGATCCGCGATTTTTGTGGCCTGCCCCAACAGCCCGCCGGGATTAAATCGCAGGTCAAGCACCAGCCCCTTCATCTCTTCCTTCTTCAGGACTTCGAGGGCCTCTTGCAGCTCTTCGGCGCTGCGACGTCCGAAGTGCGTCAGGCGGATGTACCCGATTTTGCTCTCGGCATCGATGAAGAAATTCCAGCTGTCGTCCGGCTTGTGTGTGTCACCGAGCACTGTCGCGACTTGAATCAACGCACGCGTAATCTTGAGCTGCTCGATCTTGTCCGAGCCGGCATGTTGGACGCCGAGCGTCACTTCCGTTCCCGGCTTCCCCTGTAACGTCTTGACCGCCTCTTCCAGCGAGATGCCCTCCGAGGATTTTCCTTCGACCTCCATAATGAGATCGCCGGACTTGATCCCCGCCTTGTAGGCCGGCGTGCCGGGCAGCGGCGTCATCACCATCAGCCGTTTCGATTTCTGGTCCATCTGCACTTGGATGCCGATGCCACCGAACTCTTGTTCGACTTCCTGATTGAAACGTTTCAGTTCTTCCGGGCTGATGTAGTTCGAGTACGGATCGAGCTGTGTGACCATGCCTCGAATCGCCGCCTGAATGAGCTGCCGGCGGTCGACGTCTTTGACGTAATTCCGCTCGATCTGTTCGAACGTGTCCGCGAACAGCCGCATCAGTTCGTAGTCTTCATCCCGTTTGGCATCGGCCGCTTTCTGTTCTGCGGTCTTTTCCTTCGGTGGATCGTCCGCTTGCGACGAGACAAACGAAAAAGCCAGTCCGCACAACAACGAACTGAACAGCAGCCAAGAGAAGCGGCGCATGAAAAAGTCTCAACCTGCGAGGAAAAGATCGTATCCGTGATCTGTCGTCAATCGCTTCGAGCCGGCGACGTGCCACGCCTCGAAGTTACGAAGGAGTCTAGGACAAGCGATTTCTCGAAACAAGCGGGCTTGGTGAGTGCTCCGTTGAAGCGGAACTCACGTCGAAACACAGGCTTTGTAGCTGGCTATCGTTTGACGAGCAGCTTCGTTTGAGTTTGGCAGCGGCAGGACTTCCGCAGACAGATAGCCGTCGTAGCCGATGCGTCGCAAAGCTCCGATGACTGGTGACGTCGGCGTGTGTCCGAAGCCGACCGCTCGGCGATTGCTGTCGGCAAAATGGACGTGCCCAACGAGCGATCCGGCTTCGCTCAAGGCAGTCGCAATGTCCGGCTCTTCGATATTCATGTGAAACAGGTCGCACAGCAGCTTGACGTTCTTCGCCTTCAGCGAGCCAATCAACTTCACTCCGTCCGCGACCGAGTTGACCAAGTTGGTCTCGTACCGATTCAGCGGTTCGATTAGCAGCGTCGTCCCATGATCGGCCGCACGTGGCGCGAGTTCATCCAGAGCTTCGGCCAACCAGACCAGATGCTGCTCATGACTGATGCCGCCGTCAGCCCGGCCTTGCATCGAACCGATGATCGCCGGCGCTCCGAATGCCCCCGCGACTTCGATGATCTCACGAATGAAGGTTCGCGCTCGTAGCCGCACTGTTTCGTCGTGATCGGTCAGCCGCAGTTTCTTGACGACCCAACCTGCTCCCGTCCCCATTGCCGCCAACTTCAGTCCGTACCGGTCCAGGCAACTCCGCAACAATGGAACATCCACTTCTTCCGCTGAACGAGGAAACACCTCGACCGCATCAAATCCCAACTCGGCCACTTTTGCACACGCGGCGACCAAGTCGTTCCAGAATACAAATGGCCCGCCTGCTGCTTCAGGAACCAACGAAATTGTGATCGCCGATCGCATGACAATGTGCTCGTATGGAAGGAAAATCGACTGCGTCGCCGCGCGACATTGGCCCGAATTGTGTCCATCCATGCCGAGTTGTCGAGCGAGTAGAGCTGGACTGGAGTTCGCCTTCACATCACCAAATTCAGTGACTATAAACCCGCCCCGCGTCGCGGCCTCCGCGACGAGCCGCCATCGTAGCTCAGTCGGCAGAGCGATGCTTTCGTAAAGCATAGGTCGTCGGTTCAAATCCGACCGATGGCTCTTGAGAATGCCATGAACCAAAAAGGTTTGTGGCTTTTTTTGTCTCGACGTGCTGGTGATCTCGTCGCGGTCTTTGCCGTATCGATGTCGTTCTTTGCGTGATCAGTCACAGCGGCGGTAGGCGGTGGCGAATAGCGATTCAAGTTTCTCTTGTGTTCACAGGAGTCGCTCAGTCCCATGTGCTTTGTTCGTATCATGACGGGGTGTCTTGGGAGTGCTCTTTCTGTTTTTGTGCGAGGCGAATTTCGCCAGGGGTGAGCACGAAGGGAAGCTGTCAATCCCGTTGCTTGGCGACAGCACGACGATTGGAAGTGTCTGCCGAGTGACCCATCGCGACGGGCCTAACTTGGAGGATGTGATTCGCTTGCTGCTGGCAGCGGAGAAAAATGCGGCGCCGACCAACATCATCAATCAGGGGGCGCGCCGGTGAGTACATTCGTGGATTGATGACGGGCGGACGCTACGATCGCGAGATCGCCAAGCTGCCGAGGATCGATTACGTCATCATCCTTTGCAAATCGATGGAGGAGCCGGGAAGCATGGGCATTCAGAATCTTTGCGAATTGCATCGGCGTACTGCCGAGCGGCTGGGGCCGCGAGTGGCCTTACGACACAAGCAGGCCGGACAATTCTGCGATTTGTCTTGGGTAGACTACCGGCGACTTGCGGACGATGCAGCCGCAGGGCTCATCTCGCTTGGGATTCAGATTGGCGACCGGATCTCACTTCTGAGCGAAAACCGCTGGGAATGGCTGATCGCCGATCATGCGATTTTGAGTTGCGGAGCTGCGGATGTTCCGCTGCATGCGCCGTTGGCCGTGGCTCAAGTGGAGTACCAAGTCGGGCACAGTGAGTCGCGAGGAATTGTCGTCAGCGGACAGGCACAAGCGGACAAAGTGTTCGCTGCGTTGGATGCCTTGCCGCTGCTCGAATTCCTGATCTCGTTTGAGCCGATCAAGGCTCCGGCGAATTGCCGGCTCAAGCTGCTGGCCTGGAACGGTCTAAAGCATCGCGGCTGGCAACTGGGTGCCGCCGGACGACAAGAGATCGCTCGGCGCGAGGCTGCGATCCGCGGCGGCAACTTGGCGACAATCATCTACACCAGCGGTACGACCGGGAATCCAAAGGGAGTCATGCTCTCGCACGACAACTTGCTGACCAATGCGGCAGGAACTGGAAAGATTTCGTTCATGCAGCCGGACGACGTGTTATTGAGTTGGCTGCCGTACAGCCACATTTATGCGAGGACGGTCGATCATTATTTGACGACCTGGGCCGGCATCACCGTCGCGCTGGCGGAGTCGATCGAAACGCTTCTTGCCGATTTGGAGGCGGTGCAACCGATGTGGCTGACGGCAGTACCTCGTTTTTACGAAAAAGTCTGGAACAGCGTCGCCGAGTTGATTCCGAAAGAACGTGACGACCGGTTGCGAAAGCTGTTTGGGCCGCGAATTCGACAGCTCACCTCGGGGGGAGCACCATTGCCGCAACACGTTTGCCGCGCGTTTCACGCGGCAGGACTGCCATTGCTGGAAGGCTATGGGCTGACGGAAAGTTCGCCAGTGATTTCGTTCAACAACACCCAGTCGTTCAAGATCGGCTCGGTGGGTCACACGATCGAAAACGTCGAAGTGTGCATCGCCGAGGACGGCGAGATCCTGACGCGCGGCCCGCACGTCATGCAAGGCTACTGGAAGAATCCGATCGCAACTGCGGAGACGATTCGCGACGGCTGGCTGCATACCGGAGATGTCGGCAAGCTCGACGACGAAGGTTTTTTGTCGATCACCGATCGGAAGAAAGATCTCTTCGTCACGTCGGCGGGAAAGAACATCGCTCCCAGCGAACTGGAACGTCTGCTGACCAGCGATCCGTTCATCGATCAGGCGGTGGTTTACGGAGACGGCCGACACTTCATCAGCGCGCTGATCGTCCCGAACGAAGTGTCATTGAAAGCCGAAGCGGAAAAACTCGGATGCGACTGGACCGCTACCGACGGCTTCGTCACAACGGCGGCTTTGATCGATTTCATGCAATCGAGAATCGACGCCGTCATGGAAGCGGTCAGCCAACCGGAACGAGTCAAACGCTGTTTGTTGCTCGACAAGCCATTCCAACTGGCTGAGGATGAATTGACCGCGACGATGAAAGTCCGTCGCCGGCACATTCTCGCGAAGTATGAGCGGGAATTGGCGGCGCTGTACGACGCGACCTAGCAGCCGGTTGCTCGCCGGCAACGGCTGGAAGTGGAAAACTGGCTTTCGAACGTGTGCGGTGCCGAATACAGTGATTTGGCGTTTGTTGTTCGATTGCCGCTACGCACGGGCGATCCGCTCGTGCCACAGAGACTTTGCATGTTTGACGTCGGTGCATTTCGAGCGAAGACGTGCGACGGCGCAGGCCGGCGTTCGTTTCTGAAGGTCGGTGCCACGCTGCCGTGGATGCTCGGAGGCTTGACGGCTGACAACGTGGTTCGCGCGGCGACAGCGACGCGAGCGAAGTCCATCATCTTTGTCTGGTTGTGGGGTGCGCCGAGTCACATCGACACGTTTGACCCGAAGCCAGACGCTCCGAGTGAATATCGTGGACCCTTCACTCCGATCCCCACGCGCACGCCGGGGTTGATGGTCAGCGAACTCCTGCCAAGGTTGGCCGCGCGGTCGCAAAAATACTCCGTCGTGCGGAGCAACGTCACTTCGGAACCAGGGCACCCCGATGCTGGAACCGTTGGCCTGACAGGTTTCAAAGAAAAGCCAGAGCCAGTGCGTCCGAACTTCGGTTCGATCATCTCGAAGTTTCGTGGCCATCGAGGGTCGCTGCCACCGTTCGTCTCAGTCGGACGGGGAATTCCGCGCGATGTCGTTCGCAAAGTGGACGGCTACGGTGGCGGCACGCTTGGAAAATCCTTCGATCCGTTCATGGTGAGTTGTTCGGATCTGGGAGAGGTCGAAATTCCGGCGTTGCAGCTGCTGGATGGTTTGACTCCCAATCGAGTCTCTGACCGACGGGCACTGCTCTCGTTGGTTGATGAAGTACCGAGGCAGCTGGAAGCTCTCGGTATCGACGAATGGGACCGCACGTATCAGCGAGCGTATGGGCTGCTGACGACTCCCGCCGCCCGCGCGGCATTCGACCTGACGGCGGAGCCTCAGAAGCTGCGAGACGGGTACGGCCAGACGACCTTCGGACAAAGCTGCCTGCTCGCGCGGCGACTGGTCGAAGCTGGCGTGCCGTACATTCAGGTGAATTGGTCCGAATACGTCGAGTCGATCACGCCGAATTGCGACTTCGGCTGGGACACTCACATCTACAACTTCGAGTTGCTGCAAGATACGCATTGTCCAATTTTCGACCGGGCGTTTTCCGCCTTGTTGGATGACCTCGATTCGCGCGGCCTGTTGAAAAGCACGCTGGTCGTGGCGATGGGAGAATTCGGTCGGACTCCGCGGATCAATGGCCGAGCGGCTCGCGATCACTGGCCTCGCTGCTATTTTTCGGTTTGGTCCGGAGCCGGCATCGAGCCGGGTCGCGTGATCGGTGCGAGCGACAAGTACGCCGAGGATCCCATCACCGAAGGGATCACCCCGCTGATGGCCGGCACCACGATCAGCGAACTCGCCGGGATGGACGCGCAAGCCCGCGCCGAACTTCGAGTGCTCGACGGCGGCAGCGTGATTCACGAATTGGTGTGAGTGTCGAATTTCAGGATGCCGTCGCGTGGGAGAACACAGAAGAATGTTTCGTTGGAGTGTGCTGTTCGCGGCGTTTGTGGGACTTGGTTTCGGTCAACTCATAATCGCAGTTGAGCCGGTTCGCTTGACGACCGATGGCCGAGTGAAACGCGATCCGGTCTTCTCGAAGCCGGACGGCAGTGAGTTGCTGTTCGTGGTGCTCGATCGGCCAAAGCAATTGCGGCTGATGAAACTGACGCTGGCGAGCGGCAAAGTCGAGTTGCTGCATCCCAACGAAACTCGCTCCGAGTTCGAGCCTGCGGTGTCTCGCGACGGCCGGTTCCTGGCGTTCGTGCAGAATCGAGGCAATCTTAGCCTCGCACTGGTCATCAAGGATTTGATGACCGGCACTCAGTCCGATGTTCCGCCCGGAGGCGGTTTCTCTGGAATGCATAGTCCGGCGATCGCACCGAACAACTTGCGCGTGCTTTATAGCTATCCCGAAGAGGGGCGGCAGCATTTGTTCTCAGTCGGTATCGACGCCAAGGAGCCGCGCCGATTGGTCGATTCCTCTGGCGTGAACAACTGGCCGAGTTTTTCGCCCGATGGCCAGCACGTTGTTTTCAGTTCGACGCGCGATGGCGATTACGACTTGTATGTCATGAAGTCCGACGGCACGGACGCTCGCCGGCTGACGGACATTCCCAAGCAAGACATCCGTCCGCGCTGGTCCCCCGATGGCCGCCGCATCGCGTTCACCAGCAATCGCGATGGCAACTACGAGATTTATCTGATCGCTCCCGATGGAACCGGGCTGTCGCGCGTCACAAACCATCCTGAACAAGACGACTTCGCGGCTTGGTCACCCGACGGTCGGAGATTGGTGTTTGTCGCCGAGCGTGATGGACACCAAGACCTTGTTTCGGTCGATGCGCCGTGACGCGATCAGGGGCGACGGATTCCGAACCGCACTTTCGTCTGAGCCTCGATGCCAGCCGCTAAATCCTGTCCGAGTCGCAATGCTTCGGTCGCGCGCGTGTTGCTGTAGAAGTTGAGAGACCGGACGGCCAAGTCGGCGCGGCCGTTCTGGAACAGCGACTCGGCGGTCTCTGCAACGAAACCCTGTTCCGCGATCAGGCGTGATTCTAAGCCGACGAGTGTCTCGGTTACCGTTGGCAGGAAGGGATCGCGGTGTTCGTCGACAAGATAGAATAGTCGCTTGAAAACCTGAAAAGCAGACTGCGTTGATTCCAGCCCGCGTTGCCCGGCATCTTGGAACTTGGTGGCTTCCTCTTCGGTGAGATACCGATGCCGAGCGAATTCTGGCGGGACTTCGGTGCCACCGAGATACCACGGGACGAACGGAGCCGTGAGCGGTGACGCCGGCGCGACCCACAACGTGCCGAGTTCGGACCGGACGTTCGGCCGCAGTTGCGCGACTTGACCGTAGCCAGCCGTTTCGCGGGTCACTTCGGGAGCACGCACGGCGGCCATGACGTCGGTGAGTTTGATCTTGCCGCGAAGTTTGTGCAGACGTTGTTCCATCACTTCGACCAATTCGTGCCGCAGTTTTCCGTCGCCGTAGACTTTATTGACGTTGAACGGCTGGTTCTGCTTCGGATCGAACCAGCCTTGCTCGATGGCAAACGAAATCAAATTCGGCGAACCCATGTAGTCCTGGTGTTTCAAGTAGTCCGACGGAATCTCGCCGATGTAGCCGGGACGGGAAACACGAATCGCGTCAGGACCAAGCCGTTCGGCGACCCACAGCCCTTTGCCCCCAGCGAAGTTGATCAGCACCCAGCCCTCGTTTGCGTCGGCGAACAAGTGCGAGTTGCCGCCGTAGGTGGCGTAGCCGTATTGGTCGATCAGGTCGCCGACAAGTCGCGCGGCTTCGCGAGCGGTTTTGGCTCGTTCCATCGCGATGCGCGACAGATCGCTGTAGTTCAAACCTCGCTGCGGATTGGGTGTCATCTTCCGCAGTTCGTCGCGTGATGGCGACCAAACATCACGCGCGGCGACGTGATGCTCGTTGAGTCCGCCGTTCGTCAGAGGTGCCGGGAATCCGGCGAACGCCGAGTAGTTCATCGTGATGTACTTGGCCGTCACGCGGACTTGCGGAATCTCGATCAACTCACCCGGATAGCGGGCTTTGCTGGTTGCCCCAACTCTGATCTTTGCTCCGGCGGGATGTTCGCGGCGCGGTACGATCTCCAGCCAATGGCTCGACGGCTCATCGCCGTAGCCGCCGAGAAATGCACTTCCGTCTGATGTGCAATTCTTGCCGACGTAAATGCCGTAGCTGGCCTGAGCGGAATCGAGCGATAACAAACAACACAAAACTGCGATGACGACGACTCGCATGCGAGCCTCCTCAACTTTTGTCTTGAAAGACGGCATCGAGGGCGGCCTTCACGTCGAGGCGTTGAAACGTAAGTCTGCTGCCGGGATCTTCGACAGCCGGCCCGGTGCGCTGGAAAATCGCCATCATTGCGTCGGGCAGAGTCGGCCCCGCTTTCTTCCAGTCGTAGCCGGTTTTGTTGATCGCTTCACGCAGCAACAGGACCGCGCCACAAACGATCGCATTCGATGACGACGTCGCGGAGGCTGGAACAACCAGTTCGATCTTGGCGTGCCGATCGAGATAGACCTCGTCTTTTCCCGGTCGGACCGCACCGATGGCAAAACAGTTTGGCTGGCAAGCGGGCCACGAGATGCCGTTCGTGAAGGTGTGATTGCCGGCCGGTGCGCTGACCCAGATATTCAACTCGCGCAGCCGTTTGAGCTTGGCATCGATTTCCGTCGGAACCGGCTCTGCGTGTTCGAGGTCATCCACCGGAGCCAGATTGATCGCCGTGATGCGGTGCTTCTGATAGTGGTCGATCACCCATTGCAGCCCGGCAGCGAGCGTCTTGCTGTCGGCCACTTTGCAGTGGCAGCACTCCAACGCGCGGACGACGGCGACTTGGTTGTTGAATGCGACTCCGTGCTTGCCCTTGTAATTCACGGAAGACGGGATGCCGATCGTCGAGCCGTGATAGCCGCGTCCTTCGTGCTTTGGGTCGTCGTCCCCATCGACACTGTCGTACGACACCAGCACCTTCGGTGCGTCGCCGTCCGATTGCGACCATTCGGGCATCGACAATTTGCAGCCGTCGTCCAGCAGCGCGAGCGTTTGACCTTTTCCAAACGTAAGCTTGTCTTTGTAGGCCGCCCAGGCATCGGTCACTCGAGCATGCTTGAACGCCGGCGGGTCAGCCGCCGCAATTTCGTCGGCGAAGGCAGAGCGGCCAACCAGCCACGAACTCATCGCTAACCCACCCGCGGACAAAAAACAGCGACGCGAATGCGGTTCGTGGATCATTTGGGTCTCACCTCTGATGGATGCCGACTCGGATTCCAAACTCATCCACGGCGGATTTTCGAGCCTTTGAAGTGAATCTGGATGCGGTAGATGAACTTTGTCCGAGAGTGGATTTGGCCGGTGACGAGATCGACACGCTCCGGAACTTCGCGGACGTGTTTGTCGACGACGGCGTGAAAGCCACGCTCGGAAAAGATGTCGATCAGCATCGAGATCGCCAGCGGGTCTTCAAAAACTCGGTCTTCGGAATTTACATGAGCTCGGCCCGACAGCGCGTGGCGAGTGATAATCGGGAGGAACTTCGTGCGAATGAGCTCCACCATGCGAGCGAGCAGCTCGACATGTTCCAATTCGTAACTGTCCAGCCGCCGCACAAGTTCTTGTCGAGCATGCAGCGTGATTTCGTCTGCGAGCGGCAACGTTCGCAATCGCTCAAACGTGCGCGGATCTAACTCCAGCGAACTTTGATACTGCAACTCTTTGAGGATGTTCTCCTCGACCTCTTCGATCGGTCCTTCGGCATTGATGAAGTGGTAGTGATAGAGCTGTTTCAGCGACGTCAGCGCGTTCCAAGTTTGCTCTTTGAAGACCCGATAGCGGCGGCGCACGGTTTCTTCGGACATGTCCGTCGCGCGTTGCTCGACGAGCTTTCCGACGCCAGTCTCAGCCACTTTGCGATTGTGTTCAGCGATCTCGCGACCGCGATTGATCTGACGCGCGATGCTGGTGTTCTCGCTGACGAACAGCACCATCGCATGAATCGTCGGCCGCCGAAAATGAATCGCCAGCGGCGTATTGGCATAGTCGTTGTGAAGTTGATTGATTTTATCCACCAACAGCTTGAGGCACTCGACCTGCACTTGAGTCCTGGGAAAACCATCCAGCACGACGCCATCGCGAAATTGTGGTTCGAGCAACTTGCGAAGTAACAGACTAATCACTTCTTTGTCACCAACCATGCCCCCTTGCGACTTGATGGTTTCCGCTTCGGGCGTCGTCAGCAGGTCGCTGATCACAATCGGCGGACAGGTCAATCCGCGAGCCGACATGATGAATCGCGTTTGCGTTCCTTTTCCGGCTCCGGGAGCCCCTCCCAGGAGAATGATTTCTTTGGGAAACCGGAGATTCTCTTGTCCGACCTCTTCCTCAAGGTCTTCCCATATCGGCTTAAAAATGACCCGGACGTCTTTGACTTCCAGATCGAGAATCTGTGGTGCGGAAGTTTGTGCGGGCATAGTGCTGGCTTGATGGAAATTGTCGAACGATCGTTTCGATCACGGCGGTGAACCGACACCCAAGGACCAACTTGTTTTAGCGGCCTTCGATCTGACATGACAGTTTGGCTGGCCCCCCTTGAGTCGCCGGTGGCATTTGCGACTTCCGGAAGTCGAACGTGGTTCGCATTCTCCAACCGCAACTCTTGGCGGATGGAGTCGATTGTCCGATACTCGACGATCTGCAACGAATCGCGATTGGCGACGGATCATTCGCGGCGTGGGAGATCACGCATTCCGTTAATCCGATCGAATGTCCGCTGTGGTCCCGGAGAATCTCATGTCTGATCGCTGGATTGCTGACCGAATGCACTTGATTGACGCTTCAGGCATCCGCAAGGTCTTTGACCTCGCCGCCAAGATGCACGACCCAATCAACCTGAGCATTGGCCAGCCACACTTCGACACGCCAGAGGTCATCAAGGAGGCCATATTCGCCGCTGTCCGGGAGGGGAAGAATGCGTACAGCCAGACTCAAGGGATCGCGCCGCTGCTTCAGAAGTTGCAATCGCAGATTGATGCCGAGTTTCGGCATCCTGATCGGAAGGTCTTCGTCACCAGCGGAACCAGCGGCGGTCTGATGCTGGCGTTGCTGGCATTGGTCAACCCCGGTGACGAGGTCATCGTCTTCGATCCATACTTCGTCATGTACAAGCATTTGACGACCGTCGCCGGCGGCCGGATTGTGCCGATCAACACCTACCCGGACTTTCGCCTGAACGTGGCTAAAGTTCGGGCGGCCATCACTTCACACACGAAAGTCATCCTGTGCAATAGTCCGTGCAACCCGACCGGTTATGTCGCCTCCGAATCGGAACTCCGCGAATTGGCCGAGTTGGCGGCGGAGCACGACATCGCGCTCATCAGCGACGAAATCTATCGAGCTTTCTGCTACGACGCTCCGTTCGTCAGTCCGGCTCGATTCAATCCACAGACCATCGTGATCGACGGCTTCAGCAAGTCCCATTCGATGACTGGTTGGCGGCTGGGCTGGATGCACGGACCAGAAAAACTCATGCAGCAGATGTCGAAGCTGCAACAGTTCTCATTCGTTTGCGCTCCGCATCCGGTGCAGTGGGCGGGCTTGTCCGCTTTGGATCTGGACGTTTCCGGATCGGTCGCCGAATACCGCGGCAAACGAGAGTATCTGTTAAAGAAACTCAGTCCACACTACGAAATCGCTCCGGCTGGCGGAGCGTTTTATCTGTTTCTGCGAGCACCTTGGGGAACCGCCACCGAATTTGTCACCGAGGCGATCCGCCATGATCTGCTAATGATTCCTGGCAACGTCTTCAGTTCCCAAGACACGCACTTTCGAATCTCGTATGCTGCTGACAATCGGGCATTGGAGCGTGGTGCGGAAGTGCTCATTCGACTCGCGCATCGAACTTAGGGATTTCGGCAATGACGCCATCCGTTTTCGACGACTGGCGAGAAACACTGTGGCATGAGTTTCAGGCCGAAGGAGGGAGCTTTCTGGAGATAGCCCAAAACGAGCGACGCTGAGACAAGGCCGTATTCCGAGAACTGATCGAGGCCATGCGTGACTTCGGCCTCCGCTGTGTGGAGGACGCACAACTCGATCGTGGGATGGCTCATGGTGTTTTCTGGTCCCTGAATTGGTGCGTGTTTGGACACCGGAAGAGGAGTTTCAGCGTTTACACAAAGAATACGGGTATCGCGCGATTCACCTCGTGGAAGTGAATCACCGACGTAAGATGGCGGAGTTGAGGTCTTGAGGTTGGAGTAAACAGGCAGGAGATCGCTGATCCGCGTGGATCAATCTCCTTGAGAATGACTTGGCCGAGTGGCGAAATAGGCAGACGCACAGGACTTAAAATCCTGGGTTCCGAAAGGGGCGTGCGGGTTCGAGTCCCGCCTCGGCTAATTCCATCAGTTCGATGTCTTCAGCTTGTTCGGCAGACACCGAAGGGATCGTGAGACCAACGTGCTCCCTCCGCGTGTGCACGGTCGGAGAGAACGAATTAACGGTCCGTGGCCATCAGACATCGAATTGCGAAGGATCTCATGGATGAGTTCTCGTGACAATCGGCACACGCACGACTCGCGTGCGAAACGAGCCGTCCGGTTCCAAATCGAAAATGCGAAACCCCGGCGGGACGGAATCGGGCACCAACCTGTCGGTTTCCGGAAGGAATTGCACGCTTGTCGAAGGCGTCGTCAGCAAGAGTACGTTTGCTTGGGTGATCGTCATCTCGTGATGGATATGACCACAGCAGACGAATTTCACTTGCGGTGATCGCCGCAGTAATTCCAGCAACCGTTCAGAATCTTCGAGCCCGATCTCGTCGAGCCATCCGGTGCCGACCTTCAGCGGCGGATGATGCAAAAACACCGCCGTCGGCCGAAGCGGTTCAACCTCCAGTTCGCGCGCGAGCCAATCCCTCTGAAACTCACCCAAATTGCCGCGCACTTCACCGGGCAACTGTGAATCGAGTCCGATCAGCCGCCAGCCGCCGATCAAATCTGTGAAGACGTTGCGGTCTTCCACTGCAGTCACTCGATCGCTGAAGACGTGCCGCATGTCGTCGCGATTCTCGTGGTTGCCCGGGAGCAACCGCAGCTTCGGCAGCCAATCTCCAAACAGTTCACGCAGCACTTCGTAAGTTTCCCGGAGTTCATCGTGAGCCAAATCGCCGGTGACGATCAGCCGCTCCGCCGAACCGAAGTCTCGCCGCAGGATGTCGAGCACCGAATGCAGATTCGTACGAGTACAGACCCCCTTCAATTCGGCAAGTGGATCAGCCATCAGATGCAGGTCGGTGACTTGTACAATGCGAGTGGTCATTAAAAAGACTTCTGTCCTGCGATGGTAAGCCGACATTTTGCGGCTGAACACCTGGCCATTTGGAGCGGTGCTGCACCCGCACTCAAATAGAAAAAGCCGTTCGAGTGAAATCACTTAAACGGCCTATTATCTGCTGAAATCAAATTGCGAGGATTTACGCCTTCGGTGCGCCGTCATCAGCGGGCTTGGGCGCGTCGGTCTTCGGCACTTCTTCTTTGGGCCGCGGCTGCGGCTGGGGTTCTGGTTCTGGCTTTAGAGCCTTGTGTTCTTGAACTTCACCGGCTGGAGCACGCACACCGCACGAGTTGCAACCCGTCGGCGACGGATTGCAAACCGTCACGGGGACCATCTGACAGACTTCATAGGCCACTGGCTTCGGCACGCATCGAGCCACCATTCGGGTGTACGTCGTCGGCACTTGCTTGGCCACGCAGCGAGCGACTCGCTGAGTCACCGTGTATGGCACTTGCTTGCAGACCTGGTACGGCACTTGGCAGGTCTTGGTCTCTTCGACGGTCTTGTACGTTGTGCATGGAACACTGCGAACATGCTCTTCCTGGACCCAGCGGCACGTCTGAACTGGTACCTTCTGAGTGACTGTCTCATTTACATATTTGACGGTGCGAACCGGAATCCGATCAATCACTTCCTCGTTCACTGTGCGACACGTGCGAACTGGGATTCGATCCACAACCACTTCCGGGACGTAGCGACAAACTTGCTGCGGAACGACCTGACGAACGACCTGCGGCTCGTAGGTCGTGTAGTTGACTTGGCGTTGCACGACTTGTGTTTGCCAGACTCGATAGGTAATCGGCTGCACGTTTTGCTGCCAGCCGAGCATTGGTGTCGGGCTGCACGGATTGCATTGCCACTTCAGTGACGGCAGGCCGTAGTAGCTGTCTTGCTTACAGACCCACTGACCACAGACTTGCGGGACGGTGGCACAGCGTGTCACGGGACGCATGACCGTTTGGCAAACTTCGCGATTGATCGTCTCTGTCACGGGACGCATCACTGTGCGACGGCACTCGCGAAAGCTGTCTTCAATGATCTGCTTCTGGACGATGCGGCGGCACTCACGCACTGATTCTTCCCAAACTGGTTTACAGACCGTGTAGCTGCGCTCTTGCTCGCAGGTCTCGTTGATCTGCTTCATCACTGTGTAGCGTTCCTCGCGGGCCGAAGTCTCGGCGACTTGCCGGCAAACCTTATAGGTCTGCTCGCGATAGGCGGTCTCGACGACTGTCTTGTTGCAGGTGACTTCCTGCTCGTCCCAAACGGTTTCATAGACAGTCTTGTTGCAACTGACTTGCTCCGGTTCGTAGATCGTTTCATAAACCGTGCGATAGCACGTCTGCCGTTCGACCTTGCACGACGTGTAGCACGCTGACGGTTGGCAGGCATTTGTGGGGCAACAACCGTAGCCAGCCGCTCCACAATAGCCGCCCGCTTGAGCGGTGCTCACGGTGGCGAGGGTGGCGACTGCCACCAATCCCAACAGAATGGCTCTCATGAAAATATCTCCCAAAGGTGTGGCTCACGTCGTCAAGCGAGGGGTATCTCTGGCGACTGGCGGAATCGGCCCAGTTCGTTTTGAAACAATGATCACCGGATTGGTTTTCCGATTTGTGGCAGTAGCGTAAGTTGCGTTGCATGGTCCGGTGAGTGAAAAGCTCCTAATTCTCCCGATCTCGCATTGAGCAACGGTTTTCGCACCGCACGACTGATACTTCCGGTAAAGTTTCCCCAAGTTCGACCGAAAATGAAGATTTTGGGAGGAGCATGCCGCCCACCAAATTCGCTAACCCGCAAAGTTTGACATGCTCGCTACAACCGAATCACTGAGCAAATCCGCCAGCTTCGCCAATCCGGAAGTGCGACACTACGTCGTTCAACAACTTCAGATCTTGCTCGGCGAGCGTTGCTCGGTGATGCCCGGCGATCTTGATCAGCATGCGAAAGACGTCTCGCATCACAAGCCGCAGCGGCCGGACTGCGTCGTTTTCCCACGATCAAATGAAGAAGTCGCCGCCGTGGCGTCTGTGTGTTACGAACATCTCGTGCCGATCATCCCGTTCGGCACGGGGACGGCCGTTGAAGGGGGAGTCGTTGCCATTCATGGCGGTGTCTGCGTTGACCTCGGTCGCATGAATCGTATCTTGCGATTCAGCCCCACCGACATGGATGTCACCGTGCAAGCCGGCGTGACACGGTTGCAGCTCAACAAGTACCTCGACGAATCAGACACGAACCTCTACTTCCCCATCGACCCCGGCGCCGATTGCACGCTCGGCG